>Ga0302250_1000093_pt1 | contig 133388 bp, 138 predicted proteins | sample AAG_RA_Asp_MG_FD_193536 | JGI IMG/M metagenome (GOLD analysis project Ga0302250, IMG submission 193536) | Enriched activated sludge microbial communities from anaerobic digester in WTTP, New Holstein, Wisconsin, United States - AAG_RA_Asp | ecosystem: Engineered > Bioreactor > Anaerobic >... | reverse complement strand
GCAGGACCAAGGGGGTACTGCGCCCTGAATTGAGAAAGAGCTGGTCAAAAACTACAAAATCACAACATCAGAAACGTAAAGCAGATGGATATTCCCACTGCTACTGTTACCCAACTCGCCAAAGCTGAGGTTTCCGGACGGAAACTAGTTACCTAACAACAGAAGCAAGAACGCTCAATTTTTCGCAAGGTCAAGGAAGATGAGCGTTTACGCGGAGGCGTACAGCGCAGTACGCCGCACAAGGAAACGCGAAATCTGACGCCGAGATTGCGAAAAAGTGTGCGTTCATATCACTCCAGTTCGCCGCCGCAGACGTGATACAACATCGCCATCCTCACCGCCACGCCGTTCTCCACCTGCTTCAGCACGTGGGACTGGCTGCCGTCGGCAACAAAGGAGGAGAGCTCCACCCCGCGGTTGATCGGGCCGGGGTGCATCACCATGGCGTCCGGCTTGGCCCACTTCAGGTTCTCCGGATTGAGACCGAAGTAGCGTGAGTATTCGCGGGCGTTGGGCATCAAGGTCTTGCCCTGACGCTCCTGCTGGATCCGCAGCATGATCACCACATCGGCATCAGCAATCGCCTCCTTCATGGTGCCGCAGACCGTGACATTGCCCAACCGCTCGACACCGGGCGGCATCATGGTGGGCGGGCCGGCCAAAAAGATCTGCGACCCCATCTTGGTCAGACCCTGAATGTCGGAGCGGGCCACCCGGCTGTGGGTAATGTCGCCCACAATGGCCACCTTGAGTCCATCCAGACGACCGAAGCGGTCCTTGATGGTCAGCATGTCCAACAGCCCCTGGGAAGGGTGCTCATGGGCGCCGTCACCGGCGTTGATAATCGAGCAGCCCACCTTCTTGGACAGGTAGTAGTGGGAGCCGGAGACCGCATGGCGCATCACGATGATATCCGGTTTCATGGCCAGCAGATTCAAGGCTGTGTCGGAGAGGGTTTCTCCCTTGGTGACCGAACTGTTGGAAGGAGCGATATTGACGGTGTCGGCCGAAAGCCGTTTGCCGGCGATCTCGAAGGATGTACGGGTGCGGGTGGAGGATTCGTAAAACAGGTTGATGATGGTCTTGCCCCGCAGGGTCGGCACCTTCTTGATGGAACGACTGTTGACCTCCCGCATACTCTCCGCTGTGGAGATGAGCAGCTCGATCTCGTCCTTGTTCAGATCCCTGAGCGCGATGATGTCCTTATGCTTGAACTCGGTGGCCACGTTGATCTCCCCCCTGGGTTATTTTTCCAGCACTACCTCAACCGGCTGTTGCTTGTCGTCAAACAGCACTTCCACATTTTCTTTCAGGCTGGTGGGCACGTTACGTCCCACAAAGTCGGCCCGGATCGGCAGTTCACGGTGGCCACGGTCGATCAACACCGCCAGCTGGATCAACTGCGGCCGGCCGTAATCCATCAGGGCATCCATGGCGGCCCGGATGGTGCGGCCGGTGTACAGCACATCGTCTACCAGCACCACTCGTTTCCCCTCCAGGGAAAAGGTGATGTCGGTCTTACCCACCGACTTGTGGGGTGTCTGGCTCTTGAAGTCGTCCCGGTAGAGGGTGATATCCACCGAGCCCACCGGCACCCGCTCACCTTCAATGATCTCCATGCAACTTGATATCTCGCGGGCCAGATGGGCGCCACCGGACTGAATCCCCACCAGTACAACGTTTGAGAGCCCTTTATTCTTCTCAAGGATCTCATGGGAGATGCGGGTCAGGGCCCGCCGGATGCCGCTGTTGTCCAGGATTACGGTCTTGGTCGTATCACCTGCCATTGCTGTCCTCCTTGGAGATAAAAAAAAGGGTCTTTCCGCGCGTGCACGGAAAGACCCTTCCTGATATCTGGCTGGTTATCGTACACCTTTGTTAACCTCACGGGGTTAGTTTAAAAGGCCGGTTATGTAAAACGTTGCGGTACTCTAGCACCCCCCGCCACTAGGGTCAAGGGGGAGAAAGATTAAAATCCGTTACCGTTTTTCGGTTTTGAGGCTGGGCATATGGATCGGCCGAATAAAGCTGGCATCGGTGGCCTGGCGGATCTCTTCGATCACTTCCGGTGACGCGGCGGAATCCAGCGACAGGATCACCATCGCCTCGCCCCGCTTTTCACTGCGGCCCAGATTCATGGCTGCGATATTGATGTCACGCTGGCCCATAATGGTGCCGAGCTTGCCGATCATGCCGGGACGATCGGCGTAGTGCAAGAGCAGCATATGCTCTTCCGGGGTGAAGTCCATAGCATAGTCGCGCAGCCGGACGATGCGCGGCGCGCCTTCGAACAAGGTGCCGGCGATGGTGCGACGCTTGCCGTCCCCTTCGGCGATCAGGGTGATCAGGTTGGAAAAGGCATCGGCCGAGGTGGTCTTGGTCTCCTCCACCACAATCCCCATCTGCTCCGCAATCAGCGAGGCGTTGACCATATTGACCTCCTGGTCCACCACCCGGTTCAACAGGGCCGCCAGACCACAGACGGTCAGCGGCGAGCAGTCGTAGTGGGCGATGTTGCCGGCATAACTGAAGGTCAGCTTGCTGGGGTGGCCGTCCAAGAGCTGGATACCAAAGTCGGCCATCACGTTCATCAGGTTCAGGAACGGCCGCATCTGGTCCATCAGGGCCATATCGAAACGGGGGATATTGACCGCATTCTCCAGCGGTTTTTCATCCAGGTAGTTGAGGATCTCCTTGGAGACATCCACTGCCACGTTGATCTGGGCCTCCTGGGTATTGGCCCCCAGGTGCGGGGTAACGGTCATCTTGGGATGGGCGATCAGCGCCTTCAAGGTATCGGTAGTGGGGGGTTCCTGGCTCCAGACATCCACGCCGGCGATCGATATCTTGTCACTGTTCAGGGCGTCCAGCAGGGCCTGCTCGTCGATGATGCCACCCCGGGCCACGTTCATCACAATCACGCCGTCCTTCATCATGGCCAGTTCGCGGGCGCCGATCATCCCCTTGGTCTCGTCGGTCAGCGGGGTGTGCACCGTGATGATGTCGCAATTTTTGTAGATCTCGTCATGGGAGACCAGCTTAACCCCCAGGTCGTGGGCCCGCTTGACCGCGATGTAGGGGTCGCAGGCCAGCACCTCACATTCAAAGGCCTTGAGACGGGTGGCCACCCGGCCGCCCACCTTGCCCAGACCGATCACACCGGCGGTCTTGCCCTTCAGCTCCACCCCGGTAAAGGGGGCCCGCTTCCACTCGCCGCTTTTCAGCGAGGCGTTGGCCACGGTCACGTTACGGCAGGCCGCCATCAGCAGGGCCATGGTATGCTCGGCCGCGCTGTTGGTGTTGCCGAAGGGGGCGTTGACCACGATCACCCCTTTGGAACTGGCATAATCCAGATCAACGTTGTCGATCCCCACCCCGGCCCGGGCCACCATCTTCAATCGCTTGCCGGCATCCAGCAGATCCTTGTCCACATTGGTGCCGCTGCGGGTGATGATAATGTCGTACTCGCCGATAATGGCCAGCAGCTCATCCTTCTTCAGCCCCAGCCTGACATCCATCTGCACCCGGGGGTCCTGCTGCAACAGCGCCAATCCTTCGGCGGCAACCTCATCGGTAACAATGATCTTCATTGACATAACCTCATTCGCTGGGAGTATTCAGGAAGGTGCATACTAGCCCCCCAGCGCAAAAAATGCAAGCCGACCAAAACAGTCTTGTGGTATACACAACGGCCATGAGCTACCAACAACCACTCTTCAACATCGTACTGATCGAGCCGGAGATACCGCCCAACACCGGCAATGTGGCCAGGTTATGCGCCGCCACCGGCGCCTGCCTGCATCTGGTGGGCAAGCTGGGGTTTTCCATTGATGATCGCCAGTTGAAACGGGCCGGTCTGGATTACTGGGACAAGGTGCAGGTGCGGCAGTGGGGTACGCTGGAGGAGTTGCAGGCCGCCTTTCCCGATGGTCGCTTCTGGTTCTTAAGCACCAAGGTGGCCCGCAACTGCTACGATCAAGAGCTCTACCAACCGGGTGACTTTCTGGTGTTCGGCAAGGAGACCGCCGGCCTGCCGGCCGAACTGTTGGCTGCCAACCAGGAACGCTGCCTGACCATCCCGATGCCGGGCCGGGTGCGCAGCCTGAACCTCTCCAACGCCGTGGCGGTAGTGTTATACGAAGCGCTGCGCCAGACCGGACAGCTGCACGACTGAACGTTACACCCCAAACGAGCCTGGTTCCTCCGGCTCGTTTGGGGTATCAACACCACGCCCAGTTAATAATCATCCTGCTCCGGCCCCCAGCTATCCTTGAAGGTGATCTTTTTCACCCGATTCTCACTCAACACCTCATCACTGATCAGGGTGGCCTCTTCTTCGGTGAAGCCGATGCGGGGCCGGACCGACATCCAGTGGGTGGCAACTTCAGACGGCTTTTCCAACGGCCGTGGTAACGGCGGCCCCGGTTTGTACTGCCGGTTCAGGAACAGGGCGGCCTCATACTGCTTCTTGTGCAGTACCAGGGCCACATCCACCTGATAGATGCCGTTGCTGACCGTCTTGCTGAGAATCACCTTTTCCAGCAGCATACCTTCAGGCATCTGGAGTAGTTCAGACATTGCTCGCCTCCCTCACGATTAGAATAGACAATCAGGCCACCCCGGCCAGTTCCAGCCGGGTGCCCCAGCGTCGGATCAGTTCAGCCTTGATCTGCTTCCCCTCCGGCGAGGCCAATTCACCATCCCGCTCCAGCAGCCCAAAGGCCGCCTCACGGGCCTGTTCCAGGATGACGCCGTCCCGCAGGATGCTGGCCACCCGGAAGTCGGGCATGCCGGATTGACGGGTGCCCAGAAAATCGCCCGGACCACGGATCTCCAGGTCGGCCTCGGCGATCCGGAAGCCGTCGGTGGTGGCTTCCATCACCCGCAGGCGCCGTTCGCCGTCCTCGGACAGCTTGCCCGGCGTCAGCAGGATGCAGCGGGAACGGTGCGCCCCCCGCCCTACCCTGCCCCGCAGCTGGTGCAGTTGCGAGAGGCCGAACCGCTCACCGTGCTCGATCACCATCAGGGTGGCGTTGGGCACGTCGATGCCCACCTCGATCACGGTGGTGGCCACCAGGATATCCAGTTCACGCCCTTTGAAGGCCAACATCACCGCCTCTTTTTCCTCCGGCTTCATCCGGCCATGCAGGAGCCCCACCCGCAAGCCGGGGAACACCTCGGCCTGCAGATGTTCCGCCATCTGGGTGGCGGCCTTCAGATCGCTCTTTTCCGACTCCTCCACCAGCGGATAGATCACATAGACCTGCCGCTCTTGGGCCACTTCTTCGCGGATCAGATCGTACACCTGTTTACGGCGTGATTCGAAATAAATCTTGGTATCAATAGGAGTTCTGCCCGGCGGCAGTTCGTCGATCACCGACAGGGAAAGATCGCCGAACAGGGTCATGGCCAGGGTGCGGGGGATCGGGGTGGCGGTCATCACCAGAATGTCCGGGTTCAAGCCTTTCTTTTTAAGGATACCCCGCTGCAACACCCCGAAACGGTGCTGTTCGTCCACAATCCCCAGGCCCAGACGTAGGAACTCCACCTTATCCTGAATCACCGCATGGGTGCCGATCACGATGGCGGCCCGGCCATCGGCCACCTGGGCCAACGCCTCTTTTTTGGCCGCACCCTTCAGTCCGGCGGTCAACAGCACCACGCTGACCCCCAGCTGTTCGCACCAGTGGTGGATATTGTGCCAATGCTGTTCGGCCAGAATCTCGGTGGGGGCCATGATCGCCACCTGATAGCCGTTCTCCACCGCCACCAGGGCCGCCATCAACGCCACCAGGGTCTTGCCGCTGCCCACATCCCCCTGCACCAGCCGGTGCATCGGATGGGGTGCCATCATATCCTGTTTGATCTCGGCCAGTACCCGGCGTTGGGCCGTGGTCAGCTGAAACGGCAGCAGCCGGGCCAGCTCCTTGGTGTAGCGGTGGGTCACCCGGAAAGCGATCCCCGTTTCCAGGGCGATGCCCCGTTTTTTCAGGGCCAGCCCAAGCTCCCAGAAAAAGAACTCATCAAAGGCCAGTGAGCGATGGGCCGGGGTGCGGCCTTCATTCAGATCGTCCAGCTGCGCCTCGGCCGGTGGTAGATGTACTTGTCTCAACGCCTCCCGCAACGGCAGGTAGCGGTGAGAGCTGAGTAACGACGACGGCAGCACGTTCTCCACATTATCAAGAAAGCCATCCACCACCTGCCGCATCACCCTGCGCATACTCTTCTGATGCAAACCTTCGGTCAGGGGATAGACCGGCACAATCCGGCCAAAGTTGACCGGATCGGCCGCCATCACCGCCTGCACGTCGGCCCCTTCCTCCAGCCACTCCACATCGGGATGATGCACCTCCCGCTGGTAACCGAAAGAGCTTACCTCACCGGTAAACACCCCTCGCCGGCCCACCTTCCAGGTACGCTGCATCCAGAGCGGGTTGGCGTGGAACCATTTCAGCAGCATGCTGCCGGACTCGTCACTCACCAACACCTCGAACACCTTGCGGCCCCCTTTGGTGGTGGAGCCGGCGGCCGACAGCACCGTACCCTGAAACACCTGGCTGCTCCCCGGCTTCAGTTGACGGATCGGTACCAGGCTGCGGCGGTCTTCATAGCGGAGGGGCAGACAGAACAGGGCATCCTCAACCGTGCGGATCTCACGCTTGGCCAACAGTTCAGCCAGCTTGGGCCCGACCCCTTTAATGAACTGCATCCCCACGGTCAGATTCTTGCGGGCGATGGTCTGCTGTAATGAAGGAACTTCCGCTGGAATGACTTTGCGTAATACCAGTTCGGTGCCGTTGGTCTCGACGCTCACGGCATCACCCGGCTGCAACCCCAGTTTATCCAACACCTCGGCCGGAATGGTCAATGAGCCGCTATGATCAATGATGAACCTGCTCATGGTCTGGGTTTTATACACCAGGCCAGCCAGAAAGTCAGCCCGGCCTTTCCTCTTGACGCCCCGTCGGTGTTGCGGGTATAGTATTGATCCCTTGCCGGAGTGGTGAAATGGTAGACACAGCAGACTCAAAATCTGCCGTTCGCAAGGACATGCCGGTTCGAGTCCGGCCTCCGGTACCATACAGCAATTCAGCGTCATCCGACGCGACCCAAAAGCCCTTGAGAAATCAAGGGTTTTTTCTTTTATCTTGTCCAGTGCAGTCTATAGCGGTATGCTGAAATCCGGTACATTTGGAGTTATTTTTGACGGTATAACTCCAAGACACAAACCCGGATAACTCCAAAAAGGAGTAAAGCCCATGCCAAAGCGGATTGCACCCCTCTCCGATGTTCAGATAAACAAAGCCCGGTATAACTCCAAAGAGACCAACAAAAACAAGCTGCCTGATGGGTTTGGGCTGTATATGCTCATCACTCCCAGCGACGGCAAGCTATGACGTCTTGATTACCGTTTCGACAACAAACGCAAAACGATGGCCCTGGGGCAATACCCCGCAGTCTCCCTGGCTGATGCACGAAAGCGACGGGACGACGCCCGGCAACTGCTGGCAAACGGCGTTGATCCTGGCGAGTTCAAAAAAGTTCAAAAGACCAACAAGCAGGCCCTGTCAGAAAACAGCTTCGAGGTGGTGGCCCGTGAATGGCACCTGAAGCACTCCGGGGAATGGTCTGCGGTCCATGCCAAGACGTTGCCGGTCTGCTACGGGCCATAGACGGCTTTTCAGGCTCGTTTATGGTTAAGTGTGCCCTACAGCTTGCCCCGATGCTGTTTGTCCGCCCTGGTGAACTGCGGGGGATGGAATGGGCAGAGCTTAAGCTTGATGCAGCTGAATGGAGCATTCCAGGCGAACGGATGAAGATGAATTATTCTGAGTAATCCCCCGCCTTTAGTGGGGGATTACTCAGAATAATTTAGTGGTTAATGCTTCGGAGTACGAGAAGGCACGCTCCTACCTGTGGCGCAAGATAAACAGCATTACAGGGGGCAAAAATGGCTACTAATCCCATTCTTGGTATTAAGGACAAACGGCGGGTGATTGCTGGGCTTGAAAAGGCTGCTGGACGAAAAGTTACAGATTATTACCCAAAGATGGACCGTTGAACAGTGTGACCAGTATACAGCACAGCACGGCCTTGCTAATCGTGCTGTGCGGCTTGCCGGTGCTGCTACTCAAGCGGCTAACATGCACAAAGCCAAGATTAATACGGACTAATAAAGCAAACCGGGCCTTGTACCCGGTTTGCTTTTAAGCTATACCCGAATGCACCATGCAACGAACAACCCTGCCCCTGAACATTTTTTTCAGCCTGCTGATCGTGATTATGCTGGCGCGCATCCTGGCCGATGTAAGCGCATACAAGCTCGACCACATCGGGCGTGGATCGTCCAAAGCCCCTGCTACTCACGCAGCTACAGCCCGGCAAACGACTCCTGACGACATCACCAAGCACGCCCAGATCATCGAACAGGGCCTGTTTGGTGCCGCCACGAAAGGCAGGCTCATACCGCTCTCCCAGCAAACTGCCAACGCATCCCCACCCGCCAGTATCCCTCAGAGCGACCTACTGCTGTTGGGAACAGCTGCCGGCTCGCCACGTGAAAGTTTCGTGCTGATCAGACGGCTCAGCACGAACGAAGAACGCGTCTTCCGGATAGGGGAACGGGTTTTCGATCTAGGTCTGCTCTATGCGGTGCACAAAGAAACCGCCGACATCAAAAACGGACCACAGGTGATCACCCTGCGCACCCCCCAGGCGCCCGCTGAAGCCGACAAGCCCCCTGTTGCAGCGGCACAACCGGTACAACAGGGAGTGGTTATGTCACCCAGTGGTGGTAGTGGTGTCATTGAGCAGCGAGCCTTGAACGCTGCTCTCGACAACATCGGCCAGGCCATGACCGACGCCCGGCTACTTCCCAGCGTGAAGGATGGTAAGGTGGAAGGCTTCAGGGTCTCAGAGATAAAGCCCCAAGGTGTCTTTGCCGCAGTCGGCCTGAAAAACGGCGATGTATTGCTTAAGATTAACGAATTTCCGATCGACTCGCCTGAAAAGGCGATTCAGTCGTTCATGACCTTAAAGGGACAGAACCGCATCAAGCTCGATCTGTTGCGTGACGGCGCCCCAACATCACTTACCTACGATATTCGCTAGCCCCCGGAGGTCTGCGTGAGACGTCTTCTGCTTTCATTCATCGCTTCGCTGATCCTGCTGTTGGCATTGCATACGCCGCTGACCCATGCCGCCGGCGGTGGTGTGGTGATGAACTTCACCGAGGTGGACATCTCCACCATGGTCAAGTTTATCAGTGAGCTGACCGGCAAAAATTTTGTGCTGGATGAACGGGTCAAGGGCAAGATCTCGGTCTTTTCGCCGGCCAAGCTGACCACTGACGAGGCCTTTGCACTGTTTACCTCAGTTTTGGAATTGAAGGGCTTCACCCTTGTACAGTCCGGTAAAATCTACAAGGTGGTGCCGATTGCCAGCGCCAAACAGTCCGGCACCCGGCTACTGGGCAGCGAAGAACGGGTACCGCTCAGTGACGCCTACCTGGCGCGGGTTTTCAGCCTTACCCATATCTCGGCCCAGGAAGCGCTCACCTTTCTGCAGCCGATCATCTCTAAGGATGGTCATATCGCCTCCTTCGGCCCCGGCAACATGCTGCTGGTGGTGGACGCCGCCACCAATCTGCAGAAGGTCACTGATATTCTGCAGCTGATCGATACTTCGCAGCGTCGCGAAGGTGCGGAGCTGATCTACCTGAAACACGGCTCGGCCGAAGGGGTTGCCACCGTGCTGCGGGAATGGCTGTCGGGCAAAGGTGCGCGTGCCGCCACGCCGGCTGCTGCTGCCCAGCAACCGGTCAACACTGGCAACATACAAGTGATCGCCGATCTGCGCCTGAACGCCCTGCTGTTATTTGGTGACGAGGCAGTAAAACAGGATGTCCGCAAGATGGTTACCCTGCTGGATGTGATGCCGCCCGAGGCCAGCAGCAAGGTTAACGTCTGCTTCCTTGAACATACCGATGCCACCGAGATGGCCAAGGTGCTGGAAGGAGTTGTCAAGGGGATGACTACCCAGGCCGCCGGTCAACCCGGGGCTGCAGCCACGCAGCACGTTTCCCCTTTTGACTCCGGCAAGGTCACCATCACCCCGGACAAGGCCACCAACTCACTGGTGATCATGGCCTCCCCCACCGACTACACCAACCTGCTGCAGGTGATCAAAAAGCTGGATCGTCGCAGCAAGCAGGTCTTTGTGGAGGTGCTGATCGCCGAGGTAACCCTGGACAAAAGCCGCGAGCTGGGTCTGCAGAGCGGGGTGATCGGTGGGGCGGCCATCAACGACACCCTGGCCATGGCCGGCATGTATGACCCACTGGGAACTATGGGTTCACTGCTGACGAACATCAAAGACACAACGCTATTGAACCAGATAGTCGAGGCCCGTCCGGTCAACATCACGGCTATGCTCAAGCTACTGGACACAAACGGCCTGGTGAACATCCTCTCCACCCCCAACATCCTGACCACCGACAACAAGGAGGCCGAGATCAACGTGGGCGAGAACGTGCCGTTCAAGGCATCCAGCACTCAAAGCACCTTCGGTGCAACGGAATCCATAGAGCGCAAGGATATCGGCATCAACCTGAAGATCAAGCCCCAGATCAGCGAGGGCGACTATATCCGCATGGATATCTACCAGGAGATTTCAGCAGTTAAAGATACACAAATAACAGGTGCGGTAGACTTGATCACCACCAAGCGCTCGGCCAAGACCAGCGTGGTGGTGAAAGACAATGAAACCATCGTGATCGGCGGCCTGATCCAGGATACGGAAAGAGCCATCGAGAAAAAGGTTCCTTTATTAGGCGACATACCTGGGTTGGGGTGGTTGTTTAAAACCAAAGAGACGACAAGAGGAAAAACCAACCTGATGATCCTGCTGACTCCTCAGGTAATCAAGGACCCTGAAGATATTGCCAAACTTTCTGAGGCCCAGCGAAGCAAGTTTACCAACGCCACCACCAGCACCGGCAAGCTCGACGTACAGCAGGTGATCGCCGGCCAGACACCACCACAACAGCCGCCCCAGGCAGTTCCTGCGCCATGAGCAGCGAGCTTTCCCTGGATACGCTGAAAGAGACGGCGCAACGCCTGGGGTTCCCCTTTCAGGAGCGGATCGACGACCTGGAGTGCGACAGCACCCTGCTCGCCCGGCTACCGCTGCACTTTGCCCGCTCCCGCCGCCTGCTGCCGCTCAAAGAGCAGGACGGCAGGCTGTTGCTGGCCAGCGGCAGGCCCACCGATCTGCTGTCCCAGGATGAGGTGTCCCGCCTGTACGACATGCCGGTCAGCGTACTGGTGACCACGTCCGATGAGGTGCTGGCGGCCATCAACCGGCTCTATTCCCGCACCGCCGACACCGCCCGCGAGGTGGTGGAAAATCTGGTGGCCGAAGATCTGTCGACTATCGCCACCGAACTGGCCCATCCCCAAGACCTGCTGGACCTAAGCGACGAAGCGCCGGTGATCCGTCTGCTGAACGCGATCCTGTTCCAGGCGGTTAAGGAGCGGGCCAGCGACATCCATATCGAGCCCTACGAACGGACCCTGGAGGTCCGTTTCCGGATCGACGGCATCCTGCACAAAATGCTGGAACCGCCAAAGCTGCTGCAAGAGGCGCTGGTATCGCGGGTCAAGATCATGGCCGCCTTAAACATTGCCGAGAAACGTCTGCCCCAGGATGGCCGCTTCAAGGTGCTGGTGGCAGGCCACGAGGTGGATATCCGGGTCTCGATCGTACCGACCTTCTTTGGCGAGCGGACCGTACTGCGTCTACTGGACCGCAAACAGGGCGTTCGCTCACTGACCGAGATCGGCTTTTCCCCCCGCGACACCGGTATCATGGAACGACTGCTCGCTCGCAGCAACGGCATCATCCTGGTGACCGGCCCCACCGGCAGCGGCAAAACCACCACCCTCTACGCCGCCATCTCACGGCTGGACCGCCAAGAAAAAAACATCATCACCATCGAAGACCCTATTGAATATCAGCTCTCCGGGGTTGGCCAGATCCAGGTAAACGCCCGTATCGACCTGACCTTTGCCGCCGGCTTGCGTTCGGTGCTGCGTCAGGACCCCGACATCATCATGGTGGGCGAGATCCGCGATGCCGAGACCGCCGAGATTGCCATGCAGGCTTCACTGACCGGCCACCTGGTGCTGTCAACCCTGCATACCAACGATGCCGCCACCGCCATTACCCGTCTGATCGATATGGGGATCGAACCGTTCATGGTGGCCTCCTCCCTGGCCGGAATCCTGGCGCAACGACTGGTACGGGTCATCTGTCCCCACTGCCGCGAGGCTTACCAATCAGAGCAGCAGATTCCGGGATTGCCTGCAACGCTCTACCGTGGCCGTGGCTGCGACCGCTGTTTTGACCAGGGCACCCTGGGCAGAACCGGCATTTACGAACTGTTGCCGGTGGATGCCACCCTTTGCAGCATGATCACACGCCGCGTACCCTCGGGTGAGATCAAGGAGTACGCCATCAGCCGTGGTATGCGTACCCTGCGCGATGACGGTCTGGCCAAGGTGGCCGCCGGCATCACCACCCTGGAAGAGGTGCTGCGGGTGACCCAGGAAGAGTATGCCGACCTTCCGCTATAAAGGATACCGAACCAGCGGCCAGGAGACCAACGGCACCCTGGAGGCCGATTCTCTGCGCACGGCGCGGGAGCATTTGCGACAGCAGGACATCATGCCGTCGGAGCTTACCTCTGACGAAACGCAACCACCCCAGGGAATCGTACAGCGATTTCGACGTCGCATTCAGGTTGCTCAGTTATCCTTGTTCACCCGACGTCTGGCCACCCTGCTGACCGCCAACGTGCCGATCCACGAGGCGTTGACCGCCTTGCACGAACAGGAACAGCATCCAGAACTGCGATCGCTCCTGGGGCGGATCAGGTCCCGATTGTCAGAAGGGGCGCCACTGGCGCGGGCGCTGGCCGACGAACCGCAGGTGTTTCGCCCCAGCTATGTGGCGATGGTTTCAGCCGGTGAGGCCAGCGGTGCGCTTGACCATGTACTTGAGCGGCTGGCTGACTTTCTTGAACGCCAGGAGGAATTACGTCGCACCGTTACCGGAGCGCTGGCCTATCCGTTGTTGATGACGGTGGTTGGCAGCACCGTGATGATTTTCCTGCTGGCCTTTGTGATTCCCAAGATTACCGGTGTCTTTGCCGACAACCGGGCCACCCTGCCCCTACTGACCCTGGCACTACTAACGATCAGTTCACTGCTGCGCAAAGGCTGGTGGCTGCTGTTGCTGTGTGGCTGCGGCCTGCTGTATGGCTATCGGCACCTTTCGCACAAGGAGTCTTTTCTTGCTGCACGCGACCGTTGGATGTTGAAGGTACCGGTGGTGGGCAAACTGGTGCAAACCTTGGCCTTAGCACGTTTTGCGCGTATTATGTCGCTGATGCTGGGCAGCGGGGTGCCGTTGTTACGTGCACTGGAAATCAGTTCCGAGGCGGTGGTTAACCGTTCTTTCCGAGCTGTGCTGGCCGAGGCACGTAGCGCTGTGGTTGAAGGCAGCAGCCTGTCGGCGGTGCTCACCCGTTCACCGCTGTTTCCACCACTACTGACCCACCTGATCGCCGTGGGTGAACGGAGCGGTACGCTCGAAGCAAGCCTGGAGACTGCAGGCCAGAGTTTCGAGCGTGAATTCACTGCCGGCACCGGACGACTGATGACACTTCTGGAACCGCTGCTGGTACTGGCCATGGGACTTGCGGTGGGCCTGGTGGTGATCGCCGTGCTGCTGCCGATTTTCGAACTCAACCAACTCATCAGATAACCAGAGGAGACAGAACCATGCATAGACCATTCTCAAACCGGCGCGGTTTCACCCTGATCGAAATCATGGTGGTGATCGTGATCCTGGCCGCCCTGGCCGCCCTAGTGGGCCCGAAGATTATCGGCCGTTCCGATGACGCCAAACTGGCTGATGCCAAACTGCAGATCCGTAATATTGAAACAGCCCTCAAACTGTACAAACTTGACAACGGAATCTATCCCTCCACCGAGCAGGGGTTGATGGCCTTGGTGGAAAAGCCGACCGTCGGCCAGATCCCCCGCAGCTATCGTCAAGAGGGGTATCTGGAGGCCAAGAAGATTCCTCTGGACCCCTGGGGGGGCGACTACATCTACCTTTCTCCTGGCGAACAGGGTGATTATGACCTCTGTTCCTATGGCTCCGACGGTGTCAAGGGTGGTGAAGACAAAGGGGCCGACATTTGCAACTGGAATATCCAGTAGCGTTGCCGGTATCCAGCAGATGGAGTTCCGGCCATGAACCAGACCACTAACGACGGATTCACCCTGCTTGAGTTGGTAGTTGTGATGGTTGTCTTATCGCTTGCCTTGGCGATGGTACTACCCCGCCTCCCCTTCATGCAGGAGGCCAACCTGCGCAGTTCAGCGCGTCAGGTGGCAGCGCTGTTGCGCTACCTTGATGAACGGGCGGTAGCAACCAAAAGCAGTTACCGGTTGCTGATTGACCTTGACCAAAACCATATCAAGGTGCTCAAACGCAGTGTCACGGGGGAAGACTTGCCGGTAAACGATCCCTACCTCCAACGCTCACCTGTGTCCAAAGGAATCATCATCAGTGACCTGAGCACCGAACGTCAGGGACGGATCATCAGCGGTCAGGTGCTGGTACCCTACGGCCCTGCTGGACTTGTTGAACCGCTTCTGATCCACCTGGAACTGCCTGCTGGCAGTTCCTACACGGTGCAGGCCTTACCAGTCAGCTCCACGGTCCGTGTTTTTGCTGGCTATCAGGATACGTTGCAATGAGGCATGCCTCTCGAGGTTTTACCCTTTTAGAAGTGCTGGTCGCATTGGCGCTTCTGGCAGGAACGATCACAACCGTAGTAGTGGCTTTTAACTATCACTTGTCGCTGGTGGTCAGAGATCGCGACGAAACCACCGCACTACTACTCGCCCGGGCAAAACTGGACGAATCTGATTTTTTGACCGTCAGCAACTCCGAAGGCACATTCGCTCCTCAACAGCCTGAGATTACCTGGAAGCGTCAAACAATGCCCACTGATTATCCAGGGCTGCAGCGGTATCTACTAACCGTTTCCTGGCTGAACGGTCAACGCAGCCTGACCCTGGTGACGTATGGCAAAAAATAACCGCCTGGGATTCACCTTACTTGAGGTGTTGCTCGGACTGGCGATCGCCTCATTTGTGTTAGCGGCAGCCTATGCGACGCTATTCTCCCTCAGCAAGGCGCAGCAAAACGCCATCCAGGGGATGGAACAACGTCGTGCCCTTCGCAGCATCATGGACCTGCTGCGCCGTGAATTGAGCTCGACCGTATACAAAAATGGCGATACGCGTCTGCATTTTGTGGTAGAGGACCGGGACTTTTATGGCAAACCAGCCTCAACCATCCAATTTGCATCCATTGGCCCACCTTCAGACGGCATGGTTGCTGATCAGCAGCAGGTCCGTTATCAAGTAAGCGAGGAACACACCAATAAACTGTCAATCCGCCGCGAGAGCCGCAGCGTATTTGCTGAGGGGCCACGCAAGAACGGCTACCCAATTCTGGATGGGGTGGAAGGCTTTCAGGTTGAATGCTATGACGGCAACAAATGGGTTAAGACCTGGGACACCACCCTGACCCCTACTCTTCCAAAAATGATCCGGGTTACGATTACCGTGCTGGAGGCAAATGAAGATGTTCCCTATCACTTGATCGCTACCCCCCGGATGGTGATGCCATGAGACACCAACGTGGGTTTGTGCTGGTGGTGGTGCTGCTTGTGATCGCCCTTATAACCTCAATAACCATGCTGTTCATAAACGAGGTCTATCTGGAGATTGGTTCAAACCGCAACGCCATTGACGCATCCCAAGGCAGCCTGTTCACGCAGGGAGGCATTACCGGCGCCTTGCAGCTGTTGTCAAGAACAACAGCAACGCAATCCTACACAACGCTGAACGATCTGTGGGCGCGCCCGATTCAGTTGGACGAGGAGCGCGGTCAACTCAAGGTGATCATTGAGGACGAAACCGCCAAACTAAACCTGAACCAGTTTGTCCTCCCCAATGGAAGCTTCAATGAAGCCTACCAGCAGATGTATCTACGTCTGCTGGCCAAGCTTGAACTGTCACCAGACCTGGCATCGACGCTGGCCGATTGGATTGATGAGGATGACACCCCGCACACCAACGGGGCTGAATCTCTTTGGTACCTCGCCCTCAAACAACCGTATCGACCGCGGAACAGCTACCTGATGACGCTGGAGGAGCTGGCACAGGTCAAAGGCTATGCCGGTGCCCCGCTGCAACGGTTGCGCCCGTTTGTTACCGTTTATGGTGAGGCAGCGGCAGGTGCACCGGCTGCGCCCATCAACATCAACACTGCGCCACGCGAGGTGTTGGAGACCATTGATGAACGAATCAGCAGTTCGCTGGCTGACCGCATCATCGAATATCGGCGTACCAATCCGTTTAAATTCGCCGCTGAACTGGCGCAGGTGCCCGGGATGGAAACCATAGCACCAGGGCATCTGACCAAGATTACAACCAAAGGCACGGTTTACCGCCTGCACGCTGCAGCCACAGTCAACGGTACCACCCGCACCATTGAAGCTGTTGTCCGTCTGACTGGTGGGACACCGGCCATTGTGTATTGGCGTGAATACTGACCATTATCCCAAACGACCTGAAAGAACGAACAGCCATGATCATCCAGGTTATCCATCTCACAGAACATGAGGTCACCTGTGCCCGCTTTGAACGCACAGGACGCGACCAGCTTGCCCCTCTGACCGGGTTCCGTCTGCCGTATGCACATGCAGACGAACTGGTTTCACTCCTGCGTGACCAACTTCCAATTGCTGAAGATGCAAAAAGAGAGGTCAGGACAATCCTGGCGCTCCCCCCAACACTGGTCACCATGCGCGAGATGAGTCTGCCGTTCACCGAACGCAGCAAAATCAGGGCTGTACTGCCCCATGAACTTGCACGAGAGTCCGCATTGGGTGATCTCGAGCTGGTCTGTGACGGCCTTCCGCTAGCAGGCGGCACGGTATTGGCATGCTGGTCACCTCTTAAATCCGTTGCTACCTACATCACGTTGTTGGACGAAGCCGGATATGAACCTGAAGTGGTCACTGTTGCCTGTATGCACTGGAACCTCCTGATTCCCTCTTATCATCAGGGCCCTGTCGCGATGGTTGATCCACATGCTGTGCTGGTGGCACAAAACAACCCCCAATCAATAATTTTTTGTCGTAGCCTCGGTCGCGAACGAAGCGATCTTACGCGCACCCTGACGGCGGTTGAACTCGACAAAGAGATCACGATAGCGACCATCTTCTCCCTTGAGACAGAACTGCCCTTTGACCTCCCTTCCACAAGCACGGTAGTGCCACTGCCGCTGCCAGAGCTGCTATCCGTACCAGCTGTCGGCGGCACGATGCCTGCTTCCGCCCTGGCCGCTCCGCTGACAACCGCACAGGCCTACTGCGCCGGCACGATCTTCAACCTGCGTAGCGGTCAACTCGCGTGGACCAGACGCACGCATCATTGGCTGCGCCGCTACCGCACCACCCTGATATTGGCTGCCATCGCACTGTCGCTCGTTTTCGCAGAATCCGGCATCCGCTGGTTCCTGCTTACGCGTGATCTGACCTCATTGAACAACTCCATTTCGAAAATCTATCGGCAGATTTTCCCCACACGCAAAAAGGCGGTTGATGAAGTCTCGGAGATCAGGGCTGAGATACGAAGACTGCAGGGTGGCATTGCCACGCAATCCATGCTTTCTTTCCTGACCATACTGGCTGATGCCAAGGGTGCTCTCATTAACGGCTTAAGCGAGGTTGATTACGATGGCAGCCAGTTCCGCATCAAGGGCGATAGCCGGAACAGCAACGATCTATCTGCTTTTAGGCAGCGACTGGTCGCGGCCGGCTTGACCGTTGACCAGCCAGAGCTGACAAGCCGACCCGACGGCACCGTTTTATTTACACTAAAGGGACGCCAGGGAGGAAGCGCGCCGTGACAATCTTTTCAGCACTCAAGGAACGCGTCAGCACACTTGACGATGACAGCAGAAAAAGTGCCGTAATCATACTAGGAGCGGTTCTGATCGGCATCCTAGCCTTTGCCCTGCTGCATGGCCACATAGCGCGCTTGGAACAGCGTGTAACAGCACGAGAGAAAGCACTAACCGAGCTGCTCTCACTGCGTCAACGCTATCAAGAAGCAACGGTGGATGCCAATCGGCTCAAAAACAGGTTGGCACTTGTCACTACTGAAGACAGCCCGGCCACGATCATTGAGCAAACTGGCATTGTTTCAAAAACCGGCATTCAGGTTAAACCGCTGCCACGTCGGGAAAAAAATGGTCTGTTTGAGGAAAACGCCGAGATAAGTATAAGCGGCATATCGCTCAATGAACTCATACATCTGCTGCACTGGCTTGAACTGCACGCTAAACCGGTAATAGTTCAGAAAATGACGGCAAGACCCCGATTCAGCGAGCCTGCCAAGCTCGATGTCACCTTTACCCTGACGCTCTATCGGCAAGCAGCAGCCTCGCAACAGGATCAATGATGCCCGGCAAAAAGTTCTCACTGATTGTAGCATTGACAGCTGCAGGCTTACTGTTGCTTCCTGTGCTGGCATTCGAGTTCATTCCTGATCAGATTTTGGAGCAGACAACACAACGTCTGCTTGCTGAACAAGGCATCAGCATGCATGCCACCCGCTTCCGCTCATCGTTCCCGGCCGGCATCAAAGCTGAGGGTCTTTCTCTGGGTGACGCCACAACAACGGCCCTCAAGGTCGACCGTTTGTTGCTTCGATTGAGGTTACTGCCGCTCTTGATTGGCAAGGTATCCTGTTCCCTCAGTGCCGATATCGGCGAAACCGGAAAGCTGAGCGGCATGCTTACCGTCACTCCCCGGCTGTCAGGGGATGTTACGGTGAGCACCCTGGAGTTGCAGGATCTGCCAATACTTACCAACACCCTGGGCAACGGCATACGCGGCACCACCCGGCTTGAGGTGACCATGGATACTGCCCCAAAAAGTGGAGCGGTCGGCAATGCCCGTCTGAGCATTGCCAATCTAACACTCAAAGGGGTAACGATCAGCGGCATGCCGCTACCCAATGCCGTTTTTCCAACTGTCCGCGGCCTGATAAAACTAAAGGGACAGACCCTTCAGATCGAGAATCTTGCCTTGGAGGGGGATGGGATTTATCTACGGCTCACAGGAAGCACTATGCCTGCACCCAACGCACCGCTCAACCTCACCCTGGAACTGCTCCCAAGCGCAGAGTTGCTGCGCAGTCAGCAAACCGTCTTTCTGTTGATGTTGCCCTACCAGGTTTCGCCAGGCCATTACAGGCTTCCGATTGGTGGTACGTTAGCAAGTCCACAACTCTCGAAACGTTAAACCGACATACTCAGTAACAGGGCAACGGGATCATGCTATTGGATCTGACAACGGCACTACAGCTGCTCTTCCCTAAAACCGCAGGCGATCAGGTCTTTCTGGTGGGCGGCACGGTTCGCGACGCCCTGCTGGGTCACCCTCGGCAAGACATAGACCTGGTGACCGCCCTGCCGGAAGAGACCCTGCTTGAGTGCGGTTTTCGGAAGGTTATCGCTAAAAGCACACAACCAATCTGGTTCAAAGTCGATCACCAGCTGGGTCCCATCGAGGTGACCAGCCTTGACTCCTCTGACCTGCTGCACCACGAACTGACCCGTCGTGATTTTACGGTCAACGCCATGGCCGTCTCGCTGGACGGGGTGCTGTATGATCCGTTGGGCGGCCAAGACGACCTGTTGCAGCGCCGTCTGGTTACCTGTTCTCCGGACTGCTTTGCTGACGATCCGCTGCGCCTGTTTCGCGCCTTTCGCTTTGAGGCGAACGGCTGGCAACTGACAGAAGAGAGCAGTGCACTTATTACCAGTCAGGATTGGACGCTGCGTCTGGCCCCACTGCCGGTGGAACGGTTCAGCCGGGAGATGCTTAAGGCACTGGCTGCGACCGATCCGCCACGTTTCTTCGAACGGATGCTGCAGTTCAGGGTTGGTCAGCATTGGCTGCCGGAGGTGTTCCGCATGCCGTTGATACCGGCCGGACCACCGGAACATCACCCGGAAGGCGACCTGCTCAGCCACTGCCTGCAGGTGCTGCAGCGGGCAGCAGCACTGACGGCAGACCCGCTGGCTCGCTTTTGCGCCTTTTTTCACGACCTCGGCAAGCTGCTGACAGCACCCGACCAGTATCCACGACACCATGGCCATGACCAGGAGGGCGTTGCAGCGGCCATTGAGCTTTGCACCCGCCTGCGGCTACCGACTCGTTACCGCAGTGCTCTGGCAGGGGTAAACCGACTGCATACCACCATGGGCCTCTGGGATACCTTGCGCGACGCCAGCCGTCTGCGCCTTGCCATGCAGGCTAAAAAGGCCGGGATTTCCGACCTGCTGCCGCTGGTGTCTGGGGCCGACAAACCGGGTGATGAGCCGGTGACACTGCAGTGGCGGCAATGCCTTGAGATTATCAGCCTGACCACAACCGAACTGGGAATTAATCAGGAACAGTTGAGCCATCTGCAACCAGAGGCCCTGCGCGATCTGATCCTGGATAGACGTATACAGGTACTGAGAGGGTGCAGCCTGGCAACTCCGTCCGGGGCATAAACGCACACCGGCCCGACAGGGTGCCTGTCGGGCCGGTGTGGTCGATCAATGGATGGTAATCAAGTTAGTGATTTTTTAACGATGCAGCAGCATCCTGCTTGCGCCATAGCCAGAGCAGCATACCGACGCCAATCACAAACAGCGGCAGACTGAGCAGCTGCCCCATAGAAAAGTAATTAAAAAAGAAACCCAACTGGCTGTCAGGCTGACGGAACAGCTCAACAAAGGAACGGAACAGACCGTAGCCGGCCAGAAAGGCGGCCACGGCAACGCCGCTCACCGGTATCCGCCGGGCAAACCAACGTACCACGAAGAACAGCACCAGCCCTTCCAAAAAGGCTTCATACAGTTGGGAAGGATGGCGCGGCAACGGCCCGCCTTCCGGGAAGATAATGCCCCAGGGCAGATCGGTGGGACGTCCGAACAGCTCACCGTTTATGAAGTTGCCGATCCTGCCCAATCCCAGTCCCAGCGGCGCTGCCAGAGCGGCCAGATCGGCCAGTTGCAATAAGGGCAGCTTACGGCTGCGGGCAAACCGGACAGCTGCAACGGCAACTCCCAGCATGCCGCCGTGAAACGACATGCCCCCTTCCCAGATAGAGAGAATTTTAAGCGGTTTAGCCAGATAGGTGTGCAGATCGTAAAACAGCACATAACCCAGCCGTCCCCCCAGCACCACCCCAACGGCCATGCTGAAGATCAGATCGGCGATCCCTTCGGCATCCAGCTCCAGCTTTGTGCGGCGCACCTCACTACGAATAACAAAATAGCTGAGGACAAAGCCGAGTACGTACATCAGTCCGTACCAACGGAACTGAAGGGGCCCAAGTTTCAAAAATACCGGATCAATAGATGGAAAAGGCATACCAGCGACAACTCCTCATGCATGCGTTGATTACAACTGCATCTGCATGGTTCACTAACCAGCAGGCTCACAACAACTTGGAAATAGGAGCAAAATTATATCGACAGAAGCGGCTCGATGCTATATAAAAAACAGCTGCAAAGGAGACCCAAACCTATGAAAGAAATCTTGATGATCATCGTATTTGTGGTGGTCTGGTATGTAGTCAACAAATACCTGCTGCCGAAAATGGGGGTCCCCACCTGAATGTCCGATGCCTGCACTCCCGCGTCGCGTGAGACCAAAAAAGACAACAAAAAATAGCCTGCACCGGACGGATTAAAGGCCGGCTGCTCTTTAGCGGCCGGCCTTTGTGCGTCGTGCAACCGGTTCCTCCAACACCACCAGATAGCCATCCGGATCAAAGCACCACATCTCCTTGACCCCGTACGGCTTTTCCTCCAGCGGATAGAGGATTTCCATATCCTCTTCGATGATCGCGTCCCTGATCCCTTCGATATCCTGCACCTCAAAGTGCAAGGTCATGCCGATCCCCTTGGGGAACATGCTGAAACGATGCTCCAGCACCGGGTGGGTCCGGACCACATCGCTCTCTTCAACAAACACCAGGGCGATGCCGTCCATATCTACCATCAGATGATCAGGCGCACCAACCGCGGAAAAAGAGCGCTGTACCGGCAACTCCAGAATGCCGGCATAAAAGGCCTCGGTAACCACCAGTTGGGCAACGGTCAACTGGATCGAATGCTGTGCACGATGGGCCTTTACCATTGGCTAGTACGTCATGAACAGGCTGTTGGCATAACCTGACAGTACCGACAGCCAGTTGGTGAAGATAAGCACACCCACCAGAACCAGGAACAGACCGGTGATAATCTCAAACACACGGATATATTTTTTGAAACGGTTGAACAGCACAATAAAGCGGTGGAGCGCAAGGGATGACAACAAAAAGGGGATCCCCAGGCCGATCGAGTAGAGCAGCAACAGCATGATCCCCTGCCCCACGTTCTCCTCGGTGGCGGCGATCATCAGGATCGAAGCCAGGATCGGACCGATGCAGGGGGTCCAACCGGCGGCAAAGGCCAATCCCACCAGGAAACTGCCCACAAAACCGGCCGGCTTATGCTTGAGTGAAATCCGCCGCTCTCCCAGCAACCACTTCAGCGGCACCAAGCCGGTTACATGGATGCCGAAGAGCACCACCAGCACCCCGCCCAGCTTACGGATCAGATCCATATGCTGCTGCATAAAGTTGCCCAGCAGAGTAGCCGAGGCCCCCAGCAACACGAACACCACCGTGAAACCGGCGATAAAAGCGAGCGAGTGCAGCAGGGTCTTGCGACGCACCAGATGGGTCGGATGCTCGGCATCCAGATCACCGAAGGATAGACCGGTGATGTAGGTGATATAGGACGGTATTAACGGCAGTACGCAAGGCGACAGAAATGAGAGCAGCCCTGCCACAAAGGCACCTATATAAGTAATATCAGGTGTTTCCATTTAAGCCTCTCAACTTTTACTTCATCAAATCTTCCAGAAACGCAATCACCTCAGGACTGGCCCAATCAAGGCCGCCGATCACCTTTTTGGCGATCACGCCCTGCTTATCGATGATGAACGTCTCCGGCACTCCGGTCAGACCGTAGGTTGCAGCGGCCTGACCGCTGGGATCCAGATAGGTCGGCAGAGAAAAGCCGGTGTTTTTAAAAAAATCCTGCACCGCCTGCTTACCGCCCTCGTCCACCGAGACACAGACCATCTGAAACGACTTGCCGGCCATAGCCTGTTGTAACTTCATCATCGAGGGAATCTCTTCGCGGCAGGGGGGACACCAGGTGGCCCAGAAATTAAGCAACACTACCTTTCCCTTCAAAGATTCCAAGGTCAGCGGGGTGGTGGTATCCAGTGCAACGACGCTGATGTCCGGCGCCTTGTGTTTCTCAAGCGGTTTCACGCCTCTGGCCGTCTGACCGCCCTCTTTTGAGCAGCCCGCAACAAACAGCAACGAACAGAGCAGCACCATCAACAATTTTTTCATGTTTATCCTCCAGAAACATCAGTAACGATGAGGGAGACAGGGGTGTTTAACGGTTGCGGGTAACCACGTACTCGGCAAGTTCAAGCAGGGCGTCTTTACACTGACTATCGGGGAAGACCGACAGATGGCGACGGCACGAGTCAACGCAGGCCCGGGCCTGCTCGATGGTGTAGTCTATGCCGCCCTGACGTCGCACCAGGTCGGTAACCCAGCTAAACTCCTGGGCAGAGAGCTCATCCTTCTCTACAACGGCAGCAATCTGGTCACGCTCCTGCTGACTGCAGTGGCGCAGGGCGTGGATCAGGGGCAGAGTCATCTTGCCCTCCTCCAGATCGTGACCGATGCTCTTGCCAAAATCAGCTTCCGTAGCGGTGTAGTCCAGCAGGTCGTCCATCAGCTGAAAGGCGATGCCCAGCTCCATACCGAATTCCGCCAGGGCCTGCTCCTGCTCGGTTGTGGCCTTGCCCAGGATGGCACCGCACTGGCAGGCCGCCGACAACAGCACCGCTGTCTTGGCCCGGACTACGCCGATATAGTTATCTTCCGTCAGGTCGAGATCGCCGGTGTACAACAGCTGCATCACTTCGCCCTCAGCGATCACCGTGGTAGCCTGGGACATGACCCGCAAGACATCAAGACTGCCGACCCCCACCATCAGCGAGAACGATTTTGAAAACAGGAAATCACCGATCAGTACCGAGGCCTCGTTGCCCCAGAGGGTATTGGCCGATGCCTGGCCACGCCGCAGGGTGGCGCTGTCCACCACATCATCGTGCAGCAGGGTAGCGGTGTGGATAAATTCGACCACGCTGGCCAATGGAACGGCCTGATCACCGGTGTAGTTGCACAGTCTGGCCGCCAGCAGCAGCATGGCCGGGCGGATCCGCTTGCCGCCGCTGGAGAGGACATACTCTCCCACCTTGCGGATCAAGGGAACATCCGAAGCCAGGTCCTTCCTGAACTGTTCTTCCACCGACCTGAGGTCGTTGCCGATCAATTCCAACGCTGCCTGCATGCCTGTCAACACCTCGCGTAAATTTTGCCAATCCTACGTGCTGCAGAGCGGTTTTGTCAAAGCATTTCTGGCTTTTTACGGTGCGTTTGCCGTGGTTTGGCATTGCTTCATAGCCCTCAAACGTGTATAGCTAGCAGACTTAAAAATGATACGAACTATACCAAGGAGTGCCTGATCATAATGCAGTTTAACGAACTCGAGATCCCCCAGCAGGTCATGCAAGGCGTGATTGACGCCGGCTTCAGCAGTTGCACACCAATACAGGCACAGACGCTACCTCTCTCTCTGTCGGGTAAGGACGTGGCCGGCCAGGCCCAGACCGGCACCGGCAAGACCGCTGCCTTCCTGATCACCCTGTTGACCAAACTGTTACAAACCCCCACCGAGTCCGGCAAGCGTCCGCGGGCCCTGATCCTGGCCCCCACCCGCGAACTGGTGGTGCAGATCGAAAAGGATGCCCAGGTGCTGGGGGCCCACTGTGGCTTGTCCATCCAGGCCATTTACGGCGGCGTGGATTACATGAAGCAGAAAAACGCCCTGAAAGACGGCGCCGATGTGGTGATTGGAACCCCAGGCCGCCTGATCGACTACCTCAAGCAGAAGGTCTATACCCTCAAGTATATCGAGATGCTCGTGATCGACGAGGCGGACCGGATGTTCGACATGGGCTTTATTCCTGACCTGCGCTTTATCCTGCGCCGGCTGCCCCCCTTCGATGCCCGCCAGAACCTGATGTTCTCAGCCACCCTCAACCAGCGGGTGATGGAGTTGTCCTACGAGTTTATGAACGCACCCCAGAAGGTCTCGGTCACCCCGGAAAAAATGACCGCCGAACGGGTTGAGCAGACCCTCTACCATGTAGCCAACAAGGAAAAGTTTCCCCTGTTGCTGGGCCTGCTGCGACGTGAGGGGATGGTCCGCACCATGCTCTTCGTCAACACCAAGCGCGAAGCCGAACGGTTGCAGGACCGCCTCAATGAAAACGATTTCCCCAGCCGGGTAATCTCCGGTGATGTGGAACAGCGCAAGCGACTCAACATCCTGGAACAGTTTAAACGTGGCGAACTGCCGATCCTGATCGCCACCGACGTGGCCTCACGGGGGTTGCATATCGATGGGGTGTCCCATGTGATCAACTATGACTTGCCCCAGGATGCTGAGGACTATGTCCACCGGATCGGCCGTACCGCCCGGGCTGGCGCCGAGGGCAAGGCGATCTCCCTGGCCGACGAGGATGGCGCCTTTCATGTTGAGGCGATCGAAGAGTACATCCGGCACAAGATTCCGGTGAAATGGGCTGAAGACGAGCTGTTTGTCCACGACTACAAGCGCCCCAAACACAGACCGGCACCGGTTTCCGCGGCACGTCCCGCCCGCGGCCGGCAACGCAGCAAACCGGCCGCCAAGACCGCTGCGCCACCGGCTGCAGGCGCCGAGGCCCAAAAAAGACGCCGCCCACGGCGCAAAAAACCGAGTGGCGGCGATACACCGAATAACGGCACAACCGGCAGTTAGCCGTTGCGGTACCGATGGCTGAAGCGGTCCCCACGCAGGTACTGCAGCACGAGCAACAGCGGCACCACGCAGAGTGACGAGATCAGCAGTACACTGAGCAGTTCCACCAAATAGGCCCACCAGGGGGGCGCAATGGATTTGACGATCCAGACCACGTACCCTGTCAACTCATACAACGGCGCCAGCACCACTGCCGCCAGCACCACCCCTTCCATGGCCCGGAGCCCCCAGGCCTGACGCTGCAGAAAGCCGAAGGCTGCCACCAGCAACGCGCCTGCAAACAGCGTTGCAACCCATGGCCAGAAACCATAGCCCCCAAAGACCTGCCAGACCGAAACCGGTTCCAGCGATTGTTCCGACAACTGGGCCCGGATATCGGTGCCGTGGTAGTACAGCACCCCCTTGCCCCCGATTGCCAGCAGGACTACCGCCACCAGAACAACTCCCCAGCCAACAGCCGCCACCGGATCAAACCCGTTGGCAAAACCGGCCAGCCTGAACATAGGCTTTTTTTCAACCGGATCAGGGTCGGATCGCAGATACTTTGAACCAGAACCTCCAGCGGGTAGAGGGGTTGCCAGCGGTGCGGCATATACCTGACTCAGACTTGCCGGTTGCACCCGCTGTTGTGCTTGCTGCGCAAACTTCTGTTCCATCAAGGTCTTGACCACCACCCCGCACTGGGGACACTGGTCAAAGACCTCCTCGCAGCAGGTGCTGTAGCCGCAAGAGGGGCACGTATTGGTTGCGAAAGCCGAGGTCATCTGGCGACGGGGCTTTGTGACCTGGAAGCTTTCCTTGCAGCGTGGGCAGTTCAGATACCGCCCCTCATCAGGAATCTCCAGATCGTTGATGGTGCCACTGGCCTTGCAATGGGGACATTCGATCCGCATCTGTGGCTACTCCACGAGCTGCTCAATAAAAGCCCGCACCTGCTGCTGATCGGCCGGCAGTAGGGCACAGCGGGTCGGCAGCCCCTGCAGTCGCTGAATGGCCGGCGGCAACGGCACCGGCTGTCCGGTGGCCTCCTGCACCGCCTCACCAAACTTGGCCGGATGGGCCGTAGCCAGACAGACCGGCAGTGTGTCCCCGGTCGCCAGATCACGGGCGGCCTTGACCCCCACCGCCGTATGGGGATCCAACAGATAGCCGGTCTCTTTAAGGAAGTTGCCGATGGTGGCCAGAGTCTGCTCACGGTTGACGGAGACAGAACAGAAATCACGCCGTACCTGGGCCAGCTCATCAGGGTTGAAGGCGATCCGCCCCTCAGCCTTCAGTTGGGCAAAGGCGGCCCGCACCCGGGCAGCATCGCGATTGAACAGATAAAACAGATAGCGCTCGAAGTTCGAGGCCACCTGGATATCCATCGATGGCGAAACAGTCTGCACCACCTGCCCCACCGAATAATCACCCTGGTTGATAAAACGGGTCAGGATATTGTTCTCGTTGGTGGCCAACAGCAGTTGTTGCACCGGCAGGCCCATCTGCCGGGCCACATAGCCGGCAAAAATATCGCCGAAATTGCCGGTGGGCACCGAAAACAACACCTTTTGGCCCGGTTGGGCCACCTTCAGCCAGGCATAGACGTAGTACACCACCTGGGCCAGCACCCGGGCCCAGTTGATGGAGTTGACCGCCCCCAGTTTATGCCGTTGCTTGAATGCCAGGTCGTTCATCAGCGCCTTGACAATATCCTGACAGTCGTCAAAGGTGCCCTGCACGGCGATATTATGGACGTTGTCATCCAGCACCGAGGTCATCTGCAAGGCCTGCACCGCCGAGGTCTTGCCCTCCGGGTGCATGATGAAGATAGTGATGCCTTTTTTCCCTCGCACACCATGGATAGCAGCGCTGCCGGTATCGCCGGAGGTGGCCCCCACAATGGTCAGCCGCTCCTTGCGTTCGGCCAGGATATATTCGAACAGGTTGCCCAGAAATTGTAGCGCCACATCCTTGAAGGCCAGAGTGGTGCCGTGGAACAGCTCCAGGATATAAACCCCGTTCTGCCTGACTACCGGCGTTACCTCGGGGTGACTGAAGGTGGCGTAGGAACGGTCGATAAGCTGTCGCAGGTCGTCAGCCGGGATATCATCGACATAGCGCGAGATAATCTCAAAGGCCAGCTGGGAATAGGTGAGACCACGCCAGGACTCCAGCTCAGCACTGGTGAAGGCAGGAATCGTCTCGGGCAACAACAGGCCGCCGTCATCGGCCAGCCCCATCATTACGGCATCTTTAAAGCGGACCGGCGCAATGCCGCCACGGGTACTGATATAACGCATCGCACAACCTTTCTCTTGAGAAACAGTAAGGGACGACCATCGGTCGCCCCTTCGTATGTAGCAGTTTCAGGTAAAAATGAAAAGGGGGCTATGACGCCAAAGGACGCAGCTCGCCGGGGGCGAACAGAAAAAAGCCACGAAACAGACAGTACTTGTAAAACTCAGAGAACAAAAGTCGGAAGGTGCCGACATGGTGCCACCAGTTCTGCCTGATGTTGGCACTATCCACCGGATGGGGATAGATGGCAACCTGTGGCGGCAGGGCATTGCGCAGGAGCAGAGTGGCACGCTTAAGGTGATAGCGCGAGGTTATCAGCAGCACCGTCCGTACGCCGTGGGCCTGCAACAGATCACGACCATACAGGGCGTTTTCGAGGGTATTGCGTGACGCCTTCTCGAGCAGCACCCGTTCTGGAGCTGGGTCGCCGGGACGCTGACGGTACAGGTCGCTCTTGCGCACCGACGGATCGACACCGACCAGGAACAGCCAGTGGGCTCGCCCTTCGCGAAACAGACGCACCCCCTCCTCCACCCGTCCCTTGCCGCCCACCAGCACCACAATTGCATCCGCCTCCGCCTTTCCGGGCCTGGCCGAAAAGGTCTTGTAGGTAAAATCCACAAAGAGCGCCGTGACCACCAACAGGACAATCACCAGTAATGAGAGCAGAGCCTTGAGAATCTTCATCGCTTGCTATTTTTGCCTTGCATTAGCCACCACCTTCTGCTAGAAATTATCGTTCAGTTTTTACGGGAGGACATCATCCAATGTCGAGAAAATGCGAAATTTGCGGCAAAGGCCCCAGCACCGGCAACAACGTCAGCCACGCCAATAACAAAACCCGTACCACCTGGTACCCTAACCTGCAGAAGGTCAAGGCCAAGGCCGCCAACGGCAGCGTGTCGACCATCAAGGTCTGCACCCGCTGCATCCGTTCCGGCTCGGTTACCAAGGCCCTCTAGCACTACGCCGGTTACCACCCTTAAACAGCCGTGCGCACTTGTTTGCGCACGGCTTGTTTAGTTTTGCGCCACTGCCACCGCATCAATCTCCACCCTGGCCCCCCTGGGCAACGCCGCCACCGCCACCGTGGCCCGGGCCGGCTTCATCGACGGGAAATAGTTCCCATACACCTCGTTGACCACCGGAAAATCAGCCATATCCACCAGATAGATCGTTGTCCGCACCACCTGTTCAAAACCGCAGCCGGCAGCCGTTAACACACCACGCAGGTTTTCCATCACCCGCTCAGTCTCCTGCCTGATATCACCACTCACCAACTCGCCGGTGACCGGGTCCAGCGGGATTTGTCCGGAACAAAACAGTAGTCCGCCAGCCTGCACCGCCTGCGAATAAGGGCCGATGGCCGCCGGGGCCTGATCGGTTGCAACAACCTTCATAACCACTCCTAACTTTTGACACGTTCTACTTTTATGACACCCTTCACCCGCATCAACGAGTTCATCACCCGCTGCAGATGCTCCAGGTCGGACACATTGATCTCAAAGATGTTCTCACCGCGCTGGTCAACGGTACTTTTCACCTGGGCACTGGAGATGTTGGCCTCGGCATTGGTGATGGCCATGGTCATATTGGCCAGAATACCCTTTTCATCGTGACAGAGTACCCGCAACCGCACCGGCAGCGCCGCGCTTTTGCCCTTGGCCCAAGTCACCTCGATCCGGCGATCCGGGTCACTCTCCCGCACAAAGGGACAGTCGGCAGTGTGGATCGCCACCCCCTGCCCCCGGGTGATAAAGCCGACAATATCGTCACCGGGCACCGGGTTGCAGCACTTGGAGTAGCGGATCATGATATCCTCCATGCCCCCCACCTCTACGGCACTGGCCGACCTGCCCTTCAGCCGGTTGATCACCCCGGTGATGCGCGACTCCTTATGTTCCTGCTGGGCTTTCAGTTTCTCTTCCGGCACCAGTCTGCCGATCACCTGGTTGGCCGATACCTTGCCGTACCCGGTGGCGGCCAGCAGATCATCTTCACTGCTGTAGCCAACCTCCTGGGCCACCCGTTTCAGATCACCGGCCCGCTGCACCTTCTGCAGGTTCAACGAGTACCGTCGGAACTCCTTTTCACAGATCTCCCTGCCCAGCACGATGCTGCGCTTGCGCTCCTCAGTCTTGATCCAGGCCCTGATCTTGTTGCGGGCCCGCGAGGAGTTGACGATCTTGAGCCAATCCTTGCTGGGGGTATGGTGCGGCGAGGTGATTACCTCGACGATGTCGCCGTTCTGCAGCTGGTGCTTCAGCGGCACCAGCTTGCCGTTGACTTTGGCGCCGACGCAGCGGTGACCGACATCGGTGTGTACGGCATAGGCAAAGTCAATCGGGGTTGAGCCTTTGGGGAAGCCCTTCACATCGCCCTTGGGGGTGAAGACATAGACCTCTTCCGGGAACAGCTCCACCTTGACCGAATCCATAAACTCGCGGGAATCCTGCAACTCCTGCTGCCATTCCAACAACTGGCGCAGCCAGGCAAAGCGCTTGACCTCCTTCTCGTCGTAGCCCTTGCCTTCCTTGTACTTCCAGTGAGCCGCGATGCCGGCATCCGCCACCTTGTGCATCTCATGGGTGCGGATCTGTACCTCGATCCGGTCGCCATGGGGGCCGATAACCGTAGTGTGCAGCGACTGGTACATATTGCCCTTGGGCATGGCAATATAGTCTTTGAAGCGTCCGGGGATCGGCTTCCAGGAGGAATGGACCACCCCCAGCACCCCGTAGCAGTCCTTGACTGTATCCACCAGCACCCGGAAGGCGGTCAGATCGTAGATCTCCTCGAAATCCACATTGCGCTTCTCCATCTTGCGCCAGATGGAGTACAGGTGCTTGCTGCGACCGGAAACCTCGCCCACGATGCCATGCTCCTGCAGCTTGGTCTCGATGATCTCGCGGGTCTCCTGCACGTACTGCTCGCGCTCCTGCTTCTTGCGCTGGATACGGGCCGAAAGATCGGCATAGGTCTGGGGATTTAAGTAGCGAAATGAGAGGTCTTCCAGTTCCACCTTGACCCAGGAAATACCCAGACGATTGGCGATCGGGGCATAGATATCCATGGTCTCGCGGCTGATGGAGCGCTGCTTCGGTTCGGGCTGGAACTGCAGGGTGCGCATGTTGTGCAGCCGGTCGGCCAGCTTTACCAGAATCACCCGGATATCCTTGGCCATGGCCAACAGCATCTTACGGAAGTTTTCGGCCTGATTTTCTTCCTTGGTCTTGAAGTGAATCTTGCTGATCTTGGTGACGCCATCCACCAGATCGGCCACCTCGCTGCCGAACATCTCGGCCAACTCCTCAGGTGTGGCCAAGGTGTCTTCGATGGTGTCGTGCAGGAATCCGGTGACGATACTGGGCACATCCAGCTTGAGTTCAGCCAGAATACCGGCCACCTCAAGGGGATGAATGATGTAGGGCTCGCCGGAAAGACGGGTTTGCCCCTGATGCACCTTGGCACAATAGACGTACGCCTTGCGGATCAGGTTCAGGTCGGCGGTGGGGTTGAAACTGGCCACCGTATCGAGGATGTCATTCAGTCGAATCATGCAGGATGGGTCACAGCGTCAGGTAGTACGGGAGACTTTACGGCCACAGGACAAAAAAGGGGCGCGCCGCCACTGACGCACCCCTCACTACGCAAACGATTAAGCCGCCTTCTTCGTGCTCAACTCGCCGGAAAGCTTGCCGGCTGCGATCTCACGCAGCGCGGTCACCACAAAGCGGTTGTTTTTGGTGGAAACCTGGGGACGCGCCCCCTTGTAAAGCTGCTTAACCCGCTTGGAGGCCATCATCACCAACATAAAGCGGTTCTCAACCTTTTCGAGACAATCTTCAACAGTTACCCGTGCCATACTCTTCAGCTCCTTCCGTCGTAACGCAAAATGGGTACAGAATTATACCCATACTAGCTCAAATATCAAACATTTTCGCAACCTGCCGCAACATACGGCCGGTGGTGGCCCGGCTGGCGGTCACAATGGCGGCCAAAAGTTCCTGAGCATCATCCAGCCGGTCATTAACCACAATATAGTCATACCAGCGGGCCTCGCGAATCTCCTCAGTAGCGCGCACAATCCGCCGCTCGATCACCTCCCGCTCATCAGACGAGCGGGATTCAAGCCGCCGTCGCAGCTCGGCCATACTGGGAGGCAGCACAAACACAAACAGCCCCTCCACACCACGCTGCTTAAGCGTCTTTGCCCCCTGACAATCGATATCCAGCAGGATATCGACCCCGCAGCGACGGGCCTCTTCGATAGTGGCCAGGGCGGTGCCGTACAGATTACCATGCACCTCGGCCCACTCGATAAAGGCATGCTCAGCCACCATCTGGCGGAAGGCCTCCTCGGGCACAAAATGGTAGTCCACCCCATCCACCTCGCCGGGCCGCGGCTGACGGGTGGTATAGCTGATCGACTCCTGCAGGGCAGGAAAACGCTGGGTCAGGCCACGACAGAGCGTCGTCTTGCCGGCGCCCGATGGGGCAGAGATCACAATCAAAAGACCTTGGGCGTGCATGTTAGCGACCACCCCGCACGGCAGGAGCGCCACGCAGCAACCCCTCGGTAGATAAATCTTCATCTATCTCAGGCCAATGGATGCCATAACCGCCACCACTGGTTTGCCAATGTTCTCTTTCCTGTTGTGTCGCCTGAGCCAGGCGCGGAAACCAGACCAAAGGAACGGTAATGGTTCTACCATCCATCAGATCGACAGCCAATACGTCATCATTAACGAGCACGTTTTTTACGCGTTCATCTGACTTAAGCGCCAAAGTAGCCATGCCACGCCTCCTCCAACATCAACCTGTTTTCAATCACTAAAAGCTGTATGAGCCGCAACTCACGCGGGTTAAAACCAATACTCGATGCAAGTGAAACCGGTGTCAACCAGAATTTGGCGGTCTGGTCATCACGATCAACATGGATATGAGGCGGTTCCGTTGTCTCATGGCTATGAAAATAAAAGCGATACGGCCCGGACTTCAAAACTGTCGGCATAAACTGTCTCCCACATACAAACCTGAAACCTGACGCCGAGATCGCAAAAAAGACTTTTCCCAGAAACGAGGATTTTTTCATTCTGGGTGCGGCATTCAAAAAAAATGGCGCGGAGGCGTACTTGAGGAGTACGTTGACAAGCCATTTTGAAGAATGACGTGTCCAGAACGGAAAAAGACCGTTTCTCACCTTACTCGATGTTCTGTACCTGCTCCCGCATCCGCTCCAACTCCGCCTTCATCTGCACCACCAGGCTGGTCACCTGGGCATCATTGGCCTTGGAGCCGATGGTATTCACCTCGCGGTTTAGTTCCTGCATCAGAAAATCCAGCTTGCGCCCCACCGGTTCGGCCAGGGCCAGGGCCTCATCAAACTGTACAAAATGGCTCTGCAACCGCACCAACTCCTCGGTCACATCGCAGCGGTCGGCCATCAGGGCCACTTCCTGGGCCAGACGCTGGGGATCAAGTTCGGTATCGTTCAGCAACTTCATCAAGCGTTGCCGCAGCTTAGACTGATATTCCTCCACCACTAGTGGAGCTCGTTCGGCAACCTGAGCCACCAGTTCGGCCAATCCCTGTCGACGCTCCCGCAGGTCGCGCTCCAGCGCCTCGCCTTCGCGCAGCCGCATGGCGTCAAGCGCATCCAGGGCAACCTGCACTGCCTGCAGCACCTGAGGCAACAGATCAGGCTGCTCCTCACCAGCCGCCTCCTGCAGCACATTCTTCTGGGCCAGGATCAGCGACAGCGGGATATCCGGCGACAGCCGCAGCTCGTGGGCCAGCTCCAGAAAAGCGGCCTGATAGCCCCTGGCAGCGGCCAGGTTCAGCGGTGGTACCTGTACGGCGCCATTTGCTTCTTCCCACTGGATAAACAGATCAGCCTTACCCCGCTTGATCCGGGCGGCTGCTGCCTTGCGCAACTCATGCTCATAGGCCAGAAAGCTGCGGGGTAGCTTCACCGTCACCTCGCCGTAGCGGTGGTTAACGGTCCGGATTTCCACTGTACAGCGGCCCGCCGCCCCTGCCGCCTCCCCCTTGCCATAACCGGTCATACTTTTGATCATACAGCCCCCTCGTTATCGCACCATTAAAGGTCACATGGATATACCTGAAATGAGCCGCGCCTGTCCAGCCACGCTAAACATTAAAAATTATTCACATTAATTTTGTCAAATTTTAATGTTAAACACTTGACCAAATAATGAGAACCAGTACATTGAACATACGTTTAAACAAATTTTATATTCGGTACATGGTGTCTCATGTCAGCACCCGCCCACATTCAGCACAGCTCCCTGGCACATGATTGCGCTATGTATGCGCCGATCCGTGCTTGCCACTGCCTGTTGCCAACCTTTTTTACACCGCCAACCGCCCTGCTTTATACAAACACAACTGACACCCATACTACAGCACCCTGGAACATCTATGCAGCGCATTCAAGCGAAAGGAGACATGTTTTTCAAGCAGTAGCATTACAGACACTCACATAGAAAGGAGGTCCGCTAGATGGGGTATAAAATGGGATTACTCCGCACAGTGCTCTTCGGTACAGTTTTGCTGACAGCTTCTTCAGCGCTGGCAGCAGAACTGCGCGGTAGGGCGTCAACCCAGTACCTCTGGTTCAACAACATCTTTGACGGAGACAAGCAAGCTGAATTCGCCCAGCACTTGAATTTCTCGTTAACCAACATTGACCCGGATAAAAAACTGTCGCTGCACGGGTATGGACGGTTAAGTCAAGATGTGATGAATGGCGACGGCCTTGATGGTCGGCTGTTTTATCTGTATGCCGACTACCGGGACCTGATGGACAAGCTTGACGTACGGCTTGGCCGGCAGTTTGTCAACTACGCAGCCGGCAGCTCCCTGATTGACGGCGGCATGATCGATCTGAAAAACATCGGTCCGGTTGCCTTTTCGGTCATGGGCGGCCGCAACGTCTTTTACGGCATCGACGGTGAGCTGACCAACTCCAAAGACTGGGTATTCGGCACAGCCGCCTATCTGACCGGCTATCCGACCACCGATGCCGAGCTCAGCTATTACCTGAAGTTCGACAAATACGGCATCGCCCGCGAACAGATAGGCGCCATGTTCCGCCACTACCTGTTCGGCGGTCTCAAGCTGTACGGCAACACCCGCTTTGACATGGCCAGCGAAACCTTTGACGAAATCCTGGCCGGAGCAAAGTACTTCGTCAACAACAACCTGGTGGTGACCGGAGAGTGGTTCCAGAGCTATCCGGTATTCGATTACACCTCAATCTATTCGGTATTTGCGGTGGATCGTTATCAGGAAGGTGTGTTCCGCACCGACTACACCATTAACAAGATGTTTGCCGTACGTGGCGCCTACAAATACCAGGATTATGGTTCGAACACCGAAGGCCACGTTTTTGAAGCCGGCCTAAAGGTGCGCCCCTTTGAAACCCTGATGCTGGACGTGGCCTACGACCGACGCCAAGGCTATGCCGGCGATCTGGACGGCTTCACCCTCGACATTCAGTATGATTACACCCCCAACCTGCAATTGGCCGGCGGGGTAGCCTATGACGTCTATCAGAAGGACAGCATGACCGGCAACACTACCGCCCAGACCTACTGGTTGGGCACCCGCTACCGACTCAACAAGACCATGTCGTTTGATGCGCGGCTCCAGGACAACGTGAATGTCGGCAACTTCGATCACGATTGGTCTGGCCGCCTCGCCTTCAACTACGACTTCTAGGAAGGGGGGATTTTTTGTGAAGAAAGCTTTTTTCATCTGTGCGCTACTCATCTACGGCCTGCTCATGTTCAACCAGCGGCAGTCCCGTGCTGAGAAGATGTCGCACAAAGATTTTGCCACCATGGAGCTGAAAGACTGTAACTCCTGCCACAAAGAGCAAGGCATCCCCCTGACCCACGACAATGACTGGGCAGGACGGCACCACCAGAACACCGACTGGATGGGTGAGCACCGCGCCCTGGCAGGCAAGGCCGGCACCAACTGTATCGAGTGCCATGCTCAGTCATTCTGTAATGACTGCCATATCGGCGGCGGCGTTAATCCGGCATTGCGCACACCGAACTTCAAGCGCAACTACATGCCGAAGAACCACCGCAGCGACTTCATCAGCATCCACCCGCTCAAGGCCAAAGACAACCAACAGGCCTGTATCCGCTGCCACAACCAGAAGTTCTGCAGCGATTGCCACTCACGCTTCCCCAAGGGGTCGCTGCGGATCAAGTCACACCGGCCTGCCGGAGCAAACAACCAGATTTACGCTGCCTCCAACTGGGCCATTGACCACTCGGCCGAGGCGCGCCGCAACCTGATGTCGTGCCAGACTTGTCACCCCAGCGGTGACGTCTGCATCCAGTGCCACGGCTCAGGCAAGGTGCGCCCCCACCCGCGTAACTGGAAGGCCGGCAACTTTAAAGAACGCGGTGGCATCAAAGTTTGTCTCAAATGCCACCTGCCGGGAACGTTTTAGGTAACGTACATCACAACAAGGAGGAAAAGAGTATGCAGATGCGAAGATTAGCCATCACGCTGTTTTGTCTGCTGCCGATGGCGGCACTGCTGTATGGCTGCGGTTCGTCCAGCAAATCTGGCGGATCGATCAACAGCGTTGCGACCGTCGGCGACACTGCCTGTATTCAGTGTCACAGTGCGGTCAACGAAGCCCTGACCGGCGAAAGCAAAATTTCTCAGTACCAGTTGACCTCACCACACAATCAAGAAGGCCTAGGTTGTGAGAGCTGCCACGGTGGTGGTGCTCAGCACAACGGTGTCGGACCGATCCCCTATCCGATTCCGGATGCCAACCGCTGCGCCACCTGCCATGACGGCGTGACTGCCCGTGCGACAGATGCACACACCGACTACACAGGTTCGAACCATGCCCAGGATCATACCCGTTCCTGGAGTGGCGTTTGCGTACGTTGTCACACTCACGAAGGTGCTGTGCTTTCAAACAAAGAAGGTTTTACCGGCACCGAAACGGTCCTTGAAGGCATGGGTTTTGTTGCTCCGGCCTACACGGGTACCTACACACCTTTCAAATGCGAAACCTGCCATGAGCATGGTGGCGGCCTGCGCACGGTCCTTGCAAAAGATGTGAACGGCAACAATGTTCCCTGGAACCCGGCAAAGACCCCGAGCAGTGCAAGCAAAAACAACCAGTTCAACCTCTGCACCAGCTGCCACACCATGTATGACTACACCGGCAACACCTTACTGGTTGACGGTAACACATACAATGGTGTCGCAACCGACCTCGTTGGTCACCACGACACCAGCTGGTATCGGATCATTGCAACCACACACTACGATAACCCTAATAGCACCAACGTGATCGAAGGTTACAACATCCGTAAACTTGGTGAAAATGCCTGCTTTGACTGCCACGGCCATGAGTCTAAAACAGAAACACGTTATGCCGGCACTGACCCAACCCAAGCAACCATCCATACCGATTGGGCACAATCTGCCCACGCTGGTGGTCTACTTGCCAAAAAATACGCTTCAAACAGCGGCAGCCCCACGGTAGCATCCGTAATGGCAGCTGGTGTGGAAGATGAAGCCACCGGTAATGCCTGGATTCACTACAACTGGGACGACTCGGCCAGCCGTGCTTCTTGCCAGCGTTGCCACACTGCAACTGGTGCAGCCAACTACCTGAGCAGTCCGTCCACATATAATGCGGCAAACAACGACTTTTCACACCTCTCCGGATGGACAACCACTAACAAGACCTCACCCCAGAACGAACTGCTGTACTGCTGGGGCTGCCACAGCAACGCCGGCACCGGCGCCTTAAGAACCCCAGGCGCCATCACTGCCAACTACACCGGCAATTCCTACACCTACCCTGACCTGGCAGGCTCAAACGTCTGTATGTCCTGCCACGTAGGCCAGGAAACTGGTGGCACCATCAAAGCCAAAGATGATCCCGACGGAACTCTCAGCTTTATCAACTCTCACTACCTGGCTGCCGGTGGCACCCTGTTCGGCACCACCGGTTATGAGTATGATGGCAAAAACTACACAAATCCATCCTACTTCAAACATGATACAATCGGCAGCACCGCTGCAGCAGGCACCGGCAGCAACGGCCCCTGCGCAGGCTGCCACATGACCACGCCAAATTCGCACAAGTTTACCAACGTAATCAAGACCGCCGGTGTGATCACTGCTCTCACCAGCACCGCTTGCATCACCTGCCATGACGGATCTCACGGGACCGCACTTACGGCCGGCAGTGCAGATGCAGCCACCTTCCTGGCCACTGAAGAGCATCACTACCATGCTGCCCTTGATGCCCTGGCCGCAGCCCTTGCCAGCAAGGGTATCTATTTCAATGCTGCGTATCCGTATTTCTTTAATGGAGCTGGAGGAACTGGTGGTTCCTACACCACCTGGGCTGCTCCCTACGGTGTAGCTAAGTGGAAGGACACCATGGGTGCAGCCTTCAACTACAACCTGCTGCATCACGATCCGGGCGGGTATGCCCACAACCGGATATACGCAAAACGGTTGATCTTTGATGCCATTGACTTCATCGACAATGGTGTGCTGGACGGTACCATCAGCGTGACCGGAGATGCAGCAACGTACCTCGGCACGACCCGTCCGTAGTTTTAACCACCTTCCCCGGAGGCTCCACGCCTCCGGGGAACCATCCCGTTACTTTGAACACTGACGTGCCGCAATCGGCACCGGCTTACCGCCCCCACCCGGGGGCGGTTTTTTAAACCATCAAGCAGCATGAACTTTTGAAGGAGAGGTTGCATGAAAACAGCAGTTATCATCGCTATGATCGCAGCACTGGCCCTGGCCGGCTGCCAGGGCAAACCCAAGACTGAGGCACCGGCGAACGCCGAACAGTCCGCCGCAAAACTGCCCGAAGGTCACCCGCCGATCGGCGACGCCAAGATCGACCCCAAGGCTGACCCCCATGCGGGACTGAAAGCGACGAGCGTGCCGAAAGGAATCCCAACCAAGAAGGCAACCGTGGTCCAGACCATCGATGCCGATGTCTATACCTACATTGAAGCCAAGGGCGATGACGGCAAGACCGTTTGGATGGCCATGCCCACGGTCAAGGTGGCCAAAGGGGCCACCATCGAGTATCCGACCAATGTGCCACCGATGACCAATTTTACGAGCAAAACCTTGAAAAAGACCTTTGACAGTATCCTGTTCCTGCAGGGTATTACGATCGTCAAATAGCCGTCTGTTTCGTTCTGTGGTGAGTGGCTGCCGTGGTAGCACCTCATCATCATGCCGCCCCTCCCTCCAAAGGGGCGGTTTTTTCAGACAACAGATGAACAAACCAACTACGTCTCTCCATAGTCGTTTTTCGCTGGTGCTGACTGCCTGCATCCTGCTGTCAGTGCTGGGCCATGGTCTGGCTGCCGTGGTGTTGGAGCGGTTCGGCCCGTACCAGTCTGGAACAGCCATCAGTGAGCCGGCAACACTGGTGATGGTGGATCTTGCCCGACCGTCACCGCCGAGGGTGGTCGCCCCCCTACCACCGTTGCCACTAGTGCCAGACAATCCTGTAGTGCCTGTTCCACCACTGTCAAAACCGGAACCGATGGTGTCGCAGCCTTCTCCTGTTACAGAACCAACACAAACACAGCCCGATCAGGCGGTTCAGCCCCCCGCGCACAGGATGGCATCGGTACCGTCTACCCACCAGGACCGACACCAACACTACCTGCATGGCAACCAGATTTTCCCGTATCAACAAGAAAAGCTGGTTTATCAAATCAGTTTGGCCGGCATGCCGGTGGGCAACGCCCAACTGGAGGCCACAAACCAGCAGGGCGAGCTGCGCATTCGCACGTCTGTCAGTTCCAACAGCGTTATTTCGGCCATCTACCCGGTGCATAACAGCACCGACACTCGACTGATCAAGGGGCGCTACCTGCTGACCCGCATCAGACAGCAGGAAGGGACGTTTAAGAGCGACACCGGTTTTAACCTGATGTACCCTGAGCAGAAGATTTTTTGGGTGGATCGGGTAAAAAAACAGTTCAGCAACGAACCGCTGGAATCGTTGGACACGCTGGATTTTGTGTCTGGATTCTATTTTTTGCGGCGACAACCGCTCAAGGCAGGCGACCGGCTGACGTTACGCCTGTATGATGGCGATACAACCACGGTGGTGCCGATAACCGTGCTGCGGCAGGAACAACTGGCGCTGCCCGGCCTGCGCAATGCCGCTACGGTGGTGGTGCAACCGCAGTTTGCCCAAAGCGGTTTTTTCAGAAACAACCGCGATCTGCTGTTCTGGTTCACTGACGATCAGCATCACCTGCCGGTCAGGATCGAGGCCACCACCCCCATCGGTCGGGTGGTGGCGGAACTGGTCACATCGGATCGAACACAGGTTGTTGCCCCGGCTGCCGCAACAACAAACGATAAACAAGCACCATTATAGCTCTCTGCATGAAGCCTTGAACCAGCAGTACAACCCTGCATTTCTTTGCTTGACATATACGTGCCTCGAAAATAATGTAGTTCTTAACACTACATTGGGGGCATTTATGCAAACAGTGCGCGCGGTCGATGCGAACCGCCAGTTTTCAAGCGTTATCAGGCAAGTCTCACAGGGCGAAGAATTTTTGGTAATCTCGCGCGGAAAGCCCGTGGCTACTATCGCCCCTGTCCGCAAGGCCGACAGCTCCCAGCTTGCTGCACGCAAGGCATTATTAGCTCGCTTGGCCGATCAAGAAGTAACCGGATCACGCACCTGGACTCGTGACGAACTGTATGAGCACGACGCATGAGGATTGCTATCGATACCAACATTCTTGCCTATGCCGAGGGGATTGGCGACAAGGTGAGGCGTGATCACAGTCTGCAACTGCTCAGACGACTGCCAATGGAAAACCTTCTGATTCCGGCCCAAGTTACTGGCGAGCTTTTTCGCGTCTTAATCGGCAAAGCTGGTTGCGACCCTGGTGATGCTCGATTCCGTGTATTACAATGGACAGATAGTTTTGAGGTTGCCGACTCCACTTGGTCTGCAGTCCAATCAGCATTTGATCTGACGGTTGACCATACGTTTCAGATATGGGACGCACTGATTCTGGCAGTCACCGCTGAAAATCATTGCCGTGTTCTGTTATCGGAGGATATGCACCACGACTTCACCTGGCGGGGAGTAACCGTGGTCAATCCATTCCATAGACCGGTTCATCCGCTACTCACACCTTACGTGCCTTAAACGAGCACCAAGCCTCCCCTTCTGATTGTACCGTGTCGGGAAATAAGGTATAACTAAACGCCATGTACTGCTCCTTTTTCGGCTTCCAGGAACGCCCCTTCACCCTGACTCCCAATCCGGCCTTCATCTTTTTGAGCCGGGCCCATCAGGAGGCCTTTGCCCACCTGATCTACGGCATTGAGAACCGCTGCGGCTTCATTCTGCTGACCGGTGAGGTGGGGGCCGGCAAGACCACGGTGATCCGTACCCTGCTGACCGAGCTGAAGCCGGAAACCCATGCCACGGCCCTGATCCTGAATCCGATGGTCTCGTCACTGGGGCTTTTGCGCACCATCAACCGGGAGTTCGGCATCTCCGACCAGGGCAGTGAACCGGCCGATTTGGTGGAGGAATTGCATCGGTTCTTGCTGGCGCAAAAGGAGGCAGGACGGGCGACCGTGCTGATGATCGATGAGGCCCAGGATATGGAGCCGGAGGTGCTGGAGCAGGTGCGACTGGTGTCTAACCTGGAAACCGCCTCGGAGAAGCTGATCCAGATTATCCTGGTGGGCCAACCCGAGCTGGAAGAACTACTTTTACGCCCGGAACTGCGCCAACTCAACCAGCGGATCACGGTCCGCTTTCATCTGACCCCCATGGAGCCGGCCGATACCGGCGATTACATCCGCCATCGGATCACGACCGCAGCGGGCGGGGTTAAAGACGTCGCACTCTTCAGCGCCGGAGCCAGTAAGGCGATCCACCGTTTTGCCGCCGGCCTGCCCCGCCTGATCAATGCCGCTGCCGACCGGGCTCTCCTGATCGCCTATAACCGCAACAGCCGTCAGATTGACACGGCCACCGCCAAACAGGCGATTGCCGATGTCTCACGCTCCAGCAAAGCTGCACGCCGACCAGGACGCCTGGCGCTGGCCTGGGCTGCAGGAATCGTTTTGCTGCTGGTCACGGCATCGCTGGCACTGATCTATCTGCCCGGTCCACCCACAGCTTCCAAGCCCCCTGTAACCGATGTCACGCTTGAACAGCGCATTACTGCGCTGGCAACCGGCAGTCAGTCGGACCAGTGGCATCTCTTATTGACCGCCCTGGCCGCTGCCTGGGGCAACCCTCCCCCGGTCAAGCGGGTGGGTGAGTCGCCGGAGTTGGCCATCCAATCCCTTGGCCTGTCTGCCTATCGCTACACCGGCAACCTGGGGGGGGTCATCCGGTTGGGCTATCCGGCCTTGCTGGAATGCAGCCTGCCGCCGGCCGGCGCCAAACGGTACCTGCTGCTGACCGGTATCCGTCAGGATCAGGTTATGCTGGCAACCGGCGCTACTGAACCGCTCCTGCTGACGCTGCCACGCCTTGAACGGTACTGGACCGGCAGGGCGCTGGTTATCTGGAAAAATTTTGATCGTCTGCCGGTTCCGTTCGACAGAAACAGTAGCCCGGCCCAACGCGGCCAGCTCATTCAGCTGCTTGCCGCAGCAGGCAGCTGGTCTCCGGATAATGCCAGCCCCGCAGACAGACAGCTCCGTGCGGCGGTTGTGCGTTTTCAGTCTCAACAGGGGATCAGCACCACCGGTACGGTTGCTGCGCAGACTCTGATGCAACTCTACCGCTTCTCGTATCCGTCACAGATCCCCTCACTTTCTACGGTGGGGAAAAGCCCATGAGCCACATTTTTGACGCATTGCAAAAACTACAGGTAGAAAAGACTGCCAAGCTGAAACAGTCAGCCATTACCGGCGGTATGCTGCTGGATGCCGGAACTCCCCGCCGCCGGCAGACCAAACGGTATGTGGTGATCAGCATTGCCGCAGCGGTAGTCCTGATCGGTGTCGTGGCGTTCTGGATCACCCAGCGCCCGAACCAGCAGGCGCAACCCAAAGCACCACTACAAACCGTTCAGCAGACCGTTGCAGTGCAGCAGCCGGCGGCTGTGGTTACGCCCCCGCCACCTGCCGCCCCTCAACCGCTGCAAACCGCCCCGGCTGCTCAACCAGCCGCTCAGCCGGTGGCAGCGAACGTTCCAGCGCAACCAAGCCCGGATGAAGACGAAGAAGATCGTCCCCATAGACGTGAAAAACAAACTGCCAAATTTGCCACTGCAGTACCGGTACCACCGCCACCAGCCCGGCCAGTCGCCGTTGGCACACCAGAAGGGATCAAGCTATCCGGCATCGCCTGGCACGACAACCGCAAGCTACGGCGGGCGGTGATCAATGATCTGCTGGTGGGTGAAGGGGCCGAGGTGGCCGGCGCCCGGATCGTGGAGATCAGGACCAGCCTGGTTAAGATCGAAAAAAACGGCATGCTGTACGAGGTGGTGTTACCCCACTAACGATTGCTGGCGCCACCGTGTTTAGGGTTGTCTGACAGCCTGTTTTTTGGTTTACTGACATCATGCTACTACGTCACATCAAATTAATCGTCACCATCACCTCGATTGCTGTTCTGCTCCCTCTTGCCGGTATCCTGGCCGGAACCAGCACCCCTGCCCAGCCGCAGTTCACCATCCCGGCCAAGGAACGGATCGTGCTGTACGTGGCCGACGGCTGAGGCTACTGCGCCAGGGCGGAAAGGTATTTCGCCAACCTCGGATTACCCTTTGAAGTCCGCGATATTCAGCACAATCAGACCTACTATCGGGAATGGCAACAGACCTGGCAAGGCGATATTGTGCCGGTGATCGTGTTTGACAACGGCACACAGGTGGTGGACGGCTTCGACATTCGTGCCATCAAACGTGCCCTGCAGGAGGTCGGCAACCTGCCGACAGCACACTGACCATGGACAATAAGCTGACGATCATCGATACCCATTGCCATATCTACTACCCTGATTTTGAGGACGACCGGGATCAGATGCTGGCCCGGGCCGAAGAAAACGGGGTGCGCGGTATGGTGGTAGTGGGGGCTGATCTGGCCTCCAGCCGCCAGGCGGTTGAGATTGCCGAACGTTACCCGCAGATATACTGCACGGTCGGTATCCATCCCCATGACGTACAGCAGGCCGATGAGGCCGCCATAGATGAGATTCGTCAACTGGCCTCGACAACAGCCAAATGCGTGGCCATCGGCGAGATAGGGCTTGATTTTTACCGTGACCGAGCCCCCCGCGATCTGCAACGCACCGTGTTCGACCGTTTCTTGCGGCTGGCTAAAGAACTGGACAAGCCGGTGGTAATTCACGACCGTGACGCCCATGAAGAGACATTGGCCCAGATCAAGGCCGCCGGCGTCACCAGGGGGGTGATGCATTGCTTCTCCGGCGATGTCGCATTTGCCCGACACTGCCTGGAGCAGGGCCTGTACATCTCGATCACCGGCACCGTGACCTACCCTGCCAACGAACAGCTGCGCGAGGTAGTGCGCAGCATACCGCTGGAGCGACTGCTCCTGGAGACCGACTGCCCCTACCTGTCGCCGGTGCCGCACCGCGGCAAACGTAACGAGCCGGCCTATACCCGCATCACCGCTGAAAAGGTGGCTCAACTGCGGGGATTGACCGTTGCGGATGTGGGACGGATCACCACCATGAACGCCGGACGCCTGTTCGGCATACCGTTGTGGGACAGTTCCACCAAACTGGCCTATCGGATCCGCAACTCGCTCTATCTGAACATCACCAACCGCTGTTCCAACAGTTGTACCTTCTGTGCAAAATTTGATGAGTTCACCGTAAAAGGCCACAATCTGCTGCTGGATCATGAACCGGGCTTTGATGAGGTGATGGCGGCGATTGATCAACCGGAAGGGATCGACGAGGTGGTATTCTGCGGGTTTGGGGAATCACTGCTGCGGTTGGAGTTGGTCAAACAGGTGGCAACAGCCCTCAAAAAACGGGGCTTTTTGATTCGGATCAACAGCGACGGCCAGGCCAATCTGGTGTACGGCCGCAACATACTGCCGGAACTGCAAGGTCTGGTGGACAGCATCTCGATCAGCCTGAATGCCCCGGACGCCGCCACCTACGGCAAGCTCTGCAACACCCCCTTTGGCGAGGCAGGCTTTGCCGGGGTCTGCGACTTTCTGCGGGAAGCGCCCCGCTATATTCCTGAGGTGACCGCCACCGCCGTTACCGTGCCGGGGGTGGATATGGAGGCCTGCCGCAGACTAGCCGAATCGCTGGGGGTAAACTTTCGCGTCAGGGAATACTCCGAGGTGGGATAATCCGATTCCAGTTCGAGGATGATATCAAGGCGGCGAGGAATTTCGGCGACACAGGTGTACACGCAGTACATCAAGGAGCCGAAAACGAGCCAACGCAGAGAGCGCCTTGAAATGGGATCGGATCGCTATACTTTACCCAGCTTAACCTTGATCTCCTCCATCACCCGATAAGCATCGTTGATGGCGGTATAGATCAGGTTGGGATGTTTCTCCTCCTGAATGGCGCCTTCACAGATCTTCATGTAGGACGGCGATATGGCGCCCCCCACCACGTAGACCCCCTTGCGGGTCGATTCGAAACCACCGGAGAGCAGAACCAGCCGATCCCCTTCCTTGGCCACCTTGCAGACCCCGGCCGTACAGGAGATGGTCTGTATCCCCAGCTTGTCGAAGATCGGCACCGGCCCCTGGGAGCCGATGCAGGCGATCACATTGTGCATCGGAAAACTCATGGCGTGGTACAGGTCAACCCCGTCGGTCTGCTTGAATTCGTTGATCCGGATCACCAACCGATCGACCCCTTCGTCGTCCACTTCACCGATGCGTGGCGTAGCGCCAGGCAACAGCCGGATATTGCCGCCCAAGAGGATCTCTTCGCCCAGACGCTGGGCGGTCTCCTTGTTGACGTCAAACTTTTCGGACTTATGGGCCCAATAGACCGGCTGGGTATCATTACACTCACGCTTGGCCTTGAGGATGGCGATCACCACATCGGCCGCCGTATTACCGCCGCCGATCACCAGGGTCTTGGCTCCCACATATTTACTGGGGTCATCCAGGTTTTTGGCCACCATCTTGGCATCGCCGTAGACCGACAGCTCGCGGGGTATGCTGCTGCCGAAGGCCAACACCACCTTGCGCCCCTTGAAAAGCCCCTTGTCGGTCACCACCACCAGGTGGTCGCGCTCGTCACGAATGTCCTCGAAGGCCACCTCGGTCTGGATATTCAGGTTTTCATGCTGCACAAAATGCTGGATATATTGCAGGTAGCTTTCCACCGTCACCGGTTTGTCCGGCGGCCGCAGTTCATCCACCAGAAACGGTTCCGGGGCGTCCTTGGGCTTGGAAGCATACACCAGCTTCCCCTGGGGATAGCTGTTGGCAATGCCCTGAAAGACCGCCTTGCCAGACTCCAGCACCAGATACGAAAGACCATACTTATGGCAGAGGTAGGCCGTGGCAAGGCCTGCCGGACCACCGCCGATGATCACCACATCATACACGTTAGCGGCCATCAAGTGCATCTCCCTCCTGTGGGTCAAGCTGCACGCAACTGCTGCCCGGCACCGGTATCAAACGGGTAAAATAATCGACAGAGTGATACTGCTGTGACACCCTCGGCGCCAGAGTCGAACTGGGACGGCTGATATAGATCAGATGGCGGATACCGTACTGCTGGGCGGTCTGCAGATTGGCCTCGGTATCCTCGCCCAGCATGGTACGGCACGGATCGTAGGCCACAAAGCGTTGCAACGCCTCCCAGAAGTTGTGGTCCTCCTTGGGTAGCCCCACCTGATGGGCCGAAACTACCCCGTCAAACCAGACACCTATCCTGGTCTTCTTCAACTTGATGTCGAGTGTTTTGCTATGGGCGTTCGTCACCAGCCAGAGCTGTTTGCCCTGTTGCTTGGCCCAGGTCAGAAACTCCGTAACCCCCGGGTGTACGGCGATCAGGTGTTCCACCTCAAGCTTGAGTTGGGGGATATCCATACCCAGACGATCGGACCAGTAATCGAGATCGGTCCAGTTCAGGGTGCGCTCCTGGGAGCGGAACAGGGCGTGCAACTGCTCTCTGGCCTGTTTCAGCGGCACATTGTGATGGGCCGCCCAACGTTTGGGCACATGCTCCAGCCAGAAGTGGTCGTCAAAATGACGATCCAGCAAGGTGCCGTCCATGTCCAGCAGGATCGTGTCGGTCTCGCGCCAATCGAGTTGCATCGGACTGCTTACGACAACAGGCCGTCGGCGATCTCCAGGATCGCCTCGGCCCGGTTGAGGGTGTAAAGATGGACGCCCGGCGCACCGCCCGCCAGCAGTCCTTCGGCCTGCTTGCGGGCATGGGCAATGCCGACCCGTTGCACGGCGGCTGCACCGCCGCTGCGGTCAGCCTCTTCCAGCTCAGCCACAAAAGCGGCAGGCAGGCCGGCGCCGCACAGCGAAACGATCCGCTGGATTACTTTCAGGCTGACCACCGGCAGGATCCCGGGAATGATCGGTTTCGTAATGCCGCGCGCCCTGGCGCGGGCCACAAAATCGAAATAGTGGGCATTGTCAAAAAACAGCTGGGTAATGGCAAATTCGCCGCCCAGGTCCAGCTTCAGCTTAAGATAGCCCAGATCACTCTCGGGATTACTCGCTTCGGGATGGGCCTCGGGATAGGCTGCCACGGCAATGCCCATGGCGGGGTGTGACTGACGCACAAAGGAAACCAGGTCTGAGGCAAAATGCAGCGGCGATTCGGTGATCCCTTCCGGCGGTATCTCCTTGGGTGGGTCTCCCCGCAGGGCCAGTACATTGCTGACACCGGCAGCGGCCAGGTCGTCAAGAAAACAACGCAACCGGTCCGGCTGGGCACCGACGCAGGTCAGGTGGGCCATGGTTTCCAGGCCATGTTCCTGCTGCATGCGGGAGACGATCTCCAGGGTGGCATCCTGGGTGCTGCCGCCGGCGCCATAGGTAACCGAGGCAAACAGCGGGTTCAATCGTGCCAGACGACTGACCACCTGAAAAAAGGCCGACCAGTCCTCCCGTTCTTTAGGAGGGAAGTATTCAAGGGAGATGAACGGCTGTTGCGATCTGATACCTTCAATTATCTTCATGCTTAAAACCTTGCTAACCGTGAAATGGGGACTTCATTGCTACCCCAGCGGCTACGGTTTGTCAAACTGAAACCTTTCCTTTTTACGCCGTTCAGGGTACCCTGCCGCCATGTCCAAACCAGCCGCGATTGCCTTAATCCTGTTTGTGATCAGCATCCTGACCTTTGTCACCTGGCAGCTCTATCTGGGACGCTTCGAGGCTGCCTTTTCCGCCCTGCCCTTTCTGGTAATCTGCTATTTCTTTGTCAAACCCTGGCAGCACAACCCAAAAAACGGCCCGCCGGAATAGGTTCCAACGGGCCTCAGCCTCCAAAACAGCTAGATATGAAAATCGCCGGCCGCTTCGGGCTGGTAGAGTATCTTCTTGACCTTCAGCCGCTTGAGACCGGCCGGCACCTTCCAGCTGATCGTCTCCCCCACCCGGTAGCCGATCATGGCCAGCCCCACCGGCGCCAACACAGAAATCTTGCCCTGGTCAAGGTTGGCCTCCGGAGGAAAGACCAGCGTGTACTCCAGTTCAGCCTTGCTGTCCAGATCCTGCAGCCGCACCCTGGAATTCATGGTAATCACCTGTGGCGGTATCTCCTCAGGAGCCACTACCTCAGCCCGCAACAGTTCCTCAGAAAGCTCGTCCAGGTAGCGGTTGTCCCGCGACGGCTGCTCCTGCATCTCCTCAATCAATTCCTGCAAACGCTCCAGATCAAACTCGGTGATCACGATTTGACGATGCTGTTCTGCGGCCGTCTTTTTCATGATTGTGCTCCTTTGCTAACAGACATAAAGGTCATCGACCTATAAAAAAAAGCCCCCCGGAATCTCCGGGGGGCTCGCGTTGCGGCTTACTGGGAAATCCTACTGGTACTCGGGCATTTCATCGAACTGGAGATAACGGTAAATCTTCTCCTTGTTCGGCTCAACCCGCTCCTGGTAGATGGCCAGGAACTCGGCCGGTGTGGGCAGCTTGCCCATGCGGGCAGCCACGGCACCCAGCTCGGCGGAACCGAGGAACACCTTGGCGCCATTGCCGATCCGGTCGTCGAAGTTACGGGTGGAGGTGGAGAACATGTTGACACCATCCGGCACCCGGGCCTGGTTGCCCATGCAGAGCGAGCAGCCGGCGATCTCGATCCGTGCGCCAAAGGCGCTATAGATGGAGAAGTAGGCCTCATCCTTCAACAGATCGCTATCCATGCGGGTCGGCGGGGTGATCCAGGTACGGACGTTGGGATTGAACTTCTCACCCTTCCAGATCTCGGCGGCAGCACGGAAGTGACCGATGTTGGTCATACAGGAACCGATGAACACGTCCTGGATCGGGGTGCCGGCCACCTCGGACAGCAACTTGACATCGTCCGGGTCGTTGGGGCAGGCCAGGATCGGCTCGGTTATCTCGGCCAGGTCGATCTCGATCACGGCAGCATACTCGGCGTTCTTGTCGGCCTCCAGCAGTTGCGGGTTTTTCAGCCACTCGTTGACGGCATCGATCCGGTTCTGCAGAGTCTGGGGATCCTGATAACCGTCCTTGATCATCCGCTTCATCAGGGCCACGTTGGAACGCAGGTAGGTGGCCACCGACTCTTTGGAGAGCTGGATGCAGCCGGCAGCGGCGCTCCGCTCGGCAGCGGCATCGGTCAGCTCGAAGGCCTGCTCAACAGTCAGCTCCGGCAGACCTTCCATCTCCAGGATGCGGCCGTTGAAGACGTTGATCTTGTTCTTCTTGGGCACGGTCAGCAGGCCCTGCTTGATGGCCCAGTAGGGGATGGCGTTCACGGCGTCACGCAGGGTGATGCCGGGGTTGAACTTGCCCTTGAAGCGCACCAGTACCGACTCGGGCATATCCAGCGGCATGAAGCCCATGGCGCCGGCAAAGGCCACCAGGCCGGAGCCGGCCGGGAAGGAGATGCCGATCGGGAAGCGGGTGTGTGAGTCGCCGCCGGTGCCGACGGTGTCAGGCAAGAGCAGACGGTTCAGCCAGCTATGGATAACGCCGTCGCCGGGCTTTAAGGCCACGCCGCCCCGCTCGGCGATAAAGGCCGGCAGGGTCTTGTGCATCTTCACGTCGGCCGGCTTCGGATAAGCAGCGGTGTGGCAGAAGGACTGCATGAACATCGGCGACAGGAACTTAAGGCAGGCCAGTTCCTTCAGTTCGTCGGCGGTCATCGGACCGGTGGTGTCCTGGGAACCGACGGTGGTCATCTTGGGCTCGCAGGCGGTGCCGGGCAGGATGCCGGCCACGCCGCAGGCCTTGCCCACCATCTTCTGGGCCAGGGAGTAGCCTTGATCAGCCTTCGGAACCGGGTTGACCGGCAGGGTGAATACGTCGGTCTCGCCCAGCCCTAACGCCTTGCGGGCCTTCTCGGTTATGGCGCGGCCGATGATCAGCGGAATCCGGCCGCCGGCGCGGAACTCATCGGCGATGGTGTTGGGGGCCAGCTTGAAGGTGGAGAGTACCTCGCCCTTCTCGTTTGCAATCTCGCCCTTGACGGTGTTGATGGTGATCACGTCGCCGTCGTTTAGCTTGGTCACGTCGGCCTTGATCGGCAGCGCGCCGGAATCCTGGGCGGTGTTGAAGAAGATCGGGGCGATGACGCCGCCGATGATCACGCCGGCGGTCTTCTTGTTGGGTACGCAGGGGATTTCCTGGCCCATGTGCCACAGCACCGAGTTGCAGGCCGACTTGCGGGAGGAACCGGTACCGACCACGTCGCCCACAAAGGCCACCTGATGGCCGGCGGCACGCCAGTCGGCGATGTCTTTCAGACGGTTGGGGAAGCGGGTCTTGCCCATGGCCAGGGCATGCAGCGGGATGTCGGGACGGCTCCAGGCATCACCGGCCGGGGAGAAGTCGTCGGTGTTGATCTCGCCCTCCACCTTGAAGACCTTGACCTTGATGGTCTCGGGCACACCAGCCTTGCTGGTGAACCACTCGGCATTGGCCCAGGAGGTCAGTACCTTCTTTGCAGCGGCGTTGGACTTGGACAGCGCCACCACCTGATCGAACCCGTCATAGACCAGGGTCATGCCGGACAAGGCGCAGGCCGCCTCGTCGGCCAATTCAGCCACGTTCAGGGCCTCGATCAGCGGATTTACGTTATAGCCACCCATCATGGTGCCCAGGATACGAACGGCATCCACCTTGGAGACCAGCGGTGACGTTTTGCTGCCGTTCAGGATACCGGCCAGGAACTCGGCCTTGACCTTGGCAGCCGGGTCAACACCGGGGGACACGCGGTTTTTCAGCAGGTTGAGCAGAAACGCTTCCTTGCCGGCCGGGGGTGCTTCCAGCAGCTTGCACAACTCTACGGTCTGCTCAGGGGAAAGCGGCAGCGCGGGGATGCCCTGGGCGGCGCGCTCGGCCTCATGGGCCAGATATGCTTCGATCATCGGTGAATCCTCCTCATGGTGATTAGGTACTTAGCGTACGAAAAAGGCATTGCATAAGAGCATACTGTATACAATTTTTGTTGTCGTCTGTCAATGATTGCTCGAGAGGTTCACCCTGATTATACGAGCTGTGGCGTGACTCGGAGTAGCGGCCGCAATCACGCTGTGACGGCATGGTGGGACGCCTAAGTATCCAGTCTGGGCTTGCCGTGGTTGCCTGACTATGTTATTAACTGGCGTTACCTTAAATTAACGGTGTTAATGTATGGGATACAAAAAGCGTCAACAAAAACATAAAGAGGAATTCAAGGCAGAGATTTTGGCGGCGGCCGTGGCGCTCTTTGCCGAGGAAGGCTATGCCAAGTTTTCCATGCGCAAGCTGGCCGCCAGGATTGAGTATTCGCCAACCACCATCTATCTGTATTTTCGCGATAAAGACGATCTACTGCTGCATATCTGCGAAGACCTCTACGCCGCCTTGCTTGGCGAGATGCAGGAACTAAAGCAGCGCATCACCTCGCCGGGACAACTGCTGAGAGCCACCTGCCAGAGCTATATCCGCTACAGCCTTGCCAATGCCGAACAGTATAAGGTGGTCTTTTTCTCCAATCCCCATCTGTACGGACGGCCTGAGGAGTATCACGCCCGTGACACCATGTCCAATCGCTGCTGGCGCAACATATGCGAGATCATCGAAGACTGCGTGCGCAGCGGCTACTTTCGCCCCCTCGACAGCGAGACCTTTGCGACCGTGCTCTGGAGCGCCTTACACGGACTGGTGTCCAGCCTGATTTTTACCAAGGATTTTCCCATGCCGGCTCCGGACCTGATGACTGAAATGCTGCTTGACGGCTTGCTGAACGGCTATCGGGCGTAATTTTTTTGCCGTCTCAATTAACGGCGTTAATAATAATTTATTATGTTAAGAGGTGCTGCATGCCTAAGATGAACAAAACCATGTTCAGCGTGATCACCGGAGGCAAAAGTCAACCCGTCAACGACAGCAGCCGCAAGATTGCAGGGCTGGACGAGGTGGCGGTGAGCGCAGCCGCACTGCTTGCTTCACGGCAGCAGGAAGATGGCCACTGGATATTTGACCTGGAGGCCGATGTCACCATTCCGGCGGAATACGTGATGCTGCAGCGCTTTATCGGCAAGACACCAGACCCGTCAGTGGCAAAGCGGCTGACGGCCTACATCCTCGAGCGCCAGATGCCGGACGGGAGCTGGCCGTTGTACGCCGTGGACGGCAACGCCAATATCAGCGCCAGCGTCAAGGCCTACTTCGCCCTGAAACTGCTGGGGCAGGATAAAAACTCCGCGCCTATGGTCAGGGCCCGCCAGATGATACTTACCCTGGGAGGGGCGGAAACCAGCAACGTGTTTACCCGCATCACCCTGGCGCTCTTCGGCCAGGTGCCCTGGCATACGCCGCCGGCCATGCCGATTGAGATCATGCTGCTGCCAAGCTGGTTCTTCTTTCATTTGAGCAAAGTCGCCTACTGGTCACGAACGGTGATCGTGCCGCTCTTGATACTGTACGCTGTAAAACCGGTCTGCAGGCTGCAACATGACGAGGGGATTGCGGAGCTGTTCCTGACGCCGCCGGATAAGCTTATGCATCTGGACCGTTTCAAGTCGCAAGGCTGGCGAAAAAATGCGTTTATCCTGCTGGACCGGCTGTTGAAACGCTACATGCATCTCGTCCCCCGGCGCATCAAGGCCCGTGCCCTGGCTGAAGCCGAACGGTGGACACGGGCCCGGATGCAGGGGGACGGCGGTATCGGCGCCATTTACCCGGCCATGGCCAATGCGGTTATGGCGCTGAAAAGCCTGGGGCATGGAGCCGATGACCCCGATTACCAACGCGGGTTGGCAGCCATTGAGGATTTGATGGTTGGCCTGGATGGATACTCCGACGACGACGAGCCGGAAAACAGCATAGGTTTCAGCGGTTTGCACAGCTGTTCGTCCGCCGCACCTGATCTCTATCCAACCGAGGGGATGGCCACTGCGGACAACAGGTCGACTACTTTCTGTCAACCCTGTAGCTCACCCATCTGGGATACCTGCATGAGCCTGACCGCCCTGTGTGAAGCGGGGCACAGTGGCGAGCAGATGGAACTAGCCATAGCGTGGCTCTTTAAGCAACAAATCATGACGCCGGGGGATTGGTCGGAGCGTCGTCCGGGGCTCGCTGCCGGCGGATGGGCCTTTCAATACGAAAATGCCCGCTATCCGGATGTGGACGATACGTCAAAAGTGCTGATGAGCCTGTTCCGTGCCGGGGCACTGGAGCGGCCGGAGTATCGACAACAGATCGAGCGGGCCCTACACTGGGTGCTGGGGATGCAAAGTTCCGACGGCGGCTGGGGCGCCTTTGACGTGGACAACAACCACCACTATCTCAACAACATCCCCTTTGCTGACCATGGCGCCCTGTTGGACCCCAGCACGGCCGATGTGACCGGCAGGTGCATCGAGCTGCTGGGCACACTGGGACACGGACCGGACTATCCGCCCATTGCCAAGGCGATCGCCTACCTCAGGCAGGAGCAGGAACCGTTCGGCGCCTGGTTCGGGCGCTGGGGGGTTAACTACATTTACGGCACCTGGTCGGTGCTGTCCGGGCTGCACCAGGCCGGCGAAGACATGGACAGCCCCTATATTCAAAAAGCGGTGCAGTGGCTTCTTTCCTGCCAAAACGCCGACGGCGGCTGGGGTGAGACCTGCGCGAGTTATGACGATCCATCTTTAGCGGGCAGCGGAACCAGCACGGCCTCCCAGACAGCCTGGGCGCTGCTGGCCCTGATGGCGGCGGGTGCAGCAGACCATGCCGCCGTTGCCGCCGGGGTCCAATTTCTGACGGAACGCTATCAGGACGGCTGGGAGGAACAACAGTTCACCGGCACCGGGTTTCCGCGTGTCTTCTACCTGCGCTACCACGGATACCGTCTGTTCTTCCCGGTCTGGGCGCTGGCCGTCTACCGGCGGTATGCAAACGGCGCCGAAACGGCACAGGCACGGGTGAAGAGACACGTCGCCCCAGCGGTGAGGTTGTCGACACCTCAGCCGGCTATGCAGAAAAAACAGGCCAGGGCGCGCATAACGTGACGGTCGGCAGTGCACCTGCCGGGTTTAAGCATGCTGGTCCGGACCGATGTGCAAGCTGGAGGTGGCGACGAATATCTCCCGCAGAAACCAGAGCAGACCGGCCACCAGGGCCCCCATGGCGGCAATGAACAAGAGCGCCACCGGGATGGAGGGATCGAGCCCCAGGAAGGCGCCGATGAACAAAAGGGCAATCACGGTGCAGACCAAGAGCGCGGTGGTGGTGCAGAGGTTGATGGCCCGCCCGATCAGCTTGGCGCGGTAGGCCAGAGTTTTGAGATGGTTGCGGATGGCATCGTACTCGCCGCCGTGTGCCGTTTCCAGCCTCTGCTCCAAAAAACGGGCCCTGTCGATCACCCGCCCCAGCCGGTTGGTCATAACGGCCAACAAGGCACCGATACCGGTCAGAAGAAAGACCGGCGCCACCGCCTGCTGGATGGCCTGGGCCACGGAATGGATGTCACTGGCAGGTATCATCCCAGCCCTCCTCAATCAGCTTAGTAACGCTGTTCCTGCTTCGGCACATACCACTTGATCAGGTTGTGCCCGATGCCGGCCGGGGCCGGCTCGATGCCCCGTATCCGGGCCGAGACCACCGGCAGGGCATCGGGCACATACAGAAAGGTGTAGGGCTGTTCCTCGGCCAGGATTTCCTGGATGCGGAAGTAGGCCCGCTTGCGCTGTTCAAGGTCAAAGGTGCTGCGCCCCTCCCCCAGCAGACGGTCTACTTCAGGGTTGTTGTAGCCGATGAAATTCAACTCACCGGGCTTGGTCTTGCTGGAGTGCCAGATATCATACATGTCAGGATCCTGGGAGGTCATCCAGGCCAACAGCACCGCCTCGAAGTTGCCCTTGTCGATGAACTCCTTCAAGAAAGCGGCCCACTCCACCACCCTGATCCGCACGTCGATCCCCACCTGCAGCAGCCGCTGCTGGATGATCTGGGCCGTCATCAGCCGCTGCTGGTTGCCTTGATTGGTCAGGATGGTAAAGCGCAGCGGTTTCCCCTCTTTGTGCAGGATGCCGTCCTGCCCCGGCCGCCAGCCGGCCTCGGCCAGCAGCTGCCGCGCATAGGCCGGATCATAGGGGATATCCTTGACGGCCCCATGATGGGCCCACCTGCCCGGCACGATCGGACCGTGGGCCTTCTGTCCCATGCCGAACAGCACCCCCTGAATCAGCTCTTCCTTATTGATGGCCGCGGTCATGGCGCGACGGATACGGACATCCTTGAACAGGGGGTGACGCAGGTTGTAACCCAGGTAGAGGTAACTGTTGGAGGGATAACGGTACTTGTTGAAGGCGCCCCGAAAGCGGCTGGTGTCGGTCTGGCGGGCGTACTGCACCGGGGTCAGTCCCATCAGGTCCACGCCGCCGGCCTTGAGCTCCATATACATAGTGGAGGTATCAGGAATCACCCGGTAGACGTAACGATCCAGGTAAGGACGGCCTTCAAAGTAGTCCGGGTTAGCCTCCAACACGATCTTCTGGCCGGCCACCCACTCCTTGAAGCGAAACGGTCCCGTGCCCACCGGGCGGCGGGCCAACGGGCTTTTGGTGATATCCTGCCCTTCCAGCAGATGGGCCGGCAGCATGGCGGTGCCCCAGGAAGCCAAGGCCGGGGCAAAGGGGGTGCGGTAGCGCACCACGACGGTGAACGGGTCAGGGGCCACTACTGAGGCCACCTGCTTGAAATCCTCTGAATAGGCGGTGGGGGTCTTGGGGTCGATGATCACCCGGTAGGTATAGAGCACATCACGGGCGGTGAACGGCGTACCGTCGTGCCAGCGCACGTTGCGGCGCAGACGGAAGGTGATGGTGAGGCCATCAGCGGCAACGGTGAAAGACTCAGCCAGATCAGCCACCAGCCGCAGGTCTTTGTCATATTTGATCAGCCCGTTATAGATATGACCGGCCACGCTGTGGGAAGCGCTGTCCGAAGCCAGAATCGGCAACAGGGTGGAGGCTTCACCAATGGTGCCTTCAACCAGGGTGTCGCCATAGGCCGGTGCCCCGTTGCCGGCCTGGGGCTGTGGCTGCTGCTGCCCAGCCTGGCAGCCTGCCAACACCAGAGCACACCAGAAGATCAGCATCCAGAACCGTATTCGACGGTTCATCGTTCGCCCGGTTCCCCTCTGACGATACGCTTGATTTTCTCATCCAGCTCTTTTTTGCTCGGGTCAAGCTCCAACGCCTTTTTATAGGCCTTCAGCGCCTTTTTTGTCTCTTTGCGGGCCAAATAGGCGTCACCAAGATGCTCCATCACCGTCGGATCATCGGCCACCAGTTGGGCGGCTCGCTCCAGCTGCTGGACCGCATCGTCGTAACGTTTCATCTGGTAGTAGGTCCATCCCAGACTGTCGATAAAGAAGCCATCGTCAGGGCGGATCTCAAGGGCCCGCTTGATATAGCCCAGGGCCTCCTCAAGATTGACCCCCATCTCCGCATAGGTGTAGCCCAGATAATTCAGGGCCTGGGCGTCACGCGGGTTCAGCTGGATCACCCGCTTCATCCGGTTGATCGAATCCGGTTTCTTACCCAGTTTGTCGTAGAGCACCCCCAGCCGAAACTGGAAGCGGGAATCGCTGTTAAAGCGCGATTCCACCCCCAGCAGCAGCTTCAGCCCCTCCTCATCCTTATCGATGGAGTCGTAGAGGGTGGCCAGGCTTAAGTACAATTCAAGCCGATTGGGATAGGCGGCAATCCCTTCTTGCAGCAGCTGCACCGCCTCATCGTCGCGCTCCTGCTCCTTGAGGATGAAGGCCAGATGCCCCAGCGCTTCCGCGTACAATTCCGCATCAACAGGAATCTTGACAAACTCGGCCCGGGCCAGTTCCAACTCGCCTTTTTCCTCATAGGCTGAAGCCAGGTAAAAACGGATCTGGTGGTTGTCCGGCTCCTTGGAGAGCATCTCGCTGAAGAGCCTGATCGCCTCGTCGTGGCGGTCAAGCTCAAGCAGCAACAGACCGGTCTTGCGTTGCACCTCTTCATTACCCAGCCCCATGGCAGTCAACCTGTTCAGGTAGACCAACGCCTCATCGTAGCGACGGTGCTGAATCAGCAGCTGAACCAGATGGTTGATCAGCGGCGCGCGATTTTCGGAATCATCGATCAGGATTTTGTAAGCGCCGATGGCCTGGTCAATCTCCCCCATCGCCTCCAGCGAAACGGCCTGGTCGATGGCAGCCTGGATAAAATCGGGGCGGATCTCCAAGGCACGCTTGTAATAGCCGGCCGCCTCCCGGTGCAGCCGCATCTGGCTGTAGGTTTTACCCAGATAATAGAAGCCCGGGGCTGAATCGTTTTTTAGACGGACCAACTCCTTGAGGGCCGTCACCGACTCCTCGTATTCAAACAGTTTGAGCAGCGAAGTGACCAGTTGCAGCACGGCATCTTCCTTGGCCGGATCCAGCTTGACCGCTGCACGCAGGTAGCTGAGCGCCTCACGGTCGCGTCCCAGATTGGCCATGACCGTGCCGCCCAGCAGCTGGGCCTCACGGTTGTCCGGATCGATCTTGACGGCCTTTTCCACCGCCATCATCGCCTCGGGCACCTGCCCGGCCTTCAGACGCAATTCAGCCTCGGCAACCAACAGATGGCTTGCGTCGGGATCGGCAACCTGCGCCTCGCGCAGGAGCGCCAGGGCCCGTTCGTGATTGCCCTCGTTGACGGCGATCCGCGCCTGGGCATACAGGCTCAAGGCGCTGCGGGAAGGCGTCGGGGTAACGAGTTCTTCCCCGCCGCCTTGAAAACCGGCGCAGGCCGTCAGTATTACAGGTATCAGGGCGAACAAAAGCATGCGCTGCATGGGGCACCATCCGTGCGTCCAAGATAAGCCTTTTGGGCTCTGGAACGCTACCACACAACCCGCTGGAGCGTCAAACGAATCCACGTACCGGCTCGCGGCTTGCGCGCATCCCGCTTCAATGGTAGTATGAGCGTCACGGTGCCCTGCAGCATCACCGGACCGAATCCGCTCCACAGACATCAGCCACGAGGGTTCCATGATCTGGCGCTCCACCCGAAATCGCCTCTTGCAACGCCTGCAACTGCGGGAATCCTGGTTCATATTCTTTGTATTGGGAAATGTGATGATCAATTTCCCGTTTTTGAAGATATTCAACCAGCCGATCTCCATCTTCGGGTTTCCGCTGTTATTCCTCTATTTCACCCTGGGTTGGGCCATCTCCATAGGCGTTGTCTATCTCTTTACCCAAACCATCAAGCCTGAGCAACCGTCAGGCGAAGAGCCCCCTGCACGGTGAAACTGAACCTGATCCATGTGGCGGTGATCGCCGTTGCCTACACCGGACTGCTGTTCCTGATCGCCTGGTTTGCCGGCAAACGCCGTGATGCCGGCAAAAGTCTGGTCAACAACCCCCTGGTCTACTCACTCTCGATCGCAATCTATTGTACCTCCTGGACCTTTTACGGCAGCGTCGGCAAGGCCGCCACCAGCGGCATCGATTTTCTGATGATCTATCTGGGGCCTACCCTGACCGCCTTTTCCTGGCACTTCCTGCTGGAACGGATCATCAGGATCAGCAAGGAATCCAACGTTTCGTCGATTGCCGACTTTATCAGTCTGCGCTACGGCAAATCGCAACTGCTGGGCACCCTGGTCACCCTGATCGCCACCCTGGGGATCATGCCTTACATCGCGTTGCAAATAAAGGCGGTTACGACCTCCTTCTCGCTGGTGAGCGGTGTGGCCGGCAGTACCACCATCGCTCTGCCCGGCTCGGTTGAGTCTGTCACGCTGCCGACCGGTATGATCCTGGCGCTGATCCTGGCGCTGTTCGGCATGATTTTCGGCGCCCGACGCCTCTCCTCCACCGAGCGTCACGAGGGGCTGATCGCGGCCGTGGCCTTTGAATCGCTGGTCAAACTGGTCAGCCTGGTGGGGGTCGGCATCTTCATAACCTGGGGCATCTTCGACGGTTTTGGAGACATTTTTCAGCAATTTCAAACCCGTTTCCCACAACAGTTCGACCGCTTAATGACCCTTGAGACCCAGCAACACAATGGCTCCATCCCGTCATCCACCATGCTGATCATGTCGATGGGGGCCATCATGCTGCTGCCGCGACAGTTCCATGTGATGGTGGTCGAAAACGCTGATCGACGCCATGTGAAGACCGCCATGTGGCTCTTTCCTGCCTACCTGTTCCTGATCAATCTGTTCATCATGCCGATCGCCCTGGGAGGGTTCCTGTTGACCGGCAGCCCTGCCGGCGCCGATTATTTCGTGATCAGCCTGCCGTTGATGAGCAACAACAGCAGTATCGCCATGCTGGCCTTTCTGGGCGGCCTGTCGGCAGCAGCCGGCATGGTGATGGTTGAGTCGGTGACCATCTCCACCATGCTGCTCAACCACCTGTTCATGCCGATCATCGTACGGATCACACCCAAGCAATGGTTTCCGGTTCTGCTGATCAATCTCAAGCGCTTCGGTATCTTCCTGGTGGTCTTTATGGGGTTCCTCTACTACCTGCTGGTGGGGGACACCTATATGCTGGTCAACATGGGCCTGATCTCGTTTTCCGCAGCCATGCAGTTCCTGCCGGCCCTGTTGGGCGGGATCTACTGGAAGCGCGGCAACAAGACCGGGGCCATTTGCGGCATGGGCCTCGGCTTTGTCCTTTGGGGGTATACCCTGCTGCTTCCGTCATTGCTGGCCGCCCCGGAGCCGCCACTGCTGCTGACCGCAGGCCCCTTTGGCCTGACCCTGCTTAAACCGACCGCCCTGTTCGGGCTGGTCGGCATGGATATGTGGAGCCACTCCCTGTTCTGGAGCATGCTGTTCAACATCGGCGCCTATCTGGTCTGCTCGTTGCTGCTGCCGCAGTCAGAGCTGGAAAAGGAGCAGGTGCACCGTTTCATCGGCAGCTTTGAGCAGGAGGCCAAAGAATATCGTGCTGCCGCAAAACGGCTCTCCAAACCGGTCACTATTCCCCAGTTCACGGCGCTGCTCGGTAAATTCATCGGTCAGGATGAGGCCCGCCGTATCATGACAGCTTATCTGCATGACCGTAATCTCTCGGCGCAGGATGCGGTTGAAGAGTTTGAGCTGCCCGGCCTGAAACGGTTTGTAGAACGGACCTTGGCCGGCTCAGTGGGCGCAGCTGCGGCAGGCGCCATTGTCGACAGCTATCTCTCCGACATGGGCAGTCGGATGGAATCGGTCTATGACATCTTCAGCACGGTACGCACCTCGCTGGACCAGAGCCGCGAAGCGCTCTACGTTCGCCTCAAGGCCTCGGAAATCATGAACCGCACCCTTGACCTGCAGACGATCTGCGACGATCTGCTGCAGCTGTTGATCAAAGAATTCAAGCTGGATGCGGGACTGATCCAGTTGCGAAAAAACAGTGATTTCCCCCTTGAAGTGATCAGTTATCAAGGCGTAAACCGCCGACCAATCACCCCTGATCATTGGTATCAGGAAAGTGATCCCTATATAAAAATGGCAATGATCGACCAACGGGCCCACCTGGTAAACGATATCACACTGCTGGAAGGCATCCTTGAGATGCAAAAGACCCGGGAGGAAGGCTTTGTCTCCTTCGCCCACGTGCCGATCTTCCGCGAAGGAGAGGAATGCCTGGGGGTTTTGTCGGTCTATTCCAAGAGTATCGTCGGCCTGTTCACCGAGGAGTTTATCGGCCTGCTGAACAGCCTTACCGGTCAGCTGGCTCAGGCTGCGCGTCTGATGGGTGAGATGGAGGCCCGGGAAGTGGCCCGCCGCAAGATGCAGCAGGTCCAGCTGGACAAGGCGCGCCTGATGCGGGACATGGAGATTGCCCAGCAGATTCAGCTATCACTGCTGCCCGAAGAACCTCCCGACATCTTCGGCATTGAACTGGCCGGCCGCTGTATTCCGGCGGCCCACGTCGGAGGCGACTACTATGATTTCTTCAAGCGGGACGACCAGACCATCGACCTGGTGATTGCCGATGTCTCGGGCCACAGCGTTGGAGCTGCCCTGATCATGTCCGAGGTGCGCACCCTGTTGCGTGCCCAGGTCAGCCGTGCCACCAGCCCCAGCGTAATCTTGAGTCTGCTCAACCACCAGCTGTACGATGACCTGTCCCGCTCAGAACTGTTCATCACCATGTTCTACGCCCGTTACAATGCGGCAACCGGCCGACTCTCCTATGCCAACGCCGGACACAACCGGCCGATGGTCTATCGTCCTGGCGAGCCGGCCTGCCAGGAGCTGGACGCCGAGGGCTTGATCCTGGGGGTCAAACAGGATGTGGTCTTTGAAGAGCAGGCCATTTTACTGCGTTCAGGCGACCTGATCTTTTTCCATACCGACGGTATTCCGGAAGCGATGACCACACACGGAGAATTGTACGGCACCGAGCGGATGTGCAAACATCTGGCCGCAATCGGCAACCTGTCTGCAGGGCAGATCGCCGACTCGTTCTACGAACAGGTACAGCAGTTCAGCGGTGAGCAGACCTTGCAGGATGACATCTCAATGGTGGTCTTGAAGATACTGACCTAGATGAAAGGAGTGGGACATGAACATCAAACGTGAAGAACAGGGAAACGTGGTGCTGTTGCAGGTAAAAGAGGAACGGCTGGATGCCCATAACGCTGAAGAACTGAAGCAGGAACTGGCCAACCTGTTTGAATCCGGCAAGAATGGTGTGGTAGTGGATCTGAAAGAGGTTCGTTTTATCGACAGCTCAGGCCTGGGCGCCCTGGTTTCCGGCTTCAAAAACGCCTCGGCCCGCCAGGCCGACCTGAAGCTGTCCGGCGTGCAGAGCCAGGTCAAGTCTATGTTTGAACTGACCCGGCTGCACCGCGTATTCGACATCTACAGCACCATGGATGATGCCCTGGCCTCTTTCTGACAGATCTCTCAGCGGCACACACGGGAACCAGCCCATGAAGAACGAAATAGATATCCAGATCAAGGTGCCCAACCAGACCCGCTACTTAAGCCTGATCGGCCGGATAGGTGAAGACCTTGCCCTCCAGTTGCAAGGTTTTAAGGGTGATCGGGAAGACCTGGCCAACCAGTTAAACGTGGTTCTGACCGAAGCGATGGTCAATGCCATCCGGCATGCCAATGCCGGCGACCCGGACAAAGAGGTGGACATCCGGATCACCATCAGCGACAACGAGCTGCTGCTCCAGGTTTTTGATCAGGGACAAGGCTTTGACCTGAACAACATCCAGGATCCGGGGTTTGAAGGAGAAGAACTTTTAGAGACCGGCGGACGCGGCATTTACATCATCCGCACCCTGATGGATTCGGTCGTCTATCGACGCATAGCGGGCGGCAATGTGCTGGAGATGCGCAAACGGCTATGAGCCGTCGGATGGATCCCGATACACGACCTGTTCGCCTGCCAAAGTGCGGATCAGCCAGCCTTCTGCAGTCGCCTGGGACGTTTCAGCCTGAAGTGCCACCTTGCCTAGGCCCCCCGGCAGATCAACCACAAAATGGGGGATCGCCATGCCGCTGATCTGACCCCGCAGGCCGGCCATCAACTGCATCCCGTGACGCAGCGGGGTACGAAAATGGGCCGTGCCCTGCACCAGGTCCATCTGATGCAGGTAGTAGGGACGCACCCGCAGTCGCAGCAGACCGGAAAAAAGCTCATTCAGAACAGACTGCTGATCATTGACCCCTTTAAGCAGCACCGTCTGGTTGCCCAGCGGGATACCGGCATCGGCCAGCAGGGCACAGGCATGGACCGCCTGCTCGGTCAGCTCACGGGGATGATTGAAGTGGGTATTTAAGTAGAGCGGCTGATGGCTGGCCAGCATCCGGCACAGCTCCGGCGTGATCAAGCCCGGCGCAGTGACCGGCGCCCGGCTGCCGACGCGGATGATATCCAGGTGGGGGATCGCCCGCAGCCGAACCAGCAGGTTGTGCAACAGATCCAGCGGCAGTAAGAGCGGATCACCGCCGGACAGGACAATATCCCTCAGTGTCGGGGTAGCGGCGATATAGTCGATGGCCCGGTCAAGGTCCAGGGAGGCCGTACCGCAGCCCACCTGCCGTTTGCGCATGCAGAAACGGCAGTAGACGACGCAGCGGTTCGAGACCAGCAGAACCGCCCGGTCGGGGTAACGATGGATCAATCCGGGCACCGGACTCAAGCGTTCTTCATCCAACGGGTCCGGTAGCTGTTCGTCATCCGCCAACTCAGCCGGGTCAGGCACACACTGACGCCAGATCGGATCACCCGGCTCCCTGATCAGTCCGGCGTAATAGCTGGTCAGGCAAAACGGATACCGCTTGGCCACTTGGGCGAATGGTGAAGGATCAAGACCGAAACGGACTATCAGATCATCAAGGGTGATGTACGCTAGTGACATGGGAAATAATGACAAGACAGGGATGTGATGAACGATTAACGGGAGATGACCCGCACGAAGCGATACAGGTAGTCCAGACCTGACCAGACAGTCAGGACAAAGGCGACCCAGAAAAAGAACATGCCGGCATTGTGCATGTTGACCGTTACCAACGGGTGTGCGATGCCAAAGAACCAGTTGTAGTCGAAATGCAGTAGCAGGCCGATAATAGCCACCAGCTGAAAGATGGTCTTGTACTTGCCCAGATCAGAGGCCTGGATCACAATCCCTTCACTGGAGGCGATGCTGCGCAGACCGGTGATCACGATCTCACGGGCCAGCACCACGAACACCATCCAGGCCGGCACCCGATCGTAGGGCAGGATCATGATCAGGGCGGCCATCACGATCAGCTTGTCGGCGATCGGGTCCAGAAACTTGCCGAAGACCGTCACAATCCCCATCCGGCGGGCCAGATGCCCATCCAGCCAGTCCGAAGCCGACGCCAGGGCAAAAATCCAGGCTGCCCAGAAACAGGACTCACGTGATGGCGACATGAGCAACAGCACCATCAGCGGAATACAGGCGATCCTGAACAGGGTAATAATGTTGGGAGGGTTGAGAATCGGATGGTACTGAGACACGTCAGTATGACCCCATGTAGGATAGTACGCGACTGACGTAGGTGCGGGTCTCTTCGTAAGGGGGGATGCCACCGTACTTGGCCACCTTGCCCAAGCCTGCATTGTAGGCTGCCAGAGCGAGACTCACATCCCCCTTGAAGGTATCCAGCAGAAACTTGAGGTAACGCACGCCGCCGTCCACGTTCTGTTTTGGATTGAAGGCATCCGCCACCTTGAGCTGCTTGGCGGTACCGGGCATCAACTGCATCAGGCCGCTGGCTCCGGCACGGGAAACGGCATTGGGATTATAGCCTGACTCGGCCTGGATAACCGCCTTGACCAGGGCGGCACTGACGCCATACTTGGCGGCACTGGCCTGAATCAACTGTTCGTATTGCTGTGGATTGCCCTGGGCCACCTTGAAACGGGTGCGCAGCTGACGATCCTTACGCAGGTCACGCAGAAAGACCTTAAACTTTTTGTCGGTGGGCGCATCGGTAAAATGCACCACCCCTTCCTCGTCTTCATAGCGATAGATGTCTGCCCAGGCAGTCTGAGCCAGCGCCATACCGGCAAGCAGCAGCACCACCATAACGGGCAGCAGCTGACGCACAAACAACGGTGTCTGGGGAGTGATTCTACGCATGCCCTCAAGTAAGCGACAAAGCGACAGGTTTGTCAAGGTCAAACTGGCGTTACTATTGGGGTTGATGCCGAGTTGATTGACTTTTACCCCCCAATTGGCTAGAAAACAGATTCAATCTGACAAGGAGTGCCCACGCTGTGACAGAAAACCGTGCAACCTACAAAGAGGCTGGTGTCGACATTGAAGCCGGCAACCATTTTGTGCAGAAGATCAAGCCGTTGGTCAAGGCCACCTTCCGCCCGGAAGTGATGACTGAGATCGGCGGTTTTGGCGGCCTGTTTTCACTCAATACTGCCAAGTACAAAAACCCGGTGCTGGTCTCCGGCACCGACGGCGTCGGCACCAAGCTGAAACTGGCCTTTCTGGCCGACAAACATGACACGGTCGGCATCGACCTGGTGGCGATGTGCGTCAACGACATCATTGTGCAGGGTGCTGAGCCACTGTTTTTCCTGGACTACCTGGCCACCGGGCACCTGGATCCGGACAAGGCAGCCCAGATCGTGGCCGGCATTGCCGAAGGCTGCAAACAGGCCGGCTGCGCCCTGATCGGTGGAGAAACCGCCGAAATGCCCGGCTTTTACAGCGACGGCGAATACGACATGGCCGGCTTTACCGTCGGCGTGGTGGAACGAGACCAGATCATTGACGGCTCCTCAATCACGGTGGGCAACAAACTGATCGGCATCGCCTCCAGCGGCCTGCACAGCAACGGCTACTCCCTGGCCCGCCGGATCATCTTCGACCTGTTGGGCCTCGGTATCCACGATCAGCTGCCTGGCCTGGGCACCACAGTGGCCGAGACCCTGCTGGCCCCTACCCGAATCTACGTGCGTGCCGTGCTGAACCTGCTGAAGGACTTCCGGATCAACGGCATCGCCCATATCACCGGCGGCGGCCTGACCGACAACGTACCCCGCATCCTGCCCAACCTCTGCAAGGCCAGCTTCAGGCTGAACAGCTGGCAGCGTCCGCCGATCTTCAGCCTGCTGGAAGAGGCCGGCAAGGTGGATCAGTTCGAGATGTACCGCACCTTCAACATGGGGATCGGCATGGTGCTGTCCGTGACCGAACAGGACGTGGATGACATCCTGGCTCGCCTGCAGGGACTGGGCGAGACCGCCTGGCTGGTGGGTGAGGTACAGTCCCGCCGCGATGATGAGGAACAGGTGGAGCTCTTTTGATGACAACCACACCGATCGCCATCGGGGTACTGGTTTCCGGTAACGGCTCAAACTTTCAGGCCATCGTCGACGCCCTGGAGGCGGGACGAATCACCAACGGCCGGATAGCCTGCCTGATCAGCAACAAAGCCGACGCCTACGCCCTGGAACGGGCCCAGAAGCACAACATTCCGGCCCTGGTGCTGGACCATCGGCAATATCCCAACCGGGCCGCCTACGATCAGGCCCTGGTGGCGCTGCTGAAAGAACACGGGGTACAGCTGGTGGTGCTGGCCGGCTTCATGCGGCTGCTCTCTCCAGTGATGGTTGAGGCCTTTCCCCACGCCATGATGAACATTCACCCTGCCCTGCTGCCGGCCTTTCCCGGCCTGGATGCACAGCAACAGGCCCTGGAGTATGGTGTGCGCTACACCGGCTGTACGGTCCATTTTGTGGATACCGGCACCGACACCGGGCCGATCATCCTGCAGGCGGTGGTGCCGATCCTGGCCGACGACACGCTGGAAACCCTTTCAGATCGGATTCATGGCGAAGAGCATCGTATCTATCCTGAGGCAGTGCGCCTGTTCTGTGCCGGTCGACTGAGGGTTGAGGGACGACGGGTCCATATCTCAGCCTAACCATTCAGATACTGCTTGACAGCACCTAAATAGAATGCTAAAAATTTCGCTTCAATTTGACTAATTACCAGCATGCTTTGCTGCAATCATTCGGAGGTAGCACGTGGCTCATCACAAGTCGGCAATCAAGCGGATCAAGCAGAACGAAAAGCGTAACGCCCGCAACCGTCACCAGAAATCAACCCTGAAGACCTACATCAAGCGGGTCCGCGAGGCAGTTGAGAAGAAGGACAAGGCTGCAGCCCAAGAGGCCCTGCAGGCAGCCATTCCGGTTATCGACAAGACCGCCACCAAAGGGGTCATCCATAAGGCAAATGCTTCGCGCAGCGTCTCCCGTCTGACCAAGCTGGTCAACACCCTCGGCTAGTCACAGGACAACAGCAAACATCAAAAGGCCTCCGCTTTCCAGCGGAGGCCTTTTTTACTGTTATCTCGTTTCAAAGAAGCAGACTACAAGCTGCCGTTACAGGCATCAAACACCAACCCCTGCAGCACCGTAGCCGCTGCGGCGCCGGTCTTGAGCGAAAGGTCCGCCCGATAGAGCCGCTCAAACAGCAACTCCAGTTCAGGGGTTGCATACTTCTTGGCCTGAGCCAGCTGCTCCCCCAGAAAAAACTGGTGGATCTTGAGCTGCTTGCCGATCTCGGCCGGAGCAAGTTTCTGGTCCAACAACTCCCGGATGCGCCATATCCTGCGAAAATGACTGGCCAATGCCCCCAGTATCATGATCGCTTCCTCGCCATTGGTCAGCATCGACTCCAGGGTGGAAAGCGCCTTGGCCAGATTTTTTTCACCAATAAAACGGGCCAGTTCAAAGGCGCTGAATTCCTTGCTCTGACTGACAATGGTCCGTACATCCTCCACCGTAATCATTGGCCGGCCACCGACAAACAAGGCGGCCTTTTCGACCTGCGACGACAGCGCCTGCAGATTGCTCCCCACCAGAAAAACCAACAGTTCGGTACCGGCGCTGTCGATCTTCTTGCCATGGCCCGCTGCCTCCTGGCTGATAAAGGGCCCCAGCTTGTTTTCGTACAGCTTTTTAAACTCCAGACTGCCGGGCTGTTTCTTTAGTTCTGCAAAAAACTTGCGCCGCAGGTCCGGCTTGTCGGCCACAAAGATCAGACAGGTCTCGGGGCACGGGTTGGCCAGATAGGGCACAAGCCCTTCCTGGGTCGTCGCTGGCAGCCCTTCGGCCCGCTTGACCAGCACCACCCGCCGTTCGGCAAACATCGGCAAAGTCTGGGCGGTATCCAGAATTTCGGTCCCTTTGCAGTCGCTGCCGTAATAAATATTGAGATTAAAATCCTTCATGGCCGGATCAACGGCCCGCTCCATAATGCGGCGACTGGCCCGTTCAGCCAGAAACGGCTCTTCACCGTACAAAAAATAGACCGGCGCAAAGGCGCCGGTCGCAAGCTGTCTATCCAGTTCCTGCTCGGTCATCAGTAACCCTGCTCCAGATTCCAGATCACCTGCTGGGCGAGCTTGCGCGAGGCCGCCAGCAGGGCTGCATCCTCGTTGCTGCGCTGCAGCTCGATGGTGCTTGCCACCGGATAATCCTGCCAGGCCGAAACCGGCCCCTTCCAGAGTGGCTTGATGGTCTTGTCGTCTCCTCTGCGGCGAACAGTGATCTCGGCCGACAGGGTCAGGCGGTACTCTTTAACGATATCAGTGGCCGTATAGCTGACATTACCGGCTTCGTAGCCGGTCAGGGTGCCCTCAACCACAAGATCGCCCTCGGCGGGTGTCGCTGCAGGCTGAATGCCCCGCAGGGCTGCAAACTGATCGAACAACGCCCGTTTTACGACAACCGATGCGGCAGGATAGACCGTAGTGTTTTGGAAATAGGCTACCCAGACCTTCTGCCCGGCAGGCAAACGTGTACTGCTGTCGGCAGTAAAACGGTAGCCGCAGCCGGCCAGAACGGCAAGCATCAGCAGCGCCAGCAAACCGCAATAGCCCCCCCTAGCCCGCAACAATGTTCACCAACTTTCCAGGTACGTAGATCACCTTGCGAATCTTCTGGCCGTCGGTAAAGACCTTGACTTTGTCGTCGGCCATGGCCTGCGCCTTGACCGTTTCCTGATCGGTTCCAACCGCTACCGACAAACGGGAACGCAGTTTGCCGTTGACCTGCACTACGATCAGCAGCTCTTCATCCACCGTGGCCGCCGGGTCATAGGCCGGCCACGGGGTGTAAGCCAGACTGGTTGCATGCCCCAATTGCCGCCACAACTCCTCCGTAATGTGAGGCACAAAGGGGGCCAGCATTTGCACCAGCAGATCAAGGGCCTCCTTCATCACCGCCCCGGACTGGGGCGAGGCCAGCCTGGTCCCCTGCAGCACATTCAGCAGCTCCATCACCGCAGCGATGGCGGTGTTGAAGTGGAAGCGTTCGTCAATATCTTCTGTGACTTTTTTGAGGGTCTTATGCACCGCGCGGCGCAGGGTGCGCTCTTCGTCGGTCAATGCGGTAACATCCAGGGCCCCTGCACCCTGCACGACTGACAGATATTCGTGTACCAGCTTCCAGACCCGGTTCAGGAAGCGATAGCAACCGTCTACCCCCTGCTCGTTCCAGTCCAGGTCCTTTTCAGGCGGCGCAGCAAACAGTGAGAACAGGCGGGCCGTGTCGGCGCCGTACTTCTTGATCAGGGCATCGGGGTCCACCACGTTGCCCTTGGATTTGCTCATCTTGGCACCGTCCTTGATCACCATCCCCTGGGTCAGCAGGTTGGTAAACGGCTCATCCACCGAGATATGCCCCAGGTCACGCATCACCTTGGTGAAGAAGCGGGCGTACAAGAGATGCAGCACGGCATGTTCGATGCCGCCGATATACTGGTCCACCGACATCCAGTAGTCGGTGCGGGCCTTGTCCACCATGCCCCCCTCGAAATCGGGGCTGCAGTAGCGCAGGAAGTACCAGGAAGACTCCACAAAGGTGTCCATGGTATCGGTTTCGCGGCGGGCCGGCTTGCCGCACTGCGGACAGTCAACCTTGATGAAGCTCTCCAGCCTGGCCAAGGGACTGCCACCCTCACCGGTGAAGGCCACGTCGTGGGGCAGCACCACCGGCAGATCCTTGTCCGGCACCGGCACGGCGCCGCAGCAGTCACAGTAGATAATTGGAATCGGATTACCCCAGTATCTCTGACGGGATACACCCCAATCCCTCAGGCGAAAGTTGACGGTCTTCTTGCCCTTGCCTTCCTGCTCCAGCCAATCGGCGATCTCTTCCTTGGCGCTGTCGCTTGGCTTACCGTCGAAGCGGCCGGAGTTGACCATCACGCCTGGTTCGGTATAGGCAGCGGCCATTCCGGCCGGGTCAAGGGCTTCTCCTTCCGGCTGGATCACCACCACCAGCGGCAGGTCGTACTTTTTGGCAAACTCGAAATCACGTTGATCGTGGGTCGGCACCGCCATCACGGCGCCGGTGCCATACTCAACCAAAACAAAGTTGGCCAGAAAGACCGGTATGCTGCGGCCGGTGGCCGGGTTGACGCAGTAGCTGCCGGTGAAGACCCCTTCCTTCTCAAAGTCATCGGCAGTGCGCTTGATCCGGTCGGTCTTTTTGACCTTGTCGATGAAGGCCTCAACCTCAGACCGCCGTTCCGGTGTGGTCAACTCCAGCGCCAGTGGATGTTCCGGCGCCAGGGACATGAAGGTGGCGCCGAACAGGGTATCCTGACGGGTGGTGAAGACCCGGATTGAACCTTCGCGCCCCTCCAGTGGGAAATCGATCTCGCAACCGGTGCTGCGGCCGATCCAGTTACGCTGCATCACCAACACCCGCTCCGGCCAGCCGGGCATCTTGTGGGTAAAGTCCAGCAGTTCCTGGGCGTAGTCGGTGATCCGGAAGAACCACTGCTCCAGCTCTTTCTGCTGTACCTCGTTGTCGCACCGCCAGCAAGCGCCGTCCTCCACCTGCTCGTTGGCCAGCACGGTCTCACAGGAGGGGCACCAGTTGACAAAGGACTGCTTCTTATAGGCCAGACCTTTCTGATACATCTCCAGGAACAGCTTCTGCTCCCAACGGTAATAAGAAACATCGCAAGTGGCCAGTTCGCGGTCCCAATCGTAGGACAGGCCCATCTGCTTCAACTGGTCACGCATGTAGGCGATATTCTCGTAAGTCCAGGCAGCCGGGTGGCTGTTGTTCTTGATGGCGGCGTTTTCAGCCGGCATGCCGAAGGCATCCCAACCCATCGGGTGCAGCACGTTGAAACCCCGCATCCGCTTGAAGCGCCCCACCACGTCACCGATCGAGTAGTTGCGCACATGACCCATATGGATCCGGCCGGAAGGGTACGGGAACATCTCCAGCAGGTAATACTTCGGCTTGGCCGGGTCTTCGGTGACGGTAAAGGTCTTCTTATCGGCCCAGAACTGCTGCCACCTGGCTTCAATCTCGTTGGGGGTGTACTTCAGTTCAGCAGACATCCGCTACTCCTTCTGGTTATATACGTTCCTATGCTTAATGCTCAAAATAACCGCAATCCAGGATTGCGCTGGGTATGTCGTCCAGTGCGGCAATCCGGTCAACACAACCGGTGGCGGCTGCCTCGCGGGGCATGCCGTAGACCACCGAACTTTCCTCCGACTCGGCCAGCACCTGACCGCCATGCTGCTTTACCTGACGCACGCCCTGACTGCCGTCATTGCCCATGCCGGTCAGCACCACGGCCAGCATCCGCTTTCCGTAGAGCGGTGCACAGGAACAGAACAGGGCATCGGCCGACGGATTGTAGCGGTAACTGGGGTCAGGGGGCAAGACACGGACACGGATAATGGCAGCATCCTGTTCCAGTATCACATGGCTGCCTCCAGGCGCAACCAACGCCTGTCCCGCCACGATCGGATCACCGTCCTGGGCCTCGCGCACCTCGAACACCGAGCTGCGGTTCAACCGCTCGGCAAAGGCCTTGGTAAAGCCGGGCGGCATGTGTTGAGCCACCACCACGCCAAAGGGATAGGGGCGCTCAAAGGCACTCAAAATCCCCTGCAGTGCCGGCGGACCACCGGTGGAGGCAGCGATAGCCACCAGCTCCAGCGGCGTTTTATATCCTCTGCGCCCCTGCTTGCGCTGCACCGACACAGAGGATGCATGGTCGCTCAGCCGGCGATACTCCTTGATGCGGGCAGTCACCGCCTGCCGAACCTTATACTGCAGATCTTCGGTGATGGACAACAGATCGGTGCCGGCATCACTGGACGGTTTGGCCACAAAATCAACCGCACCCAATTCCAGTGCACGGAAGACCTTTTCCGCGTCGGAGAGGGCACTGACCACAAGCACCGGCAGGTTAAAACGGCCGGTCAGGATCCGCAGCAACGTAAACCCATCCATGCGCGGCATTTCCAGATCCAGGGTCACCAGATCCGGCTTGAGGCTGATCACCTGACGGATCCCCTCTTCACCATCAATGGCGTAGCCCACCACCTCGATGCCCGGCACTCCTTCCAGCATACGGGTAATACTACGGCGACTGTAGGCCGAGTCATCCACCACCAGCACCCGCACCGGTTTCATGATGCCCCCCCTGCCGAACTGAGCAGCGGTTTCTGGTACACCATATCGTTTTTGAAATGGCGCAGGGTGAACAGGGTACTGATGTTCATCAACGACTCCGAGTGCCCCAAGAGCAAAAAGCCGCCATCCCGCAAGGACCGGTGAAACGAGGCCACCACCTGTTTTTTGACTGCCAGATCAAAATAGATGATCACGTTGCGGCAAAAGATCAGGTCAAAGCTGCCCAACATCGCCATTCGGGTTTGGTCCAAAAGATTAAGATAGCTGATGGAGACCAGCTGCCGCACCCGGTCGGTAATCCGAAACGCACCGTCCTGAGGTTCAAAGTACTTTAAGAGATAATAGTCGTCGGTCATTCGAAAGGCTGAACGTCCATAGATGCCCCGCCGCGCCTGCTGCAGCACCCGTTGGCTGATATCGGTGCCGATGATCTCAAACTGCCAGCCTTGCAGACAAGGCTGCTCCAGCAGCAGCATAGCGACGGTATAGGGTTCTTCACCACTGGAACAGCCGGCACTCCAGATCCTGATCCTGCGCGGTTCACCTGCTGCCTGCTTGCGTTTGCACAGCTCCGGCAGAATCTCATCGGAAAAAGCACTCAACTGATACGCTTCACGAAAGAAATAGGTTTCGTTGGTGGTGAGGAGATCCATGATCTCCTCCAGCTCCTGTTCCCGTTTACGGTTAAACTTCAGAAATTGATAGTACTCACGATACGACTTGAGCTGGTGTGTTGCCAAGCGGCGGCCCAACCGCTTTTCCAGCAGGTATTTGGCATCATCTCCAAAATAAAGGCCACTATGGGTATAAACCAGGCCACGGAGCAGTCGAAACTCCTCATCCGGCATCACTATGGCCTGATCAACAACCGGCATGGTCAGTGACCGTCCAGCAGTTGACGCAATGCCTGCCTGACCAGATCATGATCCTCGAGATCAAGGGCCATACGCAACAGGTCATGCTGTTCAGGAGGAGGCAGACTGGCGCAGGCCCGCACCGCACTCATCCGTACATCCCAGTCAGTATGGCGCAGGATGTGATGGAGCCAGGGCAGCAGCAAATCCGGCGTGTGCCGGGCCAGCACCTCGATCACCCCTTTGAGGACCTCGCCGTCACGCTGGCCAAGGGCCTGGGTGATCAGGGCAAAGCCCTCCGGTGCGGCAAGCAGGTCAAAGGCCTCCAGGCAGGCCAGCTGCGCCACCTCGTCCCCCCGCTGCCACAGCTCAAGGGCATCCGACAGCGCCTCATCGCCACATATCTCCACCAGACTGCGCAGTGCAGCGGCCTGCACCCAGGATGAGGGGTCCTGCAATGCCAACCGTAACGGCGCACCACCATCGTGCTTGCCGCAACATGCACCCAGCGATTCCGCCGCGGCAATGCGTACCTCTTCAGCCTCATCAACCAGCGCCATCACCAGGTTGGGACATGATGCGGTCAGAGCCAAGCGACCAACGGCACGAACGGCTGACTCCCGTACCGCTGCATGTTCGTCCTTGATCAGCAACGCCAACTGTTGGCAATCGCCACTGGCGGCGCACAACAGAGCCGCCACCCGCCGTTGTTCAGGCAGCTCCGAGCTGATCATCTTGCCGGCAATCTCACGCACCAGCTCACTGTGGGAGCCACCACGGGCGCGCAAGACTTGCAGTGCTGCGTCGCGCACAGACGGGTCTTCATCATCGAGCAGGCTGGTCACTGCCGATAGTAATGCAGCACTGGGCAGGCTGCCTGCAGCAACGGCGGCTGCACGCCTTACCAGAGCAACATCGTCGGACAAGGCCCGGCTGATGGTCTGCTCCACCTCCGGTTGCAGCTGTCCCAAACGACCCAGCAGGGTGCAGATGGCTGCCCGTTCCGTCTCATCAGCCAGGGCATAACGGGCAACTGATGGCGCAATGGCAGCTGTGCCGATGGATTGCAGGACGTCCATGGCACGCGAAGCCAAACGTTCATCAACCACGGCCTGAAACAATAAAGGCAGACTGCGCGGATCTGCCAGCGCCTCCAAAAGCACCACTACTGCTTCTGCAACCTCTGCATCACCGCTGGCAGCGGCCTGGGTCAGCGTTTTTTCCAGCAGGCCCTGATCAAAAAGCGTCCTGAGTTGCTCAATAACCGTCTGCCGAAACAGCGGCGCCAGGTGCTTAAGCACCGCGGCCAGAGAACGCACGGCGACGGACCGCAGACTGGGCAGCTGGCTCTGCAGCCCTTCCAGCAACAGATCGGCCGCCGCCGTATCAGCACCAATCTTGCCCAGGCACTCATAGGCTGCCAACCGCAGCATGTCGTGTCGTGCCAGACGAGCCACCACCGGCGGCAGCGGTCCTGGTGAAGCGATACGCCCCAAAGCGGCCAAGGCGTTGTATTGGAAAAAATCGTGCTGCTGCCGGTCCAGCGACTGCACCAAAGCCGGCACCGCAGACTGATCACCGATGGCGCCCAGCGCCTCAGCTGCCGCAGCGGCGACGTTTACATCCGGATCATCAAGGGCGGTCAGCAGGGCCGGCACCGCGCTTCGCTCACCGATGGCGGCCAGCGTGTCAACCAGCAGCTTGCGCAGGTCCTGATCGTGATCCTGAAGATGGTCGAGCAAGGCCGGCACAGCACGCTTACCCAGCCTGACCAGCAGTTCCGAGGTCGCATTGCGCAGCCCGGCATTATCCTCATGCCGCAACAGGTCAATCAATCCACGCATCTCGTCCCGTCCGGGACGGGACGCCACCAGCACCTCAACCGCCTCTTTACGCACCCGCCAGCTGTCGTCCCCCAAGGCGGTCACCAACAGGTCGCGGCAACGGTCCAGCGGCACACCATACTGCTCCTGAACAGTGCGACGACGGACCTCTTCGTCTTGAGCGGCAAAGGCCGACGAACGCTCAGGCATGGTCATGGGACAGAACTCCGGCAACACGCACCAGCTCCCGCTGTTCGGCAGGGGTAAACAGCGCATCGATATCGAGGATCAGATACAGGACCGCATCGACCAGGCAGACCCCGACCAGATACTCACCGCCGACTCCTTCGACAATCTCCGGCGGCGGGACAATCGAACGCACCGGCACGGAAATAACCTCCTCCACGTCATCCACCGCCAGGGCCACCAGTCGGCCGGCCACCGAAATGATCATCAGCTTGCCTGCGCCACCAAAACGAGGCTCCATGCCGAAGCGGGAACGCAGGTTCACCACCGGAATCACCGCTCCCCGCAGGTTGATCATCCCCTCAAGCACCTGCGAAGGACGGGGCATACCGGCCAGCGGTTGCGGCAACATAATCTCCCTGATCCGCATGATATCGACGGCAAAACGATTGTCGCCCAGACGGAAACTGGCCAGTTGCAACTCCTGCGTGGTCGTCTGCTCCAGATCAGTCCCCATTGGCGGCAAGCTCCAGATCAGCAACGTTCTGTATATCAAGCAGGATCACCATCCGGCTGTCGGTGCGACCGATACCGGCTACAAACTCCCGATCGATCCCCTCCAACGCCGCCGGCGTTGTTTCTCGACGATGGTCAGCAATACGGACCACACCGGTCACGCTATCCACCCGCAGTCCGCTGTAGCCATCACGCTGCCGCACAATAATGATCCGCTGCTGGGCGGTCGACCGCTGTCCCTGCAGACCGAGCCGCTTGCGAAGATCGATCACCGGCACAATCACGCCACGCAGCGAGATGATACCATCCACAAAATGGGGGGCGCGGGGCACTTCCGTCAGTTCACGGGGTTTGATCAGCTCCTTGATCTCCATGATGTTGATGCCGTATTCCTCATCGCCCAGCAGAAAACAGAGAAATTCCTGATAGACATCCTCGCCGGCCACCGTCTGTGCATGATTCTGCGGTTGCAGATCAATATCCGCCAGCACCTGATCGGCCTGCCGTCCGGCAAGGATCACCGCCAGGGGATCGAAGGGTACCGGCGCGATGGAGCTGTGGATTGGCGCAGGTCCGGGGATCACCAGTTCGGTCACCCCTCCTCCCGGCACGTCGTCAGGCACGGTCAGTGCCGGCGGCACAACCGATTCCTGCGACAAGAGGCGATCATCGACAGACTCACCTGCCGTCTGAGCCGTCGCTTCCTGCCGTGCCTTTGTGCGTATTTTTGCCAGATCCATAGCGTACGCTACCCTGTCTACAGTAGTACTTCATCCCTGACTTCGTTGACAATTGCGGCATCAACCACGGCTGCATCGGACCCGTAGGCCACCAGCAGCGCATTGGTGGCTATAGCGTTAATTCGCCGCGGCACACCGCCCGACAGTTCATGGATCGCCTGCAGCGCGTCGGGCGTAAACAGCCCGTCGCTGCCGCCGGCAGCCCTGATCCGATAATCCAGATATTCCATGGTCTCCTCAAGGGAGAGCGGCTGCAGATGATACTGCAGCGCGATCCGTTGACGCAGCGGTTCCAGCGACTGATGGCGCAGCAGATCACGCAGTTCCGGCTGTCCCATGATCAGCACGGCCAGGAGATTGTGGCGATCCAGCTGATAGTTGGTCAGCAGCCTGATCTCGTCGAATACCTCAAGATCATTGATGGTCTGCGCCTCATCTATCACCAGCACCGGACAGATACCAGCCCGATAAAGATCATACAGCACGCCGGTGATCTGCCGCAGCAGATCGTCCTTGCTGCGGGCCGGCTGGTCGATCTCCAGACCATGGGCCACGGTACGCAGAAACTCCAGCGCCCCCATGCGGGGGTTAAAGATCAGAACAAAACGACAGGCGGTCCCGCAGCGATCCATCAGGGCCCGCGACAGGGTGGTCTTGCCGCAGCCCACATCACCGGTCAGCAGGGCGATCTCACGTTCTTCAACCGCATACTCCAGGCGGGCCAAGGCCTCATCATGCCCCTGCGACAAAAACAGAAAACGGGGATCCGGAGTCTTGCCGAACGGCTTTTCCCGCAGACCAAAGTAGGTCTTGTACACGCCTAGCCCCCTGAACGAACCATCTCAGTGATGATGCCGCCCGCATCAAGCACCAGAATGGTACGCTGGTCTCCCAGATCAGCGGCGCCGGAGATACCGCGAATGGAACGAAACACCTCACCCAACGGCTTGATGACGATATCCTGTTGCCCCAACAGATCATCAACCACCAGCCCCAGACGCTTTTCAGCCGCCCCGACCACCACCACATACTGTTCGATCGGCGTATCGATGCGATCCACGGCCAGAAAACGATCAAGACGCAACAGCGGCAAGGTGGTCTCGCGCAACGAGATAACCTCTTTATTTTCCACGGTCCTGATCTCTTCCGGCACCAGCAGCAACGATTCCACCACCGAGGTGATCGGCAGCGCGTAGGTTCGGCCGGCGCAGGTAATAATCAGCGCCTTGATGATCGCCAGGGTGATCGGCAGCACAATGGTGAAACGGGACCCTTTCCCCAGCCGGGTCTCGATATCCACCATGCCCGAGACTGCGGCTATATTGTTGCGGACCACATCCATGCCGACGCCGCGGCCGGAGACATCGGTGATCTGATCGGCGGTTGAGAAGCCGGGCAAAAAGATCAGCTCCAGCGCCTCCCGGTCGCTTAAGGTACTGACATCATGCACCAGTCCCTTGGCCAGGGCCTTCTGCTTGATCTTTTCAATATCGATGCCGCCGCCATCGTCCTCCACCTCAATCACAACATGGTTGCCCTTCTGATAGGAGGCAAGCCGCAGCGTACCTCGCTCGTCCTTGCCCTGGGCCCGGCGTTGTTCAGGTGATTCTATGCCATGATCAATGGCATTACGGATAATGTGCATCAACGGATCGGCGATATCCTCAACAATCAGCTTATCAAGCTCGGTATCGGCGCCGTACAGCTTCAAATCAACCTTCTTGCCCTGCTCACGGGTGATGCTGCGGACGATGCGTGACATCTTGTCGTAGAGCTGCCCCACCGGGATCATGCGGATGTCCATCACCCCGCTCTGCAGATCGGTCAACCGCCGTTCAAGCCCTTTGGCGGCCTTGCCCAGATCGACCGCCATGCGGGAGAAGCCTTCCGCCCGCATCCGGTTGGCAATGGCCGTAATCGACGACTGGGCCAGCACCAGTTCGCCAACGATGTTCATCAATGAATCCAGCTTGGCGATATCGACCCGCACGGTGCGGCTCATGCTTTTGGCGGTTGCATTTTCGTCAACCGGCACCGACGGGGCAGGCGTCCCAACACTGCCTGGCTGATCGTCAACAGCTGCCATAGCGTCAGTCAGCGGCATGACAACACCGGTCTGGGCGGCAGGTGATGCATCTTGAGCACTAAACTCAGCCGGCACTCCGTAGCCGGTGATCGAGACCACACGCCCTTCCAGCAGCTGCCGCAACTCCTGCTCGCTGTGCCGGGTACCCAGCAGCAGGTCGAAATCGATGTTGGTCTGGCTGTTTTCGCCGATACTGGGCAGGGTACTGATCAATTCACCATATTGTTTCAGCAGGTCGGTCAGGCTGCCCAGCTCCTGGTCGAAATTACTCAGGTCAAAGGAGGTATGCAGCACAAACAGGCAGCGGCCCTGCCCCAGGTTCTCGCGCAACCGGTGTTCTTCATACTCGGTAAGGGAACCGGTGATGGCGGCCGGAAGTCCCACCTGTTCCAGTGAGCCGGCAGCGGGCGAAGCGCCCGGCGAGAGACAGGAGCTGATGGCTGCGGAATGCGCGTCAATCTCATCCTGATGTTGGCCGAGGGTGCCGTCGCTGGTGGCCCGTAGCAGCACGGTCAGCAGCCTGGCAGAACGAAACAGCAGATCAACCACCGTCGGGGTAAGACTGACCTTGCCCATCCGCAGCCAGTCCAGCAGGTTTTCCGTGTTATGGGCAACCTCGGCCACGGCCGTAAAGCCGAACATGCCGGCCACCCCTTTCAGGGAATGGGCGCCACGAAAAATGGCGTTCAGCAGATCCGGGTCCCAATTACCGGATTCAGCCATATCGGCCAGATCAGCTAACTGAGCCCTTAATTCCTCGAGGATCTCTTCGGCCTCAGCCAGAAAATCCCGTGCTGCATCAGTGGTGGGTGGCTGGACGGCACTCATAGCAACCTTTGTACAAGCTCCAGCAGTTTTGCAGGGATGAACGGTTTGACCAGATACTCGTTGGCCCCCAGCGAAAGGCCGCGATCGATATCCTTTCGGCTGCCCTCGGTTGAGATGATGATCACCGGCAGATTCTGGTACATGGGATTGGTGCGGATGTAGCTCAACAACTCAAGACCATTGATGTCCGGCATATTGATGTCGGTCAACACCAGATCAACCTGTTCCCGGGGCAAAATCCGCAGCGCCTCGAAACCATTGGCTGCCTGCACGGTCTTGATCGGCCCCAGGGTCTCTATGGTAGCCACGAGCAGAGAACGCATGGCAGTGGAATCATCGACAATGAGGATCGTGGCAGGACGCACACTGCTACCTTTCTGATCGGGCTGCATCTGCTTCCCGGCATTTCTGCAGTTCCCCGCGAAGTTGGGCCATGAAGGCGGTAAACGCATCCGATTCAACATTGCCGCGGCGGGGTTTCAGCAGACAGACGCTGCCAAGACCGGCCACCTCGGCTTCTGCCTCGGCATGATGAAAATCGGTCATCAGGATCACGATCAGATCCTTAAAGTTCTGACGGAGCAGCTTCAGGATCTCAAGTCCGCCCAGCACACCGGAGCCATCCATCTTGGGCATGATCAGGTCGATCAACACCATCGGTCGACGTCCGCCTCGACACAACGAATCGATGGTAACCAGGGCCTGTTCGCTACCGGTGAAGGGAAACACCTCCAACAGTTCAGCCGGGAATTGTGCGGCAATGGCCTGGGCAGTGGCGTTGTCATCGTCCACCACCACCAGCGCACAGCGCGTATCGCCAGCGACGGCAGCCGCTGCAGCGGGCGGCTCCGAAACGGGTTCCGGAGCACTGTATTCGTGTTGCAGCCGTTCTCCCTGGGCCGAAAGCTGCTCGACCGAACCGCCCTGCCCCAGCATCAGTTGCAGCGGGTCAAGGTAGGCGGCATCAACGGTCTCGATCTCTTCACGGGGCTCAAAATCGTAACTGCCCTCATGCCAGGCAAACAGCGTCAGCAACACATTGGACATCTGCTCCCGCACGGTCTGCTCAATCACCTGCAGATCAACCTGATAGCGATGGTGCAGAATGGAACCGATCCGCTCCCGAAAGCCTTCATATTGTTGCAGGGCCAGGACATCCCGTACCAGGTCGGCATCAACAACCCCTTTGCGTACCAGCATTTCGCCCAGACTCTGCTGGAAACCGGTGGAGTTTGCACGGACCACCAGACCGTCGCGCAGCTGCAGCACTGCCTCGCGCCCGCGGCTCTGCAAGGTCAGGATGCCGGTCCTGCGGCTGACCGTAATAATCTGGAGGATATCGTCCAGCCCCAGCTCTTCGAGTTTTCCACTCAGGCTACTGCCCATGAACCCGCCTTCTCCCCACAGCTCGTTTCAACAGCAAAAGAGAGTGAATAGTAAACCATGAGACCACCGCAAGTAAAGCGCTATCGCTCCTTGCGGGCGGTCCGTTCACGGCCGCGGAACAGCAACCTGAACGGCGTACCCTGAAAACCGAATGTCTCCCGGAAACGGTTGCCCAGGTAACGCTCATAGGGGGTGCCGATCCCTTCCGGCTGATTGGTAAAGATGGCAAAGGTGGGCGGCTTGACCCCCACCTGGGTGGCAAAGTAGAACTTGACCCGCCTGCCCTGATGCAACGGGGCATGGTGGGCCTCCACCGCCTCTTTAAAGCATCGGTTCAATTCAGCCGTCGTAACCCTCCGGGAATACTGCTCGGCAACCACAGCAACCTCTTCCATCACCTTATGAATCCGCTGCCCGCTCATGGCAGAGACAAACACGATCGGCGCAAAGGCCAGAAACTTGAACTCGTACTTGATCTGCTCCACGAATTTGCCGACAGTCTTGTTATCCTTTTCAAGGGTATCCCATTTATTGACCACAAAGATGCAGGCCCGGCCCGCCTCGTAGACGTAACCGGCAATATGCTTGTCCTGCTCGGTGATCCCATCTTCGGCATTCAGCACAATCAGGGCCACGTCGGCCCGCTCAATGCTCTTTAAGGCATCCACCACGCTGTATTTTTCCAGCTTCTGACTGGTCTTGCCCTTGCGGCGGATGCCGGCGGTATCGATCAGGCAGTAACGTTGCTTGTTGCAGGTGAAGTAGGTGTCCACCGAGTCACGGGTCGTGCCGGGGGTCGGGTTGGCCACCACCCGCTCAAAGCCCAGCAGACGGTTGACCAGTGACGACTTGCCCACATTGGGACGCCCCACCACCGCGATGGAGGTGACCTGATCCTCCTCGGCCGTGCCGGCATCCGGCAACAGGGCCTGAACCTCATCCAACAGGTCGCGTACGCCACGGTTGTGGGCAGCCGAGATGGTGTGCATCCCCTCAATCCCCAGGGCGTAAAACTCGGCAGCCTCGTTCTCGATCTTCTCGCCATCCACCTTGTTGACCACGTACAGCACCGGCTTGTCCACCCGCCGCAGCATGGTGGCCACCTCGCTGTCGGCCGGTGTCAGGCCCTGCTTGGCATCCATCAGAAACAGGATCACATCGGCCTCTTCCATGGCCAACAGCGATTGCTCCCGCATCTGCTGCAGCATCCGATCCTCGGTCACCGGCTCGAAACCGCCGGTATCCACCAGGATGAACGACTTGTCAAAGCGATCAACCACCGCGTAGTTCCGGTCGCGGGTCACGCCGGGCATGTCGTCCACAATGGCGCGACGTTCACCGACAATCCGGTTGAAGAGGGTTGATTTGCCCACATTGGGGCGGCCTACAATGGCTACAATAGATTTCATCAAAGTTCCTGTATTTCAATTGGTTAGATAATGACTACTAAAGCATCAGACGAGCAATTACCTGCCCCAGTCCCGTGAATACCTGAAATCGCGGTCAATGGTCCGGTTGGACAGCTTGGCGATCACCGGCAGCCGCCGCTTGAAATGGGAGTTCTGTACCTTGGCGTAGATCGTGCCGATGAAATCGCCACTGAAGCCGGCCTGCTGCAGTTCATCAGCCGTCGCCCGCTGGTCAACCATCCTGTAGAGCAGCTTGTCCACCTCACGATAGCTGAAACCCAGCTCCTGTTCATCGGTCTGGCCGGCCCACAGGTCGGCGGAAGGCTGTTTATCGATCACCGGCCGGGCCACCCCCAGCTCTTCGGAAAGCTGCCAGACCTGGGTCTTGTACAGATCGCCGATCGGATTTAGGGCGCTGGCCATATCGCCGTACAGGGTGCCGTAGCCCAGCAGCAGTTCGGTCTTGTTGCTGGTGCCCAGTACCAGGGCGCCCTGCTGGGCCGAATGATCGAACAGGATCGTCATCCGCTCCCGGGCCATCTTGTTGCCACGCCGCATCGGATCGGCATCGGGAAAGCGCTCGAAATAGGCATCCACCATCGGCGTAATCTCGATTACGTCATAGTTGACACCACAGGCCGCAGCCACCAGCCGGGCATGGGCCTCGCTCTCGGGGTTACTGGTCCTGTACGGCATGCAGATGGCATACACATTTTCCGGCCCCAGCGCCTCAGCTGCCAGATGGCAAACCAGCGCCGAATCAATGCCGCCGGATAACCCCAAAATCGCCTTTTGGGCCCCCACCTTCCAGATCTCATCCTGCAGGAAACCGACCAGTATCCGGCGCGCCAGCGGCGCATTAATCGTCAAAAGCGACATCAGCGGCTCCTTTCACGATGGATACGCATCAATTCCTGTTGGGTGACGCACAGGTTCTCATCCCGCAACAGCGGCGAGGCGATCCGTTCCCTGCGCAGGTCAGCAGCGTTAAGCCGCGCCAGGGTCAACGACGGATCGAACTCGGGGGCAGCGGCGATAATGTCACCCGAAGGAACCACGGCATGGGAACCGCCCCAGAAGCTGACGCCATCTTCAAAGCCGACCCGGTTGACGTACAGCACCCGACAGGTCAGGAAGCGGGCCGTGGCGGTGGTCAGATTACGCCAGGCCGCAGCGGTACCGAGTTGCCCCTGCTCCACACCGCGGCCGGGGCTGCTGGAAAGACAGACCAGGGTGGTGGCGCCGTCCATGGCCAGCAGGTAGGGGGCCGAAAGGTGCCACATATCCTCGCAGACCAACAGTCCTACCCGGCCAAAGGTGGTATCAAAGGCCCGGAAACGATCACCCCTGCCCAGGTAGCGCTGCTCATCAAACAGACCATAGGTAGGCAGATAGACCTTGCGATGCAGATGTCGCAGTTCACCGGCCTCGAACCAGGCGGCGCTGTTGTAGAACTGAAAGTCAGGGGTGACCTCGACAAAGCCGATTGCAATGCTGATGCGGCGGGACAACTCACGCAGCGTCTGCAGTTCGGGGCTGTCCAGGGACAGGGCCACCTCCGGCACCAGATCCTTCAAAAAATAGCCGGTCAGGGCCAGTTCCGGCAACACCGCCAGATCGGCCTGCTGCTCGATGGCCCGCTCAACCTGCTCCCTGATCAGGCCCAGGTTGTCAGCCACCCGGCCCAGCTTCGGTTTCAGTTGTACCAGGGCTGCGTTCAGATCACGCATGGACGCTTCCTCCAGATCAGTAAGACAACTCAAAGGCATTGATTATATGCTCAAGCTCAGCTCGGCCGTCATCATGCAGCAAAACAGCCACCACGTCAAACCGGGCCGCCTGGTCATGGCAGCGGTGTCGCGAGAGCCAGGAAAGGGCGCCCTTGGCAATCTGACGTTGCTTTCGGCTGGTCACCGCCTGCTGGGGCAGACCAAAGGCCAGGCTGGTTCTGGTCTTTACCTCGATAAACACGATGGTGCCGTCCCGATCCCGGGCCACGATATCCACCTCGCCGCCCCGGCTGCGAAAATTACGCTCCAGGATACGGTAGCCAGCCCCCTGCAGACGCACGGCAGTCAGCTCTTCACCCCGGGCACCCAAGGCCTGATTGGCATGGCCCTGCATCAGACCTGATCTCCAGAACGGATGCGCAGATAGCGCTGCAGCTCCTCGACAAAACGATCCCGATCCAGCGGCACCGCTCCCCCGGCCGCCTGACTAAAAAACCGTTCCGGCAGCCGATCGTCGGCAGCTGTAAAACCGTTGGCCCGGTTAAAAGACCGTTCAGCAGCAATGATCCGCTCACCGATCGCCAACAGGTCGCCGGCAGCGTACTTCTCGCCGGTGACCGCCGTCAGCAGGGCGGCGCATTCCTCCAGTTCCACAGCGCAGGCAGCAAAACGGCATAACACCAGACTATCCATGGCGGCATTGGCCGCTTCGGCCAGGGCGATCACCCGGGCCTTGCCGTCAAAGCAGGTTGGATCAGTGGGTACCGGCTTGCGCAGCACCTCCGAAGCGAGAGGCCAGGCATCCAGATCAGTGCCGCCGTGGGGGGCCACAGCGCAGGCCAAGGCGAGACCGGTGGCGGCTCGCGGGTCATAGGGCGGCAGCTCCAGACCTTTGACGGTCATGGCAGCCTCTGGCTGTCCCAAGGTGCAGGCCAAACGCTCTGCCCCTTGAGCCAGCAGTTCGCCCTCTGCCTCGCGGCAGGCGATCCTGTTCAACAAAGCGGGCAATTGCCTGCAGGCAATGGGCGTAGCGGTTATCTCGGACCAGGCAGCCAGACTGCCGGCAGCAGAGATCGGATCCAGCCCCAGCTGCGTACACAATCGGCCGGCAGCCACCAATGCATCGAGCTGCGGCAGCTGACAGCAACCGGCCAGGGCCATCAGGACATCATGATCGGGCAACGGCAGGCCATCAGCGGCCAACTGCTTACAGGCCACCGGGCAATCATAACAGCCGTAGCCGCTGGGATGATACTCGTGCTGCAACGCAGCGGCATTTAACCCGCCGGCAGGCAGCAGCGCGGTGAAATTTCCGGCGGGCAGCATCTTGCGCTGAGCCAGCGGGTCAACCAGGGCCGGACTACCGTACTGATGGATGCCAAACGGTCCATAGACAAAGGGCGAGGCCAGCAATAAACGTTGCATATCCTGCCGGGCCGTTGCAAAGGCTGCCTGGTCGGCAAGCGCAACCGTGCTCTCTGCACCCTTAATCGTGATCGCCTTCAGCCGCCGCTGCCCTGCTACGGCCCCCAGACCACCACGGCCGAACGGCTCGCCTGCCGCAGTTTCCAGCGAGGCATACAGAACCCCGTTTTCACCGGCCGGCCCGATGGCGGCCACAACCCCGGCCTCCGCTAAACGCGCAAAGACGATGTCGGTGGGCAGGCCCCATACATCATGGGCCGGCAATATACTGATCCCGGCTGGGGTCACTGCTACCTGCACCGGTGTTGCACTGGATCCGGTGAAGACCAACGCATCCAGGCCGGACTGCCGCAGCTGCCAGGCAAAAGGCCCGCCGCTGGAGCAGCTGAAGATGGTGCCGGTCAGCGGTGAACGACCGGTCAGCACGCAACGACTGGACATCGGCGTATCACTGCCGCAGAGTGGGCCGGCGGCGATCACCAACGGCAGTTGATCAGCAAACGGATCAAGCCCGGCATACTCCCTGAGCAGGGCCACGCCCAGGCCGCGTCCGCCAAGCCAGCCACTCCGCAGCTCATCCGGCAACGGTTCGATCCGGCAGCGTCCGCCGCCAAGATCGACCCGGCCGATCCGACCGCCCCACCCGCAGCTCATCCTCTATGGCTCCAGCGATGAAGGCAGCACCAGCTTGGGCTGCTCGGCCCGACGGTACAACAGAAAGGTGCGGCCAAGCAGCTGCGCCACCTCGGCGCCACAGGCGGCAGCCAGTTCATCCGCCGCCTCACGACGCTCCAGCAGGCAGCTTTCCAGCAGCTTGACCTTGATCAGTTCGTGGTGCGCCAAGGCAGCCTCGGTCTCTGCTATCAGTCCTTCGTCCAGTTCCTTCTTGCCGATCTGTATCAACGGCTTGAGGCTGTGCCCCAATGCACGCAAAAAACGCTTCTGTTTGCCTGTCAACATGCAACTCCTCCTCGTGTCTGCTTTAAATCCACTGGTTTCTATAGCACACACCCGGCATGACTGAATACCGCAAAGCGATGTCAGCCATAAAGCCGGTATCATCAAGGGTGACAAGAAGATGTACATACTGGGCAGGGTATGATAAAAAACAGCTTTCGCAGCCGGTTAGCGGCGGCAACCGCACACTGCCAGCCCCGACCGACCCACCGTGATCCAGGAGCGTGTACAAAGCTGATGAAGTCACACAAACACCCCATTTCTCACGCTCTGACGTCGTTTTATCTTTCCAGCCGGCACGAGCGGACACCGCTGGAGCACGCAGACAACAAACCCGCCGCAGCCAAGCTGCATCGCCTGCCGGCCTCCATCTGGAAGACGGTGGAAGGCACTGCACAAACCCCTCTGGACAAGGCGATCGAGCGGACACGAGACTTCTTTTTTCGTGAGCAGCTACCCGACGGGTACTGGTGGGCCGAACTGGAGTCCAACTGCACCATTACGGCCGAATACCTGATGCTGTTCCATTTCCTGGGCATGGTCGACAAGGAAAAGGAACGCAAGATGGCCAACTACCTGCTGCGCCAGCAGACCAAGGAAGGTTCCTGGACCATCTGGCATGGCGGCCCCGGCGATCTCTCCACCACCATTGAGGCCTATTTTGCCCTGAAGTTGGCCGGATACCCGGCCGATCACATCGCCATGCGCAAGGCCCGTGAGTTTATCCTGGCCAAGGGCGGCATCCTCAAGGCGCGGGTCTTCACCAAGATATTCCTGGCACTGTTCGGCGAATTTTCCTGGCTAGGCGTACCCTCCATGCCGATCGAGCTGATGCTGCTGCCCAACTGGGCCTACTTCAACCTGTACGAGCTGTCCAGCTGGTCACGGGCCACCATCATTCCGCTGTCGGTGGTCATGTCCATCCGTCCGGTCTGCAAGCTGCCCCCCCGGTCACGGGTCCAGGAACTGTACGTCCGCCCTCCCCGGCCCACTGACTACACCTTCACCAAGGAAGACGGCATCATCACCTGGAAAAACTTCTTCATCGGCGTTGATCACCTGCTGAAAATCTATGAATCCAGCCCGATCCGGCCGTTCAAGAAGCGGGCCACCGAGATCGCCGAACAATGGATACTCGATCACCAGGAACCAACCGGCGATTGGGGCGGCATCCAACCGGCCATGCTCAACGCGGTGCTGGCCCTGCACTGCCTCGGCTACGCCAGCGACCATCCGGTGATGGCCAAGGGACTTGAAGCCCTGGCCAACTTCTGCATTGAGGATGACGACACCCTCACCCTGCAGTCCTGCATCTCGCCGGTCTGGGATACTGCGCTGGTGCTGCAGTCCATGCAGGAATCAGGCATTCCCCAGGATCACCCGGCCTTGATCAAGGCGGCCCAATGGTTGCTGGACCGCGAAGTACGTATTCGCGGCGACTGGAAGGTCAAGTCTCCCGACCTTAAACCGGGCGGCTGGGCCTTTGAGTTTCAGAACGACTGGTATCCCGATGTCGACGACTCGGCAGCGGTGATGATCGCCATCAAAGAGATGCAGGTCTCCAACAACAAGGCCAAGCAGGACGCCATCCGCCGCGGCATCGACTGGTGCCTGGGGATGCAGAGCGCAAACGGCGGTTGGGGCGCCTTTGACAAGGATAATACCAAGCACCTGCTGAACAAGATCCCCTTTGCCGACCTGGAGGCGCTGATCGATCCGCCCACCGCCGATCTGACCGGCCGGATGCTGGAACTGATGGGCAACTTCGGCTGCTCAACCACGCACCCCCAGGCGCAGAGCGCCCTCGCCTTTCTGAAGCAGGAACAGGAGCCGGAGGGTCCCTGGTTCGGCCGCTGGGGGGTTAACTACATCTACGGCACCTGGTATGTACTGATCGGCCTGGAGGCCATCGGCGAGGATATGTCACAGCCCTATATCAAAAAGGCGGTCAACTGGCTCAAGTCAAAGCAGAACATGGACGGCGGCTGGGGTGAAACCTGTGAATCCTATTACGACCGCACCCTGATGGGCTGCGGCCCCAGTACCGCTTCGCAGACCGCCTGGGCTATACTGGCCCTGATGGCGGCCGGCGAAGTGCGTTCCAAGGCGGTAGAGCACGGCGTTCAGTATCTGCTGAACAACCAGAAACCTGACGGCACCTGGGATGAAGATGCCTTCACCGGCACCGGTTTCCCCAAATTTTTCATGATCAAATACCATGTTTACCGCAACTGCTTCCCCTTGACCGCCCTGGGACGTTTCCGTCGGCTTACCGGCACTACGGCGGCGTAGCTATTGCCCCCCTGACCCATCAAGGGGCGCACTGACCTGGCATGACCGGAAAAGTCCCGATGTCACCTGCCGGGGCTTTTCGTACAAACACCACAGGGGATACGGAAAACACCCATGAAGGCCTTTGTCACCGGAGCAACAGGATTTATCGGCGCCAGCATCGTCCGCGAGCTGCTAAAAGACGGCATAGCGGTACGCGCCCTGGTGCGGCCCGGTTCCGACCTCCGCAATCTGGAGGGGCTGCCGGTTGAAATGCAACCGGGTGACCTGCTGGACCGCACCAGCCTTGCATTCGGCTGTGCCGGCTGTGGCTGGATCTTCCATGCCGCTGCCGATTACCGCCTCTGGACCCGCACCCCGCAGGAGATGTACCGGGCCAATGTTGACGGCACCCGCAACCTGCTCGAGGCGGCACTCGCCAGCGGGGCCGAACGGGTGGTCTACACCAGCAGCGTCGGTACCCTGGGCAACCCGGGCGACGGCACTCCCGGCAATGAACAGACGCCGGTCAGCTTAAACGACATGGCGGGAGATTACAAAAAGAGCAAGTTTCTGGCTGAGCGGGAGGCGGAAAAATTCGTTGACAGGGGTCTGCCCCTGATTATAGTCAACCCCTCAACACCGGTGGGTCCGCAGGATATCAAACCGACCCCCACCGGCAAGATCATCGTCGACTTTGTGAACGGCAAACTGCCGGCTTATCTGGATACCGGCCTGAACCTGATCGCCGTTGAAGATTGCGCCCGGGGCCACATCCTGGCGGCCCAAAAGGGACAGGTCGGCGCCAGGTACATACTGGGCAACTGCAACCTGACCCTGCGTGAAATATTTGTGATGCTGGAACGGATTACCGGGCGGCCGGCCCCCAAGGTCCGACTGCCCTACTGGCCAATCCTGCTGGCGGCCTATGCCAACGCCGGCATTGCACGGATTACCGGCCGTGAGCCGCTGATCCCCCTGGCCGGCGTACAGATGGCACGCAACTTCATGTATTTTGATGCGTCACGGGCCGTGCACGAGCTGGGGCTGCCGCAAACCCCGGTGGAAGCTGCCCTGGAACGGGCCGTTGACTGGTTTATGGCCAACGGCTATCTGAAAAAGTGAGGATCCGCCATGTTACTTGAAACCATAGCTCATCCTGCTGACCTGAAAACCCTGTCTGCAGACCAACTGCTGGCTCTGGCAGAAGAAATCCGCACCTTCCTGCTGCAGACCGTCTCCGAGACCGGCGGCCATCTGGGTTCCAACCTGGGTGCGGTGGAACTGACCCTGGCCCTACACTACTGCTTTAACTCGCCCAGCGACAAGATTGTCTGGGATGTGGGCCACCAGGCCTACACCCACAAGCTGCTGACCGGCCGGCGAGAGCGTTTTGCCACCCAACGGCAGTACAAAGGCATCTCCGGTTTTCCCAAACGCAGTGAATCGGAACACGACGCCTTTGGTGTCGGCCACTCCTCCACCTCCATCTCCGCGGCCTTGGGGATGGCGGTGGCCAACGACCTGAACCATACGCACAACCGGGCCATTGCCGTGATCGGCGACGGCTCGCTGACCGGCGGCATCGCCTTTGAGGGCCTCAATCAGGCCGGCCACCTCAAGAAGAACCTGATCGTGGTCTTAAACGACAACGAGATGTCGATCTCCAAGAACGTCGGCGCCTTTTCGGCCTTCATCTCCCGCAAGATGACCACCCGCCGCGTCCGCGAACTGAAACGCGAGATGCAAGGGCTGTTGTCCAACATCCCGGCCTTTGGCAAGGATATCCTGCAATTTGCCAAACGGGCCGAACACTCGCTAAAAGGATTCCTGACCCCCGGCGCCCTGTTCGAGGCCCTGGGCTTCGACTACATCGGTCCCCTGGATGGCCATGACCTGCCCAACCTGATCGAGGTATTCAAGGCTGCCGGCGACTACGAAGGCCCGCTTTTGGTGCATGTCATGACCACCAAAGGCAAGGGCTATAAACCGGCCGAAGAGACCCCGGCCAAATTTCACGGTGTTGGCGCCTTTAACCTGGAAACCGGCACAACGCCGGCCAAGGCAGCCGCCCCCTCCTACACCGAGGTCTTTGGCCGCACCCTGGTGGAACTGGCCTCCCACGACCCGAAGGTGGTGGCCATTACCGCCGCCATGCCGGACGGCACCGGACTCAACTTCTTTGCCGAGGCGTTGCCGGACCGTTTCTTCGATGTCGGCATTGCCGAGCAGCATGGCGTCTGCTTCGCCGCCGGCCTGGCCGCCGACGGCTACAAACCGGTGGCCGCCATCTATTCCACCTTCATGCAGCGGGCCTACGACCAGGTCTTCCATGACGTCTGCCTGCAGCACCTGCCGGTGGTGATCGCCATGGACCGTGGCGGCCTGGTGGGGGATGACGGCCCCACCCACCACGGCGTGTTCGATTTTTCCTTCCTGCGGCACCTGCCCGGCCTGACCCTGATGGCACCCAAGGATGAAAACGAACTGCGCCACATGCTCAAGACCGCCCTGGCCCTGAACGCGCCGGTGGCGCTGCGCTATCCGCGGGGTGCCGGCTATGGCGTTAAACTGGACCAGGAGTTACAGGTACTGCCGCCGGGCAAAGGAGAACTGCTGCGTGAGGGCAGCGACCTGACCATTGTGGCCATCGGATCCACGGTGATGCCCGCCCTGCAGGCGGCGGAAAAAATAGCCAGCCAAGGCATCACTGCCGGGGTGATCAACGCCCGCTTTGTCAAACCGCTGGACACCGAGCTGATCCTCGAACAGGCCCGCATCACCGGCCGGATCATCACCGTTGAAGAAAACGCCCTGCAGGGCGGCTTCGGCAGTGCCGTGCTGGAGATGCTGCAGGACAACGGCGCCTCCCAGATCAAGGTCAAGCGGCTCGGCATACCCGACCGCTATATCGAACAGGGCCCCCAGGCCCAGCTACGCAAGGATGTCGGTATCGACGCAGAGGGGATTGAACAGGCAGCCAAAGAGTTCATGCAGCACTGAAAGGATTTGATCTGATGAGGTTTCCCTGGCGTCTCAACTATGATTTAACCAAATACATCATTAAAAACGCCGTCACCAAGGTGGAAAAATACCCCTTGGTGCTGATGCTGGAACCGACCCACCTTTGCAACCTGGCCTGCTCCGGCTGTGGCCGCATCCGTGAATATGCCGGCACCATCAACGACATGATGACGCTGGAAGACTGCCTGCATGCGGTGGATGAATGTCCGGCCCCGGTGGTCACCATCACCGGCGGCGAACCGTTGCTCTATCCCCAGGTCCACGAACTGATCGCAGGGGTACTGGAGCGGGGTCGCCATATCATGTTCTGCACCAACGCCCTGCTGATGGAACAAAACCTGGACAAGATGCAGCCCCACCCCAACTTCACCTTCAACGTCCACATGGACGGCCTCGAGCAGACCCACGACCGGATCCTGGAGCGCAAAGGCTGCTTCAAGACCGCTATGGCAGCCATCAAGGCGGCAAAGCAGCGTGGCTTTAGGGTCTGCACCAACACCACCATCTTCACCGACACCGACCTGATGGAGATCGAGATGTTGTTCGCACAACTGGAAGAACTGGGAGTAGATGGCCTGCTGGTGGCGCCCGGCTTCAGCTACGAGGCGGTTGAGGAAGACAAACTGTTCCTGCAGCGACTGGAGATTGAAAAGAAGTTCCAACAGGTCTACGAGATGAGCAAAAAGCATCGTTTCTGGTCGACACCGATGTACCTGCGCTTCCTGAAAGGCGAAAAGAAACTGCAGTGCACCCCCTGGGGCAACCCCACCCGCAACCCCCAGGGCTGGAAGGCCCCCTGCTACCTGATCACCGACGGCCACTACCCCACCTTCAACGACCTGATGACCAAGGTGGACTGGGACAGCTACGGCGTGGGCAAAGACTCCCGTTGCGCCCAGTGTATGATGCACTGCGGCTTTGAACCGACCGTGGTCGGCGAGGTAGGCAAAAGCCCCAAGGATATGCTGGAGATGGCGCTCTGGAACTTGTCTTAAACTGCATCGGATACAAAAAGGGGGGCTAGTCAGCCCCCCAGATACTTGGTCAGTTCGGCAACCAGGGTTGCCGGATGTAACAACTTGGACGGTATCTTCTCGCCACCGAAAAACTCCTGCTTCCAGGGCTGACGTTTCACCCAGGCCATCAACTGCTCCCAACCCTGCCAGGTCTCAAAATCAACCCCGCGGATATTGGTGATATTTTGTAAAAATTCCTGTTCGTAGGCTGACATGCTCGCACCTTCAGTACCGGTTGCAACGGGCTCAAACTCATTCATTCATAGAGATGTATATATACAGGTTTAGCAGATAAAACAAAAGCACCTAGTGAACACTAGATGCTTTTTGCTGAATTTTGGGGTGGCCAGAGGGATTTGAACCCTCGAATGTACGAGTCACAGTCGTATGTGTTGACCGCTTCACCATGGCCACCGCAAGCCGTATGTCAAAAGCCGGCTTACGCCGGCCTTGAATATATGGTGGAGCTGATCAGGATCGAACTGACGACCTCTTGAATGCCATTCAAGCGCTCTCCCAGCTGAGCTACAGCCCCACACAAACAACCTATTTCAACCACACAGTCCAAGCCGCTGTGGTCTGAGATATATACACTATGAAAAAGGAGTCGGTCAACATTTTTTTCCCGGACAGCGTACAAAATTGGGCTGGCTACAAACCGATACAAAAACAACTCCCAGCCAGGCGTACTGGTTCCAAGCTTCCTTTGGTTGACCAGCAGTGCTTATGATGATAAGCACAATCAGGGAGATTCGTTCTACATGGCCCACCCAAAACAACACAGCCCGAGCGTCACCACCAGCACCGATGCCATCCTGGAAAGCATTTCCGACGGTGTGTTCACGGTTGATCTGGAATGGCGCATCACCTCATTCAACCGGGCGGCTGAAGAGATTACCGGTATTTCCCGCAAGGATGCCATCGGCCGGCTCTGCTCCGAGGTGTTTCGTTCCAATATGTGCGAAACCGACTGCGCCCTGCGCCGTACCATGAAAAGCGGCAAACCGATTATCGGGCGATCGGGATACATTGTTGACGGCGATGGCAACCGGATTCCGATCAGTCTGTCGACTGCAGTGCTGAGTGACGGCGAGGGCAGCGTCGTCGGCGGGGCCGAGACGTTCCGTGATCTGAGCGAGATCGAGACCCTGCGTCACGAACTGGAGGCACGTTTTCACGTGGGTGAGATCGTCAGCCGCAGCCCCCTGATGCAGCGTCTGTTTGAGGTCATCCCGGCCATCGCGGTCAGCCCCAGCACAGTATTGATTAACGGCGAAACCGGCACCGGCAAGGAGTTGATGGCCCGCACGATTCACGGCTTGAGCAAGCGCAGCAAAGGCCCGTTTGTGGCGCTTAACTGCGGTGCCTTGCAGGATACGCTGCTGGAATCGGAACTGTTTGGCTACAAGGCCGGCGCCTTCACCGGCGCCACCAAAGACAAGCCGGGCCGTTTCGCGCTGGCCAGCGGCGGCACGCTTTTTCTGGATGAGATCGGCGAGATCAGTCCGGCCTTGCAGGTACGGTTGCTGCGGGTGCTGCAGGAACGCTGTTTTGAGCCTCTGGGCGGCACCAGTTCGGTTACCACCGATGCGCGGATTATCGTTGCCACCAACCGCGACCTTGCAGCCATGGTCAAGGCCGGCAGCTTCCGTGAAGACCTCTACTACCGGATTAACGTCGTGCGGGTGGAATTGCCCCCCCTGCGGCGACGCAAGGAGGATTTGCCCTTGCTGGTGGATCAGTTCATCCACAAATTCAACCGGTTGCACCACGCCACCGTACAGGGGATCGCCCCCGAGGCCCTTTCGCTGCTGATGGCCCACGATTGGCCCGGCAATGTGCGCGAACTGGAAAACATCATTGAGCGCGCCTTTGTGCTCTGCCCAAACGGCATGCTGCAGATAGCCCACCTCCCCGATGAGCTTACGCTGCACGGCACGCGTACCAGTGCTTCAGCAACCCTGCACGATGCCCGCACCCGGCTTGAAGCCCAGACCATACGAACCGCGCTTGAACGCAACGCTTACAATCGCCTGGCAGCAGCGCGTGAACTCGGCATGCACAAAACAACCCTGTTCCGCAAGATCAAACAATTCGGCATTACCCTGCCACAGACCGATGGTCGTTCACAACGGACCCGTTAGAGTAGCTTTTTTGCATCCATGCCTTCCACAAAAATAGCATTAATGCTACTGTACCAACCCTCCGAACTACTCACCACACCAACAAAACACTGAAATAACAAGTTTTTTACACTAGTCCCCGCTTGGCACGTTCTCTGCTTTGATTCTGCATCATTGCCTGATGATTTTTGCAGGGAGCCAAACCGTGACACGAGCAGCCTTTTCGCTCTGGAATGACCGCATAGCACCGGTTTTTGATGTGGCCCGCAACCTTCTGATTGTGGACACTGCACAAGGGGCCGAAACCGGCCGGATTGAACGTCGCTTTTCTGGAGACAGTCCCCAGGAACGGGCTATGAGGCTGGCTTCATTACAGGTGGATCACCTGGTGTGCGGTGCCATTACTCGCGAGACTGCCGATGCCCTGCAGGACCGTGGCATACAGGTTGTCTCATTTGTCTCCGGCCAGCTCGAACAGGTGATACAGGCCTGGCTGCATGGCCATTTGCATGAACGTTCACTGCATATGCCGGGTCGCACTAGAAAACCACATGGCGGTAATCGGTGTAACAGACATGGAAAATCATCTGGGCACTCTACCAACCAACAGAGAGAGGACTAACACCATGCCAAACCAAAACGGAAAAGGCCCCAGAAACGCCGGCTCAATGACCGGCCGCGGCAACGGCAACTGCGGTGGCAACGGACTGCAGCGTCGGCAAACACCATCCCTTCAGTCAGAAGTAACCGGTTCATCCGTGCCAGGCAGCACAACCTGCTGCGGACCAAGGGGCTGCAACAGCGGGCAACGCTCAGGCGCAGGCCGTTGTGGTGGTCAGAGGATGCGGAAAAACAGTCCGCAGTAAACCGGTATCGTTTAATGGAGGCACAGCGTGAACCTGATCGCTTTCAGTACAGCAGGAACTGAGCTCAACGACGAACTTGACCCGCGCTTTGGCCGGGCACGAGGTTTCCTGCTCTATGATCTTACATTGCAGCAGATACGTCTGCTGGAAAATGAGCAGAGCAGAAATGCCGCCCAAGGCGCCGGTATTCATGCTGCAGAGGCTATTGTCAAGGCCGGGGTGGATACGCTGGTTACCGGCCATTGCGGTCCCAAGGCGTTCAGAGTCCTGAATGCCGCCGGCGTGCAGGTTTACAACTGCCCGGTCATTACGCTGCAGGAAGCGCTACAGGCCCTGCAGAGCGGCACCTTAGAGGCGGCAACCGCTGCCGATGTCGAAGGGCACTGGTAATGGGCGTACAAGCAAAAAGGCAGGCACCGAGAATAGCCGTTGCTTCCGGCAAGGGAGGCACCGGCAAGACCACCATTGCGCTCAATCTGGCTGCCATGTTTGGCGAGCCGGTGCAGCTGGCCGACTGCGATGTTGAGGAACCGAACCTTAACCTGTTCTTGCAGTATGAACAGCTTGACAGCCAGCCGGTCATTATGTTGGTGCCGGAGATCCGTGCCGATCACTGCACCGGCTGCGGGGCCTGCAGCGAGATCTGCCGGTTTAACGGCCTGGTTTCGCTGGGAGCCAGTAAGCCACTGCTGTTTCCTGAATTGTGTCACGGCTGCGGCGGCTGCGCTCTGGTCTGCCCTTCCGAGGCGATCAGCGAACGGCCGCTTCAGATCGGCACCATCAACAGTGGACACTCGAACGAGATCAGGCTGATAGAGGGACGTCTGGACGTGGGCGTTTCACTGGTGCCGCCGGTCATCCGTGCAGTAACCGATCAACTGTTCAGCGATATCCCGGCCATACTGGATGCTCCCCCCGGCACCTCCTGCCCGGCTGTGGCCACCCTGCGTGAAGCCGACTATGTCGTGCTGGTGGCCGACCCAACCCCGTTCAGCCTGCATGATCTGAAGCTGGCGGTTGCCATGGTGCGCGAGCTGGGACTCCCCTGCGGTGTCATCATCAACCGGGCCGGCGAAGATCTGATCGGTCTCTCCCGCTACTGTCAGGACGAAGGCCTGCCGGTGCTGATGTCGCTGCCTGACGATCGGCAGATCGCCGAGGTCGTCTCCAAGGGGCAGCTGGTGGCAGCCTGCCTGCCGGAATATGGTCTGTTGTTCAAGCAACTGGGCGACAGGGTACGCACTGAACTGCAAAAGCACGGGGGCCGGCCATGAGACATGCACAGATCAAGGAGCTGGTGGTGCTGTCCGGCAAGGGGGGCACCGGCAAGACCAGCGTAACCGCCTCGTTTGCCATGCTGGCAAAAAAGGCGGTGGTGGCTGATTGCGATGTGGATGCCGCCGATCTGCACCTGGTACTCAGCCCGGAGGTTCAGGAACGGCACTGTTTCTTTAGCGGCAATGAAGCCGAGATCCGCTTCAATGACTGCACCGGATGCGGCAAATGTCACACCTTATGCCGTTTCGACGCCATTTATCGTACTGAAAACAACCGCTTCCAGGTTGACCCGGTGGCCTGTGAAGGCTGCGGCGTCTGCGTCCGGTTCTGTCCTGCCAAAGCAATTAACTTTCCCGAACGCCACAGTGGGCACTGGATGATCTCGCAGGCCCGCAGCGGCCCGATGGTGCATGCCCAATTGGAACCGGCAGCAGAAAACTCAGGCAAGCTGGTAACCACCGTCAGGGAACGGGCATGGGAACTGGCAGTTGACCGACGCATCCCTTTGATTGTCTCGGATGGCCCCCCTGGCATCGGCTGCCCGGTCATCGCCTCACTGAGCGGTGTTTCGTTGGCCTTGATTGTAACAGAACCCACCGTGTCGGGGTTGCACGACCTGCAGCGGGTGTTGGCCCTGACCCGCCATTTTTCTGTACCCACCATCGTCTGCGTCAACAAGTGGGATATCAATCCGCAGCAGACGGAACGGATTGAGGCTGTGTCACGGGCAGCAGGTGCGCAGGTAGCCGGTCGCATCCGGTATGACCGTGGCGTAACCCAGGCGCAACTGCAGCAGATAACCGCCGTAGAGCTCGGCTGTGCCGCTGCCGCCGATATCCGTAAGGTGTGGCAGCAGATTACACGCCTGCTCTAGGCAGGAACTTCAGGAGGCATCACCGATGGAAGCACCACAACAAGCGACGCAGGAATCATGTTCACCTTCAGCCTGCGAGAGCTGCTCGTCGAGCAGTTGTTCCGCCAACAGTAAAACAGCAACCGAGTCCCAACAAGAATTCGAGGAGCGCCGGCGGCTGGCCTCACGACTCTGTCGTATCAAGCACAAAATTATCGTGCTGTCCGGCAAAGGGGGTGTGGGTAAAAGCACCGTAGCCGTTAATCTGGCCATGGCACTGCATCTGGCTGGCAACAAGGTGGGCCTGCTGGATGTCGATATCCACGGACCCAGCATTCCTACCATGCTGGGCATGGAATCCAGCAAGGTGATGGAGGCCGACGGCGAACTGGTGCCGGCCGATCTAGACGGCCTGAAGGTTATCTCACTGGGATTTTTTCTGAAAAAACAGGATGAGGCGGTGATCTGGCGCGGACCGATGAAAACCGGTGTGATCACGCAGTTTATCCGTGACGTTGCCTGGGGAGACCTTGATTACCTGATTGTTGACTCCCCCCCCGGCACCGGTGACGAGCCGTTGTCGGTCTGCCAGACCCTGGAAGATGCCGACGGCGCCATCATCGTTACCACACCACAGAAGGTTGCGGCCGTTGATGTCCGCAAGTCGATCTCGTTCTGCCGCCAGATCAATCTGCCGATCCTTGGCGTGATCGAAAACATGAGCGGCTTCGTCTGCCCTCGTTGTGGTGTGACCACCGCAGTCTTCCAATCCGGGGGCGGCAAACTGATGGCCGACGATATGGGCGTGCGGTTTCTGGGCTCGGTGCCGATCGATCCCCAGATCGCCGAGGCCGGCGACAGTGGAGTAGCATTTTTGCAACGCTATGCATCCTCGTCAACAGCGCACCTGTTTACAGAACTGCTCAACCCGATCATACAGCGGGACCAACATACGGCATGAGCATCCAGTTGCAGCCGGATACCACCGTGCTGGAGCTGGTGGAGCACCATCCGGAGACCGAGCCGGTATTTAACCGCTACAGCAAACAGCTCGGTATCTGTCTGTGCTGTGAAGCGTTGTTTGCCACGTTGGCTGAGGTTGCCAATCGGTATGAGCTGAATCTCGATGAACTGCTCGCTCGACTGAACAGCGCAATTAAATGACACCAGACGCCTATACCTCGGGAGGATGATAATGGAAGCTGCTGTCCACTCCGTTGCCTGGGTCAGCCTGCCGGACAGGATACGTACACTCAGCGGTGGCTGTTGGCAGGAACGATGCTACCCATTCCGGGGTATTTTGCCTGCAGAGCGTGCAGACAGTACCGTTGAACGGCAAAGAATGCTCGAAGACTTCAGGATGGCGCTCGAAGATTTCGGCACCGAGCTGCGGCAGCATTGATCACCATTACAGGGGCTTGCCATGGATGCTGAAAAAAAACTGCTGGTGATTGACGATGAACCTGCAATCCGTGAGGGGGTTCGCAGGATCCTCGAATCCGAGTCATTCAAGGTTGAGACCTTTGGTAGCGGTCAAGCCGCCATTGAACGACTAAAGCAGGAAGCCTTTGATCTGGTGATCACCGACCTCAAGATGCCGGGTATCGGTGGCGTCGACGTGCTGCGGGCCATCAAGGAGATTCAGCCGGACCTGCCGGTGATCTTCATTACCGGCTACTCATCGGTGGACAGCGCCGTTGAGGTAATGAAACTGGGGGCGGTGGATTACATCGCCAAGCCGTTCACCCCCGAAGAGATGCTTAACACCATCCGGTTGGCGCTGGAGCAGCGGGTGGTGGCCCTTGAAGATCTCTACCTGTGCAAAGAGCTGCGTGATACCGAAGGCTTCGACAACTTTGTCGGTAAAAGTCATGAGATGGTCAAGGTCTACCGACGGATCATGCAGGTGGCGCCCACCGACAGCACGGTGCTGATCACCGGCGAAAGCGGCACCGGTAAAGAGCTGGTGGCCCGGGCGATCCACAAGCACAGCGCCCGCCGGGACAACCCCTTTGTGGCGGTTGATTGCACCTCACTGGTTGAAAACCTGCTGGAGTCGGAGTTGTTTGGCCATGTCAAGGGTTCCTTCACCGGCGCCATCCACACCAAGACCGGCCTGTTCAAGGTGGCCGAAGGCGGCACCCTGTTTCTTGATGAGGTCTCAAACCTGAGCCTGACCACCCAGGCCAAGCTGCTGCGGGTACTGCAGGAACGGCAGGTCACCCCGATCGGCGGCACCCAACCCACCCCGATCAACATCCGCCTGGTGGCGGCCACCAACCGTAATCTGCGCGACATGGTGGCGGAAGGCACCTTTCGCGAAGACCTGTTCTTCCGGCTCAACATCATACCGGTCGATCTGCCGCCCCTGCGAGAACGGGCCGGTGATATACCGCTTTTGGTGGGTAATGCGGTCAGACGCTGTGCTGAAGAGCTGGGCAAGGATATCAAAGGGGTCACCGCCGGGGCCATGCAACTTTTACAGAGCTACTCGTTTCCCGGCAACGTACGCGAACTGGAGAATGTGATCGAACGGGCCGTAGTGCTGGCCGAAGACAGCCTGATCACCCCCGATGACCTGGAACTGGGCGGGTCGTCAGCCGAACCGCTGCTACTTGACTTTACCGCCGTGCCGCTCAGTGTGGAGGAACTGAAAGAGACCAAACGCCAGCTGCGTGAACAGGCGGTGGAAGATGTGGAGCGGGCCTTTGTGATCAACGCCCTGCAACGCAACCGGGGCAACATCACCCGGGCTGCTGAAGAGACCGGCATGCTGCGCCCCAATTTCCAGAGCATGATGAAGAAGCTCGGCGTGTCGGCGCGGGATTATGCAGAGCATTAAAAAAATCCTACTACGGCTGCTACCGCGCCGTTTCTCGCTGATCCAGAAGCTGACCATCCTTACCGGCACCGTAGTGGTGCTGTTCATGACGCTGTTTGCCTGGGTTAACATCAATAATCTGCAAAAACTGTTGGTAAACAGCACGGTGCGCGACCTGGACAATCTGGCGGCGTCCGTCATCCGGATGACCAGACACCAGATGCTGCTGGACAATCGGCCCCTGGTTTACCAGATGATAAACGAGGTGGCCAAACGTCCCGGTATCGAACGGATCAGATTGATCAACCGCGACCGGATGATCGTCCATTCCACCGTTGCTGCCGAGATCGGCACACGTCTCGATCAGAAGGCGGTGCGTTGTGACCAGTGCCACCAGGCAGGCAAAACGCTGGTCCGACCTCTGCTGGAAGAGCGCAGCCGTTTTTTTACGCTGCCCGACGGCACACAGGTATTGGGGCTGGCCAAGTCGATCCGTAACGAAAACGGCTGCAGCAGCGCTGCCTGCCATGCCCACCTGCCATCGCACAACGTATTGGGCGTGGTGGATATTATCGTATCGCTGGACCTGCTCAAGGCCGATCTTTCGGGTTACCGCAACCGGATTATCCTGCTGACGGTACTGCTGATCATCCTGTTGGGGGCTTCACTGACCTTTTTTACGCTGCATCTGGTCAACCGACCGGTCAATGAACTGTTGCGCCACACCGCCCGGCTGGCCAAGGGGCAGCTCGATTGCGAATTGACCCCCACCTCAAACGACGAATTGGGCGAACTGATGCGCGCCTTCCAGCTGATGACCAACAACCTTCGCCAAGCGCGCGACGAGCTGGAGGACTGGGGCCGGACCCTGGAAGAAAAGGTCAAGGACCGCAGCGAACAACTACAACGGATGCAGATGCAGCTGGTGCATACTGAAAAACTGGCATCACTGGGCGAGCTGGTGGCCGGTATTGCCCACGAGATCAACAACCCGCTCTCGGGCATCCTGATCTTCAGCTCACTGGTGGCCAAGGACAAACGGCTTGATCCATCGCTGCACAAGGACATGGAAACCATCAGCAGCGAGGCCAAACGCTGCGCCGGTATCGTCAAAGGGCTGCTGGAATTTGCCCGCGACTACCAGCCCAAGATGACCACCAGCGACATCAATCAGATTCTGATCGATTCACTGCGTCTGGTGGAGTGCCAATCGGTGTTTCAGAATGTAGCCATCCTGCGGCAACTGGGTACGGATCTGCCGTTGATCATGGCCGACCAGAACCAGCTCAAGCAGGTATTCATCAACATCTTCATCAATGCCGGCCAGGCCATGCAGGACCTGCGCAGGGGTGAACTGCAGATTCATACCCGGCCGAGCGAGCAGCCACAGGACGGGGTACTGGTGATCATCAAGGACTCAGGCCATGGCATACCGGAAGAACAACTGGGCAAGCTGTTCGACCCCTTTTTCACCACCAAGGGTGCCGGCGGCACCGGTCTGGGACTTTCCGTATCCTATGGTATTATTCAGGCTCATGGCGGTTCGATCATGGTTGAAAGCACCGTGGGCACCGGCACCACCTTTACCATCAGCCTGCCGGCCTGTTCAGAGATGGCAGGCAACGATGCTGGATCACAGCTGCTTGCGTAATCAACCTTTGCAAGCCCGATAGACCTCATACCGACGTGCTGACGAGCAGAGCTGCATTACGCATATATCACCCCCACAGAGGAGGTACTCCATGAAGCTGCAACCGATGTTGTGCATGCTGGCCGGCCTGATAACCTGCCTGGCACAAAGTGGTCTGGCTGCCACCGACCACAAGGATTTCATTACTGGGCCGTTCAAAGATGGCCGCGAGGTGACCAAGGCCTGTATTGAATGTCACGACAAGCAGGCCAGTGATTTCATCAAGACCCAGCACTGGAACCTCAAAGGGGTACCCAACCATGTCAAGGGGCTGGAAAAAAGCACCAAACTGTACGGCAAGACCAATATGACCAACAACTACTGCACCACCATCTTCGCGGCAAAGGAAGGTCTGCCACGTGAATCCTGCCTGCGTTGCCATGCCGGTTACGGCTGGAACCGTAATGCATTTGACCATAGCGACAAGACCCGCATCGACTGTCTGATCTGCCATGCCACCAAGAGCTACGACCGTTCCTCGGTGGGCTGCGATGTCGATGTCAAGGGGATCGGCAGTGGCAAGGTGGACCTGGTGGAAGCAGCCCGGAGCGTAGGCCGGAAGCCAACCCTGCAGAACTGCGGCTACTGCCACTTCTACGGCGGCGGCGGTGACGGGGTCAAGCACGCCGGGCTCGATTCAACCATGGAGTACGCCGACCGCAAACTGGATGTCCATATGGCCAAAAAGTCCAAAGGCGGCGCCGGTCTGCTCTGCGTCGACTGTCATAAGGCGCCGGAACACAAGATATCTGGCGCCTCCAGCCAGATGGCCCACTATGCGGCCCGGGTACACTGTGAAGATTGCCACAGCGGTGCCAAGGCACCCCACAAAAACTCAAAGAACAAGGCCATCCTGGATGCCCACGCTGCCTCGGTAGCCTGCCAGACCTGCCATATTCCGCTGTTGTCCCGCGGTCAGGCCACCAAAACCTCCTGGTACTGGTCTGATGTGGGCAAAAACCTGCCGGTAGAAGAACAGTTCGACCAGGAGACCTTCCAGAATCGCAAAGGCTCCTTTACCTGGAACATGAACTTCGTGCCGACCTACGCCTGGTACAACGGCAAGATCGAGCGCTACATGGTGGGTGACAAGATCAAGGATCCCACAAAAGTGGTTAACATGACCAAGCCGGTGGGTGACATCAGGGATAAGACCGCCAAGATCTACCCCTACAAGACCCATCTGGGCAGTCAACCGATGGACAGCGTGCATCGTTACTTGAGCACCTTCCAGCAGTATCAGTCCCTGTGGATACACTTTAACTGGGAAAAGGCGTTGAAAGATGGCGCCCAGGAAGAAGGCCTGCCCTATAGCGGCAAGCATCAGTTTGTCAAAACCGTCTCCTACATCTCGGCCCAGCATCAGGTTGCGCCGAAAGAAGATGCGCTGCAGTGCGGCGACTGCCACATGGGAGCCAAGCGGATGGACTGGAAGGCCCTGGGGTACAAGGGTGATCCGATGACCATCGGCGGTCGTTCAAGCGGTAAAAAGAAGTAGCAGGAGTTGGTTGCACGCCCACTGGTCCGGCAGACACCGGACCCCCTTTCCCGGCAACACCGGACCGGTGGGCGTGCATTTTTATCCGCAAGGGCAGGCTGCTCCAAGCCGCATCACCAGTTCAACCACCAACCAGCCATGCCCCCTGTCTGCTGCATGCTGTTTGCATACAGCCCCCACCCTGCCTGCAAACAGCAACAACCATGCAATATTAACAAGTTACAAAGAAACATCTCATTTCGCCAGCTTGTTGCTGCATAGTAAAAACATACAGCTCGCCCGCTTCCATCTGATCAGCGCCCCTCGATATATTTAAAAAACAAACGTGATTTCAAATAATTATATATTATTCTAACCGATCCTGAGTTTTGGCATCGCTTATGCTAAGTACCTACACAAAGCTTCTACACTCACACGGAGTTCCTACGGGAGGATGCCATGAAAACAAGAATCGTTAATTTTTTGATCCCCTTGCTGGGCGGCAGCGCAACCTCAGCCTTTGCTGCCGACAGTGCCCTCACTGACGGCGGTGGCCTGCTGATCTGGTTCTTTATCGGTTTCGGCGCACTGGTGCTGATGGTGCAGGCCGTACCGGCCCTGGTAATGCTCTACTCCATGATCAAGGCGCTGTTCAGCCCGTCGGAAGAAGCTAAAACCGCCACCGTTGCCGGCAACAAGTAACAGTACACGCAGCTCTTACACACCATCTGAAAAGGAGATTTGTATCATGAAATCCCTGCGCACCATTCTGACCGCCCTGAGCCTGACCATTGCAAGTATATCCACCGCCTTCGCCTCTGCTGCCGCAAGCGAGGTGGATACCAGCCTGACCTATAACAGCGGCATTCTGGTACTCGCCTTTGCCGGTTTCCTGGCCCTGGTGGTGGTGGTACAAACCATTCCTGCCATCGTAAGTCTCTACACCATGATCAAGAAGACCGCCGAACAGAGCCGGCAACAACAGGCGGTCCGAGCCAACGTACGTGACTAGCCACGAAGAACGGGGCGAGCAGACCGCTCGCCCCGCTTGTGATACCACCGCGTTAGAGGCCGCAATGGCACCTGATGGAGATGCCTCACTGCAGCAGCTGGATCCGGCCGCCTTTCAAAGAGGGATGGCCGTGATTCGTTGGCGTCGCAAGCTTTTTTTTGCGACTATCATTGCCTACATGCCGCTGATGTGGCTTTCCAACAAGTTTTTCCCTAGTTTTCGCGGCATGGCCGTCACCTTCTCGATCTGGGTGGCGATACTTTTCATTACAGCGCTCTATTCGGCCTTGGCCCGCTGTCCGCGCTGCGGCAACTACTTCCATATGCACGGCATGTCGCTGATGTACCTGCGCCGCTGCCTGCACTGCCAGCTTTCAGTAAAAAGCTGAAAAACCAGAGGAGCGATCAAATGTTCGGATTCGGTATGCCTGAGATGGTGATTATCTTGGTAATCGTAGTGGTATTGTTCGGGGGGAATCGTCTGCCGGAGCTTGGCGCGGCACTGGGCAAGAGCATCAAAAACTTCAAACAGGCCTCAGCAGGCAAAGATGAGCTGGAGTTATCGCAGAAAAAGAACGGCTAAGGTAATCAGACGGCATTAGCCTCTGAATCCGATCCTGCGCTCCAGGATCTTCAGCTCTTCCTCCTCCTCCCTGATCCGGGACATGCTGAGCGACCAGATGTGGTAGCTCTCCAGACTCAAGATCGTCATGCCGGTGGCCAGCACGGCCCAGAAATTTTCCGGCAGCACTCCCGAAAAGTAGTAGAAGGCGTAAAAACAGATCAGATAGCCGATATGGCTGAAAGAAACCATCTTGGGTGAGGCGTTGGTGATCCTGCCCAGCACCAGCAGGATGGCAGAAAAGGCATACACCACCAGCAAGGCGCTGATCATGTTGCTGGAGGGCGGTGTGCCCAGCATTCTTTTAACCTCAGGGGTCAGGGGGGGAAAGATACGATCGCTGAGCATGGCCGGAATACTGACGCCGGCAAAAGCGGCTATTGCCCACAACCCCTGATGCGAACGGGTACGCCAGCGACGTATCGACGCCTGCAGGGCGCTGCGTTGTTCTTCCGGCGTCTGCGGCTTGCCGGTGTCGGTGGTGGTCATGAGGGCCTGAACCTTTTGTATAGTTGCGCAACCAGATACCACACATCCGGCCTACGACTCACCACCACCCTTTTCCTTATTGCAACTACGGCAACGGGCCAAGGCATCACGGGTGTCGTGCAGGCGTGAGAGCAGACTGTGATAATTACGGGCCAGCAGTGAAAGCTCACCATACCCGGATTCCAACTGTTTTACCGAGTCACTTTCTTCGTGTGTACTGGTTACGGCAATCAATTTTTTCAGAGGGATAAAGAACGATCGGTTCAACAGGGCGGCGGTGCCACCTACGGTCAGAACCAACGTCATGAGTGTGAAAACTAGCATACGGTAGCGCATCAAGGCGAGCGAATTTTGCAGCGGTCCCTGGTCAAGCCCGATATCGAGCATGCCGAGTACTTTTTTGCTGGCGGGGTGATAATGGCAGCTGGTGGTACAGGTCGGTTCGTTATAGATCGGCTGCGACATGGCCAGCACCTGAACCCCTCGTTCGTTGGTAAAACGACGGGTCTGCTTCTCGGCAGCCAGCTGTTCAGCCGGCTTGGAACCGCTATGACAGCCGCTGCAGCCTTCCACCTGTTTGTTGACCTGATGGCCTATTTCTGACTGGTTACGGGAAAAGGTCACCACACCGTCGTGGTTGAAAACCCGCAGATGCTCGACTCCCTGGTGCTGACCGATGTTGGCGATGATATTGCCCAGGTGCTGACGGTCGTTGTGCAGCATGGCATAGCGGGTGGAGAGCACCACCGTGTTGGCGATGTTGCGGCCATGCTGGGCGGCATCGTTAACCATATCCCGTTTCATGATGCCGTAGAGGCTGAGGCAGCAGATCCCCACAAAACCGGTTACCGCAAGTCCGACCGGGATGATTGAGCGGGTGGCGACACTCTGGAACATGAGAAACCTCCTGACCAGCCGTTAGGATCTGTCCTGTCTGCAAAAAATGCCGGTACGGAAGGTGCGACGCCTCCGTACCGGCCATCACAGATCACACATCATGAACGCTTGTGACACTTAAGGCAGTCGCCCTTGACCGAAAAGGCACTCTTGCCATCATGGCAGGCACCGCATGAGGCGCCGTTTTCCATCTGCTGCATGGTGGCAGGCTTGGCGTTGCCGTAGGGGTAGATCCTGGTGTGGCAGTCGTTGCACTGATAGACCGCCGTGTGAAACTCGTGGCTGAAGTGACCGATGACCGTACCGAGCTTGTTTGTGTAGGTCTTGGTAGCCGGCAGCTTGAAACCGGTATGGCACTTGGCGCAATCGCCCTTCACCGAGAAGGCCGTCTTGCCGTCATGGCAGACACCGCAGGATTTCCCCTGCTCCATCTCGGCCATGGTGACCCGCTTGTTCTGCTTTTTGTCCGGCTTCACCGTTGTCGGGTGGCAATCCTGGCAGCTGTAAGCCTGAGTATGGAAGGCATGGCTGAAGCTGGCCTTGGGCACCGGCGGTGTGACATAGGTCAGTTCCGGGCTCTTGTGACAGCGGCTGCACTGGTCGACCTTGAAGGCCTGCTTGCCGTTGTGACAGAAGCCGCAAGATTTGCCTTTTCCCATCTCGGCCATGGTCACCGTCGGATTTTTGCCGGTCTTATACAACTTGGTATGACAGACCGAACAATCCTGCAGCTTTTTCAGGTGAGCGCTGTGACTGAACGGTGTCGGACCGGTCTCCTTCACCTGGTAGACCACTTCCTTTACCTGATGGCACTTGCTGCACTCATGGGCATCAAATGCCTGCCTGCCGTTGTGACAGGCGCCACAGGACTGTCCCTTATACATATCCTCCATGGTGTAATGCTTCTTGCTCTTGCCGCCGGTGTGGCAGCTGGCGCAACTGAAGGCCGGTGTCCCACGCTGGTTTTTCTTGGCCAGGTGTCTGGTATGACTGAAGACCACCTTGCCGGCATCCTTGGTGTCATAACTGATATCTTTCAGTTCCAACGCATCGGCATGGCCGGTAACCAGTCCCAGCAAACCTGCCAGTGCGAATATAAAGGCGCGCTTCATGACCATCTCCCGTAAATGTTGCCCCTGCCGGCACGGCAGGGGCAACGGTAGTAACCTCAAACTACTTACCACTGGGGCAGGCCTCTGCCGGTGCTGCACTGGTGACGGCAGCCGGTTGCGGCTCAAGCACAGCGTACTCGCTGTACCGGGTCTTCCACTTGAACAGGATCGGCCAGCGGTACAGGATGGCGCGGTAGGTAATGATGTAGATCGTATAGATAGTCACCGCAATCATGATCTCGCGAAACGGCGGTACGTGCACATGGCCTTTCTGCCAGTTGAAGGTGATCATATAGACATTCAAGCGGTGCAGGACGACGCCGATAATGGTTGTCCAGGCCCCCAGCCTGACCAGCGTGACACTGTTGTTTCTGATGCCTGAGGTCAGCAGCACCAGCGAAAGGATCACGCCAAAGCCGATTTCGAACAACCACCAGGCGCCCCAACCGGTTGCCAGATAGGCCCACTTGTTGTCATGGGCGATGCCGATCAGGCGAATAACCAGATAGGTGATCAGACCCATGGAAGCACCCTTGGCCAGGGCGATCTGCAGCTTGCTCAGGCTGTTCTTGAAGGTATCGTCACAACGCCACTGCATGGTCTTGACGGCGATGGTGCTGACCACGATCACCATACACAGACCCCCCGGCAGCGATGAAACAAAGAAATAGAGCCATTGAAACGACGATGAATACCAGAGCGGATGGATCTTGCCCGGCGCGTAGGTGGAAAGAGCACCCAACGCCCCCTGGTGCAGGGTGGAGAGGATGATACCGGCCACTGCCAGGCCTAAGGCCATCTTCTTGATAAAGGTTCTGCCGGCCGGCCAGCCCATCCACTCAAAAAAAGCGGTTGAGGTTTCGGCCGCCTGTACCGACAGATAGGTGGCAACGTGCCAGGCCACCAGGAACAGCACCGCCTGCGGCCCCCACGACACGAACATGGGGTAGATCAGACGCCAGGGCTGGCCCAGGTCGCACATCAGAAAGACAACCGCAAAGAAATAGCCCAGAATACCGTTCAGGATGCCCAGCCGCTCGATCGGTTCAAAATCGTGGCGTCCAAACACCTCAACCGCAGACCCCAACTGAAAACCTGATGATGAGAGCGGCACCATACCGAACAGGCCGAAACCGAGAAACAGACCCCAGGCATTGTCGTAGGGATCGCCCACGGCCCAGTGCAGACCGAACACGAAACGCGCCAGCACAAACGGGATGCCCACCAGCAAAATGGCGGCAAAGATCCAGTTCAGCCGATTACTCATGGCCTGCGCCAGATACTGCTGCGGAGTGAGCCCCAGGAAGATCTTCTCCATGAGGGTCCAGGGGCGGCCCTTGTCGTTATCCTTGCGCAGACTATCTATGATCTGCGTGTTGGGATTGCGTGCCAGAAAAGCTTTCATTGGTGATCTCCCTCCTGATGGTCATGGTGGCCGTCTTTATTTTTGGTGGCCAGCAGATGTATGCCGGTGAACAGGGCCGGCCAGATGGCGAGCACCATCGGTACGAATCCCAGGAAGTCCTTGACGTTGGAGATAATCGGCTCGTTTTGCATATGGCCGTCAAAGCCCACCTTGTCGAAATCAACGCTGCTTAAGTACATCCAGCTGGTGCCGCCCACGGCCTTCTCGCCGAACAGTTTGTCAACATACTTGCCCGGGTTGGCCTGAATCCGGTCGTGTCCCAGCTTGATCAGATCGGCGCGACGGCCGAAGGTCATCACCTGTTGCGGGCAGATCTCGACGCAGGCTGGCGGCTTGCCGTCCTTGACGCGGGTGTCGTAACAGAAGATGCATTTCTTGACCAACGGATTCAAAGGGCTGGAATAGCTGTAGGCCGGAATGTTAAAGGGGCAGGCGATCATGCAGTTACGGCAGCCCACACAGACCTTCTCGTTGTAAATGACCGCGCCTTCCTTGGTCTTGGTGTAGGCGTTGACAAAGCAGGAGGTCAGACAGGCCGGTTCAGTACAGTGGTTGCACTGCATCTTGCGGAACAGGGTCTCTTTGTCGGCCACCTGATATTCGTTGACCACCGTGTAGGCCTTTTCCGTGGTGCGGCGCTTCTCTTTAAAGACCGACAGGTCATCAAAGGGTAAATCCGGTTCCGGCAGATTCTGCTCCTTGTTGCAGGCCGCCTCGCAGCTACGGCAGCCCACGCAACGGGTCAGATCCACCAGCACTCCCATCGCATCCGGGTAGCCCTCAAAGGAACCTGCCGCCATGGCGTTGGTACCGGCAACACTCACGGTTGCAGCGGTCACACCGCAGGCCAGACACCCTTTCAAAAAATCTCGACGTTCAATCATGGTACACGTTCTCCTTCCCGTGGATATCGGATCAGTGGTGCGCCGGCTTAGGCTTGGCAGGCGTCTTGGGGGCATATTTACCTGCCTTGAAGAGCGAATCGCCGCTATCATTGCGTGTGTGGCAATCCTGACAGCCGGTGGGGCCGGACATCTTCCGATGACAGCCCATGCAACCGATATGATAGGCCGCCTTCAGGCCGGGCTTGTCACGGTGATAGATCGGTGGCTGCTGGTCGCGCTGCTGCTTGAGCGCCTCCGGTGTAAACGGTTCGGCCGCATGGCAGCCCTTGCAGCTCACCACCGCCTGGGCGCCGCTGTTTTTATGGCAGCGGGCACAGTTGGGATCGGCAACCTGGGCGCCGGTGGTGTGGTGGTGGCAGAGCCCGCAGTCCTTCAGCATGTTGATATGGGCAGCATGATTGAAGTTGACCGGACCATAATATTTCTGGATCGAATTGATGGTGATCTGGTCAGGAATGCCGGCGCCGAAACAGACGCCGGCCGCCAGCAGGCCAAGTACTCCGGTAAGTGCCATGATCATTAGTCGCTGTGCTGCATGCATAATACCTCTCCTTACGAAATGTCCGGCACCCGCACTGCCGATGCCGTGGTTAGTGTGCAGACCCGTAACAGCGACCCTAGTGGCTCGTCTGCCGTGCGGCATCGCCTGAGCGGTGCAGGTACCTGAAAAAGAGCGGAAACCCCACGAAGAACGCAACGCAGATCAGATACTCAACCGTTTTAATGTACTGGTAAAAGTCCACCAGCGTGTAGACCGACTTCACCTGCCCGATTGCACCCAATAGCTCTGACATCTCTCTATCCTCCTTCAGTGGTTTAGGAATTCCTCATCGTATCGAAGGCGCAGGCCACGGCCTGGCGCAGTTCTTCCCTGTCTGCCGGATCGATCGGCTTGAGTGAATGGTAGAAAATCCCCTCTTTGCGCATCTTGCGGATCACCGGCAACGAGGTCTCATCAGAAACCAGGATAATGGTCAGATCGCGGCTGCATTTTTTCAGCAGCGGTATCAGCTCTGCCGCGGCCAGTTCATCGAACTCGCTGCTCAAGAGCACCACCTGGGCTGATTTTTTCAGGATGCCATGCAGCACATTGGCGGCCGAGGTGGTCACCATAACGTTGTAGCCGGCCTCGATGCAGAGATCGGCCAGCACCTTGCGGGATTCAACATTCTCGTCTGCTATCAGGACACCTTGCATAACGTGACCACCTTCTCGTCCCGACTGGTGTTCGCACGGGTCTCACGCTCATAGAGCATGCATCGTGCCAGCATGGACGCCGATACTGAATCAGTTTACAACCAGCTGTTATCATGCGTTTTATTCGGATATCTGCATCATTCCATACTCGCAGCAACGGCCCGCAAACTGTATACACCTGCCATACACCGCCAGCCGCCGGCATCGCGATCGTGACCACCAACCTCGGCATAACCTGCTTGAATTATGGTGCTTATTCATGATGTATACAAAATATATACGTGCCTCACAGACGTATGCTTAAGGGAGACAGCAAAAAAAATCCCTCCCCGAAATTTCGGAGAGGGATCAAGCTGCTGCTGTACAGACGAGTAAAACTAGTTGGCTGTGCTCGGTAGCACCACCTGTTTACGGGCCATATCCACCACCGGCAGGGTGGGCACCTTGCTGATGCCGTAATCACGGGCCAGGTGGATATCCTTCGGCACGGCCCCCAAAAGCGCCTCAGCCAACTTCTGGTCGGCCTGCCGGTAGCGCAGCACCGCTTCCACCGTTACCTTGCGGCTTGCCTTGGGCACCTGCACGCCGAACCAGGCATCCTTATATCCCTTGGGCGGAATGGTCTCATGGCTCGAAAAGGCGGTCACCACCCAGGGGTCGATGGCAAAGTGCATATCGCTGCCCATGCCGTCGGAGCTGAACTTGCGCACATCCGCCGGCAGCGAGCCGTCCTTGCCGATGGCGCCGCTGGTCATCACCAGCCTGCCCTTTTCATCCTTAATCCTGAGCTCAAGCCACATCTGACGCACATTGGTCAGCGAGGTGGGCAGGTTGTGACCGGCCCGGATGTTCTTGACCCGCACCTTCACCTCCGCCAGCCGGCCATCACGATACAACGGCGTTATCTCCAGCTCAGCAGCTTTCTGCAACCGCTTGACCGCCATATCGTACTGGTTCATCAGCCGGGCGGCCTGTTCCTTGTCGCCGGCCTTTTTGGCCGCCTCTGAGGCCAGGAAATAGAGCAGATAGTTGGCGCCGTTGAAATAGTGGCGATACTCACTGCGCTGCGGCTTGGTCATGCTGTCGGCGCTCTTTACAAAGGTGTCATGCCCCACCATGTGGCAGTCCTGGCAGTGGATATCCTTCTGGGCGTAGGGGCTGTGCTTCCACTCCAGATAGGTGGCCTCCAGCGGATAATGCTTGTCGTAGTGATAGACCTGGTGGCACGAGGCGCACAGATCGGCCTTGGGGTGGAAATCGGTCTGCTTGCAGTCGTGAAAGCCGCCGCCGCAGCCTTCGGCCGGGGCATGGGGGCCACGCTTGACCAGCACCGGCCCATCTGTGCCGTCCTCACCGGGCCGCAGGGCCAGAGAACCGTTTTGCGGTTCCTTGCCGGGGGTCTTGCAGTGGTGCAGGCTGCTGACCGAATGGCAGATATCGCAGGATACACCGGCCTTGGCCACCGCCGAAAGCCCGCTGACACCGGGGCCCTTCACCTCGCCGGTCACCGTGGCTGCCGGGGTGTGACAGCTGGCGCAATGGCGGGCAATGCCGCTGCCCACCGCCTTGACCGCCTTGTTGTACTCACCCTGATAGACCGGATCGATAAAGGCCAGACTGTGCAGTGAGCCGTGCCACTCCTCGTACTGCTGCGGATGGCAGCCGGCGCAGGTCTCCGGCTCGGTAAAGCCGGCCGAATTTTTCTCATAGACCATCAGCGAAGGGTAAAACTTGAAAAAATCCCGATCCACACTAAAAACCGACGAGCCCCCCGGCGCAGCGGCGACAGCGACCGCAGCGGCCATCAGTAAAAGGCAGCCAAGCACCAACGGTTTAAGCCAGATTCGCATCACACTCCTCCTTACGCAGGTTGTTCGATCAGCTCCGCAGTGTTGCCGTCAGCCGTTGGGGAATCAGCAGCATCCCCATGGCATCGTAGATACTGCGGGCGACCACGTCGGCGTGCTGGATGGCGCTGACCGCACTGCCCTCCCCTTCCAGCACCGCGATCCCCAGGCGGGCCGTCTGCAGCATCAGGCGGTCATTGGCGCCGTTACCCACGGCAACCACCCGATCCGCCCCCAGCGACCTGACGTACTGCTGTTTCTGCTCGGCCTCGTTGCCGGCCTCAATCACCTGCACCACACAGGGCAGACCGGCAAGCTCAACGGCAACACTACCGCAGGTGTCGGCGGTCAGCACATGAATGGCATACTGCGCGGCAAGTTCATCAAAGGTACGGTCAAGGTTGGACAACAGTTTGCCGTCACGGGCAATGGTGCCGTTAAAATCCAGCACAAGATACCCAAGATCAAGTTCTCCATAGCCCGGAATTGAGATCTGCATGATGACACTCCCTTGGCCCTGCAACCCAGGGCCGGTTTACGAGTAAAACTACATGCGGGCCACAAACAACCCCCACCCCAGCGCAGCAATGGTCGCCACTACACAGACCAACGCCAGCAGATGGTGCAGGCTGGTTTCAGGACGCCGTTCCTGGTAGCCCAGCAGCATCCCCAAGCCGATGCCGGCCGCAAGCCCGCCGCCATGGGCCCAGTTGTTAATGCCGGGGAACAGCAGGCCAAACAGAAACAGGCCCACCACCCAGCCTGATACCTCACGGTAGACCGACGAACCGTAACTGCCGCCCCGGCTCTTGCCGAAATAGAGCAGCGCCCCGATCAGGCTGCACAGGGCTGCCGAAGCGCCCACCGTAAACGGCACTCCGGCCCAGTACGAAACCCCGTAGCCGCAGACACCGCCCAGGGTATAGATACTGAACATCCGGCTGACGCCGTACTCCGTAACCACCCAGGGCCCCACCTGACGCAGAGCCATCATGTTGAACAACAGGTGCAGGATGCCGCCATGCAGATAATTGGCGCTGACAAGCGTCCAGAAGCGGCCATAATAATCGATGGGGATCACACCGGAGGCGCCCAGCAGCAACAGACTGTTGTTGCCCGGTGTCAGCAGGCCGCCGCCCGGATCAACCTTGCGGCTGAGCAGCAGGGCCAGGGCGTAAAACAGCAGATTAAGCGTCAGCAGCGCCGCCAGAGTCAAACCTGCAGCAGAGGAACCGCCCATGTCCCCCACCAGTCGCCACCAGACCGACGAACGGGCCGTACCGCACCATGAGCATACCGTTTCTTCACTGCCGATCAACCGCCTGCATTTGGGACAAAGTAGTGCGCGAGCCGCCATCACCTACCGCCTGATAATCTCTAAAGTGTCCCTTGTGCAAACAGGGAGCCTGCCAATCATGCAGACTCCCTGCGCGCAATGCAACCAGAAAAACCTTAGTGCGAAGCGTCCTGCAGCGTGTCTTTCTTCATCAGGTAGCGGTAAAACATCGGAAAACCGACAAAGAAGGCAACACAGATCAGGTACTCAACGGTTTTGATATACTGGTAAAAATCCACCAGCGTGTACACCGACTTAATCTGTCCAATGGTTGAAAACAGTTCCGTCATGACCAGCTCTCCTTTCTGTGCCTACTTGCTCTGCACGCTTGCGCGAGCCGTTTTCTCTTTCGCTGCCTCGGCTGCCCCCTTGATCATGCCGTACAGGCTGATCAGTGCAGGCACGGTCTGCACCACCACTACCAGGGCCAGGAAGCCGGCAAAGGCCAGTACCAGTATGCCGCTGTTATAGGTCAGGCTGGTATCCACCTCACTGGCGGCGGCAGAGGCGAAGGCCGTGCTCAGGCTGGCCAACAGGACGAACAGGGTGTTGAGTGCGGTGATCGGTTTCATGGTCGTACTCCTTTCGTGGTTAGCAATAGCAATGCTTGGGACGTTTCAGGGCGCAGGCCACCACCTGTTTCAGTTCTTCGCGATCCTCAGGCAGCACCGGCTTCAGCAAGTGATAGAAAATCCCCTCTTTGCGCAGTTTGCGGGTCAGGGGCGGCGAGATGTCGCTGGCCACCACCACAATCGCCAGGCTGTGGCAGCAGCGTTTCAACAGTGGTATCAGCTCCGAGGCCGGCAGTTCATCAAAACAACTTCCCAGCAGGATAACCCGCGCGGTCTTCTTGAGGGCCCCCTGCAGCAGACAGGTGATGCTGGTGCCCACGGTTACCCGGTAGCCGGCCTCGGTGCACAGATCGGCCATGATGGTACGATTTTCAAGATTCTCGTCCGCAATCATGATCTCATGCATGGCGTACCCCCTCATACCTTGGGCAGGTGCTGGGTTTCGTGATGACCGCTGAACAGGCCTTTCAGCAACGAAACAAACAGGATCATGGCCGGAACCGCCTGCAGCATGATGATCATCACCCCGAAGCCGATCAGCGACCAGGTCAGCAGGCCGCTGCCCTCGCTGGCAAGTCCACTCGTGGCTGCAAAGGCTGCCGATGCGCCGGCTCCAAACAATCCGATAGCTGTTTTAACGATGGTAGTTTTCATGACATCCTCCTTGACTGCATCCTCTGTTTCAGATGGATGATCAGGATATTGCATAGAGAATGCCAAAACGCGAAACCTGAACCAATAAAATTACAAGTATTTGTTTTTATTCAAGAAATATGATTTTGTTGCGACCGGACAAAACTGAGACAGAGGTGGGGGTTGTATGAAATTACTATGCAGTCACCAGGAAGCGGAACAGCTAAACATGCTGTAACAATCTTAAATCATGGCAATTTGTCATTTTATACAGCCATCGCTGTTGTATGGGGGTTTTATGCAGGTGCTCTTAGCGCAACGGCAGATACACCGAGATGGTGGTGCCTACCTCCAGCGTCGAATCAAGCGTAATAAAGCCGCCGTGCTGCTGCACGGTGCCGAACACCATCGACAACCCCAGGCCGGTACCTTGGCCGATCTCCTTGGTGGTGAAAAACGGATCAAAGATATTCTGGCGAATCTCATCAGGAATACCGCAGCCCTGATCACTGACACTGAAACAGGCGAACAGCCCCGGGGTACTGCAGCCGTGGGCCAGCAACTGCTCGGCATCGGGCTCAGCCAGCGCGGTTGTCAGCGTGATCGCACCTCCCTGCGGCATGGCATCCCGGGCATTGGTCAGCAGGTTAAACAACACCTGCTGCAGCAGGGTGCTGTCGGCAGCCACCGGCAACGGATGCGGCCAGGGGGTAAACGACAGCTGGTGGGCTTTCGGCAACAGCTTCTGTCCCAGCACCAGGGCGTCACGCAGCACCTGGTTCAATTCCAGCGGCTTGATCCGCATAAACTGTTTACGGCTGAAGGCCAGCATGCTGCGGGTCAGATTCGAGCCCCGCTCCACCGCCTGCAGCACCTCTTCCAGGCTGCTGAACAGGTGATCATTTTTCTCAAACCGGTCCATCACCAGCCGGGTATTGTTTGAAACGATCTGCAGGATGTTATTAAAATCGTGGGCTATGCCGCCCGAAAGCTGCCCCACCGCCTCCATCTTCTGGGCCTGGCGCAACTGCTCTTCAATCTGCAACTTCTCAGTGATATCGACAAAACTGCAGACCATGCCGATGGTCCGCTCCCCATCACGCATCGGCAGCACACTGTAGGAAACCGGAAATGAGCTGCCATCCCTGCGCCAGAACAACTCGTTTTCCACCACCCCCACCACCCCGGACTCGCTCATCCGGTGGGCCGAGCACTCCTCTGCCGGATAGTGACTGCCATCCGGACGGGTATGATGCATCAGGTTGTGCATCTGCTGTCCCAGCAACTGATCCGGCGTATCAAAGCCCAACATCCGGGCACAGGCCTTGTTGGCCAGCGTACAGCAACCATCCTGATCCGTACCGTAAATCCCCTCCTGGGTCGAATCCAGCAGCAACTGGGTCTTGTACAACTGCTGCTGCTGGTTGTAGTCGCTTTGCAGCTGCCGACGCCGGGTCACCGCAAACAACAGGCAGACCACCGCCATCAGCACGAACAGCAACAGCCCCACCGGCAGCAACGATCCCAACAGATGCGCATGCAGCCGGCTCAACAGCCGGTCGTCGGCGCTTACGCCGATCTGGGCCAGAAAGGTCTTGTGGGCGCGATCATCGATCTGGAACAGAAACAGCATGCCGGCCACATAGACCACGGCAGCGGGAACAAAACGGTGCAGGAACAGACTGATCAACGAAGGCAGGGTTTTCATGCAGACCTCACCACAAGGGATCGATGGAGGACAACCTGCTAGTTGGTTACGCTATCGGGACACCTTTTGCAAGCCCGTAGCGCCACGGCGCCTCACAAAAACAGCTTCGCCCTCCCCCCTGCCCCCTCCCATCAAGGGAGGGGGGGCAAAAACAAACCCTCTCCCCGTTTGCGGGAGAGGGTGGCCGCAGGCCGGGTGAGAGGATAAAAGAAGGGCGGGTCATAACGACCCGCCCTGAATGAATATTCACTTAAACACGCCGACGAACGGGTACTAGCTGACAGTCGGCCTTTTTGCACCATCACCCGATTGAGCCTCTGCATACAGGTCGAGCAACTGACGTATCATACGCTGGTATGGCGTGTGGTGTTTCGAGCCCTCAGCCTTGAAAAAATTGATACTTTTTTTACTTAACGTGATGGTAACTTTCACAGATTCTTCTCTAAAAGCCAATTCTTCAGGCGACGGTAAAAAATCTGCCACTACCTTAACATTGTCGATCGGCTCATCAGTGTAGATTATTTTCGCGCTCATATATCGACTTTCCTTTCCGCCAGTAGCCAGCACCTATAATCCTGATAACGTTATCCCTGTAGGTAAAGCGCACCGTCATAATACCGTTGTCTACGCGACCGAAACAGAAAAAACGTTTTTCATGGTCGCTACTATGGCTCAGATCCTCGGCAATAACACGTTGACGATCAGCAAAGGCATGCTGTGCTCTGAAAAACGAGACACCATGCTTGCGCATGTTTTCAATGTTCTTTTTGTCATCCCACTCAAACTGAGCCTGGACCATGACCGTAGCCTATCAAAAAAACGGCATCAACGCCATACAAATATATGGCATCAATCTCGCAACTGCAGCAATAACTGTCAAATAATACGCACAAACAAAAAAGCCTTACGTCGCCCTCCCCCCTGCCCCTCCCATCGAGGGAGGGGGGGCAAAAACAAACCCTCTCCCCGTTGCGGGAGAAGGCCAGGGTGAGGGAGCCGTTCTTTCCCTCTTCCCGCTGCGGGAGAGGGTGGCCGCAGGCCGGGTGAGGGGATAAAAAAGGGCGGGTCATAACGACCCGCCCTGGCACACCTTTTACATTTTTACTGTTATTCAGCGGTAATGCTACTGACCAACGGATAACTATCAGGATGCAGGATACACTCTAACTCAAGATCAACATCAAGATCAGGCCAATACAGATGTTCTGGTGAGGGCATCTCTACGTGCAATATTTTTCGGACCGGAGCATCCTGAAACCACGGAAATTGCTGGAACGGCAGAAAATGTTCCTGCCCGTGAACCAGCAACCAGACACCGTTTCCCGAAATATTGGTGATCTCAGCTCCCAAAGTGTTTGTGCCATGTTGAACAGATTTCATCGTAGTGGTCCTCTATAATCTTGCAGGCCTGATTCAACTCTATCATGGACAAGCCATGATTTTGTGCTATCTGAACAGCCGGTTCCAACCAGAATTTTGCCTCACCGCTGGTGCTTGAAACATGCACATGCCTCCGCTGCTCTTCCCGAGAAAAGAAGAAGAAACGAAAACCAGCTAGGCGCAAAACCGTTGGACTCATAGACAAACTATACTGAAGACGGACCTCAATTACCAAACAAAAAAAGCCTTACGTCGCCCTCCCCCCCTGCCCCCTCCCATCAAGGGAGGGGGGGCAAAAACAAACCCTCTCCCCGTTGTGGGAGAGGGCCAGGGTGAGGGAGCCGTTCTTTCCCTCTCACCGCTGCGGGAGAGGGTGGCCGCAGGCCGGGTGAGGGGCAACAAAAAAGGGCGGGTCATAACGACCCGCCCTACCACACAGAAGGAACTGCCTGCTACGTCTTAGAAATGCACTTCGAAGGTGCCGTAGATGTCATGGGCCTTGTCGACCGGAGCCTGCAGCAGCATACCACCGCCAGCAGTATAAGCTGCAACGTCAGAAATTTTCATTGGTGCGCCGACCCAGTTGTTGCTGCCGGTGTACTCAAAGTCATAGTACTGGTAGCCCAGCTTGAAGAAGGCCTTGGCAAAGTAGGAGGAGATCGGCTTCAGGTCCAGCTCCTGGATGATGTACGGCTCGAAGACATGACCGCGGGTACCGACCTTGCTGGTCCACATATCGTCAGCAGCCGGGGAGAAGGTGATCCAGTTTTTGGAACCGTAGTTGTACTCAAAGCCGAGCTTGGTGCGGCTGGGCAGGTCATACCGCAGGCCGGCAAACACGGCGTAGCCGGTCTTACTTTCAGGGGTCATGTCAGGATTAAACGGTGAACCCGTGAGCAGACCTTGGAACATGGCCTGACCGGAAATATTGCTGTTGGGATGAGTCTTACTGATACCACCGTCCACGAAGAAGTTCAGGTCGCCGGGGCCGACCTTCTTGAGGGTCGACATGGCGCCGATGCCGTACCAGTCGATGGAGCCCAGATTCACAGTGGGGGCGGTGTTACCGAAGGCGGTGTCGTTCATGACCGGGAAGTCAAAGATGTTGAAACCACGGTTCCACTGCATCCAGACCCGCAGCGGATCGGTATCCACCGGGATCACCGCCACGCCCAGCATGTCGGTGTCTTTCAGGCTGTTGGTGACCGTGCCGCGGAAGCCGGAATCAAAACCACGACCGTAGCAGACCTTGGTGTAGAAGCCGGGCAGCATCTCGATATCCGGGGCATAGCCCAGGGTCATGCCGTCAAAGGCGTAGTTGACCAGCAGGGCCGGGGTGCCGCCGTTGCCGGGACGCTCATTGTTGCTCTTCAGGTTGGTGGGGGCGCCATCGGTGGAGGGGCGGCGACCGACCGAGAACCAGATCGGCTGCTCCATGATGTTGCTCCAGGTGGCATAGGCCCGATCCACGTTCAGCTTGCTGTCGGAGGCCACGTGGCCCAGGGTACCGTCAAATACGCCGGTGCGGTCGGCAAAGTAGGCGTTGCCGGTAACCGCATTATCATCCTGGGAGCCGAACACCTTATACATACCCAGCTTGACGTTGACGGTCACATCCTGGGTGGCCTTGGCCTTCAGATCCAGGGCGAACTTGTTGGTGTAGATGGTCTCATTTTTGGGCTTATATGCAGCTACCGAGTCAGCAATAAGCGGGTTCATAAGGTAAGGCATCATGGTGGCATATTTACCCATGAATGCAGGGATCTGAGCTACCTTTGTTACACGTGCCATATCCGGCTGCATCATTTGCGGAGTCAACAAATCGCCAGTTGCAACCATATATGCACCAGCTGCCTTTTCAAACGTACCCATTGCATCTGTATAGCCTTCGACTTCACCATGCAGGCTGTCCATGCGGAACTGGTAGCTGCCGCCAATGGTCAACCACTTACCCAGGGACTTATCTTCGATCTTCTGAACCTGGCCCTTCAGGTCCTCCATCTGCTGGGACAGCTTGTCGATCTTGACCTGCAGGTCGGCCTCGGCGGCCAAGGCGCCGGTGGGCAGGGCTACAGCCAGTACGGCGGCCAGCATCAACTTGTTTGCCTTGCGCATACATCTCTCCTTTTTCATAGAAAATGTGCTGCTTGGAATAGGGTGTGAGCCAAAGCACACCGTCAACTCATGGTTCGTTGCTGCTGTTGCAGGCTGCATTGCGTTGCACTGCCTGTGTGGGAAGCGAACGCAAACGCGTTTCTTATACACCTGATTATTTCAAAAATGCAACAACTATGCTTAAACATTCAACAATCCGAATATAATCAGAATTAAATAGTTAGTCGTTTCCGCAAGGTTAGAAACAACTCATCCCAGCTGTCCCCAATCAAAAGCTGCCGATCAACCAGACAAAAGGGGGTGCTGCGGCAGGTTTTACACTGTTTACAGCATCCCTTTATCTTGATATCCAGTGCAGGAAACTCGGCGGCCAGTTGTTTCACCAGCCGGCTCTTGCCCTTGGGGCTATGTTCGCAGAAGCGGATCTTCATAGTCAGCACCCTCCCCCCTGCCCCCTCCCATAAAGGGAGGGGGTGACAACCATCAGCAGCATCACGGGAGTGCCCCTGCCCCCTTAAAGCAGGTGGGGCTACTGGTATCCCCTCTCCCCTCTGCGGGAGAGGGTGGCCGCAGGCCGGGTGAGGGGGCGGCTACACCACCTGGATCGGTACGGTGGCGCCCGCTACCGGCACAAACACCCGCTGGCCCAGTTCGTTATCAATCATCAGCACGCCGTGGCCGTTATTGCCTACCAGCTTCAGTTTGGCGATGATGTCACGGTCGTTGTTTTCTTCTTCGATCTGCTCGGTGATAAACCATTGCAGGAAGATCTGGCTGGCGTGATCCTTTTCTTTTACGGCCTGTTCGGTCAGTTCGTTGATGCAGGAGGTGATCAGCTGCTCATGCACCAGGGTCTTTTCAAACATCTCCAGCAGGGTCTTGTACGTGTTGGGCACGGCCTTGCTGGCGGTGATGGTGACGTTGATCCCCTGATCCACCAGATAGCGGTAGAATTTCATGAAGTGGACCATCTCTTCCTGGTACTGCACCAGAAACCAGGTGGCGGCCCCTTTGAGGCCCAGTTCGTTGGCGCAGGAGGACATGGAGAGGTAGAGGTGGGCGGAGAACAGTTCCAGGTTCATGTGCTTGTTGAGGCTGTCGGCCATTTTGGGGCTGATCATAGGGGTGCTTCCTCCTTGGGGCATGATTGGTGCGGGTTGTTTGCCGGCCCAGTATAGCCGAAGTGGCACATTTTTCAATCAGCCTGCTTCCACTTTGCGTCCGGTGCGGTATAGTTATAGACCTGATCACCCGAGCGGAGGAGGCTGTCATGTACGGGAAAAAGCAGCTTACCTGGCTGCAGCAGCACTGGAAATCACTGGCCCTGTGGGGTGGCGGCGCTGTTACGCTGCTGCTGTTGTTTATGGTGCTGGTGCTGCCCGGCATTGTCCGCAGTCAGGCAGAAAAGGGGATCGCCACGGCCCTGAACCGCAAGGTCAGCATCGCCAAGGTGCGGATCAACCCCTTGGGCATGACCGTCACGGTGGAGGGTTTTCGGCTGTTTGAGCCGGACAACAGCACCCCCTTTGTGGAGCTGGGCAGCTTGACCGCCTCGCTGAGCAGTGCCTCGCTGTATCGCTTCGCGCTTGTGGCCGATCGCCTGAGTCTTGACAAACCCAACCTGCGGCTGGTGCGTACTGCCGACAACCGTTACAATTTTTCCGATATCCTCGATCATCTGGCCAAACAACCCAAAAAAGAGAACACGAGCGGGCCACCCCGCTTTTCGATCAACAATATCTCGATCAGCGACGGCTCGCTGCTGTTCAACGACCAGGCCGTGGCCGGAGGCACCCGGCACACGGTGCAAGAACTGCAGCTGACGATCCCGTTTATCAGCAATATTCCACATCTGGCCAATACGTATACCGACCCGCTCTTTTCGGCGGTGATAAACGGCGCGCCGCTAAGCTTTGAGGGCAAGGCCAAGCCGTTGGCCAAATCGATGGAGACCACCCTCAATCTGAAGCTGGACCGGCTGGACCTGCCCCACTACCTGGCCTATCTGCCGGCCGATCTGCCGGTGCGGCTTGCCAAGGGCAGCCTGACCCTGGACCTGGCGCTGCGCTACCGGGTGCATGCCTCGCAGCAGCCGGAGCTGACCATAAGCGGCCTGACCCGGCTGGATGATCTGCAGCTGAACGAGAAAAACGGTACGCCGTTGGCTTCCTTCAGCCGTTTTGATCTGCAGGCAAAGACGATCGAGTTCTTCAGGCGATTGGTTGACCTTGATCTGGTCAGCCTGGAGGGTCTCAAGCTCAAGGCCAGCCGCGATGCCCAGGGAAAGCTGAACTTCCAGCGTCCGGCAGATCCGCCCACGGCTGTTCAACAACCGGCAACAAAAAAGGCAGACAGCGGCCCGCCGCTCACCCTGAAGATCGCTAAAGCCGAGCTGAAAAACGGTGAGCTGAACTTCAGCGACCGCCAGCCCAAAGGCGGCTTTAAAGCCACCCTGTCGGAGATCAACGCCACGCTGACCGCTATCTCCACCGAGAAGAACGCCCAATCAGACTACGAGGTGGGGCTGAAAGGGGATAACGGCGAGCGGTTCAGTGCCACGGGAACGGCGGTGATTTCGCCGCTGGCGGCAACCACGACCTTCTCCGTAAGCGATATCAAACTGCAACGGGCCTGGCCCTACCTGCAGACCTGGCTGACCAGGCCGGTTACCGGCAACCTGGGGCTGTCCGGCGCAGCCGAGTTTACGGCGACCGACGGCCTGAAGGCCCATGACATCGCCCTTTCGCTGCAGAACCTGGCAGCCGAGTTCGGCGCCAAGGACGGTATCAAACTGTCGCGCCTTGACCTGACCGGCATCGGCTACAATCAGCAGCAGAACCGTGCCGAGCTGGGTGAGATCAAGCTTGCCGGCGGCAACGTAACCCTGTCCCGCGAAAAAGACGGCTCATTATCGCCACAGGCGCTTTTGGTGGCCAAACAGCCGGACGAAGCCAGCAGCCCCCCTGCCCCGCCGCCACCTCGACAGCCGAAGAAGGATGCTCAGCAGGCGCTTACCTGGCTGGTGAAGCGGATTAACCTAAGCGGACTGAACGTCGGTTTTAAGGATAACAGCCTGAAGGAACCGGCCAGCTTTAGCCTGCGCAACATCCGGCTGGCCACCGGCAACCTGCAGGGGCCGGTCTTTAGGCCGATGCCGCTCAGTTTCAGCGCCAGCTACGGCAAACATGCGCCGATCAGGGCCCAGGGCACCCTGACGCCGCAGCCGTTCGCCTACCGGGGTAACGTCAGTTTCAGCCGACTGCCGATCCGCGATATTGACCCCTATCTGCCGGAGAACGTGCATGTTGTGCTGATGGGCGGCACCCTGGACAGCCGGCTGCGGCTGGATCTGCGTCAGGACAAGGCCGGCACGCTGCGCGGCCGGTTTAGCGGCAGCAGCGGCCTGCGCAACGTCCATGTCGTGGATGCGGCCCAGGAGGAGGATCTGCTGAAGTGGGAAAGCCTGCAACTGGACCAGATCCGAGGCAGCCTGGCCCCGTTTGGCCTCGCCATCCGTCAGGTCGCCCTGAATGACGTCTATTCGCGCATTGCGGTACGCAAGGATCGCACCCTGAACCTGCAGAATCTGGTGGGCAAACAGCCGGAAGAGCAGCAGGGGCAGCAGAGCAAACCAGTTGCGATCACTCCGGCCAAACCGGCTGCTACGAAAACAGCGCCGGCAGCGCCGCCCCAGATCAGGATCGATGAGGTCACCATCCAGGATGGTACCATCGCCTTCAGTGACGCCCATCTGCCGCAGCAGTTCAAGACCACCTTCCACAAGCTGGGCGGCCGGGTAACCGACCTGTCGTCGGCCATGAACCGGTTTGCCGAGGTGGATCTGCGGGGCAGCCTGGAAAACCACTCACCACTGCTGATCAAGGGGCAGATCAACCCGCTGCGGGACGATCTGTTCGCGGATCTGACCATCTCGTTCAAGGATATTGAGCTATCGCCGGCCAGCCCCTATACCGGCACCTATCTGGGCTACCTGATCGACAAGGGCAAACTGTTTCTCGATCTTAAGTACCATATCGAAAACAAACAGCTTACAGCCTCCAACAAGGTCTTTGTGGATCAGTTTACCTTTGGCAAGCAGGTGCCCAGCGACAAGGCCACCAGCCTGCCGGTCAAGCTGGGGGTGGCGTTGCTTAAAGACCGCAACGGCGAGATCCATCTGGATCTGCCGGTGACCGGCCGCACCGACGACCCCCAGTTCAGCATCTGGGGTGTGGTCTGGCAGGTGGTGAAGAACCTGTTCGTCAAGGCGGCCACCTCGCCCTTTGCCCTGTTGTCGTCGATGATGGGCTCCGGTGAGGACTTAAGCAGTGTGCCCTTTGCCTACGGCAGCACGGAGCTGGCAAAAACTGAGCAGCAGAAGCTCTTGACCCTGGCCGGGGGCTTAAACGACCGTCCGGAGCTAAAGGTTGAATTAAAGGGATACGTGGACAAGGAACGGGACGCCGAAGGCTACCGCAACGAGCTGCTGGCCAAGAAGATGCGCCAGGAGAAGTACCTTGAGCTGGTCAAGTCCGGCAAGGGGGGCAGTGTGCAGTCGGCAGACCAGTTGACCATCGCGCCCAATGAGCAGTCGCGCTACCTGAAGCTGGTCTACCAGAAGGAAAAGTTCCCCAAGCCGCGCAACTTTATCGGCATGTTGAAAGAGCTGCCCGATGCCGAGATGACCAAGCTGATCATTGCCAACACCAAGGTAGGTGATGCCGAGCTGAAGCAGCTGGCCGCCGACCGAGTGGCCACGGTGCGTGCCTTTTTGACCGATAGCGGCAAGCTGGCTCAGGAGCGGCTATTTCTGAAGGTGGACAACATCTACAAACCGTCGGCCAAGGAGAAGGGAGTTGGCAGTCGGGTTGAGCTGAACCCGATCCTGCCATGAGTGAAGCGATGCCTCATCCAACCAACCAGCGGATCGCCATCGCCACCCTGGGCTGCAAGGTCAACCAGTTTGAAACCGCTGCCATGGCCGAGCAGTTGCGTACCGCCGGCTGGGAGCTGGTGCCGTTCAGCGCCCAGGCCGACCTGTACCTGATCAACAGCTGCACCGTCACCAGCCGCAGCGATGCCGAGACACGCCGCCTGATCCGCCGCGCCCGCCGCCTGAACCCGGCGGCCCGGGTGGTGGCAACCGGCTGTTACGCCCAGGTGCAGCCCGCGGTGCTGGCCGCCATGCCGGAGCTGGACCAGGTGCTGGGCAATGAAGAAAAACAGCGGATTGCGGAGCTGCTTATCCAGGGTGACAACCAGGTGACCGACCTGAGCACGCTGAAAGCGGCCGGACCGTTGCGGCTCACCAGCCACCTTGAGCACACCCGCGCCTTCCTGCAGGTACAAAACGGCTGCGAAAACGGCTGCAGTTACTGTATCGTACCGGCGGCACGGGGACCGAATCGCAGCGCCTCACCGGACGAGGTGATCGCCACCGTGCAGCGGTTGGCTGCCAACGGCTATCAGGAGGTGGTGCTGACCGGCATCCACCTGGGGGCCTATGGCCTGGACCAGCAACCGGCCAGCAGCCTGACCTGCCTGGTGCGGCAGCTGGAGCAGCAGACCGCCATCCCCCGCCTGCGGCTGGGCTCCATTGAGCCTAACGAGCTGACCGACGAGCTGCTGGAGTGCTTTGTAAGCTCGAACCGACTGTGCCCGCACCTGCACATACCGCTGCAGAGCGGCTGCGATACGGTGCTGGAACGGATGGGACGCCGCTACCGGGCCGACTTTTACCGCAGCGTGGTTGAGCGGGCTGCAGCGGCCTTGCCTGATGCCTTTATCGCCGCCGACCTGATTGTGGGCTTTCCTGCCGAGAGCGAGGCGGAATTTAATGCTACCTTACGCCTGGTGGCAGAACTGCCGCTGGCCGATCTGCATGTCTTTCCGTACTCCCGCCGACCCGGCACCCCGGCAGCCGACCTGCCCGATCAGGTGCCGCCACAGATTATCACCCGACGGGCTGAACAGCTACGCCGGCTGGCAGCCGAAAAGCGGTCCGCCTTTCAGCAGCGTTTTATCGGGCAGACGCTGCAGGTGCTGGGGCTGCGGCACGACCCACAGCACGGTACGCTCACCGGCCTGTCCCGCAACTATCTGGAGCTGCGTTATCCTGGCGGGGCTGAACTGCTGAACCGGGAAGTGACGATACGGGTGACGGGGATTGAACAGGGGATGCTGGTAGGGGCTAGTATCGAAAAACACGTAACGCAAAGTTACAAAGACAGGGTGCAAAGACGCTGAGAACGGCCTTAACACACGACACCTGATTGCCTTCATGGTTACTTAGCGTCTTAGCGCCTTTGCGTTAAAAGATTTCGATTTGTAACAAAGACAATGCACGCCATCAAGCAGACGTCTGTTCCACCCGGCACAGGGCCTGCCCCCGGGCCAACCGCAGGCGCAGCTGCTGCCCCACCGTAAGCTGATCAATGTCACGCACCACGCTGCCGTTGCTCACGGATTCAGCCACGCTGTAGCCCCGGGCCAGGGTCTGCAGTGGCGAGAGCGTATCAAGGCGGGCGATCGCCTCGCCCTGTTGCCTGCCCAGATGATCGATCAACGCCGTCACCCGGCGTTCGGCCTGCTCCGACAGCAGAATCAACCGCTGCCGCAACCCGGCCACCCTGACCGAGGGGTGCTGTCCGGCCAGGCCCTGTTCCAGCCGGGCCAGCCGTTCCCGCCGCCGGGCCAGCAGGTTGCGCAGGCCGTTGTCCAGCCGTACGGACAGATCATCCAGCCGTTGCCCCAGGTGCCCCAGCAGCAGACTCGGATCGTGCAGGGCCCGGTCAAGCCCTTCCAGGCGACGCCGCACTAACGCCAGCTGCCCCTGCATGGCCTGCTGCAGGCGGTGCTGCAACCCTTCCAGCCGCTGCAGCAGTTCTTCGCTGCTGGCGCAGACCAACTCCGCCGCCGCCGAGGGAGTCGGCGCCCGCAGGTCGGCGACGAAATCGCAGATCGTCCAATCGGTTTCATGACCAACGGCCGAGATGACCGGAATCCGCGAGCGAACCACGGCCCGGGCTACCGCTTCCTCGTTGAAGGCCCACAGATCCTCCAGTGAACCGCCACCCCGCCCCACGATCAACACGTCGGCAGCCTGCAGCCGGTTCAGCTCATCGATGGCCTGGGCGATCTCGGCCCCGGCCCCTTCTCCTTGCACCCGCACCGGATAGAGCAGCACCTCCAGCGCCGCAAAACGGCGGCCGAGTACATTCAGGATGTCATGGACGGCGGCGCCGCTGGCAGAGGTGACCACCCCCACCCGCCGAGGCATGACCGGCAGAGGGCGCTTGCGGGCTTCGTCAAACAGACCTTCCGCAGCCAGTCGTTCTTTGAGCTGCATGAAGGCCAGTTGCAGGGCGCCGGCGCCCCGGGGTTCCAGGTATTCACAGATCAGCTGGTACTCGCCCCGCTGGTCGTAGACCGAGACCCTGCCCCGCACGATCAGGGACTGGCCTTCCTGCAGGCGAAACTTAAGCGCCTTGGCGCTGCTGCGGAACATGACGCAGCGCAGCATAGCGCCGCTATCTTTAAGGGTAAAGTAGAGATGCCCCGAGGCGGGCTGGGAAAGGTTGGACAGTTCACCCTCCAGCCAGACGTGGCTGAAGTTCTCCTCCAGTACGTCCTTCAGCAGGGAGGTGAAGCGTGAAACGCTGATGATGGTACGGTCGCCGAAAAGGTCCATGCGCCACCCTACCACAGCACCACACACCGGTCAAACCGGCCATTCACAGCAAGGTTGACCGGGATGGCGCTTTTGCCTATGATGCGCGCCATGCATACCTTCCCGTTTATCCTGACCATCTCGTCCGAAAAGGGCGGCGTCGGCAAGACCACCCTGGCCACCAATCTGGCGATCTACCTCAAGGCGATGCAGCCGGAGCTGATGGTGACCATCCTGTCTTTTGACAACCACTTCACGGTGGATAAGATGTTCGAACTGAAGGGCCAGCAGCAGCGTGGTACGGTACAGGAGCTCCTGAACGGCGTTCCGGCCGCTGAACTGATGCTGCAGGGGCAGTACGGCGTGCAGTACATCCCCTCATCTAACCACCTGACCGAGCTGTACCGCGAGTTCAAGGGGCCGATGGCGCTCTGCCGCATGATGGCTGAATCCGGGTTGTCGGGCATCGTGCTGATCGATACCCGGCCGGACCTGAACATCCTGACCCAGAACGCGCTCTACGCCGCCGACCGGGTGCTGATACCGGTCAAGGATATGCCCAGCCTGGAAAACTGCAAACATATCTTCGCCCTGTTCGACCAGCGCGGCATTGACAAAAAATCGCTGTCGCTGATCCCCTGCCTGATCGACAACCGGATCAAGTACGACGGTATCTTCAAGGATCAACGCACCCTGCTGAAGGCCTTTGCCATCAACCGCGGCTACCGCTGCCTGGAGACCTACATCTCCAAGAGCCCCAAGGTGGAGAGCCTCAACACCAACCCGGACGGCAAGATCTACCCTATCCTAAGCCATGCCCGCGACACCGAGGTGCACGGCCAGTTCAGCGAGCTGGCCCAGGACATCCTGACCAATTACCATGCCACCCCTGAACCACGCGCCTATCTCTACCACTGCTGGCTGAAAGAACAGGAAAGCCAGAAGAAGGAGGCCTTCCTGGCCCGACTGGAGGGAATTCCGGCCCATTGCGTGATCTGCGGCGCATCGCTGGACAGCCCCGCAGCCAAGGGGTTCTTCTACGAGTCGGGCGACCGCACCGCCCACGGTTTTCTGCACAGCGACTGTTTTGTGACCCTGCTCTGCAACACCCTCTATCACCTGCCGGTCAACAGCGAGGTCCACGCGCTGTCGCTGCAAATGATTCGGGAAAGCGCCCGGGAATCGGTGGCGGTCTTTTTGCCCTGCAAGGAGGCCGAGGGTAAGTACCGGCTGCGCTTCATGCAACTCGATCAGCACGGCTCACCGCTGTTGGAACGTACCATCCCACTGACCGGTTTCAGCGAAGGCCTGTTTGACGGTGTGCGGGATCAGCTGTATCTGCTGTTGAACGAATCATTGGCGGGCTACGATGGGGGGCTGCGCACCAGCTGGCTGGCGGTACATCCGGTGGATGAGGATCAGCCCCAGCAGGTGCTGCAGGAGCCGCGCTACCGCCAGTTGCAGGAACTGCACCGGCGCATAACAACACTGCTGGAGGTCTAACGGACCAGCTGTGAGGCGTGTACGAACGTGATGCCTTGTTGCTGGAGAGTCGGCAGGGCCTTGGCCAGTGTGGCGATGGTTACGGGATGGGGATGGCAGATGGCGATCGCCCGGCCGGTCTTGCGGGCACGCCTGACCGCCGTATTCAACTGGCCCAGGATGTAGGCCTCCTGCTGTTCGTTATCCAGAAACACATCCCGCCGCGCACTCTTCATCCCCAACTCGACGGCCAGACGAGAGCCCACCGACGCAGGTGTGGTGACACTATCCACAAAAAACAGGCCCCGCTGGCTGAGCAACGACAGCACGACACGCATCTGCGGCTCGTCTTCGGTGAAGGCCGAGCCCATATGGTTGTTGGCCCCCTTTGCCTGGGGAACCTGTGCGAAATACCCCTCCACCAGCTGCTGCAGCTTCACCTGATCGTAACTCAGCAACAGGCCGTTGGCCTCCAGACGACGGCGCGGGTACTCCTTGGACTGCATCGGCAGGTGCAGCATCACCTCGGCGCCCTGGCTGTCGGCCAGGGCCGCCACCTCGCGGTCGTGTCGCAGGCCGGGGATCACCGCCAGGGTAAGCGGCACCCCGATGGCGGTCAGACTGCGTACTTCCTGAAGTGAGCTGCCCATATCGTCCACAATGATGGCCAGCTCGGCCCTGCCTCCCGGCACCGGCTGCTGCTCGGCTGGCAGCTTTGCTGCAGGCCGTGGGGCATCGTCGGTGTAGTGCTCCCAATCCGGCCCGGGCGCCCTGGTCGGCAGCGCATCAGCGGGAACGGATGGTGCCGGTGGCGGCGTAACAGGAGCCGCCTGCTGCGGTCTGAACAACGCTTCCTGCTGCTGCCGGGCAAAGAAATAATAGCCCCCCACCAGCAGGGCCAGCAGCAACACAAGAAAAACGGCAAGGGCAGTTATGCCCTTGCCGTTCTGTTTTTTATAACGATTGGTACGAGTCCGGCGTGGCTTTTGTGCCATCTACTTGCTTACCGAACCCACGGTCTTGAGAATCTCCCAGCTCTTGAGCAGATCCACGGCCCGCATCAGCTGGTAATCCACCTTGAGGGGATCAAGGGGCTTCTTGTCCTTGTCCTTGGCCTCATCCTGCTTTTCGGCAGGCTTGTCTGCGGTGCTGCCGTCGCCTTCAAAATGGTTTTCAAGGTCCTTTTCACGTACGAACATCATCTCGCGCCTGGTCGGTTCCTTGGGCAGTTCAACCTGTTCCACCACGATATCCGGGGTGATCCCCTTGGCCTGGATCGAACGGCCCAGCGGGGTGTAATACCGGGCTGTGGTCAGGCGCAGACCGGAATCATCGGAAAGCGGGATGATGGTCTGTACCGAACCTTTACCAAAGCTCTGGGTACCCATCACGATGCCGCGTTTATGATCCTGCAGGGCGCCGGCCACGATCTCGGAGGCGCTGGCGCTGCCGGCGTTGATCAGCACCACGATCGGATAGCCGGGCTCCTTGCTGCGGTTGCTGGCAACAAACTGCATCTTGGATTCTTTTTCGCGACCGGCGGTGTAGACGATCAGCTTGCCGCTCTCCACAAAGTGGTCGGAGATCTTGACCGCCTGGTCCAGCAACCCGCCGGGATCGTTACGCAGGTCCAACACCAGACCGGCCAGCGGCTTGCCCTTGTTTTCGTCCACCAGGCTCTTCAGGGCCTTGGCAAAGTCCTCATCGGTCCGCTCCTGGAACTGGGCCACCCGTACGTAACCGTAGCCCCCCTCAAACAGACGCGACTTGACGCTCTTGACCTGGATGATATCGCGCAGCAGCGGGAACTCTTTGGGGCGATCAAAGCCTTCACGCATGATGGTCAGCACCACCTTGGTGCCCTTGGCCCCCCGCATCCGCTTGACCGCATCGGTAATCGAAAGATCCTTGGTGAAACGGTCATCGATTTTAACGATCTGGTCGCCGGCCTTGATGCCGGCCCGTTGCGCCGGGGTGTCCTCAATCGGTGAGATGACCGTCAGGATGCCGTCCTTGATGCTGATCTCGATCCCCAGGCCGCCAAAGGCGCCCTTGGTATCGATCTTCATCTCCTTGAAGGTGTCGGGGGTCATAAAGGAGCTATGGGGATCAAGGGCCGCCAGCATGCCGTTGATGGCGCCGTAAATCAGCTTCTTGGAATCAACCTCTTCCACGTAGTTCTTTTTAACGATGGTCATCACATCGGTGAACAGGCCGATATATTCGTAATCGTTGCCACCCTGGGCGTTACAGCGACGTTGCGTGCTGATACCGATAAAGGTGATCAGAGCGATCGCCACCACCATAAATCCAAGGGCCACCTTTTTGGTTCTGCCAGGCTTCTGCATGCGCGTTTCATCCTCCGCTTGATCGTGAAACAATACTAAATTCTATACTACAACAACTACTCTCAAGAAACGTTTTTTTTAGCCATAATGGCTGTCAGTAGAAAGTAAGCGACCTGCCCCTTGCAAACGTGGGTTATGCTGTAGAGAGGAAGAACTCACTACGGCGCAGAGCCACAACCAAGGAGGCAGGTCATGAAAAAGTATA
>Ga0302250_1000092_pt1 | contig 134495 bp, 105 predicted proteins | sample AAG_RA_Asp_MG_FD_193536 | JGI IMG/M metagenome (GOLD analysis project Ga0302250, IMG submission 193536) | Enriched activated sludge microbial communities from anaerobic digester in WTTP, New Holstein, Wisconsin, United States - AAG_RA_Asp | ecosystem: Engineered > Bioreactor > Anaerobic >... | reverse complement strand
CCCAGCGTGAAAAGAAGGAAATCTTCCTTAAGGCCGACGCCGGAGTCCCTTACGGAGAAGTAGTGCGCGTCATGGCCGACATCAAGGGCGCCGGTATCGAACGTCTGGGCATGGTGACGGAACCGGGGAAATAGGAGAAGACGGTTTTTGCCGGAATGTCTTGTTTTTCATTTGTAAACTGAATATCCTGCTGGAAAATCAAATCGTTTTGGGTTAAATTTAACAACTTGAATTTACTCAGGCCAATTCCTGTGCGTCAAGCCTGCAGCACACGGAGCTGGCCTTTTGAAGTGTTATCAGGATTGATTTTGCGAGGTTATTGCTGATGATGAATATCTGCCGTCTTGTTGGTTGCCTGTTGCTGGCAGCCTTGATTTCATGTTTTGATTTGTCTGCTGCCCAGGCTGCGCCGCAGGGGCCCCAGCGTATTGTTTCCCTGGCGCCTGCCGTGACAGAGATCATCTATGCTGTCGGATTACAGAATCGGCTGGTTGGTGTTACCAATGTGTGCGACCGTCCGGCAGCGGCGCGCCAGAAACCCAAGGTTGGCAATATGGCCAATCCCTCACTGGAAGCGATTGCCGCGCTTAAGCCCGATCTGGTGATCGTAGCCAGCAAGGAGAACCCGGCCGAGCTGCAGAACCGTTTGAGGACGCTGCGCATCAGAACGCATATGTTCAAGACCTCCAGCCTGGATGATCTGCCGTCTGAGATCAGAACGCTGGGCAAGGCCATTGGTGCGTCGGGCAAGGCCTCCAAAATGGCGGGCAATATTGAGAAGGCCCTCAAACACAGCCTGCAGCTGAAGTCAGCTACTTCCACAGTCAAGGGGCGCAAGGTGATGTTCATGGTCTGGACCAATCCCATCACCCTGGCAGGGCCGGGCACTATCATTGATGATGCCATTAATGACATGGGGATGAAAAATATTGCGGCTGATTCAAAGACCCCTTATCCACGTTACACACTGGAAACAATCATGGCCCGCAGGCCGGATGTGATTGTCATGGGGGCTGGTACGCCGGGAATGAAGATCAACCCTGAGCCGGTTCTGCATCGTTTGCGCATGCTGGAGGCGGTTAAAAAGGGGCGTGTCTGTTATACCAGCGATGCACTTTACAGACCGGGGCCGCGCATAGCGGCAGGTATTGCAGAGCTGGAAAAGTGTTTGAGCAAATGATGCCGGGACTTGGGATGTGGGACTCGGGACCAGTAACACCTTGAACTGAATATTGAAAATTGAAGGTACTACAATTGCGCATCAAATCTTTACTGATACTGCTGTCACCGTTTGTGGTTGCTGTGTTGTCTCTGTTTATCGGTACTTACGGACTGCTGCCGGAGGAGATTATCAATATCCTGCTGCATCCTCTGGCAGCTGCTGATACGCCGGAGGCGACCATTGTGCTGGATATCCGCATGCCGCGTATCATTCTGGCCGGTCTGGCCGGTATGGCCCTGGCGACATCCGGAGCAACCATGCAGGCAGTGTTGCGCAATCCGCTGGTAGATCCTTTTATCCTGGGCATATCAGCCGGTGCAGCATTTGGCTGCGCCATAGCTATCGGTTTCATGGCCTGGCTGCCGCTGCAGGTGGCAGCGTTTATTTTCGGCGGTCTGGCTGTGCTGATAGCCTGCCTCATGGCCCGTTCGGGTGGAGAGATATCCAGACTTTCCTTGGTGCTTTCCGGTGTCATCGTTTCCGCTTTTTTTACCGCCTTGCTTTCCATGATCAAGTTTCTGGTTGATCCGATGAAGTTGCAGAACATTGTACACTGGCTGATGGGCAGTTTTGCCATGGCGGAGTGGCAGCAGGTTAAGACCTCGGGTATCGGCATTGTGCTGGGATGTCTGCCGGTGCTGTTGCTGCGGTGGAGGCTGAATGTCATCAGCATGGGGGATGACGAGGCGCGCAGCATGGGGGTCAATGTCAGTCGTAAGCGCATTATCTTCATCGCCAGTTCCACCCTGGCTGTCACCAGTGCGGTTTCGGTCTGCGGGATTATTGGCTGGATCGGTCTGATGGTACCGCATCTGATCCGCATGATCTCAGGTCCGGACCACCGGACTCTGATACCGCTCAGCATGGCCGGAGGGGCGGCTTTCATGATCTGCGCCGATACAGTGGCCCGCAACATGACCAGCTTCGATCTGCCGGTGGGTATCATTACGGCTTTGGCTGGTGCGCCGTTTTTTGTGTATCTGATGAAGCGGGGCGGCAGGGAAAGCTGGGGAAGCTGATGGCTTCCTAAAAAGTACATCTGCAGCGTTACGCTCAACCTTCGTCACTGCAGCTCACATCTGAGTACGCCTCATTCCTCAGATTTCGCAAACCTTGCATCTGGAGCTTTTTAGATTGCCATATAGTTGTTAGTTTTTGAGCCGTAAATAACGGTTTACCGGCACGGTCAACTGCCAACGTCAAGGAGATTATTGATTGATACTTGTTGAAGGTTTGACATTTCAGCATCCGCATACATCGTCACCGGTGGTTAATGATGTGTCGTTCCGGGTGGAACAGGGCAAGCTGGCGGTGCTGCTGGGGCCGAACGGTTCTGGTAAAACCACCCTGTTCAAATGTATTGCCGGCTTATGGAAGCCTGGCGGAGGCAAGATACTTCTTGACGGTACCGACCTGACCGCATTGAACTATCGTCAACGTGCCGAGTTGCTGGCAGTAGTGCCCCAGGACCACACCCCCCCTTTTCCCTACTCGGTTATGGAGGCCGTATTGATGGGGCGTGCCCCCCATGTTGGGCTTTATAGCGCGCCTTCTGCCGCAGATGTGGATATTGCCAGGCAGGCGCTGGAGGATGTGGGGATCTCGCACCTTGCGGACCGCGTATATACGCGCATTAGTGGGGGGGAACGCCAGATGGTGTTGATTGCCCGTGCCATTGCCCAGAATACGCCGCTAATGCTGTTGGATGAGCCAACCTCTCACCTGGATTTCAGAAATCAGCACCGGGTGCTGGAGACGGTGAAAAAAATTGCAGCAAACAGAAAACTGACTGTGTTGATGACCTTGCACGACCCCAATCTGGCGGCTTTTTTCGCTGATTACATCATCATGCTGAGGCAGGGCAGAATACTGCTGACAGGGAACAGGGATGACGTACTTAGCGAGTCAAGTCTGTCTGAGGTATACGGGGTTGAGATCGGTTCTGTGAATATGGGACAGCGCAGGTTGCTGTATGTAAAGAGTCCATCCGATATCTGCTGAACTGAACAGCGCTGTTGCCTGTTATAAGAGCCTGCCTACAAATGCCTATGCCGTTTCTCCAGTTTTTCAAGAGCTTCAGGGATTCCAGCTCCTCTCTAATTATATGTGCCGTTCTCTTGGCTGATATAAACATGGCCCGCTGTGTTGCGCTGCGGGCCACGTAGTCAAGTAGGCTAGATTAGCTTGTCTGCAACTATTGCATTTACTGATCTAGTTGATTTTCTTTCTGTAACAGCCTTGAACAATTCCGTTCCTTATAAGTAGCTCAACATCACTGCCGACGCCTGAACCCCATTTTGTACATGCCGCCGGATAAGTGCTGCCGCCTGATGCCCTGCAGTACAGTCCTCCTTCATTGCACTGCAGTGTGTCAGTACCGCTGCAGCTTGGTTGGCCCACATATGTGTAGTCTGAAAAACTTTGGTATGCCGGACATGTGTCTTTTGGAGTTGTAGGGATGTTGTTTTTGCGTAGTTTGATATCCAGCTTGTTGCTGGGTAGTGTGCCTGGACCGAATATGGACATTTGCATGGTACCGGTGTTGATGGCATTCTGTTCTGCTGTTGACTTGTTGGCAAAAACATCGGGGATTTTGACTGAAAATGCACCAGTGTAGACCACATTGGGTTGATTCGGAAAAATGCCGGCCTGTGTAGTTGATCCACCGATCGGTATTGGCCTCGTCCTGAGATTGCCTCCTGGCAGATGAAACTCGACGTAATAACTAGCAAGTTTTGAAAACTCCCAGTTGCCGCCGTAAACGATGATTGTATTGCCAGGGTAGACGGTATCATTGCTGAGCTTGTCAAGGATTGGATATGGTGATTTGATGGTCAGTAGCAGCCGGTTGCTTTCTGTCTGATTCTTTTTTACGTAAAACAGCTTGGGCTGCATAATGGATTGACGGTGCTGTGAATTCTGGGCTGTCGAATTGAATTCTTTGTAAATATCGGGAATGTTTGTCAGATCGAACTGGGTTGCAGTGTAATTGCCTGTAGTCGCTTCATACAGCTTGCCATTCTGTGGAACGATGTATGCTTTGTAGGTATTCATATAATTCAGGTTCGTTCCCAGGACTGTTACGCGACCGGGGCCGAGTTGGACAATAGACGGGGTAAGACTTTTTAACACTGGCGCCGGTTCCTTGCCGATGTAGAACTGCTGGGAATCTACAGAGAGCTTGCTACTAGCCAGGCTGGTTATTGCGATGTAATATTTGCCGCTGGGGATATTGGCAGGTATCATCCAGTTAAAACTACCACTACCAAAATTGCCGGGGCCATATTGGGACCTGATGGTGGCAATTGGGGTTGAATTGTATGTCTGGAAAAGTTCCAATTTGACAGGGCCGGGATTGCCCAGATAAGTCCATTCTGTGCGTAGCAGACTCCCCTGAATATAATAGATATCTTTTTCCGGCTGTTTGCCGGCAATTATATAGCTGGATTTTGGTGTAAACCTGCCGTGTGCCTGAATGGATGGATTATAGGCACTGCGCACAGTTACACCATACTCCCGCTGATCCAGGTCGTGGGGGATGATGAAAGGGAACTGGGGGCCGCGTGTCCAGGGACCGTCCGTGTTCAGTTTTTTGTTGTTCAGGATGAAGTCCACCGGTCCTCTTTCATTGCCGGGCCAGCTCCAGTTAACATATGCCACTGTGCCGGTATAGAAGCTGCTTTGGGCTGTGATGGTAATATTGCTGATTTTGCTGTTGTTTGAACCACCGCCAAGCTGTTGAGCATTGATGACGGGCCTGTTAGCAACAACGCCGGTTGTTTTTGATGTGGCTGGTTTGGGTGAGAAGTCTCTCGCAGAAGGAGCACTGTATGCCAGGTCAGTCAAGCCGGTGATGAGCATCAGTGCAAACAGTTGAAACAGTTGAAACAGTTGAAACCATTTGTTTTTCATGTATCCCCCCTTATCCGTGTATGGAACAAACTTTTTTGTTATTGTCAGGCAGTCCAGGAGGAAAACCAATATCAGATTTTATGAATAAGATAAAGCTAATAAATCCAAGTGATCTGTAAAAATGGAATAAAAAAATCCCTTCCGAGTGGAAGGGATTTTATGAAATGTCTGAATGGTTTGTGTGCTTATTGTCTACAAGAATTATTCGTTTTCGATGGTGATGGCAACAATAAACCAGTCTTCGTCGGTGGCAAATCTCAGGGTTAGCGTGTCGTTTTCATTGCCGGCAGTTACCACATATTCAGAGCCGGTAACGACAGAAGGTGTGGAAATGCGAATGTCTGCTCCACCTTTTTCCAAGTGCAGCTTGAATGATCCGGCAATCATGTTGGCAATCTCGCCCAAGGCGTCGTTTACGTCCTCACACATCTCATCGATATCCATCCCCAGCATGCTTGATGTGATCTGCAGGGCAAGTGGCTGCGGTGTATGTATGCTTACAAGTCCGCTCAGGCTGCCGGCCATGCCGACCATGGCGGTCACGCAGTTTTCAAAGTGTGTGGTCAGTTCAACTTGTGAAGGCAAATGCAGCAGGTCTTCCATGCCAACCATTGTGCTGAATACTTCCTTGGTGTCAGCAATAAGCCACTTGATGAGGTCATCTTCGCTTATGGAAAGGGATTCGAGAATTCTTGGATTCAGTGGCATGGTTGTTTCTCCTGTGTATATCTGCAGTTGGGCAAAAGCCCCGCATGGATTGAATACTTTACTGGAAAGTGCTTGTTGCAACTGTTTATAAAACTTGTTCAGATTATATTTGAAAAATAACGATTGTCAAAGATGTAAAAGATGATTTTATGCATATATTTATTACAAATATCATGATTGATGACGCTGATTCTGTAATCAATTGACGTCGCACGGTGATGTCTTGATACATGCTGCAGTGCTGATAATATCGGGGCAAATGAATTCAAGCAGTTGCCCGGAGAATACGGAGGGTTGCTCAAGATGTATGGAATGGGCTGCGTCCGGTATTACAATCAGTCTGGAGTCGGGAATATCAAGCATGATTTTTACTTGTTGAATATTGAACATTATGTCATCACGACCATGCAGCAGTAATGTCCTGGCGTTGATCTCCTTCATTATCGGGCGTCCATCATATGCAGAAATCGCTTCAATCTGGCTTCTGAATGCTTCTGCTGACTGCGGATAGGGGTAATCTATGGCATATTGCAATGCAATTTTTACCAAGGTCTGATTTTCAAAAAATTTGTCCGTAAAAAGCCACTGGAAAAGCTGTGCCAACCACAATTCCGTTTTCAGACCTGTTTCCAGCATTTCAGCCAAGTTGTTCAACAGCATGCGGTTTCGTGACGATATGCTGGGGGCCGTAGCAGCCAGTGTAAGCGTGCATACCTGCTCTGGATGGCGGGCTGCCCATTCCATGGCCACCATGCCGCCCATGGAATGGCCGACAAGGTGGGCTGCGGGTAAGCCGAGATGTTTCAGCAAGGCCGCACAGTCTTCGGCCATATCTGCAATGCTGATGCTAATGCCTGTTTGTGTTGATCTGCCGGCGCCACGATTGTCGGGCAGGATCAGGGTAAAGTGTGCTGAAAGCAGCGGAATTACGGTTTGCCAGCTTTGGGAATCGCTGGCCAGACCTGCAATCAATACCAATGGTGGGCCGTTGCCGCAGATATCGTAGTAGGTGTTACGTCCTCTGTTCGTGAAGAATGCCATGCTATTGATCTATCTTGCAGGCGCAGGATTGTTCTGCCCGCCGCTTTCTGATGTACGCCGGATACCAGTTGGTAAAAAGCATGGTGATCAACATGAGGGTATATTGAAGGGTTTCCCATTGCCAGTGCGGGATATTGTGAATAAACGTGCGAAGCCATGCCAGAAGCACACCGGCAGTGAAAACAATACCCCAGGCGGAAGTGATGATGTAGTTGGTTCTCAAAAATACCGGATTGTTCCACAAGGCCGGATCGGTATGCTGTTTTGCATAATCCATTGTGAATGGTCGGCCGATTGCAACAGAAAACCAGGTGCCAAGCGCCAATGCCCCGTGTGAAAGCATGCCCATATTATTAACCGCCCACATGTCATTAAACAAGACAACGGCAATGATGGCATAACTGAAAAAGATCACTCCGGCCCACAGGATTACCCCCCTGTGCAGTTTTGTCACTGCCATTATGATTACCAGCAGTGCCGCGACAACGATACCCAGTTTAAGTCTGAACATACCCGGACCGGAAATGAACATGAATGCGATCCAGGGGGCGAAGCTGAGCAAGAGTTTCAAAAGAGACAATTGGTTAACCTCCGGTTATCGTTAGTCCGAAACAGTGATCTTTATGGCGCAGCTTTTAACTGGTTGCCCCTTTTCCCAAGGGCGCCTGTAGACAAGGTTTAGGTTGCCTTTGCCGGCTGTTATGGTTTCAAATTTGTAGATGCTGGTACCACCACTACCTATCATGGAGCTATCAGGCTGATAGGTCGGTTCACCTGCTTTACGCAACGACGCCGGAAGGTTTGTCACTTGCCAGGAATAGCCGGTGGTGGGATTGGCTGGAAGTCTGAGTATCAGGCTGTTGCCAGTTTTGAAAATCTGGTCAGTGCCACAGCTGCTGTCATTGATTGTAATCTCGGCTGAACGGCAAACCGTCGGCATAGTTATGATTGCTATCAGCAGAAAATGCAGAATGTGCTGTCTCATGGCGATGTTCCTTTTTAAGAATGTTTTGAATCAATAATGACAAGACATATCAGAAAATAAGGCCAAAGTAAAAGAGAGTGTTAAAGAACAACCCAAAACCGCCAGGTGCTTCGGATTGAGCTGATATGTCTTGCTTTTCCGTAAACCAGTCACTGCTGTCCTGAACATGCCGAAAAGCCTGGAAGTTGGCAGGCAGATGGTGTAAAAAGATGCATTCAGAATATTGACAACAATTCAGCTTATTTTGTGTTGAGCAGGGCATTTCGATGGTTACAACCACCATTTTAGATCGTCATGGCATTACTATTCCGTCAGAGCTGTTGGCACAGCTGGGGCTCAAGCCGGGTGATGCCGTTGCCCTTGAGGCTGTCGAGAACGGTTGCCTGCAGGTTCGCCCGATAAAAACCGCTGCTGTGACTCCTGCCGGTCATGCAAAATCAGGACCGGCAAGCATTGCGGCTGAAGGTGACGTTGTTGCGGCGATAGCCCGCAAAAACCTGCAGACCAGGATGCAGTTTATCAAGGGGGTCGGGCCCAAACTGTCTGAGATGTTAGCCAGACGGGGAGTGAATTGCGTTGAAGACGCCTTGTATCTGTTGCCGCTCAGATACGAGGACCGTCGTGAACTGCGTTCGACTGCCAAGTTGCGAGTTGGTTTTACTGAGGTTTTTTCGGGCAGGGTGGTTTCTGCAGATGTAACCACAACCAGGGGAGGGCGGCGTTTTTTTGAGGCAGTTGTGGCCGACGACAGCGGCAGTGTGACCTTGAAATGGTTCAATGCCAACGCCACCTTTATGAAGCGTGTCTGGAAAGTAGGCCGAACCGGCATATTTACCGGCGAGGTATCGCAGTACACCTATCAGCGTGAGGTCCACCATCCTGATGTAGAGTGGCTTGAGGAGGGACAGCGTGTCGCTGACATCATGGCTGCTGACCCGGTTAATTTTGGCCGGATTGTGCCGGTTTATCCTCTCACGGAAGGGCTGAGTCAGAAGGTGATGCGCAAGGTTATGCGAGAGGTGCTGGACGGATTTCTTGATGATGTGCAGGAGATGATCCCTGCTTCTGTACTGCTGCCTCTCCAATTGCCAAAGCTGCGCAACTCTTTGCATGAGGTGCACCAGCCTTCTGCTGACGCACGCTTGGATGAGCTGAATGAGGGGCGTACGGCGGCTCATCGTGCCATTGCTTTTGATGAGTTTTTCTTCTGGGAACTGGGACTGGCGTTAAAACGCCAAGGGATGGCGCTGGAGGATGGCATCTCTTTTCAGGTAAATCATTATTATACAAAACAGTTGGCAAAGCTGCTGCCGTTTGAGCTGACATCCGCCCAGCGTCGCGTGCTTACGGAGATCAAGAATGATATGATGGTGCCGCATCCCATGCATCGGCTCGTGCAGGGTGATGTTGGCAGCGGCAAGACGCTGGTGGCTTTGATGGCAGCATTGGTGGCGGTGGAAAACGGTTATCAGGTGGTCATCATGGCACCCACCGAGATTCTGGCCGAACAGCACTGGCATACTACCCATCGCTGGTGTGCCGAGTTGGGCATCAGTACGGTGTTGATCACTTCAGGCATGAAGGGTAAGGCAAAAAATGAAGTAATATCAAGGATTGCTGACGGCTCGGCGCAGATTGTGATCGGCACCCATGCGGTGATTCAGGAAAAAGTTGAATTCGCCCGACTCGGTCTGGTGATCATTGATGAACAGCATCGTTTCGGGGTACTGCAGCGCGGTATCCTGAAAAAGAAGGGGATAAATCCCGATATGCTTGTTATGACCGCAACTCCTATACCGCGTACGCTGGCCATGACACTGTTCGGGGATCTTTCGCTTTCTGTGATTGATGAATTGCCTCCCGGCCGCACACCCGTTGATACAAAGATCTATTTCGAAAACCGCCGTTCGCAGGTTTATGACATAATCCGCGCCGAGGTCAAGCAGGGGCGTCAGGCATATATCATCTACCCGCTAGTGGAAGAGAGTGAAAAGAGCGAACTGAAGGCGGCCAGCCAGATGGCGGAACATCTCAAGGACGATATCTTTCCCGAGATGAGAGTGGGGCTGTTGCACGGCAGGATGACTCCTGAGGAAAAAGAAACAGTTATGCTGTCCTTCAAATCTGGTGACGTTGATATACTGGTTTCCACCACTGTGATCGAGGTCGGCATTGATGTGCCTAATGCTACGGTAATGGTGATTGAGCATGCCGAACGCTTCGGGCTGTCTCAGCTGCATCAGCTGCGAGGGCGGGTAGGTAGGGGGGCGGCCAGGTCGCGCTGCATTCTGCTGACACAGGGCAGGTTGTCTGAAGAGGGCGAAAAACGCTTGCGGGTCATGGAGTCGACTACGGACGGTTTCCGTATTGCGGAGGCTGACCTGGAGATCCGTGGCCCCGGTGATTTTCTTGGTACGCGCCAGTCCGGCATGCCGGATTTTCGTGTGGCCAATATTCTGCGAGACGCCAATATGCTGGATCAGGCCCGCCAGGCGGCTTTCGCGCTGCTTGAAAGTGATCCTCAACTGCATTTGACCCAACACCAGTCACTGCGTTCCGAACTGGTCAGAAGGTGGGGACAGCGGCTGGAGTTGGGAAGTATCGGCTGATGTTTGCTGCTTCAGCTTGTTGCGGAGAGACCTTAAATACCGGATGTGACACTGATGAAGATTCTGACCTTTAAAGACATAGAACAGTTCCCGCTTGCCGGTTCTGTTGTTGCCATAGGCAATTTCGATGGCGTGCATCGCGGTCATCTGGAGATATTCCGTCGCATAAAATCAAAAGCTGCTGAAATGGGACTGCCTGCAGTTGTGGTTACCTTTGAGCCACACCCGCTGCATCTGCTGGCTCCGGAAAAAGCCCCGCAGTTGATAACGACGATTGAACAGAAAATTGCCCTGATTCAGGAGTCCGGCGTAGATGTAGTTGTGGTGGTTGGTTTTACCAAAGAGTTTTCTAGCATACCCGCTGATGTTTTTGTATCGGAGTATCTTTGCGGCAGGCTGGGCATGCGCCATATCGTCATCGGTCATGACTATGCTTTCGGGTACAAACGTCAGGGCAATGTGGAAACGCTTTCATGGATGGGGTCTGAGAATGGTTTTACCATAGAAAACCTTGACCCCGTGGGCGAGGGGGAGGTTGTTTTCAGCAGCACACTTGTTCGCAACATGATTTCCACTGGCAGTGTATCTGCCGTCACCTCCATTCTTGGCAGGTTTCATGCGGTTTCTGGCGTTGTGGTGCATGGCCGTGAAATCGGGCAGATGATCGGGTTTCCGACCGCCAATATTCAGACATTTAATGACCTGATGCCGGCAGACGGTGTTTATGCGGTAATGGTGGCTGTCGGTGGGAAACTATTTAAAGGTGCTTGCAGCATTGGCACAAATCCGAGTTTTGGCGGTTACAGTCATACCTTTGAGGTGTTTTTGCTGGATTTTTCTGCTGAACTGTATGGTGTTGAATTGTCGGTTGTCTTTATTGAGCGTTTACGGGAGGTTCAACGTTTTGACTCGGTGGCTGCTCTGATAGAGGCGATCGGCAAGGATGTAGACAAGGCTGGTAAAGTACTTTCCGGAGTAGATATGAAGATGGTCAAACCATTGTTTACCGGCAGGCATATTGAGGGGCAGTCGTGAGGAATGGCTTTGATCTGAAGTTTTGGGCCGGTATAGGCGTGAGCCTGTTCTTCATGTTTCTGCTGTTGAGAAAGATTGATCCAGCACAATTGATGTCTGCATTACGGACAGTGAATTACCGTTTTGTTATAGTGGCTGTTGTGCTGACCTTTATCAGCTACTTTCTCAGGGCTGTGCGCTGGCGTTATCTGCTGATGCCAATCAAGCCGATTGCTTTGTCAGCGCTTTATCCTGCTACCATTATCGGCTATATGGCCAACAATCTGCTGCCGGCACGTTTGGGTGAGTTTGTTCGGGCCTATGTACTGGCGCGGCGCGAGGGGCTTGAAACACCTTCTGTGTTTGCATCTCTGGTGATTGATCGTCTTTTTGACGGTTTTACTGTGCTGCTGATGTTGCTGTTGACTCTGTTTACATTGCAGCTGCCGCAGGGAATGAGCGAGGCGGAGACGGCGTTAAGGATGGGTGGCGTTATTACCTTTCTGCTTTATTGCGTGGTTATGCTGTTTCTGTATCTGCTTAAAAGCAATACCGCTAAGACCTTGGAATATACCGGCAAGGTGCTAAAACCCTTTCCTCTTGCTTTTGGCACCAAGGTGCTTGCATTGCTGGGTTCGTTTATCGGCGGCATCAGGCTGTCTTCGCGTATCGGGCATATCATTGCACTCCTCGTCTCTTCCGTGCTGATCTGGTTTTTTGCGCTACTGCCGGTTGATATGGTGCTGCGGGGGTTTGAAATCCATCTGCCGCTTTCGGCTTCCATGTTTATTCTTGTGCTGCTGGTTTTTGCCGTAATGGTGCCGGCTTCGCCAGGTTTTATCGGTACTTATCATTATGCCTGTTATAAAGGGCTGTCTGCTTTTGGCATAGGTGATGCCGCTTCGGTGAGTATAGCGATCGTCATTCATGGAGTTGCGTTTTTTCCTGTGATAGTAGCCGGTTTCTATCATCTGTGGAAGGAAGGGCTTTCGCTGAGTGCCATGAAACAGGCTGGTAACCGCTTATGAAACTGTCTTTCCCGAAGCCCAGGCTGCCGTTTGGCTTAAAGATGCCGCAGTGGCTTGATCCGTATCTGGTCCTCTCTTTTGCGTTGCCTTTTCTGATTTACATGGCCACTCTGGCCCCGTCTGTTACCTTCTTTGACAGCGGGGAGTTCATTACTGCCATAGCCGGACTGGGGTCGGCACATTCTCCCGGTTATCCGCTATTTCTGATGTATGCCAAACCATTTACCTTGCTTCCAATCGGAAATATCGCTTTCAGGGTAAATATGGCCACGGCTTTTTCATCTTCCCTGGCCTGTCTGGGAGTATATCTGCTGACGGTACGGTTGCTGCGAGACAACAAGCTGGTGGACGATGAGCGGTTCAGCCGCTTTGTCATCAGTGCTGCCGGCCTAGCCGCTGCTTGCAGTTTTGCTTTTACCCCGCGACTATGGCTGCAGTCCAACCACGACAAACCCTATCCCTTGTTGTCTTTTGTTGTGGCAGTCATCGTGCTGCTGTTGCTTTCCTGGCAGGAAAAATACCGCAAAGGAGAGGATTGCCCGGCTTATATCTATGCCTCATGTTTTCTGGCTGCCATGGCCTTGGGTATTCATCAGACCGTAGTACTGATGGTGCCGCCATGGTGTCTTTTTATTCTGATGACAGATTGGCGTTTGATCAAGCGTATCAAGGAGATTGTGATCGCCGTGCTGTTTGCGCTGTTGGGGTTCGCGGGGCAGTTATATCTGCCGCTGCGTGCTGCTGCTGATCCCATGCAGAACTGGGGGGACACAAAGACGGTCGGTAATTTTCTCTGGCATTTTCTGCGCCGGGGCTACGGTGATGACCCGCATGTTCGCGATGCTTACCTGCTGTGGTCTCAATTGAAGGCGTTCAGTATCCCCCATGAGTTTACCTGGCTGGGCGTATTACTGGTTCTGCTAGCCCTGATGTATTTGTTGAACAGGAAAAAAGCATTTGCCTGCATGTATGTGACGGCTGTGTTCATATTTTTGCTGGTGATAGTCGGCTACTTTAATACACCTTTCGATATGATTTTTCTTACGGAGGAGTTTTTTACTCCGCTTTATCTGCTTTCTGCCGTCATGACAGGTGTGGGGCTTTACAATTTGCTGTTGTTTGCCGTCAGAAGAACGGAACTGCCGGAAAAATTCAGCTTCAAGATATACGGCGTTGTTTTGTTGCTGTTTTTTTCTCTGCCATTGTGTCTGTGCGCTGCAAACTATTATGAAAATGATCAGCATGATAATTATATTGCCTACGATTATGCGCAGAATACCTTGCGGACACTGCCTCAGGATGCGGTACTGTTTACCTGGGGGGACAGCGGCGCCTTTCCGCTCTGGTATGTGCAGGGGGTCGAAAGGATGCGCCAGGATGTGCAGATACCCCATACCCCGCATTTACTATTTAACTGGTATCTGGATACGATGCCGACACTTTTCAAAAACAGCCGACTGCGTGATGCTGATGTGCAGTCATCTGATTCAGAACTGGCCCTGGGGATTGCCATCAGCGAGGTTATTGGCCGTAGGCCGGTTTATATGGATTTTTCCACACGCTATTCTGTCAATTTCAGTTCCTACCAGACAGTTCAGAGGGGGATTATTTACAGGGTGAGGCGTAGCGGCTCGCCCTCCGGCTTTCCAGATGCCTCTGTATGGGAGAATTACAGTAACAGAGGCGTTATGAATAAAATATCTTTTCTGGATATCGACACCGAAAAGGCTATTCAGATTTATGCGCACGGTTACCTTGAATCAGGCGAGTTGTTGTTGAGCGCAGGAGAAAATGAAATGGGTACGGAGATGCTTAACAGGGCGATGCAGGTATCACCGGGTATAAGGAAACAGGTTGAGCAGGTTTATGTGCGTTTTGGAGGCAGGTTGGATGAAAAACAGGATTAACGGAAAAACTCAGGTGGTCGGTATCATCGGTCATCCAGTCGGGCACTCACTCTCACCACGGATGCAGAATGCTGCTTTCAGGGCATGTGATCTGGATTATGTTTATGTCCCGTTTGATGTGCATCCAGATCATCTTGGTGAGTCTGTTGCCGGTCTGCGTGCTTTGGGCGTCCGTGGGTTCAATGTCACAATCCCGCACAAGGCTGAAGTCATGCGTTATCTTGATGCGCTTGATGAAAGTGCTGTGCAGGCCGGTGCTGTGAATACCGTCTTAAATGCTGCTGGCCAGCTTACTGGATTCAATACGGATGGTGATGGGCTTGTCAAGGTGCTGGCCGAGGAACTTGACTTTTTACCAATGTCACGGAAAATTGTTGTTGTCGGGGCGGGAGGCGCTGCCAGGGGGGCGATCGCCTCTCTGTGCAGAAGCGCAGCAACCCAAATCACGATAATTAATCGCAGTCTGGCAAGGGCGCAGGTCTTGGCAGAAGATATGCGGAATTTTCATCATCTGGTTGAGCTTAACGTTGTTGATGTCAACTCTCCGAGTGATGAATATTTGTCTGATTGTGATCTGCTGATTAATACGACATCTGTCGGCATGAACGGTGACAGCATTGATTGTATTGATCTGGACACCTTGCCGGGACATGCCAGGGTTTATGATATGGTTTATGCACCATTGGTTACGCCTCTGCTTGAAATGGCAAAAAAACGCGGACTTAAATGTGCAAATGGACTGGGTATGCTGGCCGGGCAGGGTGAGTTGGCTTTTCGTATCTGGAGCGGCGTTGTGCCTCCTGTTGGCATGATGAGAAGTGTGCTGGATAAAATTTGTAGTTCCTAACAAGTGCTTGACATTACTTGGTGTTAAAAGCATATTTGATCGATAATACATTGCGGAGGAAGTATGCAGCCGAGCAGGCTGGGAGAAATCCTGGTTAACAATAATCTGGTCACCAGAGAACAACTTGCCAGGGCACTTGAGGAACAGAAGTTGTCAGGTGGACAATCAAGGCTTGGTACGATCCTGATCAAGCATAATGTGCTCACAGAGCATGATCTGACTTCATTTCTTTCCAGACAGTACGGCGTGCCTACGGTTAGCCTGGCCGATTATGATATCGATCCTGCAGTCATCAAGATCATCCAGCCTGAGATCGTTCAGAAATATCAGATTGTGCCTATAAACAGGACCGGTGCAACACTTATTGTCGCGGTCAGTGATCCATCCAATCTGTTTGCCATAGAAGATATCAAATTCATGACCGGCTACAACGTGGAGATGGTCGTCGCCTCGGAAAGTGACATCAAGGGGGCGCTCGACAAATATTATGATCAATCAGCTTCCCTGGCTGATGTCATGGGCGATATTGAGTTGGAGGATCTGGAGGTTGTCGAGGATCACGATGATGTTGACCTGAACTCTATCGAACGCGCCACTGAGGATGCTCCGGTTGTGCGTATGGTTAATGCCATATTGCAGGATGCTATACGAAAAAAGGCCAGCGATATTCATATTGAGCCTTATGAAAAGTTGTTCCGGGTGCGTTACAGGATTGACGGCGTTCTTTATGAGGCCATGAAGCCGCCGATGAAATTGAAAAATGCAATTACTTCCCGTATCAAGATCATGGCGGAGCTTGATATCGCTGAGCGTCGTCTGCCCCAGGATGGCCGCATAAAAATCAAGCTTGGTGGCGGTAAGGATATGGATTTCCGTGTTTCCGTATTGCCGACCCTGTTTGGAGAAAAGGTTTGTATGCGTCTGCTGGATAAAAGCAGTCTGCAGACCGACCTGACAAAACTGGGCTATGAAACGGATGCGCTGGCTCATTTTTTGCGTGAGATTCATAAGCCCTTTGGTATGGTGCTGGTTACTGGCCCAACAGGCAGTGGTAAGACGGTTTCTCTTTATTCAGCTCTTGCAGAGCTGAATAAGGTTTCGGAAAATATCTCAACAGCAGAAGATCCTGTGGAGTTTAACTTTGCCGGTATTAATCAGGTGCAGATGCATGAGGATATCGGACTGAACTTTGCGGCTGCATTGCGCTCATTTTTGCGTCAGGATCCTGACATCATCATGATCGGCGAGATTCGTGACTTTGAGACGGCCGAGATAGCAGTAAAGGCCGCTTTGACGGGGCATTTGGTACTCTCCACGCTGCATACCAACGACGCACCGGCAACGGTAAACCGTTTGCTTAATATGGGTATTGAGCCTTTTCTGGTCGCCTCTGCTGTTAACCTGATAACAGCTCAGCGCCTGGCCAGGCGTGTATGTAGTGAATGTAAGGAACCGGAAGAGATTCCTGTACAGGCCTTGATTGATGCCGGTGTGCCACAGGAAGAGGCTGCTTCGTATGTTTGTTACCGCGGTAAAGGGTGTCCGACTTGCAATAACACAGGCTATAAGGGGAGGGTTGGCTTTTACCAGGTTATGCCGATGATGGAGGAAATCAGGGAGCTAATCCTGAATGGTGCCAACACGGCTGAAATCAAGCGCGAGTCGATGCGCCTTGGTATTAAAACCATGCGGCAATCCGGATTGACGAAACTTAAAGAGGGAGTGACTTCCTTTGAGGAAGTGCTGAGGGTTACTGTTGCCGACGACTAGCAAGGAGAGATAATATGGTTAACCTGCATCAGTTGTTGAAAATCCTGGTTGAGGCTGGTGGATCCGATCTCCATGTTACTACCAATTCGCCTCCTCAGATCCGGGTTGATGGTAAACTGACACCACTCGATTTGCCGCAGTTGAATCAAGTGGATACAAAACAGCTGTGTTACAGTGTGCTTACGGATACCCAGAAACACAAGTTTGAAGAAGAGAATGAACTGGACCTTTCTTTTGGTGTAAAAGGGCTATCCCGTTTCAGGGGTAACATTTTTGTGCAGCGAGGAGCGGTTGGAGCTGTTTTTCGCGTAATTCCTTACAAAATACTATCCTTTGAAGAACTCAACCTTCCTCCTGTTGTCGTTGACCTGGCTTCAAAGTCGCGCGGCTTGATTCTGGTTACCGGACCCACCGGCAGCGGTAAATCAACTACTTTGGCATCCATAATTGATTATATCAATATCAATCGCCACGAACATATTGTTACCATTGAAGATCCGATCGAGTATCTGCATCCGCATAAAGGGTGTCTCGTAAATCAGCGCGAAGTTGGAGCTGACACCAAGGGGTTCAAACAGGCCTTGAAGTATGTGCTGCGTCAGGACCCTGATATCGTGCTGGTGGGGGAGTTGCGTGATCTTGAGACCATTGAGGCTGCTTTGACGCTTTCTGAAACCGGGCATCTCTGTCTGGCGACGCTTCATACCAACTCCTGCGTACAAACTATAAATCGTGTGATAGATGTCTTTCCACCGCATCAGCAGACCCAAATCAGGGCCCAGCTCTCTTTTGTGCTTGAAGGGGTATTGTCACAAATGCTGCTGCCGAAGATGAATGGTGGAGGCCGAGCATTGTCTTTGGAGGTAATGGTGCCTAATCCGGCAATTCGTAATCTTATTCGTGAGGATAAGGTGCATCAGATATATTCCCAGATGCAGATAGGTCAGGATAAGTTCGGAATGCAAACCATGAACCAATCTTTGTTTATGCTCTATCAAAGACGTCAGATATCTCTTGAGGAAGCTTTAGGGCGCTCTCAAGACCCTGAAGAACTCAAACAGATGATCAGTAATCCAACGGCGGCCAGCCTGCAGCGCCGTCCTCCAATCCGTTGATATTATTAAAGGGAGTGGGATATGCCTAAGTTTAAGTGGGAAGCCCGTACAAAGAGCGGTGGAACTCAGAGCGGCGTAATTGAGGCTAAAGATGCTGCAATCGTTGAAGCACAGCTGAAAAAGTCAGGATACACAAATATTTCCATCAATGAGGAAGCCGCTGCTTTTAGCATAAAACTGCCAAAGTTCGGTGGCGGCGGAAAAGTAGATACAAAAGACTTGGTCGTATTTACACGGCAGTTTGCCACCATGATCGATTCTGGATTACCTCTGGTGCAGTGTCTGGAAATACTGTCCAGCCAACAGGAAAACAAAACCTTTAAAGAAGTCTTGGTTAAGGTCAAGGAAAGTGTTGAGAGCGGCTCAACGTTTGCGGATGCGCTTTCAAAACACCCCAAGGTGTTTGACGACCTGTTTGTAAACCTTGTTGCTGCTGGCGAGATCGGCGGTATTCTGGACACAATACTTCAGCGTCTTGCTGCATATATCGAGAAGGCCATGAAGCTGAAGAAACAGATCAAGGGTGCTATGGTCTATCCGACAACAATAGTTGCCATTGCTGTTATTGTTGTCGGTGTTATTCTGGTCTTCGTTATCCCCACGTTTGCTAAAATGTTTCAGGAGTTTGGTGGTGAATTGCCAGGGCCTACAAAGCTTGTAATTGCTTTAAGTGCATTTATGAAGAAATATATACTTGTGATTCTTGCTGCTGGTTATGCTGCTAGTTGGGGCATAAAAAAGTATTACAATACCCCGGTGGGACGTAAAAATATTGATGGGATGGCCCTTAAGGCACCGGTTTTTGGGCCGTTGATTAAGAAAGTTGCAGTTGCCAAATTTACAAGGACTCTGGGTACCATGATCAGTTCCGGTGTGCCGATAATGGATGGTCTGGATATTGTTGCCAAAACAGCGGGCAATAAAATTGTCGAAGAGGCAATTTATGCAGTCAGGACGGCAATATCAGAAGGCAAAACCATGGCTGAACCTTTGAATGCTTGTGGTGTTTTTCCGCCCATGGTGGTCCAGATGATATCTGTAGGTGAAGCTACAGGTGCCATGGATACAATGTTGAACAAGATAGCTGATTTTTATGATGATGAGGTGGATGATGCTGTTTCCGCCATGACTGCCATGATGGAGCCTTTGCTGATGGTCTTTTTGGGTACCACTGTTGGTGGTTTGGTTATCGCCATGTATCTGCCCATATTCAAGCTGGCCGGGGCCGTTGGTGGATAGAAATGCTGTATGAACGCCGTTTGAGGCTTTTTATATATGCGAGACTTGTTGTAACTTTTCTTTTTCTTGTATCAACGATTGCTCTATATTATTCAGATTCTGTAGCCATCAAACATCAGACCTACATTGGTCTGGTGCTTTTGATGGCTTTTTCTTTTGTTTTTTCTATTGTCAGTCACAGCTTTTTGCACAACCAATCCTATCATCTGTTTATCTCGTACCTGCAAACGATCTGGGATCTTTCGTTTGTTACAGTGCTGCTTTTGCTTACCGGTGGGGTATCAAGCCCTTATCCTTTTCTCTATCTACTTTCGATAATGAATGCCGGTGTTTTGCTGGGACGCCGGGACGCATTGTATACTGCATCGTTATGCGTAATTCTGTATGGTGCCATAGTTGACTTGCAGTACTTTGGTTATCTTGAAAGTATGGGATTGAGCTCTTACACTGCTAAACAACTGGGTTCTTCGCATCTGTTCTATAATATCTTTGTTCATATGCTTGGATTCTATCTTGCAGCTGTTATTACAGGTTATTTGTCTGAAACTGCCAAAAACAATGCCGACGAATTGCAGAAAAAGAACTTCAACTATCTGGAACTGGAACGTTTGAGCACCTCCATTGTTTCAAATCTGGATAGCGGATTGATGACAGTTGATGCAACGGGTAATATTCAGTTGTTTAACAGGTATGCAGAGGCCTTTACAGGCAAAAGGCAGATTGAGATATTTGGAGAGCATGTCAGTGCCGTGTTGCCAATGCTGTCAGATATTATTATTAATTCAGATCACCCTATGTCAGGTGAAGTCGAAGGCTTAATTAGTACTAGGAGCGTTACAATTTGGTACAGCATTATACCGTTGAATGCAATCAGTGGTGAAAGCAATGGCTGGCTGGTAAATTTCAGGGATATCTCAGAAGTGAAAAAGTTGGAATTAACGGTAAAGCTTAAGGAACGTTTGGCGGTGTTGGGTGAGTTGTCAGCAAGAATGGCTCATGAAATCAAAAATCCGCTGGCTTCCATGGGAGGCGCTGTACAGTTGCTTGCGGAGCATTGTCCAGAAGGCCAACATGATAAAAAATTGCTGACAATTATACTTAGGGAGTCAGAGCGCTTGAATTCGCTGATTTCAGATTTTTTGTCTTATGCGCGGCCAGCATTGCCGGTTAAACAGAGAATAGTTTTGTATGAATTAGTAAATGACATTTTCATGTTATTAAACGCTGATAGCAGATGTGAAAAAGTTGTGATGCAAAATCTGGTGCCACAGCAATTTGAAATCTTGGCTGATAGTAATCAGGTAAAACAAGTATTGTTTAATATCATCAATAATGCTTTAGATGCTATGAATGCTACTGGGCAAATAGTTGTAGATGCTTCCAAGGTCAATAATGATAAAAGCCTGGACCAGCAAGATGAAATGATAAAGATTACTGTGGCAGATAACGGGCCAGGTTTTGCCGGTGAACCCCTTACTCATGTGTTTGAACCATTTTGGACTACGAAGCCCGATGGAACCGGTCTGGGTCTTGCAATCGTATATCGCATTATGGAAGGGCATGGCGGAGGGGTCAGCATAGAAAACAATATTAGCGGTGGCTGTAAAGTGTCATTGTGGTTTCCTGTTTGTTAACCTTGCAGATATCAGTCAACGTCTTTCATGGTCAGATAGAAGCCAAATTTCTTGTCAACTGATAGAATGTGGGTAACGAGCCAGTCTTTAAGAAACTGCAGGATTTTCAGTTCCATTTCATTGGAATTGTTTTGCAGACCTGTCTTGAATGAGATTACTTTTTCCAGAAAGCTGGCGTGCTCATTTATATGTGAAGCAAGGTGGGGATAATCGTTGTCCCTCATCAATTGTTCTTCTGCGCCGAAGTGGTAAACGGCGTAATCGTGCAAATCATTAATCAGTTGTTCCATCTCGTTCAAATCAAAAGGATTGTTGTTGATGAAACTGTCGTAAGTTGCATTCAGTAGAGAAACCAGGTGCTTGTGGTGATTATCAATCATAGGCACTCTCAACAAGAAAGAATCCGACCATTCAAATATGGACATGATAATCTCCTCTGGCTGCTAGCAGGTTCAGTTCGTGATAGAGTTAAGGGTCAATACCGTCCGGTATGCCTTTGGTGGCAACGAAAACACCATAGTCAGCATCAGTACCCATAATATGCTCAACGAGCCAGTCAGTAAGGAAATTTAATATCTGCATATCAATCATAGTAATACCGGATTTATGCTTTTGTTGTAACTCTGAAACATACCGGATGAATTTTTCATGTTCTTCTTTGTGTTCTGTCAAAAATGGATAGTTATGTTTGCTCATCCAGTGTTCTTCGGCTGTAAAGTGGTAAAACGTATATTTTGCCAATTCTTCAAGCACAGCCTCCAACTCTTCCTTTGGAGCGCTTGATATGATGCCGTCATGAGTCAAGTTGATCAGACTCACAAGGTGCTGGTGATGCTCATCGAACTGTTTTATACCCGTCATGTATTTGCTGTTCCAATATATTAGCGACATTGTTATCTCCGCAATGTTGGGTATGCTTCTATTCAGATATTATCAGGTGCGTGATCTGTGTCAATCCTGAGACAAACTCTTCTGAAATAGAAAAAGCCCCTAATAATAAGGGGCTTTAAGGTTGATATGCAATAAGCTTAAAAGCGCCATAGCACGAAACCGTCTGGCGATGCTCTGCTCCATTCCTTACGGTTTATATAACCATCTTTGTTTTGGTCCACATGTTCAAATAGTCTTCTGTTCTGTTCTTCGTTGATAGCAGCAATTTCTCCCTGCTCGATCAGCTCTTTATGTTGCAGTTGTCTGGCCCCGTCTTTTCTTTTAACAACAACAAGATCACCTCCAGCAATTTCCTCCTTACTCAATACGCCATCCTTGTTCTTATCAAGTTTATCAAAGAGAGTGTCGTCGTCGGAGATGCAGAAAGTTGGGGAAGATAAAAGAAGGGCCAAGCAGCATGTCATAAGTATCTTGTTCATATTAGCTCCGTTGGATGGTTGCAGAATATTTTGAAAATCTATCACGATTGGCTCGATCAATAAATAAAAAAAGCCGGCCATTTATTGACCGGCTTGGCATAGAGTATTAGAAAAACTAAGCGTATGTCGAAAAGCTCTGACCGCTTTGTTTCACTGGTTGAGCAGCTTGTTGGGCATTCTGAGCAAGCATGTTGGCCATCTGATTTTGTTGATTGGCCTCCATTTTCATTATTTTAACTGACATTGCTGACTGGGCTTGCCCCAATTGCATCATTAATGAGGTCCCTGCTATTGCGCTGGTGTCCATAATACACCTCGTAAATAGAATTTTATGGATTAAATATACCACAAATTGCACAAGGTTCTCCAAAAAATAAATTATGCGTGCTATTTCTGCGTTTGTTTGTAAATACCTTTTCTTTCTTTTACCAGGCTGTATGCATAACCGAAAAGGATGGCAAAAAGTGAAACGCATAGTCCGGCATATAAAGGCGTAAACTGCGTGGATAATATTCCGGAAGTGATAACAACTGTCGGAGCTGTAAAAATTGAAAGGGCACCACCAGCTCTGCTCGTTCTGTCTCGCAGAAAGATTGCCAGTAACAACGGCAGGCAAAGGGTTGCCCCCCTGAGTCCCATGGAGAGAAAACTCCATTCCATGATGGCTGAATTAGCATTATATATCAGCAGGATAAATGCAGACAGTAACGCCAAGGCTGTCATCAGGCGCATCAGCAACAACTTATGCTGGGCGGCTTGTTTTATCTTGCTGATTACATCAACGATCAGTGTTGTGCCCACACCGGTAGCCAGGCCTGCTGCTGTTCCAATGGCGGTGATTAGCAGTGCGGCAAAGGCAATGCCTGCAAACAAAGGAGAAAAGTGCAGCGATATAAACAGAGGTAGTGCTTTGGCGCTTTCAATGCCAGGGGCGGAGATACGCATGTAAAGGCCAATGATGATGCCGATGAAACCGAGCGGCAGCATGACAGCAGCACTAATAAGTGCACCGTTGCGGGCAGATTTTACATCTCTGGCGGCAAAAATTGACTGAAGGTAGGTTTGTGTGGACAAAACACCGACAACTACGGAAAAGAAATCGGAAAGACTGTTGCTGACGCCGTAACCGAAAAACGAAAACCAGGGATATGGTGGGAATGATGATTGAATTCCGCTGAGGCCGCCTGCTAGTGAATATGCCAGTAAGCCGGATGCAGCCATTGATGTATAGATCAGCAGCAGTTTGACCAAGCCCAATGGGCCAGCGCTGTTCATGCCACCCCCAACGGCAAAAATGATGGTCAGTGTTACGGCAATTGCCGCAGCAGAAATCATTGATATGTTGAATAGGGTGGATAACAGGGCTCCAGCTGCCAAAAGCTGAGCCACAATGTGTATGAACATGCCGCAGGCAGAAAATATGCTGGCGCAGACGCGGGCCCGTTCTCCGTGGTAGTGTGAAATGAATTGGGGAATAGTTTCTACCATCCCTCTTCTAAGTGATGGTGCCATGGACACGCCCAGAAAAAGGCAGGCGATGCTGCAGCCGCATGTGAACCACCAAGCCGATAGGCCGAAAGTATAAGCCAGCTGCACGGTGCCGATGGTTGCTGCTCCGCCTACCAGTGTGCCCAGGATGCCTCCAGCAACATGAAAACTGTTGGCGCTGCGGCCAGCCAGGGAGAAATCCGTTGCGGATTGAACCTTTCTTGTGCTGTAAACAGCAACTGCAATCATGACAGCCATGGTTGCCAGAAAGGCCAAGATAAATGAAACGGGAACGTGCATGCTACTTTTTCTTCTTTTCTCCGGAAAGGTATGCGCTCAGAAAGCCCTTCTTGTATTCCATGAAACGGTTGTTAGCGATAGCCTCTCTGATCTCCGCCATCATATTCAGATAAAAATGCACATTGTGGATGGCAGAAAGCACAGCAGAAAGCACCTCGTTGGCGGCAAACAGGTGGTGAATGTAAGCGCGGCTGAAATTCTGACATGTATAGCAAGAACAGGATGGATCAATGGGAAAGAAGTCACGTTTGTAGTTTTTGTTTGTCAGCCTGATCTTGCCCCTTTTGGTGAACAGAGTGGCGCTACGGGCATAGCGTGTAGGGATCACGCAGTCGAACATATCTATCCCCCGCTCAACGCTTTCCAAGATGTCTTCAGGCAGGCCGACCCCCATCAAATAACGGGGTTTATCTTCTGGCAGATGCGGCGCGGTCCAGCCTACAACCTTTTTCAGTAACTCCAGTCCTTCTCCCACACTTACCCCGCCGATGGCATAGCCCGGCAGATCCAGTTTGCTCATCTCACGGGCACACATGGCGCGCAGATCCTCATAAACACTACCTTGCACAATTCCGAACAAGGCCTGCCCGTTATCGGTCATGGTTTGCTGACACTGCTTGAGCCAGCGAATGGTTTTATTGGTGGATTGTTCGGCATAGGTGCGATCGCATGGGTATGGGATGCACTCGTCAAAGGCCATGATGATGTCCGCCCCCAGGTTTTGCTGGATGTTGATGGCTGTTGCCGGGTCCAGATATATTTCTTCACCGGTAATCTCGTGCCTGAAAAAAACACCATCTTCCGTGATGCGCTTGTTGGGCAGTGAAAAAACCTGAAAGCCACCTGAATCGGTAAGAATAGGCTTGCTCCAGTTCATGAATTTATGCAGTCCGCCCGCTTTTTTGACCAATCCTTCACCGGGCTGCAAATGCAGATGATAGGTGTTGCTGAGGATGATCTGCGCGCCGGTTTCCTCTATCTGGGCCGGGGTCAGCGGCTTCATTGCGCCATGTGTGGCAACGGGCATGAAGATTGGTGTCTGTATCTGGCCGTGCATGGTGGTTACTACGCCAAGGCGTGCCGCGCTCTGCTTGTCTTTCTTCAGCAGTTTGAATTCCATGGTCTGTCTCCGTATGTTGTGCTGCCTGTTTTGACTCATTTATATACAAACCTTGCCGGTTCAACAACCAAAACCACACCTTGCTGCATGAAAAGATGCTATGGATTGTTACAGTGCAGTTACAATACAGCAAAAACTGCCTTAAGACCTTGTGTGTAGGTGCTTTGCTGTTGCAAAGCGGTTAAAATCGGCTAAATTAAATATAGTAGTGGCAGTTTCTTTTTAACGCAGCGTAAGGAGCGGTTGAATGATGGATAAGAAAAACAAGCCCATGACGGAGCTAAACCAGGATATGAAGGAAATAGACGCTGGGGATATGGAAGGCGTAGCTGTCATACCAGAACTATTAGACGAACAGCCTGTTACGGAAATAGAAGATGAAAGCGCGGAGGCGTTCGATCTTTCTGACAGTGAATGGTACCTTAACCGGGAACTTACTTGGCTGGAATTCAACAGGAGAGTCTTACACGAGGCTGAAGATGAGCGTACCCCGCTGCTTGAAAGGATAAAGTTTGTAGCCATAGTGAGTTCTAATCTGGACGAGTTTTTCATGAAGCGTATTGGCGGTCTCAAACAGCAGATCGGGGCTGCCATAAAGGAGCTAACACTGGATGGCCGGACACCGCGTCAGCAGGTTAGTGAGTGTTATGAAACGGTCAGGGAGATTGAAACCCGTAAGGAGGATCTTTATCACAAGTTGTTGGCCCTGATGGAAGAAAAAAATATCATTATTGAAAAGTATGCAGAATTGTCACCCAAGGAAAAGAAGCAGCTTCGCAACTATTACTATGACAATATTTTTCCATTACTGACACCGCAGTCGATCGATCCAGCGCATCCTTTCCCTTTTATTTCTAACCTTTCGTTAAATCTGCTGGTAACTCTGCGTTATCCCAAGTCCAGCGACACCTGGCTGGCACGGGTGAAAATGCCGGTAGACCAAGGGACGCCACGTTTTATGCGTGTCGGCAAGTCTGACAGGTTTGTCAGACTTGAAGATGTGATGGAAAATAACCTTGATATGCTCTTCCCGGGTATGGAAGTGCTTTCCTGTGAAACATTCCGGGTTACACGCAATGCCAATACTGAGCAGGATGAGGAAGAGGCTGATGATCTGATGGCCATGATCGAGTCAGAGCTGAAAGAACGCAAGTTTGCACCGATAGTACGTCTGGAAGTCGGTACCGGCATGGACTCAGTTCATCGTGGTATGCTGGCAGCTGAGTTGGAACTGGATGAAGGCAGTGATGTTTTCGAGGTGCCGGGCATGCTGGCTATGCGCGATCTGTTCGAAATTACAAAACTGGATTACCCCAAACTGCACGACCCGCCGCATCACCCCCTTGATCATCCACAATTGATCAGCCAGCGCAACATCTTTCATATCATCCGTGATGCCGGTTCAATCTTGCTGCAACATCCTTACGAATCATTCGCAACTTCGGTAGAACGCTTTCTGCGCGAGGCGGCAGAAGACCCTAAGGTGCGCGGCATCAAGATGACCCTGTATCGCACATCCAGCCGTAGCCGTATTGTTGATGCGTTGATTGAAGCGGCGCAGAACGGTAAGCAGGTTGCCGTGGTAGTAGAGCTGAAGGCACGTTTTGATGAGGCGGCCAATATTCGTCTGGCTGAACGTATGGAGGAGGCCGGCATTCATGTGACCTATGGTGTGGTAGGCCTGAAAACCCACTGCAAGGTAATATTGGTTGTCCGCCAGGATTTCTCCGGGCTGAAACGGTATGTGCATGTGGGCACAGGCAACTATCATGCTGAGACGGCTCGTGTTTACACTGATGTGGGTATGCTGACCTGTGATGACACTATCGGTCAGGATGTTACCGAGCTGTTCAACTTCCTGACAACGGGGTTCATGGTCAAGCGTAAATACCGCAAGATATTCCCTGCACCAAAATTCCTGAAAAAAGCGCTGCAAGAGCGGATCGACAGGGAGATTGCCATTCACAAGGCGCAAGGAGGCGGACACATCCAGTTCAAAATGAATGCCCTGGAAGATGGTGATATAGTTAAATCGCTTTACCGCGCCTCCATGGCCGGCGTCAGGATAGACCTGATTGTGCGAGACACCTGCCGACTGCGCCCCGGCATACCTGGTCTTTCTGTAAATATTCGTGTGGTCAGCATAGTTGGTCGCTTCCTTGAACATTCCCGTGTCTACTATTTCCGTAATGGTGGACAGGAAGAATATTTCATTGCCTCCGCAGATGCTATGAAGCGTAATCTTGAGGCAAGGGTTGAAATCATGTGTCCGGTGGAAGATGCGCGGCTTACCCGGGAATTAAGGGTGATGCTTGATACACATCTACAGGATCGCAGATCTGCTTGGGAGATGCAGTTGGATGGCAGATACCGGCAGCATAAGCCGGGTGAGCATGAGTGTCTGGACGGAAGCCACAAGCTTCTGATTGTGAGGACTGAAAAACGCCTTAAGGAGTCCCAGAAACAGAAGAAAGGGAGAAAAAAGGTATTTTCTGCTCCCAAATGATACGTGTATGTGGGATTGTTTTGGTATGCAGATAAAAATATCAGGTGTTTATAAAGGTATTTTGCCTTGCTGTTAAAGCACCATCAGTGGTATTTTAACCTCTATTCTGTTCAAGGATGGAGGTTTTTTAATTTATGCTGCGCTATTTTACTGCCGGTGAATCTCACGGTCCGCAACTTACAGCTATAATCGACGGTATGCCAGCTGGCATGCCGTTGCTAATAGAGCAGATTAACCACGAATTGGCACGTCGTCAGCAAGGATACGGCCGCGGCGGCAGGATGAAGATAGAAAAGGATGAGGTAGAGATCGTATCCGGTGTGCGCTGGGGTGAAACACTGGCCTCACCTGTTACACTCGTTGTTAAAAACAAGGATTGGGAAAACTGGCGGGAAAAGATGTCACCGGCTCCTCAGCACAGGGATGACTCGCTTGCCGTAACCAGGCCGAGGCCGGGACATGCGGATCTGACAGGCACCCTTAAATATGGACATAACGATATACGCAATATTCTTGAACGCTCCAGCGCACGTGAGACAACTGTAAGGGTAGCGGTGGGAGCTGTCGCCAAGTCTCTCCTGAGGGAGTTTGGTATCCGGATTGGCGGTGTTGTCAGAGAGGTGGGGGGGATTGTTGCATCGTCTCCGGAGATGTCTCTGGAAGAACAATGGCGTGTTGCAGCTGGGTCAGAGCTTTTTAGTTGTGATCCTGCTGCTGATGAAATGATCAAGCAGCTGATTGATAAGACTAAGGCCGATGGGGATACTGTTGGCGGCGTGGTAGAGGTGCATGTAATCGGTGTTCCACCAGGTCTGGGCAGTTATGTCCAGTGGGACCGCAAACTGGATGCCCGGCTGTCCATGGCGCTAATGAGCATTCAGGCCATCAAGGGTGTAGAGATTGGGATGGGGTTTGAAACAGCCCGTTTGCCGGGTTCAAAGGTGCATGATGAGATATTCCGGGATGCTGGCAGGTGTGCAATTGCCGCAGGGAGCGCTTATTACCGTTTGACGAATAATGCTGGAGGTATTGAGGGTGGCATGTCCAATGGCGAACCAATCATATTGCGTGCTGCCATGAAGCCGATCCCGACACTATATCAGCCTTTGCGTTCTGTGGATATGCGCAGCCATGAACCGTTTGAGGCAACAGTGGAACGCTCCGATGCCTGTGCAGTTCCGGCGGCGCTTGTGGTGGCAGAGGCCGCTGTGGCCATTGAGGTGGCCAATGCCTTCCTGGAGAAATTTGGTGGTGACTCACTGGTTGAAATCAGACGAAATTATCAAGGGTATCTGGAACAAATCCGCAATGCTTGAACGTCCGTTAATTTTAACCGGCTTCATGGGGAGCGGTAAAAGCAGCGTTGGGCCATTGTTGGCGGAGATGCTGGGGTGGCGTTTTGTTGACCTGGATGCAGAGATTGTTGCCGTTGCCGGAAAAAGCATCAAGCGGATATTTGCAGAAGACGGGGAGCGCCATTTTCGATTGCTGGAAAGCAACTGCCTGGAAAAACTGCTTGCAGCAGGGGTAGCTGTGATTTCCGGGGGGGGCGGCGTGGTGGTTGCCGAGCGAAACCGACAAATGATGCGGCAGCATGGTTATGTCGTCAACCTGCAGGCGTCGCTGGCGGTGATTCTTGACAGGTTGAAGGGGGCAGCTGACAGACCTTTGTACGAGGATGAAAACGCCACCGAGCGTGTTTGTAAGCTGTTGGAAGCACGTAAAGATTTTTATGCCGATGCGGATATTAGAATTGACACGGACAATAAATCCGTGGAAGATGTTGCAGCTGAGATTTTCAGGGTTTTAAAGGGGTTGCCGGTATAATGCTATTGAATGTGGCACTTGGCAAAGACAGTTACAATATCCATATCGGAAACGGCAACCTGGATGTCCTTGGCAGCATGTGTAAAGAAAAAGGTCTGTCCGGTTCTGTTGCCGTAATAACTAATCCAACCGTTGCAGCCATATATGCAGACAGGGTGGTCAGATCGCTGGAGGATTCAGGAAACAGCGTACATTTGATACAAATGCCAGATGGCGAGGAATACAAGAACGCCAACACTCTGAACAGCATTTACGACAATCTTTTAGATGGGGGACTTGATCGCAACTCTTTCATTGTCGCCCTGGGGGGCGGTGTAGTAGGAGATGTGGCTGGGTTTGCCGCTGCTACCTATATGCGCGGTATTTCGTTTGTTCAAGTCCCAACTACACTGCTTGCCCAGGTAGACAGCAGTGTGGGAGGCAAAACTGCCATAGACCATCCGCGCGGCAAGAACCTGATTGGCGCTTTTTATCAGCCCAGGCTGGTGCTGGCAGATGTTGCTACGCTGAAAACATTGTCGGAGAGAGAATTTCGTGCCGGTCTGGCAGAGGTGGTCAAGTACGGAGTCACTTTGGATGCTGATTTTTTTGCCTATCTGGAGCAATACACTGATGGCATTCTGGCAAGAGATAAGTCCTGTCTTGAACATGTCGTTGGTCGATGCTGTCGGCTGAAGGCTGACATCGTTGAGCAGGATGAAAAAGAAACCGGATTAAGGGCAGTGCTTAATTATGGCCATACATTGGGACATGCTCTGGAGACGGCTGCCGGTTACACCGTGCTAGTGCACGGTGAAGCGGTTGCCATAGGTATGGCGATGGCTGCTGATATAAGCTTAAAACTGGGGCATTGCTGTTCTGAAGATGTGTTGAGGATCAAGTCTTTGTTAAAACACTTCGGGCTTGATTTGTCTATTCCCATTGTTGTGCGTGGCGAGATGCTGTTAGCACTGGAAACAGACAAAAAAAGCCGTGGTGGTTCTATCAGCTATATCTGCAACAAAGGTATTGGCGGCTTTGTCGTGGAAAAACTGTCTGCCGCACAGTTGTTCACCTTAAGCGGACTGGAGGTGTGAGTATGTATCAGGACTCATTATTGTCTGATATCAAGGCATATGAGGAGCGTCTCAGGAATAATCCTGAATCATTCTTGTTTGCCCGACTTTCAGAGGCATATCTCAAGGCGCAGCTTCCGGATGATGCCATACGCATTGCCAGACAGGGGGTGGCCAGATATCCTGCCTATATTGCAGGGCAACGTTCTCTTGCTATGGCGGCATATGCCAAAGGGATGGACGATGAATGCATGCATGCACTCAGGAAAGTGGTGGCGGCATCACCGGATGATGTCATAGCTCAGAAGATGCTGGGCAAGCTGCTTGTTTCCTCTGGTGATCTGGCCGCTGCTGTTGTGGCGTACAACACTGCACTTGAGTTCAGCCCTGAAGACGATGAATGTCTGCAGCAGTTGCAGGAGATAGCCAGGAAACAGATGCCGGTTTCGGTTGCTGCTGTTGCAGACAGCACAGCGGAAGAACAACCTGAATATGTCATAGAACTGTCAGAGACTGACATTGTTGTCGAGGATGAAGCTGAAGAAATCTGCCAGCAGTTGGTCACCACAGAGGAGAAGAGTGATCCGCTTTCCACTGTAACCTTGGCAGAACTGTATGCCAGACAGGGGTTTGCTGACAAAGCACTAAAAATATACAGGGAACTTGCCGTCAGTAATCCTGATAGCCTTGATATCAAGGCTCGCATCGCTGAACTGGAAAGTGCTGTTGTTCAGTCTTCTGAAGCAGGTGCTGAAGCGGTTTCAGCTGAACAGCAGACAATGGATGTTCAGCAAACAGCAAAGCAGGAGGCGGTTTTTGCCTCATCTCTCAAAGAAACCAATGATCGGGTAGTTTCTGTGTTTGAATCATGGCTTGACAATATCAGGAGGCTCAGGTTATGTCGCTAAAAGAAACACTTGCCGAAATTGTTGAAAAAGTGGAAGGCGGCATTGCCGCCATCATTATGGCCTATGACGGTATATCTATCGATGAGGTTGTGGCAAAGAGCGACTTTGACCTGCAATTGCTTACGGTTGAATATGCCACTCTGCTCAAGGATATCAAGCGCGCTGTGGGTATACTCAAGGTTGGTGAAATGGAAGAAGTCTCCATAACTACCGGCCATCTTTATGTTGTTATACGTGTGCTGAATAGTGACCTCTTCGTAGTCTTGGTCATGGCTAAAGACGGTAATTATGGCAAGGGACGCTACATGCTCAAACTCAAGTCTTATGAGCTGGCCCAGGAGCTGAGCTAGCCATGCGTGTTCTGGTAATTCACGGGCCCAACCTGAACCTCCTCGGTACACGGGAACCGGAAATTTATGGTACCTTTACCCTGCAGCATATCAATGATGCACTTGCCGGTATTGCAGCAGAAGTGGGATGCCGCGTGGATTTTATGCAGTCCAACGGTGAAGGTGAGATCATTGATGCTATTCAGGCATCTCCCGGCAAATATGACGGCATTTTGATCAATCCTGCTGCTTATACTCATACCAGTGTGGCTATCCGCGATGCGCTTGCAGCAGTAGGAACACCTTTTGTAGAAGTACATTTATCCAACATCCATAAACGTGAGGAGTTCCGCCATAAAAGCCTTACAGCTGCTATTGCTGTCGGTCAGATCTGTGGCTTCGGCATGCAGAGCTACCTGCTTGGACTGCGTGGACTGTGTCAACATTTGAGCAGATAATGTGCATGAATACTTCGGGCTTTTCAATACACCATGATTAACAACCGTCAGACACGTCTGGACAGATTCTTTCAGGAATACGGTCTGGACGCCATTCTTTTTACCAATCTCCTGAATACCCGCTATCTTTCCGGCTTCAGTGGCTCAGAAGGGGTCTTGCTGGTTGCTCCGGATCAGGCGTGGCTGCTGTGTGACTCACGTTATACCATTCAGGCCGCCGCAGAAACTTCCTGTATCGAAATCCGCCAGTTCAAAGATAAAAAACAGGACCTTATTTCGTTAATTACTGAAAAAGAGTTTCAGCGAGTCGGTTTCGAATCGGCCTATGTCAGCGTGGCTTTTTATGCTGATTTCTCCGAGGCTTTGCCTGATGTGCAATTGGTGGCTATTGCAGATGAACTTGACCAGATCCGTGCCGTGAAGGACAGCCTGGAATTGGAGACTATGGCGGCAGTTGCGAAAATGGCTTCAGACAGTCTGCAGAGTGTTATACCGTTGATCAGGCCTGGCGTGTCCGAACAGCAGGTGGCCCGTGAGCTGGAAATTGAAATGCTCCGGCGTGGTGCAGAGGGTAAATCATTCGATTTTATAGTAGCTTCCGGAGAGCGTGGCGCCATGCCACATGGGCGTGCATCTGAAAAACTATTGTCAGCAGGAGAACTGGTCACTATCGATTTCGGCGCGGTCATGAATGGCTACTGTTCGGATGAAACGGTGACATTGGCTCTGGGACAGCCCGCTCCTCAATGCCGGGAAATCTATGATATCGTCAAGGCTGCCCATGATATGGCTATTGCTGCTATCAGGCCGGGTATGCACTGTCGTGATCTGGATGCACTGGCCCGGGGCTTTATTGAATCCTGTGGTTACGGGAAGTTTTTCGGACATGGGTTAGGACATGGAGTCGGGCTGGAAATCCACGAAAAGCCGACAGTGTCCCCGCGTAGTGATACAGTTCTGCAGGAAGGCATGGTTGTTACTATTGAGCCAGGCATCTACATTCCCGATATGGGGGGTGTGAGGATCGAAGACACAGTTGCTGTAACTTCAGATGGAAGCCGGATTATTACCTGCTGCAACAAGGATTTAATGGTTCTTTGAAATAGTGTGCGCTGTTGCCAGACAATTCTGTCAATAGCCGGAATGCCAATCAACAGGGAGATGAGCCAGTGTAATAGTGTGTTCTGTTCAGTGAGTATTGTGTGTTTGTAACCTTAGTAGTGAAACAGTGATCAAGTAAAAGGAGATTGTGATGGACATCAAAGACGTGAAGAATCTGGTGAAGGTGATAACCGAAACGGATATTACCGAGTTTGAGATGGAAAACGGACAGGAAAAGATTGTTATCAGAAGGGGGCAGAGAACAGAGGTAGTGCATGTGGCTCCTGCAGTAGCTCAGGCTCCGGTTGTTCAAGCTGGTTATCCGGCCCCGATTCAGGAAGCAGCGTCTGTCATAGTGGCTGTTGCAGAGAATGAAGAGAGTATCAAATCGCCTATTGTAGGCACTTTTTATGCTGCTCCGTCGCCGGATGCGTCTCCCTATGTGCAGGCCGGACAGGTGGTTGAGAAAGGGCAGACTCTCTGCATTGTAGAGGCCATGAAGCTGATGAACGAAATTGAGGCTGAATACCGTTGCAGAATTGTCAAGGTTTGTAAAGAGAATGCTCAGGCAGTTGAATACGGTGATCCACTGTTTGTGGTAGAAAGGCAGTGAGCCATGTTCCACAAGATTCTGATTGCAAACAGAGGAGAAATAGCTATCCGGATAATCCGGGCCTGCAAGGAACTGGGTATCAAGACTGTGGCGGTTTATTCCCAGGCAGATGCCAATTCACTACATGTAAAGCTGGCAGATGAAAGTGTCTGTATCGGTCCTACCCCCAGCGCAAAGAGCTATTTGAATATCAATGCAATTATCAGCGCCGCTGAAATTACTGACGCTGAGGCCATCCATCCCGGTTACGGTTTTCTTGCTGAAAATGCCGATTTTGCTGATATTTGCGAAAAGTGCGGCATTACGTTCATTGGTCCAAGCGCAGAAAGCATGCGGGTGATGGGTGACAAGATCAGTGCTCGTCAGGCTGTCATCCAGCATGGCGTACCCATCTTGCCCGGCACCAAGGAAAGTGTCAAAACAGTGGATGAGGCCATGACTATTGCCAGGGATATCGGTTTTCCGGTGATTATCAAGGCTACAGCCGGTGGCGGCGGTAAGGGGATGAAAATTGTCTATTCCCAGGCCACGTTGCCCAACGCTTTTTCCATGGCTCGTGCCGAGGCCTTGGCCAGTTTCGGCAATGCTGATGTGTATATTGAAAAGTACTGTGAGAAACCACGCCATGTGGAAATACAGATACTGGCCGACAAACATGGCAACGTGATTCATCTGGGCGAAAGGGACTGCTCCATTCAGCGGCGACATCAGAAGCTGATTGAAGAAGCCCCTTCGACCATAACCACACCGGAACTGCGCAAGACCATGGGAGAAGCTGCCGTAAAGGCGGCGGCAGCAGTAGGGTACAACAGTGTCGGGACGGTAGAATTCCTGGTGGATAGTTCCAATAACTTCTATTTTATGGAAATGAATACCCGGGTTCAGGTGGAACATCCTGTTACGGAAATGGTGACCGGAGTAGATATAATTCGAGAGCAAATTCGTTCTGCTGCCGGATTACCATTGCGTTATAAACAAAAGGATATCAAAATCAGCGGACACGCCATTGAATGCCGTATCAATGCCGAGGACCCGTTGAAATTTACCCCGTGTCCTGGTAAAATAACAGCCTATCACCCGCCGGGAGGTCTGGGGGTCAGGGTTGATTCTTTTGTTTATGATCAATACACGGTGGTGCCGCATTACGATTCAATGCTTGCAAAGCTGATCGTGCATGCGGAAACTCGTGATGATGCTATCCGGCGTATGTCAAGGGCGCTGGATGAGTTTATTATTGAAGGCATCAGTACAACGGCTGCTTTTCACAAAAAAATCATGGCTAACAAGGATTTTGTGGAAGGCAATATCGATACATCATTTTTGGAGAGGATTGCACTGGAGTAAACATGGATTTTCCGGAAGAGCTCAAATATTCTAAAGAACATGTCTGGGTAAGGGTTGAGGGTAAATCTGCTGTAATCGGCATTACCGATGCAGCACAGGACGAGTTGGGTATTATTTCCAGTGTGGAGTTGCCTGATGAAGGCGATGTTGTTGAACAGGATGACTCTATCGGCTCCATAGAAGCGCGCAAGACAATTTCAGAACTCTATGCGCCTTTCAGCGGCACGGTGCTGGAGGTTAATACCGAGGTGTTGGACAATCCTGGCTTGATTAATGACGATCCTTATGACAGCGGCTGGCTGTTGCAGGTAACCCTGGATGATCCTGAAGAATTGAAAGGGCTTATGTCTGCCGATGACTATGCAGACCATGTTGAAAACAGTGATTGATCTTCAATGCCTGTTTACGCTGAATAAAAGCATGATTTTCATTTGTTGCAGTTGCTCGGGACGCGATTATCGCGTCCCGTTTCTTTTGAAAGGAAAACCTCAATGCTACTAAGGATCGGCCATATCCGTTACGCCAACTGTACACCGATTTTTAATGCCCTGGTGGAGATGTTTCCCGAATATGGTCCATGTCTGGTGGATGGGGTTCCAGCTGAACTAAACCGTATGCTTTTGGGGGGGGCAGTGGATTTGTGCCCATCCTCCTCGATCTGTTATGCTCAGTCTCCTGATAAGCTGATAATACTGCCAGAGCTTTCCATCAGCAGTATCGGGGCGGTGCAGAGCGTGTTGTTATTTAGTAGAAAACGAATCGAAGATTTGGACGGAAACGAGGTTTTGCTTAGTGCAGAGTCGGCGACTTCGGTCAACCTGTTGAAGATACTTTTAAAGCAAAAATATCAATGTGAATGCAGTTACAGGATTACAGTCTCAGGCGCATCGGCTTTAACGGACGGAACTCAGGCCCTGTTGCTGATAGGTGATGCCGCATTGCGTGCATCGTTTGCCCCTGGTGAATTTAATGCCTACGATCTTGGAGAACTCTGGTTCAACTGGACCGGCCTGCCTTTTGTGTTTGCCTTATGGTTGGCCAGCAGGCAAATATGTGCACGAGAACAGAAAATGATGCGGTTGCTGGCGGAACGCTTTGTCGTGGCCAAGGAGCGTGCACTTGCTGGTCTGGAGCAGATTGCGGAACTTGCTGATGAGGCTTCATGGATGGGGCGTGAACGGTTGCTGAGTTACTGGAAAGTGCTTTCCTATGATCTTACTGCACGTCACATGGAAGGTTTAAGGCTGTTTTACCATTGTGCTGCCGAACAGGGGCTGATCGAAAAAGAACCAACGCTAGAGCTGTTCGTTTAAATATCTCCGTTTTCTTTTTTAATTATGTAATCCTTGAGTATGCTGGCATGATCAAAACAGAGTTGCTCAGGTAGGCTGTTTAAAGGGAATATCTTCAGTGATGCGGCATCATCTGCCGCTATCGGGGTGCCATTGGATTTTGCGGCAAATACGGTGGAAATGGTGTGCATGCGGGCATCTCTGGCAGGATCTGAATAGCAGCCGACAAGGCGTAGTGCATAAATGTCCAGTGATGTCTCTTCCTTTGCCTCCCGGATGGCAGCATCTTCAAGGCATTCTCCATAATCAACAAAACCTCCTGGAAGGGCCCAGCCATAGGGGGGATTTTTGCGTTCAATCAGCACAATCCCAGGGGCGGTCTCGATAATTATGTCAACAGTGGGAAAAGGGTTACGATATTGTTTGACCGTTTCGCCACATTTGGGGCATTTGAGGGTATTGTGGGCCATATGCTTTACCGTTATAGCTGGAGGGATATCTAACTCTGGCTGCGTGATTCAACTGATGGCTTGTCTCAGTTCGCCTGATAGTGCAAACAATGAAAAAAGAGGGGGGATGATGATCCCCCCTCCTTGATTAAGATATTGTAGGTTGGTTTTATTTCTTTTTGCCGCCGGATGCCTTCTTGGATGCCTTGAGCGGGTTGACCTTGAGGTCTTCAACCTTGATCTCAACCTTGACATGTGTTGCAAAGTTGCAGATGCCGTTGGTCCATTTCTTGGCTGGTGCTGGATATGCACTGCATACCTGTCCGATGGTGCCGTTTACAATGCGTTCGCATCCTTCGCAATTTTCCACTATGGTCTGGCAGGCTCCATCCGGAAATATACAGCCCTGCTTTCCCCAAAAGGTACATTCGGTACCTTGAAGTATTGTCTGACACTGCATTGCTTCTTCCTCCTGATATGTGTTCTGAACTGAAGTATAAATGTAACAAGTATGAGCCGATAAAGTCAATAAGAAAAATCCTTTAGTTGTAGGCCCTTTAACTTGACGGAGCGGCATCTCTATATTAATCTAATACGACAAAAGCTGTCTTATTAAATCTCCTGGATGGTGATCTATGACGCGTATTTCTTTCGGAACTTCTGGCTGGCGCGGGATTATGTGTGAAGACTTCACATTTGATAATGTAAAGGTTGTTGTTCAGGCTATTGCAGACAATCTGATCGCTGCTGGCGAGCAGGGCAAGGGCGTGATTATCGGCTGTGATACCCGTTTCATGGGGCCGCGTTTTGTCGCAGAGGCAGCCAAGGTGTTTGCTGGCGCCGGTATCAAGGTTTATCTGTGTGAAAGGGATACGCCAACCCCGGTGATTTCCTTTGAGATCCTGCGCCGTAAAACAGCAGGAGCGATCAATTTTACTGCCAGTCACAATCCGCCAGAGTATAACGGTGTCAAGTTTTCGCCATCGTGGGGCGGCCCTGCTTTGCCGGAAACCACCCGGGACATTGAAGAGCGTGCTAATCAGATGTTGGGAACGCCCTGCTACAGGGAGCTGTCGCTGGAAGAGGCTGCCAGAACTGGGCTGCTGGAAAAAATCGATGCAAGTTCTGCATATCTGCAGGCCATACAGGAAAAAGTCGATTTCGACGCCATTGCAAAAATCGGCAAGCTGGCTCTCAATCCGCTTTACGGCACGGCACGTGGCTATCTGGACGCGCCTTTGCGTGAACGCAATATACCTTTCGTGATGGTCAATGATCATCTGGATCCATATTTTGGCGGAGAACCGCCAGAACCATCAGAGGCGCACATTCCGGACTTTATTGGCCTTGTCAAGTCAGACCCGGAGATCAGACTGGGGTTGGCAACGGATGGCGATGCAGATCGTTTTGGCATTATTGACGCCGATGGCACATTCATAGAACCAAACTATATTATTGCCCTGCTGCTGGACTATCTGATAAAAGTGCGCAGGATTGAAGGCGGGGTTGCGCGCAGTGTGGCTACTTCGCATCTGATTGACGCCGTGGCTAAAAAACATGGGGTGCCGGTTTATGAAACACCGGTTGGGTTCAAGTATATCGGTGAATTGATCAGTCAGGACAAGATTGTCATAGGCGGTGAAGAAAGTGCCGGCCTGACTATCAAAGGGCATGTGCCGGAAAAGGACGGCATACTGGCCTGTTTTCTTGTGGCTGAGATGGTGGCCAGGGAAGGTAAAACCGTTGGCCAGTTGCTGGAAAGGCTTTATGCTGAAGTGGGGCGTGTGGTTACCAAGCGTGACAACCTCAAGCTGTCACCGCAACTGGAGGCCGCTTATAGCGCCAAGGTGGGGGCATTGCCTGCCGAAATAGCCGGGACAAGGGTGCGTGACGTGATCAAAATTGATGGAACGAAGTTGGTGCTGGAGGACGGCAGTTGGTTGCTGTTCCGCAAGTCCGGCACAGAGCCGGTGGTGAGGCTTTATGGTGAGGCCTCTACCGAAAAACGTCTTGCAGAGGTGATGGTTGCCGGTCGAAATTTTATACTCTGCTGACTTGCAATTTGTCCGGAATTTTCAGTTTCTTGACCAGAGGCAATTTATTATTGTCCTGGAAGCGGTAAGATTGAAATATCAATGCCTGCGGCAGAGACATCGTGGTCTGTTGCTTGAGGTTTTAAAACAAAGAGGAGTAAGTAATGTGGGATTATACAGCAACAGTCAAGGATCACTTTTTAAACCCAAGGAATGTTGGTGACATTCCGGATGCGGATGCGGTAGGTGAGGTGGGCAGTTTGGCTTGCGGCGATGCTCTCAAGCTTTATATCAAGCTGGACGAAAACAAGGACAGGATTGTTGACGCCAAATTCCAGACCTTTGGATGTGCCAGCGCAATTGCCTCTTCATCTGCTCTGACTGAGATGCTCAAAGGCAAAACCCTGGATGAGGCCCTGGCCATCAGCAACCAGGATATTGCTGAATTTCTGGGAGGGTTGCCGGAAGAAAAGATGCATTGCTCTGTCATGGGGCAAGAGGCTTTGGAAGTGGCTATTGCAAAATACCGCGGGGAGCCTATACCAGAACATGACAGTGAACATGACCACGGCCACGCCTACCCGGATCATGAAGGGACAGTGGTCTGCAAATGTTTTGGCATTACCGATACCTTTTTGAAAAAGGTTATTGAAACCAACAAGCTGACCACGGCAGAGCAGGTAACCCACTTCACCAAGGCTGGCGGCGCGTGTGGCGGTTGTGTCCCCAAAATCAAGGAACTGATTGCGGAAGTCTTGGGGCAGGCATTGGAAACAGCCCGCAAGAAGCCGGAAAAACTTTCCAACATCAAAAAAATGCAGATGATTCAGGATGTGCTTGAAAAGGATATTCGTCCGTTACTGTGGGCGGATGGCGGCGACCTCGAGTTAATCGATATTGATGGTTCTACGGTTCAGGTGGCTTTTCGCAAGGCTTGCGCCGGTTGCGCCGCTTCAGGTAATACGGCCATCATGGTGCAGCAGAAGCTACGTGAGTTCGTGGCTGATGATATTGTTGTCGAGGAGGTACAGGGATGAAAGAGATCTATCTCGATAATAACGCCACCACCAAGGTTGATGAAGCGGTATTTGAGGAAATGCGTCCTTACTTCACCGAGCTTTACGGCAATCCCAGTTCGATGCATTTTTTTGGCGGCCAGGTGCAGAAAAAGATCGATGAGGCCCGTAGCCGTGTGGCTGGCTTACTTGGTGCCAGCCCGGAAGAGATTATCTTTACCGCCTGCGGTACTGAAAGCGATAACGCTGCCATCAGGTCCGCCTTGGCAGTGTTTCCCGAAAGGCGTCATGTCATTACCTCTCGCGTAGAGCACCCGGCCGTGTTGACTCCCTGTCGCAACCTGACTCAGAACGGTTATCGTGTTACTGAGATCGGTGTTGATGCTGAAGGACGTCTGGATATGGAGGCACTCAGGGCGGCTGTCGACGAGGATACAGCCATTGTCTCCCTTATGTGGGCCAATAACGAAACCGGTGTGATTTTCCCGGTTGAAGAAGCTGCGGCTATTGCCAAGGCCAAAGGGGCGTTGTTTCACACTGATGCAGTACAGGCGGTAGGAAAAATCCCGATCAATATGGCAGAATCCAGCATAGATATGCTCTCTCTGTCCGGCCACAAGCTCCATGCCCCCAAAGGCATTGGCGTGCTCTATTTGCGTAAAGGGACGCCATATCGTCCGTTCATGGTTGGTGGGCACCAGGAGAAAAGCCGTCGTGCCGGCACTGAAAACACGGCTGCCATCATTGCGCTAGGCAAGGCCTGTGAGCTTGCCGGTAAAAACATGGATATAGAGAACGGGCAGGTAAAAGTCTTCCGTGACCGCCTGGAAAAGACGTTGATGGAAATTGTGCCCAAAGCCAGAATAAACGGCGGTGCAGCAGAACGTTTGCCTAATACAACATCGATTGCTTTTGAATTTGTAGAAGGTGAGGCAATTTTATTGCTGCTGTCGGAATTCGGTATCTGTGCATCCTCAGGCAGTGCCTGTACATCCGGCTCTCTGGAGCCATCTCACGTGCTGCGGGCTATGGGCGTACCATTTACATGTGCACACGGTTCGATCCGCTTTTCACTGTCGCGTTATACCACAGAAGAGCATGTTGATACTGTCATCATGGAACTGCCGCCAATTATCAGCAGGTTGAGGCAGATGTCTCCATTCGGCAGGGAATTTCTGTGAACGATGATTTTAGTACCCGGGAACCGGGATCATTTTGCTGTATTCCATGCCCTTTGTCTCTGATCTGTAGCGCGTATAAATTATGACAAGATACCTTGCCAAGCGCATATTTCTGCTGTTTCCCATGATACTGGGCATCACGCTGATCACCTTTTCCGTCATCCATCTGGCCCCTGGTGAACCGGTTGAGATGCAGATGGCCATGAATCCCAAGGTCGGTAAGGAGGCCCGTGAACGCCTGAAACAGTTTTACGGGCTTGACCGCCCTCTGCACGAACAATATTTCGACTGGGTAGGCAAGCTTGTCCGGCTTGATCTGGGCCGTTCATTCTCTTCGGACAATCGCCCGGTCATTGATAAAATCAAGGAACGCCTGCCAGTAACAATCTCGCTTAACCTGATTGCGCTGGTGCTGGAATTCGGTCTGGCCATTCCAATTGGTATCATGGCGGCAGTGCACCGGGATACACTGATTGATAAAGGCATCACCGTATTTGTATTTCTGGGGTTTGCCGTGCCTACCTTCTGGCTGGCCCTGCTGTTGATGTACCTGTTCGGTGTAAAGCTCAACTGGCTGCCGGTTTCCGGTCTGCATTCCCTCGGTAGTGAAAATTACGGTACGGTTAGTTATCTATGGGACATGGCCAGGCATTTGATCATGCCGGTTATGGTCGCATCATTCGGCAGCTTGGCCGGGCTTTCCCGTTATATGCGCTCTTCCATGCTCAACGTGATCAATCAGGATTATATAACCACAGCCAGGGCCAAGGGGCTTTCCGAAAGGGTTGTCATCTATAAACATGCCTTGCGCAACGCACTGTTGCCGCTGATTACGCTGGCCGGGTTTTCCATCCCCGGCCTGATTGGCGGCAGTGTCATCTTTGAAACCATTTTTTCCATACCCGGCATGGGGCAGCTTTTCTTTCAAGGTGTCATGTCCCGGGATTATCCGGTGGTGATGGGTATTCTAGTGATAGGCGCATTTCTGACCCTGCTGGGAAATCTTGTGGCTGACCTGTGCTATGCCGTGGCAGACCCGCGCATCAGAAGAGGTTAGGGGGATGACTCAATAGTTGATTTGTGCAGCAAGTTTCAGTGTCACTTGCTCAGTCCTTGATGCATTAAAATGCTCTCCAGAAAATAAATTGAGATATATGTTTTTTGTTGTTGACAGGTGTGAGTGGGTAGGCTATAAAGAGAGTCCAATTTGACGCGGGGTGGAGCAGTCTGGTAGCTCGTCGGGCTCATAACCCGAAGGTCACAGGTTCAAATCCTGTCCCCGCAACCAAACAATAATAACCGCTTAGGATTAATTTCCTAAGTGGTTTTTTGTGCCTTGACGCAGTTTTTGACGCAGATAGAAAGCCTGACGTTTTATGTGTAGTAGGTTCTACCATATTATTACGCCTCATGACGTAGCAACGATCCCACAGCCAAACAGATTTTCCTCTACAAGTTCTTATGTGTATCCTGATAGGTTATCCGCAAAGAAACACACAACTATAAGCTATGCGATAACCTGATAGGCCGCAACCAGGTCCGTAGACTTTTCTGTATATAACGAGCGTCTTCTGCAAGTAAGTGGTGTTCCAAAAACCCCTTCAAAACCACCCTCCAGAAACCCGCAAAAACAGGGAAAAATGGTTGGCATCTTTGTCCGTTCCAGAAAGATTTGTTTTTGGGATATGTTTGAAAATGTTATTTGTAGTTTTTTGTGCTTGACAAAATTAAAAATAGAGCATACTCGTATATGCACAATTGAATATCAAATCTTGGTGCCCGTAAGGGCTTGATAGGGAAGAGGGGTGCAAATCCCCCGCGGACCCGCCGCTGTAAACGATGACAAAAGGCAATATGTCACTGGTCGAAAGACTGGGAAGACGCCTGGAGGATGACTCGTGAGCCAGAAGACCTGCCAGTGATAATTTTCACATGATTTCCCCGTGGTAAGGGAATGTGAGTAAGTTTTAAGGACTTTAAATTCGGAAGGTCCGTGTGCTTTTAGCATGCGGACCTTTTTTTGTTCCTTTCCCAACTCATTTCTCTTTGTTTCGACCGGAAATCAATCACACGTTACAACTTTTGAAGGCTCGGAGCTGTTGTCTCGCTGACGGTGAAGATGTCTTCAAACGGATGTCCCTTGTCCGAATGCTGTCCACTATGAACAAACATATGCAGAGTTTTCTCATGTTTCTCTGCAATGACATGGATTATGCCTTGGGGTGGCATTAAGGACATTGTGTACTGTTGAAAGCGACAACAGGCGCATTTGGACAAGGGACAAATCTTACACTGCTGGCGGTCTAGTCTACCTGCCAGCGTGTGAGGCTGGCCCGGAAGGTTCGCTTCATTCAATTTGTATAGCTAAAAGAGTGCCTCCTTTCAGTTTGCCGATTTGAAGCATCCTTTCGTGGTCCAGACTCTACCAAATTAAAAGGGAAATCAGTTGTAATGCCTACAGCACAAATTGCATTCAAGCTTGCCGCGCTGCTTTATCTGGTTGTCATCCCACTGCCATTTCTGACTTCCAATCGCAAAATCCTCATCTGCGGGCTTCTTCCTGGCGTATGCTTCAACGCAATGGCCATATTCCTGCGCTACGAACTGGCCTGGCCGATGGTACCCATGTATATCAGCCCGGTCATGTTCCCGTTTTTTCTGGGGTTGTTGTCAATGTGTGTCGCCCTGAACAAAAAGGACGACCAAAGCTTGACGGCGTTGAAGGTTTGCCTGGTGTTGCTGGGCATTTTTTCCCTGTCGGCTGTCCTGTTTCCCAAAGACTTCTATATGCCGTACTGGAAATTCAACTCGCTGTTTGCCCATGCCTTCATGGCTATGGGGGCGCTGGGCAAGGGCTTTTTCATAGTCAGCTCGGCCTACGCCGTCGCAGCGCTGGTGAAACATCGCGGTAATCAGCGAGCAGAGCTTTATGGCGCTGATATTGCCGGGTCATTTTTCTGGGGTGCCACCGGCTATGCTGTCTGGACCGTATCCATGTTCTGCGGCGAGATGTGGAGCTACCTGGGGTGGGGCACCCCGGTGGTGTGGGATGATGCTGCCATTCTGACCACCATGGCCACCTGGTTTTTTTACACCTGCTTTCTGCACCTGCATCTGACCGGCACCTGGAGCGTCAGGGCCAGGGCCTGGTATGCGGCGGCAGGCGCGCCGATGATCTATATTTTCAACGCAATTCCCGACTTCGGACCTTACAGGGCGCTATTCTGATATGAAAATTATTTTTCTGAATATATGGAAAGCTGCCGGCAGTATGAAGCTGGCAATTTACATCTGTCTGGCTTTGGTGATGGACCTTGGCTACGGTTACCTCAGTATCAAGCGCCATACCACCTTGTTTGCCCCGCTGAACGATATCGGTGTGATTGAATGGTCTGAAACCTACGGACTGCACAATCTGGAACATACGGCCTGGTTTTTTATTTTGATAATTTTGTTAACTTTCCTGGGCGTCAATACCTTTATTTGCACCACCGATCGCATGCTGGTGCTGACCAGGGCCAGAAAGAATATGGAACCGTTGCGCTTCATGTTCAGTCTTGCCCCCCATGTCATGCACTATGCCGTGCTGATTATTCTGAGCGGCTATCTGTGCAGTTATCTTTTTTCCACTGTAATTCCCATGAAGAGCCTGATACCGGGCATGCCCGTGCCGATCGGCAATTCCGGCCTGACTGTCACCATGCAGAAACTCGAGCTGGACTATTATACCGGTCGGCGTATGCCGCTGTTTTACAACTATGCCCTGGGTGTTCAGGCCCGTCTGCTTATTGCCGACGGCGCTCATCAGCGGCAGGCGACCCTGGGGATAAACGATCCGGTCTGGAGCGGCGCTTACGGCATTTTTCTGAAGGATTATTCGCCACGTAAAAAGGATGGCGGCATGAAAAGGGCCTCCGACCGTGTTGATGTCTCGATACGCAAGGATTACGGCGTTTACTTTTACATGGCCGGCATGCTGTTTTTCTTTGTCGGGCTGCTGTTCTATGTGTACGGGATGGTTTATTTCAAACTTCTAAAAAAGGGAACGTCATGAGACTAAGAGAGTGGTTTGTCTTTGCATTGCTATTTGTTTTTGCAGCATTAACTCTATGCGCCTGCAAAAAGGCCGAGGGAGAAAAAAAAGAGTCATTTTTGCAGATAGGTGAATTTGCTGTAAATCGTATTTCAGCAGACAGGACAGAGGTTACGGATGGCGCAGGGAGAAAATTATTGCTGATCCCAAGAAACGCCCCAATGCCTAAAGATTATAATCCCAATCAGGTAATCAGAGTGCCGGTAAAGAGCGTAGTTGCATATGGAGATTTTGAAATTGCTACCTTGCGGGCGTTGGGAGTTCTGGAAGATACCCTTGTAGGAGTTACCAGACCAGAAAAGAAATGGTACTACGACGATGTGAAAAATGGTTTTAAATCAGGAAAAATTGTATTCCTTGGTGAACCGCAAAGCTTGGACTATGAAAAGCTGAAAAATCAGCAGCCGGAATTGGTACTGACTTGGGATCCTTCGGTGATTCCCATGCTGGAAGACCTTCATATACCGGCAATTGTGACAAGTACTCCGATAGCCATGTGCCTCAATGCCCGTATGAAATTCGTCAAGTTCCTGGCCCCGTTCTTTAACAAGGATAAAGAAGCTGATCTATATTTTGACAAAGTTAACAAGTCACTGATCGCACTGCGTGAGAGAACGGCCCAGTCTAAAAACAAGCAGAAGGTCATGTGGGGCGACATCTACGAAAAGCGCGTGCTGGTTGAGCCAGGCAACGCCTGGGTTGGTGAACTGCTTGGTTATGCACAAACAAACTACTTGTTCAATGACGTTTATGGAACTTCCTGTATAGAGATTTCTGTAGAGCGTTTTCTGCACAGTGGCGAAGAAGCCGATGTTTACTTCACATACAGAAGTAAGGGCGCGGGTGCAACTTCAAAAGAAGCTTTGGCGCGCACCAATCCTCTGGTTAAAACTATCCGGCCGTTGACTCATGGTAAAGTTTTTATACCGCTGCCCCATTATACCCAGTCCGGCGATAAACTGGATGAAATTTTCACAGAGCTAGCCGCCATTGTGCATCCAGATGTTTATCCTGATTACAAGCTGAAATACTTTGAAGAACTACCCGCAAAAGAACCCAACACCAAAGGAAAATAATTATGACAGAAGCAACCATGGAAATCTCTGAACGCCAGCATCTATTCTCCACCCGAACGGTGCTGGTATTTTCTGCATTAGGGGTTATAGCCCTATTGATGCTCTTGCTTAATATCGGTATTGGATCGCTCAATTATTCGCCAGCTCAAATAATTGATATTGTGCTGCATCCTGCAAATGATACTGCCAGCACCATTATCTGGAACATCCGCATTCCCCGCGCCCTGGGTGCAGTTATGGGAGGCGCTTATCTGGCTATAGCCGGTTTGCTGCTGCAGGTGTACTTCCGTAATCCAATTGTCGGTCCCTACATCCTTGGAATCTCCTCCGGTGCCACTGTAATGGTTTCAATAGTCATGCTGACAACACTCACTGCTGGCCTGGCAGCAACGTTTAATCCTTATATGTGTACCCTGGCTGCAATACTCGGTTCATATACTGTTATGGCAATCATACTGGCGATATCAACAAAGATCAGAAGCGGTATTACCCTGCTGATCGTCGGTCTAATGATGGGTTATCTTTGCAGTGCTGTAACAGCAATTTTGTCAGCTTTGGCGGAAAAGGAACGTATTAAGGGATTCATCCTTTGGGAACTTGGCAGTTTTTCTGGGTTCAAATGGAGTGAAATTTATGTGCTGGCTGTATTGGGCGGAGCTTTGCTGGTACTGATCTATGCCCTTAGTAAACCGCTGAACGCATTTCTGCTTGGTGAACAATATGCCACATCCATGGGGGTCAACATCAAGAAGTTTCGGGTGTTGATACTAATGAGTTCTGGCGCGTTGGCGGCTATTGTGACATCTGTTGCCGGTCCGGTCGCTTTTATCGGGATGGCGGTGCCGCATATTGCGCGTCTTGTCTTTGGAACATCCGATAATCGTATTCTTATACCGGGTGCTTGTCTGGCAGGGGCGGCTATAGCCAGTTTATGCGATCTGATCGCCCGTATGGTTATGTCACCGGTTGAACTGCCGCTGTCATCAATTACAGCATTTTTTGGTGCTCCAATAGTATTGAGCTTGCTGCTGAAAAGGAAGGTGGAGTTATGAGTGGTTCGAACGGAAGATATGTTATTGAGTGCGAAAACCTAGCTGTTGGCTACAAGAAAAAAGCCGTACTTTCCAATATTAACATGGGGTTCGAGGAAGGACAGTTCGTGGCGCTGCTTGGCCCTAACGGTGCTGGGAAAACTACATTGTTGCGTACATTAGCCAATCTTTTGCCTCTGGTTTCCGGCAAGATACGTATTATGGGTAAGGAAATTTCTGAAATTCATGCACCAGAGTTAGCAAAACTAATGTCGGTTGTTCTAACCGACAAAGTTTCGCCACCGATGTTTTCGGTTTTTGAATTTGTCTCTCTGGGCCGCTATCCCCATACAGGTTATCTAGGGCGTCTGAGCGCCAAAGACTGCCGGGTAGTTCAGGAATCACTGGAGGCTGTCAATGCTCTGGATCTGATCGACCGGCCTTTTGACAATATCAGTGACGGTGAACGTCAGAAAGTGCTGGTGGCCAGAGCCCTGGCCCAGGAGCCGCAACTGCTGGTACTGGATGAGCCGACCATCCACCTGGACCTGAAGCATCGCATGGAGGTCATGGCTATCCTGCGTGACCTCTGCCGCGACAAGGGGATTACGGTGGTGGCTTCACTGCATGACGTGGATGTTGCCGCCAAAGTGGCCGACAAGGTGGTGCTGGTCAAAAAGGGGGAGGTTTCCGACTGGGGTACTACCGAGAAGATTCTCACCGGCGAGGTGGTTAGCGATCTGTACCAGTTCGAGGGGGTGGAATTCAACCGGCATCTGGGCAGCATGGAGTTGCGTGGCAGCAATTCATGCGGCAAGGCCTTTGTGGTAGCCGGCATGGGCAGCGGCGCTACCCTTTACCGCCTGCTGGCCAAGCGCGGCTTTGCCATCAGCACCGGCATTGTGCACACCAACGACCTCGATTACTTTGTAGCCCAATCGCTGGGGGCGGACTGCTCCAGCCAGGAACCCATGGAAGGCACTGACAGCGATGCCATGACAGTGGCCATGCGCTACCTGGAAGAGTGCGATTTTGTCATCGACAGCGGATTTGATATCGGCTCGATCAACCAGGCCAATCTGAAATTGTTACAGGCCGCTGTGGAACAGGGAAAACAGGTGTTTACCCTGCGCATGGGCGATCTGGGCAAACTGCTTGGGCAGAACGGCAACTGCATCTGCTGTCAGGATGAGGAACATCTGCTGGAGGCCCTGGACGGCTATTGCGGTACTAAACAGAATATGGAGCAAAAATGAAAAGCTATTCACTCTGTTATTTTTCCGCCACCGCCATGGAACTGCCCTCACTGAGTGAAGGGGTGATCCAGTACCGGACACAGGGAGGAGAAATAAAGATTCATGCCCGCACGCAGGTACAGCTGTTTGACAAGTCCCGGCAGGAGTCCTTTGTCAGACAGGCGCTGGAAGCGGATATGGTCATCATCACCCTGCACGGCGGCATCAAATCCTTTCCCGCCATGGAATATTTCAAGGAGCAACTGAATGCCCTGGAGCCGGACAAGCGTCCGGTAGTACATGTGCAGCCCACCGGCGGGGATGAGGATTCCATTGAGGCGGCCCGCGAGGTCTCTACTGAATTCGGTAATGAATTCTGGGACCGCACCAAGCAGTACCTGGATTACGGCAGCCATGTCAACTACGCCCGGCTGCTGCTTTACATCTATAACCATTTGCATGGCGAGTCAATTGTAGTAGAGCCGCCCATGGAGCTGCCCCACGAAGGCATCTATCATCCCGATTTTGAGGGTGTGGTTGACCTGGACGCGTATCTGGCCCAAAAGGTTGATCCTGACAAATTGACCATCGGTCTGTGGTTCTACCAGACCTACTGGCTGAATAATAATCTGGCTTTCATCAACGCCATCATCCGTTCCATCGAGGCGGCCGGCCACAACGTGATTCCCGTTTTTCACCTGCGCTACAAGGATGCTCAGCGCCAGAACCATGGCGCCGACTATGTGGCCGATTATTACTTCAAAGATAAAGATGGCAACTCCCGTATCCAGGCCCTGATCAACCCCCAGATGTTTTCCATGACCCTGGTCTGCCCGGAATACGCGGCTATTCTCCCCAATCTGAATGTGCCCTTTATCCAGGCCATGACCTGTTCCGCCCCGTATCTGGAGTGGAAGGACAGCATCCAGGGCGTGCCGACCATGGATGTATCCTATAACGCTGCCCAGCCGGAGTTTGACGGCGCCCTGATTACAGTGCCGGTGGCTACCCGCGAACAGGAGACCATCGACCCGGTTACCGGAGCGCTACTGGCCAAATACATGCCGATCCAGGAGCGGGTGGACAAGATGGTGCGACTGACCCTCAACTGGGCCAGGCTTTCCCGCATCAAAAACGAGGACAAGAAGGTGGCGATCATCTTCCACCACTATCCCCCCCGCAACGATCGTATCGGCTGTGCCGCCGGTCTGGACAGCTTTGCCAGCGTAAAGGTCCTTTTGGAGGAGATGAGCAGTGAAGGCTACAAGGTTGATCGCTTCTACAAGGATGGCGATGAACTGGCCCATGAGATGCTGTCGCGCATGACCTGTGACCGCCGCTGGCTGACGCCGGATCAGATGTTCGAACGGGCCGAGGCTGTGGCTGGAGCGGGACAGTACATGCCCTGGCACGAGGAACTGCCGGAGGCGATTGCCGAAAAGCAGACTGCCGATTGGGGCGAAATGCCGGGTGAGCTGTTTGTGCATGACAAAAAGCTGATGTTTGCCGGCACCATGAACGGCAATGTCTTTATCTCCATCCAGCCGCCGCGCGGCTATCTGGAAAACATCGACAAGGTCTACCATGACCTGTACCTGTCTCCTCCGCATCACTATCTGGCCCAGTACCGCTATATCCGCGACGTGTTCAAGGCCGATGTGGTCATGCACGTGGGCAAGCACGGTTCGCTGGAATGGCTGCCGGGCAAGGCGCTGGGGCTTTCGGAATCCTGCTATCCCGATCTGGCCATCATGGAACTGCCTAACGTCTACCCCTATATCATCAACGACCCGGGCGAGGGGACCCAGGCCAAGCGCAGGAGCTACTGCTGCATCATTGATCATCTGCCGCCGGCCAGCACCAATTCCGATCTGTACGACGACATGGCGGCAGTGGAAAAGCTGATGAACGAATATTCCCTGGCCGCCAGTGAAGATCCGGCCAAGGTGGATATCCTGCGTCCCATGCTCTGGGAGGCGGTGGAGGCCGCCAATCTGCACACCGATCTGGAGATGTCCCGCGATGCCGCCCTGGAGGATTTCGACGGTTTCCTGGAAAAACTCCACAGCTACCTGCATGAGGTGGGCGACACCATGATCAATGACGGACTGCATATCTTCGGTTCCGCGCCGGAAGGAGACATGCTTTCCGAATATGTGACCCAACTGACCCGTCTGCCCAACGGCAATGTGCCTTCACTGCGTGAGTCGGTAGTGGCCTGGATGGGCCATGACTATGATGACCTGATTGACAACCGCGGCAAGCGCCAGCAGCGTTTCGGCAACAAGACGGGTGGGGACTTGCTGCGCGAGGCTCATAACACCGCTGTTGAGGTGGTCAAGCGCCTCTCTGCCAGCGGTTTTGATCCTGAATCAATAACCGATATTGTCCGTGAAATATTTAAACGCCGTAATGCCGATGTTGAGGCGGTGCTGGAATATGTTTCCGAAACCCTTGTACCCAATATCAGACGTTGCGATGAAGAGATTTTTTACAGCCTGGCCGCCTTTAACGGGCGGTTTGTACCGCCCGGACCGACCGGATCGCCCACCAGGGGGCAGGCCGATATCCTCCCCACCGGGCGGAACTTTTACTCTGTCGATCCCAACAAGATACCCAACAAGGCCGCCTGGGAGGTGGGGGTGCGCCTGGGGGATGCCCTGATCGAGCGCTATATGAGCGAGACCGGCCGTTACCCGGACAGCATCGGCATCCTGGTCTACGGTACCGTGACCATGCGCACCCACGGCGACGACATCGCCGAGATCTATTACCTGATGGGGCTGCGCCCGGTCTGGCAGAAGGGGAGCGGCAACGTGATCGGCCTGGAGGTGATCCCGCTGGAGGAACTCAAGCGTCCCCGTCTGGATGTGGTGCCGCGCGTATCCGGCTTTTTCCGCGATTCCTTCCCCAACCTGATGGAGATGATCGACGAGGCGGTGCGGATTGTCACGGCGCTCAAGGAACCGCCTGAATCCAACTTCATCCGCCGCAACGTCTACAAGGATATTGAAGAGTATCGCAAGGAGGGGATGAGCGAGGAGGAGGCCTTCCGCGAAGCCACCTTCCGCGTATTTGGTTGTCCTCCCGGCACCTACGGCGCCGGTGTGTCCGAGCTGATCGAGTCCAAGAACTGGCAGACCCAGGAAGACCTGGGCAACAACTATATCCGCTATTCATCTCACGCCTACGGCGCCGGCAGCTACGGCAACCAGAAGCAGCAGGCCTACCGCCGCATGCTTTCACGTATGGATGTGACGGTCAAGAACGAGGACTCCCGCGAGTACGACATGATGTCCTGCACCGACTACTACAACTACTACGGCGGCATGATTGTGGCTGTCAAAACGGTGCGCGGCGAGTTGCCTTTCGCCATGATGGGGGACAGCGCCGATCCCAAGCGGGTCAAGATGCGCACCACCTTCGAGGAGGCCAAACATGTGTTGCGTTCCCGTCTGGTCAACCCCAAATGGCTGGAAGGGATGATGCGCCACGGCTACAAGGGCGCCGGCGACATCTCTCACGTCATGGACATCGTCCTGGGGTGGGATGCTACTGCTGAGGTCGTCGAGGACTGGATGTACGAGAAGATCGCCAACGCCTATGCGCTGGATCCCAAGATGCAGGAGTGGATGAAGCAGGTCAACCCCTATGCCCTGCAGAACATCCTGGACAAGCTGCTGGAGGCCATCAGCCGCGGCATGTGGAACGCCGATGAAAGTATGGAAGAGGAACTGCGCAATGCCTATCTGGAGATGGAAGGCGAGATCGAGGAGTGGACTGAGTAGGGGCTGACGGAAGTTGTGGCGTTTTCTAGCAAAAACATGAGGTGTGGATAATATGCAGCGTTTTTCAGGACAGTTGAGTTTTGTTTCGCTGACAAGCGTGCTCCAGCTATTGGAAGTGAATAGATTAACCGGCACATTGCAGATTAGACAAAGGTCAGAGTTAAAGAGTATTTACCTGCAGGACGGCCGGATAACTTTTGTTGGTTCCGGAGCCGACAGTGAAAACTTCTGGAGCTGTCTGGAGATGGAGACAAGTGTCAGCGCTAAACAAGTCAAAACCAAAATCAGTTACATCTATGCCATGGAAAAGTCTCTGATTGACAGCCTGCTGAAGAAGAAACTGGCTACTGCTGAGCAACTGCAAGTGGTTTTCAGGAAGCTGATACTGGTGATGGACAGCGATGCTGCGGTAGCTGGAGGCAGCTTCAGCTTTTCTGACGGTGTGCCGCACCGTTTTAAAAACAGATTGATTTCCTTCGGGTATTCACAGCTGTTTCCAGAAGGTACCGCAACCCTGGTGATGCCTCCAATAAGGCTCGCCAAAACTGCTTTAGGAACGAGGGCACATAACTATGTATAACAAGGTATTTCCTATGGCTGCCCTGGTCGGGCAGGAAACGCTCAAGCAGAGTCTGCTGATCGGTGCGGTTAATCCTGCTGTGGGCGGCATTCTGATTCGCGGCGAAAAGGGCACCGCCAAATCCACTGCGGTGCGGGCCCTGGCTGCATTATTGCCGGAAATCGAGGTGGTCAAGGGATGCGAATTTTCCTGCGACCCGGATGATGTGGAACATCAATGCCAGAGCTGCCGTTCCAAAGAAAACAAAAATATCGGTAAACGGCGCGTCAAAGTGATCAATCTGCCGCTGAACGCCACCGAAGACCGGGTGGTCGGCGGCCTTGATTTCAGCAGGGCCATCAAACAGGGCAAACGCTATCTGGCCCCAGGTCTTTTGGCTGAGGCCCATCGCGGCATCCTTTATGTGGACGAGGTCAATCTGCTGGATGACCATATCGTGGACATCATTCTGGATGCGGCCGCTTCCGGAGAAAACCGCCTGGAGCGTGAAGGGATATCCTTCAGCCACCCGTCACAATTCATGCTGGTCGGCACCATGAACCCGGAAGAGGGTGAACTGCGGCCGCAGTTGCTGGACCGCTTCGGGCTGTGCGTTGAAGTGGCGGCCAGTCAGACCCCGGAAGAACGGGTGACCCTGATGCTCAGACGTGATGAATTCGACAATGATGTCAACAGGTTCCGTGATAAATACCAAAAACAGAACGAGCAGATCGCTGATCGTATCAGCAGTGCCCGCAAGCTGCTGCCCAGGGTGCGCATGCCCAAACACCTGCGCAGCTTCGTAGCTGAACTGTGCGTGGAGAACAACGTGGCCGGGCACCGGGCCGACCTGGTGATGGAACAGGCCGCCATGGGGTTGGCTGCCCTGGAGCAGAAGCTGGAGGTCACGGTTGATCATATCACCCGGGTAGCGCCTCTGGTGCTGGCCCATCGCAAGCGCGACGCCCAACCGCCACCCCCCCCGCCGCCACCGCCGCCGCAGGAGCAGGAACAGCAGGACGATCCGCCGGAAAACGAACAGGAACAGCAAGAGCAGAATCAGCAGCAGCCTGAACAGCAGGAGCAGGATCAACAGCCCGAACAGCAGCAGGAGCAGCAACAACAGGAGCAGCAGGAACAGCAACAGGAAGAGCAGGATAACAACGAAGAGGACAATTCGGAACTGCCGCCGCCGCAAAGGCCGCAGGACGAACGTGAAACCGTCTTCGAAATCGGCGCCACCTTCAAGGTCAAGAGTATCAAGAGCGAAAAGGACCGCATCGCCCGCCGTGGCTCAGGCCGGCGTTCCAGCACCCGTGTCAGCCAGAAGCAGGGGCGCTATGTGAAAAGCTGCATGAGCAGCAAAAACAACGATATCGCCCTGGACGCCACCCTGCGCGCTGCCGCCCCGCATCAGTTGAGCAGGGGCAAAAAAGAGGGGATGTGCGTCAATCTGGCCAGTGCGGATTTCCGCGGCAAGGTACGTGAAAAACGGGTCGGCAACTTCCTGCTGTTTGTGGTGGACGCCAGCGGCTCCATGGGGGCCCGCGGACGCATGGCTGCATCCAAGGGAGCGGTCATGTCACTGCTGCTGGACGCCTACCAGAAACGCGACCGGGTCGGACTGATTACGTTCCGCCGGGATGAGGCCTATGTGAACCTGCCGCCGACCACCTCGGTGGAACTGGCCGGCAAGCTGCTGGCCGAGATGCCGGTGGGCGGGCGCACGCCGCTGTCAGCCGGCCTGGCCAAAAGCTACGAACAGGTGCGTAGCGTGCTGGGCAAGGACCCTTCCGCCCGGCCGATCGTGATCTTCATCACCGACGGCAAGAGCAATGTAGCCCTGGGCAACGCCAAACCGGTGGACGAGGCCATGCAACTGGCCCAGGCGCTGGCCTTCAAGGAGCAGCGCGCCCAGTACATCGTGGTCGACACGGAGGAAAGCGGCATGGTTTCCTTCGGGCTGGCCAAACGGCTGGCGGCGGTCATGGAGGCGGAGTATTTCAAAATCGATCAGCTTAAGTCGCAGAGTCTGGTTAATATCGTCAAGGAACACATGGTTTAGCTCTAGAGCCACTTGCAAAACTATTGCGGAGCCGGTCTACGTTGTTGCCGCTCGCTCAAAAGCTCAACGTACTGCCCTCATCCTATCCTTCTCCCAGGGGGAGAAGGTATACAGTTTCCCCTCTCCCAGAGGGAGAGGGTGGCCAAAGGCCGGGTGAGGGGGGTGCCTCGCTTTTTCGCTCGCTTGCGCCGTGTATCCCGACTTCCTCATGACGTTTTGCCAGTGACTCTTGGGTTACGTAGATTTACCACATTCTCCCACAGCGGAGGATATGTGGATGATGCTGAAGTTGTTTGAAATAACAACCCATTGAAAGGAAGTTGATAGATGAAGAAAGCACCGATTTACCCCTTTGCCGCCATTGTCGGGCAGGAGAAAATGAAGCTGGCCCTGATCCTCAACATCATCAACCCGGGTTTGTCCGGCGTACTGATCCGCGGCGAAAAGGGTACCGCCAAGTCAACCGCCGTACGCGCCCTGGCCGATATCCTGCCCGAGATCGAGGTCTTCAAGGATGACCCGTTTCAACTTAACCCGGCTGATGAGCTGGAAACCTATCGCCAGATTGTCACCATGCTATCTGCCAGCGGCAGCGCCCCGGCTGAACTGCCCAAGACCGTCAGACGCAAAATTAAGGTTGTGGAACTGCCGGTGGGCGCCACCGAGGACCGCGTAGTCGGCTCAATGGATATGGAACATGCCCTCAAGAAAGGCGAAAAGCGGATCGAGCCGGGCATCCTGGCGGCGGCCCATCGCGGCATCCTTTATGTGGACGAGGTCAATCTGCTGGATGACCACGTGGTGGACGTGCTGCTGGATTCGGCCGCCATGGGGGTCAACACCATCGAGCGCGAGGGGGTCTCCTTCTCCCATCCGGCCCGTTTCACCCTGGTCGGCACCATGAACCCGGAAGAGGGTGAGCTGCGTCCCCAATTGCTGGATCGTTTCGGGCTCTGCGTCAACATCGAAGGGATTCAGTCCGCCAGCGACCGTGTGACCATCATGGAACGCCGGGCGGCCTTCGAGGCGGACCCGGAGGCCTTTGCAGGCCAATGGGCGGCGGAATCCAAAACCATCTCCGACCGGATACTCAAGGCCAAGGAACTGTACCCCCAGGTTAACATCGCCCGCGAGCTGTTGTTCGAAATCGCCCAGTACTGTCTGGATGTGGGCGTGGACGGTCATCGCGGCGACATCATCATCCTCAAGACGGCCAAGACCCTGGCTGCCTACGATGGCCGGAGCGAGGCGGAGTCCAGGGATATCCAGGCCGCCGCCGAGCTGGTGCTGCCGCATCGTGTACGCCGCCAGCCGCTGATGGAGATTGCCGACAACGTGCAGGCCCTGCGTCAGAAGGGGAAATAATCCAGATGATCAGGATCGAGAACCTTGAAAAATCATACGGCGACGTCAAGGCGCTGAACGGCATCAACCTGCATGTTCAGGCGGGCGAACTGTTCGCCTATCTGGGGCCCAACGGCGCCGGCAAGACCACCACCATCCGCATCCTTAACGGTCTGACCCGTAAGGGCAACGGCAGCGCCAGTTTGAACGGCTTTGATATCGAACGCCAGTCGTGTGATGCCAGGCGGCAGTGCGGTTTTGTGCCGCAGCATCTCAATCTGGACAGCGAACTGACCGTGGCGGAAAACCTGGATATCCATGGCCGACTGTTCGATATGTCGGCGGCCGACCGGCGTAGAAAAACTGACGAACTGCTGGAATATGTGGAGCTGGCGGACAGGAAGGACGCTTTGGCCAAACAGCTCTCCGGCGGACTGAAGCGCCGTCTGATGATCGCCAGGGCGCTGATGCACGAACCGCGCATCCTGTTTCTGGACGAACCTACCGTCGGCCTGGATGCGGGCATCCGCCGCCGGATCTGGTCTCTGATCAAAAAGGTGCAGCAGGACGGCACCACCATCTTCCTGACCACACATTATATCGAGGAGGCCGAATTTCTGGCCGGACGGGTGGCCTTTCTCGACCAGGGCAGGGTTGTGGCTATTGATTCGCCGGCAGCGTTCATAGACCAACAAGGGCAATGGGCGGTGGATGTCATGGCTGAGAATGGATTGCAGACCACCTATTTCAAGGATAATGACGAGGCCAAGGCCTATGCCGACACCCTGCCCAACGAATTTTCCCTGCGCAGGGTCAATCTGGAGGATGCCTTCCTGGCGCTGACCGGAAAGAAGGTGAAGCCATGAACGGATTGATCGCCGTATATCTGCGCGAACTTCTGATCCTCAAACGCAAGCTGATCAGACAGCTTTTGGGCATGGCAGTCGGACCGCTGCTGTATCTGGTAGCCTTTGGCTATGCCATGGGCAGCGGCATGGTCATTGAAGGGCGGCCCTACCTGGAATTCCTGATTCCCGGCCTGATTGCCATGAATGGCATGAACCAGGCCTTCGGCATTGCCACCGAGATCAATGTGGCCCGTTTTTACTGGTTCATCTTCGAGGAGTTTCAGTCCTCGCCCATTGCCAATGCCGCCTATGTGGCCGGCGAGGTGCTGGCCGGCATGACCCGCGCCCTGATCGGCGTGCTGGTGGTGATCTGCCTCTGCCTGCCCTTCGGGTTGTCACTGCAGTTCAACCTCTGGTTCTGGCTGGCGGTACTCTGCAACAGCTTCGTGTTTGCCGCCCTGGGGGTCACCATGGCCATGCTGGTCAAATCACACGCCGACCAGAGTCTGGTAACCAGCTTCGTGATCACCCCCATGGCCTTTCTGGGGGGCACCTTCTTCCCGCTGGAGAAGCTGCCGCTGTGGGCCCAGAAGGTGCTGTACTTCCTGCCGCTGACCCATGCGTCCAATGCCATCCGCTCCAGCGCCTTCGGCTTGACGCCGCAGCCGGTTAATTTCGCGGTCATGCTGGCAGTGGGGGCGCTGTTCTTCTGGATTGCCCTGAATTCGGTCAACAAGGCCAGGGATTGAAAGGAAAAGATCATATGTTGCTTGAGACATTATATGACGCGGTGGAACTGCATCGGGAAGACAGGATCATCTATGCCCGCTTTCTCAAGCCACATAAAGTGCTTTCCACCTGCCGGGTGGCCGGCGGACTGCAGACCGGACTGAAGTATGTGTACAACCACCAGAGTTGTGAGCCGTCCGGTCATCATCATGGCGTGGCCATGAAACTGGCCCGGCAGCCGGAAAAATACCGCGAGCTGATCTGCGAACGTTACGGTCTGCCGGATGATGCCTGCGCCACCCTCGGCACGGCGGCCAACATGAAAAACGCCTGCATCGAGACCCGCAGTTTCCGTGACCTTAGCGTGACGGTAGTTTGCACCGGCGGGGTGGAGGGCAATGCCGGACGGGCCGGTGATCCCGCCTCCATGGTGGAGACACCGGAAGGTTTTGAGAAACTGCCCGCTACTGCGGAAGTGCCGCCGGCCGGCACCATCAATATGATGCTGTTCTTCAGCAAGCCATTGGTACAGGGGGCCATGGCGCGGGTAATCATGACCGCCACCGAGGCCAAAAGCGCCGCCCTGCAGGAACTGGCAGTCAGTTCGCTGTATTCGGACGGCCTGGCCACCGGCACCGGCACCGACCAGATTGCTGTCTGTGCCCTGCAGAGTGACGATGCGCCGCTGACCAGCGCCGGAAAGCATTCGAAACTGGGCGAACTGATCGGCAAGGCGGTGCATGCCGCCGTCAAAGGCACCCTGGCCCTGCAGAACGGTATGACCCCGGCCTCGCAGTGCTCGGCGGTGATTCATCTGAAACGCTTCGGGATGAAACGTGACGAGATCATCGACACCATTTGCTCATATCTCAACAACGAACAGGCGACCCTGCTCCGCCACAGCTTCCTGCCGGTGGAACGCGATCCGGCCACGGTGGCTGCTGTCGCCGCCCTGGTCCACATGAAGGACAAGTTCAAATGGGGCGTGCTGCCGCAGGGATGCTGGAAAGATGTGATCAGCGCCTCAGCCGCACAGGTGGCCTGTGCCGTCAGCGGCAATTACATTATGATGCGCGAATTTATGGAAATGCTGGCGCCGGCCGGCGGACATGAGGATAACCGCAGGTTTCTGGAACTGGCCTGCCGGGCGCTGGCCCTGGGTTTTGCGGAAAAATGGAATGAAAAGGAGTTACAACATGTTTAAAAAATCGCTCGTAATACTAACCGGCTTGCTCTGCCTGGCCGGCAGCCTTTATGCAGAACCTGTGAAACCGGCTGCCGGAAACCTGTTCAGCGAACCGGTGAACGGGTTGAAGTTTGCGCCGATTCCGGCCGGAAACTTTCAGATGGGCAGCCCGGAGGCAGTTGAGACGCTGGTGGTCGGCAAACAGAACGGTGATGATCCCGGGAAGGCCCGCTGGTTCAAAAACGAACTGCCGTTGCACAAGGTTGTCATCAACAAACCGTTTTATATGGCCACCACTGAGACAACCGTAGCTGCCTTCCGCCAGTTTGTCCAGGAGACCGGTCATGTGACCGACATGGAAAAAACAGCCGCAGCTGCAAAACCGGTCATGGCTTCCAAAAAGGTCAAAAGCGACAAAGCTGCTGCCAGCCGCCAGGGTAAATGGAAAGAGCCGTCCGGCTCCATCTGGAACAAGCCGGGTTTTGCCCAGACAGACAGCCACCCGGTGGTGTCGGTTTCCTGGAATGATGCCCAGGCCTTTGTCAAATGGCTGAACGCCAAATACACAGACAGGACCTTCCGTTTGCCGACCGAGGCCGAATGGGAATATGCCGCCAAGGCCGGTTCTACCACCAGTTATTACTGGGGCGCCAAGCCGGATGCCGCCTATGCCAACCTGGGGGACAAAACCTTTTCAACGGTTTATCCGCGGGCCCGCTTCATTAATCGCAACCTGGAAGACGGTCAGGTGCACACAGCGCCTGTAGCCAGCTACAAACCCAACGCCTGGGGGCTGTATGACATGTCCGGCAATGTGTGGGAATGGTGCCAGGATAGTTTCGCCCTTTATCCCGGCGCGGAGAAGCCGGCGCGCGAAATCAAAGGCGACAGAAAAGTACTGCGCGGTGGTTCGTTCATTCGCTACGCCAATGACATGCGTTCATCGCGCCGCTATAAGGCAAACCCGGCATCCGGCCGCAGCAATCGTGGGTTCAGGGTGGTGATGGAGGAAATAGCACCGTTGTCAGCGAAATAGGTTGCGAGACCGTTATTAGTGACTCGTGCAGGTTGACCGTGTGTTTGCTCCATTAAGCACACGGTTTTCTCGGGTGCTACGGGTTAATGAGGAATTGCGATCTGATCAGTACTGCCCTTCTCCAGAGCGAGTAGAGCAAGTAGTGCCTGTAGTCGAAACGATTCACCAAACATATTCAGTTTTTAGAAGATCCGATCAAGGGAAGTGGAGTGAGATGCTCCCGCTGCCCCGCAGCCGTGAAGGGAACGAAAGCCTAACTCCGGTTTCAGATCAGAGATGATATCAAGGCGGCGAGGAAGAAGGCGACGAAGGCGTACATGACCGGTACGTTGAGGAATCTTTGACGAGCCAACAAAGAGAGCACTCTGATGTGGAACCGGAGAACGCCACTGTCGCAGGCCATACTGCGACGGGAAGGTCGGTGATTAGGAAGCCCTAAGCCGGAAGACCTGTAAGGATCTGAACATTATTCCCGAGGGAGGAAAGAATGAAGTATCGATTGTTGTCTGTAATGTTATGCAATGCCGCCCTGCTGTCGGCGGCCACGGCGCTGGCCGCGCCAACCGATGGCCAGCCAGCCGTCACCCCGCAAGCTCCAAAGGCGGAGTCTGCTCAAGTTGTCCCCGCCAATCCAGAAACTTCTAAAACCGATGTTGCCAAACCGGCTGCATCGGTCCAGCAAAACATCAAGCCTGAGACTGTAAAAAGTGAGCAGGTCAAAGCGGAACTTACCAAACCCGAAGCGAAAAAAGAAGATCAGCGCCTCGACGAAACCGTTGTGACGGCGTCAAGGGTAAAAGAGTCCGTAAAAGACCTTCCTGTTTCAGTCCAGGTTATCTCGGAAGAAGATATCAAAAACTCATCAGCTCAAGATCTTGGCGGCCTGATGGCAGACGCCGGCATTGGTCATGTCCATAAGTATAATATGGCGCTGGCTACACGCGTGGAGATCAGGGGTATGTCAACTGACTCCAGCAGCGAAGTTGGTAACAGAATACTGGTGTTGGTCAATGGTAATCGCACAGGCACGGTCAATATTGCCAAGATACCGGTGGGAGACATCGCCAGGGTTGAAATCGTCAAGGGCCCAGGATCAGTTATTTATGGTTCCCAAGCCATGGGTGGCGTCATCAATGTTATTACCAAGAGGGGAAAAGGCCCAACAGGCGGCTTGATCGGCGTTGAGGGTGGTTCTCGTGAATACTGGAAGGCTGCCATGGAGGTCGGCGGTGAAAAAGGCAACTTTGATTATTATGCCACAGCCAGCAAATCCAGCATTGGCAACCTGTCTACTCCGGGTCGTGGTGAAATCACCAACACCAATGCTGAAAGCAACGATCTGAGCGCAAGAGTCGGATACACCTTTTTGAAAGATCACCGGGTGTCAGTAGGATTTCAGCACTGGGAAACCGAATTTGGGTCTCCAGGATACTGGTGGGCGCTGAAAACAGATAGAGGCAGCAAAAAGCGTGACGCCATTGACTTTGAGTATACTAATTCAACTGTTACAGCCAAATATTACTACGCCTACAACCGGGATATCACTAATGCGACTCCAGGTTTATCAACAGAGTACAAATACGTGGGTGATCAAAGAAACCAGGGCGCCAGTCTGCAAAAGGTTATTAATATTGCCAACAACAGGATCATTGTCGGGGCCGATTGGAACAGAATTGGGTCTGATGCCCGTTACGACTATCCGTCTACCAAAACAACATCCAGCCCCAATATACTCAGCGACAGCTATTCCGTCTTTGCGGATGACAAGATCAGCTTGCTGTCAAACCGCCTGATTCTGAATGCCGGTTTAAGGTATGACTATATTGAAAACACCACTCTTAAAACCGCGGGCGTTGCCACAAATGATAATTTAAGAAGATTCGACAACATTACCTATCGTGGCGGCGCAGTTTTCAAAATCACAGATGATTTAAGCGTCAGGGCCAATATCGGCACCGGTTTCCGTTCGCCTGCTCCGCTTGAACAGGCCTCGGAATATATATCCGGTACCAAACATATGATCGGCAATACAAGTCTTGATCCTGAAAAGACCATCAGCTATGAAGGCGGCATTGACTTTAACAAAAAGCAGTTGAAGAGCAGTTTCACCTTCTTTCATACCGAGTTCACCGACAAGATTTCCAGCTATTTTACAGGTGCATACGATTCCGGCAGCAAGCAGCTGTGGTCATATAAGAATGTAAAAGGGGCCATTATCCAAGGGTTGGAAGTAAATGCGGCCTATGATATTGGAACAGCCATCGGCTGGGACACAATTATCGAGCCTTATGCAAATGTCACTTACAAAACCAGATATGAAACCAGCGACTCTGCCGAGATAAATACCTATAAGTCAGACAAGATGTCTTATACACCGCAGTGGACCGGCGCATTTGGTATTCGCGCTGCCCAGGAAAAATGGGAAGGCCGTTTGATTTTCAACTACGTCAGTGAAGAACGTATTCTTTCTTACAGAACAAGTACAGCGGGAGTACCGGCTGACAAGGCTGGATTCATGACAGCCAGCATCAAGGGCTCATACAGGCCGATCAAGTCGCTGGAGCTGTCTTTGGCAATCAATAACCTGTTTAATCGTCAGTACGAGTATGTTGACGGCTATGCCTTGCCTGGCACAACAGTTATCGGCGGCGCCAAGTGGCTGTTCTAGCGGTTTATCGAGGACGGGCGTTCTGCTTGCCTTGCAAGCAGGCAGAATGCCTGCGCTCCGTTGTAGAGCGTATTAGTGGTTGCGGGTTGGCATATTGCTCGTATGAGAAGCAGTTTGCAGCAAACATATTTGCGTTTTAGAAGATCCGATCAAGGGAAGTGGAGTGAGAATCTCCCGCTGCCCCGCAGCCGTGAAGGGAACGAAAGCCTAACTCCGGTTTCAGATCAGAGATGATATCAAGGCGGCGAGGAAGAAGGCGACGAAGGCGTACATGACCGGTACGTTGAGGAGTCTTTGACGAGCCAACAAAGAGAGCACTCTGATGTGGAACCGGAGAACGCCACTGTCGCAGGCCATAGTGCGACGGGAAGGTCGGCAAGTAGGACGCCCTAAGCCGGAAGACCTGTAAGGATCTGAACATTATTCCCGAGGGAGGAAGAAATGAATTACCGATTGTTTTCTGTAATGCTATGCAACGCCGCCCTGCTGTCGGCGGCCACGGCGCTGGCCGCGCCAACCGATGGCCAGCCGGCCGTCACCCCGCAAACTCCAAAGGCGGAGTCTGCTCAAACCGAATCCTCCAAGACGGAAACTATCGGTACACAGTCATCAAAATCTGTTGCGCAAAAAGCTACGAAAATTAAAGAAGCTGCCGAACAAAAAGATCACAGCCTTGACCAGACGGTTGTCACAGCTACCAGAACAGAAAAGGATATTGATACAGCGCCCGGAAGTATTTCAGTCGTAACTAAAGATGATATTGAAAAACAGAATGTAGTGACATACGACGATGCACTCAAAGCGGTTCCCGGTGTGGTTGTTGCCAGAAGCAAGGGTGTAGTTGATTCATCCGGTTCTATTACTTTGCGTGGTCTGCCAGGCCAAGGCAGAACACTTGTCATGGTAGACGGCATACAGATGAACAGTCCGCATGCCGCATCAATTGTTAGTACCCAGGTTGCCCCGGGAACACTGGATCGCATTGAAGTGCTTAAAGGTGCATCATCCGGTCTATACGGCGGCTCTGCAATGGGTGGTGTAGTAAACCTGATAACCAGAATGCCTACCAAACGGGAGTTCATGATCCAGGGAGGATATGGTTCAGGTATGGATGCCCCAGCCCCTCAATTAACTAAAAGGGTTGCAGTATCCTACGGTGATTCCTTCTATGACAAGCTAAGTGTATATTTTTACAATGAATATACCGATTCAGACGGATACAAATCCAGCCCAATCTTCACCTCTTCGGCCCCGACAGCCGGCATTACCGGTTATTCTCTGTCGACTGACGCAACCGGCGCCCAGCGCAGGTACGTGATCGGCGACAAGGGCATGAACGGCATGTGGCAGAATAACTTCACCTTTAAAACAGAGCTACAGGCAACGCCAACCACCAAACTCAGGTTTACCTTGATGAAATCTACAGGGGCTTATAGCTACAGTGACCCCAGCACGTATCTGAGAAATGCCGCCGGCACTCCTGTATGGAGCTATGGTGCAACTGTCAAACCATATACATTTTACGATGGCCCTGGCTATAAGGATCAATATATTTATGCTTTTGGGGTGGATAGCGAAATTGCAACAGCAAAAGTTAAACTGAATCTGGGGTTTATGGATCAGAAAGAAGCATGGGACGTATCCACTCTAAGCGGCGCTACAGGCGATGGCGGACCCGGCAAGGTGTCCAGCTATCCGGCTTCCAGTTGGAATGCCGATCTGCAGGCATCAATCCCGGTACTTAACTGGAACCTGGTAACTGTCGGCGGCGCTTTCCGTACGGGTAACTCACATGCCAGGGAATTTTCCCTTTCAAATTGGAAGGATGAAAACTCTAAAACAGCGGTTACTTATGACTCTAAAGGTTCGGACCGCGTATTCGCAGTATTCGTGCAGGATGAAATATCCATTACCGACAAACTGACCGTATATGCCGGTTTCAGGCAGGACTGGTGGGAAACGTTTGACGGCTATGTCAATAACACTGGCTATCTTGACTCGCGTAGTGCAACAGCCTTCAGTCCGAAGGGCGCCATAGTATACACGCCCTTTGAAAAGACCACTCTGCGTGTGTCAGGCGGACGTGCCTTCAGGCCTCCGACCAACTATGACCTCTATCGATCTATGACCTCTTCCGGCACTACCTATCTGGCCAATCCCAATCTTAAGCCGGAAACCAATACATCCTGGGATGCCAGCATTACACAAAAACTGTGGGAAGGCGCAAAAGTCAGTGTCACATATTATGAAAACTACCTGACAGACATGATTTACAGCTCTCTGACGCAGACCGGCCCCAGCACATACACATCATCAAAAGTTAATGCCGGCAAGGCGGAAAGTAAGGGTGTGGAGATGGAGGCAGAGCAGCGTTTTGGAAAAATGGCCCGACTGTTCGCCAACTATACCTATGCCGCTACCAAGATTACATCAAACGAGGCTGTACCGGCTTCGGTTGGTAAGCAAATGACCGGTGTGCCCGAGCATATGTTTAACTTCGGCGGAGATATCGAATATGGGCCGTTCGGCGCATATTTTGTCGGTCGTTATGTGGGCAAGCGTTTCAGCAATGACACAAACAGTGATAGAGCCAAAGGGGTTTACGGGGTTTATGACCCGTATTTTGTCGGCGATATCAAGCTGCGCTATAAAATTACCAACTGGGCGACGGCATCCTTTACCGTCAACAACATTTGGGACGAACGCTACTATTCCTACTACATGGCACCAGGCCGCTCATGTTATGGGGACATCACATTCAAGTTTTGACGTTGGATAAGAACTGCACGAAACAGTAGTTCTACACATATTTGAGTTTTTAGAAGATCCGATCAAGGGAAGTGGAGTGAGATGCTCCCGTTGCCCCGCAGCCGTGAAGGGAACGAAAGCCTAACTCCGGTTTCAGATCAGAGATGATATCAAGGCGGCGAAGAAGAAGGCGACGAAGGCGTACATGACCGGTACGTTGAGGAGTCTTTGACGAGCCAACAAAGAGAGCACTCTGATGTGGAAACGGAGAACGCCACTGTCGCAGGCCATACTGCGACGGGAAGGTCGGCAAGTAGGACGCCCTAAGCCGGAAGACCTGTAAGGATCTGAACATTATTCCCGAGGGAGGAAGAAATGAATTACCGATTGTTGTCTGTAATGCTATGCAACGCTGCCCTGCTGTCGGCGGCCACGGCGCTGGCCGCGCCAACCGATGGCCAGCCGGCCGTCACCCCGCAAACTCCAAAGGCGGAGTCTGCTCAAACCGAGCCTGCCAAAGCAGCGGCTGCTGACAGTGCTCAAGTGAAAGCCACTCTGCCAAAACGCGAAGCGAAAAGAGAAGACCAGCGCCTTGACGAAACAGTTGTAACGGCGACCAAGGTTGGCAAAAAGCTGGGCCAGATTGCCGATGCCGTAACGGTTATAGATGAAGAAGAGATCAAGGACAGCGCCGTTACGGATATTACCGATACGCTTCGCTATACACCGGGCGTGATGTTCAAACGCGCCGGCGGCGCAGGCCAGTATGTGTACACAAAGCTGCGCGGTTATGGCGACGGCAACTTTGTCATGCTGATAGACGGCATGAAGATCAATGACAGTATGTCTACAGGCGGTAACTTTCTCAGCAAGTTTGACCCGTTTTTGATCGGCGGCATTGAAGTGTTGAAAGGTCCCCAGTCTGTGCTCTACGGCGCAGATTCCACCGCAGGTGTGTTCTCCTATACTACAAAAGGTGGCATTGAAGGTCAGAATGTTACCTTGGGTGCTGAATACGGCAGCTTTGACTGGAAAAAAGGCTACGGCGGTGTGCGTGGGGTCAAGGGCAATTTCCGTTATTCGCTGAATGTGGTTGGCGTGGATACCGACACTAACATCAGCAAGGAGTACTTCACCAATATGTCCCCCCAAATCAAGCTGGGCTGGGGCAAGAAGGATTTTCTGGATGTAGAGTTTTCCTTCCTCAGCATCAACAGCAAGTGGAATTATGCCAGGCTGATAGAAAACGGCAACAAGCTGACCAGCCCGGGACAGTTGTATGCCTTCCAGGTGCCTGACCCCAATCGCTACAATATTGATAACTATTATCTGACAACCCTTAATGTTAAACACCAGATCAACAGGGAATTGCGGCAAAGATTGATGCTGGGCTGGTACAAAATGCGCAGGCAGAGCACCAACCTTAATGACGGTCTGCTGGGATATGTACAGGCTCCAAATTATAGCGGCGGTGCTTTAACGGCTGTAAATGATACCGCATACACAGATGCTAACTATGAAAGCAGCAACTATCAGATCGATTACAACCTGATCTGGGACAAGAATTTCGGCAGTGTCAAGAATACCGCCCTGTTTGGCACAAACCTGAATGTTGCCGAAGCAAGAAGTTGGGGGAGCTATGGCAATACCAGTGGCAGGCAGGATACCAAAGGCATCTATTTCAATGACCAGTTGATGCTGCTGGATGAAGCTTTGGTGCTGGATGCCGGCGTGCGTTATGACTTCAACAGTGCTTTTGAGGACAAGGCTACCTGGAAAGCCGGTCCCATGTATACCTTCAAGAAGACCGGCACAACCCTCTACGCAAATTACGGCACCAGTTTCAGGCAGCCAACCATGACCAATCTGTATAGCCCCACGTATGGCAATACCAACCTAAAACCGGAAAGCGGCTGGACAGTGCAGGGCGGGGTGCGCCAGCACTTTCTGGATGGCAAGCTGTTTGTGGAAGTGGCGGCCTGGAAGAGCGAGCTTAAAAACGTGATCATGTTCCAGTACTTTACCTATTCTCCCGCTACCGGACAGTATCAGAACCGCGACAAACAGATTACCGACGGCGCAGAGCTGGCGGTGGCCTGGAACTTCTACCCGGGGTTCACGGCCCGTGGCAACTATAATTATACGGAATCGTATAACACGACAGCGGGCGTTACCACGCCGACAGTTCAGAATGCCCGTCATAGCGGCACAGTTGGGTTGGAGTACAAAGACGACAAGATGCTGATGGGAGTGACAGGTCACTACATGGGGCCGCGTCTCAGGTGGAACGGCGACATCAATCAGCCCGACTACGTACGTGTCGACCTGAACGGCCAGTACAAAATCGGAAAAGGCATTACAGCCTATGCCAGGATCAACAACCTGTTCAACAGAAGGATTACGGAGGATCCGTATTTGAGCCCCGGCATCAGCGTAATCGGCGGGCTGAGATGGGATTTTGATTTTGCAAAAGGCGGTTCGAAAGCAATTGAACCGATCAACAGCCTCTGAACAGTAATTAAGTAAAACCTGCCCCCGGTTGCCGTATTCCGGCAGCCGGGGGTAGCCTTGCAATTTGAAATACCATGAACGCTTCGAAAAAGGAACATGATGAAAATTCTGTATATCCACAGCATGATGTTTTACCGGCACACCTGGGGCCGGGTGGCGGAAGAACTGGCCGGGCAGGGGATTGAACTGCATTTTGCCAGCCAGATCAAGGCGGTTGAGCTGCTGGAGGAAAATGCCGGCAGTTTTGACCTGCTGCTGGCCGAGCTTTCCTTTGGCATGCCCGGTTTTCAGCAGATTCTAGAACTGGCACAGGCCATACCGCAGCGCTTGCCGATGACAGCCGAGATCCCGGCCGGTTTTTCCACCGTTCCCGACGAGGCGTTGACCAGCTTCAGGATTTACACCTCCCGTGTCTCCCAGACCAACTATTGCAACGGCATCCGCTACCTGGCCAGCCGCTGCGGCCTTGAGCTGGCATACGAGCCGCCTGCGCCGGTCCGCACCTCGGGTATCTATCACCCGGCCGCGCCGTCAACCTTTGAGGATGTGCAGGCCTACCGCGAGTGGTACGAGGGGTATCTGGGATGCCGGAACAACAAGTATGTGGGTGTACTGTTTTATTACAGCCAGCTGACCGAGCATAACACCGGTGATGTGGATGCCCTGGTGAGCGGTCTGGAGATGCACGGGTTGGCGCCGCTGTGTGTGTTCTGCGCCGGGGCTGACGATCTGCTAGCCAATGACGGCGAAACGCCGGCCTGGCTGGAACTGTTCAACAGCGCCATGGGGCTGGAGGCGGTGCTGAGTCTGATGGCGGTCAGCCTGTTCAGGACCGACAGCCAGGTGCATCTGCTGGAGAAGCTGGACCGGCCGGTGATACAGCTGATGCGTTCCCATACCCAGACAGCGGAGCAATGGTACGACGACCCCCAGGGGCTGCCGGCCATGACAGCGGTATATTCCCTGGCCCGTCCGGAAACATGCGGGGTGATCATGCCGCATCTGATCGCCGGCTGCGTGCAGGACAACAACCGGGATCGCGGCATCGGCTATAACGAGTTTCAGCCGGTGACGGAGCGTATTGACACGCTCTGCCGTCGGCTCAAGCGCTGGAGCAAACTGCGCCATGCCCGCAACAAGGACAAGCGTGTGACCATCGTGCTGCACAACAACCCCTGCAAGGGGGTGGAGGCTACCATCGGCCAGGCCGCCGGTCTGGATAGCTTCAAGAGCCTGGCCCGCCTGCTGCAGATCATGGCTATGGAAGGTTACGATGTGGGTAATGCCCCGGCCCGCGGTGAGGATATCCTGGCGCAGATGCTGGAGCGCAAGGCGATTTCCGAGTTTCGCTGGACCACTGTGGACGAGATCTTCAACAAGGGTGGCGACATCTACCGCATGGGGCGCCGGGAATATCAGCTCTGGTTTGACAAGCTGCCGCAAAAGGCCCGTGAAAAGGCACTGGAAGACTGGGGAGAGTTCCCCGGACAGGGGATGGCCTGGCAGGTGGATGGCGAGGATGTGCTGCTGATCACCGGCCTGCAATACGGCAATATTAAAATCATGACCCAGCCCAAGCGGGGCTGTTACGGCGCAAAATGCACCGGCGAGGTCTGCCGCATCCTGCATGACCCGCAACTGGCGCCGCCGCACCACTGGCTGGCCACCTACAAGTACATCAATGATTATTCCGACGCGGTCATACATTTCGGGACGGAGGGGGCCTTGGAGTTTCTGCCGGGCAAGCAGGTCGGCCTCTCGGACGCCTGTTTTTCCGAGCTGTCCATCGGCGATATCCCCAACCTGTATGTGTACGTGATGGATGTGACCGGCGACGGCATGCTGGCCAAACGGCGCGGTCAGGCGGTGCTGGTGGACCACCTGACCCCGGTGTACCGGCCGGCGCCGCTGGAGTCCGGCCTGGTCAGGCTGGAAGAGTTGCTGGAACAGTACCGCAAGGCGCGCCAGCTGGGCGAGGCCGGGCGGGAAAAGGCGCTGGCGGCGGAGATCACTCCGCTGCTGGCCGAGCTGCGTATTACGGACAGCGAGCCTTCAGCGCAAGATCTGCCGGAACAGGTGGAGCTGGCCGGGCGTCATATCGCTCTGACCCGCCAGGCGCTGATGCCGGAGGGCAAACACCTGCTGGGTGTGGCGCCGGAGGCCGTTTCCACCGGCCGCATGCTGGCCACCCTGCTGAGAAGCAACCTGCCCGGCATGCCGGAATTGAAGGAACTGGCCGGTTTTGCCAGGGCTGACGGCTATGAAGGGGATGATTATGACAGCGCGGCCGCTCTGCTGACCGCCCTGGCCGATGGCGGACGTTTTACCGACCGGCCGGAGCTTTTGGCTGTGCGCGAGTTCAGCCGCGATATTGCCGCAAAACTGGCCCGCTGCACCGACGAGGTGGAAAACCTGCTCAAAGGGCTGGACGGCCGCTACATCCCGCCGGGCCTGAGCTCATCGCTCAACCGGGGACGCACGGATGTCCTGCCCACCGGCCGGAACTTTTACGCCACCGACGTGCTCAGTCTGCCTACCCGGGCCGCCTGGCAGGTGGGGTGCAAGATGGCCGACAAGCTGCTCAACCGTTATCTGCAGGATGAGGGACGTTTCCCGGAGAGCATCGGCATCAGTCTCTGGAGCACCGATGCCTTCAAGTCCGACGGCGAGACGCTCTGCCAGGTGTTGTATCTGATGGGGGTCAGGCCGGTCTGGGACGGTCGCGGCTGCGTCTCCTCCACCGAGGTCGTTCCGCTGGAGGAACTGCGGGTGGAAACGGCAGACGGCACAGTTGTAAATCGTCCGCGGGTGGATGTGACCATCCAGACCTCCGGCATCATGCGTGACATGGTGCCCAACTTCTGCGAATTGCTGGATACGGCGGTGGTCACGCTGAGCGGGCTGGAAGAGGATGGAGAGGACAACTTCATTCGCAAGCACAGCCTGGAGCAGATGGAAAAACTGCGCCGGGATACGGCCAACAGTATGCCGGAAACCACGCTCAGGCGCATGTCCACCCTGCGCATCTTCTCTTCATCCCCCGGCAGTTATGGTTTGGGGGTAGGGCTGGCGCTGGACGCCTCGGCCTGGGAAAAGCAGCAGGAACTGGCCGAGGTGTACATCAACTGGGGCGGCTATGCCTACGGTTTTGACCCACAAGCAGAGGGCATACCCTACGGCATGCAGGCCCACCAGCTCTACGCCGACCAGTTGGCCCGCGTGGACGTGACCTACATGAAACAGACCAGCCAGGAATACGACCTGCTGGATTGCAGTTGCAGTTCCGTCTACCTGGGGGGCATGGCCACGGCGGTCAAGGCGGTCAGCGGGCGCAGCCAGCGGATCTACTGGGGCACGGACAGCACCGATGCGGACACAGCCGGCGTTCACAGCCTGCAGGAGGAGTTGCAGCGCATCAGCCGCGCCAAGCTGCTCAACCCGGCCTGGATCGAGCACATGCGCGCCATCGGCTACCAGGGGGCCCAGACCGCCTCCGGCATGGTCAATACGCTCTTCAAGTGGAGCGCCATGACCGAGCAGGTGCCCAAGCAGCTCTTCGATGCGGTGATGGACAAATACATCCTGGACGAGGAAAACCGCCGCTGGATGCGGGAGGTCAATCCCTATGCGCTGGAAGAGGTGGTGCGCAGGCTGCTGGAGGCTGCTACGCGCGGGCTGTGGCAGGCCGATGAACAGCAGTTGGAAGAATTGCGCAATGCTGCCCTGGATATCGAGGGCGACATGGAAGAGCTGATGGGCGAGGTGAAAGAAGAGTTTCAGGGGGGCAAGGTGGATGTGCTCACCGCCGATCAGGTGGACAAATGGCAGATGGAGTGGCGTCTGAGTGGCGGGGCGGCGGCATGAATTCACCCCAGATCTCGGAACGCATGCGGAACATGTGGGATGTGCATGCCGCAACCTATGCCGAACGTATCGGTTATGACCTGAATGGAGAGCAGCTTGAGGCCTGGCGGCAGGCCCTTGCTGCCGCTGCCGGTATCCCGCGTGGAAGCGTGCTGGATGTGGGCACCGGCCCCGGTTTTCTGGCCCTGCTATTTTCCGGGATGGGGTACCGCTGCGTTGGCGTGGATTCCTCGGAGGAAATGCTCAAGGCGGCACTGCTTCAGGCCAGGGGCAGCGGCGCCCAGTGCAGTTTCATGCATGCCGAAGCAGCTGAACTGCCTTTTGGGGACAACAGCTTTGATGTGGTGGTCAACCGTCACCTGCTCTGGACGCTGCCGGAACCGCTGGCGGCGGTGAGCGAATGGATGCGGGTGCTGCGGCCCGGTGGTCGGCTGATTGTCATCGACGGCATGTGGGACATGGCCACTTCCGCTGCCGCACACACGGGCACCACCATGGGGCTTTCGCCGCAGGGGGTGGCAGCCACGGTGGCGGCTCGTCAGGTCTATTGCCACCTGCCCATGCGCAACGCCTCGGCGGAGATGGTGATGGAACTGATGGAACAGGCCGGTTTGCGCGGGGTCTACAGCCATGACATCGAGAGGCTGATGGATGCGGATATGCGCAGCCGCAGCCCGGAAAAGCAGCAAAACTACAACCGCAACCGTTACATGATTGTGGGGGAAAAACGGTGAACGGGGACTGGGGACTGGGGACTGGGGACTGGGGACTGGGGACTGGGGACTGGGGACTGGGGACTGGGGACTGGGGACTGGAGCGCAGGCATTTTGCCTGCGTAGAGCAGAAACCGAAATAATATAGCTAAGGGAGGATTCACTAATGAAAACAGCAGTATTACTGATGGCGCACGGCAGCAGGATCGCAGAGGCGAACAACGACGCCCGCTACATTGCCGACATGGTCAAGGGTATGACCGATTTTGACATCGTTGAGGTGGCCTACCGGGAGCTGCACGAGCCGAACATCCAGCAGGGGGTGGACAACTGTGTGGCCAGGGGTGCGGAAAGAATCCTGATGATGCCTTACTTCCTGTTCATGGGGGCCCATGTGCAGAAAGACCTGCCCGAGGAGATCGAAGAGGCCCAGAACCGTTACCCGTTCCTGGAACTGGAAATGGGACAGCATCTGGGCGTGCATCCCAAGCTGGCAGAACTGCAGGTGGAGCGGATCAACGAGTCGCTTGGCAAGTTGGGCTGGAACTGAAGAAAACGGTTATGCCCCGCGATATGGAACCGCATATTAACGAAAAATTGTCGGATGAGATGACGGTGACGGATGCCTTGTCTCCGGACGTGTGGCCGGAGATGGGGGCGCATATTTGCGGCGTCGCGGACATGGAATGCGCTCGTGTATTTATGTGGTGCGTGGATGACAAGACCGGCGTTCTGAAGGATGGCAATGATTTTTGCAGAGGGAGGAAACCATGAAAACGGTAATGCTTTCCATCATTGCGTTAACCATGCTTTGCGGATGTGCTCATGTATTTACGGAAAAGTCTGAACAGCTGGTGGACAAGTCGGTTGTATTCAATCAGCTGAAGCATGATCCCGGGCAGTTTACAGACAGATACGTCAAGCTGGGCGGGATTATCATAGAAACCAGAAATACAAAAAAAGGGACACAGATCGAGATATTGCAGTTTCCTCTGGACAGCAATGATATGCCCATGGAGGAAAAAGAGTCTGGCGGCAGGTTTCTGGCTGTCTCAGACAAATACCTTGATAAGGTAATCTACAAGTCAGGCGGGGGAGTGGCCCTGATCGGCAAGGTTACAGGCAGCAAAAAAATGCTGCTGGATGAAATCGACTACAGCTACCCGGTTGTCTCCATAAAAGAAATACATATGCACAGGAAATACAAGGAATATCCTGATTACTACGGCTATCCCTATTATCCGGGCTGGGGTTACTACGGATATTTCGGACCGCGGTTGAGATACAGATAGCAAAAGGCATGCTGATATCACAAATAAAAGGAGTAGTGCTTTGGATTCGCTAAACATGAGACCGGAAGAGATCGAAAAGGAATCGTTCCGCATTATCGATGCCGAGGCGGGTAGCCATGACTGGCCGGCTGCCGAATGGGAGATCGTGCGCCGGGTGATCCACACCAGCGCTGATTTTGAATATGTACAGTCACTGGTCATGTCCGACGGCTTTGCCCAAAAAGGGTGCGAGGCGCTGAAGAACGGCTACGGGATTGTTACCGATACCCAAATGGCGCTGTCCGGCATCAGCAGGTTAAAGATCAAGCCGTTCGGCAACAGCGTGGTCTGCCACGTGGCTGACCCGGATGTAGCTGAAGAGGCGCAGAGAACAGGGGCCACCAGATCGGTTATGGCCATGCGCAAGGCGCTGAAGGATCCCAACAACCGCATCTTTGCCATTGGCAATGCGCCGACCGCTTTGTTTGAGCTGCTGCGCCTGGCGCGTAGCGGAGAGGCCAAACCGGCCCTGATCATCGGCCTGCCGGTAGGGTTCGTGGGGGCGGCGGAAAGCCACGCCGCCCTGGCTGAATCGGGACTGGATGTGCCGTTTCTGACCAATATTGGCAGAAAAGGCGGCTCCAATGCGGCTGCCGCCGTGATCAACGCCCTGGCCGTGCTGGCCGCGAAATAAGTATGAATATCCGCTACCTGATACTGGCCTTGACCAGCAGATGTAACCTCTCCTGTCGCTATTGCTATCACGGCGACTCGGCCATACCAATGGACATGTCATACGATGTGCTGCAAAAGGCGCTGGATTTGGCATCGCAGGGGGATGGTCCCTTGCATATCCAGATTACCGGCGGCGAGCCGACCCTGGCTGAGAATTTGGTCCATTTTGCCGTCAGGCAGGCGTCGATGATCAACAGGCCGCATACCATCGGCATTCAGACTAACGGCACCAACCTGAGCGAGCCGTTGATCAGGTTTCTGAAAGCCCATCAGGTGCAGATCTGCGTCAGCCTGGACGGCCCCCCGGATGTGCAGCAACAGTTGCGCGGCAAGGCGGCCGCTACTTTAAGGGGGATGCAGCTGCTGGAGTTATGCGAGGCCCCTTTCCGGGTGACCACAGTGCTGAGCGCGGCCAATTTGCCGCATCTGCCGCGTACGGCGCTGATGCTGGCCGGTTTCAGCCAGGCCCGCGGCATCGGTCTGGATCTGCTGGTAAAGAAAGGAACAGCCAGGGAAAGCGCCGTCTCTCATCCCGAAGCTGAAGAGCTGCGACACAGCGTCGCCAAGCTTGTAGGCGTGCTGGATTCCGTCAACGTCAAACGCAAGATCCCTTTGCAATTGCGTGAGCTGGACCTGCTCAAGGATGCCTTGTCCAAACCGTCCGTCAATGGCGGTAAACCGTTCTGCCATGCCTGCCGTGGCGAGAGTATGGCGGTGGCGCCGGACGGACGTATCTCGCTGTGCGGTCAAACGCTGCGTGACAGTGATTTTAATGCCGGGACGGTGCTTAACCCGAATTTTGAGCGTTTGACCGCTTTCAGCGGACAGGCGCTCACAAGCAAGATGTGCGGACAATGTCCACTGCAGGGGCGCTGCCCCGGCGAATGCCCCAGCCGCATGTATTACAACAGCAGTGATGAACCGGCCCTGGTCTGCAACCTGTATCTGGGCCTGTTAAGTACAATCAACAGCAAGATGTCTTGAAAACGAATGGAGGATGTTAACGATGGAATTGTTAAGTGGAACCGGATTGGTAGTGAAAATGGTGCTGTACACCCTGATTCTTTTCTCGGTGGTTTCCTGGTCGATCATACTGTTCAAATTGTATCAGGTGCATAGCGCCAACAGGAACTCGGACCGTTTTCTTGATCTGTTCTGGAAGTCCAGCGGATTTGATGCCATAGCCGGCAAGGCGTCCGCCATGCCCAGTTCGCCGCTCAAGGTGCTTTTCAACGAGGGTTACGGAGAGCTCAAAAAACTGGCTGAAGGCGACAGGAGCAATGATGGCAGTATCTTCAGCACCGATCTGGGCGGGGTGGACAATGTCTCCCGCGCCTTGCACCGTGCCACGAATACCGAGGTGACCCGCCTGGAAAAACATCTGACCTTTCTGGCGACTACCGGCTCGACCTCGCCCTTTATCGGGCTGTTCGGCACGGTCTGGGGCATCATGTCCGCTTTTGAAGGGATCGGCAAGACTGGTTCGGCCTCGCTGGCTGTTGTCGCGCCTGGCATCGCCGAGGCGCTGATCGCCACTGCCGTGGGTTTGGTGGCCGCCATCCCGGCGGTTATGGCCTATAACCATTTCCAGCACAAGATCGGGGTGGTGATCAAGGAGATGGACAGCTTCACCACCGAGTTTCTCAATATTGTTCAGCGCAGTTCGGTGAGGTGATTTATGGCCATGTCAGGACCCAAAGGCGGCGGCAGGAACAGCATTTCCGATATCAATGTCACCCCGTTTATCGACGTGATGCTGGTGTTGCTGATCATTTTCATGGTCACGGCGCCGATGATGCAGCAGGGGGTGCAGGTCAACCTGCCCAAGGCGGACTCGCGCTCGCTTACCCAGGCCGAGGATACGGTAATTGTCACCCTGGCCAAGGGAGGCCATGTCTTTGTCAACAAGGATGAGGTCGCATCCAAAGAACTGCGCAGCCAACTTTCCAGCATGTTTGCCGCCAAGGCTAAAAAAGAGCTTTTTTTCAAGGCGGACGCAGGGGTGCCCTATGGCGATGTGATCAGGACCATGGCCGACATCAAAGGGGCTGGTATTGAAAAGGTGGGCATGGTTACGGAGCCGGCCGCCAAACATTAGATTGCCTGGTTTTAAATAACATTGACGCTGTGAATTCAAGAAGAGTATTGCGGAGGCGGGTATGTCTGAATCTGTAATGCAGCAGGATGATGTGTTCAGTCAGGTTGAAATTGACCTTAAGGTCATGGATGCCTGGCTGGAGGCCATCAGTGAAATAGCGGTTTCTTTCCGGCTCAGGCAGCTGGGCCAACCGGTCAGGGTTAAACATGACGCGGCCTTTTTGACACCGGGCGGTGCGCTGACCATGATTACCGAGGTGGCCGGGGAACCGGTGCGCATGGTGGTGCCGGAGGGGATGTGGAACTGGCAGGAGAACAGACAGTGAGTGAAACAGTAAGAATCGCGGTTATTCATATGGATATTGCGCATGGCGCGCCGGAGAGAAACCGGGCCATGCTGGTTTCTCTTGCCCATGAGGCAGCCAATGGCGGCGCTCAGATTATTGTAGCTCCAGAGCTGGCCATCAGCGGCTACAGTTTTGCCGGCCGGGAGGCGGTTGCCGATTATGTGGAGGAATTGGAGGGGCAAACCTTTCAGGCGCTTTCAGCGGTTGCGGCAGAAAGAGCGGTTTACTGCTGCGCCGGTTTTGCGGAGACGGACCGTATCGGCATCTACCACAACAGCGCCATGGCTGTCGGCCCGAATGGTCAACTGGTCGCCCACCACCGCAAGCGGGTCTGCGAGAAGCGCTGGGCGGCGCCCGGCAGCGGAGGGGGCAGTGTGTTTGACACCCCCTGGGGGCGTGTAGGCATGCTGATCTGCGCCGACACCTATTACGGCATTCTGGCCCGCTCGCTGGCGTTGCAAGGCGCGGAACTGGCGCTGGTGCTGGCCAACTGGCCGGCCGGCGCCCTGGATCCGCGGGACATCTGGCGGGCTCGTTGTCTGGAAAACGGTTTCGGCCTGGTGGCGGCCAATCGAACCGGGCAGGATTTGACCATGGATTGCCGCAACGCCCCCTGTTTTGCCCTGACTCCCGAAGGGCGCGTGTTGTTGAATGAAACAGCGCCGGACACGCGTATTCACTTGATTGATTATCCGCTGGCCGAAGGACGCTTCTGCCGGAAAAGGGTGGACAGCATCCTGTCCGGCCGCAGCCCGACGGATTATGCGGATATCAGTCTGGACATGAACGGCATGGAGGATGTCAGTACCCTGTGGGGACTGCCGCAGCCCGGGACGTTGAATATCTGCGCTTTGACGCGCCAGGATGGTGAGGACCCGCTGGATGGCTTGCGGAATCAGGTTATGAAATGCGCCGAGCCGACGGTGATTGTCATGCCGGGCGGCGCTCCGCTTTCCGTACATTGTCTGCAGTCCGCCATCGGCTTTCATCCGGTGATGGTCTGTGCCCAGGTGTTGTTTCCCGGTGAACAGCACCCCTGTCTGGCCCTGGTGGCCGAAAGACAGATCATGCGTCTGCCGGACAATGAAAATTCTATCCAGATTGATTTCGGGCCGGCGCGGGTCGCCCTGGTTGCGCCTGATGCGCTCAGGCATCCGGAGCAGTCGCTGGCGCTTTCCAAGCGGGGCTGCGATCTGCTGGTGACCTCTTCAGGCCATCTGGATGATGACGACCGTCTGGTCATGGGTATCAAGTGCATCGATCGTGTGGCGGTGGCCATGGCGGCCGACAACGGCGCTGCGGTCTATCTGCCGCCGGACGGGCACAGCTGTTGGCAGGTTGCCGGCTGCGGGGGTGGTGGCAGTTTCTGCTCACTGACCGTGGATACGGCCCGTTTGAGGAAAAAGCACTTCATGGATCGGGTGGACATGGGGCTTTTGCTGGAGCGAACTGGTGGAGTAATGGCAAATGCGTAAGGTGCTGCTGTATATCCACTTGGCGGCCTGTCTGGTAGCAGGGGTGGTCATCATGCTGCTTTGCATCACCGGGATCATGATTGCTTTCAAACCGCAGATTGTCGCCTTTAGCGAGAGTGATGCTGCATATGTTGGGGGGGCGGCTGCACATGCGGAGAGCATAAAACTGCCTGCGATTGTGAAGAATGGGGAAGCATTTCTGCCAGGAGGCGTTAGGACGATTGAGCTTGAGAACAACAGTGACAAAGCGATTCTGATTGCAGGAGGCAAAAACAGCAGTGTGGCTTATGTGAACCCGTGGGATGGATCACTTCGCAAACCTCAAAGCACCGGGATGCGCGAATTCATGCAGACCATGACTGATCTGCACCGCTGGCTGGGTTTAAGCGGTCAGTACCGTCCGGCCGGAAGATTCATCAACGGTGTCGGCAATGCGCTTCTGCTATTGCTGGTGGTCAGCGGCATTTATCTGTGGTGGCCCCGCAAATGGTCGAAGAAGCATCTGCAGGCTGTTGCGGCGCTGAACCTTGGCCTGAAAGGCAGGGCCAGACATTTCAACCAGCACAATGTCATCGGCCTGTGGACCGCCCCGCTTTTGCTGGTCATCACCCTGACAGCGCTGCCCATATCGTTCCGGGCCATTGACCGTCTGGTGTCCATGGCGGCCGGTGGAGAAACTGTTTCCAGAGACAAAAGCGTGCGGCTGCTGCAGCCGCTTTCAACAGAAGACTTCCGCTCGGGTGCGGCGGACAGGATTTTGGCCGGTCTTGTCCGGGAAAACCCTCAGTGGCAAAAGATTGTCATCAAAAGGGCGGCAATGGCTTCCAACAGACAGCGGCAGGCCATGCTGGAGATTGCCCTGCATGAGGGGGGCTGGCTGCGCAAACCGCCTCAAACCCTGATATTGGACGGCATCAGCGGCACTGTTGTCAAAAAGGATTCCTATGAGGAAATGTCCCTGGCGCGCAAGCTGCGTTTTTGGGAGCGTACGCTGCACAACGGCACGGCGCTGGGCTGGATTGGGCAGCTGGCGGTAACCATCGGGGCCATGGGTGGTGCGGCGCTGGTTTATACCGGCGTATTGCTTGCTTTGCGCAGACTTAAAGCACCATTTTCGACGATCTGAACGTGTCTCTAACAGACGGGAGGTAATTGTGAATATCGTTTATGTTTCCGGTCATGTCTACAATGTCAACAGCTGGTCGCTGGCCATGGATATCCTGAAAAAGGACGGTATCAGCCTGCGCATGTTCATGCAGCGCCAGAACGCCATGGAGGCGCTCGAATATCTGAACCTGAATGATGTGGACATTTTTGCCGGGCATCTTTGCCATGACCTGCCCTGCTTTGCCGAGCTGATCGACGCTTCAGCAAAGGCGCGTTTCAGAATAGGCGGCGGCTGGGACATGCCGGCGGGTTTTTCCAATTTTGACAGGGAACAGGTCAATGTCTTCGAAAGCTATGCCGGCGCCACGGTAAACAACTATTGCAACAGTCTCAGGTATCTGGCCTCCTGCGCCGGTATGGAAACCGTCTACGGCAGGCCGGAGGAGGTGCGCACCCATGGCATATATCACCCCCGCGCCATGGATACCTTCGACAATACAGAGCAGTACATCGCATGGTTTGACAAGCTCTGCTTCCCAGTGGCGGGCCGCACCCCGGTCGGGATTATCTGTTACCACGGTCAGATCGGCGAAAAGAACTGCGCTGATGTGGACGCTGTCATCGAGGGGCTGGAAAATAACGGTTTTCTGCCGGTATGCGTGTTTTCGGAAGGTGTGGCCGACAGCGCGGTGCCGATCAGGAAGCGCTATTCATGGCTGCAGTATTTCAAGGATTTGAAGGACAAGCCAGGCCTGCTGCTGAACATGTTCGGCGGGCGCTTCCTTTCCACGCCGGAGGATGCCTCTGTGCTGGAGGAACTGAACATTCCGGTTATCCAGCTGATGCGTCTGTGGAGCCAGACCGAACAGGAGTGGCGTGATGATTTCGGCGGCATGGGCGCCGGTTCCCAAAGCATGGTCTTTTCGCTGGCGCAGCCGGAGATGTCCGGCGTGATTGACCCCTCGCTGGTGTCGGCGTCAACCCCGGAAGTGGACCCGGTGACCGGCATTGAATTCAGGCGCTATACCCCGGTGCGAGAGCGTGTTGAACATCTCTGCCGCCGTCTGGCGCGTCTGGTGCGTTTGCAGCACACGCCCAATGCGGAAAAGCGCCTGACCATTGTGCTCAACAACAACCCCTGCAAAGGGGTGGAGGCGACCCTGGGGCAGGCAGTCGGCCTGGATACCTTCAAAAGTCTGGTGCTGTTCATGCACGCCCTCAAGGATGCGGGCTACATGGTGACCGGTATTCCGGGGAGCGGTGAAGCGCTGCTGAAGCTGATTCTCGACCGCAAGGCCATATCGGAATTCCGCTGGACCACCACGGATGAGATCGTCCGGAAGGGCGGGGTGCTGCACAAGACCGGCCGGGCTGAATATGAGTCTTATCTGGAGGGAATAGACGAAAGGGCCAGAAACCGGGTGTTTGCGGACTGGGGGGAATTCCCGGGGGAAGGGATGGTTTACCGGGAGCAGGGCGAGGATGTGCTGCTGGTGACCGGGCTAAAGTTCGGTAATCTGCAGATCATTATCCAGCCCAAGCGCGGCTGCTATGGAGCCAAGTGCAATGGCGAGGTCTGCCGCATCCTGCATGAGCCGGACATCTCACCGCCGCCCCACTGGCTGGCGACATACAAGTATATCCGGGATACGTCTGATGCGGTGGTGCATTTCGGCACCTTCGGGGCGCTGGAGTTTCTGCCCGGCAAACGCGCGGCTCTGTCCGGGGCCTGTTTTCCGGATATTTCCCTGGGAGACCTGCCGAATGTCTACCTGTATGCCATGGATGTGCCGAGCGCCGGTCTGGTGGCAAAGAGGCGCGCCAGATCAGTGATGGTGGATCATCTTACTCCGGTGCAGCGCCCGGCGGTTCTGGGGCAGGACACTGAAGAGCTGGAACAGCTTGTGCTGGAGTACCAGAAAGCTGCGGATGCCATTGAAAGCAAACGCCGGGAGCTGATCGTCAACAGGATGCTGCTGCTGATGAAGCAGCTCAAGTTTGTGGAAGAGTCATACGACGGAGCTGATTTTGATGAAACAGCGGCGCTTGTGTCGCGCCAGATAGCCCGCTGCAAACGTGCCCTCGCCCCGCTGGGCATGCATGTGCTCGGCGCTGCCCCCGATACGGACGGCGTTGCCACCATGCTGTCGACCATTTTGACCAGAAAATCGGAAGGGCGTCCGGATATCAGCGAAATAGCCACCTGGGCAAAGGATGCCGGCAGTGACGAATACGAAGGCGCGCGCAGCGTGGTCAGGTCGTTTCTGCAGGGCCGGGATGTCCCGGCCGGCTTGTCCGCGGCGGAGGCTCTCAGGGATTGGTGTCTGGAGACCGGGAAAAACGTGGCCATGTGCACCCGTGAAATCCCCCAGCTGATCAGGGCGCTTAACGGCGAATACATCGAGACCGGTTTGTCCGCATCGCTTTATATGGGCAAGACCCAGACCCTGCCCACCGGCAGGAACTTTTATACCAGCGATGTGCTTTCCATGCCGACTGAATCGGCCTGGGATGCGGGCCGGGAACTGGCTGACAACCTGCTGCGCAAATATATGCAGGATGAAGGGCGCTTCCCCGAAAGTGTCGGGGTCAGCCTGTGGAGCATCGACGCCTTTCATTCGGACGGCGAGGTGTTTTGTCAGATCCTTTATCTGATGGGGATGAAACCGCTCTGGTCATCAACCGGACGGGTCACTGGCATAGCAAAGATCGAACTTGACCATCTGCGCATTGATCTGGAGGGTGAAAGCAGACACAGGCCCCGTGTGGACGTGGTCATACAGACCAGCGGTATCCTGCGTGACATGGTGCCGCATTTTGCCGATCTGGTGGATGAAGCGGCGGTGATGGCCGACGACCTTGACGAACCATCTGAACTCAACTTCATCCGCAAGCATACCCTGGAGCGGATGGAAGGGTTGCGGAAGGAACTGGCTGAAAAGCTGCCGGAAAGTGAGCTGCGCCGCATGGCCAGCTTCAGGGTGTTCTCTTCGGCTCCCGGCACATACGGCACCGGTGTGGGGCTGGCTATTGACGCCTCGGCCTGGGAAGATGAGCAGGACCTGGCCGAGACCTATGTCAACTGGGCCGGATACGCCTATGGCTCATCGAAGGGCACCCCCTTTGCAGGCGTTAGCGGCGCGGAGATGCACAAGATCTACGCGGCGAATCTGAAGACAGTGGATGTGACCTACATGCGCCAGTATTCTCCGGAACACGATCTGGTTGATTGCGGCTGTTATACCGGATATCTGGGGGGCATGGCGGTGGCCTCCAAGGCCATAAGCGGCAAAAAAAGCCGCCTTTACTGGGCGGATGTCAACAACGCCGGCGATCTGTCGGTGCGTGACTTGAAGGATGACATTAATGCGGCAGTGCGGGTCAAGCTGTTTAACGCAACCTGGATCGAACACCAGAAACAGCATGGTTACAAGGGGGCCAGCGGGGTTTCCAGCCGGGTCAACAACCTCTTCAAGTGGAGCGCGACCACGCAGGAGGTGGAAAAGTGGGTTTTTGACGGGGTTGTGGAGACCTACATCCGCAACGAGGAAAACCTGAAGTGGCTGCGGGAGAATAACCCCTATGCGCTGGAGGAGATCACCAGAAGGCTGCTTGAGGCCCAGACCAGAAAACTGTGGGATGCTGACGAGGATTACCTGAAGGATGTGCAGGACGCCGCCCTGATGATCGAGGGAGACATGGAGGACATCATGGGCGATGTGCAGGAAGAGTTCCAGGGGGGCAAGGTGGATGTGCTGACGTCCCGTGATGTGGAGAAGTGGGACTACAAGTGGAAAATTGCCGCGCAGGCATAGCGGTCTGCCTGCTGCCGGCAATTGCGGGGAGCTTGTTTTTACTGTCCGCCTGCCGGCATGAAGAGGTTTCTTCTGCCGCCGGGCAGGTCAAGCACGCCAGGGAATTCAGCATGCAGTACCATGCGGACGGCAGCAAGATGCTGGTGGATGGTGATGGCAGACGGCTTGTGCTTTCTCCGGAAAAATCGCTGAAAGCGGATGATGCGCATTTCCGGATACCTTCCCGGCGCACGGCGCCGTTTTCCACACCGGCGGCGTCACTGATCAGCGCTTTGGGGGAAACGGACAGTATCATTGCCGTGACCATTGAGAAGAAATACTGGTTCATTGATGAGATTGTCAACCGGATGGACAGCGGCGCCATAAAATATCTGGGCGCGGACGGCGGCAACCTGGATTATGAGTTTCTGTACGACCTGAAGCCGGACCTGGTGCTTGCCAACAACACCGCCAATCCGAAAAAACTGCGGAAACTGCAGGAGATCGGGGTGCCGGTGGCGGTCTTTCATGACTATCTTGAGACCACCCCCCAGGGACAGGCCGAGTGGATCAGGTTTGTGGCCGCATTTTATAACCGCGAGGAGAAGGCCAACCAGATTTTCGAACGGATAGAGAGGCGCATCCAGGCTGTTTCGGAACGGATGAAACAGGTCAAACAGCGCCCCAGGGTGCTTTGGGCGGGTCTCAGCTGGGGCCGCGTCTACTACGCTGGCCGGGATTCCCTTGAGCATGCCTATGTTTCAATGGGGGGCGGTGATTATGTCTTCAGGGACAACGTGGGATCGGGGCACCAGCCGTCATCGATGGAGGTTTTCTATTTGCAGGGAAAAGAGGCGGATATCTTTTTTTCCAGATCGATGGCGCAGTACGGCGTGGATTCAGTAAGGAAGCTGGCTGTGCATTACCCGCTGGTGGCTGGCTTCAAATCCGTCAAAACAGGCAATGTGTGGTGCTACAAGCCGTGGTTCTGGCAGTCTTTGGACAAGGTTGACGAAATCGCCGAGGATGTGGCCGCCATCATCCACCCGGAGATGTTTCCGGGGCACAGGATCCGGCATTTTGAAAGGCTGGCGGACTAAGAAGGCTGTGAAAAACAGGCATGTACATATTATACCGCCCGGGGTCTTTGCCTGGGAATATGCCAGCGGAGAGAGCGTTCTCCTGATGATCCATATGGCGAATCTCTTTCATCCACAACTGTTCAGGGACTGGGATATAAAAAGGAGATGAAGGCGTTTTATACCGAGGTATACGGCAGGAAGATCACTGATGCCGATGCCGAGCGGATTCTGTGCAATCTGCCGCCAGGATAAGCCATGTTTGGAGCTGGTTTTTCGATTTTGACGGCACATTGGTTGATTTTGTTGCGTCAGATACTGGAGTCGATGAATTACATGGTCTGCTGAATAGAGTCATCTAAAAAGGAGATTTCAAATCTGATGAAAAACATACTGATTTTTTGTATTGCATTGCTGTGTGTCAGCTGTGCCTCTAACGTCAGGTATTATCCCTATGTATTTCAAAAAGAACCGGCACGGAATATTAAAAGCGTTGCCGTAGCCCCACTAAATCTGATTAATAAAATTCCTTCCGAAGCAGGCCCCAAGAGCAGTGCGGTCTATGATGCTTTAAAGGCCTATCTGACCGACAATAAAATTGCCACCCAGCCTGCCGAAAAGATTGCTGCAATATGGAAAGAGGAAATTCAGAAAGCCGGTGGGATCTTCGATCCTGCTGATGGAAAACTGCAACCTTACAAGTTTAATAAATGCCTGCGAAACATGGTGACAAAGGTCTGCGATAGCCAAGCTGTTGACGCGGTGGTATTGACGGCAATCATTAGGAGACCGGCAATCATTGAAAATTCTGTTGTGTACTGGGATGGCGCTGAGCAATCTATCGAGTTTGGAAAAGGTGATGAACGCCCTTTTGCTGATAGAGTTTCCGGCGATTCAACTGCCCTTTCTTTGAGGGTCTTCATTGTTAACAAGGACGGCAGGATTATCCTGAAAAATTTTGCCGGGTTGGAGTTTCCGTACAAAGTGGTTCTGGATAAGAGAACCAGATCAGAAACTAAAATGGAATTGCGTAAGGATTTGTTTACGGACGAAGCGCGAATAAGGCAAGCGGTAGCTATAAGTCTTCACCCATTCATGCTTTTTTCGGAATACCCTAAGAATCCGGCTTTCTTGAAAAATTAGTTAGTATTTTTCCCGAAGCTTGAATGAAAATCTATTTTTGCAAGGAGTGATGCTTCCAGATGCCTCTTGTTACTACCTACCAGGATTCATGGCCGGATGATTTTATCAAGATATGCAGTTACCTGAAATTCGGCATCTGCTCTTATGAATCCATCGAACATATCGGTAGACCTCAATTCCAGGCATGGTGGCGAATGGCTGTAGGAATCAGACTCAAATCGAGCTGATTTTTAACGGCTTGTTAGCGGCATTACGGATTCAGATGTTACATTTGAAATGAGGAAATGATTGATGAATGAAACAATGCGTACTGCCCTGCTGAACAGGATTATCAGGATGAAGTGGTATTTGCTGGCCGCCCTGGCAGCAGGCACAGCCGTAACATATTACTGCGTGAACGGCATGGCGGTAACCGGGAAGACCAAAGGCGCGTCCGGCAAGACACGTTCTGCGGCAATTTCCGTGCTGGCGGAGCCGGTCAGAAAATGCGATTTGCCGGTATATATCTCCGGTCTGGGCAATGTGACCCCCTTCTACACGGTTACGGTGAAAAGCCGTGTTGACGGCCAGTTGATGCGGGTGCATTTCCGCGAGGGGCAACAGGTCAAAAAAGGTGAACTGCTGGCGGAGATCGATCCGCGGCCCTTTCAGGTGCTCCTGACCCAGGCCGAGGGACAGATGGCCCGCGACCGGGAAATGCTGCGCAACGCCAGGGTCGATCTGGAGCGCTATCGCCAACTGTGGAAGCAGGACTCCATCCCCAAGCAGCAGTACGATACCCAGGCCGCCCTGGTGGCCCAGTATGAAGGCGCGGTCAAGGTGGACCAGGGGCTGATCGACAACGCCCGCCTGCAGTTGACCTACAGCCGCATTACTGCGCCGATCAGCGGCCGGGTGGGGCTGCGCCAGGTGGATCCGGGCAACATCGTGCGTGCTGCCGACAGCAACGGCCTGGTGGTGATTACCCAGCTCCAGCCGATTACGGTGGTGTTTTCCATACCGGAGGATAACCTGCCCTCGCTGACCGCCAAAATCCGCTCCGGCGCAGTGCTGGCCGTGGATGCCTATGACCGGGAACTGCGCAACAAGCTCACCAGCGGCAAACTGATGACCATAGACAATCAGATCGATCCCGCTACCGGCACGGTCAAGCTCAAGGCCGTATTTGACAACCGGGACAACATGCTGTTCCCCAACCAGTTTGTAAATGCCCGCATGCTGCTGGAAAAGCGCAGCAATCAGCTGGTTATTCCGGTGGCCGCCATGCAGAAAGGTTCCCAGGGTGCCTTTGTCTATCTGGTCAAGCCTGAAGGGACTGTCACGGTGCGTGCCGTAAAGACCGGCATTTCCCAAGGGGATGTGATTGCCGTGGAAGAAGGGCTGAAAGAGGGGGATGTGGTGGTGGTGGACGGCGCGGAGAGGTTGCGCGAAGGAAGCCGGGTCGAGATCAGAAAACCGGGGCAGCCCGATGCCGCTGATCCCCCGAAAGAAAAGCGCGGCAGGAAGAAGCAGGACGGAAAAGAATCGTAGGGGCGACCCCGTGTGGTCGCCCGATCTTAGCCAGACCGCAGGTTTGTGGTTTGATGTTTTGTAACTCCGCGTGAACCGCACTTCAAGTTTAAGGATCCCATGAACGTATCGCGTGTTTTTATTATGCGGCCAGTGGCGACTACGCTGTTGATGATCGCCATTCTGTTGGCCGGCGCTGTTGCTTACAAGCAACTGCCGGTATCTGCGCTGCCCCAGGTGGATTATCCGACCATTCAGGTGCGCACCTTTTACCCCGGCGCCAGCCCGGATGTGGTGGCCACCTCCATTACCGCGCCGCTGGAACGCCAGTTCGGCCAGATGCCGGGCCTGAGTCAGATGACCTCCACCAGTTCGCCCGGCTGCTCCGTGATTACGCTGCAATTCGGGCTGGATTTGGAACTGGACGAGGCGGAACAGCAGGTGCAGGCCGCCATCAATGCAGGCAACAGTTATCTGCCCAAAGAATTGCCTGTACCACCGGTTTACAGCAAGGTCAACCCTGCTGACACCCCCATCATGACCTTGGCGGTTTCATCCGATGCGATGCCATTGCTGAAGGTGCAGGATCTGGCCGACACCCGCCTGGCCCAGAAGATATCCCAGTTGCCTGGGGTAGGGATGGTCAGCCTTAACGGCGGACAGCGCCCGGCAATCCGTATCCATGCCAACCCGCGGGCGCTGGCGTCATACGGCATGACACTGGAAGACTTGCGCACGGTGATCACCGCTGCCAACGTCAATCAGGCCAAAGGGGGCTTTGACGGAGCCCGCCAGGCGTTCAACATCGCTGCCAACGACCAGCTGTTCAGCAGCGAGGGATATCGCATGCTGGTGGTGGCCCACAAGGGCGGCGCCCCGGTTTTCCTCAAGGATGTGGCTGATGTGCAGGAGGATGCCGAGAATACTCAACAGGCCGCATGGGTAAATATGTCCCCGGCCGTGATTCTGAGCATCCAGCGCCAGCCGGGGGCCAATGTGGTTGAAACGGCGGATCGTATCAAGGAACTGTTGCCCCGGCTGAAAGCGTCTCTGCCGGATACGGTCAAGGTGTCGATCCTTAATGACCGCACCACCACCATCCGTGCCTCGGTCCGGGATGTGCAGCATGAGCTGGTGCTGGCCATAGCCCTGGTGGTGCTGGTGATCTATCTGTTTCTGGGCAACCTGCCGGCTACATTCATACCGGGCGCGGCAGTGCCGCTTTCTCTGGTGGGAACCTTCGGCATCATGTATTTGCTGGATTACAGCCTGAATAACCTGAGTTTGATGGCGCTGACCATTTCCACAGGCTTTGTGGTGGATGACGCCATTGTCATGATCGAAAATATCTCCCGGCATGTGGAGGAGGGGGAAACCCCGCTGGAGGCGGCCCTCAAGGGGGCCAGGCAGATCGGGTTCACCATCCTGTCGCTGACTGTCTCGCTGATTGCTGTGCTGATACCGCTTTTGTTCATGGGTGATGTGGTCGGGCGGCTGTTCCGTGAGTTTGCCGTCACCCTGGGGGTGACCATCCTGATCTCGGCGGTGGTCTCCCTGACGCTGACTCCGATGATGTGCGCCAGATTGTTGAAAAGAGGAACTGAAGAAGGACAGCCGGCCGGCCGATTCAGCCGTTTTTCCGGTCAGGCCATGGAGAGAATGATCGGCTTTTACAGCCGCACGCTGCAATGGGTGCTGGAACGCCAGACCGCGACCATGTGGGTGGCGGCTGCAACCGTGGCGCTGACGGTCGTGCTGTATTTGCTGGCCCCCAAGGGATTCTTTCCCGTGCAGGATACCGGCATCATTCAGGGCATATCCGAGGCGCCGCAATCCATTTCTTTTCCGGGCATGTCCGCAAAACAGCGGGAACTGGCCCAGGTCATCCTGAAAGACCCGGCAGTGGAAAGCCTCTCTTCTTTTATCGGGGTGGACGGCATCAATGCCACACCCAACAGTGGACGGATCCAGATCAATCTCAAGCCGCTTGATGAACGTGACGCCAGTGCTATTGAGGTGATCAGGCGCCTGCAACCGGAACTGGACAAGGTCGGCGGCATCAGGCTGTTCATGCAGCCGGTGCAGGAGCTGACCGTAGATGCGCGGGTCAGCAAGACCCAATACCAGTACACCCTGGAGAACCCCAATGCCGCAGAGCTGAAGCAGCAGGCGCCCAAGGTGGTGGAGGCGCTGCAGGCCCGTCCTGAACTGCGTGATGTGAGCAGCGACCAGCAGGATCAGGGGTTGAGAGTATTGCTTAATATCGACCGGCCGACAGCCGCACGTTTCGGCATAACGGCTCAGCAAGTCGATGACGCGCTATATAACGCTTTTGGGCAGAGACAGATCTCGACCATGTTTTCAGAGCATAACCAGTACCGGGTGGTGCTTTCCGTCAAGCCGGAGTTCAGGGCGTCACCGGATTCGCTTGGGTCGGTGTACCTGCGCGGCAGCGGCGGCGTGGTTCCCTTGGAAATGGTGGCAGGTGTCAGTGAATCAAAAGGCCCGCTGGTGATCAACCGCCAGCGCCAGTTCACCGCAGTGACGGCCTCGTTCAATCTGGCCCCCGGTGTCTCCCTGGGCAAGGCGGTTGCGGCTGTTGAGGATACGGTCAAAAAACTGGAACTGCCTGCCAGCTTCAGGGGGAGTTTTCAGGGGACGGCCGAGGCTTTCAACTCCTCGCTTGCCAATCAGCCGCTGCTGATCCTCGCCGCGCTGATTACGGTCTATATCGTGCTGGGTGTGCTGTACGAGAGCTATATCCATCCGGTGACGATCCTGTCCACGTTGCCGTCGGCCGGCGTGGGGGCCGTGCTGTCGCTGATGGCTTTCGGCATGGATATGGATGTGATCGCCATCATCGGCATTATTCTGCTGATCGGCATAGTCAAGAAAAACGGCATTATGATGGTGGATTTTGCGCTGGAGGCCGAGCGTAGCGAAGGCAAACCGCCCCGTGAGGCGATCTATGAGGCATGTCTGCTCCGTTTCCGGCCGATCATGATGACCACCATGGCGGCGCTGCTGGGGGCGCTGCCAATGGCGCTGGGCAGCGGCGTCGGTTCTGAAATGCGCCGTCCTTTGGGGATAACCATTATCGGCGGATTGTTATTCAGCCAGGTGCTGACCCTGTATACCACGCCGGTGATCTACCTGGCCTTTGACCGGCTGAAGCGGCGTATATCCAGGAGAAAGGCCGTTTGATGAATCTTTCGGCTATCTTCATCAGGCGTCCGGTTGCCACCACCCTCTTGACCCTGGGGCTGGTGCTGACCGGTTTGCTGGCCTTTCGTCTGCTGCCGACAGCGCCTCTGCCGGAAGTGGATTATCCGACCATCTTTGTTTCGGCAAACCTGCCAGGCGCTGATCCGGTGACCATGTCCACCTCTGTGGCGGCGCCGCTGGAACGGCAGTTCGGGCGTATCGCCGGTGTAACCGAGATGACCTCCTCCAGCGGCAGAGGTTCTACCTATATCACCCTGCAGTTCGACCTTTCCAGAGACGCCAACGGTGCGGCTCGCGACGTGCAGGCTGCCATCAACGCTGCCCGCAGCAGTCTGCCTGCCAATATGCCTGCCAGTCCCAGTTACCGCAAAGTCAATTCTTCCGACTCCCCCATACTGATCCTGACGCTGACCTCGGAAAGCATCAGCAGGGCTAAACTGTACGATGTGGCCTCTTCCGTATTTCAGCAGACCATCTCTCAGGTCAGGGGGGTAGGACAGGTGGTTATCAGCGGCAGTTCATTGCCGGCGGTGCGGGTGGAGCTGAATCCGTTGGCGCTGAACAAATACGGTGTCGGCCTGGATGATGTGCGCACAGTCATTGCTTCCGCCAATATTAACCGCCCCAAGGGTGAAGTTGGCAACGGGGAAAAGAACTGGCAGATACAGACCAACGATCAGATGAAAAAGGCGGAAGAATATCTGCCGCTGGTGGTTTCCTACAAAAACGGCCGGGCCCTGCAGTTGAAGGATGTGGCTACGGCGCATGATTCTGTGGAGAACCTGCGTTCGGTGGGGCTGGCCAACGGCAATAAACCTTGCGCCATGGTGATTGTTTACCGTCAGCCGGGCGCCAATATTGTGGATACGGTCAACAAGATCAAGGAACTGATGCCTCAGATGGCCGCTGCCCTGCCGGCCTCGGTGGATGTGGATGTGCTGGTGGACCGGAGCCCGCCGGTAATCGCTTCCCTGCATGATGCGGAATTCAGCCTTGTCCTGTCGGCGTTGCTGGTGGTGCTGGTGGTGCTGCTGTTTCTGGGGGATATCAGGGCTACCCTTATACCGGGCGCGGCGGTGGCGGTTTCCATTATCGGCACGTTCGGCGTCATGTATTTGTGCGGCTATTCGCTGAATAATCTGAGCTTGATGGCGCTGACCATTGCCACCGGTTTTGTGGCGGACGACGCCATTGTGGTGGTGGAGAATGTCAACCGCTACCGGGAAATGGGCAAGTCCGCCTTTCAGGCTGCTCTGGACGGTTCCCGGGAGATTGCCTTTACCGTGCTGTCCATGAGTGTTTCACTGGTGGCTGTATTTATCCCGATCCTGATGATGGGGGATATTGTCGGACGCCTTTTTCGCGAGTTTGCCATCGTGCTTTCGGCGGCAATCATGGTTTCGATGATAGTTTCTCTGACCCTGACTCCGATGATGTGCGCTACCATGCTGCGAAGCGGCAGACTTGGGAAACGCAGCAGATTTCTTGCCGTATTGCAGGAATATCTGGAGCGGATGCGCCGCGGGTATGAGGTTTCACTCAAATGGGCGCTGGGACATCCCCGATTGATGATGGCCCTGCTGGTGATGACGATGGCCGGCAATGTCTGGCTGTTCATGATTGTACCCAAGGGTTTTTTCCCGGAACAGGATAATGGCCGTATTCACGGCAGCCTGCTGGCTGATCAGGATGTTTCCTTCCAGTCCATGGAAAAGAAATTCGCCCAGGCCATCGAAATCATCAGCCGCGACCCGGATGTGGAATCCGTGGCAGGCAACAGCATCTCCTCCAAAAACAACTACGGTGAAATATTTATCGCCCTCAAGCCTCTCAAACAGAGAAGCGCCGGCATGGGGGAGGTTTGCGCCAGGCTGCGCTGGAAACTGTCCGTGGTGCCGGGGGCGTCCGCATATTTCAAGCCGGTTCAGGATGTGCGTATAGGTGGCAGGGCCACCGGCAGTCTTTATCAATATACCCTGCAGGGAAGCGATCTGGAAGAGCTGATCGTCTGGTCCGAGAAACTCAAGCAGCATCTCACAAAATACAAGCAACTGGCGGAGCTGAACAGCAACCTTCAAAACCGGGGGCGGGAGGTGGCCCTGGCCATTGACCGCCCGACAGCCGCTCGTCTGGGGGTCTCTACCAAGGGGATCGACGATGCCCTCTACAATGCCTTTGGCCAGCGGCAGGTCTCTATCTACTATGAAATGCTTAATCAGTACCGGGTTGTCATGGAGGTTGACCCGCGCTTCTGGCAGAGCCCGGAGATACTGAAAGAAGTCTATGTCCCCTCAAAAGGCGGCGCGCAGGTGCCGCTGTCGGCCTTCAGCCGCCATGAACCGCGGGAGTCGCTTTTGACGGTGGCCCATCAGGGGCAGTTTCCGGCCGTAACGCTCTCTTTTTCACTCAGGCCCGGGGTGGCGCTGGGGGACGCGGTGGAGCTGATCGAGTCAGCCAGGAATCAGATCGGGCTGCCCGGTAGCATCTATGCCAGTTTTCAGGGCACCGCCAAGGCCTTTAAAAGTGCGGTAGAAAACCAGCCGCTGCTGATACTGGCGGCGCTTGTATCTGTCTACATCGTGCTCGGTGTGCTTTATGAAAGCTTCATTCATCCGGTGACGATTATCTCCACTTTGCCCTCTGCAGGCTTCGGGGCGGTGGCGGCCTTGATTCTCTTCAGGGGTGAGCTGAATCTGATCGCCTTTATCGGCGTGATCCTGCTGATCGGCATTGTCAAGAAAAACGGCATCATGATGGTGGACTTCGCCATTGCTGCCGAGCGCAGGGAAGGCAAACCTCCGGAAGAGGCTATCCGCGAGGCATGCCTGATGCGCTTCCGGCCGATCATGATGACCACCATGGCGGCGCTTTTGGGGGCCGTACCGCTGGCGTTCGGTATGGGAGAGGGGGCGGAGTTGCGCAGGCCGCTGGGCATTTCCATTGTTGGGGGGCTGCTGTTCAGCCAATTGATGACACTTTACACGACGCCGGTGGTTTACCTGTACATGGATCGTCTCCGGTTGTGGCTGATGGGCCTTAAAAAACGGATCAAGTCCGCGCCGGTGTAAATATTTTTGTAAGGAAGAACTATGGAAACAGGATCAAATCTGATGCGTTGCCTGCATCTGCTGTTTGCGGCGATGCTGCTGTCATGGCTGCCTGCCTGCTCTGTCGGCCCGGATTACGTCAGGCCGTCTGTGGAAACCCCGCCTGCATTCAAAGAAGGGCAGGGTTGGAAACAGGCGCGCATGGAGTATGCGACTATTGGCGAAAAGTGGTGGGAGTTGTTTGGCGATCAGCCGTTGAACGCCCTGGCGGAACAGGTGACGGTATCCAACCAGAACATCGCTGTGGCCGAAGCCTCTTTCAGGCAGGCCCGTGCGCTTTTGGACGGTAGCCGCGCCGGCTATTACCCGACAGTATCTATCGGGCCATCGGCTACCCGCTCGAAATCGTCCGGTAATATCAGCACTTACAGTAGTAATTATAGCGGGAGGACCAGGAATGATTTTAATCTGCCGGCAAACCTGACCTGGGAGATTGATGTGTGGGGGCGTATCCGCCGAAGTGTGGAAGCGGCCCAGGCCGGTCTTCATGCCGGCGAGGCTGATCTGGCGTCGGCGCGTCTGAGCGCACAGGCGGCCCTGGCAACGGCCTATTTCCAACTGCGTGCTGTTGATGCCCAGAAAAGCTGTCTGGAGGAAACCATCGCCAGCTATAAAAAATCGCTGGAAATGGCGCAGAATCGCTACACGGCCGGGGTGGTTTCCAGGGTGGATGTTTTTCAGGCCGAGACCCAGTTGAAAAGCACCCAGGCCCAACTGGTAGACCTGGGTGTGCAGCGCGCCCAGTTGGAACACGCCATTGCCCTGCTGGCCGGTCGACCGCCAGGTCTGTTTTCCATTGCGGTCTTGCCGTTGAAGGTAGCCCCGCCTGTCGTCCCGATATTCCTGCCTTCCGAACTGCTGGAGCGGCGGCCGGATATCGTTTCGGCCGAGCGTCGCATGGCATCGGCCAACGCCGGTATCGGCGTGGCTAGGGCTGCATATTACCCGACCGTCAAGCTGGGAGCATCCTTCGGTTTCGAGGCGTCGGACATCGCCAAATGGTTTGCCTGGCCCAGTCATTTGTGGTCATTCGGTCCGACCGTCACGGAAACCATTTTCGACGGCGGTCTGCGCCGCGCTCAGAACAGGCAGGCCGAGGCAGTATATGACGGGGCGGTGGCGGCTTATCGTCAGACCGTGCTGGGGGCTTTTGTGGAGGTAGAGGATAACCTGGCGGCATTGAGGCTGATGGAGGAGGAGGCTCGAGTGCAGGATGAAGCGGTAATAGCGGCCCGACGGTCGCTGGATGCCGTCACCAACCAGTACCGGGCCGGGGTGGTCAGCTATCTTAACGTGATTACCGCCCAGGCGGCGGAACTGAGTAACCGGCGCAGCGCCATTGCCATTCATGGGCGGCGCATGACCGCTGCGGTGTCTCTGGTCAAGGCGCTGGGGGGCGGCTGGCGCATGGATACAAAAAGTGAAGACAGGAGTGTGAAACAGGGCCGGGATGTGTCGGCCAGGGTGGAGTGAACTATAATATGAGATATAACTGGCCGGATCGAATAAAAATAGTTTTGGTGAGTTTAGTAATGAATACGATTATAGGAATGTTCATTGCGGGAATTATTGCGTCATTAGATTGTACAAAAATATATTTTACTAAATTTAGTCAGGTATATGCAGTTGGATATGTATTATCAGTAATAATAACAATACCCATTTTTTTATACTATTGGAGACAATTGAGGCAGCAGGAAAACTCAGGCAACCTGCCTGACATGAACGATATGCGTAATATCTCGCCTCGCCAGTTAATTCTGTTTCTTCTTGGACTTCCATTTCTAATTGCAAGTGTAGTGTTATTTCAACTGTACTCTAAAACTGTCGGTTTATTATGCTTGATTCCTTATGTTTTTCTATGGGTTGTTGAAGCTTTATATACAAATAAAAGGCGGCAGGACATTGCTGCAAAGTCTGCAAGGGAAGAGGTAATAAATTAATATGCGATTTACTATCAATAAGACATTTTTGCAGATAATTGCCCTGCTTGGCACCATGCTGTTTTTGAATGTTTCATCTGTATTCGCCGGGGGTGTTCCAGCCATTTACTGGCAGCTGGCGAATGAAGACCGCTATGTCTACCGCAACGATATGGACAAGATGAACTGGCTTGAGATCAGGGAACGCCGGGAGTTGAACAAGACCGCCAACCAGGAGGTCAAGACGTCCGGGTTGAAGATATACGGCGATCAGCTGTTTGCCGGCAGAAAGTGGCAAAACGGCGAGGCTCCGGCGGGGGCCGTCTCCATGTTTGTGCGTGATCCCAACGGCCGTATGTCGACGGTATCCGGCATTAAAACAGGCGAAAACGCTGTTCAACTGCCGCAGGATGTCAGGCTGAACGGGCGCTATCTGCTGGGGGCGCTGTACAGTCCGGGCAAGGCGGATGTGGATGGTGACGGCAGGGAGGAAACGGTTTATCTGTCTGCCAAGCAGATGGTCAGGCATTATCTGAACGGAGGTGTTACCGGCAAGGCTTCGGTGGTCTATTTTGATGATCCAGAAAGGATGCCGCTGGAGATCGCCCCGGCCATCAATACGGCTGAAAACCGTTCCGGCGGCAATACCCAGCGGCCGCACAAGGATTATGACATGCAGGTCCGCTACCGGGGCAAGCCGCTGGCAGGAGCCCGGGTTGTGGTACGCGCCATGGGCAGCGGCTGGGAGAAGCAGTTTGTCACCGACTCCAAAGGGCTGTTCACCATTATTCCCCCCGATGACCGCACCGATTCCAGCCGCGAGTGGCAGACCTATCTGTTCATGGCTGCGCACCATGACCGGGAACGCGCCCAGTTTCACAACGCCACCCTGCCGGTTACGGTCTACAAGAACAGGCCGGAGTGGTATTCCAAGGCCATGGGCTTCACCTTTTTCGCTATTATTGGCACGTCCGTGGTCCTGGTGATACTGGCCGGCATGAGCAGGCGCAGGAAGCGTCGCCAGCAGAACAGTCTGGCGGTATTTGAAAAATACAGGATAAAGGAGTAGCCATCATGAAGATATCCCGTTTGCGCTGGGCCATACTGGCGATCTCCTTTGTCGTCCTCATGTTCGGTTCGTATGCCGGGTTGCGTCTGGGGAATGCCCTGCCCACCTTTTCCTGCTGCTATGTCAACACCCGGGGCGGCACCTGCTTCATGCTGGCGCTGCAGCAGACTATCGGCGCCTTTACCCTTGAGAGCATGCTGGTGTTTATGGAAACGCTGCTGCTGTTCTCGGTTCTGGTGATCATCATCGGCAAGGCCTGGTGCGGATGGGTCTGTCCGCTGGGCTTCATCCAGGATCTGCTGTTTACCCTGCGCAGCAGGCTGGGGGGCGGTTATGTGCGTTTCACTGAAAGCGTCAAGCGCAAGATCGCCTGGATCAAGTGGGCCTTTCTAACCATCGCCCTGGTCATACCGGTCTGGGTGGCCTTTCCGCTGTTTTGTCCCGGCGTGGCATTGAACCTGTATATCCCTTTTTGCCAGATGTGCCCGGGCAAATATCTGCTGCCGCTCTGCGCCGGCAACCCGGACCGGATTTCCGTAAATTATGAGGCCAACACGACTGTTTTCATGTCCGTGCTGGGGTTGACATTTTCAGCGGTAACCTTTATCGGGGCGACCGTGAAGCGCCGTTTCTGGTGTATCTTCTGCCCGCTGGGGCTGATCATGTCCTGGTTTCGCCGGATCAGTTTCCTGAAGCTGAAAAAAGAGGATGTCAAGTGCACCCGCTGCGAGATCTGCTACAACGTCTGTCCACTGGATATCGAGGATGTCTACAAGTCGCGCGGCAAGCGAGATGTTACCTTTGCGGACTGCAATCTGTGCCTGAAGTGTGTAGAGAACTGCCCGGAGGAGGGTGCGCTGAAGGCCACCTTCCTGGGCAAACCGGTTTACGTTTCTTCACAGCGCAAGTTTTTTGACAAGCACATTTCATCCTGCGGTGGCGGCTGCTCATCATGCGGGGAGGGGAAAAAAGAGGAGAAGCACGATGATCAACAAGCAGGATAATGACGCCGGACAAAGGAAACGGGAGCGCTTTCTACGGGCAGTGGCCGGACAGGCGGCCAATGAACTGGATTCGCTGGGAGACAGCGGCGGGGGAAATATCTCTCTGGAGTATTTCTACGGGGTGCTGGAGCAGGTGTATGTCTCCAACGAGCTGTTGACTGTCTGGGGGCCGGATATGGCGAGAAAACCGGTCATAGGCCTTTACTGCATCATGGCGCCGGAAGAGCTGATATATGCGGCCGGGGCCATTCCGGTGCGGCTGTGCGCCGGCTGCTTCGACGCCGCCAAAACAGGGGAGGATTACCTGCCCCGGGACAGCTGTCCGCTGGTCAAGTCCTCCATGGGGCTGACCGTGAACAGCGGACTGAAAGTCTTTGACATGTGCGACGTGGTGATCATCCCGACCACCTGTGATTCCAAGCGCAAGCTGGGGGAAGAGCTTTCCGCCTTTAAGGAGGTCTGGATGCTGGAGGTGCCCCATATCAAGGATACGGAGCACTCCAGGCGCACCTGGCTGGAGCAGATCTGGGCGCTGAAAAACAGGCTGGAGGGCTTTGTTACCCCGGACGGGCGCAAATGCAGGAGGATTACCACCGCTGCCCTCGGCAGCGCCATTGATGATTCCCTGCGGGCCCAGCGGGAGATTCGCCGCTTGCTGGATCTGAGAAAGGCCGACATGCCTCCGATCAGCGGCCGGCAGGCTACGGCTGTGGTGAATTCCTACGCCTATGCGCCGGTGGCTGAGTGGACCTCGGCCCTGGCTTGTCTGAATGACAGCCTTGAAAAACAGGCTGTCAGCGGCAAACCTAAGCCGCGCATCTACATGGCCGGCAGTCCGCCTGTCTTTCCCAATCTCAAGATTCCGGAGCTGGTGGAGGAGATGGGCGGGATTGTGGTATCGGACGAATCATGCGCTGGCGACCGTTATCTGTACGATCCGGTGGGCAGCGCCGAGCGTAATCTGGATGACCAGATCACGGCGCTGGCCTCGCGCTATATGGCCCCCTGCGTCTGTCCCTCCTTTGCCCCCAACCAGGACCGCCTGTATGTCATGAAAAGGAACCTGCAGGACTATGCGGTGGAGGGGGTGGTTTATCACGTGCTGAAAGGGTGCATCATCTACGATTTCGAGGTGGCGCGCGTGGAGAAGATGCTCAAGGAGATGGGCATCCCCATGATCCGGGTCGAGACCGACTATCACCCTGAGGACGTGGAGCAGCTGCGCACCAGGGTGGAGGCTTTTATCGAGATGTTGAAAATCAAACGGAAGGCAGGGGCGAAGGGATAGATGAAAAGATATTTTGCAGGGATAGACGCAGGCTCCACCTATATCAAGGTGGCTTTGCTGGATCAAGGGAAACAGTTGGCAGGATCGGATGTGGGCTATACCGGGATTGACGCTGCCGGAACCGCCAGGCGTCTGATCAGCGGATTGTGCGGCCAGGTCGGCATTGATCCGGCGGATGTGGCCGGCATCATTGCCACCGGCTACAGCAGGCGCAATATGGATGCGGCCCATGACACCGTGACCGAGATCCAGGCCCATGCCCGCGGGGCGGCCTGGTCCGCGCCGGACGGGGTGCAGATCCGCACCGTGGTGGATATCGGCGGGCAGGACAGCAAGGTGATTGTGCTGGATGATAGCGGCAATGTAGCCAATTTCATCATGAACGACAAGTGCGCGGCCGGTACCGGGCGTTTCCTGGAATCGCTGGCCAGGGCGCTGGAAATCAGCATCGAGGAGCTGGGGCCGGTCTCGCTGGAATCATCGCAGCCGGCGACCATCAACAGCACCTGCGTGGTGTTCGCCGAGTCGGAGGTGATTTCTCTGGTGGCGCGCAACAAGCGGCGCGAGGATATCGCCGCCGGCATCCATGCGTCGCTGGCGGCCCGGATCGGCGGCATGTCAAGGCACGCCGGCATTACGCCGGAGATATTGCTGACCGGCGGTGGTGGACTTAACTGCGGCATTGCCCGGGCGCTGGAGGACGAGATGCAGGCCGATATCCATCTGCCACGTTATCCGCAGCTCAACGGGGCTATCGGCGCGGCCCTGATCGCCCTGGAAAGGGATGGCGATTGATGCGCCCCAAAGTTGCGCTTTATCTGTTTACTGCCCTGCTGCTGGCGTTGTCTTGCGGATGCAGCCGTGAGGAAACCGGGGCGTTGCAGCGGACCAGGTTTGCCACCGGCTTTGACATCCTGGAGAGGAATAGCGCCAGGACTGTTATCCGTGATGCCCAGGGAAAACGGTTTACCGTCGTGCACGGTCAAGGGAAGGGGGTGGGGGACTCCGCTGCATTCCGCTCTCCCGTGCGGCGGGTGATTTCCCTTTCTGCGCCTGCTGTCCCGCTGATTGACGCCATTGACCGGCTGGACACGCTGGTGGGGGTAAAGTTGCCGGAAAAGTCCTGGCATGTTCAGGCAGTGAAGGAACGCATGAAATCCGGCGCGATCACGCTGGTGGGGGACGGCTCCCACGAATATGTCAACTTTGAGCTGGTGGCGGCCTTAAAGCCTGAGCTGATTTTCAACAATGTGGACTATTCCGGAAAATGGGGGGCATTTCTGGAGGAGCTCGGCATCAGGAGCGTGGCGGTGCATACCCATATGGAGAATTCCCTGCTGGGGCAGTTTGAATGGGTGCGGATGATCGCCGAGTTCTACGGCGAAGGCCAAAAGGCGGACCGGTTGTTCAACAAGCGGGTGGAACGCTACGAAGCCATCAGAAAAAAAGGTGGACCGCCTGCAAGGCCGTCCGTGCTGTGGGGCACGGTCTATGTCAACCGGGCCTCTGTGCCGGGGGGCGATTCCTTTATCGGCCGGGCTGTCCGGGACGCCGGCGGCAGCTATGCGCTGGAAAAGGAGCTGGCCGGCCGGCAGGGCGGCTATCTCTCCTGCGATCTGGAGATGTTTTATAAACGGGGGCTGGAGGCGGATCTGTTTATCATCTCCTCCACCAAGGGGGGCGGTGTCAGGCGGGTCTCCGACCTGGTCAGCCTGAACCCCATGCTGAAGGATCTGAAGAGCGTCAAAAGCGGCAATGTCTGGTGTTACCGCCCCACCTTCTGGCAGGCGGTGGACAGGCCGGATGAGGTGCTCAAGGATATTGCCGCCATGATCAACCCGGCCGGTTATCCGGGCTACAAGCCGGTCTATTTCGAAAAACTTGATCTGTAACTGGTAGCCTGATGACAAATTCCATTTCCATAATAGTCCGGGTGCTGCGGCGCAACTTGTGGCTGGTTTCGGCAGGGCTGGCGGCCATTTTCAGTCTGGAGTTGCTGGCGTTGTACGCCCCACAACTGATCAAGCAGGGGGTTGACCTGCTGGCGTCGGGCAGGTGCGACAGCGGACAGTTGCTGCGACTGGCGCTGGATATGGCGCTGCTGGCGCTGGGAGTGGCGGTTCTGCGCGCCATGGGGCGGCCTTTCATGCTGGCCTTCGGGCGTCTGGTGGAACGGGAACTGCGCCAGGAGCTTTTCAATCATGTCATCCGGCTGCCGCGTCAGGCCATCGACCACAGGCCGGCCGGCGAGCTGATGGCCCGGGCCACCTACGATATCGACAATATCAGGCTGGCGGTCGGTTACGGTTTTCAGGCCGGCTTCAATTCCATCCTGACACTGGTGATGGCGCTGGCTTACATGATCTGGATGAGCCCGCTGCTGACATTGGTTTCCGCGATTCCGCTGGTTTGCATCCCCTGGCTGACAACACTCCAGAGCAGGAAATTTCATGCCTGTCACAACAGTATTCAGCGCTCCTTTGCGCGTCTGACGGAAGAGTGCCGCGACAGCTTCAATGCCATACGGCTGATCCGGGTCTATAACCTGGCCGGTATCAAGGAGAGCCTTTTCAGCGCCGCCTCCAGTGAGCACATGCAGAACAACATGGAGCTGACCAGGGTGACCGCCCTGTATCTGCCGGTGATGGTGCTGGTGATGCACTTGAGCCAGGCGTTGGTGTGGGGTGGCGGCGGCGCCATGGCGGTGATGGGCGCCGGTGTCACGGCGGGGGATATCGTGGCTTTCACCGCCTATCTGGTGTTGCTCAAGACGCCGCTCTCCTATTCGGGGTATCTGATCAATCTGTACCAGCGCGCCAAAAGCTCCTCCCAACGGGTGGACGAGGTGCTGCAGCAGCCCCTGGAAGAGGCCGGGCAAGGCAATATTCCCGTATCTCCTGAAGTGCTGCCGGGGGATATTGTCATCAGAAACCTGACCTTTACCTATCCGGGGGAGAGCCGGCCGGCGCTCAGGGATGTTTCCATGACGATAAAAAGGGGCGAAACCGTGGCGCTGACCGGTCCGGTGGGCAGCGGCAAGTCCACCCTGCTGAAACTGCTGGTGCGCCTGTATGAGCCGCCTGCCGGCACGATTTTTCTGGATGGCCGGGATGTGACGGAGATGCCGCTGCATCAGTTGCGGGCGATGACGGAAACCGCTGCCCAGGATCCCTTTGTTTTTTCCGGCAGCATTGCGGAAAACCTGCGGCTGGCCTGCCCGGATGCCGGAGATGAGCAGCTCTGGCAAGCCCTGGAGACGGCCGGACTGGCTGATGAGGTGGCTGCCATGAAGTCGGGACTCGAAACCGTGCTGGGAGAAAAAGGGCAGAATCTGAGCGGCGGGCAGAAGGGGCGTCTTTCGCTGGCAAGAACCCTGCTGCGCCGACGCCCGTATCTGCTGCTGGACGATCCGCTGGCCGCCGTGGATACCACGGCAGAGGCGCAGATACTGGACAGGCTTGACCGGGTGCGTGGCGGGCTGACCAATATCTGCGTCAGCCACCGGCCGCTGTCACTTTCCTTCTGCGGGAATATTGCCCTGTTTGATGAAGAGGGGCGTCTGGTGGCACAGGGCAGCCACGGGGAACTGGCGGCTGTCAGCCCGCTGTACCGGGAACTGATGCTGACGGAACAACGGCAGGCCGGAACGGACGGGGAACATGGAAGATAACAAAGACGCATATCTTGAGGGAGACCGGGCCGAGCACCGTTTCAACATGGGGCTGTTCCGGCGTCTGCTCCCTTTTCTGAAGCCATACACCCGGCTGATCGTGCTGTCTGTGCTGATGATCCTGATCACCATCGGCCTGGAACTGTCCATGCCCTATATTACCAAGATCGCGGTTGACGGCTATCTGGTGCCCTACTATCTCAGGCTGGACAGCGCCAGGCTTGACCAGACAACGCTCCGTCAGCTGCGGGAGCGGGTTGGCGAGCGGCAGATCATTGTTGCGGCCGAGGCCTGGTATCTGCCGGAAAGCGTCTGGCGCAGACAGGACCCGGCCCTGATCAGCGGGGCGAGAAGGGCGGGCGCGCTTGCTTCCGGCCGCTGGTATTGCAGCGACGCGGATGACGGCATCAACAGGCTGGCCGAACAAAGCGGCGCCATGTTCATCAGGGCGGGAGGGAAACTGCTGATTGCGGAAGAACAGCTTGCCGCACTTTCCGGGGATGAACTGCGCCTGCTGCGGCGTCATGACGCCGTGATGCTGGTGGGCATGGCCGTGCTGCTATGTCTGGCCACGCTGGCCATTTGGCTGGTTACCTACTATCAGGCGCTGTTTCTGGAAAAGGCGGGGCAGTTGATGCTGATGGACATGCGGCTGTACATGTACCGGCATATCCTGGGCCGCTCCATGTTCTTTTTTGCGCGTCACCCGCTGGGCAAGCTGGTCACGCGCGTCAACAACGACGTGCAGAGCATCTCGGAGCTGTTCCGCAATATGCTGGTGGGGCTGTTCAAGGACTTTTTCATGTTTGCCGGCGTGGCTGCGGCCATGTTCATGCTGAATGCCAGGCTGGCCGCCATATGCATGCTGGCGGTGCCGGTGATGTCGCTGATCACATACTACATGGCGCGCTTTTCCAAGGTGATGTACCACCGCCTGCAGGGGTATACGGGGCGGATGAACACCCTGCTGCAGGAGACATTGGCAGGCATCACCGCCATCAAGCTGCTGGGGGCGGAGCAGGATATGCTGACCCGTCTGAGCAGCCTGAACCAGTCACATTTCCGGGCCGGCCGCGACCAGACCTTCATGTTTGCGGTGTTTACCCCGCTGATCGAGCTGCTGGCCAGCCTGGCAATAGCGCTGATCTTCTGGTACGGCGGGGGGAGCGTCATTCAGGACAGGATCAGTCTGGGCACGCTGGTGGCTTTTCTGACCTACATGCAGATGCTGCTGGTGCCGGTGCGTGATCTGAACGAGAAATACAACCACCTGCAGGGGGCCCTGACCAGTACGGAGCGCATCTTTGCCCTGCTGGACGACCGGGATGAAACGGTTGTCCAGCAGGACATGCCAAAGCTGCCTGCTGCTTCGGAACAGAGAGAGGCCGGGCTGGCCATGGTATCCGTCGTGTTCGGCTATCAGCCGGCCATCAACATACTGAACGGTTTTGATCTGACCATACCGCAGGGACAGTCGGTCACCATCGTCGGCCCCAGCGGAGGCGGTAAAAGCACACTGGTCAACCTGATGCTGAATCTCTATCAGCCGCTCAGCGGCAGTATCAGGCTGGATGGCCGTGAGCTGAAGGATATTGAGCCGCCGGAACTGGCCCGGCATGTGGCCCTCGTCTCCCAGGAGACGGTGCTGCTGGCCGATACGGTTGAACGCAACATCTCGCTGGGCAGGGAGCATGTGACCCCCGGCATGCTGGCCGATGCCGTCAGGGTGAGCGGCATTGACGCGTGGCTGGGAGAGCTGGAACAGGGTATCCATACCCGCATCGGGGAGGGCGGGCGCCAGTTGAGTCAGGGGCAGTACCAGATGCTGGCGCTGGCCCGCGCGCTGGCCGGCGCTCCGCAGGTGCTGGTGCTGGATGAGGCCTTCTGCCATATCGACCCGGACAGCGAGCGCAGGATCATGCAGCGCCTGTTCGCAGCCATGGCAGGGCGCACCTGCATCTCCGTGGCGCACCGCCTCTCCATGGCGCTCTATTCCGACAGGATTCTGGTCGTGATGGACGGGCAGGTGGTCGAAGACGGGGACCATAGCGCCCTGCTTGCCGCCAACGGTGTTTATGCGGGCCTGCTGTTGCTGCGGGACAATAATGGGTTTGAATCACAATCAATATAACGGGAGGCTGACATGTCAAGACAGATTCATATCGTATATTACAGCGGATACGGCGGGGAGATGGCCAACCTCGGTCAGGCGCTAACCTCTTTGCAGGATGACAGGATCAATTTTTTTGCCAGAACAGCCAAACAGCTTTATGACGAATCGCGGGTGGATGATTTTGTGAAGCGGGCCATGGCCGCTGATGTTGTGTTCATTGCCCTGTATAACGGAGAAGGCTCCTGTCCGGCTTTTAACCCGTTTGTCAAGGCGCTTGCGGAAAACAGGGCGCAGGGGCTGAAACTGCCCTATGTGCATGTGCAGCCGATGGGTGACGATCCGACGGTGCTGGTGACATGCCGGGAATGCTCTACGGAGTACGAGTCTGAAAAGTGGAAGAAGGTCTATGAGTACAGCGAAGCGGGCGGTGTTGTAAATTTCAGGCATATGATTGCGACGATGCGGAGTATCGCGCTTGATCAGGAACTGCCGGCCGAACCGGTTCAGCCGGCCCTGCTGCACGGCATATATCATCCCGATCTGGATCATACCCCGGAGCTGGAAGAGTATGCGGCCAGATTCATCGAGCCGGGCAAGCCTGTGGTCGGACTGTGGTTTGCCCAGTATCTCTGGCTGAACAACAATTTGGAACATATTGACATGATCATCAGGGAGATTGAAAAGCAGGGTGCCTGCCCATTGGTGGTGTTCCACAGCAGGTATTCGGAGAATGCTGACAGCCTGGGGTGCGACGCCATTGTGGAAAAGTATTTCATGGCGGACGGTAAACCGCGGGTGGACCTCCTGATCAATGCCATGAATTTTTCAGTCAACCTGCTGAAGCCGGAGCTGAAAGGGCTGTTTTCGAAATTCGGTGTGCCGCTCCTGCAGGCGATTGTTTCTTCGAACAGCTATAACGACTGGAAAGAGAGTATCCAGGGCATCAGTATGATGGATGTTGTCTATGCCGTGGCGCAGCCTGAATTCGATGGCGTGCTGATGACCTTCAATACCGGCACAAGAGAGGATGATCAGATCGAGCCGGTCACCGGCGGGGTGGTGGTGAAGACCAGGGGGATCCCGGACAGGATAGAAAGGCTGATCTCGCTGGCGCTTAACTGGGTCCGGCTGCTCAAAAAACCGAACAGGGATAAAAAGGTTGCGGTGATATTCCACCACAACCCGCCGAGAAACGACAGAATCGGCTGCGCCGTCGGGCTGGACACCTTTGCCAGTGTCAAGCTCCTGCTGGAACGCATGCGGCAGGAAGGGTACACGGTGGAAAAGATGTATGCCGATGGCGATGACCTGTCATCATCCATACTGGAGAGAATGACGTATGACCAGCGCTGGATGACTGCCGACGCCATGGGTGAAAAGGCCGAATCCTTTGCGGACAGGGAGCTGTACATGCCCTGGCACAAGCAGTTGCCGGAAGTCAACCGGGCGCAGATGACGGAGCAGTGGGGCGAGATGCCCGGCGAGCTGTTTGTGTACAAGGAACGCATGAATTTCGCCGGAACCATGAACGGCAATGTCTTCATTACCATGCAGCCCCCCAGGGGGAATTACGAAAAGGCCGCCGAGTCGATGATCCACGATCTGTATCTGTCGCCGCCTCACCACTATCTCGCGGCCTACCGCTGGATCAGGGATGTGTTCAAGGCGGATGCCGTTATACATGTGGGCAAGCACGGCACCCTTGAATGGCTGCCGGGCAAGGCCATGGGGCTGAGCGAAGAGTGTTATCCCGATCTTGCCATCATGGATATTCCCAATATCTACCCCTATATCATCAACGATCCGGGCGAGGGGACCCAGGCGAAAAGACGCAGCTACTGCTGCATCATTGACCATCTGACCCCGGCTTTTACCAATTCCGGGCTGTATGAGGATATGGAAAAACTGGACAACGCCATCCGCGATTACCAGCAGGCCCAGATGCAGGATCCCGGCAAACTCGGCGTGATGAGGCGGCTGGTCTGGGAGGCGACGGTCGCAGCTGATATTGACAAGGACCTGGAGATGACCGAAGACGAGGCCATGGCCGATTTCGACGCCTTCATGGAAAAAATGCACAGCTATCTGGAAGAGATTACCGATACGCTGATAGCCGACGGCCTGCATACCATGGGCACCTTTCCGGAGGGGGACCGGCTGACTGAGTTTGTGGCCCAGCTGACCAGACTGGCAAACGGCAGCGTTCCTTCGTTGAGAGAGTCTGTTGTCAGCCAGATGGGCTTTGATTATGACGTGCTTCTGGAAAACAGGGGCAAGAGTTTTCCCGGATCGGGCGGCATGAGCGGCGGTCAGCTGATTGACAAGGCCCATGAGACCTGTGTGAAACTGATTCACCACCTGGAACAGGAGCGGTTCTCACGCGGGGCAGTGCAAGGGGCTATGCAGGCGGCGCTGGGAAAAACCGACCGGCATATCGAGGAAACCCTCTGCTACATCACCGATGCGCTTGTCCCGAATATCAAGCTTTCCGTGCTGGAGATAGATTCCGCATTAAGGGCGCTGGAAGGCAGATACGTTGATCCCGGCCCCACCGGCGCGCCCAGCAGGGGACAGGCGGACATACTGCCGACCGGCAAGAATTTCTATTCGGTTGATCCCACCAAGATCCCCACACCGGGCGCCTGGGAGGTCGGCAAGAGCCTGGCTGACGCCCTGATTGAAAAAAGCATGCAGGAGACCGGAAAACCGCCTGAGAATGTCGCGGTATATATCATGGGCACATCCACGATGCGCACATCCGGAGACTGTGTGGCCGAGATCCTGTACCTGATGGGGGTGCGCCCGGTATGGCAGAGCGGCGGCAAGGTCATGGGGCTGGAGGTGATCCCGCTCAAGGAGCTTGGCCGGCCGAGGTTTGACGTGACGGTCAGGTCAACCGGATTTTTCAGGGATTCCTTCCCCAATCTGACCGAGCTGCTGAATGATGCCGTAAAAATGGTGTCCACCCTGAACGAGCCGCATGACAGCAATATCCTGAAGCGGAACATCTTCAAGGATGTGGAAGATTACATGCTGCAGGGGATGACCAGGGAAGAGGCCGAAAAGGAGGCCAAATTCCGCATTTTCAGCTGTCCTCCCGGCACATACGGGGCCGGAGTCAAAGAACTCGTAGAAACCAAGAACTGGCAAAATCAGTCAGATCTGGGGGACAGTTATATCAGGTGGTCTTCACATGCTTACGGCCAGGGGGTGTACGGGACGCAGAAACAGGACGTTTTCAGGAAGATACTCTCCCGGGTTGATACAACCGTTCAAAACTGTGATTCACGGGAATCGGACATGTTCTCCTGTACTGATTTCTACAACTATTACGGCGGATTGATCACCGCTGTAAAGACGGTCAAGGGCGAATATCCGCTGTCGGTCTATGGCGATTCCAGCGATCCGGAACGGGTCAAAATCCGGACGACCGCCGAAGAGGCCAAGCATGTATTCAGGGCCAGACTGCTGAATCCGAAGTGGATCAACGGGCTGAAACGCCATGGCTACAAGGGGGCGGGGGATCTCTCCCACATGATGGATGTGGTGCTGGGCTGGGATGCCACGGCGGAAGTCGTTGAAAATTTCATGTATGACCGATTTGCCGACAAGTATGCGCTTGATCCGGAAATGCAGGAATGGATGAAAGAGGTGAACCCTTATGCCTTGCAGAACATCATTGACAAACTGCTGGAAGCCATCAGCCGGGGCATGTGGGATGCATCCAAAGAAAGGGAAGAAGCGCTGAGGGACGCCTATCTGGATATTGAAGGCGAGATCGAGGAGGTAATGGCCGAACGGTCAAACTAGATGAGTAACTTGTTGTTTTTCCAGAAAACTGCGGTTGGCACAGAGCTCACAGAAAAATAATTACAGAATTTCCTGCTTTCAGATTCACCTGTTTGCTGTAACAGGATGTTTTGATACGTGTTTTGTTTTTCTCTTAAAACACTGTGTACTCTATGGCCAAATGCTATTTATAGGTTTGCTTATTTGGAGCTGATCCCGGGTGGCTAGTTGAGTTGCGTTTGCATTGATGAGTCTGTGTCTATTATTTAGGTGCGTCATCAGATCAACGTTACAACTGTATTTTGGTAACTGATTAATACCAATGCGGAATTGAAAAAGCCTGAAAAAAATCAGTTGACATGGTTAACGGTATTGTATTATCAAAGTTGACATATAGCTGCCATGTGCAGCGCTGAATATTCGATCATGGTGCCCGCAAGGGCTTGATAGGGAAGAGGGGTGTAATTCCCCCGCGGACCCGCCGCTGTAAACGATGACGAAGGGCAAGATGTCACTGGTTTTTAAGACTGGGAAGGCGCCCTGAGGTTGATTCGTAAGCCAGAAGACCTGCCAAAGATCTGCCACTTAATCAGTTCCCGGGGTATGGGATAGTGGATAACTAGCAACGGATCTTGAATACGGAAGGTCTGCATGTTTTTAGGCATGCAGACCTTTTTTTGTGTCCAATAGTTACCTTTAATCTTTTTTGTTCCCCTCCCCTCGAAACAATAGCAGACCTCCAAGATCTTCCTTCATTTATTCTGGTTATTTGTGTGTGTATGAATGCGGGCACTCTGTCAGAGGCTTAATGCAAGTAATCATTTTTTGTTTTTAACAGTTTTCACTGTCCTACTCCTTGGGGCAGTTAAGGGATGGAGCAGGAAGCCTTTGTGAAGCCATTGAGCTTTCTGCTCCGCCCTCTTTTTAGATTTATTATGCCATGTTTTGACTGGCTGCAAAGGGATGGAGCAAAGAGATGTTTCCCACCGGTCTCTGTGCTTTGCCCTCTTTTTGCGTTTTTGTTGGCAGGGGTTGTAAGGAAATATGTGTAGCGTCAAAAATAATTGATATTAAAGGGTTTATCTGGTCTTGGGCGTGTTTTGAATCGGGGTTTGTAGGGAAATACAAATTAAAGGAGATTGAAATGCTTACAAAAATCAACCACGTGGGTGTAGCTGTGAAGTCGCTGGAAGAGGCGATTCCGTTTTATCGTGACATGCTGAAGATGGAATTTCACGGCACTGAAGAGGTGGCCGAGCAGAAGGTGCGCGTAGCCATGTTTCAGGTAGGCGAGTCCAAGATTGAGCTGCTGGAGCCGACCTCTCCCGACAGCCCGATCGCCAAGGCGCTGGAGAAGAGTGAAGGTGCTCCGCTGGTACATCATATGGCTTATGAAGTTGAAGACTGTGCCGCAGCCATTGCCGCACTCAAGGCAGCTGGCGCACGTATGGTCGATGAGAGCCCGCGCAACGGCGCTCATGGCACCAAGATCGCTTTTGTGCATCCCAAATCCAGCGGCGGCATTCTCACCGAACTCTGCCAATGCGGCAGCTGTCACCACTGATTGTGAGTTGTATTACGGGAGGCTGCATATTGGCGGCCTCCCTCTTTGAAGCAAACCAACTCAGGCGTTCAACACTCCGGTTTACAATCTATAGCTATCCTTCAATGCGGGAGTAAGTTAAATGGGCTCAATACAGGACATCATCAAGCGTGATGGAACACGTGTCGCCTTCGATGCATCAAAGATTCAGTCGGCCATACTGAGAGCCGGACAGGCCAGTAAAGAATTCAAAGAGGCCGAGGCTGCCCTGCTGACCGCTCAGGCCCTGAAAGTCCTGCAGCACAAATATTCCTCGGAACCGCCCCACATTGAGAATATCCAGGATGTAGTCGAGCAGGTGCTGATCTCGGCCAACCATCTGAAAACCGCCCGCGCCTATATTGTCTACCGCGAGCAGCACAGCAAGCTGCGCCAGGACCGCAAGACCGTGGTGGATGTGGCTGCATCGGTGAACGAATACCTGGAACAGTCCGACTGGCGGGTCAATGCCAACGCCAACCAGGGGTATTCCCTGGGAGGGCTGATCCTGAATGTCTCCGGCAAGGTGGTGGCCAACTACTGGCTCAACCATGTCTATCCACCGGAGATCGGCGAAGCCCACCGTGACGGCAGCTTCCATATCCATGACCTGGACATGCTTTCCGGTTACTGCGCCGGTTGGTCCCTGCGCATGTTGCTGGGTGAGGGCTTTAACGGTGTGCCGGGCAAGGTCGAGGCTGGTCCGCCCAAACATATGTCCAGCGCCGTCGGCCAGATCGTTAATTTTCTCGGCACCCTGCAGAACGAGTGGGCCGGCGCCCAGGCCTTCAGCTCCTTCGATACCTATATGGCGCCATTCGTGCGCAAGTGCGGACTGAATTACCAGGAGGTCCGTCAGCATATCCAGGAACTGGTCTTCAACCTGAATGTGCCGTCACGCTGGGGTACCCAGACCCCCTTTACCAACCTGACCTTTGACTGGACCTGCCCGGATGACCTGAAGGAGCAAAAACCGATCATTGCCGGCGAAGAGATGCCGTTCTGCTACGGCGACCTGCAGGCCGAGATGGACATGATCAACCGGGCCTACATCGAGGTCATGACTACCGGTGACGAAAAGGGACGCGTGTTCACCTTTCCGATCCCTACCTACAATATCACCCCTGATTTCCCATGGGAGAGCGAAAACGCCGAACGCCTGTTCGAGATGACCGCCCGCTACGGCCTGCCCTATTTCCAGAACTTCCTCAACTCCGAACTGAAACCCAATATGGTCCGCTCCATGTGCTGCCGACTGCAGCTGGACCTGCGTGAACTGCTTAAACGGGGTAACGGCCTGTTCGGTTCGGCCGAGCAGACCGGCTCTATCGGGGTAGTCACCATCAACTGCGCCCGGCTGGGATATCTTAATCAGGGAGATGAACAGGCATTGCTTGGCCAACTGGACGTGCTGCTGGAAAAGGCGCGCACCAGCCTGGAGATCAAGCGCAAGGTGATCCAGCGCCATATGGACAATGGCCTGTTCCCCTATACCCGTCGCTACCTGGGCACACTGCGCAACCACTTCTCCACCATCGGCGTCAACGGCCTCAACGAAATGATCCGCAACTTCAGCAGCGGCACAGAGGATGTTACCAGTGTGGCCGGTCAGGAGATGGCCTGCCGCTTTATGGACCATATTCGGGCCCGCATGCTGGAATTCCAGGAGCAGACCGGCAACATGTTCAATCTGGAAGCCACTCCGGCGGAAGGCACCACCTACCGTTTTGCCCGTGAAGACCGCAAACGTTTTCCGGATATGATCCAGGCCGGAACCGCAGATGCGCCGTTTTACACCAACTCATCCCAGCTGCCGGTAGGTTTCACCGACGATCCTTTCCAGGCGCTGGACCTGCAGGAAACGCTGCAGCGCAAATATACCGGCGGCACGGTCTTCCATCTCTATATGGCCGAACCGATATCGTCTGCCGCAACCTGTCGCAAGCTGGTGCGCCGGGTGCTGGAAAACTACCGCATCCCCTATATGACCATCACCCCGACCTTTTCCATCTGCCCCAGGCATGGCTATCTGGCCGGTGAGCATCAGTACTGCCCGAAATGCGATGAAGAACTGGTCGCCAAAATCAAACTGGAGGGAAACTGTGATGAAAACTTTGAAGCAGGCCAATACGCCACAGCTTGATAACAGTCTGCGCCAGCCCTGTGAGGTTTGGACACGGGTGATGGGCTACCATCGCCCGGTGGAGTCTTTCAATACCGGCAAGAAGGCTGAGCATGGCCAGCGCAGGTTCTATCTGGAAAAGGCAAAAACAGAGGCATGTTGAAGATTGGCGGCCTGACCCCCTGCACCACCATTGATTACCCCGGGGAACTGGCTGCTGTTGTGTTCTGCCAGGGGTGTCCCTGGCGTTGCAGCTATTGCCACAACCAACATTTGCAGGAATCTGACAGTGGTGAGGCGATAAGCTGGGACAGTCTGCTGGGCTTTCTGGAAAAACGGCGCAGATTGCTGGATGCCGTTGTATTCAGCGGCGGTGAGCCGACCATGCAGCCGGATATTGTCGAGGCCGTGCAGACGGTGAAGCAGATGGGATTCAAAGCCGGGCTGCATACAGCAGGGCCTTACCCCCGGGTGCTGCATGAATTGCTGCCATATCTGGACTGGGTCGGCATGGATATCAAGGCGCCCTTTGAAGATTATGAACTGATCACAGCCTGCCCGGACAGCGGCAAGGCTGCGGAGATGAGCGCTGCCATGGTCAGGGAGAGCGGCGTACCGCACCAGTTTCGTACTACTGTGCATCCGCTGCTTAATGAGGAACAGCGGATAGAGCGACTGCGCAGCATGGTGTCAGCGAAGTGGGGCAGCAGCCTGACAGAGCAGAGAATGGTTTTTTAGTTGATACCCTTGTGTATCAAAATCAACAGGAGGAGAAAAACATGGGAGAAGCTGGATTGACGGTTGATGTAACCAAGATCGACGCCGAAAAAGGTTTTTTTGATGAATTCGAGCGTCCAACCAAAGAACAGTGGAAGGAAGAGGCCACGGCCGCGTTGAAAGGCGCCCCTTTCGACAAGGTCATGTACACCAAGACCTACGAGGACATTACCATCGAGCCGATGTATTGCGCCGAGGATATTGAGGGGCTGGCGCACCTCAAGTCCAAGCCGGGCTTTCAGCCCTATGTGCGCAGCATCAGGCCGAACGGTTTTATCGCCAACCCCTGGAAGATCAGCCAGGAGATCACCAACGCCTTTCCGGAGGAATTCAACACCGAGGCGCGTTTTGATATCTCCAAGGGCCAGACCGGTTTGAACATCGTACTGGACGCTGCTACCAGGAAAGGGCTGAACCCGGAAGATGCCGCTGCGGAAGAAGTCGGCGCACAGGGCGTTTCGCTTTCGTCCCTGGCAGACCTGAAAGAGGCTATCAAGGACATCAATCTGGAAAAGAATGATGTGCTCTGCTATACCGGCGCAACTGCGCTGCCGATGGTCTCCATGTTTGCTGCCGCACTCAAGGACGACGGCAAATCCATGGGGTCACTGAATGCTTGTATCGGTTGTGACCCGCTGGCCGAGATGGCCACCGAAGGCGGACTCAGGATTTCCCTGAAATCAGCCTATGACAGTATGTTCCAGGCTATTTCATGGTCGCTTAAAAACGCCCCCAAGCTGCAGAGCATCTTCATCCAGGGACATCCCTACCATAACGCCGGCGCCAGCTCCACCCAGGAAGTGGCCTTTGCCCTGGCTACCGCTGCTGAATATCTGCGCGAGATGATAGGTCGCGGTCTTACCGTTGATCAGGTTGCCCCGGCCATCCGTTTCGGTTTCTCGCTGGGCTCCAACTTCTTCATGGAAATCGCCAAGCTGCGTGCGGCCCGTGTGCTCTGGAGCCAGCTGGTAGCTGCCTTCGGCGGCAACGAAGAATCACAGAAGATGGTGATCCATGCCCGTACATCTGCATATAACAAGACGGTCTTTGATGCATACGTCAACATGCTGCGTGTTACCAGTGAAGGTTTCTCCGGCGCAGTAGGCGGCGCGGACAGCATGCATCTGGCGCCGTTCGACGAGCCGATCAGAACACCGGACCGCTTCTCCCGCCGTATTGCCCGCAATGTGCAGATCATGCTGCAGGAAGAGTCCCGCTTCACCATGCCGATCGACATGGGCGCAGGCTCCTACTATATTGAGAAAATGACCGACCAGGTTGCCCGCGCGACTTGGGAAATCTTCCAGGGCCTCGAAAAGGACGGCGGCATGTCCGCAGCCATCAAGGCCGGCAAACCACAGTCCATGTGTGCCGCCACTGCCGCCAAACGCGCCAAAAACATCGAGGGGCGTCAGGATGTCATCCTGGGCACCAACATGTATGCCAACCTGGTGGAAAAGAAGATCGAAGTGCCGGTGATCGACCGTGCCGAACTGAAAAAAGTCCGCGTTGCCGCTGTGGCTGATTACCGCGCCAAGCATGCCCAGATGGCCCTTTCCGAAGTGATGGCAGCTGTAGGCAAGGCCTTTGACGATAAACAGGGCAAGGCTGTTGAGGCTGCTGTGGCTGCCATTGAAGGCGGCGCCACCTTGGGTGAACTGTCTGATGCCATTGCAGAGCTGGACAAGACCAGAGAAACGGTCAATGCCCTCTGTATCCACAGGGCTTCCGAGGCCTTTGAAATACTGCGCAAAAACACTGAGAACAGCGCCAATAAGCTGAAGATCTTCCTGGCCAATATGGGTCCGATCCCGCAGCATAAACCGAGAGCCGACTTCTCCTGCGGCTTCTTCGAAGTCGCCGGTTTCGAGATGCTTAACAACAACGGTTTTGAAACCGCTGATGCGGCAGCTGATGCGGCCCTTGCATCCGGCGCCCCGGTGGTGGTGATCTGTTCCACCGATGCCACTTACCCCGATTATGTGCCTGCCGTAGTCACCAGGATCAAGGCTGCCAAGCCGGAAGTCACAGTGATCGTGGCCGGCAAACAGGCCGCTGATGTTGAGAAGGAATTTGTCGCCAAGGGTGTTGATGATTTCATTCATGTGCGTGCTAACTGCTATGAAATCAACAAGAAGCTTCAAGAAAAATATATGGGGGTGAAGTAGATATGAGTACGTTCCCGAATTTTAGCGATATAGCATACAATCCGGCCAAAAAGGCCGTTGATCAGAAGGCCTGGGAGGAGTCTTTCAAAAAGGCCGCCGGAGACGTGCCGGTCTGGATGACCAACGAACAGATTCCGGTCAAGCCGCTTTATACTGAAGATGACATTGCCGGCATCGAGCATCTGGGGTTCTCCGCCGGTATTGCCCCCAACCTGCGCGGACCTTATCCAACCATGTATGTGCAGAGGCCGTGGACCATCCGTCAGTACGCTGGTTTCTCCACCGCCGAAGAGAGTAACGCTTTCTACCGCCGCAACCTGGCCATGGGGCAGAAAGGTCTTTCGGTTGCCTTCGACTTGGCTACCCACCGCGGCTATGACTCAGACCATCCGCGCGTTGTCGGTGATGTTGGTAAAGCGGGCGTTGCCATCGACTCCATTCTGGACATGGAAATCCTGTTCTCCGGTATCCCGCTGCATGAAATGTCCGTATCCATGACCATGAACGGCGCGGTGTTGCCGATCCTGGCCTTCTACATCGTGGCTGGCCTGGAGCAGGGTGCCCGTCTGGATCAGCTGGCAGGCACCATCCAGAACGACATTCTCAAGGAATTCATGGTGCGCAACACCTACATCTATGAACCGAAAGGCTCCATGAGGATCATCGGCGATATCTTCGAGTACACCTCCAAGAATATGCCCAAGTTCAACAGCATCAGTATCTCCGGCTACCACATGCAGGAAGCCGGCGCTACCAACGACATCGAACTGGCCTACACCATTGCCGACGGTCTGGAGTACATCCGCACCGGTATCGCCGCCGGCATTGACGTGGACAAGTTCGCACCGCGCCTCTCCTTCTTCTGGGCCGAGGGGATGAACTACTTCATGGAGGTTTCCAAGCTGCGCGCCGGCCGTCTGTTGTGGGCTAAACTGCTCAAGCAGTTCAACCCCAAGAACCCCAAATCCCTGGCGCTGCGTACACACTCCCAGACCTCCGGCTGGAGCCTCACCGAGCAGGATCCGTTCAATAACGTGGCCAGAACCTGTATCGAAGCCATGGCTGCCACCCTGGGCCACACCCAGTCGCTGCACACCAACGCCCTGGACGAGGCCATTGCGCTGCCGACTGACTTCTCGGCCCGCATTGCTCGTAACACCCAGATCTACCTGCAGAGCGAAACCGCTATCTGTAAGGCCATTGACCCATGGGGCGGTTCATACTATGTTGAATGGCTGACTGATCAGATTCGCAAGCGCGCCTGGAACCACATCGTCGAGGTTGAAAAACTGGGCGGCATGGCCAAGGCTATCGAAACCGGCCTGCCCAAGATGCGTATTGAAGAGGCCGCAGCCCGCAAGCAGGCTCGTATCGATTCACGCTTTGAGCCGATCATCGGCGTCAACAAGTACCGTCTCGACCAGGAGGATCCGCTGGACATCCTCTCCATCGACAACACCGCTGTGCGTCAGGCGCAGATCGAGCGTCTGAAAAAACTGCGCGCAGAAAGGGATAACACCAAGGTACAGCAGTTGCTTAATGCGATCACCAAGGCGGCGGAATCCCGCGACAACGGCAACCTGCTGGATCTCTCCGTTCAGGCGGCACAAGCCAGGGCGAGTCTGGGTGAGATCTCCGATGCCATTGAAAAGGTCTATCCGCGTCACAAAGCGGTGATCCGTTCCATCTCCGGCGTATACAGCTCCGAATATGCCGAGGCGGAAGAGTTTGCAACCGTACAGAAGATGTGTGCCGAGTTTGAGAAAAAAGAAGGTCGTCGCCCGCGTCTGCTGGTGGCCAAGATTGGTCAGGACGGTCACGACCGTGGCGCCAAGGTTATCGCCACTGCCTTCTCCGACCTGGGATTCGATGTGGACGTCAGCCCGCTGTTCATGACGCCGGAAGAAACTGCCGATATGGCGGTGGAAAACGACGTGCATGTAGTCGGTTTCAGCTCGCTGGCAGCCGGCCATAACACCCTGTTGCCGGCTTTGGTGCAGGAGCTGGAAAAACGCGGCCGTGGCGATATCCTGGCTGTAATCGGCGGCGTTATTCCGGCACAGGATTATGATTACCTGTACCAGAACGGCGCTGCGCTGATCTTTGGACCGGGTACGGTGATTCCGGTTGCTGCACAGAAGGTGCTGGAAAAACTCAATGCAAGGTTAGGTCACTGATATGAAAGAGGATAAGCTCAACAGACCGGAATGGGTCCCGGAACAGGCTGGTGAATCGGAAGGTTTTACCACCAATGTGATGTCAGGCATCAAAAGCAGGCATGACGGCATGCCCGGGGGCCATAGCGCGACTGTGCTCCACCGGCCGGCAACAAGACGGCCTGAGCTTTCCATAGATGAGTATGTGGATGGTGTTCTGTCCGGCAATCGCGCTGTGCTTGCCAGGGCGATTACTCTGGTGGAGAGTAACGCGGACAGACATCAGGATCTGGCGCAGGAGATGCTGACGCGTCTCCTGCCCTATGCCGGCAGCGCCATCAGGGTCGGCATCACCGGTGTGCCCGGGGCCGGCAAAAGCTCCATTATTGAAACCCTGGGACTTAAACTGTGTGACATGGGACACCGGCTGGCCGTACTGGCCGTTGACCCCAGCAGCAGCGTTACCGGCGGCAGCGTGCTGGGGGACAAGACCCGCATGGAAATGCTGTCGCGCAACAAGAGCGCCTTTATCCGGCCGTCGCCCTCGGGCGGCGTGCTGGGCGGGGTGGCCCGTAAAAGCCGCGAGACCATGATTGTCTGTGAGGCAGCCGGTTTTGATGTGATTATTGTGGAAACGGTCGGGGTAGGGCAGAGCGAGATTACGGTCCGCTCCATGGTGGACATGTTCCTGCTGCTGCAGATCGCCGGTGCTGGTGATGAACTGCAGGGCATCAAAAAAGGTGTCATGGAACGCTGCGACCTGATCGTGGTCAACAAGGCCGACGGTGACAACCTGCTGCGGGCCAATGCCGCCCGGGCCGACTATGAACGCATCCTGCACTATCTGCAGCCTTCCACCGAGGGGTGGGTGACCAAGGCTCTGGCCTGTTCAGCCTATACCGGAGACGGTATTGATGAATTGTGGGCTACCATCGAGGATTTCAGAAAAAACGCAACCGCCTCTGGTGTGTTTAACCGGCGTCGTCAACAGCAGAACCTGGACTGGGTGCATAACCTGGTCAATGAATATATGCGTCGCACATTTTACAGTAACCCGAACGTGCGCATAAACCTACCCATACTGCAGAATCTGGTCACCAGCGGCAAGCTGTCGCCGACTGCAGCGGCCAAGCAGTTGTTCAGTTATTATGAAGGACATGCTGAATGAGCAGACAACAGGTAGCTTGATTGCAAGCCTATATCCAAGCTGGTATTCAGCAAAACTATTGACCGAAGCTCACTGTAATGGCAATAAATAGTCTCGATAATAATTGAAAAGGATTGTTTATGACCAAAGCAGACATTGCACAGCGGATTCAGCAAACGACAGGTATGACCCTGAAAGATTCAGCAGCAGCTATGGAAGCTGTGTTTGAACTTATAAAGAAAACGCTGGAATCAGGGGAGAATATCAAGCTGTCTGGATTTGGTAATTTTGTTGTCAAGCAGAAGCAGAATCGTAAAGGACGTAATCCGCAGACCGGTGAATCCATTACCATTGCATCCCGAAAGGTCCTGACCTTCAAACCCAGCACAGTACTGAGGAGTGCCATCAACGGTTCCGCCCAATAATTTCATTAAATGCAAATCACTAATATTCAACGCACATTCAGCAGTATCTGGCTGCTAGCGGCAAGCTATCGCCGATTATAGCGGCCAAGCAGCTGTTACGAAGGGAATGCTGATCTGTAGGAAGCTTATGAATGTTTTGTGTATAGCTTCCCCTGAACTTCCCCTGAAAGCATTGTGAATATGTTGAACATATGATACATATAGTTTGAAATAATTGAATAAATCGCGAAAAAAGCCTGAAAATTAATCCTCATAACCCGAAGGTCACAGGTTCAAATCCTGTTCCCGCAACCAAACAATTCAAGGGATTACGCAACTAGCGTGATCCCTTTTTTGTTTTGGTGCTGCATTGCACTGATTATTTATGCGTGTCTAATTAATACTCATGCTTAAAATGGATGGCAAGATGTTGGTTTCTAAAAATATTGTTGACATGTTTGGTTTGTTACTATATCTATATTTTTAATAGATATGATATCCAAAAAGACTAAATACGCCTTAAAGGCACTTTATCATCTGGCTGAGCAGCCTAGCGGGCAGCCGGTCCTGATTGCAGACCTGGCCAAATCCGGGAAAATTCCCAAGAAGTTTCTTGAATTTATTCTGCTCTCACTGCGCAAAGGCGGTCTTCTGCAGAGCCGCGTCGGCAAGGGTGGCGGTTACAGCCTGGCCCAGCCGGCCAACAAGATCAGCATCGGTTCTGTGATAAGGATACTCGAAGGAGATCTCTCTCCCGTTCAATGTCTCAGCGAAACCAACTATGCCAAATGTGAAGAGTGCGATGACGAGCGTAGCTGCGGTATCAGACTTGTCATGGTAGACGTAAACTCGGCACTCTCCAAGGTGCTGGACAGTCTTACCCTGGCAGACATGGTTGAACGCAGCGAAGCAGAACGCAGCAAGCAGCTGCAGATAATAGATTTCAGCATTTAAACAAGTTGCTTTTTTTTATTACAATAGTCTACCATATCTATAGTTATTAAAAACAGTAATGAATATAACGAATCAAACTCAAAAATAAAGGAGACATCAAAATGGCACGGATCTATGAAGACAACTCACAATCCATCGGCAACACCCCGCTGATCAAACTCAACCACGTAACCCAGGGGCTCAAGGCAACCATCCTGGCCAAGATCGAAGGCCGTAACCCAGCCTATTCCGTCAAGGACCGTATCGGCACCAACCTGATCCTGGATGCTGAAAAGCGCGGTGTACTCAAACCCGGCGTAGAAATCATCGAACCCACCAGCGGCAACACCGGCATCGCCCTGGCCTATGTCGCCGCCGCCAAAGGCTACAAACTGACACTCACCATGCCTGAAACCATGAGCATTGAGCGTAGAAGAGTCCTGGCCGCGCTGGGCGCCAACCTGATCCTTACCCCCGGTGCCGAAGGCATGAAAGGCGCTATCAAACGCGCAGAAGACATCGCCGCCGCCGAACCAGACAAATACTTCATTCCACAACAGTTCAAGAACCCGGCCAACCCCGAGATCCATGAGAAAACCACCGGGCCGGAAATCTGGAACGACACCGACGGCAAGGTGGATGTACTCGTAGCAGGTGTAGGTACAGGCGGCACCATCAGCGGCAGCTCACGTTACATCAAACACACCCAAGGCAAGCAGATCATCTCAGTAGCTGTAGAACCCAAAGAAAGCCCGGTCATTACCCAGCACCTGAACGGTCAACCTCTGCAGCCTGGCCCGCATAAAATCCAGGGCATCGGCGCCGGGTTCATCCCTGACACACTCGATCTCAGCGTCATTGACCGTGTTGAGCAGATCGAAAGCAACGAAGCCATTGAAACCGCCAAAAAGCTTGCCACCGAAGAAGGCATACTCGTTGGCATCTCATCCGGCGCTGCTGCTGCAGCAGCCATCAGGCTGGCCAAGCTCGATGAATTTGCCGGCAAGATCATCGTCGTAGTTCTGCCAGACGGAGCAGAACGTTATCTTTCCACACCTTTGTTTGAGGGCGTCTGATGTCTGCAAACCTTACGGAAAACTGGAGTTGTAAACTTGAGTAGTTGAATTAAGAATTAACTTGACTAAAACGGTTGTACAATATAATTTTATCTCGCTGTAAAACATATTCACTTATCAAGAGCGACGGAGGGTCTGGCCCTGTGAAGTCGCGGCAACCCCTGCAAGGGAAGGTGCCAACTCCAGCGGGATATATCCCGGCAGATAAGGAAGAGAGTCTGAAAACTTAATCCTCTTCCATCCCCGGAAGGGGATTTTTTTATTCAGGAGAAACTCATGCAGCTCAGTACTCAGGCCGTTCAGACAGGATTGGAATGTGACAGACAAACAGGCGCAGTATCGGTACCCATTTATCAGGTAGCCACATTCAGGCACCCCGGACTTGGGCAGAGCACCGGCTACGACTACAGCCGCTCTGCCAACCCCACCAGACAGGCGCTGGAAGACGGCATCGCCAGACTTGATGGCGCATACCGCGGTTTTGCCTATGCTTCCGGCATGGCTGCTATCACCAACCTGATGCTGCTGTTCAAGAGCGGAGATCACCTGGTTGTCACTGAAGACCTTTACGGTGGCAGCTGCCGTCTGTTTGACAAGGTTTTGAATCAGTACGGGCTTACCTTTACCTATGTTGACACGACTGACATTGAAGCGGTAAAAGCTGCCATCACGCCGGCTACCAAAGCGCTGTTCATCGAAACGCTCACCAACCCGCTGTTAAAGTTTGCTGACATACCGGCACTGTCCCATATCTGCAAGCAAAATAACCTGCTGCTGATAGCAGACAACACCTTTCTCACCCCCTATCTGTTGCGGCCATTGGATCTGGGGGCGGACATCGCTGTGTACAGCGCATCCAAGTACATCTCCGGCCATAACGACACCATCGCCGGACTGGTCACCGTAAAAGCACCTCAGTTGGCTGAAGAAGTGTACTTCAAGCAGAACTCCGTTGGCGCTGTGCTGGGGCCGCAAGACTCCTGGCTGGTTATTCGCGGTATGAAAACACTGGCCATTCGTCTGGACCGTCAGCAGGAAAATGCCCTCAAGCTGGCCAGATGGCTTCAGTCTCAGCCTCATGTGCGTAAAGTGTATTATCCGGGTCTGGAGCATCACGAGAATCATGGGCTCATCCAGCGGGACTGCAGAGGGTTCGGCGCCATGATCTCCTTTGAGGTTGACAACCACGCGCTGGTTGAACAGCTTTTGCTAAAAACCAGGCTGATATCATTCGCCGAAAGCCTGGGGGGCGTAGAAACCTTGATGACCTTCCCTGAAGGACAGACACATGCCGATATTCCGCCAGAACAGCGCGCCAGGCTGGGGATCAACGATGTGCTTCTGCGTCTCTCAGTTGGCATTGAGGATGTGGACGATCTGATCGAGGATTTACAGCAGGCCTTTGAAATATAATGAGTTGTTTTCTCTTATCTACCAGAAGAAGTTGTTTAAAAAGTTGAGGCAGCTTGTTGTGGTCGTCAGTTCGACCCGGACATTGCAGACATCATGGTTGAAATAGCCCAAAGCGGAGAATTGGATGCAGAAATTCAGGTTATCGAATACATGATCTGATTTCAAAGAATATTGATAGTCCAAGGAGGACAAACATGTCGGCAAACATATTGATAGTTCCGGGCATAGGCGATTCCGGCCCGCAACATTGGCAAACCCTTTGGCAAAAGGCCAACCCTGCATTTGTCAGAGTACAACAGGAAAACTGGGATACTCCTGATTGCAGCGGCTGGATTAGCAATCTGGAAAAGGCTGTAAACAAATCAGGCAAGGAAACCGTCCTGGTTGCCCACAGTCTTGGCTGTCTGCTTGTTGCAAACTGGGCAGCACAAACAGCCTTGCAGATCAAGGCTGCTTTGTTGGTGGCGCCGCCTGATCCGGAGAGTGCCAATTTTCCGAACGGCACAAAAGGTTTTGCACCATTTCCACACAAGCAGTTGCCCTTTAGAAGTATACTGGCGGCAAGCAGTAACGATCCTTATGGCAGTATTGCATTCAACAGAACATGTGCCGAATCATGGGGCAGTGAGTTCGTATTGGCAGGGGCTTTGGGACACATCAATGCCGAGAGCCTGATCGGAGAGTGGCCGGAAGGTCTGGAGCTCCTGAAAAAACTGACTGGGGCGGCTTGATATTGAAGTGCAATCCTATTTACGTGAGTGCCACATCAGCATTCAGGTAAACAACAGTATGTGAGTGTAATAGCATTAAGGATCCGCTTGTCAGATTTTCAGTTGATCTGGAGGATGCGGATGACCTGATCGAGGATATATCTCAGATACTTGGTTGAGTTCTGCTATGGGAAACTGTGTGAGGTATTGCCGGGGTATCAACTTTTGTTCAGCGTTCCGCGCATTTCAAGATAGTTGCAATGTTGTTTTCTTATGTAAACCACTGAGTCCATGAGCGACTTGATAATATAAATACCTCTGCCCCGCTCGGAAAGAATATCAGCATCAATACCAGGCATACCCACATCTTGAATATTGAAGCCCTTACCGCAATCATAAATTCTGATAATCAGTTCTTTGTCTGAAATGCTGATATTTATCTGGATGTCTTTTTCCGGATTGCCAATATTGGCATGTTTGATGGTATTGACCATCGCCTCCGTCAATACGATATTCAGTTTCTGGGCGAGAGATTCCCGTTCAGCGTCGCATGCGCACACGGCGCGGGCAAGGTTTTCACCGATATGGCCGATCAGGCTCAGATATCTGGTCTGGCCGGGAACGGTTATATTTAGCTTGATATTGTTTTTCATGCCCTGTTCATGTTTGAATGGTTTTAGTAGCTATCCAACGCATCGTCAACAGTGGCGAATATTTCAAAGACCCTGTGTAGCCGCGTGAGTTCAAACATTGATTTGACCTGTGATTGCAGGCCCGAGAGTTTCAGTGTGCCCTGCCTCGTAGAAGCGTTTTTGAATCCTGATACAAGCACGCCCAGGCCGGAACTGTCGATAAAACGTACATCCTTGAGGTCGATGATGATATTTTTCTGGCCGGATTCAAAATGACTGTTCATATTTTTTTTGAATTCATCCGAGTTGTGTGCGTCCAGTCGCTCTTCCTGAACAAACATGATTATGGCGTTTGATGTGTTTTCGATTTTCAGATTCATATTTTCTCCTTAAAATTAAAAATTCTCGTATTGACTGCGCTTGTTTGCTACGGCTCTGAAATTTTTATCACAATAATGGAAATATCGTCCTGCTGTTCGTCTGAACCGGTATGTCTGGCAATGGCATCATAATAGGCATCAATTATCCGGCTTGCTGGTAACGCACGGTATTCCAGCAGATGTGAGCAGAGCCTTTCCACCCCAAACTGCTCATCTTCTGCAGAGGTTGCCTCTGTTAAACCGTCGGTATAAAAAATTATAACATCTCCTGTATGCAGTTCAACTTCTTGTTGTTCGAAATCAATGTCAGGCATCACTCCGATAATCAGTCCGTCTGCATCCAGCTTTTCAAATCTGCTGGACCCCTTCCGTAAAATTATCGGCGGATTATGGCCGGCATTTGCGTAAGTGAGCATCTTGGATGACAGGTTGTAGTTTGCATAGAACATGGAGATGAATAGTTCCGTGCGTGTCAGGTCTTCATAAAGCTGAATGTTCAGGCTTTTTAGTATTTCTGCAGGCGTTCTGGCTGCGTGGTCCGGTTGTTTAAGTAATGTCCTGGCCTCAGCCATGATCAGGGAAGCACCGATGCTGTGTCCGGAAACATCTGCAATAAGCAGATCAAGGTTGTCTTGGGTGCGCACAAAAAAATCATAGTAGTCACCGCCTACATGGGTTGCAGATTTGCAGTGACCGGCAATATCTATACCGGGTAGTTGCGGGGCCTTTTCAGGCAAGAGTGACGTCTGAATCTGTTGGGCGATCTCCATTTCCTTTTGCATGACTACATTCTTGAGAATTGCCTTTTCCTTTTGCAGCCGTTCCTGCTCCTTTGCTTCTATCTCTTGGGCAATTACAAGTGCTTGCGCCAACTGGCCGGCAAGGCTGGAGAGCAATTCAATGAATTCTTTTGTGAACATGCCCTTGATTGATTTTGAGTAAAGCGACATAACACCTACAGGTTTTTCTCCTGCTCTGCTGATCGGGATATGTGCGCATGACAGGATGCCTTGTGAAATTGTCCTGGGCAGTTCCATGGACTCTGCAAAGAGCTGCGTGTCGTTGCAGATCAGTGGTAAGCCACTGCCGATAAGTTCGCGGCAGTACGGTTGCCATTCTTTGTTCAAGCCTTTGACGGCATTAGCGTCAACCTCCATTTTGTCGGGGGAGCTTTCCGTCCAGTGTCCCTGTGTGTCGCAAAGGCTGATTTGGGTTATATCCAGTTTGAATTCAGATAGCAGAAGATTCAACAGATCAGCCATGATAATCTGTGTATCGAGAGTGCTGTTGATGATTTCAGATGATTTCAGACGGACATAGAGCGCTTCCCTGCTCTGGTCGAGCGAGGTTTTGACTGAGCTGAAAACATTGAATACCGATTCCATACGTGTGCCCATGTCAGAAAGGAAGCTGTCAACAATGGCGCTGGCAGCTGCAGCACCGACTGATGCCGCAAGGGTTTTTTCGGTAAAACGTTTCAGATTGGGCAGTTCAAACTCGGAAATTTTACCCTCACCTGGGATTTTTCGATCGCCCAGGTAGCTGTTTATGGCCTTGACTGCATCGTCTTCTCCAATGAACTTGGTCAAAAGTGACTGAAAGCTGCCAATTGTGAGTGGCTTGGAAAGCCGTTTGGCTTCACTTGGCTGAGCATGACGTCTTTCCTGCTCTGTGCTGCCGAAGAATTTGCGGAGTTGCTCCTGTTCGTTATCGCTTTGTGTTGTGATCAGTGAAACAACAATGTAGATGCTGCTGTTTAAAAGCAGCGTCCAGAAGAGGCTGTGGGTCCACATGTCCAGTCCGGTAAGCCCGAACAGGCTCGTCGGTTTCAGCAGTGAGTAATTGAACAGGCCATGTGCAATGGTCTCCTGTGATAACCAGACAGGTGTCATGGAAGGCAGCAGCAGGGTATAGCACCAAACCGCAAATCCGGTTATTAATCCAGTAACGGCACCGTTGCAGTTGCCCTTGCGCCAGAAAAATGCCCCAATGGCGGTCGGTACAAATTGGCACATGGCAACAATTGAGATCATGCCCATTTCTGACAAGCTGTATTTATGACCGACAATGTGAAAATAGTAGTAGCCGGAAATAATAACAATAAAGATGCCCAGTCGTTTCAGGTTGATCAATAGCTGCGGAAACCAGCGCTGTGGACGGAACCTGACGATGAAAGGCATGAAGATGTGGTTGAACAGCATGGTGGAAACGGAAACGGATTCAACGATGACCATGCCGCCTGCGGCTGACAATCCTCCGAGGAAGGCCAGCATGGCAACACTTTGTTGTCCGGATGCAAGCGGTATTGAGAGCGCGAACATATCTGCGTTAGCGGGACTTTCGGAGATGAGTATGCCACCAAGGGCAATCGGCATTGCAAAGAGAGCAATCAGCAGCATGTATAACGGAAAAAGCCACATGGCTTTAAGAATATGATTTTCATCACTGTTTTCTATTACCATTACATGGAACTGCCGCGGCAGTATCATGAAGGCTGCCATCGATGTGAACAGTAGCACTGCAGAAGGGATGTTCTGTTCGGCAGTTGCACGGTTTGGTCCCAGCGTTAACAGTCTGATGAATTCTTCCGGATATCTTTGCCTGAACTGGCTGAAGATGTCTGCAAAGCCGTTAAAACAAACATAGGTCACAGACAATCCGACAATCAGCATGCACAACAGCTTGACAACCGATTCCAATGCTACAGCTGCAATTAGCCCCTCATGGCGCTCGGACGAAACTAGCCGCCTGGCGCCAAAAATAACGCTGAAAACAGCCATGATAAATGAAAGCACCAGGCCGGTCTGGATAGTCCAGTCGCTGCCTCCATTTGAAAATACTATATTTTGTGGAGTTAGGCCGCTTAACATATAGAAGCTGGCTGATATGGCCTTAATCTGCAGCGCAATATACGGCATCATACCAAGTAGCATGATCACGGTAACAATTGCGCCCAACCACTGTGATTTGCCGTAACGCAGGCTGATGAAGTCCGCTATGGTAGTGACGTTGTTTTCCTTGCTGATTCTGACGATGCGGCGCAGTAGTATGAACCAGCTGAAGGCACCCAGTGAAGGCCCCAGGTAGATCATTATGTAATCAAGTCCTGTGGTGGCTGCCTTGCCAATGCCGCCGTAGTAAGTCCATGATGTGCAGTAAACGGCGATCGACAGCGTGTATATGTAGGGCGATCCGACTATGCTGTGCCCTGACTCCTTGCAGTTGTGGGCATACCAGGCAATCAGGAAGATAAGCACGGTATAGAAAGTTGTGATGGCTACTGTAAGTAGAAGGTTATGGTTCATTTTTGTCCTGAAAACGTCAGTGTGCGGTACTGTTACATAACCTGCCTGTTGTAAAGCAAGTTTAATTGTTCGGTTTGGAGCTGAATACTGAATAGAGATAGAGAGCCAGCACCAGCAGCAACCAGAAAATAAAAAGATATATGAATATGAGAGGAAACCCGCCCAACAATAGTGAACTGTTGAAGATGGTTATGAATGGCGGGATCAGAAAAATGGTGCCCAGACACATAAATATGAACCATAACTCGTTACCTTGCCGGATGGTCTGATGTTTATGGCCGGATGTTTTGCTCATGATTCAGCCTTTCATAGATGTAGTCGATTGGGGACTCCGAATACCTTGATGTGGTTATGCTGATTACGATCCCCTCGCTTGCATCTGGTGTCTCAAAGATGTCTTGCTGATCCTTCAATAGTTCGGTTCTGCCGTCGCTGATGGAATAATCTAAAGCAGCGCGTTCGGACAGCCTGCGCCTGATTTCAGGCTCACTGCAATTCAGATGAAGGATTACAAAGTCGCAAGTGTATGTCTGAGCGAGCTGTGAAAAAAGAGCACGTATTTTCCGGGATGGGAAACAGGCGTCAATAATGACGGAATGCTGCTGGTTCAGTTCCGCCGCTGCCAACTCCACCAGTCTCGCATAGGTTTTTTTAGTATTTTTCGGGCTGTAAAGCCCATTTTTGAAGGCATCGCCTGTCTTTTGGTCTGGAGGCAGACCTGCCAGTTCCTTGCGTGTCCGGTCTGAGCTGAATACCTGGATGCCCAGTTCAAATGCAAGCTGGGAGGCCAGTGTGCTTTTACCGGTTCCCATCAGACCGCAGGTAATGAAAATAGTGGTTTTAAGTCTGGAACGCTCGATGTAGCCACGTACTAATCTGAAGTACAGTTTGGCTCTCTGTTTGGCCAACTCCTTGTCTGCCTCCGGCGTATCTCTTGATATAGCGCAGAGGCTCTCGACCTTCCCGCGCACAAAAGCCCTGTAAGCCTTGTAGAAGTTGATCAGGGGCATGGCGCCTCTATCTCCTGAATGCTCCAGATATGTGCAAAGTGCCGCATCGGCAAACTGTCGGCAGCCATGAAACTCAAGATCCATGATCAAAAAGGCAATGTCGGAGGTTGTATCACTGTTTCTGTAGCGTTCGTTAAACTCTATGCAGTCAAAGATATTGATGTTGCCGTCACTGATACAAATATTTTGCAAATGCAGGTCTCCATCGCATTCACGTATAAAACCGTCCCTGATTCTTTGCTGAAACAACTCAGTGTGCTGTTTGACGAAAGACTGTACCCATTTCTGGATACAGGTGGTTTCTATTGCAGATATTGTCAGTCCGTTGAATTGCCGTGCTGTTTCAAAATTTTCCTTCCAGTTGGCCAGTATCTTCTCCGGTTCACCATATGAGGCTATTTCGGGAGTTATAGCCGCATTTTTATGAAACTCGGCGATTACAACTGTAACTTTTTTAATATCTTCGGTGGTGGCTTGACCTCTCCGGATCATGTTTTCAAGGATGCCTTCAGCCGGCAGTCGCTTCATCTTGACGGCATAATCAATTACCTCGCCATGGCCCTCAAACTGTACTCCGTTACTGTCCCGGTTCAACTCAACTACCCCCAGATAGATCTCCGGGCAGAGCCTCCGGTTGCAGCGTATCTCTTCATTACAGTAAAAACGACGACGATCGATGGTGGAAAAATTCAGGAAGCCTAAATCAACTGGCTTTTTGACCTTGTAAACATAACGGTCTGTCAGGAATAGCCAGGATACATGGGTTTGCAACATTTCAACCCTGCTGGTTTCTTCCGGATAAGCCGATGGTTTCAACAGTGATTTTAGCAAGTTTCTGATCATATGAACTCCTTGCGTTGTATCAAAATATTATCACAAGGTTACGTGTCCGCAACCGGTGGAACAGCCGGCGACACGGCCGTTATAACTACTTTTTAATCGTTTGACGCTGTATGTTATTCATGGTAAAAATTTTAATATTTCTCACGATTGGAAGAAGAATTGATGACACGATACTTGATTATGTTTTTGTTTCTCTTGTTGCCTGCCTGTGCCACATTTGATCAGGGCGTAGTTGACAAAACGGATGTGGTTGCATTGAAAGACGGACATTCCAGGGCCTTGTATCTATATTCTCGTGCGCGTCTTGCAGGATTAAATGGTGATGTGCAAAGTGCTCAGCAGGCGCTGAGAGAGGCGCTTGCTCTGGAGCCGGATTCTGCTTTTCTGCATTGCGCCATGGGTGAGACAAAGATGAAAGCAGGGCAGGTACAGGAAGGGCTGGAGCATATCAACAAGGCAATCAAGCTGGACCCCTCTTATCGGGAACCCTATGTTGTTGCCGGTGTGCTGATGGCGACTGCCGGCAAGGACAGGGAAGCGGTGGACTACCTGAGAAAGGCCGTCAAGCTGAAACCGAACAAGGATGATGCCTATCTTCACCTTTCAGTCGCTTTGACACGGCTTTTTGAATATGAAGAGGCTGTAAGTACTCTCAAGGCGCTGGTGACAGTCAACAGTGAGTCGGTGCTAGGCTATTACTATCTAGGACGTACTTATGGCCAGATGAAACTGCATCGTGAAGCGGTTGGCTATTACAAAAAGACTCTGGAACTGCGGCCAGAATTTGAACAGGCTGCCATTGATATGGCTACTTCTTATGAAGCCTTATCCGACTATGATGAGGCGATTGAGGTTTATCAACAGATACTTGAGGGCGACGAAGTAAAGCCTGCGGTATTGCAGCGTCTGATACAGCTTCTGATTCAGCAGCGCAGGTATGAAGAGGCGCTGGAACAGTTGCAAGCTGCTGCCGAGTCCGGTTTTGGCGGACCGGATACCATGAGAAAAATCGGCTTGATTCATTTGGAGCTTGATCAGTATGACAAAGCCATCGCGGTGTTTAGCGACATTCTGATAAAGAATCCTGACAATTTTCCGGTAAGGCTTTATCTCGGGATTGCCTACGAAGAAAAGAAAGAGCTGGACCGGGCTTACGCAGAGTTTAAAAAAATACCACAAGGGACTGCACCGTATCCGGAGGCGGTCGGGCATATTGCTTTTATCCTTAAGGAAAAAGGTCAGCTGGATGCTGCTGTTAATGTGATGAAGGAGGCCATTGGCTCTGATGCGGGGCATCTGGATTATTACTTAAATCTTTCTACGCTTTACGAATCTTCAGACAGGCTTGATGTTGCAGTAAAAATCTTGCGTGATAATGAAGCAAAATTTGTCCGTGAGGCCAAATACCATTTCAGGCTGGCAGTGCTTTATGACAAGCTTGGTAAAAAAGATGAGGCTGTAGCCAGTATCAAGAAGGTGATTGAAATAACCCCAAATGATGCCCAAGCTCTGAATTTTTTGGGATATTCCTACGCAGAGATGGGGATAAATCTGGTTGAGGCATTGGGCCATATCAAGCGTGCTTTGGAGTTGCGCCCCAATGACGGTTTCTTTATGGATAGCCTTGGCTGGGTTTATTTCCGGATGAAAAGGTATGACGAGGCCTTGAAATATCTGAATGAGGCTGCCAAGCTGGTGGAGGATGACCCGACCATTATTGAACATATCGGAGATGTGCATGCCGCCAGGCATGAATATAGGAAAGCTCTGAAAATGTATAGGCGAGCCAAAGAACTGGAACCTTCAAAAAAGGATTTACAATTGAAAATACGCAACATCTTGAAAAGGTCTGGCAGTAGATGAGTCCGTTTTTACGGGTGTGTTGTTGCTTGTGTGTTTTGAGTCTGCTTATTTGTGCCTGTGAGCCCACCACAGTTGCGGTCAGTGGAGCAAAAGATGCCACGCCGGCTTATGGTGATGCCATTATTGAAGGCACGATCGGCGAGGCGTCAAATCTTATACCCATCTTGGCCAGTGATTCCTCTTCCCATGCTGTTGCCGGTCATGTCTATAACGGGTTGGTAAAGTACGATAAGGATTTCAGGATTGTAGGCGATCTGGCGGAATCGTATCATGTATCACCGGATGGTCTGACAATCAGGTTTATCCTGCGCAAAAATGTCAAATGGCACGACGGCACACCATTTACAGCAAGAGATGTCCTGTATACCCACCGTGTGGTTGTTGACCCCAAAACCCCGACCGCCTATGCCGAAGACTTCAAGCAGGTTTTGCACATTTCCGCGCCAGACCCATATACAGTACTGGTCCATTATCGCACCCCATTTGCCCCTGCTCTGGCCTCCTGGGGGATGAACATCCTCCCGGCCCATCTGCTGGAGGGCAAGGAGATTACCAAAAGCCCGCTCTCAAGGCATCCGGTCGGCACAGGCCCTTACCGCTTCAGGGAATGGATCGCTGGTCAGAAAATCGTGCTGGAAGCCAATCCTGACTATTTTGAAGGGCGGCCATATATTGACCGTTATATCTTCAGGATCATTCCCGATACATCAACCATGTATATGGAGCTAAAATCTGGCGGAATTGATCTTATGGGGCTAACCCCTGTACAGTTTGCCAGGCAAACCGGCAACGCTGATTTTGCAAGCCGCTTCAACAAGTTCAGGTACCCGTCTTCAACATATGTTTATATGGGGTATAATCTTAGGCACCATCTCTTTGCAGATAAAAGGATCCGTCAGGCGGTTACTGCGGCGATTGACAAAAAAGAACTGGTGCATGGTGTACTCTTTGGCATGGGACAGACAGCCCATGGCCCGATAGTGCCTGGACGCTGGGCTTACAATCCCAACGTAAAAGATATCGCGTACAATCCGGAACATGCCCGACAGCTTTTAGCTCAGGCCGGCTGGCGCGAAAAGAATAGCCAGGGGATTCTGGTCAAGGATGGCAAACCATTTTCTTTTACCATATTAACCAATCAGGGTAATCTGCAGCGCAAGATGACGGCTGAGATTATTCAGCAGCGTTTAAGGCATGTCGGCATTGATGTCAAGATCAGGATTGTGGAATGGGCCACTTTCCTTAAGGAGTTTGTTGACAAGGGGAATTTTGAAGTAGTGCTTTTGGGGTGGGGCACCGGACAGGATCCGGATATGTATGATATATGGCACTCCAGCAAGACCAAGCCGGGCGAGCTTAATTTTATCGGATATCAAAATAGCGAAGTTGACAGATTACTTGTTGAAGGACGCAGCACCTTTAATATCGAACAGCGCAAAAAGGCCTATTTCAGAATTCAGGAGATCCTTGCCGATGAACAGCCTTATACCTTTTTGTATGTCCCTGACGCCTTGCCGGTTGTAGGTTCAAGGATCAGGGGCGTACAGCCGGCACCTATCGGCATTGGTTATAATCAGATTAAATGGTTTGTGCCCAAAAAGGAACAGCGTTACTGAGCTGTTGCTTGGTGTGTTTGCATGAAGGACTGCAATAGCATCTTCAGCGATTAAAACGATGATTCGGAGGCGACTTTGAAAAGAAATAACAAAAAAACAAAGATTGTGGCTACACTGGGTCCGGCAAGCTCGTCTCAGCAGATGATAATGAAGCTTATGAAAGCCGGGGCAGACATTTTTAGGCTCAATTTTTCCCATGGTGACCATGCCCAGAAACAGCAGTTGATCGACAATATTCGTTCTGTTTCAGAAAAATTGGGTTACCAAGCCGGCATCCTGGCGGATTTGCAGGGACCCAAAATAAGGACAGGCAAGATGGCGGGTGACGGCATGCACCTTGTGCGCGGTCAAGAGGTTACTATCACAACGGACGATATATTGGGAGCGGATGGCGTGATCCCGACAATATATAAATCTTTGCCACATGACGTGGTTCCTGGCTCCAGAATCCTTCTGGATGACGGCTTGCTTGAACTGCGGGTAACTTCAATAGATGGAGCACTTGTTAAATGCCACGTGGTGACGGGTGGCTTGCTTAAAAACAATAAAGGAATCAACCTGCCAGGTGTTAAGGTTTCTGCACCGTGTCTGACAGAAAAGGATCTGGAGGACTTGGAGTTTGCACTGGAAGCCGGCGTTGACTTCATCGCCCTTTCGTTTGTCCGTACTCCCCAGGACGTGGAAGAGTTAAAGCGGATCATCTATATGAGGGGCAAGCATACGCCGGTTATTTCGAAAATAGAAAAGCCGGAGGCGCTGAAAAACTTTAAGGAAATACTTAAGGTTACAGATGCTGTCATGGTTGCACGGGGGGATCTTGGGGTTGAGGTTGAAGCGGAAAAAGTGCCATTTTATCAAAAAAAGATCATCAAGGCCTGTAATGAGGCCGGCAAGCCAGTGATTACAGCGACCCAGATGCTCGAGTCGATGATTCTGAACCCCAGGCCGACCAGGGCTGAAACATCTGATGTGGCCAATGCCATTATTGATGGTACGGATGCTATCATGCTCTCGGCAGAGACGGCAGCAGGCAGTTATCCTGTTGATGCTGTTGCAACCATGAGCCGAATTGCCGTTGACGTTGAGAAAGCAGAGTTGCATCAGGAGTCAGAACAACGAGTTATTTCTACACCAAGTATTGCCCAAGCTGTGGCAGAGTCGGCGTGCCGGGCTGCCAATACGTTGAACGCCAAGGCTATCGCCGTATTTACCCGTTCGGGGAGTGCTGCCACTTTAATATCCAGATTCAGGCCGCGAATTCCAATCATTGCTTTTACTACATCTCAGACAACTCAGAGCCGGTTGTCTATTAACTGGGGTGTAACAGCTGTTAAAAAGGCTCTTGTTGATGATATTGACCAAGCTATACACAATGTTGAATTAACGCTTCTGGAAGCAGGCTATAAAAAAGGTGATATTATAGTTTTCATCATGGGTATGCCTTTAGAGGCTCGTGGGTCTACGAATATCATGCGTATTCACAAGCTTGGTACTGGCCGGTTTTTTGAAATATACTAAAAAACAACGGGTTAAGTTTGAAATAATTTTTTGTTGCAATTTTATTCAAAAAAAGTTTGACATTGTTTATGAGTTAGTGATAAAAAGTGAGTCCCTTTTGAGACGGCAGTAAGTTTCTGGGGATGTCGGCGAGAAAAAAGTTTTGGTTTTGAAAAAAACTTGTTGACATTGAAAAGCGGTT
>Ga0302250_1000091_pt1 | contig 135367 bp, 109 predicted proteins | sample AAG_RA_Asp_MG_FD_193536 | JGI IMG/M metagenome (GOLD analysis project Ga0302250, IMG submission 193536) | Enriched activated sludge microbial communities from anaerobic digester in WTTP, New Holstein, Wisconsin, United States - AAG_RA_Asp | ecosystem: Engineered > Bioreactor > Anaerobic >... | reverse complement strand
CAGGTCAACTTCAGGTTTCGCTGGGGATTTGTCGAAAATATCAACGGCGCTCTCGCTTAACTGCCGTTTCCAGGTGGTGATCTGGTTGGGATGGACCTCGAACTGCTGGGCCAATTCAGCCAGGGTTTTGTCGCCGGCTATCGCTGCCAGAGCCACTTTTGCTTTGAATGCCGCTGAATGTTTCCGTCTCGTTCCTTTTGCCATTTTCTGCTCCATGTTGTGCCCATCGTTGGGCGGTAGTGGTAGCAGATTTTCCACTTAACGGCTTGTCCAAATTTCCGGGGCCACTTCTGTCTATGTTAGGATAGCCAAAAGGGTTGGATATCATAATTTAATCTTAAAAAATCCTTCTGATAAATACTACGAACCTTCTGAATAGATTCTGGTAAATAAAATATATCTAATTGAGAGTTTGCGTTAGTAGGTAAAAAATTAACCTCACTTTGACTAGGGAATGGTATATCGCATTTTAAAATTTCAAGTGCAATTGGTAGCTCAGTTTTAAATTTTTCAAAATGACAAATAAAATAGAAATCAACTTCTCCCTCTCCAATCAAATCAGTTTGCGGTATCCAATGTTCATCTTTTACGGCAATATTGTTTGAAAATAATATCCAATCTAAAAAACAGTCAAAGGTAACATCCTCGTAGTTACTTGTATTTTTAAGTCTAAATTCATTAATTTCTTTGTATAATTTGAAAAAATATGGATCCCATTCTGGAATAGCTTCTGGCGAAGAGAACGGTTTAACTTTATTTAAATATGCAGAAAGTATTCGTGAATATGGATTACGTACGCATGTAATTTTCTTTATAGATGTATCATTTATCAGATCGTATGGATTGCTGTATTCAGATAAATATTTTAAATTACTTTTTTTTCGGTCATGAGCCAATCTTGAATTTAGATAATCATGATGTCCATCTAAATATCTTAAAATACATTTCCAATTGGTGCATGCTACTTTAGGTATATAAGCAAAAACTGCTGGAGCTTTTGCGCTAAAAATAAAATTTTCAAGTCGAATCATAATTACCTCCGTAAAATTTAATATAATAATATAACTATTTATATAAGTTATAGAATTATATTTTGTATGTTGGTTGATTCCTATTCAAGAAAAGGGTAAATATTTTTTTTCTAATGCTTTAAGTAAAATTTTTGCATTTACTCTTTTCTCATTATTACGATCTGCAGCAATAATATTTTTCTTTATTAAGAAATAATACATGGCTATTTTTTCACAATCATCCGATTTTAACGCCTTGATAAGTTGATCAAAAAGAGGAGTTAAATGAATTGTATTATTAATTTTAAAAGTAATATTAATTTTCATATTAGAAAATTTTAGAGAATTTTATGTAATCGTTAATTATTTTTTGTTCTTTTATATCGACTTCAGGTGTAATCCGTCCATATGAACTTTCGTTGAAATAATATACGCCTAAAATTTCAGATATTTTCATATATTTAGAACCGTTGATTCCACATCTTAGCCAAAACTCCCAATCAGCGCTGGCTCCATAACGATCTTCGTCGAAATAGCCATTTTTTTCATGCAAAGCCCGTCGCCAAACCGGCATGCAATGTAAATAATTTTGGGAACCAATCGTACCGTGTTTAGGATCGTTAATATCTGACCACCAATTTTTTTGAAACATGTCGGAATGATCAAATATTATTTCTGAATCAGAAAACCATGATTCAATTTGTTTTTTTAAACACTCATCAAAATCCATATTCTCCTTTTTAGACACAAACAAAGCAGAGCAAACAGCATCAATATTCTTATGAGTATCTAATAATTTGATCATTTTAGCGATGTGATATGGGGAACGTCTATCATCAACATTCCAATTAGAAATATATTCACAGCGCACAGATTTTATAACAAAATTCCAGCAATTGTATAACCCCGGATCATTAACTAAGTAAATTATTTCAGTATTTTCAATATATTTATCATAAAACTCATTTATTTTTTGATATTTTTTCCCATCTGCTATAACAAATATAAAAAAACAACTTGTAAATGCTACCTGTTGTTCAATGTTTTCTATTAGTTTATCAACAAATCTTTCAGCGTTAAAAATTGTCACCGGAACTGCAACTCTATACTTTTTGCTTTTACAAAAAATTTTATTATAATAATATTCAGATCTTTCGCATAGATATTCTTGGTTTTTGATTAAAGAAAGATCACTATTTTCTTTATCGAATATATGTAGAAACTCATTTTTAACAATTCCAGGAAATTGGTTTAGATCAAGGCTCATGTCAAAAAATGGAGATTCTGGATGATTGATAAATGTTGCCAAATCTTCTTTTTTAAATGGCAAGTGTGTCATAGCGAGCAATAAGTCTGTGAAAATATTTGTCCATGAAATTTGAGCGTGCCTAAATAGAAAAAGTGTGTATAAGGCATCAATACTTAAATCTAATGCAAAAAATTTAGAAAAAGCTAGTCCAAGATGTTCATAAGGTTTAGAAATTTCGTTGGCAAGAGCATAGAAATACTCAAGTTCTTTTGGTGCCGAAGGTTCAAAACAATTATATTTATTAAGTCCAAGTTGTGGTAAATTAAAAAAAGCTTTCCATTCATTCCTTCTAATTTCTAACTCTGTAAAAATGGAAGGGTGGAGTTTGTTAAATTCAAAACGTATTTTTGAATTTTCTACCCTGCTCTCGCAAGTTTGAGGTATGTGGTTGATATAATTTAAATCGAAAAGCTTGTGACATGCAAATTTTGACAGGCGTTGATAAATATCTGAATCGTCCCATCCGTATGAGTCAATGACTTCATTGTACCCGCCTATGGAAAATATATATTTAGTTTTTGTAAAAAAACTTCCATTTAGACGTTTTTCATTGTCATTTTTAGCATATTTCCAATGGCCAGAATAATAAATTCCATCATCAATTTTGTGAAAATTAAAAAATTCTTTTCTTAAAACCACGTCGGCATCTAATTTGAGAATTTTATCAAACGAAACGTGCTTGAATCCCAAATTAAATGCTTTGCATAAATTCCAATTATTAACATTGGAATTACTTATTATTTTTATTCTATCATCATAAATCCCATTTTTAGTTAATGTTTTCGATACAGGTTCTTCTGATCCCCAATCTACAATAATAATTTCATTTATTTCTTCACACTTTATCCAAGAAGTTATAGCTATTGCCAAATTATTATTTCTGTTCATACAAGCAGATACAATAGTTATTCCTTCTTTAAATGACCTGTTTAAAGCCGTTTCTGTGCAATATTTTTGTGTATCAATAAAATTTATTGTAACGGAGCAAAGTTTTATCAGTTTATCTTGTGTGTGAATATTATTGTTAATATTCCATAATCCATTGCTAATGGATTGAAAGTAATTACTAAATAAAACCCCTTTTGTTTTCCATAGTTCTTGGCTAAATTGCTCCTTGTGTTTTTCATGAAATATTGAACAGGTTTCTACAGATATTACTTTTAATCCCATATTAATAGCTTTACATGGAAACCAATAATCCCACCATGGCACTCCAAATGCGAGTTCTCCTTCGTCATCTGATAATAAATTAAAAATAAAATCCTCATTTTTTATGAGAAAGAGATCGTATCCATATTTATAAACATTCGGTTTGAAATCTATTTGTTTTGAAAACGTATTTTTTTCAAAATCAGTCCGCTTAAAAATGTGTAATTCATTGATCGATATTTGTGATATGTATCTATTCCATGGGAAAAAAAAGTATGGTATTATATCCGAATTAACTATTCCAATAATTGCTCCTTTAGGGGCAATGGATGCCAGTGATTTAAGTGCTTCGTTTATTGATACTAAAGGTCTTTCGTATATTTTTGAATAGTCTTTTTTTGCAATAATAGAGTTATTTTCATACAATGAACGGTTTAATTTTTTGTTCTCATAAAAAGAATTTATAGTGAAAATTTTGGCCCCTATATTTTTCCAATGATTAAATATTGTAAAGCTCATTTCTTGTTTAGACGGCTGAACGGATGTTACAAGCCACAATTTTTCGTTCTTAATATATTCTTTGTTTTTGAAATATTTCATACTTCTATTAAATTTATAGAAAATTTCGAGTGGAATTGGTTATTTTTGAAACTTACTGCATAGGTTCTGCGAAAGGGTCAAAAATATCAATTTGGTTTATAATTCTTCTTCGAGGGGGTTGGGCCTCTCGTACCAATCGTCCCATTCTCGCTCAGTGCAACGATATCCATGTTGTTCTAAGAGCTGACGGATTTTTTTACGCTGCTCAGAGAAATTGTGTTCGATGGTGAACAAATGAACATTCCATTTGTCAAAAGGGAAGCTGCTCAACAAGTCGTATTCACTGCCTTCGGTATCAACACTGATATAGTCAATATCACGCGGAGCGCCGTGCTGCTGCAGGAAGTCATTGAGAGAGATCGAGGTAAAAGTAGCGACGTGACCGGCCGCAGTGTAGGCGTCGCGTTTGTCTTTATGGAGGTCACTGTCGGCGAATTCTTGGCTGCCTCCGTAGGCATCGGCGAGGACAAAGGTAATAGTGTCACCTGTTACGCGACCGATATATTGGCTCGAGACTTGACAATTTCGATTTCTTTGCAGTTTTTCGAAAAATTTTGGATTAGGTTCAGCGCAAATACCACGCCAGCCGAACTCTTTTTCCAGCAACCAAGTATTGCTGAGTAGCACACCGTCGGTGGCCCCGAATTCAACGAAGAAACCGTCACGTTTGTATCCTGTTCGTTCAAGAACCCACAGGTCTTGGCCGAGCTGGGCAACCGATTTTCGCCTCAGCACTTCCTGACATTGTTCAGGACCCTGTTCAGAATGGCTGATTTGAGTAACGGGGCGATCATGATAAATTTGGTGTCGCTGTTGGGCCAGCGAAAGTTCTCCATGCAACAATTCGAGTTCGGTTTCCAGAATTTTAATCGTGGCGCGATCATTTGTTAGCGATGTTTTAACTGCTGCGAGCTGACTGTTGAAAAAATTTGCGGCTTGGGGCAAAAGCCCAAGGTGCGCTGCCTCATGGACAGCGCGGGCTTCAATGAAGAGTTTTTTGTTGCCTTTTGAAACAACTAAGTCAATGGCCTTCTCAAAATAGGCCAATGCCTTCTGGTCCTGCTTGAGGATTAAGCAGGACTTTCCTAGACTGTTTTGCACCCCTGCAATGAGTACCTGGCTGACCAAGGTTTTTGCACAACCCCAATCCTTGGCCAATTGCGTAAATTGTCTTGCGGTATCCATATTGCCAATTTGTGCATGGCCGCTTGCAACAAGCAAAGCCAGTTTGGCTCGATCCGGATGATGCTGCAAACTTTCCCGTTTGATGGAAGCCAAGCCTTCCCAATCGCCGAATTGCCACTGGGTTCGGCTACGCTCCAGAAGGTTTTCATCATACGGAACACAATGTCGTTGAGTGGTTGAATCCAAGCTTGAAGTAGATATATCGGTCTTCGCACTACCCAGAGCAGCTGTGGTGGTATCCTTCAATGGTTGCTGCATTTCTTTTATCACCGCCTGTATTTTTCTGTTTTTCAATAATTATATTGCGATGAATTTATTGGCATGCCAGGACTTTTTTATTTAAATTGATAAACACCTTTCTTGCTTGATCCATGGATTGGCGTGATTTTTTTAATGCAGCAATCATTTCTTGGTTGGCGAGATAATACAATTCCAATTCCTCCTGTACCTGATGCAGCTGGAGAAGCAGCAACTCATTTTCCTGTTGAAGGTCTAACAGCTGAGATTTGGATGCGGCATGCTCCTTTTGGAGGGAATCGAATTTGAGCAGCAACTCATTGGTGTTGTGTGTGTGTACAAGCGCGTTATCATGCTCGTGCCCCTGTGCAACATATCCCTGCGTTTGTGCTTTTCCGTTACCGTCAATGCCTTCATCGCAAATTGACCGAAGCTCGTGCCATAAAAGGGTACGCCTTTCCGGGGTAAGTTCCATGATCTCTTGTTTGAGCGCTGTGATGTCCATTTCATTTCCCTTATATCGATTGCTCGCGGAGAAGCACATCCTTGATCAGTTCGATCTGGGCCTCAGCTTTGATCAGTTCTTCTTGCAAGAGCCTTTGTCGGTAACCCGTTTCCGTCTCCTGAGCTTCGAGTTGCGCGATACGTGCTTCTTTTTTCTTGAACTGTGATTCCAATGCGCTGAGCTCCCCTTGGACGGCTTCAAGAGTTGTCTTTCGCTCATTGGCCAACCGAGCCTGCTCGTCGCGTTCGAGGATGAGTTGTTTCTGGTAAGCAAGGAGTGATTCTTGTTCCTTGGTCAAGATCTCCCGTTCCTTGAGTCGCTCATTGGCCAACCGAGCCTGCTCGTCGCGTTCGAGGATGAGTTGTTTCTGGTAAGCAAGGAGTGATTCTTGTTCCTTGGTCAAGGTCTCCCGTTCCTTGAGTCGCTCATTGGCCAACCGAGCCTGCTCGTCGCGTTCGAGGATGAGTTGTTTCTGGTAAGCAAGGAGTGATTCTTGTTCCTTGGTCAAGGTCTCCCGTTCCTTGAGTCGCTCATTGGCCAACCGAGCCTGCTCGTCGCGTTCTAGGATGAGTTGTTTCTGGAGAGCAAAGAGAGATTCCCGTTGCTTGGTCAGCACGCTGATTTCTTCTTGGTGTTGTTTTTTCAGAAGTGTTTGTTCGTCATGTGCTGTTGTAACCTGTACCAGTTGTTGCTTCAGTGATCCGTTCTGCTTTTCAAGTTCTGCTCGTTGCGTTTCCCATTCAGCCGTCAGCAGGGCGATACCCTCTTCCCTGCGGAGGGGCGAATGCTCACGAGCAGGGATCAAGTTTCCCTGTTGTTCCAGCATATAAGAGAGCAATCGCTGGGCGCGCTGGCATTGGATAACTTCTTCCATTCCAGGGAGACCGCGCTGCATCTCGAGAGATTGGCCACCAAGCAATTGATCGAGTTTGGCGGCAACAACCTCGCTTTCAGGATTCTCCTCCAGGCATTGGAGGAGAAAGGGAATCGCAGACTCCTTGTCGGCTTGTTTGATGAGTTGTTCGGCATGTTCCCCCGTGGGACGGAAGAGAAACGGGGCGCAATCAATCAATGTTGTTGCGCCAGCTTCCCGAATCCTCAATTGGTGGGACGTCCCATCGTAGATTGCAGAAGCAAGAGGTAGGCAAAAAAGATGATGGCCATCACCGTATCCATTGGCCAGGAGGTCTTCCCGAAATCCGTTGGCCAGACCACGGGCCACCACCATCTCGCCAGAGAGAATTTCCACTTCAAGGGGGTGTGAGGGACGTTTCGAGTCGAAGGCCCATCCATGTACCTGCCCATCAATGACCGTATCGATAGAGCCGTGAAGTGTGGAAGCTCTGCCGAGGACTCTCTTGATTTTTCGCTTGATCCTGCTATGGATCGTTGATGTCGAATATGTCTTGTTACTAAGCGTGTCAAGCGATCCCGCTCCGATAAAGCCGTCGGGAACCCGATGTTTTCCGATAAGTCTCTTTTTCGTGGTGGCTTCGCGAGCGTAAAGAGGGCGCTTCCTAACGCCCACATCCAGCGCGACCGGAATGCGAAATCCATATTTTCCGTCGCCTATTTGTGCGGCGAGCAAGTCTTCGCGGAAGATATCACCACACCCACGCCCGACAACATACCTTCCGCAAACAATCTCGATAGTGAGACGGCGTGCCGTGTTCTTCTCATCAGTCACCCATCCAGTTGCATAGCCGTCACGAAGTTCATCGAAATGGCCAACGATCAAAGACGATTTCATATTCAATTAACGTGTCCCAAAATGGTTATTCGCCTTTGCCTTCAAGATGACGCTTTTTTTTTGGAAGGTGGGCAAACGGCAGGCATGCCAAAAAACGCGTGCTCACCCTACGGATAAATGACAACTTGAAAGCGAATTGAAATTATTTCCGGTCTAGGCTCCGATACATTCTTTATTTCTTATCAAATGGAAACCCTAGGAGGCCAAGCCTGACTAAAGTCCTCACGCTCCAAAGTCAAATTCGGATTGTAGGCTGGATCGTTTTGGAGCAAATTCCCCCACCGCTTGCGCATAAAGTCGACTTCGCGCTTGAAGCGAGCCTGTTTTTCAGGCGTATCCTCATAGCCACGGGAGGCGGACTCGTGATGATATAATTCCGCGAACGGTGTCCATATATTACGATAGCCGGCTTCCCGGACGCGGAGGCAAAAATCGATATCATTAAAAGCGATGGCCAGATCTGTTTCGTTGAGCCCGCCGACATCCATAAAAATCGACCGGCGTATCAGCATGCATGCCGCAGTGACCGCAGAGAGGGATTGAAGTAAGGCGGCTCGTCCAAAATATCCTCCATGATGGCGATCTAAATGACGATGAGCGTGTCCCGCTACACCGAGCAATCCAGTGATTACGCCACCATGTTGCATGGTCTGGTTTGGGTATAACAATTTAGCCCCTATCGCGCCGACACCAGGCTGAATGGCAAGGCTCACCATTTCTTCCAGCCAAGAGTCAGTGATAACCTCAATATCGTTGTTGAGCAAACAGATAAATTCAGTCGGTACAAAGGAGACAGCATTATTGTTCAGTGCAGAATAATTAAACTCCCGATGATCGTGAATTACCTTGATCTTTGGTTGACTCTTCAGTTCATCGAGGTAGGCTATCGCCTCGGATTCATCCGAGCCGTTGTCAACAACAAGAATTTCATAATTTTTGTATGTCGTTTTGGTGAGAATGCTTTCAATGCATTGACGAAGCAAAGGAACTGCATTTTTTGAAGGGATAATGATGCCGATCGAAGGATGCTCGTCGGGAATCGTGTAGCGCACGCGGTATTGGAGGAACGGTGTCAATTCGACCCGGCCTTGGATGTCCAAGCGCGCCAAGTGCTCTTCCAGTGCCGTTTTCCCGGCTTGTTGCGCGTATCCCTTTACATCGGCCACCAAGGCGGTGCTCTGCGCATGCATTCGCCAATGGTAAAGAACCCGGGGGACATGCACGATTTGGCTGGCATCGAGTTGTTCCACGCATCGCAGGGCAAGGTCATAATCTTGGGAACCTTCAAAACCAATCCGGAAACCACCAAGTTGGTCAACCAAGGCGCGTCGATAGGCGCCCAAGTGGCTGATCATGTTCTGCGAACGAAACAATTCCGGATTCCAGTCACATTTGAAATAGGGGTTGAACCGTTGTCCCTGTTCATCGATCTTGTCTTCGTCACTGTAAATCAACCCAGCATCAGGATGTTCGGCAATGGCTAGAGCGATATAGGCCAGTGCATGTTCCGGCAAGAGGTCGTCATGGTCGAGCAAGGCAATCCATTCTCCGGTTGCAAGTTCCAGTGCACTATTGGAAGCAGCGGAGATGTGTCCGTTTTGGGTGCGGTACACCACTTTGATGCGGTGATCTGCGGAGGCATAATGGTTTAATAATTCGCGGATCTGCGCATTCGGTGAACAATCATCGGCGATGCAAAGCTCCCAATGCGGATAGATCTGGCCTCGCACGGATTCGATAGCTTCGGACAACCACGCCGGATTAGGATCATAAACAGGCATGACCACGGATATTTTCGGTGGATTGTTCAGGACCGCCACCTTCGAGTGGATTCGGGATCGCTTTGCTTCATCCAGCGTATCGAAACAGCGAACCCATTCGGCATAATCGCGCTGGGCGTCAGCAGCCCCCACAGAGGGGAGCGTCGGTGCGTGTATTGCTGTGGACAACATTCTTCGGCTGCGGGACCATGCTTCCCTCCAGCCTTGCTCGACGAGAAGTTTTTGGGCCTTTGCGGCCACCGCGAGCAATCCACCTTGCTCCCTGAGAATGTTACATATTTTCTGTCCAATTCGATGGCCGGCTTTCAGCCGCGCTCCACCGGTGCGTAACGGAGCTGTCAATTGCCAACTCCGTGAATGTTCGTAGGCATCGACGCGCGCTTCGCATTGGGCGAGGGTTTGGTTCAGTTGCTCAATCTGTTCAATATAGTTGTTCGATGCGGCCCGCAATACAGATAACTCGGAGGTGAGTGCGCCCAATTCGCTAAAAAATTTGTCGAAGGACAGTTTGCATTCGGAGGCCCGGAAATCAATGCGCTGTTTGTTTGAGGCGGCAGGTAATTGCAGGATACCCAACCACCCTTTTTCATGAAAATCGATATGGTCTTCATGAAGTTGGGAGAGTTCCCTCCAAATTTTTCGCCATGGGCCTGCTTTACTTTCCACGAAGAGCACCACGGCCCCCGACGAAAGTTTTGATTGCCACTGTGCAAACAATTGTCGGGCGTCATCCTCCGAACCGATTGTGCGGAAGCATATCAGGTCGACCGATTCCGGGACGAAATGGTGGGCAGCGCTCGTCGGTGGTTCAAAAAGTATGGTGGAAAACCGGCCATACTGCTTTCGGTTGAACCCCGCCAAGGAGGAGGGCGAGCTCTGCTGGCCAAACTCGTTCGATGTCATGACGGCATAACATCGGGTATCCAAGCCGGTTTCGGCCACGGATTGGCAAAATGAAAAGTAGAGCTGTTCTTGTTCGCAACCTAATGCGACAAGCTGACGCGGCTGCAAGGCTTTGATCAGCCACGCCGCCAATGGCAGGTACCGGCACGTCATGTCCTCTTCGGTGCAAGGATAGAGTGGTCTGAATGAGAGAATATCAAAAGGAGAAAAACAAGGCATATTAATTAATATCCTCTCTTATCACTGCACAACAACGGGTGACCCGACCAGATCCTGGCCTGAATGGGAAGCAACGACACGGACCATATCACCTTTGACCAAAGGCGTCTCATTGGGAAGACGATAAAAAAAAGCACAATTTTTATTGAATTTTTCCCTGAGGTCGCTTCTCTCTCGATCGGCCAAGAGGGTGGCCACTCGTTTTTCATTGATAAGCACATCGACCATCACCAACTCATCGCCATCAAGATCTCGTGCCCACCCTGACACGGTGGTTCCTTGGGCTCTGTCAAGATAACCAAAAATATTCGGGAAAGGAGCGGCTTGCTTTTCCCTATCAGAAAAAGTGAATTGTCCGGACCTCGCACTCTCGTAGAGCTGGAGATCATATTGAATAAGGTCATTGAATGCACCAATGAGTTCCTTGTTGTCCACAGACATGCCGAATTTAGTCCGCATCACGTTTTCGACAGGTACACGGATTTCATGCGAAACTCCAAGAGAGCGGGCAAGGGAAGCGAGCCCGTTCTGAAAGTCCTCAACAAATCCAATGAAATCGAGATGCATTGCTGTGTGCAGGGCGCTCGAGACGTCCAGCTGGACAACCAGTCCCCCCAGGTTCCGACGGAGATAACGTACCTGCGGGTTGTCCAGCAGCGCGCGTTCTTGGGTGGTCAACCCGTCAACGAAGGCTCGCGCTTGGGAAGGCGAGTGCAGATCCGTCTGTTTCATTTTCAATGCAAGATCCTGGATGTACTTTGGGTGACGTAAAAAACGTATTTTTTCAGAAGGTTCGGCTAATTTCCTGATCCATGCCAGGTGGGAAATAACATGCGCCTTGGGATCGCGTAGAAAGGCAAATACATAATAGTTTTTTAAATCCAATCGTTGGGCGAACTCACCATAGACAATATGACCAGATAAAAAGCGGTTTGTTTCGATGATAGCCGCTCTTTTTTCTTTATCGCGCCATCCCGGATTGCTTTCCAGATGGGTAGCGCATCGGTCTTTTCCGAAAAAATTCTCAAAAAAAGTGTTGACGCTGCTTCCCGCTGTCTTGGCGATGTGGATGAATAGATATTTTTTCATCATCAATACGATGCTGTTTCAAAAATTATCGTGCTTGTTTCAACTCAATGACCCGATCGCACAATCTGGCGACTTGATTTTCCATGTGCGAGACAAGAACCACCGTTTGATCGGAATGAATTTTGCGCAACATTTCCTTTTCAGCCTTTTGGCGGAATTCCTTGTCGCCCACGCTCAGCACTTCGTCCAAAAGCAAAATGCCCGGTGTCATGAACATGGCGACGGCGAAGCCGAGCCGTGCCCGCATCCCTGTTGAGTAGGTCCTCACCGGTTCAGACATGAAATCCCCAAGTTCGGAAAATTCGGTGATTGCTTCTAGGCTCGCTTCAACCTGGGGGCGGGGATAGCCGAGAAGCATGCCACTGAATATAGCGTTGTCTTTCCCCGACAGATTGACGTCAAATCCTACCTGCAACGCCAGCAAGGAAACCGTGGCCCCGTAATTAATAATTTTACCCTGATCCGGTTGAATGATTCCCGCAATTACCCGCAGCAAGGTCGACTTGCCTGCACCATTGCGACCAATGATGCCAAGGGTTTCGCCACGATGAATATCGAGGTTTATGCCACTCAATGCCTGAAAAAAGGCCGTCCTTCGAAACAGGCTCCCCCGTCGTTTGTAGCAGACGCCGACGTCGCGAAGGGAGAGAAGTATATCCTCGGACACGGGAACAGCCGGTTGTTTGATCGTGACAACGGATTCGGATGTTGTCCCGCGTCCTGCTGCCGCACTCATTCGAGCACCAAGCGGGGAAACGTGGAGGCAAGATGTCGATAGGCGAGAATAAGAGCCCCAAGGGCCATTGCGCAGCCCAGTGCGAGCCAACCCAGCAACACCCAATCTGGCCAGGATTGATGAACAAAAATAAGCCGGTATTGGTATAAGATGTTTGCCATGGGATTCATCAAGAACACGGAGCGCCATGCTTCAGGGATGCTTTCCAGCGTGGTGAACACACCGCTGCAGAAAAGCAGGAATTGAATGGCGGTCGGAACAAGGTAGGTGACATCGCGAATGAACGGCACAATCATGGCCACCAAACAGCTTGCGGCAACGATAAGAACAAATTGAACAACAAAAACGGGAATAAACCCCAGCCAATAGAGGGTTGGAGGCAGTCCCCCCAATGTCAAAAAAGAGGCGAGCATCGCGAAGACAGCGGTTTGCTTCCCCAGATTTTGCATGACCGACACCAGGGGGAAAAACAGCGGTGAGACGCGAACCTGATGCATGATGCCTTTTCCGGCAACAATGGAGTTGGAGGATTGCTGAACTGTTTTGGCAAACCATTGAAAAGGGACGATGCCTGTGAGCAGATAGGCCAGATAATTGTCGCCACCGCGGTGGAGGATCAGCCCAAAAAAAATGTAAAAAACGGTCATGTACAGCAAGGGGTCAATGAGCCACCAGAGATACCGCAGATAGTTTTGACTTGCTTCAGACTTGAGGTTCATTTTGGCCTTGGTCAAAACCAAATCAACAAACGAGAAAAAGGAGGAGCGTGCCGGCGCCTTCATCTCCTCTGCCGGCAAAGGGTTCTGTTGGTGAAGCGATTCCAGCCATTGGTGGCCAAATTCTCGGGCCGCCTTTAGCTGTCTGGCCAATCGGTCGTCACCCAAGTGGTTGGCGGCCACGGCGGCACGTTCGTATCCGGTGGCTATTTTAGGGAATCGGACCCGCACCTCTGCCCAACGCTTAAGGGCCAGGGGCCAATCTTCAGCCGCCATGGCCAGTTCCGCATACTGTTCCCACGCTTGCGGTTCTTCTGGAAACAGGGTGCGGGCCTGGGCATTGAGCGCGAGGGCTTCCTCCATCTTCCCACAATATTGAGCAGCTTGGGCTGAAGCGTGCAGCACTTGAAGGTTACGTTGAAACATATCCCGGGCTGCGCGCGCAAGCTGATCTGCCTGCTCCATCTTCCCACAGATCAAGGCATGGCGAATTTGGGCTGCCGCCACGCCCGCGTGCCGCGGAAATTGTTCCATGGCGGTCCGCAGCAATGATTCAGCGGTATCGTGGTTACCGCATTTCTGATGGCAGATTGCCGCTTCCACCCATGCTTGCGCTTCTTGGGGATAGACTTGTCGCAATATTGCCCAACGCTGCCCCGCGATATTCCATTGCTGCTCATTCATCGCCGTGCGCGGCCACTGCGCGGCAACGCTAAATGGCGGCAGTCCGTTCTGTTTTGTTTTTATTTCCATGCCTGGTGGCGTATCCGTGACCATCGCTTCTCTTTACCAACTTTTTCCGCATCAAGGCAATAAGCCTGCCTCGGCAATTCCTCACCCCGGATTCGTGTGGTCGAGGAACGGATGGTTACAGTCTGCCGAAATGAGGGTAGATTTTTTGATTGTAAAGGCTTCGTGCTTTCGTTCGTGTTCCTTGTTCATCGATACCAGGCTGCAATGAAGCCAATCGTCAAACCGGCTGGCAGAGGGTATCCTCCCATTCATGCGAAAACTTCCGCAGCCGTGAACAAAGGTGCCGTGCAATCCTTCTCGGAAAGTTGTGGCGTGCCATGCAATGGCCAGGTTATTGCCAGATCGGGATCATTCCAACGAATTCCCCGGTCGTATTGCGGTTGGTAATATTCAGTCGTTTTATACAGAAATTCCGCCGTCTCCGACAGGACAACAAAGCCATGGGCAAATCCGGGGGGAATCCAAAACTGTCGTTTGTTGTCCGCGGAAAGATGGAGGCCTACCCATCGACCAAAGGTGGGTGATTGTTTGCGGATGTCAACCGCGACATCGAAAACCTCACCGACCACACACCGAACAAGTTTTCCTTGGGCGGCTGGAGGCAGTTGATAATGGAGACCACGCAACACTCCTCTGGTTGACCGGGAATGGTTATCCTGAACAAAATTGACCGTGAGACCGGTCAGTTGACGGAAAACGCGTTCATTGTAACTTTCATAAAAAAAGCCGCGTTCATCGCCAAAAATCTTTGGTTCGATGATCAGAAGATCCGCTATGGCTGTGGTGGTCACGTTGATCATAAAATCTTTTTTTTCAGGATGGCCAGCAGGTATTGGCCATAGCCATTTTTTGCAAGCGGCTGGGCAAGCGCGGCAAGCTGCTCGGCGTTGATCCAGCCCAAACGATAGGCTATCTCTTCTGGACAGGATATTTTCAATCCTTGCCGTTTCTCAATGGTTTGAATGAATTGGCTTGCCTCAAGCATGGATTCGTGGGTGCCCATGTCGAGCCATGCATAGCCGCGGCCCATGATCTCGACGCGCAATATATTGTTTTCGAGATAGGTTTTGTTGATGTCGGTGATTTCCAGTTCACCGCGAGCCGACGGTTTGATGCTTTTCGCGATGTCAATGACTTGATTGTCATAAAAATACAATCCAGTGACCGCGTAATTGGACTTGGATTGTTTCGGCTTTTCCTCCAGGGTGATGGCTGTTCCTCGTTCATCGAAGGAAACCACCCCATACCGCCTGGGATCCTGTACGCGGTAGACAAAAACGGTTGCCCCGCTGTTCTGGGCGCTGGCGTTGGCCAGCAGTTTATGAAATTCGTGACCGTAAAAAATATTGTCGCCAAGGACCAAGGCGACCTTATCCTGACCAATAAATCGTTCCCCAATGAGAAAGGCTTGGGCCAAGCCATCGGGACTGGGCTGAATCGCGTAGTCGAGGTGAATGCCCCATCGGGTACCGTCGCCCAGCAGTTGGGCAAATCTCGGCGTATCCTGTGGTGTGGAGATGATCAGGATATCCCGGATGCCCGCCAGCATGAGCGTGGAGAGGGGATAGTAAATCATCGGTTTGTCGAAAATCGGCAACAACTGTTTCGAGACAGCCAGCGTGGCTGGATACAGCCGGGTACCGGCGCCGCCGGCAAGAATAATGCCTTTACGCATGATTGATTTGGTCAGAGAATTTGCTGCAAAACATGGGAGAGCCCATCCTGCCAGGGGGGCAAGTGCAGGCTGAAGGTGTCGCGCAACTTGTCGGTGGCCAGTCGAGAATTGGCTGGACGGCGGGCAGGAAGGGGGTATTGGGCGGTGGTGATCGGACGGATGGATTGCGGTGTCAATTTCAGGCCCATGCCCGCGCGGAGGCTGGCAGCAACCACTGTCTGGGCAAATTCGTGCCAAGTGGTGACCCCGGCGGCGGCGAGGTGATACAGGCCGAAGGGAAAGTGCTTTTCTTCCGTCCGCTGGTACTGGCCGATCACCTGTGCGGTGATATCGGCGATCAGGGATGCCGATGTTGGGGCGCCGAACTGATCGGCTACCACGTTGAGTGTTTCCCGTTCCCCGGCAAGCTTGAGCATTGTTTTGACAAAGTTGGCTCCATGGGCGCCGAATACCCAACAGGTGCGAAAGATCAGATGCTTGTTTGTTTTTTGGCAAAGGGATTTTGTGCCAGCCAGCTTGCTTGCACCGTAGACATTCCGTGGGTTGGGCGGGTCGTTTTCGGTATGGAACCCTTGCTTGGTGCCGTCATGGACGTAATCGGTGCAGTAATGCACGACTAGGGCGCCGATTCGCGCCGCCTCTTCTCCCAGGATGCCCGGAGCTGTTCCATTGATGGCCATGGCCAAGTCCGATTCCGCTTCTGCCCGATCAACAGCGGTATATGCGGCCGGGTGGACGATGATGTCCGGTTGAATCGACCGCACCAGGGAACGGATGGCCTGTTGGTCCGTGAGATCGCAGTCGGTCTGATCCACCGCCGTAAGTGTTCCCAGCGGTGCCAAGGCCCGTTGCAGTTCAAATCCCACTTGGCCGTTTTTCCCTGTTAATAGTATGCGCATAGCTTATGCTCCGTATTGCCGAGTGACCCAATCACGATAGGCACCGCTGGTGACATTTTGAACCCAATCCTGATTGTTCAAATACCACTTCACGGTTTTGCGGATACCGCTTGTAAAGGTTTCGGAAGGCCTCCACTTGAGTTCTCGTTCGATCTTGCTGGCGTTGATGGCGTAGCGGCGGTCATGGCCAGGACGATCGGGGACAAAAATAATTTGTTGGCGGTAGCGTTTTCCTTCTGCCAACGGACGAAGTTCGTCGAGTATGGAACAAAGGGTATGGACCACCTCAAGATTGGATTTTTCGTTCCGGCCGCCAATATTGTACACTTCGCCCGGTCGGCCTTCTGCCAGCACAAGGCGGAGTGCCGCGCAGTGATCCATGACATAGAGCCAGTCCCGGATTTGTCGACCATCTCCATACAGAGGGAGCGGTTTTCCGGCCAGTGCGTTGTGAATGCACAGGGGAATCAATTTTTCGGGGAATTGATAGGGACCATAGTTATTGGAACAGTTGGTGGTCAATACCGGAAGACCGTAGGTGTGGTGGTAGGCGCGGAGCAAGTGGTCGCTGGCGGCCTTGCTGGCGGAGTATGGGCTGTTGGGCGCATATTGACTCTGTTCGTTGAAAGCGGCTGCATCGGGGGATAATGTGCCGAAAACTTCATCGGTGGAGATGTGGAGGAAGCGAAAGTTTTCTCGAGCTTCTTCGCTGAGGTTGTTCCAATAGGCCCTCGTCGCTTCAAGCAAACGGAAGGTTCCGACGATGTTGGTCTGAATAAAGTCTTCCGGTCCATGAATACTGCGGTCGACATGCGATTCGGCGGCGAAATTGATGATGGCCCGTGGCCGATGTTGACTGAGCAAATGGGCGATGTGGTCAAACTCGCCGATATCGCTCTTGATAAAAAAATACCGGGAATCGTTCGCGATCGAAGCCAGGTTCTCCAGGTTGCCGGCGTAGGTCAAGGTGTCCAGGTTGATAACCGTTTCGTCACTGTGGCGCAGCCATTCGAGAATAAAATTGCTTCCTATGAAACCGGCACCACCGGTAACGAATATAGCCATATAGGGAAAAATACTGTGTTAGCGTTGCGGCGAGAAAAATCGACCTAGTTTGACATTCCAAAAAAAATTATTCTATCTCCAGCTCATCGAAAGAACAATGAAAAATATGCTCCTAAAACCGAGCTGAACCGGATGGGGGGGAGGAGGCGATGTCGAATGTCATCTGATCGTTCATTGGCAGATATGAGTTAGCTTGACACAAAACCAGCCGTTACCGAATCAGGAAAGGGAGATAGCCGATGCTCTTGCCAAATTTTTTTTTAATATATAGTAACGTTGCGGTATTCCAGTAAATTATGCTGATCATCGCTGAGATGGCTGCGCCAATAATGCCAAACGGACGGATGAGAACGGCGTTAAGAGTGATGGTCAGAATGACAGCCCCCAGCATAATATTCCGTAAAGCAAGATGGTTGCCTGTCATGTTCATGAAATACCCAGTGGACCCGGAGATGGAATGAACAAACTGACCAATGATCAAAAAAATCATGGCACCATAGGCGGATGCGAATTCGGTTCCATAAACCAATGTTATGAGAGGATATCCGCATGCGAGCAGGCCAACCAGGATCGGTGTGGTGACCCAGAAAATCAACTGTGAGGATTTTTTGGCTACGTAGAATAATTCTTCCATGCGGTTGCCGTGAAAAAGTTCCGAAAATTTAGGAGCGGCCATGCTGTTGATGGCATTCAGGGCAAACGACGTCAAAGTGGCCAGTTTGACGGCAATGTCGTAGTGACCAACCTCTGCCTCGGTTCGAAACATGCCGAGCATGATGACGCCTGTCTGACCGATTAAAAAGGTCATCGCCGATGTCATCAGCATGGGGAGGGAAAGGGCGAGTAACTCCCTGATGGATAGAACCTGCACCCGGTCAGTACTGGTCATTCTCTCTTTGAATGCCGCATTCATGACAAAAAAACCTGTCAAGGCCGAGATTAGGAGTGCGGCGAGAAGTGCGTAAACCGGTGCTTCAGGGGGGAAATAAAAAAAAGTGAGCAAAAGTAGAATAACAAGCTTTGTAAAAGAAGGGAGGACCTGCATGATCGCAAAGGTTCGGATCATGCGTAATCCGCGTACGGACTGTGTGTTCAGTTGAGTGATTGCGGAGAAAAGGATGAAAAGAGCCGCCAGGGCAAAAAAAGAGGAGAGTTGCGGTTTGGCAAATATTTTGACGGCAATGCTCTCAGAAAAAAAATACAGGATGCCCCCGACGGCGATGGATAGCACCAACACAAGAGACTGCGTGGTGCAATATATTTTATAGGCTGAAGTGGCGGAATATTTCGCGAGATGTTCCGGGATGAGACGTAGAATCGCATTATGCGTGCCAAGCACAGTGAAAATGGTGGTCAATGAAAGAAAAGACTGGATCACGGCAACCACCCCCAGCATGTCCGCCCCATAAAGACGTGCTACCACTATGCTTGTGATGAAGGTAAGAGCGGTGGCGATCACGCGCGCCCCTAAAGCCCACGCTGACCCCTTGAAAATTTCCTCGAACTTTCTATCCGCTACAAATTGACGATACTTCTGTTGAACAAATTGGATCACGGGTATGAGATTGGATTTTTTTGTATTTTTTTATTATTGCAATAATTTCTTTTGCATCGTCTGGGCTGCAAAAGAAAGGCCGTATATACCATACCGCGAATGGATGGTCAGGGTATTCGCTCACAGCATGCTGTAGATGATGAAAGAGAAAAGTGGCCGGACGGGAAAATGTTGTTCGTTGATCAGGACAAGAAAGTTCTTTGATCAAAGCGCTCCGCTTTAGGTGGTAATGGTAAAGTCAGGAACATACTCCGGTACAATCTGCTGGAGGACTTTCTTGATAGCATTGCTGTCGAGAGCCTTCGCCTGTTGCGCCAACATTTCAAGTAGGTCGTTCAACCTGGTAACGGGGATGATCCTTTCTCCTTTCAACACCATGATTTTTTCATGATGCGTGCCGACAATGCCTTCTCCTTCGGTGATGAGTTCTTCATACAGTTTTTCACCCGCCCGCAAACCGATATAGCAGATTTCGATTTCATTGTCTGGATCACGTCCGGTGAGTTTGATGAGCTCGCGAGCCATATCGGCTATCTTGACCGGCTCGCCCATTTTCAGGATAAAGATTTCCCCGCCCTTACCCATGGAGCCGGATTGCAAAATAAGTTGCGCTGCTTCCTCGGCGGACATGAAATAACGGGTGACGTCGGGATGGGTGACCGTGACCGGTCCTCCTTTTTCAATTTGTCGCTTGAACAGGGGAATGACGGAACCAGAGGAACCGAGGACATTACCGAATCGGACCCCCATGAACCGGGTTCGATGCGGGCCCGGAGGCTGGGGGTAGAGGAGCGGTTCGTCATTGAGCTCTTCGGTTCTTTGCCGCCAGACCGGACTGAGGCAACCATCCCAAGACGATGCGCTGTAGGCGAGCATCAGCAGTTCGGTAACCCGCTTGGAGGCACCCATCACATTGGTCGGTCGGACCGCCTTGTCGGTGGAAACAAGAACGAAACGATCGACACCGTGGAGGATTGAGGCTTCCATCAGCAGCTGGGTGGCAAAGATATTGTTGTAGACGGCCTGCCAAGGATTCCGTTCGACGAGGGGGACATGTTTGTAGGCGGCGGTATGGAACACCACCGAAGGATGATGCCGACGGAAGACACTGTCCAGGAGACGCAGATCCTGCACCTTGCCGAGCACGGTGACTGTCGTCACATGCTCATGTTCGTGGCGGAGTTCCATCTGCACATTATACAGGTTCTCCTCGCTGCTGTCGTACAGGATGATCAAACCTGGAGTGAACCGCAGGACCTGACGACATAATTCGGAGCCGATCGAGCCACCGGCGCCGGTGATGAGGATGGTCTTGCCGGTGAGGTAGGCACCTATTTTTTCCTGCTCCAATCGGACCTCCTCCCGACCGAGCAGATCCTTGTAGGAAATATCGCGAACGGTGGTGATGGACACGCGACCGTTGAGCAACTCATTCATGTCCGGCAGGACTTTAAATGGAAGCTGTGTTCTTTGGCACAGGGAGACAATTCGCCGCATTCTCGTCTTGTCGAACGCGACCGCGGTGATGAGGATTTCCTGTGTCCTGGTGCGGCGGGCGTGTTCCTCAAGATCGTTCAGCAGGCCGATGACCGCGACATTGTGCAGTTTCAACCCGATTTTTTTCGGGTCGTCGTCGACCAAGCCGACTGCCTGATAGGGGAGTTGGTTGTTTTCCGAAAGTTCGCGCAGCACCTTTTCCGCAGTATCGCCCGCGCCGATGAGCAACAGCCGCTTTTTGTCCGTTGGCCGGTCTTCCGTGGAAACCAAACTGTGGCTGGTTCCATATCGTTGATAAAAATATCGAATTGCAACCCGATGGCAGGTGATCAGGCCAAACGAGAAAACACAGTCAAGAATAAAGACCGAGCGGGAAAAGCCGAGAAAACGATTGCCAAACAGCAACAAGCTAATGATGACCGTCGAGGAAAAAAGCGAAACAATTAAAATGGTAATGATATCGTCAAGGCTTGTGTACCGCCACATGCCGCGATAGAGGCCGAAGAGATAGAAGGCGGGAATCTTGACGCCGACAATCAGCGGCAACAGGTTGAGAAATTGATGGAACTCCTTGACGTTGAGATGCAGTTCGAATCGGACCGCATAGGCAAGATAATGGGCAAGGGCCAATAACACGGCATCAACGCAGAGAATAACCCAGAATTTTGGGTTTCTTGCCAGAGTCTTAAACAACTTGCCGTGCGTGGTTATTTTTTCGACGATCCTTTCGACCATGGGGTGTCGTTTCCTTGAGCCTGAAAACCAATGAAAGATGCCCGAGGTGGGCATGAAATAGCGCTCTAAGCTGGTGCCGGTCGACAGATCTCAAGCACCGCATTGTGTTGGGGGTGAATATCAGTGGGGTAAACGTGTTCCTTTATCGCAGGCTTCCGGAGGTGACTCGTATGGCATCGTATTCATGATGCCGCTCCATGTAGGTGGCGACATAGGAACACTGCGGAACGACCTTTTTACCGTGGCTGCGGGCATCATTCAATGCGTATTCCGTCAGAATGGCGGCCACGTTGCGGCCACGCAGTTCGGGAGGCACGAAGGTATGGGTGAAAATCAGCGTGGTGTCATTCTGTTCCACGTAGTCAAGCACGGCGGTTTTTCCTTCAAGGGTTATCTCAAAACGTTTCATCAGTTCATTTTTCTTGGGTTCGATGGTCATGGCGTCTGTCCTCTTCTGGGATGGAATGCCTTGCCGGCCGTGTGGAGACGGATGGCTGGGTGGATGAAGGCCAGAATGTTGTTCAGACAATGTTTTCTTTTCTGGTTTCTGTCCAGAGAAATGTTACATTGGTCATGATATGGGATCAAAACTGTCTCCCTTTTCCTTCAAACGATGTAGACCATGCGGGTGCCAAGACGAAAGACCAAGAACCGTTTCCGCGGACTGCTGTCCCGGATCAAGGGGATTCCCGAGGTCATCCATTTTCCCGGCAACAGCGTGATCCTTCTGCCGCATGGTGGAGATTTTTTCCCTGCGCTGTTCATGGCCATCCAATCCGCCCGCACAACGATCTGTGTTGAATTTTACATCATCAAACCCGATGCCACCGGCCAGAGATTTGCAGACGTGTTGCGGCAGGCGGCGGGACGAGGCGTCGCGGTTTCACTGCTGTACGATGCCATCGGTTGCTTTGATACCCCTGCCGCCTATTTTCAACATTTGCAGGCAGGGGGGGTACGCTGTATAGCCTTCAATCCGCCCGCCTTCTCGCGGCTGCACTGGCTCGATGTCCGCGATCATCGAAAGATGGTCGTCGTTGACGGCACGATCGCCTTCCTCGGTGGGCTCAACGTGGGCGATGAGTATTCAGGGTATGGCGACAGTGTTCACCGCTGGCGCGATATCGGTATCCGGCTTGACGGTCCGGTCGCGGGCGAGTTGCAGCGGCTGTTTTGGCAAACGTGGAGAGGGGAGGGCGGACCATCTGTCCCGGAGCAACACGATTCGCCTGGCCAGGCCGCAGGGGAGGCGAATGTGGTCATTGTCAACGGCACGCCCCATCATACCCGTTCGGTCATCCGCAACTCGTTTCGTTTGGCCATGGCCGGTTCCTCGCGAAGCATCCGCATCATCACCCCCTATTTTGTCCCTGGCCCGCGCGTGGTTCGGTCGTTGTTGCGAGCCGTCCGGCGCGGTGTTGAGGTGCGGATCATCCTGCCGTCGATCAGCGATGTGCCGTTGGTGCAAATCATGAGCCGCGCCTATCTGAAACCCTTGCTCGAGGCAGGGGTGGCCATCTTCGAACGCCAGGGGACCATTCTCCATGCCAAGGTAATGCTGGTCGATGACCGCTGGTCCACGTTTGGCTCCGCCAACCTCGATTTCCGCAGCTTTCATCGCAACCACGAGATCAATGTCATCATTGACAGCCGTGCGTTCGGCGAGCAGGTGGCGGCGCTGTTCGAGGAAGAAGTGACGCTGTCGCGCAGGATTACTCTGTCTGAAAACGCGCGGCGGAACAGGTTCGAACGGCTGTGCGGATGGTTGCTGACCCCGCTGAGCCGTTTTCTCTAACGGGGGCACAGAAGCAGCAGCCGGGTACAGGCAAGCTTCTCTTGCTTTTGCCCTTGCACGGTGGTATCCATCAAACCCTTGGCTTAAACGAGGTCAGGTCCTGTTCCGTGCCCTGTTTCCCGTGATTCACATCTTTCTCTCTTTTTCCTGATCAAGCACCTATGACTGCCTATTGCATCGGTATCGATACCGGCGGCACCTATACCGACGCCGTTCTCATGGACACGCGCACCGGCCAGGTGGTGGCCTGGCAAAAAGAACGCACCACCCCGCATGACCTCAGTCTTGGCGTGGGCAAGGCATTGGCTGGACTGTTGCGCCAATCGGCCCGGCCGGCGGAGGTAGTCAAACTGTCGGTCTCGACCACCTTGGCCACCAATGCGGTGGTGGAAGGGCGCGGCGCCAGGGTGGGATTGTTTGTCCTCGGCTATGTTCGCCACTTCAAGCTGCCGGTGGTGGCCAATATCTTTCTCAAAGGAGGGCACACCATTACCGGCGAGGAGGACGAGCCCCTGGACATCGAAACCCTGATCGACACTCTGCCCGGATTGGCCAACGAGGTCGACAGTTATGCGGTCTGCGGCGCCATGTCGATCAAGAATCCGACCCACGAACTGGTGGCCCAGGAGGCGATCCGCCTGATTGATTCCAAGCCGGTGTTCTGTTCGCATCGAGTGTCCAGCCACCCCGGCATGCTCGAACGGTCGGCCACCGCCTGCCTTCATGCCAAGCTGATGCCGCTGATGACCGATTTTCTTGCCTCGATCCAGCGTTCCATGCTCACGGTGGGGCTCGACTGTCCGGTGACCATCATCTGCGGCAATGGCCAAGGAATGGAGTTGGAGCGGATAGCCGGCCAGGCGGCGATCACCATGGCCAGCGGTCCGGCGGCGACCGCACGTTTCGGCGCGGCCGATGGGTTTGCCGATGCCTTGGTGGTCGATGTCGGCGGCACCACCACCGACGTCTGTCTGATCAAGGACGGCAAACCCTTGCTGAACCGCGAGGGCTGCGCCATCGGTGAATGGCGGACCCATGTCGAGGCGGTGGACATGTACACGGCCGGTGCCGGCGGTGACAGCCACGTGGTCTGTCAGCGCGACGGCCGCGTCATTCTGAAGAGCACACGGGTTCAACCTCTGGCCATGACCCCGGAGCTGCTTGACCCGCACACCTGGCTCAACAGCGCCACGGATTGCTCCCTGGTGCTGCCGGTGGAAGGACTCGATCCTGTCCTGATTGAAGCGGATCCCATCCTCCGTTTCCTGATCCAGCACGGCCCGACCCCACCCAGCACTTTGGCCGAACGGACCGGAATCGGCGGCATCGTTCTGGAGAAACGGCTGGAACGGCTGATGTTTCTCCAGCAGGTGGTGTTGGCAGGTTTCACCCCCACCGACGCCCTTCATGCCCTGGGAATGCTCGAGATAGGCAATACCGCCGCCAGTCGCAGCGGGGCCGAAGTGCTGGCGGCCGAGCAGGGGCTATTCGTTGAAGAATTCTGCCGTCAGGTGGTAACCGAGACTGAGGCGGCGATCGAGACCATCGTTCTCACCTACCTGGGCCGCGCTGTCTGGCAGGACGTGCAGAGCGCTCCCTTCCTCAACCGTCGCGACAACGAGTTGTTCTCCCTTCATTTCCGTCTCAAGTTGCCGATTATCGGCATTGGCGCCGCGGCCCGTTGTTTTCTCCCCGGCGTGGCCCGCCGGCTGGGAACGACCGTTTCCTTTCCCGAGTACTGCGAGGTGGGGAACGCCATCGGTGCCGCCCTGATCGGCGTGGACGGATAAAGGGCCTGCGTCAACCTGCCTGGTGCTGGGACATTTGGGGGCACGTGTGCCGGTGACAAGCGAGGCCCCGCCTTTTCTTCTTTACTTCTCCGCTACTCTGGTTACTTTTGAGAAAGTCTCTCAGTTAACGAAGGGGTAACACATGGATATACTGCTCAGTCAATTTGATACCTACCTGCAGTCCTCGCTGCTCGCCTCGCTGATCATTGCTTTTGCCGGGGGGGTACTCGCCAGCCTGACCCCCTGTGTCTATCCGATGATTCCCATAACCGCCGGGGTGATCGGCCATGCCAACATCGGTGGGTCAAGGTGGCGCGGATTTGTTTTGTCCCTGATCTATGTGACCGGCATGGCCCTGACCTATGCCGCGCTTGGCGTCTTTGCCGCCGCCACCGGCCGGTTTTTCGGAGCGATCAACAGCAGCCCCTGGACGTTTCTTTTGGTCGGCAATATTATTCTGCTCTTTGCACTGGGCATGCTCGATGTCGTACAATTGCCCACTTTTGCAGGCAGGATGGCCAGTCGGAGATTGGGAATGACCGGCATCTTCGTGGCAGGAATCTCCTCGGCCCTGGTTGCCGGCCCCTGTACCACCCCGGTGCTCGGCACCCTGCTCGCCTATACCGCCACCACCCGCAGTCTGGTCGCGGGCGGCTTGTTGCTCTTTGTTTTTTCGTTGGGCATGGGCGCCCTTCTGCTGGGCGTGGGCACCTTCTCCAGTTTCCTCGCCTCCATTCCCCGTTCCGGAAGTTGGATGGTGAAGATCAAAAAAATCATGGGATGGTGTATGCTGGCCCTGGCCCAGTACTTCTTCATCAAGGCCGGATCGATGTTTCTGTAGGAACAAAACGATCCAACTGCAACCCTCTTCTCCCGGACGCTGAAAATAATGATGCGAAAAAATGCTGTGTCTTCCCTGTTGGTGTTCCTGCTGGTGCTCGCCCCCTGTTCCCTGTTGGCCGTTCAGGAGGGACAGCGGCTGATTCCCTTTCAAGGGACCGATCTCAACGGTAATCCCATCGATCTGCAACGGAGTATCGGCAGCAAGCCAGTGATGCTCATCTTTTGGGCCTCCTGGTGCCCAACCTGCAAAACCGAGGTGCCCAAGATCAACAAGCTGGCCGAGCAATACAGCGGACGGGGAATGGATTTCATCGCCGTCAATGTGGGGTACAATGATTCAGTTGAGCGGGCACAGGCCTTTGCCCAGAAGAACGGTATGCGCTATCCGGCCTTCTTTGACGGTTCCGGAAAGGTCAGCGAGCAGTATCAGCTCCTGGGGGTTCCGACCATCATTATCGCCGATAAACACGGCGTGGTCCGCTTCCGCAATTTCGTCACTCCGGACATTCCCGAAGAGACCTTTGCCAAGCTGATGGCGGAGTGAAGGAAGGTTACGGCTCGCCGTCCGTGGCCACCACCGTGTAGGCTGTCTGCACCTCCGGTGGAATGGAAACCGGCCTGCCGGTGTGGAGATCGCAGAAGATAAACAGGGTGGAGGCGGTGGCCAGGACCGTGTTGTCGGCCGGGCGAAGGAATTTGTATTTGCGCAGGGAACGGATCTTCTGAAATTCAGCAACCCAGGTGAGAATGTGGATCGTTTCTCCGGCGTAGGCCGAGTGAAAATACTCAATGGAATGGGAGCGGATGATCCAGGTTCGGCCCAGGGAGAGATAACGTTCCGTCGGCCAGCCCAACCGAGTGGAGTGGATGATGGCCGCCTCCTGCATCCATTGAACGTACTGCACGTTGTTGACGTGACCGTTGAGGTCGATGGCGCTCTCCGGAACGACCAACTCTATCGTGCCGACAGCGGTCATTATCGATTCCCGGGCTGTTTCTGCAGGACGTTGAGGTTGCGGCCCGTGGCCGAGAGCAGCCGCTGTTGCGCCAATTGATGCCCGACCAGGGCCTGGGCCAGGCGGCCATAGGTGGTGATCAGATCGCGCTGTGCTTCGTTCAGCCGCACCAATGAGGCCTCGCCCGCCTCGTATTCATTTTTCGCCAGATCGCGGTTTTCCTCCACCAGCTGTACCGTCTCCCGTTGCAGGCGGACCTGTTCTTCGGCCGCAGCCAGCAGAGCCAGATCCTGGCGAATTTCGGCGGCAATCGAATTGCGCAGGCCCGCCAGGGTGTATCCCGCTTCCCGCCTAGCCTGTTCCGCCTCGATTAATCGCGCCTTGTCGGCCCCGCCCGCATAGAGATTCCAGCTCATGTTCATGGCCACGGTATTGCCGAAGTCATCCTCGTCAAGTCCCATGTCCCCCTCCTTGGCCCCCTCAAGGGCTCCGGCAATATGCACCTTGGGATAAAAGGGGGCCTTGGCCATGCCGGTGGCGGCATCCGTCTGTTTGACCACATTTTCCAGACGCCGGACATCGGGCCGGGTTGCCAGGGCGTCCTGAATGAGCTGTTCCGTCTTTTCCTTTGATGAGGTGGCCGCTCGCGCCTTGTCCAGGGCTTCCAGCCGCAGGTTGGGAGGGAAGGTGGCTTCGGGCAGGCCCATGAGCGCCGCCAGGCCGTAACCCGCAGCCTCGAATTCCCGTTGCGAGCGAATCAGACTGGTTTTGGCCGAATTGACCTGCACCTTGATGTTGAGGATGTCGCCCCAGGGACCGGCACCGACGTCGTAGCGATTCTGGGCGTCCTCAAGCTGACGGGTGTAAAAGGTTTCATCAGCGCGAGCTATGTCGATGTAGGTCTGGGCCAGCTGCGCGTTGAGAAAAGCCTCGGCCACCGAGGTGACCAGCAATCGCTGGCTGTCGACCAGGGCAGCGCTGACGGACTGTTCGTCGTAGGCGGCCTGTTGTTCCTTGAAATTGCGATAAAATCCGTCGAACAAGACCCAGGTGGCCTGCAGGTTGGCACTGTATTGCTCCGTGGTCTGGTCGGTGCTGAGGCCGAACTTGGAGTACAGGTTGTTGCTGGCCCGATAACTGCTCTCCGAGAGTCGTTGACGAGCACCGCCGCCATTCAGGTCAAGGCTTGGCCACCAGGTTGCCGCGGCTTGACGCACCCTGGCCCGTGCCTGTTCGACCCTGGCCTGAGCGGCGGCCATGTCCGGATTGCTTGCCACGGCAATGGTTTGGGCAGTCTGCAGATCGAGGATTTTGAGTGCGGCCAGATCGATGGTCCCGCTATGTTTTTCCGCTGCTGCGGCCACCGTGCCCAGGCAGCAGAACAACATCATGACTCCTACCACTATCCGTTGCATCATTTCCTCCGGTCGCGCAACCGAACATCTTTGTTGGTGCATCCGCCGCCATGTGCATGGCCAGCGGCGTGGTAAAAACGCATCGGGCACTATAAACCACTCAGCGCTTCGCTGACACGGGAAAAGCGGCCTCGTGTCGGGTTTTCCCGAAGAAGATCGAATCACTGCCGAAAAAAAGAACGAGTCAGCCTGCTTCCAAGCAGGCTTATACCCTGACTCGCTGCGGTGGGGGAGAGGGGCGACAGTGTCGCTGCAATGTCCCAGGTTGCAGGATATGCACACGGCACGTTCGCCACGGCATTAGTAGAGCTGCAACTTCTTCAACAGGCGAACAGCGAGCAAAAAGGCGGCAACGAGAACAGCCACCCAGGCTATGGAAAGAATAATGGTCATCATGACAAACTCCGTGGAAGGATAAAGGGAGAACAACAGAGGGGGACACATCCCCCTCTGTCGGCAAGATGTTTTGGCCGGCTCTCAGTAGGCGGCCCGATCGCCGGTATCCTCGATTTTGATCTTGGACCGGTTCATGGCCCACCACACATAGGCGATGTAGGCCAGCACAAAAGGGATGCCCAAGGCCACATAGGTCATCACCTTGAGGGTATAGGGGCTTGATGAGGCGTTATAAATGGTCAGACTTGCCTGCAGATCGACCTTGGAAGGATAGAAGGCGGTGTTGTTGTAGGCGGGCAGCATCAGCACCGTGAGGCCGATCAGCACCGTGCCCAGGCCGCCGTACCAGATGCCGCCGGTTGCGCTGGTTTTGGCGGTCTTCCAGACACCGAAGATCAACAGGGCCAGGCCGCCCACCAGCAGAACGAGCATCCACGGGTTGGCCAGCAGATTGAGCAGGAATTTAAAGCTAACGATGGCAATGGTGCCCCGGTCATCGACGATACCATAGCCGCGCATGAACAACAGCGAGACAACGATGAGCAAGCAAAGGGGCAGGGCAATGAGGAAATTCAACCAGCAGGCCCGGCGCAGGCGGGTTTCCATCTCCGGCGCCTCGCCCAGTTCCACGTTGTTGATCAGATACATGGCGCCCAGGGTGCGAGCGTTGAATACCAGGAAAAGCCCCATGGCGATGTTGAAGATCGAGGAAATCGAGGGGCTCAGGGCTGCTTCCAGACCACGCAGGGGATGGGTCCAGGTGACGAAGTTGTTGGCGCTCAGCTGAAAGTTGGCGCCGGTATAGAAGGTGCCGACCGCCGCGCCGATCAGCAGGATGCCGACCACGCCATTGATGAACAGGAACCCCTCGTAGACCAGACTACCGAAAATATTCCACGGTTTCTTGCGGTATTCGTAGCTCACCGCCTGGACGATGAAGGTGAACAGAATCAGGATCCACACCCAATAGGCGCCGCCAAAGGAGGTGGAATAGAATTTGGGGAAGGAGGCGAACAGGGCGCCGCCGAACAAGACCAGGGTGGTGAAGGTCATTTCCCATTTGCGGCCCAGCGAGTTGATCACCAGATCCTTTTCGGTCTGGGTCTTGGCCACCTGCCACAGCAGGCTCTGGCCGCCCTGGACAAAGGTAAGGAAGAGAAACAAGGCGCCAACCACCGAACAGAGCAACCACCAGAGGTGTTGCAGGGTTTTGTAATCCAGTTGTTCGATCATGTTAGTTTTCCTCCGGTCCGATGTTGATCTGTTTGACCATGATGCTGATCTCGGCGATGAGCAGCAGGGTGAAGAGCGCCAGGAACATGAAAAAGGTCGTTTGCACCGTGCCCGCGGTCAGGTTGGTCCGAGCGATAGTCACCGGCAGCAGATCCTGGATCGCCCAAGGTTGACGGCCCACCTCGGCCACGATCCAGCCGGCCTGCGAAGCGATCATGCCCAGGAGATAGGTGATGGTGCCCACGCCGAGCAGCCATTTCTTGTCGGTCAGCGTCCCTTTGTAGGAGAAATACAGATAGGCAAAGAAGATCAACGGGAACAGCGAACCGAGAATCACCATCACGTGGAAAGCGTTGAAGGAAAGAGCCACCGGCGGCACGGCATCTTCGGGTTTGTTGAGATAGCCGTAGCCAAGAAATTCCTTGTATTCGTTGAAGGTGGCCAGATGGGTGGCCGCGGCTGCGGCGTCCCCTGCTTTTTGGGCCTGCTTGTAGGCGTCGAGGCTGGCCACCGCCTTTTTGCCGCGTTCCATTTTTTGTGCCGCGCCGAGAATGTTGTGCTCGGCGTTGCCGTACACCAGATCCTTCATGCCCGGAACAAACGACCCGAAGGAGCGGTTGGCCATCAACGACAACAGGCCGGGGATGTGGAGGTTGAAGCCGATGAACGGCTCCTGCACGTCCCAAACCTTCTTGTCCCGGTTGATCAGGCCAATCGCCACCAGGCCGGCATTGGTCTGGCCCTCGTACAGCCCTTCGAATGCGGCCAGCTTCATCGGCTGCACCTGGGCGATTTCATAGGCCGATTCATCGCCATTGAAAACGGTGAAAACGGAAGCGATCAATCCCAGAGAGGCGGCGACCACGATTGAACGCTTGGCCATTAACACATGCCGGCCACGCAGCAGATACCAGGAGGAAATCGAGATGATGAAAAAAGCGGCCATCAGCATCGAGGAACTGGTGGCATGGGTGAACTTGTTGATCGCATAAGGGGAAAAAGCGACTTCGAAGAAATTCTGCATTTCAAAGCGGGCCGTGTCGGGATTGAAGGCTTGGCCGACCGGATACTGCATCCAGGCATTGGCCACCAGAATCCAGACAGCCGACAGGTTGGAACCGACCGCGACCATCCAGGTGGAGAAGAGATGAAATCCTTTGGATACCCGGTTCCAGCCGAAGAACATCACTGCGAAAAAGGTCGCTTCGAGGAAAAAGGCAAAAATACCCTCGATAGCCAGGGGGGCGCCGAAGATGTCACCGACCATCCATGAGTAATTAGACCAGTTGGTGCCGAACTCGAATTCCATGATGATGCCGGTGGCCACGCCGATGGCGAAGTTGATGCCGAACAGCTTCATCCAGAACTTGGTCAACCGTTTCCATTCCTCGTTGCCGGTTGTCACGTAAATGGTGTGATAGAAGGCGATGATCCAGGTGATGCCGAGGGTGAGCGGCACAAAAAGCCAGTGGTACATGGCGGTCAGGGCGAATTGCGCGCGTGCCCAGTTGACCATGCCGAGATCCAGATGTTCAATCATAGTCATTCTCCTTTGGCGGGTTGGGTATAACCTTGGGCGGATTGCGTCAGCTGCTCGATTACGTAGTCAGCCCGTTGGGTATCGGTGGCAAACTTCGTTGCCAGAAAATCAGGAAAGAACAAAAATTTCAAGACTGCAAATAGAATAAATAATTTTATGAAGATAATTTTCCACAGGGTCCGCCCGACCGTCATCTGGCGAAAGCCATCGCGGTAAAAACGATAGACGCGCACTGGCAGCCATGGCCGATCGCCCGGTGGGCCGCTCATTGCAGATCCTCATGGGCAGTGGCATCGTGCCCTTTTGGTTCAAGCAGCATGTCGGCAAAGGCGGGGAGACAGGTGGAGTCGGCGCTCAGCTGGTCAAAGTTGACCCGGCGCAGGGTGTCGCGCAACTGGTCGCGGGCGTCCAGCCACACCCGGTGGACGGCACAGTACCGCTGAGCTTTGCAGGCGGCCGGGCGGGCAACGCAGTCATTGAGATAGATTTCGCCGATCATGATTTCCACCACCTCCAGCAGGGAGATGGCCGCAGGGTGACGGTTGAGGACCAATCCCCCCCGCGCCCCCTGGCGAATTTCGATCAGGCCGGTTTTGGCGAGATCCTGGGCAATCTTGGCAAGAAAATTCGGGGGGATATCCGCTTGGGCGGCAATCTCCTGGCGACTGGTCAGGACGCCCTGTCCTTGTCGGGACAGATAGATCATGCAGCGGATGGCGTATTCGGCGGCTCGGGTTAAACGCATGGTTTGTTGAATGAGACAAATAGGATGAATAAAGTCCTGTATAGGGAAATTAGGGTGGGGTGTCAACAGCAAATTGCGGAATTGAATAAGGAAAAATGGGAGCGATGCGCTGGGTGCCGTTGGCAGAGGCTGGCTCCGATATGGCGCGTCACCGGAGGGGGTATCTCAGGCGGTATAGGACAGTCCTTGTTTTTTCGCCATTTTTTCCCGGATCTTGCCCATCTCGGCCATGTCATGGAGATAGGTGTCGGATCGGTCGAGGTAAAAGGAGAGGGCCTTGGCAAAGTTTCTCCCCACCAGACCGTCAACGAAAACCTGGCTGATTTCCCGATGGCGGTTAAGCACCAACTGCGAACGGTGAAAGATCAGCCATTCCTCGGTGGACATGGTGGCGGCGATCTGCTGCAAGGCTTTACGGGAGCGCGGCTGAAACATCCAAATGTACATCAGGTCCAGGGCATTGACGATGATGACCTTTTCCAGCTCGCGGGCCTCGTCATGGATGGCGGCGATCAAAATTTTCGGATCCTGCAACAGATCCAGCACATCCTCTTCCGGAAAGAGCACGTCCAAACGGGCGAAGACCGAAAACAGCTGGGAAATCTTGTCCCGATAGTCGATCAGCCGGATGCGAATGTTGTTCTGCCGGTCGGCCAACCCCTCGATCACTGCGGCCACGCAGTCTGAAGCCAGTTTGGAGATCACCGCCGCCCATTTCTGCAGCCCGTCTTCGACCCCTGGGACGTTGGCCATGTGCAACCCCATGGCCAACGTATCGTTGAACAGGATGGCCAGGGGAATGGAGAGAAGCGATCTGAACAGGTTGCCGACGGCGGCGCTGCGGGGAAGACCGCGAAGGATGTTATGGGTGGAAATGTAGATGCCGTTGGCCAGGGCCATCACCGAATAGAGTGCCAGCGGACTGGTTGAGGTGGTGACGCCCAGGTGTTGCTGCAAGAATAGTGTCTTGACCAGATAATCGAGCAGCGGCACGGAAAAGCCGGTGAAAAAAAGGGAGTCGGCGATCCTGCTCCAACTGACCAGCGAGTTCCAGGGCAAAAGCGGCGAACGCTTGAGTCCGCCACCGCCGAGGATCGATTGGATGATGTTGCGTATGCCAGTGATGCCGAACCAGATGAAGGCCCCGAGATAGGCCAGCACCCACCAATCCTTGGTCAAGCTGAAGGTGAGGAAGGCGGGAATGAAACCGGCCAGCACCTTGAGGGTGTTGCGCAGATGGGAGTTGAGATAGCGGAAGGGTTGGCCGATCTTTTCACTGTTGACGGACAGCTCCGGATGAATCTCCACCCTGGGGCTGCGACGGATCCCCCCCAAGGTACCGATGTTGCCATCGATTCCCGGATGGATCTCGAAGCGGTCAAGGGTCCAGTCGTGCCAGGTTTGGGTTCCGTTGCGGCGAAGTCCGGGGAGACGATGAAGTGCCCGGCGGTGCCAGGGCACGGAGACCGGATCGCTGCCGCGAACATGCTGATGGCTGATCATCCGGGCGGTGACCGGAATGAGTTTTCGCTGCCCTGCCCGGTGCTCGCGGAGGACCGTGCGCACCGCCCGCGGCGGCAGGGTGTCGAGCGCCACCAATCCCATGCCGTATTGCAGCTGCGACTGGCCGGTTGAACCGGAGCCAATGCGGGAGCCGAGATAACGCTTGTTGTAGTGGTTATGAAAGGATTCGATGTTGAGCAAAATGTCGAGCAACGCGGTTTTGCGCCGGTTCATTGCCTCGCATTCAGCCCGTAGTTTGGTGTTGTCCTCGGGCGGTGTTTTCTCCCGGCTCTCTTCGAGCCTTTTTTCAACCAGCAGGCGGGTGCGTTCAAAATCCCAGATGATCGAGCGGATCGCCCGTTTGAGGGAGATGACGTTGTCCTCGTTGAGCGCCTTCTGCAAGGCATTGATCAGCTGGTAGTTGCGGGCCGGGCTGGTGATATCCACCGCTTCGCCGGCAAAACCGCTGTCCTTGACCGAGGCGAGGGCTGTCATGCCGTGGGCCGAATCCTTGAGGTTGAAGGATTCGATATGGGTGATGCGGCCTTCGCAGACAAAGAGCAGCTCCAAGGTGTCCTGAATGGTGAGGTTGCTGAGATTGAGGGTGAAACGGGAGCCGGAATGCATTGAGGCCAAACGAGCCAGCAGTTCGGGCGGCGAGAGATTCAGCAGCGGCGGCATTCCTTGCTCGTGGGGGACCGTGGGGTCATGCAGGCCGGGGTTGCGGTACGGCTGGAGAAAGCGGTTGATCAGGCTTTCCAGGCCAAGAAGCTGCATCTTGCGGGAACAATGGAGCAGCAATTCTTCCCGTTTTTTCACGTCACCGGAGTGATGCGCATGGATCTCGAGGACTTCGGCATCGAGCAGGGTATGGTACTGGTTCTGGATGAACTTGGCCAAATGGAGCAGGGACGGTTGGCCGGTGCCGACAAAGTGAAGAAAGTCGGCCAGATGCAAGGGAGTGCTTTCCAGGCCGAGTTCCTCATCCAGGGTCAGCCGGTGCTTGGTGTTAAACTCATTGAACACGTCAAGCACATAGTGTTGCTGATAGAGAGAAACTTGGCGGCCCTGTTCCATCATCTCGGCCACCGATTTCTCCTGGAGAAACTGCAACAGGTTGTTGGTGTCGAAAAATCCCTCCAATTCCCAGATAAAACGGACGAACTTATCGCGAAACCGCGCGGACAGCTCAATGCCGATACGCACATGGATATCAAGGATGGCGCCGGCCTCCAGCAACTCTTCCACCACTTCACGCTCGACATGGTTGTAATAGACCACGGTCAGCTTGCGGATGCCCTTGATCCAGGCATCCATCAGCAGGTGGGTCGGCGATTTCCGGCCCTTGGTGTTGGCATCGTGGACATGGTCGTCGAAGGCGAACTGGTTCCATTCCTCCGGCATTTCAAGCAGATGATATTTGGCCAGTTCCTCGCGGACCCTGCGGGGTTTGCCGGTATAGACCATGCGAAAATCATGGGCCAGTTTCAGCTGCCGCAGCTGATTGCCCTCACTACGCACCAGCTCCTTCATGATCTGCACCAGTACCCGAGCGGTATTCTTGTGATAGAAACTGGTGGCGGAGCTGAACACTTCCTCGCGCAGGCTGCGCAGGGCGGCGATACGATCTTGGGCCTTGCCTGCCTCGAGCGAGCCCAGCAGGCTGACAATGGCATAGGCGATCCGCAGACCGCTGGGGGCGGCCATCTCCTTGATGCCGTGCGGATGCATGTAGGGCGCCATCAGGGAACTCAGCGATTGCGGTCGGCTGCCCCGCTTGAGAACATCGTTGACGATGCTGAGCAACTTGTAGTCGTTGCGGTCGAAAAACAGCCGTGACGGCCTTTGATTCATGGCTGACAGCTCTCCATGGTCGCTGGTTGTGTTCTCGGGAAATAGTGACCCATGGCGGCCATTATATATGTAAAGGCGGAAAAAGAGAAAGAGGCTTGGCAGGCTTCATCGGGAAAAGATCACCCAAAGACGGGGTCAGCGCATGGTCCGTGCTCAAGATCGACCGTGTTCCGCCAACAGGTAGCGAAGGATATCGGCGTCGGAAACCGGACGGGAAAAGTAATATCCCTGGGCTTCATGGCATCCCATGGCGCCTAGGCCGAGCAATTGTTCTTCGGTTTCCACGCCTTCGGCCACCACATTGAGATGCATCTGTTGGCTGATGGCGATGATGGTGGCGATGATGCCGCTATTGGCGTCGAGATTGTCGACAAATTGCTTGTCGATTTTCAGGGTATTGACCGGCATCTTGTTCAGCGAGCCCAACGACGAGTAGCCGGTTCCAAAATCGTCGATCGAGAAAAGAATGCCGAGTTCTCGCAGCCGGGACATGACCGCGAGCGTGTGCTCGACATCCTTCATTGCCGTGGTTTCGGTGATTTCGAATTCCAGATAGTGAGGGGCGACCTGATAACGGCCGAGCAGGTCCTCGACCAGGTCGACGAAATCGGCGTTATGGAATTGGCGCGGCGAGATGTTGACGCTCACCGGCACGGCGATATCCTGCTCCTTCATGACCACGTGAAAGGCACAAGTCTCTTCCAGGACAAAGAGACAAATATCGTCGATCAGGCTCGATTCCTCGGCGATGGGGATAAAGACGCTGGGGCTGATCAGCTTGCCCCCTTTGTTCCAGCGGATCAGGGCTTCCAGGGATGAAGTCTTGCGGGTGTCGATGTTGACCTTGGGCTGATAATGGACCACAAATTCCCGATGCAGCAGGCCAAAGCGGATACCGTTTTCGGTTCGGAATTTTTCGTAGAGCTCCTGGTGCATGCCCTTGGTGAATAGCACGTAACGGTTTTTTCCCTCGCGCTTGGCCCGGTGCATCGCCATGTCGGCGCTGCGGATCATTTCCATGGCCGTGTCACCATCGTCCGGATACACCGAAATGCCGATGCTCGCGTTCACATAGATCTTTTTGAATTCGAGCAGAAACGGTTTTTTCAATACCGCCTGGATGCGGTTGGCCATCAGGTAGATAAAGGACTCGTTGTCGATCCGTTCCATGAGGAGAATGAATTCATCGCTGCCAAGGCGGCAGAGGGTGTGGGCACCGCCCAGAATCGAGGAAAGCCGTTGGCTGACCTGAAGCAGCAGGTCATCGCCCTGATGGTGTCCGAAGACATCGTTGATGTTTTTGAAATTGTCGAGATCGATGAAAAAGACCGCCATTCGTCCGCCTTGCTGCTTGGCGTCGTGAATGGTCTTGGCCAGTTTGCGCTCCAGGAAGGCGCGGTTGGGCAGGCGGGTGAGGATATCGTGGTAGGCCATGAAGGCGATTTGCTTTTCCCGTTTCTTAAGTTCGCCGATCTCATAGAATGTGGCGAAATAATACAAAATCTGTTTGCGTTCGTTCCGGATGCTATTGATGGTCAACCATTCGGGATAGACGGTACCGTCCTTCTTTTTGTTCCAGATTTCGCCTTCCCAAGAACCTTTGCCGATCAGGCTCTGCCACATTTGGCGAAAAAAATCGGCATCATGCTGGTCTGATTTGAGCATGCTGGGGTTCCGGCCGATGGCCTCGTGCGCCTCGTAGCCGGTGATGGTGGTGAAGGCGTCGTTGACCGCGAGAATCTTGCCGGTTTGGTCGGTGATGAAGATGCCCTCGGTGGCGTTGTCAAAAATGCGCTTGTAGATTTGTAGAAAATTTTCGGCACTTTTGCGAAAGTGAATTTCGGCGTTCAGCTTGTCGTTCGTTTGCTGGAGTTGTTCCACATACTGTTGAAATCGCGAGACGAGGAAGGTCGTTTCACAGCCTCCTTGGTAGTCTGTGCCGTCTTGCTCCGGCAGGTGCAGCTGCATGGCGAAGCGTCGCAGTGGCGCGGCCAGCAGTCGGCTCATGAAAAACGCCACCCCGACGGCCAGCAGGGCCGCTGCCAGGCTGACCAAGACAACCACATTGCGGCTCGACATCAGGCCGGCGTACGCTTCGGCCGTGTAGGTCGTCACGCCGATGATCAGGCCAAACTGGGGGATCCGCCTAAAAAAGAGGATTTTCTCCCGTTCATCCTGTTCACCCGGGTTTTTCCACAAGTACTTGACCATGCGGGTGTTGCCGGTGCCGGCGCGGGCGATGATTTTTTGTATCTGCTCAGCGAATCGTGGTTTGTCTACATCGCTCAAATGCGGGTGGACGAGAAACTCTCCCTGTTGATTGAGGATGATGGCATAGCCTGAGCGACCATATTTGAAAGCGGCGATGCGCTGTTCGATCACCTTGAAATCGATGATGCTTTGAAACTCTTCACGATAGCAGCAGACGGAAATAATCCAGTCCCACGGTTTGAAATGGACCATGTAGAGGGCTTTGGGACGGAATGTCTTTTCATCCGGATTTTTCCATACGTATTCCATGTATCCGGTTTTTTTTGTTATTTGCTCGGTAATGAAGGACCAGGCCGGGCTGTATGTCTCCATCTTGAGGATGGGTTTTCCTTCCAGGTCACTGTTGGGATGAAATTGGAACACTCCCTGTGAGTTAAGAATGGAGATGTATCCAGATCGTCCGATCTGCTGGGAACGCAAAATGGCGGTTACCGCCATTTTCGCCATATTTTCACTCAATTCCCCGGTCAGCTGTTTTTGATGATAATTTTTGATGATCTCTAGATTTTTCTCAGCGATGGCACGCAGATAACTTTGGATGGAACTGTTGACGGTTAACTCGATCATATCAACAATCGATGAGCCGGCCGCTTCCATGCCTTCTTCAATCGTGGCGTTGAGTTGAGTGAAGGTAAAGTGCAGAATGAAAGCGAAGATGCCCAACAGCGGTGCGATAAGCAGAAAAATGTTGCCGACAAAGATTTTTTTCCCGATGGACCACTTGCTCAGGAAGCGTGCCAGGTTTGTCGGAGGGTGAGGGGAAATCATGCTGCCGTTCTCTCGCTGTGCGAACAGGAATTGTCGAGTCTCTCGGGTGGGGTGAGACAACGTTTCTCCCTATCCGAATAGGGAAGGGGAGCCACATTTTGAATTTTAATGTAGCGCACTCCTTGTGCGCTGCAAAATCATATTTGCGGCAAGAAAACAGGAGAAGCAGGAGGACTGGTGGAAGGCACCGGTGATCGTGGGGAGCGTTAGCTGAGGCTAAAGTATATTGCCGCTGTAATGCATTGAAAACATGTAATATTTTTTTTATTGTCAAGGGTTTGTTGGCGCAAATCCTTGACAAAAGGCATTTCGCACATTTTAATAGGGACCAATTTTGGCTGCAACCACTCAGAGTGGGCGCTTTTTTGTCTAAAGGACAAACAAGATAAACCCTTGAACAAAGAGGATAATGGTTACAGATAAAAGTCTCGATCCACAATTGTCCCGTCGCTCTTTTCTTTGCAAATCAACACAAATCGCTCTTGGCTTGGGTGTGGTTTCCGTCCCAAGTATCAGTTGCGCCAAGGCGCTGGGCAAGCGGTCCCTGTCCTTTGTTCATACCCGCACCCAGCAGGAATTGACGCTGACTTATGCCTGGGGACAGGCATACAATCCAAGGGCCCTGGCGCAGATCAGCCAATTTCTGCGCGATTACCAAACCGGTCAGACCCATCCCATCGATCCCAAGCTTCTTGATATTCTCTGGGCCATCCAGGGGGAGATGGGGCGAAAGGGGGTCTACGAGGTGATTTCCGGTTTCCGTTCGCCGCAAACGAACCGCAAACTGCGGCGCACCAGCAGTGGCGTGGCTGGTCACAGTCTGCACATGCAAGGCAAGGCCGTCGATATCCGTTTTCCAGGAATCGATACCGACCAAATCCATCAATGCGCTGTTGAAATGCGCACCGGAGGCGTGGGTTATTATGCCAAGGCCGATTTTGTCCACTTGGACTCCGGGCAGTATCGGACTTGGTAGGTGAGCGTGGCCCCGCCCGGGGAACGCGATTGACCTCAAACACGTGGCGGTAGTTCTGAAAACCGTCACGCGGCCTTGATGTGCTCGTTCTTTTTCTCCACAAGACGCGGATCGGGAGAGTATCCTAGCGGGAAAGGCTCCTCGCCAGGGTAAAGACCTCGATTCGCGTCGCGCCTCCCGCCCGTAATACTTTGCTGCACTCGTTTACCGTGCTGCCGGTGGTGAAGACATCGTCGATCAGCAAAACTCGCTTGCCCTGAACCGATGCGGGCATGGAGAGGATGAAGGCATCCTTGAGGTTGGTCCGTCGTTCTTTGCCAGAGAGGTGGGCTTGCGGTGTGGTCGGCCTGCGGCGAAGCAGGAGGCTGGGGGTGATCCTTGTGCGCCACTGTGGAAAACAGCTGCGGGCCACGAGGAGGGACTGGTTGAATCCCCTTGTCCGTAGGCGGCCCGAGTGCAAGGGAACGGGTGCTATAACCTCGGGTTCGGCAAACAGGCGCAGGCATTCGGACCGGTCCGCCAGGGCGCCGAGGGTGGCGAGTCCAGTCAAGCTAGTGCTGAATTTCAACCCAAGAATGAGAGCGGAAACAGGGGGCTGGTAAACAAACAGGGCCCTCGCCAGGTCAAAGGCGTAGCACCCTGTCAGGCAGTCACCGCAGAGGTGATCGGCGCCGTTGGCAAACGGCAGGCCGCAACCCGGACAAACAGGAGAACTGATCTCGGCAAGCGCGCCCAGGCAGTCGCCGCACAAAAGTGGTGGCTGGGAGGAATCCAGCCGGCGCTCGCATCCCAGGCACGCCGGGGGAAACAGCAGGTCTTGGAGGGCCTTGAAGTAGGAAGGCACCTGCTGTGCCGAACAGTGGTTACATGTTGTTGATGATGGCGCTGCCGAACGCGGAGCAGGAAAGCTCTGTGGCGCCCTCCATCAACCGCGCGAGGTCGTAGGTGACCGTCTTTTTGGAAATCGTTGTTTCCAAGGCCGATTTGATCAGCTCAGCAGCTTCCTTCCACCCGATGTAGTCCAACAGCATGACGCCGGAGAGCAACACGGAGCCGGGATTGACCTTGTCGAGTCCGGCATATTTCGGCGCGGTTCCATGGGTGGCTTCAAACAGGGCGACGCCGTCGCCGATATTGGCGCCGGGCGCCATGCCCAATCCGCCCACCTGTGCGGCGAGGGCGTCGGAGATGTAGTCGCCATTGAGGTTGGGCATGGCGAGCACCGAGTATTCGCTTGGCCGGAGAAGAATTTGCTGGAACATGGCATCGGCAATTCGATCCTTGATGACGATTTTGCCTTCGGGTATCGCCCCGTTAAACTGTTCCCACAGGGCCGTCTCGGTAATGGTCGACTCGCCGAATTCCTCGGCGGCCAATTCGTATCCCCAGTGGCGAAAGGCCCCTTCGGTAAATTTCATGATATTGCCCTTGTGCACCAAGGTCACGGAATTCCGTCCTTCATCCAGGGCATACTGAATCGCTTTGCGCACCAATCGCTTGGTACCGAATTCGGAAATCGGCTTAATACCGATGCCCGAATTGTCACGGATGGATGCCCCCATTTCGTTGCGGAGGAAATCGATCACCCGGTTGGCCTTTTCCGTGCCCGCTTGCCATTCGATACCTGCGTACACGTCCTCAGTGTTTTCCCGAAAAATGACCATGTCGACCAAGCCCGGTTCCTTGACCGGTGAAACCACCCCCTGGTAATAGCGGACCGGACGCACGCAGGCGTAGAGATCGAGCACCTGACGCAGGGTCACGTTGAGGCTACGCATGCCCTCGCCCACAGGGGTCGTCAGGGGACCCTTGATACTGACCGTGTATTTCTTCAAGGCGTCGATCGTCTCCCGCGGCAGCCATTCGCCGGTCACACGAAAGGCCTTTTCTCCGGCCAACACCTCCAGCCATTCGATTTTTCGCGATTGGCCATAACTCTTGGCTACCGCAGCGTCGAGAACCTTCTGGGCAGCGGCCCAGATGTCCGGCCCGGTTCCATCGCCTTCAATGTAAGGAATAATCGGGTTTGCCGGCACGTTCAGGGCGCCATTTGCTTTGAGAGTGATGATGTCTGCAGTCAAAATAGACTCCTTGATAGATGACAAGTCACCGTATATCCGCACGAAGCTGCAACGGTGCATGGAACGCATTACGAAGTGCGGACTATATTCGATTGCACGTCTTCCGTCAATCGTGGCGCATTCGCCCTTGTAATTGCTCGCCGGCGTATTGATTTGGCTGGAGGCGGTTGCACGGTTCATCTTGCTCTTGAGGCCTTTGCCTGCTAAGTAGCTTCTGGAATTTTTGCAAACCTCTTGTGCACCGGTCCAGCGCCGACCCCTTCGAGGCGGGACACGGGCATTTCAACCATTGGTTTCCTGTATGTCGCCACTCCAAGTTGTTCGAAGCCTTTGCACGCTCATCCTCGCGCCGCCCCTGACCTTTATTGTTTCCGCGCTCTCCCTGATCGACCTGAAATGGGTGCGCAAATCGGAAATCAAAGCCCAGATTTTTCCCCGTTACTGGGGAAGGATACTGTGCCGATGTGCCGGGGTGCGAGTCAAGGTGGAAGGTTTTGCGCATATTGATCCGCAGCGCACCTATATTTTTGCCGGCAACCATTGCAGTCAGTATGACATATTTTCATTTCAGGGCTACTTTCCCCATGATTTTCGCTGGATCGCCAAACAAGAACTCTTCCGCATTCCTCTGTTTGGCCAGGCCATGCACCGGGTCGGCTATATCCCCATCGATCGTTCCCGTGGCCGGCAGGCAATGAAGAGTCTGGATGCGGCAGCCGGGCGGATAGCGGCGGGCAGTTCCGTGCTTATTTTTCCCGAGGGGACCAGGAGCGCCGACGGGATGGTACGGGAATTCAAGGCTGGGGCGGTGTTGCTGGCGATCAAGGCCGGGGTGCCCATCGTGCCCCTGGGGTTCAACGGCTCGTATGAAGTGCTGCCCAAAGGCAAACTGTTGCCTCGCAGCGGTACGATCACCATACGTATTGGTGCCCCGATCGACACGGGCCACTACAAAAGCGCGGACAAGCAGACGCTGGCCTTCGAATTGCAAAAGGCTGTCCAGCAGTTGCTCGAAGAGCGCTATGTCCCGGACAATGAGCGCTATCGCGGAGTTGTTCAGGGATGATTTCGATAAACATCGAAAACATAAGAGAGAATTTCTTGCAAAAACAAGTAAACCTGTCATAATGACCACCAATTTGTGAGGTGATCAACCGGAGGTCGTTAATCCGCTGATTATCCCCTCTTTTTTCAGGTGGTTAGCTTGAGTGCCACCTGGCAAAGGCATAGACTCAACCAGGAACTTTTCCCATGCAGTCGACATCAAGAATCCAGCCACCCCCTCTGAGCTTTTCACTCTTGTTCTGCGTTCTGCTATCAGGGCTTTTCGCCTGGCAACCGGGCGTGTGCCTGGCGCTGGAACGCAACACCGTTTTTCTGCCGTTCAAGATCAATGCCCCCGATGCCGCCAACGTGGCAGGGGCGGCCGATAGGGTGCTGTCCCAGGAGGCCATGGCCAAGGGAATGAAGATGGTTCCCCGGGCGCAGGCGGAGAAACTGGTGGATTATTCCGGCCCCTGGCCACCCGCCGCCTCAGTCCTGACTAAGGTCGCGGAATCTGCCGGCACTGACTACGTCGTGGTGGGCAGTCTGAACAAGCTCGGCAATCGAATCAGCGTCGATTGCGCGATCGTCGACGTGCTCACGCCCCAGGCTCCCTACTCGGCCTTTCGGGAAGCAGATTCGCTTGAGGGGTTGGAGAAGGTGACGGGTGAGGTAGTCGGCACCATGCTGGCCTATTCAAATCGCGGGGCCACGGTGGCCTCCATCACGCCGGAAGGCAACGAGCGTATCGACGCCGGCGCCATTTTACAGAAGATATCGACCAAGCCCGGAGATCTCTATGACCCCACCACCCTGCGGGAGGATCTGAAAGCCGTTTTCGCCATGGGCTACTTCGACAATGTCGAGATTGAAGCCAAAGAGAGCGAGGGGGGGAAGAATGTTGTGTTTCGGGTCAAGGAAAAACCGCTGATCGGCAGTGTGGTCATTGTCGGCGCCGAGGAAATCAAGGAAGAGGACGTGCGTGATGCGGCCAGCATCACAGCCAATGCCATCCTCAATCCGGCCAAGGTCAACGAGGCGGTGCAAAAGATCAAGGAGCTTTATAAATCCAAGGGATACTACAACACCGAGGTGGGCGCCAAGATAAGCTACCCTGCCGATGCCAACGCCGAAGTCCGCTTTGATATTCAGGAAGGAGAAAAGATCACCATCGAGAAGATTGCCTTTACCGGCAACACCAGCTTTGATGAGGACGAGTTGGAGGATGCCATTCAGACGGGCACCCATTCTTGGTGGCATTCCTGGTTGACCGACGCCGGAGTGCTCAAAATGGAGGTCCTCAAGCAGGACGCGGAACGGATCAGTACCTTTTACCAGAACCAGGGCTTCCTTGAAGCAAAGGTCGGCGAGCCGATCGTTGAGCAGAAGGACGACGAGCTGTATGTCACCTTTCCCATTGAAGAAGGCCCCCGGTATCAAGTGGGTACCGTTGACATTGAGGGCGACCTGATCAAGAGCAAGGAGGAGTTGGTCGACCTGCTCAAGATCCGCGAGGAAGAATACCTGAACCGCCAAGTACTGCGGGATGATGTCACCCGGCTGACCGATCTGTATGCCGAGCAGGGATATGCCTTTGCCGAGATCAACCCCAAGGTCAACAAATCGGATGCCGCCAAACGGGTCGATGTCCTGTTGCACGTCGACAAGGGCGCCATGGCCTACATCAATAGGGTCGAAATTCAAGGCAACACCCGCACCCGTGACAACGTCATCCGACGCGATCTCAAGGTGCAGGAGGGCGGACGTTTTGATTCCAAAGCCATCCGCACATCCACCCAGAAGCTCAATCGCCTGGGATTCTTTGAGGAAGTCAACGTGACGCCGAAACCGACCCTGATTGAAAATCAGATGGACATTCTGGTCGACGTCAAGGAAAAATCCACTGGTCAATTCAGCATCGGCGCCGGTTATTCGTCGTCGGAAAATGTTCTGTTCATGGGAGAGATCTCCGAGGACAATATTTTCGGTACCGGCAACAAGCTGTCCCTTGCCGCCAGTACCAGCAGCAAGAGCACCAAGTACAACATGAATTTCACCAATCCCCGGCTCTACGATTCCCAGGTTTCGGGGAGCATCGATCTGTTCAACTGGGAGCGGGAGTACGACGATTTCACCAAGGATTCCACCGGTTCCACCCTGCGGCTCGGCCATCCGCTGTTCGAGGAATGGCGTATCTATTACGGGTACACCATTTCCGACACCGACATCACTGATATCGACGACGACGTCTCGGAATATATCAAACGTTCCGCGGACATCCATCTCACCAGCATGGCGGAGCTTTCCTTGGTCCGTGACACCCGCGACAAAATCTTTTCGCCGACCAAGGGATCGCGCAACAGCATCAGCGTCGATTATGCCGGCGGCCCGCTGGGCGGCGATGCCCAGTTCACGAAAGTAGAGGGAGCGTCCTCCTGGTACTTTCCATTGTTCTGGAGCACCGTTTTCCACGTGAAAGGTGCGGCTGGCCAAGCCTTTGAAAACGAAGACGGCAAATTGCCGGTGTATGAACATTTCTTCCTTGGCGGCATGAACTCCATTCGTGGTTTTGATTCCGCCTCCATCAGTCCGCGCGACCCGAAAACGGATGACAAGATTGGTGGCGACAAAATGTGGTACGGTACCGTTTCGATCATCTTCCCCTTGGTTAAAGATCTGGGTATGGATGGCGAAATCTTTCATGACTTCGGTAATGTATACGATGTCGACGACAATTGGGATTTCAGCGATTATAAGAAAACCGCCGGTGTTGGCATCCTCTGGGCCTCTCCGTTGGGACCGCTCAGACTGGCCTGGGGCTTCAATCTGGACAAGCAAGATGACGAAGACAGCTCGAATTGGGACTTCAGCATGGGCGGCACCTTCTGATCGTTCCAGATCTCGTCTGATCTGACCGCTGTTCATGCAGTCGATGCTCGCGAGACTGCGTGACAGCAGTTCTCCCCCCGATATTGTCGGTCTTCACGGTGCTTCCACTGCCCTGCTGCTTGCCAGGGCAGTGGAAACCCTCCAGCACACAGTCTGTTGCATCCTCCCCGCTGATGAGCAGCTCGAGCCGTTAGCGCAGGATATTGCTTTTTTCTCCAATGTTCGGGTATTGCTGTATCCGAGCTTCGAAATTCCTCCGTACACCCCACTTTCCCCCGATCCAGCCACGGTTTGCGGCCGTTTGGCCACCTTGTATTTGTTACGGGAAGACCTTTCCCCCTGCATTGTATTGACCTCGGCAGAGGCCGTGCTCAGGCGGGTTCTGCCAGCCGCCGTACTGAACGCTCACTGTGAGCTGGTCATGACTGGCGAGGAAACGGATCGAGAGGCGCTCATCGGCTCGTTGATCGCCGCAGGCTACCAGCAGTGCGACATGGTTCGCCAGGAAGGGGATTTGGCCCTGCGCGGCGGAATCGTCGATGTGTATCCACCCACCCTTGATCCTGCCGCCAATGGTCCCTTGCGGCTTGATTTTTTTGGGGACACGGTTGAATCCATCCGTCTTTTTGATCCACTGTCCCAGCGTTCGCGGCAAGAGCTGAGGGAAGCGATTCTGTTGCCCGCATCAGATCTGCTGTTCCCTCGTACCGATCAGCGTGCCCCTCTGTTGCAGCGACTCGAAGCCGTTGCCGATCAGTATCAATGGGCGTCCGCCGAGGTGCGCGTCCTACGGGAGCGTCTTGCCACCGGCCAACGCTTCCCGGGCATTGAATTCATGCTGCCGCTCATCTATGGTGGCAAAGATGGGGTGCAAACCCTGTTCGACTACCTGCCGCCGACCGCTTCGCTCATGGTGTACGATCCAGCCGCGGTCGGGCAGCGGGTGCAGCTGGTTCATGACCGGATTGCCGCCAATTATCGCGAGGCCGTGGAACGGCAGCTTCCCGCTTTGCCGCCGGAGGCACTGTTTGTGGGAGAACACGAGCTGCACACGGCCACCCGGGAACGTCTGCGTGCCCGCATTCTCCCGATCCCGGATCCGGACAACCCCTCCGCCACGCTGACTGTGCAGACAGGTGACCACAGCCTATTGGTCCAGGAGATCGAACTGCAGCGGAAAAAGCGGGGCCTGCTGGCGCCACTTGCCGATCGCATTCTCAAATGGCAGCAGGACCAGGATCGCATCGTCCTCGCCTGCCGATCAGCTCGTCAGGCCGAACATCTCCGGGAAATGCTCGGCAATTACCAACTCAAGGTCTCCCTGCTGACCCCGCCGTTCGCTCCTGCCGCCCTGATCGACGACGATCAGGTCTATTGTTACGAACACCCCCTGTCCAGGGGATTCGATTTTCCCGCTGAAAAGATTCATTTCCTCTCAGCTCTTGAGCTGTTCGGTGAAAAACGATTGCGCACCGGCCGTCAGCGCACACGAGGTCGCGACCAAGGCCAACCTGTTCAGATCGAGCAGCTTGCCGAAGGGGATGTGGTGGTCCATCGCGATCACGGGATCGGTGTGTTTCAAGGGTTGGTCAATATGGAGATTTCCGGCCAGCGGGGAGATTTCCTGCAGATTGCCTTCCGTGACGACGACAAGCTCTATGTCCCGGTGGACCGGCTCCATTGGGTGAGCCGCTATCAGGGGCTCACCGATCAACAGCCCAAACTAGACAGTCTCGGATCGCAGCGGTGGCAGACAACCAAAAAGAAGGTCACCGAGGCGGTGTGGAAGATTGCCCAGGAACTCCTGGAGATCTACGCGCAACGGGCCATGCGCCAGGGACATCGCTTTTCGCCCCCTGGTGATCTCTATCGGCAGCTGGAAGAATCCTTTCCTTATGATGAAACTAAGGGACAGGCCAAAGCCATTGATGAGGTCATCGATGATCTGACCCATGAGCAGCCCATGGATCGTCTCATTTGCGGCGACGTCGGCTACGGCAAGACCGAAGTGGCGGCGCGGGCGGCCTTCAAGGTGATCGAGGACGGCTATCAGGTGGCGATCCTGGTACCGACCACGGTGCTGGCCGAACAGCACGCCGCCACCTTTCGTGAACGTTTCGCTTCCTTTCCAGTGGAGATCGCCTGCCTCAATCGCTTCCGCACCGTCCGCCAGCAAAAGGAGATCGTCGCGCAGCTGGGCGCCGGCAACATTGACCTGGTGGTGGGCACCCACCGGCTGCTGTCCAAGGATGTCCAATTCAAGAAGCTCGGGTTGCTGATTGTCGACGAGGAGCATCGGTTTGGTGTGGCCCACAAGGAGCGGATCAAGAAATTCAAGGCCACGGTCGATGTCCTGACGCTTACCGCCACCCCCATCCCCCGCACCCTGCAAATGTCCCTGTTGGGTATTCGTGATCTTTCTGTGATCTCTACACCGCCGCAGCAACGACGTTCGGTCAAAACGTTCCTGGCCCGCTACGATCAATTGGTGATCAGGGAGGCGGTTTTGCGCGAACTGGAACGGGGGGGGCAACTCTTTTTTGTCCATAACCGAGTGCAATCCATTCATCGGATGGCTGACACCATCGCCGCCCAGGTGCCACAGGCGCGCATTGGTGTGGCCCATGGACAGATGGCTGGGCCGCAGTTGGAGGACGTCATGGTCCGATTCATCAACCATGAACTCGATATCCTGGTCTGCACCACCATCATCGAATCCGGTCTGGATATTCCCAATGCCAACACCATCGTCATCAATCGAGCCGATCATCTTGGCCTGGCCGACATCTACCAGTTGCGGGGCAGGGTAGGCCGGGCGGCGCGGCAGGCCTACGCCTATCTGCTGGTCTCCTCGCTCGATCACCTGACGCCGGATGCGCAGCAGCGATTGCGAGCTCTCATGGACTGCTCCGAACTGGGGGGCGGGTTCAAATTGGCGATGAACGACCTGCAGATCCGGGGAGGCGGCAATCTGCTCGGTGTTTCCCAATCCGGCCATATTGCCGCTGTCGGCTACGATCTCTACCTTGAGCTGTTGCAGTCAACGGTGGCTGATTTGAAACGCCGGGCACGGGAAGGGCAAGAGACGGTGGCCCGCGAGGAGATCGACCCGGAAATCAAGCTCAAGGTGGCGGCATACCTCCCCGATCATTACATCCAGGAGACCAGCCAGCGCTACCATGCCTACCGTCGGATTTCCCTCGCCGGCAATGGCACGAGTGAAGAGTTGACGGCAATCGAGGAGGAACTGGTTGATCGCTATGGCCCCTTGCCGCGGGAGGCCGCCACCCTGCTGGCGGTGATCGGCCTGAAACAGCAGTTGCGAGTTCTGGGTATCCAGAAGCTGGAGCAGGGGCCGGAGTCGCTGATTTTTTCTTTTGTGGCCAATCCTCCCATCGATTCCGCGCGGATTCTGGCGCTGATCCAGCAAAAACCGGGGCGAAAAAGAACGGCTCAGTCTATCCGGCTCACCCCCGATCAACGGCTGATTGTCCCCTTTTCCGCGCAAGAGGACCTTTTTCGTCACATTCAGACCATCATTCATTCCTTGCAGGGACCGACATCATGAAGACCACCCCTCTGTATTGTGAGAAAATTTTCCCCGTTTTTCCTTGGAAGCAGATTGATACCGTGCTGCTCGACATGGATGGCACCCTGCTGGACAAACACTTTGACGATTACTTCTGGGAACAGTATCTCCCCGAACATTACAGCCTGCTGCACGACATTTCGGTGGAAGAGGCCAAGGCGCATCTGCTGGCCCGCTATCATCAGGTCAAAGATACCCTCGACTGGTCGGATCTTGATTTTTGGTCTCGTGAGTTGGACATGGATGTGCAGGAGTTGAAGTTGCGAATTAACCATCTCATTGGCGTGCACCCCTATGTCGTTGAATTTCTCGAATATTGCCTGAAGATCCGTAAGCGGCTCTACCTGATCACCAATGCCCATTCCAGCACCTTGTCGATCAAGCTGCAGAAAACAGCGATTGGCCCTTGGTTTGATCGGATTGTGTGCGCCGCAGAGGTGGGACTGGCCAAGGAAGACCCGCAATTTTGGCAGCGGCTAGAAGAAATGCTCCAGTTCGACAAAAGACGGACGCTGTTGGTCGATGACACGGAAAAGGTGCTATTTGCCGCTCAAAGCCATGGCCTTGGGTTTCTCCTGTTTGTTGCTCGCCCGAGCAGCCGCCAGCGGGTTCAGTATTCCTGCAACTTTCCCTCGATCGTCTATTTCAAGGAATTGCTGCCCCAATAGAGATCGTCGCCGTTACACCTACACAAAAAAGCCATCCCGCCTCTGCGGCGGGATGGCTTTTTTGTGTGCGAGAAAAACAGGGACGGTCAGATGTGGTTCAGGCCTTTTTCTTGGCCTTGGCACTGCTCGTCCCTTTCTTTTTCAGCCCTTCCAGCTCATTGTGCAGGGCCTCGATGGAGTCGGTCAACGGTTTGGGGTCAAACTCCCCCTTTTGCTCCAATTTTTCCAGGCGAGCGGGCACGTCGCCGAGGAACTTTTCCGGAGTGATGGCCTGCAACTGCTGAACAGTCGCGTTGAGTTTGCCTTCCAAGGTGGCCACATGGTCCTTGACCGTTCCGAGCATCTGGCCGGAAGCAGCGATTTCAGTGGCAATGGACTCCAATTGGCCGGCGGCGGCAAATTCGCTGCTTTTTGCCTCCAGGGATTGCATCTTGGTGTTGAGAGCGGTGAACTGCTCGTTCAGGGTCTGCTGATTGTCGGCTACCTTTTTCACCTCAGCGGCAATAATGGTCTGCAACTCATCCTTGAGCACGATGGGGTCGGCGACCGGGGCGCAGGTTGCCTCCCTGCACTGGAAAGAGCCGATAAAGGAAAAAACAGGACGGAGGAGTTCACCAACGGAAACCTTGAGGGCCGCGTACATGGCCGAGGATGTTTCCTTGTTCACCAGCGAGACGGCAAAAAGGAAGATGCCAATGAGAAAAGCGATACACACGGTGAGGCCGATCACCATGGCTATGGACCATTGAACCAGACGAAAAGCACCGATGATGATCTGGCCAACGGAGTTGAGCACCCCTCCCTCGGGTGAAGCACTGGTCAGATAGGCCAGCAAGACAAAAACAAGAAGTACAACCGCCGATTTGACAAGCGGCGCACGCATCATATTCGTTTTCATAATCTACTCCTCCCTTGGGAAATTCGCTGTCCAGCTCCAAATGATCAAGATGTACGCATTGGGGAAAAGGGTTCCTGCCAGCATGCGTGTATCGGTTAATTCTGTGTGGTTTTAGTGTATTTGTTTTGGAACGGCAAGGGAAAATGTACAGTTGCGGCGACGCAAGTTTTTCCCTTGGTTTCATTCATAAATTGCTTGCGCCTGTTCCTTCTTCCCGTAGGGCGCCGCGGCAGGCTCGGCGAGCGTCCGCCGAATCTCGTCAAAATCCGAGGCCGTTTGGACGAGGGCCTCGACAATGGCCGGATCAAACCGTTGGCCCGCCATGCTGACGATGTGCTGCACCGCCTCCTGATGCGAAAGCCGCTGGGACGGATCAAGGGTTGCGGTGAGCTCCTCATAGGTGTCGGTCACGGCCATGATGCGGGCTTCCAGAGGGATGTCGCCGCCACGAAGTCCATGGGGATACCCCTGGCCATCCCAACGTTCATGATGGAAGTAGGCGATATTTTTGGCCAGCGATAAAAATAGGCTACCCTTGGCCTCCTCTTCCATGGCTTTGATCAGGTCGCCGCCTTTGCGGGGATGCTGACGCAACACGGCTTCTTCCTCCGCCGTGAGCCTGGTGCTGTTCTTGAGAATCCTGTCGGGGATGGCCACCTTGCCGATGTCGTGCAGGATGGCGCCCTGATAGAGGCTGTGCATATAGGTCGGGGTGATGCTGCTGTCGTAGGGCGGATGACGCGCGAGTTCCGCGGCCAGGATACGGCAATATTCGCGAATTCGTTCAAGATGATTGCCCGGCGTCACATCCCGGTATTCCGAAAGGTTGGCCAAGGCGAGAATGGCCGCATTTTCCATCTGTTTGATTTTGTCGAGTGACACAAGCAGATTCTGTTCCAACTCCTTGCGGATGCCGATATCGCGGAGAACCAACTGCAGGCCAAGGTGATCGTCACCACGCAGCAACAGGGCGCCGCTGATTTCCATCTCTAGGGGGCCCCCTTGATAAGATTGCAGGGTGATGTGCCAAGCGGAAATCGGTTTGCCCTGAATAAGCGGGGCAAACAGTTCGCTTGCTACCCGGTGCCGGTCTTCGGGAAGAACCGCGTCATAAAAGGATGCGCCCTCCGGCGGTTTCCCTCCGTAAAAATGGCGCTGGTAGGAGCGGTTCGCCTGGAGCAGATCCCCTTGCTCGCTGACCAGAATCACGTCGTCGGCAATGGCTTGATAGAGAATCATGTAGCGCTGTTCCGTGGCCTGCTGTTCGGCGGTTCTTCGCTTGACTTCCCGTTCCAGATGGTCGGCTTGCCGTTGCAGCTGATCGGCGGCTTCGTGTTCTGCCCGCCGCAACCGGTATTCCCGGCTCCGGGCCGTGGTGTCGGCCCAGCTCTGGGTGGCGGCGATGAACACGAAGCAGGTCATGAAAAACAGGTTGCTGAACAAACTTAGCCACTGGTATTCGCTCAGCGACTCCAGCAAGGAGACGGAAACGAGATAGATGCAGATCAGGGCGAAACCGCTGATCAGGGTCTGGGCAACGGTGAGCGGCGCCAGAGCGGTGTAGATGGTCATGGCGACGATCAGGCCGACGTAATAGGAGGAGGTCACGCCGCCCAGGCGATGCACGGTGAGGAGGATGACGGTACCGGCACAGAGATAGCCGGCAAAACCAATGGCCCAGGCCAGGCGGTGGTGGCGGTCGAAAAAGTTGGCCACCAGCAGAAGACCGACAAAACCGACGGCACACAGCCGGTAACGGAGAAACTCGAAGAAATGCTCGGTGATCAGCAGATAATCGAGCAGGGTGAAAAGCAGCATGACGCCCATGCCCACCCCCAGAATCAAGTAGACCCGCTGGTGGTGCAGCTGTTGTGACTCCTGCTCAAACTGGTGATCAGCGTTGCGCATGCGAAGCCCTGCTTTCACGATGTCCGTGCCCTGTCACGGGTCAGTCGGGTGCCGGCACTTTTGAACTCCTGTTCCCTCCTCAAGAAGGCCTCCACGATGACCGGATCGAAGCGCCGGCCGCTTTCCTCGGCAATCAGTCGGCGGGCCTGCTCATGGGGATAGGCGGGTTTGTAGGGCCTGGTCGAGGTCAGGGCATCATAGACATCGGCCAGGGCGATGATGCGGGCCGAAAGCGGTATGGCTTCTCCGGCCAGGCCGTATGGATAGCCCCTTCCATCCCAGCGTTCATGATGATAGCGGGTGATTTCCTGGCCAAGGCGGAGAAAGGAGAGACTTTCCGAGCCTTTCTCCGCCGATGCCAGGGCGTTGCTGCCGTAGGTGCAATGCCGTTGCATGGTCTCGTATTCCTCGGCGGTCAATCGGCCCGGTTTCAGCAGGATGGCATCGGAAATTCCTATTTTGCCGATGTCGTGGAGCAGGGAGGAGAGGCAGAGATCGTCGATGAAATGTTCGGTGATGACCGACTGCAGTTCCGGGACGGTGGCGAGCTCGACCGCCAGAATTCGGGTGTAGGCACGGATGCGGAGCAGGTGGGCACCGGTGGTGTCGTCCCGGCATTCGGCCAGGCGCGCCAATCCGAAGATGGCCGCCTGCCGCGAGGTGTCGAGCAGCTGCTTGGATTCCAGGACCCGTGTTTCCATCTCCTTGGTCAGGCTGATGTCGCGGATAATCAATTGACAGCATTCTCCATGTTCTGGAAGATGGACCGTGTTGCCACTCAGTTCGACTTCGAGGGGGCGGCCCCGATAGGTCAGCATCTGCATCTGCACCCCCTTGATCCGTTCGCCCCGGCGTATGCGGGTGAGCACGTCGCCATGGAACAGCTCCCGCTCGTGCGGGGGGAGGAAATCGGAAAAGGGCCTGTTTTCCAGCAGCTGCGACGAGCATTCAAGCAGGTCGGCGCCATGCGGGTTGATCATGCGGATCATGCCGTGCATGTCGATCAGGACCACCAGATCGAGGAGGTTGTTGTAGAGGTCGCGGAATTTGAGATCCGATTCTTCCAACAGGGCCAGCCGCTCCCGCACCAGCGATTCGAGATTGCCGGTATAGCGCTTGAGTTCGCGGCTGATGGTTTGCAAACTCTTTTGTGCCCGCAGCGAGCGCAGTTGGGTGTGGAATTCGTCAAAACACTGCACCGTGGTGACGATGACAAGGGTAAAGAAAAAAAAGCTGTTGTTGATCACATACATCAGTTCCGGCCGGTCAAGCGGCCGGTCATTGACGTAGACGGTGAGCGCATACACCAGATACATGGACGCGCCGAGCCGCAGGGCCTGGGCGACCGTCAGCGGCAGCACGGAAAAGGCCCCGGCAATCATCAACAGGATGCCGACGTAATAGCCCGAGGCGAAGCCTCCCAACTTGACGGTCATCAGGGAAATGACCAGGGTGCCGAGCAGCATGACGGCGAACATGATGGCCGGGGTGTGGCGTCTGATGGGGGGCAGATGGAGGATGGCCAGCAGGCCGAGCATGATCAGCACATAGCTGAGGCGATAGAACAAAAAGAGCGGAAAAAAAGAGCGGGCATGGACGTAATCGAGCAGGGCAAAGAGGGAGAAGAACACCACCCCCAACCACAGGCAGATACGGGTGCGCTGATAGAAGAGTTCCTCCATCTCCTCATGCACCGGTACGGCTTGGGTACCGGTTGTCGAGGGTTTTTTGCGCATCACTCCTTGGTCGCCATGGCAAAGAGGTTGACGCCGGCCTGTTCCACCAGGATTTCCACCCGATCGCCAAAGGGGGTCGATGCGAACAGCGCGCGCAGATCGTCACTGGTGCGGTAGATCAGCTCCCATTTGAGCAGCTTGTCGAGGAACAGGCAGTCGGGATAGAAGGTGAAGTTGCCGAGCAGCAGGGTGCCGCCTGGCTTGAGATGGCGGTGGCACTGGTTGATCAGGGCGCGGAACAGGCGTGGGTCGAGATAATCGCACAGTCCGGCCGAATAGATGATGTCCAGCGGCTCGATGTGGTGCTTGGCCCGGCCCAGGGCCCATTTGATCACGTTTTCGCTCATCAGCCGGATGGAGGCGCGGTGAGGGAAAATGTTGACATGCTGGTTGGTGTACTGCAACGCCTCGGAGTCGATGTCGACGCACAGGGCCTCGATGGTCTCGCTGTACTCGCACTCGGCGAGGAAATCAAACAGCTCCCGGTTGGGTCCGCAGGCCAGGTTCATGATTCGGGTGATGCCGCCCCGCGCGGCAATGGCGCCGCTGAGGCGCATCAGCTGTTCCTTGAGCAGGATGCGCCGACCGCGGATGGCCAGCGAGCCGGGCCGCTGGAGGCAGAAGTCGTCGATGATTTCGCCGAGCTTGCCATCCCCCTTGGGAATGTTGGCATAGATGTGCTCCATCATGAGGAAATCGCCGGCATAGCCCTTGGGCTTGAAGTAGGCGCGTTCGGCAAAGCGGCTGCGCATCAGATAGGGGAAGATCTCCTTGAACACATACCCCCACATTACCTCGTCATAGCCGCTGCCGGTCATGGTCTGCTCGAATTCGGCCAGCGAGCCATTGAGCTCGCCCATGACCGCGATGCAGCGGGCCTCGCTGTCCGGGTCGCGTTTCCCCTCGGCCTCGGTCTTTTGCAACCGGTGGGAAAGATTGAACAGCTCGGATTTGAATCCCTCCATCCGGCTGCTGATCGTGTGCCATCGGGAGGAGTGGGTCAGCGGCGGGGGCAACGGCTTGGCCTCGGTGTAGCGGCTGGCGTGGCGGGTGGAGAGCGATTCGGCATACCCGGCGATCGGCTCCCGTTCCCCGGCGATCCGGCGGAATTTGCCGCAGATTTTCTGGGTGAGGAAGACGATGAAATCGGTGAACAGCCCGGGATTGCCGGCCCGCAGGCTGTCCATGACCGCGCCGTCGAAGATGGCGACCCGGGCCTCGCCCACCGCCTGGATGTCACGAACCCGCGATTCGCCGTCGAAATAGCCGATTTCGCCGAAAAATTCCCCGGAACCGATCAGGGCCACGGTGATGCGGGTATCGGATCGGTCGGTATAGCTGACCTCCACCGAGCCGCTGGCCAGGTAATAAAAGGCGTTGGTCGTCGTGCCCGGCGACAGGATCGGCTCGCCAGCGGCAAAGTCGCGCACCGTGGCAAAAGCGAGCACGGCATCGAGCAAGGGAGGGGTTTGGACGTCCGGTGCGGCGGTCGAGGTGTGGGCAAGGTGTGTCATGACAAGGTCCTCGCAAGAGGTGGGGATGGCCGCCGGCTAAACGGGCGGAGGGAATGCTGGGCAGAATGGCTCAAAACGAGGCGATCACGCCGACGGTCACTGCATGGGCTCCGCCGTCGGTGAAGGTGCCGTCAATGCCGGAGGCGTTCGTGACCGATCGGGTGCGGGTACGATGGTACATGTACGACATCCCCAGTTCCATGGCCGGCGAATAGCGGTAGCGCAGACCGGCGCAATAGACCGTCGCGTCGGTGTCCGGCAATTCAAAGCCCAAGGTTTCGCTGGGCACGGGCGTTTCATCGTAGGCAAAGCCCAGGGTGGTGGTCCAGCGGTCATTCCATGTATAGGTCAGACCGAGCCGATAGGCGTCGGTGTCCTGCCAATTCTTGGCCACGGCACGATCAAAGACGTCGAAAGCGGTTCCGAGAAAATCCTGTCCGTACTGAAAATCCAGCTGCGCAAACGACGACCAAAAGGTCCGGTCCCATCCCAGTTCCACGGTCAACCGCTCAAAGGTGTAGGCTGTGGCCAGGCTGAACACGGCCGGCAGGGTGACGCCGATGGCCGAGGAGCCGGAATAGGGGGAAAGCGATGTTGCCTCCAGCAGGGCCCTGAGCTGGCCGTCACCCGAGAGGTTGAGATCGACCTCCGATCTGTAGGTGGCGGCAATGGTCCATTGTTCGACCGGCCGGAGGGAGAGGGCGAGATTGTAGCCCAGTTGGGTGTCGCTGCCGTCGGACGAGCGGCTGAGGGTGGTCAGGGGGGCGATTTGCGCCAGCGGCGGATTGAGCAACTCGCTTTCCACCTCGCCTTTGCCGTAGATGACGCTCAGACCGCCACCAATGCTCAGCCACGGACGCACCTGGTAGGCGACCGTCGGGTTGGCCTCGACGATCAAGAGGGAAAATTCCTCGGCGCTGGCCTGGGGAAAGGGCTGATTCCAGCGCTTGGACAGGCCATAGGGATAGGTGAGCGAAAACCCGAAGCGCAGATCGTTGTATTGCGGCGACGCGGCATGGATCAGCGGCATGAAGAACAGCTCGTCCTCCGACGACCCGTTGAATGTCGAGCTGCGGTGGTCCGAGTAGGTGATCGACGGCAGGTGCAGGGCGGTCAAGCTGGTTTCCGCTTGCCATTGATCGGCCAGCCACGCCATGTTGGCCGGATTGTAGTAGCTGGAATCCGGTCCGGGCGTATGGGCGATGTGGGCACCCGCCAACCCCACGGCGCCGAGGGATTGGTTGGTGATGCGAAAACCCGAGGCTTCGGCCGTCCCTTGCAGGGCGGCCAGCGTCAGCACCAGGCCGTGGGCAACGGCCCCGGGCCAAAGCCGACGCGGCAAGGACTTCCCGTGTGGTGTCATGGCGGATCTCCCGAGAAAACCGGTTGTTCTTCCGGATCAGTCTCCGACTCAAGGTTAATAGCAATTGAATTATAGCATTGATTTGAAAAAGTAAAATCAATTTAACCCGGATCGTGCCTCCAGGGGTGCTTCTGCGGCGTCTGGATAAGGCCGACGGGGCGAAGGCCCGCTTGTTGATCGGGCGGGGTGTCGCCAGTCAAGCTCATCATGGATGTTGTTGGCGAAAAAATTTTGTGCGGCAGGCCGTTTATGGCACACTGCGTTCATGAGCGTTTGTGCACGGGGTCCGTTGGTGGGCGATGACACGAAAAGAGCCTTTTCGGGGCCAGCGAGGCGAATCAGAACGGGATTGGTGAAAAAAACAATATGAGATCAATATGTTATTCTCCTATTTGGATTGCGCTGTCATTGCTGCCGGCGGTACAAGCGGCCGCGGCGCTTCCTGCGGCCTTCGATCTGCGCGACATCGACGGCCACAGCTTTATCGGCGGAGTGCGCGATCAAGGGAATTGCGGCAGTTGCTATGCCTTTGGCGCCGTGGCGGCGGCGGAGAGCACCTGGAACCGTGCCCATGGCTTGTATGACGAACAGGCCATCGATCTCTCCGAGGCATTCATGGTCTGGAGTCTCGGGCCTCTATACGAGGGGATGGATGGGTGCAATGGCGGCAACATCCTTGACCCCATGAACGCCGTGGTTGAATACGGTGTGCCGGTGGAAAAGGTTTTTCCCTATCCCCTGCAGGATGACCAATGGACGGTCATCGAACCTGCCATCGGCCAGCATTGGGATGCTCCACGCCACCTCCTGCTCGATTGGTATCCTATTCCCCCCAACGACATCGAGACCGTCAAACGGGTTTTGCACTCCATTGGCGCCATCCGCGCATCCGTTCTGGTCGAGGATGATTTCCAAAGGTATTCCAGTGGAATTTTTTCCAACGACTACACGGCCATTGATTATATTATCCCCTATTATTCCAGTTCCAATCATGCGGTCAGCTTGGTGGGCTGGAACGATGCCCCCGGTCCGGAGGGCATGGGAAGCTGGATCTTGCGCAACAGCTGGAATGATTATTGGGGCGAGGATGGCTACATGCGCATCAGCTACATGTCCGCGGGCGTCAATCTGAAAAATTCCTACCTGATCGCCGTCCCCTGGAGCGGTGAGAGCGTCGAGCTGGAAAACGACGGCCGATTGACGGCCCGTCCTTGGAGCGCCGGTGGCACGCTCAATGCCTATGGTGTTGATCTGTGGGGCGGCGCCGCCAGCTCGGTGACCAATCGCGGCACCATCCTGGCCGAGGCGGACGGGGGGGAGGCGCTGACCACGGCCAGGGGCGTGTACCTCTGGGGCGGTCCGGAGGGATGGGTGACCAACAGCGGCGAGATTGCCGCCGTTGCCGCCAGCGCGACCAATCAGGCTATTGCCCATGGCATCACGCTCCAAGGCGGTCTGGTGGACAATGCCGGCCGGATCAGCGCCGAGGCCGGCAGTGAAGCGAAACAGGCCCTGGCCTTTGGCGTGTGGGCCGCCAACGGCGGCAATCCTTTGACCGTGCGCAACAGCGGCACCATCACCGCCTCCACCAATGACGGTGTCCTGAACAGCGCCTACGGCATCTGGGGCGACAGCCGCGCGGGAATAACGGTCAGCAACAGCGGCATCATCGAGGCTTTTGGCCAGGAATGGGCGGTGGGCGCCTTGCTCTCCAATGGCCCCGTCCTGCTCGACAACAGTGGCACCGTCGCCGCGTCAGCCGATCCCGATACTGGAGTCGCGGTCGGCATCCTGACGACCAACCCGGGAACGATCGTCAACAGCGGCACGGTTCGCGGCCAAACCTTTTCCATCAATGCCTGGGACGATACGCAGCTGGTGCTGCGGACCGGCTCCGATCTCATCGGATCGGTGCTGTTGGAAGGACGCGCCGACCAGGTCCGACTTGCCGGGAGCGGCAGGGAAGATGAACGTTTTGCCGGAGTCGAAACCCTGATCATGGCGGGGTGGGACTGGACGCTCGCCGGTGATTCCACGTTCGGTTCCATCCGGGTCGTGGGTGGCCGGCTGGGCATCGACGGCGTGGTGCACGGGAACACCACGGTTCATGCCGGCGGCACCCTGGCAGGCAGCGGAACCGTGGTTGGTGAGGTGGTCAGTTCTGGCAGGGTGGCCCCCGGTCGCTCGATTGGACATCTGACCATCGACGGCGATTTTCGTCAAAACGCCAACGGCCTCCTGGCCATCGAAATCGGACGGGATAGCGCCGATCTGCTCACTGTCACCGGCACCGCCTCCCTGGACGGAACCCTGCGGGTCCTTCCCGACGGGTATGCTGCCGGCGGCTATTATACGTTCCTCGATGCCGGTGCCCTCGACGGCTCTTTCACCCTGGCACAAGGTGCGGCGGTTCTCGATGTCGACCTGGTGCCGCTCGGCTCCGACGGCTTGGCCCTGGAGGTCAGCCGCAACCGCTACGCCGATCTGTCGACGCCTGGCAACCACGGCATCGCCGCCAATCTGGACATGGTGCGCTCCACGGCGGCAGACGATTTCGCCGATGTCCTCGATCGCCTTGATCTGGCCATGACGAGCGACGATATGAACGCCTCGCTTGCTCAAATGACCCCGCGCATCCATGGGCTGGCCACCGTCCTTGCCCTGGATGACGGCCAGGCCGGCTTGGACAGTGTGCGCCGCCGCATGGAGCGGTTCGCCCCGACGGAGGACAGGGCGCGGGACAACGGCCGCTCGACCACCGTCTGGATGGAGGCCCCTGGTCGCCATGGTCGGTACGACGCCGACGGGAACTCTTTCGGCGCCAGGAGCCATTCATTCGGCATGTTGCTTGGCCTGGAGCGCACGACGGTCCATGGTCTGACCGTCGGCATGACGGGAGGGATCACGAAAAGCCGCTACCAATCGGACAGCGGCGGCGACGAAGGGGAAAACGCGAGCCTGCAGGGGTACCTGTACGGCTTTTGGCGCGATCCCCAGACCATGGACGGTTGGCGTTGGGGTGGGGCGATCGGCACCGGCGTGATCGATCTTGAAGGCGACCGCCATCTCTCCTTTGCCGGCCGACAGAGCCACAGCGACCATGACGCGCACTTGTTGGCGGGCACCCTTCTGGGCGGATACGACTGGAGGTTCGGCAACTGGATCCTTGGTCCGACCCTGGGGCTCAACTGGGTTGCGCTCGACGAGGAGGGCTTTGCGGAATCCGGGGCCGGCAGTGCCGATCTGATCATGCGGTCCCGGGAGAGCGATTCCCTGCAAGGAGTGGTCGGCGGGCGGATCGCCCATCCGTTCTCCTGGCAGGAACTGGTGCTTGAACCTGAAGTGCGGCTACAGTGGGTGCATGAATTCAGCCGCCAAACCGACGATCTGGAATCGCGGCTGGCTGGCGGGGGCGACTTCTTCGTGACCCCCGGCCGTGATTTGGCCGCTAACGGCCTCATCATGGGAGCCGCGCTGCGGACGCGGTTCTCGGAAACGATGTTCACCCATCTCGGTTATGCGTGCACCCTGCGCGACCAAGGCGGCGAGACTGATCATGCCCTGTCCCTGCAATTGGGTTGGAGGTTTTAACATCGGTGGGAGGCTGGGGCGGCAGGCAAGACCGGCGGCCAAGCGACGCGCTTTCGGGGGCCACCACCGGACACAGAACCGCGTCCGAGCGCATGGGGCAAAGAGCGCAACGGCTGATTTTGCTTGACGCGGCTGCGCGAAAGCCGTCATGATGGGCTGTTTTCCGACCACCAACGCCTTCTGGCAAAGCACGAACGGTTCGTCTCCCATGTATCCTGTACGATTGATCGTTATCCTTCTATTCCTGGTATCGTCCCCCCCGGTCTCCGCGCGCGCCGCAGGCGACGAGGAAGGGGCCACCCTGTACGGCCGAACCCTGCTTGAGCAGATCAACAATTACCGCCATGTCAATGGGTTGAGCACGTTGCGGTTTGATCCCCGTCTGATCCGCCTGGCCCGCACCCATAGCTTCGAGATGTTTCAGCAGAAACGGGTCAGCCATCGCAATTTCAACGAGCGGTTTGAACGCGCGGGCAGCAACCTGTGCGTGGAGAATGTCGGCTGGAATTACAGCACGCCGCTCAAGCAGTTCGATGCCTGGCGCCATTCGAGCGGCCATGACGAGAACATGCTTAAAGAAGGTCTTTCCAGGGCCGGCATCGCCGAGGTTGGCAAATACGTGACTTTTTTTGCTTGCAAATAAGGCCGGGAAAAAGCGACTGGACGAGGACAGCGGCCAATTTCTTTCCCTGGAGCGTCAACGTGCGCCATTTGCCACTATCTTTTTTGCCCTGAATTCGCTATAAACCACCCTGGCGCATCGGCGTGCGAGCCGTATGCGGTCAATCTTTCGGAGGAAACGGGTGCGATTCCCGTGCTGTCCCGCAACTGTGATTCCGCCGTCGGCGGACAAGCCAGATACTCCTCGTGAACGCGGGTCTTCGTGGAATGAGACACCGGCGCCGTGCCTGCGGCATTCCGACTGCTCCCCGACGCATCACGCTGACTGTTCAACCCTGTCGCGGCCATCAGACGATCGGCCGGCAACTTTTCTGTGGTGGCTGTATGGGGCGGATTATCCTGGTGACTGGTGGGGCCAGAAGCGGCAAGAGCAGCTTTGCCGAACAGCTGACCGGAGGGATGGGCGCGGAAATCGCCTATATTGCCACGGCCATGGCCCTCGATGCCGAAATGGAGGACCGGATCGCCAAGCACCGGCGGCAGCGCCCCGATTGCTGGCAGACCTTTGAAGCCCCGACCCACCCCGCCGGGGTGATCGGCGAGCGCGGCAACCACGTTGACGCCATTCTGCTGGATTGTCTGACGGTGATGGCCACCAACCGGATGCTCGATCAGCCCCCTTCCGTTGACTGGGAACACCCCACCGTGGCGCAGATGAACGCCATCGAGGCGAACGTGCTGGCCGAGGTCGAGGCGATCATTGCCGCCGCGACCGGTGTCCGGGCCGATCTGGTGGCGGTGACCAACGAGGTCGGTTTCGGCATCGTGCCGCTGTCACCGTTGTCCCGCTTCTTCCGTGACTGCGTCGGCCGGGTCAATCAGCGGATGGCGCGCGCCGCTGCGGAGGTCTACCTGGTGGTTTCGGGGATCCCCGTGCGGATCAAGGGGGAGGGGGCGGCATGAAATCGCTCGTGCTCATGATTCAGTTCATGACCCGCTATCCGATTCCGCTGGAGATCGAGTTCACTGCCCGCCACTTTGTCCAGGGCATGAAGTGGATGCCGCTGGTCGGCCTGCTCGCGGCCTTGCCGGGAGCTGTCGGGTTTGTCCTGGCCGATGCCTGGCTCGGCCGGGAGGTGGCGGCCATTGTCGCCGTCATCCTGCTGATCACCGTCACCGGCGGCCTGCACCTCGACGGGATCGCCGACACCGCCGACGGCCTGTTCAGCTATCGGTCCCGCGAGCGGATGCTGGAAATCATGCGCGATTCCACCCTGGGGGCCAATGGGGTGATCGCCCTGGTGCTGACGATTCTGCTCAAGTTCATCCTGCTGCACAACATTGCGGATGACGGCGCGCTGCTGGCGGTGCTGCTCACCCCGGTACTTGGGCGCATGGCCCTGACCTGGCATTCGGCGGTGGCTCCTTATGCCCGGGAGGAGCGGGGCATCGGCGATTACGTCAACCAGACCGGGCTTGCCCAGGCCGTGGCCGCCACCCTGCTGTCCCTGTGCCTGGTGAGCGTCCTGCTGGGGATGTTCGGCCTGCGGCCGGCATTGATCCCCGTGGTCACCGTGGTCCTGCATCTGCCGTCGATCGTGCTGGCGGTGCTGTTCGCCGCCTATCTCAGGCGGAGGCTGGGCGGGATCACCGGCGATACCATCGGGGCCAGCATCGAGCTGGCGGAGCTCCTCAGTTTTCTCGTCTTTCTTCTTGTGTGGAAATATATGCTATGAACACGACCAAGCTGTATCTCATTCGCCACGGCGAGACCGAACAGAATAAAACCGGCATCCTCATGGGCAGCACCGACACCCCGCTCAACGATCATGGACGGCTGCAGGCGGCCTCGTTGCGGGAGCGGATCAACGCCCTGGAGGTGGACACCATTTTTTCCAGCCCACTGTCGCGGGCGGTGGAAACCGCCACCCTGGTATTTGGCGAGCAGGTCCCGATCATCACCGATTCCAGTCTGCAGGAATTCCACTTCGGCGAATGGGAGGGTATGCACTTTTCGCAGATCGCCACCCAGTATCCGGACATCTGGCAGATGTGGCTCACCGACTGGGAACAGACCCACATTCCCGGCGGCGAGGCCTTTCCCGCCTTCAAGCAGCGGGTGATCTCCTTTGCCGCCGAGGTGGTCAACCAGCATCCGGGCCAGCGGGTGGCCATGGTGTCGCACGGCGGTTGCATCCGTTCGCTCCTGGCCCATTTTTTCTGCGAGTCGGTGTCCAAGGGCTACTGGAAGTTCAAGGTCGACAATGCCACCCTGACCGAAATCGAATTCATGGGCAATTTGCCGATCCTCATCCGCTTCAACTACCGCTGAGAGACGCCATGCACCTGCTGCAAAAGACCTTGGAGGCCATCAAACCCATCGACCGCGCGGTCATGGCCGCCGCGCAACGGGAGATCGACTATTGCCTCAAACCGCCGGGCAGCCTGGGCAAGCTCGAAGACATCGCCCGCCAGATCGCCGGCATCACCGGCAAGGTGCACAATAGCATCGGCAAGAAGGCGATTGTGGTGATGATGGCCGACAACGGCGTCTATTCCGAGGGGGTCGCCATGTACCCCCAGGACATCACCCGCATCGGCGCCGACTTCGTCACCTCTGGCCGCATGGGGGTCAATTTTCTCGCCAACTACGCAAAAGCCGACATCATTGCCGTGGATATCGGCATTCAGGTCGATGTCGACCTCCCCAAGGTGCTCAACCGGAAGATCCGTTACGGCACGGCCAATTTCCTCAAGGAGCCGGCCATGACCCGGGAGGAGGCAATCCGTGCCGTCGAGGTGGGCATCGAGGTCACCAACGCGGCCATCGATCAGGGCTACGATCTGATCGGCACCGGCGAGATCGGCATCGGCAACACCACTGCCAGCAGCGCCGTGCTCTACGCCTTCACCGGTGCGCCCATCGACCGGGTGGTGGGGCGGGGCGCGGGCCTGACCGACGAGGCCTTTGCCCGCAAGAAGGCGGTGGTCCAGGAGGCGGTGCGGCTGCATCGGCCCGACCCGGACGATGCCCTGGATGTGCTGTCCAAGGTGGGCAGCCTCGATATCGCCGGCATGGCCGGCACCTACCTGGCCTGCGCCGCCCGGCGGGTGCCGGTGCTCACCGACGGATTGATCTCCAACGTGGCGGCGCTGGTGGCCATGCGCCTTAAGCCCGAGACGGTCGAGTACATGATCCCCTCGCACATCTCCTTTGAACCGGGGGCCAAACTGCTCAAGGAGATCACCGGCCTGGAACCGATGATCGACATGGACATGCGTCTGGGCGAGGGCACCGGCTGCGCCCTGGTGTTTTCCATCGTCGAGGCGGCGCTGCGCATGATCGAGGAAATGGGCACCTTTGCCGTCATAGGAAAAACACGCGATGAAATTGGGGACCACATCATGGCTTACCGGGGAAAATTTCCTCGATAACGCCCGTCTGGTGGCCGGGCAGGTCGATTTTGTCGAACTACTGGTCTATACCTGGGACCGGGCGATGCGCGCCAAGGTTGGCGGGTGGCTCGATGGCCTGGCCGGTCTGGATCTCGAATACACGGTCCATCTGCCCACTGATACGGCGGCAAACGCCCAGGCCGCGGCCCGTTTTTTCGCCGACAGCACCTTTCCCCTGCTCAACATGACCCTGCATCCGCTGCCGGGATGGCGGCAAGTGGACTGGCCAGCCCTTGTGGCGATGGAAAACCTGATCGACCGGATCGAGTTCCACCCGCGCTTCACCTTTGATCTCACCCACAGCCTGCTGGGCAGGCCGCTGCCCGAACACTATCATCCCCACATCGTCGAACTGCATCTCTCCGGCACCGACGGCCGTATCGATCATCTGCCGCTCGACGAGGCCACCCTGCGCCGGGCGATGCCGCTGCTTTGCGAGAACATGCTGGTTTGCTGCGAAATTTTTGATCTAAACGATGCCCTGCGTGCGGTCGAGGCAATAAGGCGGACGGCCGATGCGGCCGGCAGGGGAAGCCGGTCGGCATCCAATCAGGCGGCTGGCGGGGACTGACCGGCGCATCCGGATCACAACGGCCGGCAGGAAGACAGCTGGTCGACCGCCGCGCAAGCGGGTGGACAAAGGCGGGGAGGCGCACTACAGTATGGCCATGACCGCGGCATGCGGTTTCCTTTTTTCTCCATCCCCGGCACGATCATGGCGCATATTCCCTCCACCTCCCGCTACAGCAAGGGCGAAGAAATCGCCAACAGTTTCACCCACGGCCTGGGCACGGTGCTCGCCATCGGCGGCCTGGTGGTGCTCATCGTTTTCGCGGCCCTTCACGGCAATGCCTGGCACATCGTCAGCTGTTCCATCTTCGGCGCGGCCCTGATTCTTCTCTACCTGGCCTCGACCCTGTATCACGCCATTCAGCACCCGGGCGTCAAGCCCCTCCTGCGAATACTCGATCATTCGGCCATTTTGGTGCTCATCGCCGGCACCTATACCCCGATCACCCTGATCAGTCTGCGCGGCCCATGGGGCTGGACCTTGTTTGGCCTCATCTGGGGGTTGGCGGCGGTGGGAATCGTGATCGAGGCAACGCGGCTGCGTCGCTTTCGCGGGTGGCTGATCGCGCTGTACGTGATCATGGGGTGGGCGGTGGTGGCCGCGGTCAAGCCGATGATGGACAACGTCGACCGGGGCGGATTGTGGCTGCTGCTGGCCGGCGGTTTGGCCTACACCGGCGGCATCGCCTTCTATCTCTGGCGTCGCCTACCGTACAACCATGCCATCTGGCATCTGTTTGTCCTGGCGGGCAGCGTTCTCCACTATTTCGCCATTCTGCTGTACGTGATTCCCCGGGCGTAGGGGGAAGTTCAAGCGCCAAGACGCGGGCCGGGCGCGGAGCCTGTTCGCGCGCGACCCGTTTTTCCGTCAGCTTCGTTGGCCGAACTGCTCGTAGCTCACCTGATTGAAACAGAGCGAGGAGCGGGGATGGCCGCTCTTCTTATCCACCGGATACCCGATACCGACAACGGCCAGCACCATCATGCCTTCGGGCAGGCCAAACAGCTCGCTCAGATAGGCCTGGGAGCTGATGCTGTCCTCGCGCTGGCGGAGCCGGATCTGCACCCAGCAGCTGCCCAAACCGAGATCGGTGGCCTCAAGGTGGATCAGGGTGGCGGCAATCGAGGCATCCTCCACCCACACGTCGCTCTTGGCCGGATCGGCGCAAACCACGATCGCCAGCGGCGCGCCGCCGAGAAAGGTGGCGCCGTGGGCCTTGGCCACCGATAGGCGTTCCAGCCGATCACGGTCGGTGACCACGATGAATTCCCAGGGGTTGTTGCCCTTGGAGGAGGGCGAGCGCAGGGCCGCCTCCAGGAGGAGATCGAGTTTTTCCGGTTCCACCGGCTGCTGAGTGAAGCGGCGGATGCTTCTGCGGGCGCGTAAGAGATCGATCAGCATGGGATTCCTCATTGTGTTTGTGGTTGTCAGGCCAGGGCAGTGGCGATTTCGTGCTGGATGGCCCTGATGCAGGCCTCAGGATCGGCGGCGTCGCGGATGGGCCGACCGATGACCAGGTAGTCGGCGCCATCGGCAATGGCCCGGCCCGGGGTGGCCACCCGCTGCTGGTCGTTCAGAGCGGCTCCGGCGGGGCGGATGCCGGGAGTGACCATGACAAAGTCCTGGCCCAGCTGGCCGCGCAACAGCATCGCCTCACGCGCCGAGCAGACCACCCCGTGGCAACCCAATCCGAGCACGGTCTCGGCCCGCCGCAGCACCAGGTCATCCACCGAACCCTGGAATTGCAGTTCGTTCACCTGCTCGGCGCCGAAGCTGGTGAGCACGGTCACCGCCAGGATCTGGATACCGGTGTCCGCGGCCAGAGCCGCCTCGACCACCGGGCCGTAGCCGTGCACGGTGGTGAAGGTGATGCCCCGATCGGCGAACTGACGCACCGCCAACTGCACCGTGGCCGGGATGTCGTAAAGTTTGAGATCGAGCATCACCTTGCACCCCTTGCGGACGATATGCTCGACCACCGGCCAACCGCCGGCAAAGAAGAGTTGCAGGCCGACCTTGAAGAAACGGATGGAACCGGAGAGCTGGTCCACCAGGGCCAGGGCCTCGCGTGGATCGGCCACATCGAGGGCGAAGATGATGCGTTCCTCCAGCGGAATGTCGGTGGCGTTCATGCCTGAATCATCTCCTCGCTGAGCATCCGGTCGGCAAAATCGAGCACGAACTGGCGCTGGGCCGGGGTCGCCTGGGCGATGCACGAACAGTGCATGGTGCTGGCGCTGCGGACCAGCAGTTCAAAGCGGATGGCATTCTGTTCCAGGACCACGGTGAAATAGAAGGGGCCGCATTCTGTATGTCCCTGCTGCTCGGGCCCCAGCAGATCCGACGGCACGTTGAGGAAGAACACGCCATCCAGGCCGCCCGGCTTCAGGGTCCGTTTGAGATAGCTGTCGAGGTTGTCGCGTTCGAGAAAGGAGATTTCGTCGATCATGTACTGGCGCATGGTTGTGTCCTTGGCTGCATGGAACGCAGCGTTTTCTTACAGATATTCCGCCGCCAGCGAGGCCAGATGGCTGCGCTCGGAGCGGGTCAGGGTGATATGGCCGCAGGCTTCCTGGCCCTTGAGCCGTTCCACCGTGTAGCTCAGGCCGTTGCTGCTGGCGTCCAGATACGGGTTGTCGATCTGCTCGGGGTCGCCGGTGAGCACCATCTTGGTCCCCTCGCCCGCCCGGCTGATGATGGTTTTGACCTCGTGCGGGGTCAGGTTCTGGGCCTCGTCGATGATCACGTACTGGCGCGAGATCGAGCGGCCGCGAATATAGGTCAAGGCTTCGAGTTCGATCCGGTCTTCCTTGAGCAGCCGCTTGATGCCCAGCTCGGCGGCCGCGTCCTGTTTGCCGCCGTTGGTCAGGCCCATCAGGTAGGAGAGGTTGTCGAAGATCGGCTGCATCCACAGCTGCATCTTTTCGTCCTTGGTGCCGGGCAGATAGCCGATGTCGCGGCCAAGCGGGATCACCGGCCGGGACACGAGCAGTTTTTCATAACGGCTGGATTTGAGGGTGTTGGCCATGCCGGCGGCCAAGGCCAGCAGGGTCTTGCCGGTGCCGGCCTGGCCGATCAGCGAGACCAGCGATACCTCCGGATCCATCAACAGTTCCAGGGCGGCACGTTGTTCCATGCTCCGGGGGCGGAGGTTGGAGGCACTGTCAAACACCGGATTGAGCGCCTTGAGCCGGTTCACGGCCACGGCCCGGCCGACGCCGGTGTGCTTGTCGTTGGCCGCGTCGATCAGCAGCACGAATTCGTTGGGCTGGAAGGTTTCTCCCTCCACCAGCAGTTCCTTGCTCTGATACAGCCGGTCCACCTCGGCCGCCGATACCGTGAGCCTGCGGCAGCCGGTGTACAGCTGGTCGAAATCGGCCTTTTCCTTTTCAAAATCCTGCACCTCGATGCCCAGGGCATCGGCCTTGAGGCGGGCATTGATGTCCTTGGACACGAAAATCACCCGCTTGCCCTCGCGCAGCAGCCGATAGGCGGTGGCGATGATCCGGTTGTCCGGGATGTTGAGGTCAATGCAGGTGCCGCAGTCCTCCTCCTTTTCCATGGTGATCCACACCACGCCGCCGTCGCTGGTGGGCACCCCCTTGCCCAGGCTGCCCTGGCCGCGCAGCCGGTCGAGGCTGCGGATCACGCCGCGGGCGTTGCGGCCCAGTTCGTCGTTGTTCTTCTTGAATTTATCCAGCTCCTCGATCACCGTCATCGGCAGGACCACGGTATTGTCGGCAAAGCAGGTGATGGCGTCGCTGTTGTGCAGGAGCACGTTGGTGTCGAGGACAAAATATTTGGTGGCCATGCAACTCCCGGACGTTGAAAGGATGGATGAAGGTTTATTACAGGTCAAGGCTGGTGGTGTCGCGGTTGAGCACCTCGCACCCCTGGTCGGTGACGATCACCATGTTTTCCAGGCGGATACCGCCCCAGTCGGCCAGGTAGAGGCCGGGTTCGACCGTGACCACCATGCCGGCGCGCAACTGCTTGGTGCCGCGTGGCGACAGACGGGGTTCCTCATGGACCGCGATGCCCACTCCATGGCCCAAGCCGTGGCCAAAGACCGGGTAACCGGCGTCGATCAGCACCTGGCGCGCGGCCCGGTCGACCGCCGCCCCGGTCACTCCGGGACGAATGGCGGCGATGCCGGCCAGCATGGCCTGCCGTACCGCCCGGTGGCGGTCGATGAAGGTCTGGTCCGGCTTGCCGGCGACGAAGGTGCGGGTCATGTCCGAACAGTAGCCCCGGTACACCAAGCCCATGTCGATCAGCACCAGGTCGCCCGCCCGCAGCTCGCGGTCCGTGGGCACGGCGTGCGGTCGGGCGGCGTTGGTGCCGAAGGCGACGATGGTGTCGAAGCTCGGTCCTTCCGCGCCCATCTCCCGCATGGTCAGCTCCAGGGCCAGGGCAATCTCCCGTTCGGTCATCCCCGGTTCGATGGTGTGGTAGACCGACTGGAAGACTGTCTCGTTGAGGCGGGTGGACTGGCGGAGCACGTCCAGTTCGTGCTCGTCCTTGATCATCCGCATTTGCTCGACCAGGCCTCGTTCAGGCCGCAGGGTCAGCCCCCGTTTCTTGGCCAGGGCCGAAAGGCGGAGGAAGACGGAATGGAGAAAGTAGTCGCTCTCAAAGGCCAGGGTGCGCAGATCCAGTTTGCGCGCCAACTGCTCCAGCAGCGTGAGCATTCCCTTGCGGTACATCTCCACCTTGAACAGCGGCGCCTCGGCCTCGGCCTGGAGGGTGAAGCGCGAGTCGGTCAGCAGCAGGGGGCTCCCCGCCACGGGGATGAGCAGGAAACCCGCGCTCTCCTGAATGCCGTGATCCGGGGCGGTGTAGCCGCTCAGGTAGCGGCGGTTGTCCGGCTGGGAGACCAGCAGGGCGTCGATCCCCCTGCGCCGCAGGGTGTGCCGCAGGCGGGAGAGCCGGTCGCGGCCGGCATCACCATCCATCTCAGGCTCCGGTCCAGGCCTTGAGCTGGGCCTTGAACTGCTCCAGGGCTTGCCCGTACTGTCCGTCCAGATCAGCCTCCAGCCGGCTCCACTGCTCCTTGAATTGGGGCTCCATGGTTGGGTCGATTTTCATGCCGTCGGCCTTCAGCCCCTTGCGCATCAACAGCTGCTCGATCTGCATCCGCATCTGTTCCTTGAGCTGCTCGTAGAGCTGCTGGCGGTGCTGGCCGTATTGGGAGGCGATGGTCTGCAATTCGCGGCACAAGGCGGCAATGTCGGGGGTCCCCTGGTTGAGCTCGATCAGACCCTTGACCGCCTGCTCGATTCGTTTGATACCATCCTCGTCGCGGGGCAGAAAGAGGTTGCGCAGCAGGGCGGTCAGCATGCCTTTGCGGATCGATTCCCGCTGATCCGGCTCCTGCGCGGCCAGGACATCGGTGAGCGAATCCTTGGTGCCGTTCAGGTAGTCGGCGGTCAGCTGCATGCCTTTTTTCAGGTTTTCTTCGTGGCGCATCTCGTCCGGCGTGGCCATGCCCATGCGGGCGGCCCGTTCCATGACCAGGTCCATGGTTGATCGTATTCCAGCCATTGGTGGATTCTCCTCAAAAGGGTTGGTGGTGCGTGTGGCCCACGAATATAAACACTGTCGGTGGAAACTACAAGTTATGGCCGATGGATCAGGCGGGCGGCGAAAAAACCGTCCATCCCATCAGCGGGGTTGGGTTGAAAAAAACCGGCGGCATTGACCAGCCGCCGGGCGTTTTCGGGCAGGAAAGCGGCTGCGTGTTCCAGCGCGAAACAGGGACAGCGTTCGATGAACAGCCGTACCGTTTCCCGGTTCTCCTCGGGCTCGAGCGAGCAGGTGGCGTAGACGAGCACGCCGCCGGGCTTGAGCAGGGTGGCGGCGATTTCCAGCAGATGGACCTGGGTTTGCTGGTATGGGGTCAGGTCCTCGGGTTGACGGTTCCAGCGGATGTCGGGCTGGCGGCGGATCACCCCGGTACCCGAGCAAGGGGCGTCGATGAGGATGGCGTCAAAGGGTTGGGGCCGGGTGGCGGCATACGCCCTGAGGTCGGCGCGTACCGGCAGGGCCTGGGCGTTGTGGCCGAGACGGCGCAAGTTGTCCCGCAGCAGCCGATACCGCCGGCTGTCCGGTTCCACGGCCACGATCGCCCCGTCCGACGGCAGCATCTCGGCCAGGTGCGAGGTCTTGCCGCCCAGGCCGGCGCAGCCGTCGAGGATGCGGCAGCGGGCGGGCAGGGGACCGGTCAGCAGGCTGGCCAACTGCGCCGCCTCGTCCTGCACCTGGAAATGGCCCTGTTGGTATCCCGGCAGGGCGGCCACCGCCCCGGGAAAGGTATCGATGATCAGGGCCACGGGACTGAAAAAGCCGTTGCGTGCCATGATCCCGCTCTTTTCCAATAATGCCTTGAGCAGCGGGCGGCTTGTCTGTCGACGATTGACCCGCAGGGTCAGCGGCGGCTCGATGTTGTTGCAGGCGCAGATCGCCCGCGCCGTGGCCTCTCCGAACTCGGCCCGCCAGCGGTCCACCAGCCAGATCGGATGGTTGAGGATTGGCGGCTCGGCCTGGGTCATTTGTTCGGGGGTGGGCAGTTGTGTTCGCTGCCTGGCCACCGCCCGGAGAATCCCGTTGACAAAACCGATCAGCCAGGCGGGTTGGCTGGCGGCCTTGAGGGTGTTGACCGTGGCGTTGACCGCCGCCGATTCGGGAATGCGGCTCAAAAACAGCAGTTGATAGACGCCGATGCGCAAGGTCATCAGGGTGCGCGGTTTCATCTTGCGCAGTGGATGCTTGGCAAAGGTGCGGAGGATATGGTCAAGGTACTCTTTCTGCCGCAGCACCCCATAGATCAAGGTTTTGACCAAGCCGCGATCGATGTCGGGCAACTGTTCGATGGCCGTCTGGAAAAGCGGGTCAATGGAGTTGTGGGTGGTGGCCCACAGGCAGAGCACCTCGACGGCAACGGCACGGGGGGAGGCTGGGAGGACGGTCATGATTGTCGGTGCACACAGAGAGATTGTTTCAATATCCTGAAATGTTATACGGAAAAAATCGGCGTGAAAGCCGGCCCCCTGTACTCTGCCATGGTCGGCATGAATTGCAACGAATTTCCACCCATCGCTGCCGCGAGGAACTGGACACGGCTTTGTTGTGCCCGGATGTTTTAATGCCCACGGCTCATAGGTTGTCTTTCCTCCTTGACAGCCAAAAGCCGGGTAAGGTAAATAGGACGACGCATTGATGCCGGAGTGGTGAAACTGGTAGACGCACTGGACTCAAAATCCAGCGGGGGCGACCCCGTGTCGGTTCGATTCCGACCTCCGGTACCAAGATATGATAGCGCAATTCCAAGACTTTCTAGGGGTTGCGCTTTTTTATTTTACTCTCTCAGCGGGCTCGGATTTCCCTCTGAGCACCATCTACTTCATGCATTCCCTCTACAGAACCTCTACAGTAGATGGAGCATGATATGCCTAAAATCACATCAAAGATTGTCAACTCAGCCCGTCCTTCCTCTTCAGCTTATTTCATAAGGGACTCTGACATAAAAGGCCTTGCTCTCAGAGTCTTCCCCTCTGGTACGGTCAAGTACATTGCAGAGGTATGGCATGATGGAAAGTCCCATAGAAAGACCTTGGGTGCTCATCCCGTGCTAGAGCTTCACGATGCAAGGAAGAAAGCCTTGTCTTTCATCAGAGATATTCAATCTGGCAAAAGCAAGGAGTTGCGAAAGGCTTCTGTGACCTTGCAAAACCTTTTTGAGAGTTACACCAAAGGTGATAGGCTCAAGCCAAGCACACTGAAGAACTATAGAGAGGTGGTATTCTTCTATCTTCAGGACTGGCTTGACAAGCCTGTATCCTCTATCACCAAGGATATGATAGAGAAACGCTTCTGTCTCATCCGTGACAAAGGGATTCAAGGAGGAAAACCGACTTACTCTCAGGCAACTAAGGTTATGAGGATTCTCTCAGCCCTTATGAATTATGCTATGGCTGATGAACTCATTGAGAGTAATCCTGTGAACGTCCTCAAGCTCAAGAGGATTGATAGAAGTATCGTCAAGAGAGAGGGCTACCTTACGGCTGAAGAGGTAAGAGAGCTCTTACACCTTACAAAGGATGACACTCACCCAATGGTACTTGCTGTTAACTTGATGCTTTATACGGGATTAAGGAAAAACGAAACTCTAAGTCTCAAATGGGAGGACATAGAAACGGTCAATGGTATTCGGTGCATCGTCATTAAGGATACGAAGAATCATAGACCTCATTATGTTCCTGTGACTTCGACTATCCAGGAGATTCTAGGGAGGGCTAGCAATCCTTCTGAGTATATTTTCCAGTCTCCCCACAGGCCCAATCATCATATAACTGATGAAAGGCCAACCATGAACCGTTTATCCAAAGCTCTAGGTGTTACCTTTCGATGCCATGATCTACGCAGGACATTTGCAACTAGAGCTTCTGAAGTTGGTATCGACTATCTTATGGTGAAAAGGTTACTAAACCACAAGAGCAACGATATTACCTCTCAGTACATTCAATGGCAATCAAGAGAAAACCTGACAGCAATGATGAAATCTTTGGCAAAAATTGGATATTAATCAAGACTAGAAACAAGAAAGGTATACCAATTTGACCATAAGCACTTAAACGAGACAGATAATTAATTTATATTATTATGATTTTCATAGATAACATCACAGATATATTCACTTCAATAGGTTTCATGGTATGCATTTATTTTCTTGGACAATGGTTTTACCATTACAAAACAGTACAAATTCATCGTAAACAAATTATGGATATATATAATAATGCTATCGATGCAGGAGCTCATCCAGAACACGCAAGATATATATTATACGGAAGAAATGTCACACAATCCGCAGAAATCTTTCACGAACTAATGAGATTGCTAGATATTGATACTGACCTATCAAATGTTTTAAAAAAATACGAATACACTTATTGGGATGGTGATGAAAATAAAATACCAGCATTAAAGCCAAGACACAGCAATGAACTTAATGATATGCTTCTTGAGTTAAAAACTTTAGTTAAAAAATAAATACAAGAGAGTCAATAAAAGACAGATACATGCAACGTCTGGCTTAAAATATACGCTCCGAAAGCTCATTATCTGTTTATTCTCAAGCCATTACTTCTTTTTTACTATTTTAAAAAGAAGGAACGCACCAGCATCCTTAGAGCGCACTGCAAGGTTCTGTCTCTCATGTGAGACTCTAGTACTCTCTATCCCCAGCATAGCTGGGGTAAAAGAAATAATAGAATAAATAGCTAAAGACTCTGCATCGCCCCGCCTTTCGGCGGATTTGCTAGCACTTTCTAGAGCTCTATCTTTCTAAGGATTTGTAAAAATAATGCTGTTATTTCAATTAGTTAAACAGCACAACTCGACAAGCGATTTCGGATTCCTGATTTCCGGAATCTTCCCTCGTGTCTTTCTGTTCAGGATGTACAGTCCATCACAGAAGCTTTTCAACTCTCTCATCAGCAAAAGAGGGCAATGCTAGACACGGCATGCCCTTCTCTACTGACGCTCAGACGATCAACAAAGAGAGCTCAAAACTGTTAGAGCGTATCAGAATCAAGCCAGTCAACAAGAAGCTTTTTCATTCTAGGGTTCGGTATCATAACCCTGATTGGCTTACCCTTCCTGATTGCTGATCTCCAAATAAATTGCAGGATAGCAGAAAGAGCGTACCCGGACTGATCGAACTTGATACCGTTATGGTCAAAATACCTATGAAACGCGGGGTGCTTGTAGAGATTAACAAGATACACCACAACATCTCTATCCGCATAATCATTAGTGCCTTTGCAGTTCCATGAAAGATACTGGTTAAGATAGCCACGGATACCCATCTCACTGCTTTTGCTATAATCCTTAAAACAAGCCCAGATAATATTATCGCTCTCTACGCTATACGTCTTTTTTAGACAATCACCTATTGCTTTCCGTAGCTTACTCTTAACCTTTTTGCTCGTTTTTTCATACCAGCTTATATTAAGTGAGCTTGTTGAAGAAAGTTCACTCATTACACTCTTCGGTGCATCGATAAAACTAATCAACTGCTTAGCCATACCCTTAATACATTTTTGTCTATCAATTTGAGGACATTCAACATTATATGCAATATTGTTAATCCTAAAAAATAAACACAAATCTGAGCTTTCAAATCTATATGTAAGGATTGTATAACTCTTTGCTACGCCGAAGAACTGTTTAGGGATAGTCCAAACATATAATGGGATACTTTTTTCACAAAGATCACCATAGCTGTAAAGAGTTCCAGATTTGCAATGATTTCTAATGATCTCGTATTTCTTATTACCAGTATATTTTCCATCATGATCATCTGATTTCTCGAAATCCCAAGAAACCTTCCTCGTTTCTTCGTCAACGGATATGTAATCAAGTTCAAGCAGTTCCCTTCGCTCTCCTGGATTCATCGGTATAGAAAGTGGAGTAATTGAACTTACCTCCTCATCCATAACAACATGGTATCCTCCATCCCTAACCAATAGAGCTATATCATCATCCCACATCTCAAACATCCGATGTGTTGTCAATATGTTGTATCCAGATTCAAGAAGCATTTTAAAGTCATCTTTCTTGGTATTCGCCTCATTATTGGCTCGATCACAATATTGATTATCCCTCTTATCTGAATCACCCAATGGCTCTTGAAAACTCATTCCTGGACAGGATACCATATACCTCTCTATCTCTTTAAGATACGGTAAGATAACAAGATAAGGTTCATTATGCTGAGTGCCAGCATCAACCAACTCATTGAACTTCTCTATAATCCATGAGCTTTTCCCTGTACCCATAATTGCATCTTGCACCGTAATAGGTGCAATCAAAGGTACATTTCGCAACATCCTGCTGTTAATTTCTGAAACGCCACAATCAAACATGCATCAACTCCTTTTAGGCTGTCGTCCCGATGGACATTGGTTTGTAGACGAAGATTACTCTTCTGTTCTATACGGCAACCTATTCGGATCAATGCTTTAACAAATCGAATTTATTTAATATTTAACGCGAGGCAACAGGTAACCATGTCGGTACCGAGAAGGATCAGTTGAAAACTACCTTGGAAAATTTAGGAGGGGAGGGATAGCCCTAAAAGGGTGCTGGGGGAAATAGTTAGCATTCACTCGCACAAAACCTCTCGCACAAATACGCTCCAAATTTTTCTGAAAGGTATGCATCCTGAAGAGAGTCAAGAAGCACTAGGATTTACCAGAAAAGACCTTGGCTTTCTCAGCCAACCGGATTACGCTTTAGAGAGGTTAGCTTGATGGAGAATGAGATTGACGATTCATCTTCAGCACATCTTCACCAGGAGGAGCAAGCAGCACAGCTAACCTACTAACATATTGGAATGCATAAGAAAGTGGATGAAGGCAGGGTAAAATCGAGTTGGACTCAAAATCCAGCGGGGGCGACCCCGTGTCGGTTCGATTCCGACCTCCGGTACCAGAAAATTCAAGGGCTTACAGAGATCGACTCTGTAAGCCCTTTTTTATTTGCTTGCATAACCTTCACATGCACATGGAGGCATTTTCCCCTCCCGTCTCAATATCCCACATGTAAGTGTAGCTGGCGCCAACCTTTCCTTGCAACCGCTTCAAGGCATAGCAGGATGCATCCGGGGTACCTTGATTAACGAATAATTTGGTATTCTGTCCCCAAAATTCTGTCCAAAATTCTGTCCCCAAAATTTCCAAATCTATTGAATAAAACGCTTTAAGCGGTTCACAATCTTTTCAAGCCACCGGCTTTGCTGGTAGTGACCGACTGCATTTGACTCAGGGCTACATTCTAAGCCTTGAGGCGATCTTTGTTGTCTTCAATAGTCATGACAATCCAAGCACCTGCTTGGCGGTACTCAGTCCGTCATGTATGGCGCTCACTTTGGATATTCTTTCCAGGAGCGCATCCGGCAATGAAGACGAGGAACATTGCAAGGCAAATCAGTTTAGGCGGCATGGGATGTATTCTCAAAGATTTTTCCGGCACCGTGAAGAGAAAAAAAGGACCCTTTTTCTTGAACAGTTGCCGTTTTGGGACCTGTTTTCTTCTCCGTTTGATTATTCTGGTCATGTTCAAGCTTTCGTTTTTTTTCAAGCTCTTCCATTTCCTTTTCTATTTTTTCTTGCCTCTCCTTGTTCTTCTGCGTTTCCTCAGGTGTTAGCGGTGTGCGCTCAGGCGGAGATTTAGAGATATCAACCCGCGGCGCTGCGGTGCATGCGGTGTGTCCCAGCACAAATGAAACGGTTGTAAACATGGCGAGCAAGCAGCACAGGATCTTGACATTCATTTCCCTTCCATCTCCTCTCATTGCGTCCCCAACACCTCGCTGGTCGCGATTCGATTCATGTTGAATGATACCAGTTTGGCATCATTTCAAAGTATTATATCTGTCGATTGAAAAAAGAAAACCGGGAAGTGCTGGCGGCACTCCCCGGTTTCAATACATGCCGCCAAGAACTCATCAGCGAAATTGATGAACCCCGATCCCTTCATGCCGCATGAAATCACGACTTGAAGAAATATCGAGAGGCGCGTAATTCAGTTGACCGGGTCGATTTTTTATATTTTTTTCAAAGACGGCACGAACGTGCAGCCGAGGAGCAAGGTATATTGAAAAAGTTGACTGGCGAAAAAAAAGAAACCAGATTCAATTGATCGGATTCTCGTTCTTGAGGTGCATCATGAGAATATTGCGCTGACCTGGCCATGGAGAAACTCATGGCCAATATCGAAGTTCCTGCTCCTTTCAAGGCGCTCCTTTCAGGGTGGTCTTTGATTGTGGTCGTTCTCTCGGTTGCTGGGTACTCGTTTCGTTGGAATTACTACTATAATTTCGGATTACAGAGTCTTGTCCTTTCCGCGCCTCTTGAGAGCCTGCCCGTATACGCGATCGAGATTGCCCGAAATCCCAGGTTTTTCATCGATCTCCTGCAACTAGGATTGGTGTATCTTCTCCCCTGTCAGCTCACCTTGCTTGCGCTGCGCAGGGCAGCCGATGTCGAGAATGAGAAAATCCGCACGGCAACGCGTTTTGTCGTGCACGCGCTTGCCCTCGATAAACCGCTCCTGGTCGATGCCCTGCTTGCTCTTCTCCTTTTGATCGTTGCTTTTCAGGCCGGCGGTGAAGCCGGGTACCGGGCCTACCTGACCAACGCGGCAGAGGGGACGTCCCGGCTTCCAAAGGTGACCGTCATTTCCCGCATTGACTCCAAGCTGCCGTTTATTGGCTGTAATACCAGCACGTTCAAAAAAAGTGATCCGTCCATGACTCCCCGGTTTGTAGGAGAGCCAAGCGTGATCGATTCGCTGATGGCCGGCAAGGCGTGTACTTCCGAGCAATGGAGTTGGCGATTGTTACTCCGTGACGAAAAGTTCGTTTATTTGTTTGCCACAGTCAAAGATCCAAAGGAGCGGCCAGAAACCCTTGTCCTCCCCAATAGCGAGGACATAACCCTTGTCTTTCGATAGGAGGAGGTATGAGGCGCGTGTTTTTTCTATTGGTTGTTGCCGTACTGATAGGCGGAGGCGGGGTAACATGTGCACGCGGCGCGGGCCTTGGTGACAAGGCTGAATCGCCGGTCCCATGCATCGATACGACGGACGATTTGACCATCTGGATCCAGGTGGCTGGAAACGAGACGATGCCACCGCAAAGGGTATACGGCAAATTCACATCATGGGACCCGCAGACGACAACGATCGGTTTCCAATCGGCGCTGTCGCAAACGATTGAACAGATCCCCCTCAAGTCCATTCGCCTTGAGCCAAGCAGGCCGCATCTCGCGGCTCAGGTAGCCCTACCGACCTTGGTGTCGCGCGGTATTGTTTCTCGAACCTACCCGGCGTCCGAACTGAGCGTTGTCGACGGCGTTCTCAAGTTTCCTGAGTGCCGTTTCATGTCCGGCGATCACCGGCTCGTTTTTGCAGGCGCCCTCACCGTTGCTGGTGGGGAAATACATCTTCAAGGCGAGGTGTTCGAGGCCGTACCTCCACGCGGTGGTGACGGGAGGAGCACTGGCCCCAAGGGAGGGTGAGGCGTTGAGCTTGCCCTAAGCAAGGGGCGGACCGCCTTTTTGCATTCGAGTAAGCGTTCCTCTGGCTAGGGTGACCGAAGGCGGTTGACTGTCGAAGATGCGGCGGTCAGCACAACCAGGGGCTCAGACGCACGTTGCCCCGGCAGACGGGCAGTGGTTGGAGTCCTTCTACACGGGTGCGTCGTCCAGGGCACCCTGGGCGCATCCAAGGAAACCTATTCTATGCACAGGCATTCACGGCGAATCGCCATGTCAGGACTGCATATTCTTCCCGTGCTGTTCCTGCTGTCCTCGTGTTTCGTCCAGGGCGGCATGACCCAGGCCGCAGATCGCCAACAAGCCCCAATCCGGACCATCAAGGTGGTGATGGACAACAATTACCCACCTTATAGCTTTCTTGGCGGCGAGGGCGTTCTCCAGGGAATCGTTGTCGACCAATGGCGGCTTTGGCAGCGGAAAACCGGGATACGGGCCGAACTGACCGGCCTGGAGTGGGCCGAGGCGCAGCGGCGGATGGCAGCGGGCGAATTCGATGTGATCGACACCATCTTCCGCAATGAAAAACGCGAAAAACTCTACGATTTCACCCGGCCCTACGCGGACATTGCGGTGCCGCTGTTTTTCCATGCCGATATTTCGGGCATCAGCGGGCCGGAGGATGCGGTGGGGTTCATGGTGGCCGCCAAGGCCGGGGGCAATGTCCTCGATGTGCTCCGGCGCCACGGCATCACCGATATCGTCGAATACCCCAGCTACGAAAAAATCGTTGAGGCCGCCCGGGACGGCCGGGTCAAGGTGTTCACCGTCGACCGGCCTCCGGCCTTGTATTATCTGCATAAAATGGGAATTCTCCACCGTTTTCGCGAGACGCCACCACTGTATAACGGGGAATTTCACCGGGCGGTGAAAAAGGGGAACCTCTCGCTCTTGGCCGAAGTACAAAAGGGATTTGACCTGATCTCCGAGCAGGAACAGCGACAGATCGACCGGAAGTGGCGCGGTTTGCCGCTGCTCGGTCCTGAGTGGACCAGGACCCTCCTCCTCGGTGCGGCCCTGGTTTGTCTGCTGGTCCTGTGTTTGTTTTTCTGGAATTACGGCCTGCGCAAGGCCGTGGCACGGCGCACCCGTGAACTGAAGATCAGCGAGGAAGGATTGCGGCAGAGCGAATCCCGGATGCGCGCCGTGACCAACGCCGCCATGGATGCCATTGTCATGGTCGATCATCGGGGGATGATCAGCTATTGGAATCCCGCCGCCGAATCGATCTTCGGCTATGCAAGCGAGGAGGTGCTGCATCGTGACCTGCATCAACTCATCGCCGATCAACGGGACCGTGCCGCCCATCGCGAGAACCTGGTCCATTTCAGTCGGACCGGGCAGGGCAATGCCGTGGGGCGGATGCTTGAGCTGAGAGCCCGACACAAGAACGGCCATGAAATCGTCATCGAGCTGTCGCTTTCCGCCATTCGCGTGAAAGACGAGTGGCATGCGGTCGGCATCGCCCGGGACATCACCGAGCGCAAGCAGTTGGAGAACGAGCGGAAAAAATTGCAGGAACAGTTGGTGCAGTCGCAAAAGATGGAGGCCATCGGCACCCTGGCCGGAGGCGTGGCCCATGATTTCAACAACATGCTGGGGGTGATTCTCGGTTACACCGAAATGGCCCTGGCCAGGACGGCGACCGCCGATCCGCTGCGCGATTGTCTCCAACGGGTGTACGACGCGGCAAGGCGCTCGGCCGACATTACCCGTCAGCTGTTGGCCTTTGCCCGCAAACAGACCGTCATGCCCAAGGTCCTAGACCTGAACAAGACGGTGGAGGGGCTGCTCGGCATGTTGGAACGGCTCATCGGCGAGGATGTCGAGCTGCTCTGGCAGCCGGGCGCGGCGGTGTGGCCGGTGCTGATGGATTCCTCGCAGATCGATCAAATCTTGGTCAATCTCTGTATCAATGCCCGGGACGCCATGGCTGGAGGCGGACGGATCATCATCCGGACCGGCAACGTTGTTCGCGACGAGGGGGACGGCTCGCGGCAGGCGGGGCTTGTCCCCGGCGAATACGTGCTGCTGTCGGTCAGCGACAACGGTTGCGGCATGGACCAGGAAACGCTGTCCCATCTGTTCGAGCCGTTTTTCACCACCAAGGCGATGGGACGGGGCACCGGGCTAGGGCTCGCCACCTTGTATGGCATTGTCAAACAGAACAAGGGAATGGTCGCTGTGTCCAGCGAACCGGGCCAGGGGACGACCTTCACCATGCACTTCCCCCGGTACCGATCCGGGCATGAGGAGGGCGAGCGGGCGGAAGAGGAGAGGGCCATGGCCACGGCGCACGGCAGCGAAACCATTCTCCTGGTGGAAGACGAGCCGTCGGTCCTGCAGTTGACCAAGGAGATGCTCGCGCTCCTCGGCTATACGGTCTTGCCTGCCGCCACCCCGGCGGAAGCCATCTACCTGGCACGGGAACATGAAGGGACGATCCACCTGTTGCTGAGCGATGTGATCATGCCGGAGATGAACGGCCGCGACCTGGCCACCCATTTGTCAGCGTTTCATCCCCGGATGGTATGGTTGTTCATGTCTGGTTATCCCGCCGATGTCATCGCCCATCGTGGCGTGCTCGACACGCATGTCCACTTCATCCAAAAACCGTTTACTGCCGGAATGTTGGCCGCCAAGGTGCGCGCGGTCTTGGACGGCGCTGATTCCGCGGCGAACCTCGGCAAGACCTGAACATGCCTGACCGATCCCGCATCCTCTCCGGCAAGCGCTTCTGCCTGGGTTTTGCGGCGGCACAGTGAAAGAGGAGAGGAGGCGGCGTTCAAGTCGTTGGCCGAGGATCAATGCGAACCCCTTTTGCGGAGGAGGGTGCATGACAGAGAAAAAGAGCTGGGACAACATTCCGTCCCTGGAAGGTTTGTCGGTGGATTGGGACTACCAGTCAGAGCATGCCGCCGATCAGCGGCACTCCGTGCGCATGGACGGCAAGGCGGTGTGCGGCCTGTTCGAGCTCAAGGAGATCGGGGTGAAAATTGCCACCGCCAGGGAAGCGTATGTCGGCCAGCTGCTCGATCTCGGCACGGGCGGGGTGTCGGTGCGTATGTCGACGCCGCTGGATCCTGGGGTGCCAGTCAAGTTCGGCTTTTTCCTCGGGACGATGAAGATCCTCGCCAAGGGCGTGGTCAAGCACTGTCAAAACCAGGGCGAACAGTTTCGGGTCGGGATCGAGTTTGTCGACCTCGACCCGCAGGTGGCGGGCTATGTCGCCGAACTGCACGCCTCCAAGGTGTTTGGCCACCGTATCTGACCCCCCGCTCAGTGGCCGGGAGAGGAGGTTTCCGGAAGAGCCACCTTGCCCGTCGAGCCCTCGGGCGGATCGCACTCGAAATCTCCCAAGGGCCGTTTGAAGGTATAGGTGGCCGGTGCGGCAACCAAGCTGTCCCATGCCTGGTCGGTATTGCCGCCCAGGGCGGAAAAGGGCGAGGAGACCAGAAAGACGGCGAATCCGGCCACCGTGGCCGCGATGCCCACTGGCCGGGCCAGGGCGATATCCGCGGTCATCAGGTCCGGATCGGTCCGCGCCTTGTCGGAACAGTCCATGGCCAGCGCCGGTGCCGCCGTGCAGGCAAGCGCGACAGCGGTGAGGCACGTCCAGATCACTTTTTTCCCCTGATTGTTGCCCATAGCCTTTCCTCCGGTGAAGGGAACCGTCGTTGTCGTTGAACGCCTGGCTCAACAAAAGTGTAATGAAAACATGTGCAAATCCGCCCGTTGCCGCAATGGGCGCAGAGCAGGGCGGCGGGTGTCCCCGCATGAACGGTTGATTTTCTCACCCGGCTACCGCGATTGTTCGATCGCCATGGCGACAACGGCACGCTCCTCAATCTTACTCTTTATCCCGCTGGACGTTTGACCGCGTTATCGCCGGCGACCTCCGCCTCCACCCCTGCGGTCAAAGGATCGCGGGGCCGGGGTACTGCGAACCTGACTGGCCCGAGCACTCTGGGCATTGCCCCATTGCCGCGCACTGGCCTGCCGCTCCAGGGTGCGGGAATCAATACCGGCCTGCGGCGTCGGCCGTGACCAGCCGCCACTGCCGCCGCGTTGGCTCCAGTTGCCGTTGCTGTCCTTCTTGTAGACGTGGCCGTTGCGGCCGGCATAGACATTGCCTTCCGGGCCCTTGACCACGGCGCCCTGGCCGCGCCGGGTATCCCAGGCCACGGCGCCGGTGCCCTCGCTGGTCTTGACCCCGGCCGCCTGGCCACGGACGGTGGAACGGGAACCGCCCTTAACCGATTTATCGCCCTTTTCCGCATAGAAGCGGCTGGCCGAGCCGCGCGGGGTGCTGACCGTGCCGCGTTCCGCATAGCCACCGGTATTCGGGTTATAGGCCTGACGGTACGATGCGCTGCCGCCGGGCCCATAGACATAGCCGCCCCGGGTGTAGGTGCCGGTGTTGGCGTTGTAGGTGGCTCCCCGGCCGGCCCCGCCATAGGGACCATAGGCCCGGGTCGCGGCATACGAGCCGCCCGGTCCATAGGCGCCGTAATGGGAGACATAGCCGCCATAGCCATGGTTGTACACTGCGGCGCGGCCATAGGAATAGTAGGGGGCGGGATAATAGTGGTGGTGATCCCAATCCTCCCAGTTGTCGATCAGGGCCGCGGTCAACAAGCCCATGCCGAACATCACCACCCCTGTGGTGGCGACATATTCGCCGCTGTAGCCGGAGGTTTGATTGTAGACCACGGTGGAGGGGGTGGACTCCTGCACGGTCACATAGGTCACGTTGTGGGCCGGATGAGTAGCGGGAATGGTGTAGATGGCCGGTGGCACCGAGGTGCAGTAGACCCAGGGGCCATTGGGCGACGAGCTGGTCAGCCAGGTGCCGTTGCTGCACCAGTAATAGGCGTTGTCCACCAGAAAGATCTGGCTGGGCGTGTTGACCGCGGACTGGACACTGGTCCCCTGAATGGGAGCAAACTTCGGTTCGCCGCTGTATTGGGCCGTCGTCTGCACTGGGCCGGCCGCCACCTTGGTGCTGGTCGGCACCGAGGCCAACAGGATGGCATCCTTGGCCTCGCGGGTTCCGGGCACCGAGGCCTTGACAAAGGCCGCGTCGCTGTCCGTCGGAATATGGGCGAAATCAACGGGCAGATCCAGGCTGGCCGGGGTCCAGGGCCCATCCAAGGACTTGGCGCGAAACCAACGGCCAGCCACCAGGAAATAGAACTGCGCTTCGCGACTGTGGAGGAAAAGCGGGCTGCCGGTGTTGGCCACCTGCAGCAACGCGGTGCCGGGGACAGGGGTGTAGCGCGGCTCTCCTTCGATCAGGATCAGCTCGGCCGGTTCGGTGGCGGCAAAGACCACAGGGACCTCGCTCCCGGTCTTGCCGGGAATGTTGGTGCGCACCTCGGCCCAATTCTCCGTATCCGGCAGGGTGGACATGACCTGTGGCAACGTTTTGACCGCGGTCCACGGGCCGGCCAAGGGGTCCTTGGCGGTCAGCCATTGGTTGCCATCGAGGAGGAAATACTGCTGGCTTGCGGTATCAAAAAAGATATCCCAGTTGGCATTGACCGCGAACATCAGGTCGGTGCGATTGGCGTCCACCGGCTTGAAGGCGGGCTTGCCCATGAACATGACCAGAATGGCCGGCGTGCTGCTGTGGAAGATCCTGGGCGGCTGAATGTTGACCTCGACCGGCTTTTGCCGCATGTGCTGTTCCGGCTCCAGGTAGGCCAGCACCCGGTCCAGGGAGACCACGGTCACCTCTTTTCGCGGCAGCAACGTATTGACCACCGCGCTCAGGCGGGCGGCCTCGGTCTCGGGGATGTTGGCAAAACGGAGTTCGCGCCGCACCGGCCGGGCCACCACCTCGCGGGTGGAGTGGTCGACGGTGGTGTTGGCCTCCACCTCGGCCACGCCGAACCGCTCCTTGGCCTCGGCACCCTCCTTGACGCTGATGGCGCAACGGAACTGGAGCGTGGCGTAGTTGTTCCAGGAATCGACCTGGGGCTGGTAGACGGTGAGCCGCTTGTCGTCGCGCTCGATGATCCGGGGCCAGCCGGAATCGCCAGCGGCGGTCTGGGGTTGCGCCCCGCAGGGGAACGGCGCGAGCATGAGCAGCAGGAGGAGCGAACACAGGACAACAGGGTATCTCATGGCCATTTCTCCAATAAAAGGATGAAGAAGACAACCTCCCTTCGCCGAAGGGTGGTCATTGCAGGACAACTACACGGTCATGGCTGTGCCGGATTCAACATTCGCGGGACAAAGGGAGGGGAACGAGAGGAACACAGCCAGAACGACGATGCACGGTTGCATGACATCTCCTTCCAGGCTTAGCCTGATGCAGAGCGATTTTTCACAGCGGCGGGGGCGGCAAACGGTCTGTCCAGTCCCTCCTGCCGCACGTGCACAATCTTTCAACTAGCGAGCTGCTCGTCAGAATGAATCAATAAAATCAATACAATTCCCTGGTTGCCACGACAAGAGAAATAATGAGGCGGGAAAATATTTTCCGTTCCCGAGGGGCGAGGTTTCCCGCATACGGCAAACCGGCAGCCGGGCTGCCGCCACACCGATCAGGTTTCGCTGACCGGAGGCTGCGTTGGCTCGGAGAGGCGGCGCTTGATGGCCTCCAGTTCCTCCAGATGTTCGAAGAACAGGTCGACAATCTGCGGATCGAACATGCCGCCGCGTTCCCGTTGGATGAACTGGAGCACCTTTTCCTGGGGCCATGGCTGTTTGTAAACCCGGCCCAGGGATAGGGCGTCAAAAACATCGGCCACGGCGCAAATCCGTGCCAGCAGATTGATTTCCTCCCCCCGCAACCCGGCCGGATAGCCGGTACCGTCCCACCGCTCATGGTGCTGGAGGGCGATGGTGCGGGCGCTGGCCATGAGCTTGCGGTCCGAGGTGTTGAGGATGCGTTGGCCAATGACCGTATGGTGCTTGATCTGCTCGAATTCCTCGGTGGTCAGCCTGGCCGGCTTGTTGAGAATGGCATCCGGAATGCCGATCTTGCCAATATCGTGCATGGGCGCGGCGGCTTCGAGCAGGGCGATCTCCTCCTCGGTCAGGCCGTATGCGCGGCCCAGCAGGGCGGCATAGGCGGCCACCCGGCGGACATGGTTGGCGGTATCGCCCGAGCGGGATTCGATCACCTCGCCCAGGGTGGAGAGAAGCTCGAGCTGGGTTTCGATCATTTCCCGATTCAGAGTCAGGATCTCGGCGTTGCCGCGGTTGATGGTCCGCTGCCTGAACACATTCTGGATCAGGAGGACGATGATCAGGCCGAGAACGGCGATGATCGCCAGGGCCATGAGGATGGCCGAACGATGGAGTTCGAAATAGGATTGGGGCCGGTCGAGGAGCGCGGCATCCGCCGGCAGGCGGGACAGGGGGATGGCGAACCGTTGCAGCGCGGGATAGTTGTAGGTGTGTCGGTTCACTTCGGTGAGCTGGTCGTAGAGGGCAGGGGGATGGCCGCCGGCCAGACGTTCCAGCAGGGTCTGCGCCGCTTTGTGGCCGTGGCCGAAGGCGCTGGTGACGCAGCCGCCGACCGCTCCGGAACGCAGCTGGAAATCCCAGGCCACATAAACCGGTACCGGCGAACTGGCGGCCAGGGCCCGCGGCATCTCCTCGGCGGTGAACACCCGGCCGGCGGCATCCTGGAAATAGACCAGCAGGTAGAAAAGTTCCCCCGGAGTCCGTTTCTCCGCAAACGCCAGCAAATCCCTGCCGGTCATCGGCGGCAGGATCTCCACCGCCACCCGATCGCGCAACGGCCGCACCTGTTCGGCAAAGGCCTGGCGGATCACCTGGCCGGTGAGTGTATGGTCCACCGCGACGAAAATTTTCCGGGTGCCCGGATTCTGTTGCAGGGCGGCGTCGAGCGTTTCCCGGTGCGCCACCCGTTCGATGATGATGTGCATGTCGCTGGCGTTGACGGGAACCGATCGGGGATCGTTGATGCCGCAGGCAACGATGGGGACGTGGGGAAAGAGATCCTGCCGGTGGCGGGCCACCAGGTCCAGGGCGTGGTCATCGGTGAGGATGACCCCGTCGAACTGAGTGCCGCTATATTTCTCCCGGTAGAGGGCGAGCAAGCGTTCGATATAGGCGGGCGAATCGTGATGTTTGGCATCCATGTATTCCACCCGGTAGCGGGCCTGGATTTCCGGTGCTTGCAGGACCGACAGGATGCCGGTATGCAGATCCCTGGTCCAGGAAAAATCCGGGGCATAGGAATGGAGCACCAGTACCCGTGGCCGGAGAGATGTGGCGTCGGCCGCCACCGAGGCCGGCAGCAGGGCGAGCAACATCGGCAGCACTGTGGCGAGGAGGCGAGACCATCGAAGGGAAAAAGGTGGGCTCATCGTTGGCGATTCCCGGCCTGGAGTTGGCCTGCCAGTTCCGCCGTCGGCAGGATTACGGCAAGAGGCTGGAAACGGTTGCGCCGATCATCGGCATGCATGAAATATAAATATTGTACCCATGTTGCTCCATAGTGAACAAGAGCAATTCTCATCGTTCATCCTGCTGATCCGTTGATTTGGGTGGCCTTGAGGAAAGAGCACTCGAGCCCGGTCACGGCGTTGTCTGAGGCTGTGCGCGGACGGATAGCCATCAAGAGGAACAGGCCATGATGCCGATAGATGTTCTGCTCAACCGTATACAGTGGGACCGGGACTTCGGCTGGGCCGAGTTTTCTATCGGTTATGAAGACCGCGTGGCGGCGGCGATCCTTGTCGTCCCCCTGCACCAGGTGGTGCGCATACCGGGAGACCGTTTTTCGGTGCGGATCGTCGATGGGGAGGGCGTGTGGCATCGGGTGCCGCTGCACCGGATCAAGCAGGTGTACCGCAACGGCGAGCTGATCTGGCAACGGCCCCGGTGCCGGCTTTTCCCCGGAGCGTGACCAGGGGCACGCGTAACACGCCACCGTTTCCCTCCGGGAAAAAGGAGGGCGGGGTTAGGCCGGCAGCAGCTCGCGCCAGTCGGCAAGCAGGTAGAAGGGGAAATGGGGCCAGGTGTGGACCGTGCCGCAGCCCTTGCCCCAGGCGCGCATCTGGTTGCGGCCGGAAAAGATTCGGTCGCGGCTGGTGATGATCTTGTGGTCATAGAGGTCGGCCGCCGGACCGGCTTGGGTAAAGGCGTCGCGGAAGGCGGCCATCTCCTCGCGCAGGGCGGGTAGGTCGCGCTGCGGCCGAGTGGCCAGGAAACGGGCGAGCTGGTGGTCGTCGTCGAACATGTTGCGGTAGAAGCTGTCCAGCACCTCCTGGCTGAAATGGTCGAGCATCTCGGCGTAGTTGTCCGACGGGATGCCGCGCTGCTGGTCGATCGGCGTCAGGGTACCGCCAAGAGCGGTGCGTGAGGCAAAGGCTGTGGGCCGGTCGGCCAGCAGATGGGCCGCCACCCACACCCCCATGGACCAGCCGATCAGGTGCAGCCGCTGGTAGCCGGCAAAGGGGGCGAGGTCGATCGGTGCCAGCTGTCGGTAGTCGTGGAACAGGCAGACATCGTGGGCCGCCGCCTCCAGACCGTCAAAGGGAGTCGGGTCCATGCCCCAGCCGCTGAAAAAGAGGATGCATTCCCGGTGCGGCCCGCGCTTGAGCCAGTCGCTACGCATGGTCGGCCTCCTCCAGGGCGGTTTTGATAATCGCGGGCAGCGGCGCCAGTTGCTCCCAGTCCATGGCCGCGTTGAGCGACAGCCGCAGGCGCGAGGTGCCGGCCGGCACCGTGGGCGGCCGGACTGCCTTGACCCAGTAGCCGGCCTCGCAGATGCGCTCGGCCGCGTTCACGGTCCGGGCGGCGTCGCCGACCAGCACCGGCACGATGTTGCTGCTGCCGTCGGTGCGCAGGCCGAGGCCGCGCAGGGCTTCGCGGAAACGGGCGGCCAGCTGGTCGACCTTGGCCCGCTGCTCGCGCATCAGGGGGATGTGGCGGAGCACGAAGCACAACCAATGGACCGATACCGGCGGCAGGCCGGTGCTGAAGATCTGCGAGCGGGCGGTATTGAGCAGGTAGTCGATCAGCAGGCGCGAGCCCACCACAAAGGAACCCTGGCCGCCGAAAGCCTTGCCGAAGGTGCCGGTGAGGATCTCGATCTGCCGGTGCACTCCCTGTTCCTCGGCCAGGCCGAGGCCGTTGTCGCCGCGGATGCCGACCCCGTGCGCCTCGTCGACGTAGAGCGCGGCCCGGAAACGGTCCTTGATCCGCACCAATTCGGCCAGATCGGCGGTGTCGCCGTCCATGCTGAAGATTGATTCAGTGACGATGATCACCTGGCGAAATCGGGCCCGGTCCTTGGTGAGCACCTGCTCGACCGCCGCATAATCGAGATGCGGGTAGCGGATGACCTTGGCCCGCGACAGGCGCATGCCGTCGATCAGGCTGGCATGGCAGAGTTTGTCGGCCAGGATCAGATCCTGTTTGCCGGTCAGGGCCGGCAGCAGGCCGATGTTGATGTGGTAGCCCGAATTGAACACCAGGGCCGCCTCGGCCTGGTACAGGGTACAGAGCAGTTCCTCCAGCCGGGCATAGGGCAGGGTGTTGCCGGTCATCAACCGTGAGGCGGTACTGCCCAAGCCGTAGCGTTCCAGCAGGGTGTCGCTGTTCTGCTCGCTGTAAAAGGCCTGGAGCAGCTCCCGATTGGTGGCCAGGCCGAGGTAATCGTTGCCGGCGAGGTTGAGATAGCGGCGGCCGTCAATGTCGATCCGGCCACGGTCGAGGTGGGTGACCGGCACCAGTTGGCGCCGCTGCCCCTGGCGCTCGATCTCGGCCAGCGCTTCGCTTAGAGAAGGGTCGAGAACGGACATGGGGTTATTCCACGAGTTGGCTGTACAGGCTGTCGCTGAAGCCGACCAGCAGCCGGTCGCCGATCCGCAGGGTGGGGGCGCGCAGGTTGCCGGTTCGGCCCAGGGCCTGGGCAAGAATCGCTTCTTTGCTGTCGGTGCGCGGATCGAACACTTGATAGGTCTTGCCCTTGGCCACCAGGATCTCCCGGGCGCCGGCCAACAATTTCCAGGCCTCCTCGCCAGCGAGCGATTCCTTGCGGGCATCGGCAACCCGTTCCGGGGGCAAGGTATGACGGTTCAGCACATCCTGTGCCTTGGCGCACGAGGCTCAGCCTTTTCTCAAATAGGCCCATTCAATCTGCATACATCCTCCATTGGCTCCAGAAAACGGGGCAACAGTGCAACAACGTGGCAAACAGCGCATCATTATAGTCCCGGATGGCCGGGATCACCACTTTTTTTCCAGAGAAAGGGCTGCGCCCGGGTGGTTTACCCCACCCGGTTGCCGAGACAGGCATCGGTTTCCAGGGCGGCCCGGATCCAGGGATGGTCAAGCGGCACGGTCTTGCGCTTGCCGACCACCTGGGCGAGGTCCACCAGTTCGGTGGATTCGCCCTTGACCGCGACCATGCAGCCGAATTGCCGTTCATTGACCGCGGCCACGCAGGCGGAACCGAGCCGGGTGGCCAGGATACGGTCGGCGGCCGTGGGGGTGCCGCCGCGCTGCAGATGGCCGAGGATGGTCACCCGGCTTTCCAGTCCGGTGAGGGCCTCCAGCTGGGCCGAGAGCCGCAGGGTGTTGGTGGCGTGGTTGGCCTGAAAGGCGGCCAGGGCGGCGGCGGCCTTTTTCTGCTTCTTGTCGTCCTTGAGCGCCGCCTGTTTCTTGTCCTGCAGCCGCGCCAGCTCCTTGGCGTCCTCCAGCGCCAGGGCGCCCTCGGAAACGGCAACAATGCTGAAGTTCTTACCCCGGTGCCGCCGCCTGCGGATCGCCTCGGCCACCTGGGTAACGTCGTAGGGGATCTCGGGGATGAGGATCACGTCGGCGCCGCTGGCCAGGCCGGCGCCCAGCCCCAGCCAGCCGGTGTTGTGGCCCATGATCTCGACCACGATGATCCGGTGGTGGCTGTGGGCGGTGGAATGGAGGCGGTCGATGGCGTCGGTGGCGATCGACAGGGCGGTGTCGAAACCAAAGGTGATGTCGGTCATGGCCACGTCGTTGTCGATGGTCTTGGGCAGGGTGATGACATTCACCCCGGCCTGGGCCAGCCGATAGGCGTTTTTCTGGGTGCCGCCGCCGCCAATGCAGATCAGGGCCTCGAGGTTGTGGCGGTGGTAGTTGTCGATCATCACCTCGGTCATGTCCTGGACCTTGGAACCGACCGGCATCTTGTGCGGCTTGTCGCGGCTGGTGCCGAGGATGGTCCCGCCCAGGGTGAGGATGCCGGAGAGGATCTCGCCCTCCAGGTGAACGGTACGGTTCTCCATCAGGCCGCGAAAGCCGTCGCGAAAACCGATCACCTGCATGTTGTAGGCGTTGAGCGCGCTCTTGCCGATGGCCCGGATGGCTGCATTGAGACCGGGGCTGTCGCCGCCGGCGGTCAGGACGCCGATGCATTTTCCCATGGATGTTCCTCCGCGATTCCCTTGATGGCACCTTGTCGTTCCCTGTTTTTAACCATATCGACATCCGGGGCGCAACAATCCTCATCAAATCCTAACCGAGGCCGAACCTGTCTTTAACATGGCACCGATACCTTTCCCTCAGTTACGGCGGGATGGGCCCGCCGGCCTCTGATGGAGTGTGCATGTCACCCCTGCTGCTGATCACCATTGTTTTTCTCCTGTCGTCCCTGGCCTTCTGGCTGGGCAAACGGCGCGCCCTCGTCCTCGCCGGCCGTGGGAGCGGTGTGCGGATGCACTCCCGGCCCGGCTATTACGGTCTGCTCACCGGTCTGTGGTGCGGCCTGCCCGCCCTGCTGGTGATCGTCGCCTGGCAGCTGCTGGCCGAACCCCTGCTCACCCGTTTGGCCATGGACAGCGTGGTGGCCGCCAAGGGGTCGCTGAGTCCGGAACAGCTGGGCCTGCTGACCAACGACCTGCGGAACCTGGTGGCCGGCAGACCGCTCGGCCTGGCGGTCGATCCGCTGCTCCAGGCCGCCGCTGACCGCTATCTGGGCATGGAACGCATCAGCGACCTGGCTCTGGCGGCGACGGCCCTGGCCGCCGGCCTGATTGGCGCCTCGGTGCTCCATGGCCGCATCCGGCCGGGTCTGCGGGCGCGCAACCAGGTCGAGCTGGCGATCGAAATCGCCCTCATCCTCTGTTCCATCCTGGCGGTGTTCATCACCATCGGCATCGTGCTCTCGGTGCTGTTCGAGTCGATCCGCTTCTTCCAGCAGGTGCCGTTCACCGATTTCCTTTTCGGTCTCAAGTGGAGCCCGCAAATGGCCATCCGCGCCGACCAGGCCGGCAGTTCCGGCAGCTTCGGCGCCGTGCCGGTGCTCGCCGGCACCTTTCTCATCTCGGCCATTGCCATGGCCATCGCCGTGCCCTTGGGCCTGATGTCGGCCATCTATCTTTCCGAATATGCCGGGCCAAAATTCCGGGCCACGGTCAAGCCGCTGTTGGAAATCCTGGCCGGGGTGCCCACGGTGGTCTACGGTTTTTTCGCCGCCCTGGTGGTGGCGCCGCTGATCCGCGATCTGGGTGGCGTGTTCGGCCTGTCGGTGGCCTCGGAGAGCGCCCTGGCCGCTGGCCTGGTCATGGGGATCATGATCATCCCCTTTGTCAGCTCGCTGTCCGACGACGTGATCAACGCCGTGCCCCAGTCGTTGCGCGACGGCTCCTACGGACTGGGCGCGACCAAGAGCGAGACCATCAAGCTGGTGGTCCTGCCCGCCGCCCTGCCGGGCATCGTCGGCTCGATCCTGCTGGCGGTGTCGCGGGCCATCGGCGAGACCATGATCGTGGTCATGGCCGCCGGCCTGGCCGCCAACCTGACCCTCAACCCGCTGCAGGCGGTGACCACGGTGACCGTGCAGATCGTCACCCTGCTGGTCGGCGACCAGGAGTTCGACAGCCCCAAGACACTGGCCGCCTTTGCCCTGGGCATGCTGCTGTTCGTGGTCACCCTGGCGCTCAACGTCATCGCCCTCTACGTGGTGCGCACATACCGGGAAGAATATGAATAACGACATTTCCACCATGGACCGGGTCAAGGTCGGCCTGGTCGCCCGCTACCGCCGGGAACGCCGCTTCCGAATGTTTGGCCTGACAGCCATTGTCGCCAGCCTGCTGTTTCTGGTCCTGCTGCTCGCCTCGATCGGCGCCAAGGGCTACACCGCCTTCCGCCAGAGCGAGATCCTGCTCGACATCCATTTTGACCCGGCGGTGCTCGACGTCGACAACCTGGCCACCGCCAACTACGCGGCCCTGGTGCGGGAGGCGGTTCTGGCCCTGTTCCCCGAGGTGGAGAGCCGCCAGGACAAGCGAACCGTGGCCAAGCTGGTCAGCAGCGGCGCGGCCCATGCCCTGCAGGCGATGGTGATGGCCAAGCCCGAGTTGATCGGCACCACCCGGGCCGTCTGGGTGACGGCCGACGACGAGGTGGACATGTTCGTCAAGGGCCACATTCCCCGCGACGTGCCCGAGTCGGAACGACGGATCAGCGACCAGCAGGCGGCCTGGATCGACCGGCTGATCGAGGCCGGGCGGCTGGAACAGCGGTTCAACGCCGCCTTCTTCCAGGCCGGTGACTCGCGCGAGCCCGAGCTGGCCGGCATCCGCGGCGCCACCATGGGTTCGCTCTTCACCCTGGCCGTGACCCTGGTGCTCAGCTTTCCGGTGGGCGTGGCCGCGGCGGTCTATCTGGAAGAGTTCGCTCCCAAGAACCGCTGGACCGACCTGATCGAAGTCAACATCAACAACCTGGCCGCGATCCCCTCGATCGTTTTCGGCCTGCTCGGCCTGGCGGTGTTCCTCAATTTCCTCGGTCTGCCGCGTTCCTCCTCGCTGGTCGGCGGCCTGGTGCTGACCCTGATGACCCTGCCGACGATCATCATCGCCAGTCGGGCCTCGCTCAAATCGGTGCCGCCCTCGATCCGCGAGGCGGCCCTGGGGGTGGGCGCCTCCAAGATGCAGACCATCGCCCACCACGTTCTGCCCCTGGCCCTGCCGGGGATGATGACCGGGGCGATCATCGGCATGGCCCGTGCCCTGGGCGAGACCGCGCCGCTGTTGATGATCGGCATGGTGGCCTTCATCGTCGACGTGCCCCAGGGGTTCCATGATCCGGCGACGGTGCTGCCGGTCCAGATCTACCTCTGGGCCGACAGCCCGGAACGGGCCTTTGTCGAACGGACCTCGGCGGCGATTATGGTCCTGCTCGTGCTGCTGCTGGCCATGAACGCCGCCGCGGTCTTGTTGCGCAACAAATTCGAACGCCGTTGGTAAGCAACACACAATCGAAACGGTTTGCTAACCCGGTACAAATATTGAGCTGCTACCTTTTTTTCAACCAACTTGTTCATCAACTTTACCAAGGAGATTGTCCCATGCACAAATGTATGCTTTCCCTGGCCGCCGCTTCCCTGCTGCTCGGCACCGCCACCCTTGCCCCGGCCGCCGACGGCCGCGACTACATCTCGATCGTCGGTTCGTCCACGGTCTACCCCTTTGCCACCGCCGTGGCCGAGCAGTTCGGCAAGTCGACCAAGTTCAAGACCCCGAAGATCGAATCGACCGGCACCGGCGGCGGCATGAAGCTGTTTTGCGCCGGCGCCGGCGTCGACACCCCTGACATCGCCAATGCCTCGCGGCGGATGAAGCCGGCCGAAATGGATACCTGCCGCAAGAACGGCGTGGCCGAGGTGGTGGAGGTCAAGGTCGGCTACGACGGCATTGTCATCGCCAACAGCAAGAAGGCCGAGCCGATGCAGCTCAGCCGCAAGGAGCTGTTCCTGGCCCTGGCCAAGGAAGTGCCCAGCCCCGAGGGCGGCGACAAGCTGGTGGCCAATCCCTACACCACCTGGAAGGAGATCAACAAGGAGCTGCCGGACAGCAAAATCGAGGTGCTCGGCCCACCGCCCACCTCCGGCACCCGCGACGCCTTTGTCGAGCTGGTGATGGACGAGGGCTGCACCGCCTTTGATTCGATCAAGGCACTGAAAAAGAGCGACGAGAAGAAATTCAAGGCCGTATGCCAGACCGTGCGCGAGGATGGCGCCTACGTCGAGGCCGGCGAGAACGACAACCTGATCGTGCAGAAGCTGGAGGCCAATCCCAAGAGCCTGGGCATCTTCGGCTTCAGCTTCCTCGACCAGAACGCGGACAAGATCCAGGGCGCGGTGGTCGACGGCGAGGCCCCGACCTTCGACAACATCGCCGCGGGCAAGTACGCGGTGTCCCGGCCGCTGTACATCTACGTCAAGAAGGCCCATGTGGGTGTGATCCCCGGCATGGCCGAGTATCTGGCCGAGTTCACCAGCGACCGCGCCTGGGGCGAGGAAGGCTATCTGGCTGAAAAAGGCCTGATCCCCGCGCCCGCGGAGGAGCGGACCCGGATGGCCGCCGACGCCAAGGCCCTCAAGCCGGTGGCGCTCGACTGATCATCGGCACAAGACCGCCGGGGGATCGTTTCGGTCCTCTGGCGGATACGGAACACAATGGAGTCACAACCATGGACACGGTTTTGGATATGCGGGAGATGATGGCAGCAGGGCGGGAGACGACGGCCACGGCAGGGGTGCGCAAGGTGGACCGCGACCGGCGGACCACCGTGGGCATGCCCTTTGTCGAGGACCCGCGGATGGTTTGCCGCGAGGTCAACGTCTATTACGGCGACAAGCACGCGATCAGGAATGTGAGCATCGACGTGGGCAAGAACGAGGTGCTGGCGATGATCGGACCCTCGGGCTGCGGCAAGTCGACCTTCCTGCGCTGTCTCAACCGGATGAACGACACCGTGGCCGGCTGCCGGGTGAGCGGCGAGATCCTGCTCGACGAGCTCAATATCTACGACAAGCGGGTGGACGTGGTGCCGCTGCGCGCCCAGGTGGGCATGGTGTTCCAGAAGCCCAATCCCTTTCCCAAGTCAATTTTCGACAACGTGGCCTATGGGCCGAAGATCCACGGCCTGGTGAGCGGCAAAAGCGAATTGGCCGACGTGGTCGAGGACTCGCTGAAAAAGGCCGGCCTGTGGAACGAGGTCAGCGACCGGCTCGACCAGCCGGGCACCGGCCTGTCCGGCGGCCAGCAGCAACGGTTGTGCATTGCCCGGGCCATTGCCGTCCGCCCGGAGGTGATCCTCATGGACGAGCCCTGCTCGGCGCTCGATCCCATCGCCACCGCCACGGTCGAGGATCTGATCACCGAGCTCAGGACCCACTACACCATCGTCATCGTCACCCACAACATGCAGCAGGCGGCGCGGGTCTCGCAGCGCACCGCCTACTTCCACCTCGGCGATCTGGTCGAGGTCGGCCCGACGGACCGCCTCTTCACCAACCCCCGCCATCAACTCACCGAAGACTACATCACCGGACGGTTCGGCTGAGCGGCCGGTTTCGCGACCCGGCCGCATCAGGAATCGGTTTCCAGGGCCTCGCGCACCTTGGCGGCCAGCGCCGCCATGGTGAATGGTTTTTGCAGAAAGTGCATGCCCTGGTCGAGCACGCCGTGGTGGGCGATGACATTGGCCGTGTAGCCGGACATGAACAGCATCTTGAGCCGTGGATGGAGCGCGCCGAGCGTTTTGGCCAGGTCGCGGCCGTTCATTTCCGGCATGATCACATCGGTGATCAGCAGCCGGATGGCCCCTTCGTGCTCCCGGGCCAGGCGGATGGCCTCGCTCGGGGTGGCGGCGGCCAGCACCGTGTATCCCAGATGTTCGAGCATGGACATGGTCATGTCCAAATTCATCGGTTCATCCTCGACCAGGAGAAGGGTCTCGGGGCCGCCCGCCATCGGCGGCGCGGGTTCTTCCGGCTCTCGCTCCTCCGTTTCCCGCTCGTGCAGGGGCAGGTACATCCTGAAGGTCGTGCCCCTGCCCTGTTCGCTGTCGACATGGATGCAGCCGTTGTTCTGGCGGATGATCCCGTAGACTGTTGCCAAGCCCAGCCCGGTGCCCTTGCCCGTTTCCTTGGTGGTGAAAAACGGTTCAAACAGATGGGAGATGGTCTCCGGGGCCATGCCGCAGCCGGTATCGCTCACCGCCAGCAGCACATAGGCGCCGGGCTGACAGTCCCGGTGGGTGGTGCAGTAGGCCTCGTCCAGGGACACGGTGGCGGTTTGGATGGTGATTCGGCCGGTTTCGCCGATGGCGTCGCGGGCGTTGACGCACAGATTGACCAGGATCTGATCGAGCTGTGACGGATCGATCTTGACCGCGCCGAGATTCCTGCCCGGCAGCCAGGCCAGATCGATATCCTCGCCGATCAGCCGGCGGAGCATCTTGAGCATGCCTTCGACCGTCTCGTTGAGGTCGAGCACCTTGGGGGCCACGGTCTGCCTGCGGGCGAAGGCCAAGAGCTGGCGGGTGAGATCGGCGGAACGCTCGCCCGCCTCCCGGATGTTCTGCAGGCGGGTGAAAAGGGGATGTTCCGGGGGCAGCCCCTTGAGAGCCAGTTCGCAGTGGCCGAGAATCACGCTCAGCATATTGTTGAAATCGTGGGCCACGCCGCCGGCCAACCGGCCGATGGACTCCATTTTTTGCGCCTGGAGCAGCTGGTCTTCCAGGGCCATGCGATCGCTGACGTCCAGGTTGACGACAATGGCGCCGTCCACCCTCCCGTCGTCGTCCAGAATCGGTGTCGAGTAGTTGAGGATGGTTTTGCGCTTGCCGTCAAAGGCCTCGATTTCCAGCAGTTCGTCGACAATGGTCACGCCGTCGCGGATGGTTTTCGCCAGGGCCCAGTCATCCGCTTCCACTGGTTCGCGCGACGGCAGGCGCCAAGCCTTGAACAGACCGAGCTCGCCGATTGACACGGTGGGTTCCCCGCCCCAGATTCGTATCCCCATGGGGTTGCAACGCAGCAGGGTGCCGTGTTTGTCGGCAAACCACAGCCCTATGGGCAGGATCTCGAGGATGCGCTGCAACTGATTTTCCCGCCGGCGCAGTTCTTCCTCGGCCTGTTGGCGCTCGGTGATGTCGATGTTGATGCCCAGGATGCCGAGGATTTCCGTCCCCTCTCGGATCGGGGCGACGATGTTGTGAAACTGCCGTTGCTCACCGCTGCCGATGATCAGGGCGCAGTCCTCGGAGACGATCTCGCCTCCAAGGACGCGGCGGTTGTTGGCGCGCCAGTGCTCCACGGTCTGCTGGTCGAACCGCCAGCCGGCGGACGGCTCCACGGTCAGATCGCCCCACAGGCGGATCGATTCGTCGCTCTGCATGATGATCCGCTGGCTGGTATCGCGGGCCCAGAAATCAAAAGGCAGGTTGCGCAGCATGGCCTTGAGCAGGGCATCCATGCGCATCAGGGCCTGCTCGGCCTGCTTGCGTTCGGTGATGTCGATGGTGTAACCGGCCAGTAGATGGGTGCCGCCGAGCTCGATGGGGAACTTGATGGTCGTGTAGCTGCGGCCGTTGAATTCCTCGTCCAGGCGGAGGATCTCGCCACCGGAGACCACCGCCCAGTCATCGGCGGTCATTTGGGCGGCGAAGTCGGCGGGGAACAGCTCGTCCATGGTCTTGCCGATCATCTCGGCGGGCGGCATGCCGATCATGTCGATAAAATTGTCACTGGCCTTGAGGGTGCGGCTCGCGGTGGGGGTGACCTCCTTGATGAAGGCGTAGATGGGCGAATGCTGGATGAACCGGGAGAGCAGGTCGTTGCTCGTGCGCAGCGCCTCGTCGGCCCGCCGGCGTTCGGAAATGTCCCTGGCCACCCCAAGGACCAGCGGTTGGTGTTCGGAGGGGAGATAGGCTATCCGTACCTCCACCGGCAAGAGGCTGCCGTTCTTGCACCGGTGCACCGTGTCCACGGTCGCCACGTGGCGTTGCGGGATCTCTGCGAGGAAATCGGCCAAAGTCTGGGGCGTGGTCTGGGCGTCGACATCGATAATGCCCATGCCGAGCAGTTCTTTCCGGCTGTAGCCGGTCTGTTGTTCCGCGGCGACATTGACATTGATGATTCGGCCCTCCATGTCGGCGAGATAGATGGCATCCGCCGCATGCTCGACCAGGGTGCGGAACCGATGCTCACTCTCTCGTAGTTCCTTGGCGTGCTGCTGGTGCAGCCGGTCTTCCTGCTCCAGGGCGGCGGTCATCGCGTCAATGGCCTGGGCGAGGGCGCCGAATTCCGTTGCCTGGTAGGACAGTCCGGTGCGGGCAGTCAGATCGCCGCCCGCCACCCGCGCGGTGGTGCGGATCAGTGTTTGCAGCGGTGCGGTCAGCACCCGCCGTCCGTAGCCGAAAAGCACCAGGGAGGAGCCCAGCATCAGGGCCAACAGCAGCGACAGGTTGATCACCAGCTGCCGCCGTGATTGGGCCAGCAGGTCGGCCTTGGGAAGGCCGACCACCAGGGTGAACAGGTTGTCGTCCTGGCCGATGACCACCCGTTCCACCACGTAGAGCATGGGTTTCGCTTCTCCCTCTCGCACCTCGTGCAGGCCGGGCGAGGCCGCCGTCAGAGAGGCGGGCAGAAGTTCGCTCGCCGGCTTGCCGACAGCCGTGGCTGGCGATCCGCTGGCATGGAGGAGGGTTTGGTGGTGATCGAGCAGGAAAATCCGCACTCCCTGGCGGGTGGCCAAGTCGGCGAACAGTTCCTCGAAATACGACAGTTTCAGCGCCGCTCCCAGGATGACCCGCACCCGGCCGTCGGCGTCGAGGACCGGCAGGGCAAAGGGGAGGGAGGCGGTCCGGGAGGATTTGCTGATGATGAATTCATCGACCACAAAGGACTTGGCGGCCATCACCCGTGTGAACCAGGAGCGGTCGCGGACATCGATCGGCAACTCGGCGGGGACGGAGGAGGCATGGACAAAGCCCTGGGGAGAAGCGGCCACCAGGGTGGCATACTGCGGCATTTCCCGATGCATCCGGGTGAGCAGGGCGGCGAGGACCGCCGGCTCCAGGGAGTGGACCGCTTCGCTCTGGGCCAGGGCAACAAGGATTTGGCGGGTCTCCCGGCTTACCGATTGATAGCGGTTGGTGATCCTCTCGCCGAGCAAACGGACCTCGCCCCGGGCCTGCTTGATCTGCACCCGCTCAAGGGAATCATGGACATACAGGGTCCAGCCGGCCATGCACAGGCCAAACACGGCGATGATCGCCAGGAAATGCGTTCTGATGGCCCACTGTCTGGGGTGGCGGATAGGCATCGAGATTACCCCAGGGCCACGTCAAGAATCATCATGGTGGCAAAACCGCTCAGGGTGGCCATGGTCACCAGGTCGATATGTTTGGTGTTGCGCTGCGATTCCGGAATCAGTTCCTCCACCACCACGAAGATCATCGCCCCGGCGGCGAAACAGAGGGCATAGGGAAGGATCGGCTGCATCTTGAGGACGAACAGCGCTCCCAAAACGCCGGCGATCGGCTCGACCAGCCCCGAGGCCTGGCCGAGAAAGAAACTTTTCCGGCGGCTGAGGCCCTCGCGCCGCAACGGCATGGACACCGCCGTGCCCTCGGGAAAATTCTGCAGGCCGATGCCGATGGCCAGCGCCATGGCCCCGCCGATGGAGGCCGAGGGCAGATCCGCGGCCACCGCGCCGAAGGCCACGCCCACCGCCAGCCCCTCGGGGATGTTGTGCAGGGTGATGGCCAGCACCAGCAGCGTGCTGCGCTGCCAGGAGGTTTTGATCCCTTCCCGTTGGGACATGGCCAGGCCGGGATGGAGATGGGGCAGGATTCTGTCGATCAGGCGCATGAACACACCTCCGGCCATGAAGCCGACGGCAGCGGTCAGCCAGGGAGTGTGGCCCAGGGCTTCGGCCATCTCGATTCCCGGCGCCAGCAGCGACCAGAAGCTGGCCGCGATCATCACCCCGGCGGCAAAGCCGAGCAGTCCGTCGAGGAGCCGCTGGTTGATCTCGCGGTGCATGAACACCAGGCCGGCGCCGGCAGCGGTCATGGCCCAGGTGAACAGGGTGGCCAGCAGGGCCAGGAAAACAGGGTGGACATGTTGCAGAAATCCAAACATGAGGAGGCCTCCCGTGGGTGGATGAGCGGTAAGAGCGTCTGCGGCGGGAAAATCGTCCGCCGGCCCTGAATATACTCCGTGGTCCCCTCGGACGGATATGGAAAAATGCGCGGTCAGCAGCGAGGAGCGGCTGTCCCGCCCGGCTCCCGCGGCAGAGAACGCATCCGTCCCGGGAGGCGGCGTTCGAGCAGGGTCTCGAAGTGGCGGACCACCTGCCAGTAGCGGCCGAGATCGATCCCGGTTTCGATCCCCATGCCGTTGAAGAGGTGGAGGGCCTCCTCGGTGGCCACGTTGCCGCCCGCTCCCTCGATGCAGGGGCAGCCGCCCAGGCCGCCCGCGGCCACGTCGAAAATGCGTACCCCGGCCTCGTAACCGGCGTACAGGTTGACCAATCCCATGCCCCAGGTATCGTGGCAATGGAGCGACAGCTCGACCTGTGGATGGGCGGTGCGCACCAGGCCCACCAGCCGTTTGATCTGCAGGGGACCGGCCATGCCGGCGGTGTCGGCCAGGTTGATCTCCTGCGCGCCGGCCTCGACCATCCGCGCCACCGCCTCCAGCACCGTATTTTCGGCAATGACGCCTTCCTCGGCGCAACCGAAGGCGCACTGCAAACCGGCCCGCACCCGGATGCCGCCGGCCACGGCCCGGGTGATCAACCCGGTCATGGCCTCCAGGGCCTCGGCCGTGGAGCGGCCGGTGTTTGTGCGGCTGTGGCTGTCGGAGACCGAGGCGGACATGCTCAGATGGCCAAGGCCGCTGCGCGCCGCCCGTTCCAGCCCCTTTTCGTTGAGCACCAGGGCTGTGCACAGGATGTCCGGATACTGCCGCCGCACCAGGGAGACGAGCACGTCGGTGTTGGCCACCTGCGGCACGGAACGCGGGCTGACAAAGCTGCCGAGCTGCACCCTGCGCACCCCGGCCTCGGCCAGCAGCCGGACAATCTCCATCTTTTCCGTCAGGCTGAACAGCCGGTTTTCCGCCTGCAATCCGTCCCGCAGCGACTCTTCTTCCAAGACAACCCGCATCACTTCTCCTTGATGAAATTCCCCCTCCCTGTCCAGTCGGCACGTTCGATGCAGGAGCGAGGGAGAAAACGACATTTTTGCTGCGCGCATGCCACATAGGTGTGGTATGAGTGTGGCAGCGTGCCACTGGATGCCGCACAACTGTGGCGCATTTCGATCTGGTAACGAATGAAAAATAATAGCATGTCATGGACCAAGAAGCGAAAAGAATAGCGCTGTATGTGCAGCGCTACAAGCTGTTACGGGAGATCGGCGAGCTCCAGGTCGAGGCGGCGGCGGATGAGGCGGCCTTTCTCACCCGCTGTTGCGCGCTGCTGCTCCAGGATCCGGAATACTGCCTGATCTGGGTGGGCCGCGAGGAACAGGACGGCACGCTCACCCCGGTGACCACCGTGGTCCAGCAGGGACTGCCGGCCCCGCAGTGCCGGGGCTTGGTGGTTCAGCTCGTGTCCGAGGCGGCGGTCACCATCACCGCGGCCCAGGCCTTGGCCAAGGGCGAACCGGTCGTGACCAGCCTCGCGCCCGCCGAGGAATCGGAGCCGTCGCCCCTGACCCTGCTGACCACGATCACCGGCAGCCGCGTCTGCGGATCCTGGCCCCTGCTGCATGATCGGCAGAAATATGGGGTACTGACCATCCATTCGATCCGCGAGGGCGGGTTGAGCGGCATCGAGCTCGATTTCATCGCCAACGTGGTGGCCACCATCTCGCGCACCCTCTTCCTGCGCCACACCTCGCATCACCTCCGCCTGGAGCACGACTTCAACTGCGAGATCGTGCAGACCGTGCAGGCCCTTTTGGTGTCGCTCTCCCATTGCGGCGAGATCCTCTCCTTCAACCGCACCGCCCAGGAGGTCACCGGCTACGGCGAGGCCGAGGTCAAGGGGAGGTTCTGGGTCGATGTGCTCATCAGTCCGGAGCGGCGGGCGGCCAGCCAGAACCAGCTGTCGCGGGTGCTCAAGGGAGGCCAGTCGGAGATGAATTTCCGGGCCGAACTCCAGACCCGCGGCGGCGACAAGCGGATGATCGAGTGGCACGGCTCCATTCGGCCGGACATCGAGCAGGGCCGGGTGGGGCTGGTGCTGTTCGGCATCGACATCACCAACCGGATGGCGGCGGACCGGGCGCTCACCCATGCCCTGGCCAAGTGGGAAAACATCTTTTCCTCGGTCCAGGATCCGGCCCTGATTGTTTCCGCCCAGGGCACCATCCTCGATGTCAACCCCGCGACCGTGGCGGCGGCGCGCCGCCCCCGCGAGGAAATCATCGGCCGGGGGGTGTGCGAGATTCTCCACGGCGGCCGCAGACCGGGGGCCATCTGCCCTCTGGAGGTCCTGCTCGGCCAGCAGAAGAGCCGGATCTTCGAGACCGAGCTGCGCGGCCTGCGCGGCAACTTCCTGCTCACCGTCAGCCCCCTGCGCCAGGAGGACGGCACCTCCGAGGTCTCCCTGCTGCTCGCCCGCGACCTGACCGAAGAGCAGCTGATGAAGGCCGAGGCCTTCCGCGCCGCTCAACTGGCCTCGGTGGGCGAGCTGGCCGCCGGCGTGGCCCACGAGATCAACAACCCGATCAACGGCATCATCAACTACGCCCAGATCCTGCTCGACTCCAACCAGAGTCAGCAGCACACCCATTTCCTCCACTGCATCATCAAGGAAGGGCGGCGGATCGCCGGAATCACCAAGAATCTGCTCGATTTTTCCCGCAAGCGGGAAGAGTCGCCCGAACCGGTCAGCGTGCCCACCCTGTTCCGCCACTGCATCGAGCTGATCCAGCACCAGTACCTGATCGACGGTATTGCCCTGTCCGAGGAGTATGCCGCCGATCTGCCGCTGGCCTTCTGCAATCCGCAGCAGATCCAGCAGGTGTTTCTCAACGTGTTCAGCAACGCCCGCTACGCCCTCAATGAACGCTACCCCCTGCCGCACGCCAACAAACGCATTGCCATCGCCGCCCTGCGCCGACAGCGCGATAACCGGGAATTCGTGCGCATCACCATCACCGATTACGGTACCGGCATCGAGCACGATTTGATGGATCGGGTGATGGACCCCTTTTTTTCCACCAAGACCAAGGGCGAGGGCACCGGCCTGGGCTTGAGCATCAGCCACAGCCTGGTGCGGGAGAACAAGGGCTTGTTCCGCCTCCAGAGTCAGTGGGGCAAATGGACCATGGTCACCATCGATTTGCCGGCGGCTGAGGAACAGCGTGCCCGGGACGAACGTCCTCGCTGATCGAGGGCGCCCTTTCCCGTCAACATCCTTCAAGAGGAGCATCTCATGCCTGAACAGACCCGTTTCATCGTCCAACTGGGAATCCTGTTCCTGGTGGCGGCCATCCTTCTGCTGCTGATGGACCGGCAGATGCTCATCGGTCCGGAGGAACTGGCGCAGTGGCCCTTTGCGCTGTTGTCCCTGGTGGTGGTCGCAGGACTGTTTGCGGTGGTGGCCCTGCTGACCCATGCGCGGCTGCGCGCCCTGGACCGCTCGCTCGCCGCCCTGGAGCACCAGCTGGCCGAGGCCAACCATGAACTGACCCTGACCCGCAACACCCTCGAACAGCGGGTGGAGCGGCGGACCTTTGAAATTTCGGTGGCCAACGCTTCGCTCAACCGGGAGATCGCCGAGCGGATCCAGGCCGAGGCCGAGACCAGGCGGATCAAGCGGCGGATGGAGCTGATCCTCGAATCAGCGGGCGAGGGCATCTTCGGCCTGGACATCGACGGCAAGGTGACCTTTGTCAACAAGGCCGCGGCGCTGATGCTCGGCTGGGAGGCGGACGATCTGGTCGGACAGTCGCACCATGCGCTCATTCACCACACCCGGGCCGACGGCACCTCCTACCCGGTCAGCCAGTGCCCGATCCACCAGGCCTACCGCGACGGCAAGGTCCATTTCGGCGACGACGAGGTATTCTGGAAGCGTGACGGCGCCAGTTTTCCGGTGGCATACATCAGCACCCCCATTCTGGAAAACCGCCGCCTGACCGGCGCGGTGGTGGTCTTCCGCGACCTGACCTCCTATCGCCAACCCCAGCCCCTGGGAGAATGAGCATGAACGACCTTGAACCGACCAGCGCCATCCTGGTGATCGACGATGAGGAAAGCCTGCGCAATACCTTCCAGTTTTTTCTGCAGAACCAGGGCTATGCGCCGGTGGTCACCGCCGCCACCTTTGACCAGGCCCTGCAGGAGATCGGCCTGCGCGCTTTTGACCTGATCATCAGCGACATCGTCCTGGGCGGCCATACCGGCATCGATGTGCTCAAGCGGGTGCGGGAGATGGGGATGCGTTGTCCGGTGGTGATGATCACCGGCTATCCGACCGTGGAGACCGCGGCCGAGGCGGTGCGCCTGGGCGCCTTTGACTACATCCCCAAGCCGGTGGACAAGGAAACCCTGTTGAAGACGGCGCGCCTGGCCCTGCGGCAGTATCAACTGGAGCGCGGACAGCGGCGGGCGGAACAGGAGCGGGAGCGGTATCGCGCCTTTTTGGAGACTGTGTTCAAAAGCGTGACCGATGCCATCCTCACCGTGGACCGGCACCTCGACATTCGGGAAATGAATCCGGCCGCGCGGCTGCTGCTCACCGAGCTGCATCCCGGCTTGGCCGACCAGCGGAGCATCCTCTCCCTGTGCGCCCGGGAGGAGTTCGCCGCCTTGAAGAAGGAGTTGCTGCAGGCGATGAACAGCGGCCAGGAAAACAGCCCGCATCTGGTGGAATGCCGCACCGACGATCGGCGCAAGTTGGTGCTCAGCATCGCCGTGGCTCCGCTCAAGGACGGCGTCGGCGGGGCCGAGGGGGCGGTGCTGGTGATCCGCGACCTGACCCTGCCCGAACCCCGCCAGGCCGGACGGCGGCACCGGTTCCACCGTTTTCTTGGCGCGAGCGACGCCATGCAGGCGGTGTACACCATGATCGAGAACGTCGGCCGGGTCGATCTGACGGTGCTGATCACCGGTGAATCGGGCACGGGCAAGGAGCTGGCGGCCGAGGCCCTGCACCGGGAAAGCCATCGCAAGAACCGGCCGCTGGTCAAGGTCGACTGCACCGCCATCCCCGAATCGCTGCTGGAAAGCGAGCTGTTCGGCCATCGCAAGGGCTCGTTCACCGGCGCCGACCGCGACCGCATGGGCCGCATTCTCCAGGCCGACGGCGGCACCCTGTTTCTCGACGAGATCGGCGACATCTCGCCGATGATGCAGCTGCGCCTGCTGCGCTTTCTTCAGGAAAGCACCTTCTATCCGGTGGGCCAGGACACGCCGCTGCGGGTCGATGTCCGCGTGCTGGCGGCCACCAATGTCGATCTCAAGGAAAAGGTGCGCGCCGGCGCCTTCCGCGAGGACCTCTATTTCCGCCTGCGGGTGATCGACGTCATCCTGCCGCCGTTGCGGGAACGGGGCAACGATGTGCTCCTGCTCGCCGACCATTTCCTCGCCAACATCGCCCCCAAGGTGGGCAAGCACATCGGCGGCATCTCCGATCAGGCCCGGCAGCTCCTGCTCGCCTATCCCTGGCCGGGCAACGTGCGCGAACTGGAACATGTGATCGAGCGCGCCTGCGTCCTGTGCCAGGGAACGACCCTTGGCGCCGATCAGCTGCCCGGCGAAATCGTCGGCTATCGGCTGCCGGCCCCCGAGGTCGCTCCGGTGGAGCGCGAGGGCGCGAGCGCCGCCGTCCTGCCCGCCGCCGCCGATCTTCCCCCCTCCGAACGCATTCTTCAGGCCCTGCGCAGGGCGGGCGGCAACAAGGCCAAGGCGGCCCGGCTGCTTGGCATCGACCGCACCACCCTTTACCGCAAAATTCGCGAACTGCACCTGGATCTGTCCCAGATCGATTTCTGAGCGCGCCACGATTGTGTGGTCACGAAACTGTGGCGATGCCACGGTTTCGTGGTTTTCCCTCCTGCCCGCCGCCGCGTGCCTGCCGGCTGCCCCTCGGTTGTGTCTCGATTGTTTTGTGCGGAGTCAAAGGCGGATAGGGCTAAATCGCCGGTGCGGCACCAATCCGGTTCAGTGTGGCACTTCCCATGCAAACGTCCGTAGCCAAGTGGATAGGTATGTCCCCTCAGCTCCTGGACCGCCATCATGGACACGACCAGCGCCGAAAACCAGAGTCCCATTCTCAAGACCTTTGACCAGCTCTTTCCCACGGAAGAGGACTGCGTTGCCTTTCTGTTTCCCTTGCGCTGGCCGCAGGGATTTGTCTGCCCCTTCTGCCGCACCCGTCATCCGCAGCTGACGCCCCGTCGCTACCCGGTCTGTCCGCACTGCGGCAACCGCAGTTCGCTGACCACCGGCACCCTGATGCACGGGGCCAAGAAACCGCTCCGGGAATGGCTGCTGACCATCTGGTGGTTCAGCGCCCAGCCGCTGGATGTCAGCGCCAAGGAGTTGCAGCGGCTGCTGGGCACCTCCTGCTACCAGACGGCCTGGACCTGGCTGCAGAAACTGCGCCTGGCCATGGGGCGGGCCGATGACGAACGCTGCCGGGGGGTGGTGGAGATCGGCTGCGGCCTCGTGGCCCCGGCGTACGAGCGCAAGGAACGCGCCCTGGTGCTGACCGCCGCCGAAATCGTGCTCGCCCTCGGCATCACCGGCCGTATTCGCATGCGCCACATCCCCCAGCTCGACCGCAAGCAGCTGGTGCTGTTTCTCCACGACGCGGTCCAGGTCAACAGTACCCTGCTCAGCGGCGACGCACAGCTGCTCGCCCTCCTGGACCAGGCAGGCCCCTATGCCGTGGCCCCGACGCAGCCCGATTCCTTGCTGCAGCCGTCGCGGGCCTTCGAGCTGGGTCGTAGTTTCGAGACCTGCCTGCACACCGTGCACCGCGGCGGGGTCACGGTCAAGCACCTCCAGCTCTACCTCGATGAATTCTGCTTTCGCAACAATGCCTCGCTCCTGTCCGATCACCAGGCGGTGTTCAGGGCCCTGCTCAGCGGCGTGCTGGGAAGCGCGGGGCATCCGGAGCAGGCGACCCGGCCGCTGCACGAGGCGGCGCGCCGCGGCGGGAGGCAGCCATGAGAAATCCGATCCAGCTCGGTCTGCTGCTGTTGACCGTCACCGCCATCGTCGTGTTCGGCTACAACGTCTACCTGCGCGAGACCACCCCTCCGGAGCGGGCGTACAGTCAATTTCTCGCCGAGCTCAAGGAGGGCGCTATCCGCACCGTTCATTTCAAGGGGCAGATGCTCACCGGCGAAGACAGTGCCGGCCGGCCCTTTGGAACCTTTGTCCCAGATGTCGCCGCCCTGGTTCCTCTCTTGCTCGAACGGCAGGTGGCCATCACCGGCGAGGCCGTGGCTCCGTCGGGTCTTGCCGACCTGTTCAAGTCCCTTCTGCCCGTGGTGCTCATCCTCAGCGGCTGGCTGATTTTCAGCAAGAAGTCGTTCAAGGGCGATTTCGCCGCCCGCCGAGGTTCCCGATTCACCCCGGTGAAAAGCGAGCGGGTGACCTTCGAGGATGTGGCCGGGATCACCGAGGCCAAGGAGGAGCTGCAGGAGATCGTCGAATTCCTCAAAACGCCGGAGAAATACAGCCGCCTGGGCGGCCGCATCCCCAGGGGCGTGCTTCTCCAGGGCGCGCCGGGCACCGGCAAGACGCTGCTGGCCAAGGCCATTGCCGGCGAGGCCTCGGTGGCCTTCTTTTCCATGGGCGGCTCGGATTTCGTCGAGATCTTCGCCGGAGTGGGCGCCTCGCGGGTGCGCGAACTGTTTCAGGAGGCCAAGAAGAGCGCGCCCTGCATCATTTTCATCGATGAGATCGACGCCATCGGCGGCCGACGGACCGGGGGGCAAAGCAGCGGCGCCAGCGATGAACGCGAACAGACCCTCAATGCCCTGCTGGTGGAAATGGACGGCTTTGGTTCCGAGGACACGGTGATCATGATCGCGGCCACCAATCGGCCCGACATCCTCGATCCGGCCCTGCTTCGTCCCGGACGCTTCGACCGGCAGATCACCATCAGTCTGCCGGACGTCAAGGGACGGCTGAAGATCCTTGAGGTCCACGCCAAGAAGATCGTCACCTCGCCGGAGATCGACCTGGCGGAGATCGCCCGCTCCATTCCCGGGTTTTCCGGCGCCGAGATCGCCAACCTGGTCAACGAGGCGGCCCTGACCGCCGCCCGTCACAACAAGGCGGCGGTGGAGATGAGCGATTTCGACGAGGCCAAGGACAAAATCGTCATGGGCCTTGAGCGCAAGAACATCGCCATCAGCGAGAAGGACCGCCGCCTGACCGCCTACCACGAAGCCGGTCATGCCCTTGTCGGCCTCATGCTCGAGGAAACCGACCCGCTGCACAAAATCACCATCATCCCCCGGGGACGGGCCATGGGCGTGACCCAGCAGGTGCCCCTGGACGACCGCCTCACCTATTCGCGCGAATACCTGCTCAACCGGATAGCCATCCTGCTCGGCGGCCGGGCCGCCGAGGCTCTGGTGTTCAATCGCCTGACCACCGGCGCCAGCAACGACATCCTGCAGGCCACGGACATTGCCGCCCGGTTGGTGTGCGAATGGGGCATGAGCCCGGCGCTGGGGCCGGTCGCCTACCAGCGGGGCAGCGACGGCTTCCTCGGCGAGAGCAGTCAGGGCAAGCCCCACAGCGAAATGAGCGCCCGTCAAATCGACCGGGAGATCAAGCGGTTGATCGACGGGTGTTACGACCAGGCGAGCGAGCTGCTGAACAAGCACAACCGGTTTCTCCATAAATTCGCCGAGGCCCTGCTGCTCAAGGAGACCATGAATGCCGAGGACGTTGCCATTGTGTACCGCAGTTACCTGAAGGAACGGGAACTAGAACGGATATTGACCGAAAACGGAGGAAAGCATGACAGTTCCAACAATCACGAACAGATGGAGGTTCACCCATGACGATTAATCCCAAGGCCGTGCTCGCGGCCGCGGTTGTACTGCTGGCCGGGGCCTTGCCAACGCCCGGCCTGGCCCTGGAGCAGATCGATGCGCCGGAGACGGTGACCATCGATGCCCTGGCCAATCTGTATCAGCCGGTCCAATTCAGCCACAAACGACATGCGCAGCTGGCCCGATGCAAGGATTGCCATCACCACACCACCGGCCACCAGGACATGGATCCCAACTGCGTCCGCTGCCATGCCCATTCCCCGGAAGCCAGCACCGTGTCGTGCAAGGACTGCCATACCCACAAGCAGTTCTATCCCGAACAGGTCACCGCTACCGATAACCGCAACCTCTATCACATCGACAAACCGGGACTGAAGGGCGCCTACCACCTCAACTGCGTGCCCTGCCATGTGAAGAAGAACGCGCCGTCGCACTGCGAGGGCTGCCACGCCATGACCGATGCCGGCAAAACCTTCTTTCATCTTGATGGCAAGGGGCAGGGCAAGGCCAACGCCAAGGACAGCCACGGTAAATGATCCCGCATACACATTAACGCCACAACCACAGAGGTACATGACCATGAAGACATTGATCAATCGGAGAAGGTTTCTGCGGGGCAGTCTGGCTGCCTCGGCCGCGGCAACCGTCTCCCTGGCCAAGAAAACAGACGCCGCGACCTTTGAGGGCTATCCCGACGCCATGGGCGTGCTGGTCGACCTGTCGCGCTGCGTCGGCTGCCGCAGCTGCGAGGCCGCGTGCAACAAGGAGCAGCACCTGCCCGCGCCGGAAAAGCCGTTCAACGATTTTTCGGTCTTCGACGAGCTGCACCACGGTCAGAAGCGACGCACCGACGAGACCCGCTACACGGTGGTCAACCGCTACGACATTCCCGGCAGCGAGCATCCGCTCTTTCGCAAGATCCAGTGCAACCATTGCCTGGAGCCGGCCTGCCTGACCAGCTGTTTCGTCAATGCCTACACCAAGACCCCAGAGGGCGCGGTCGTCTACGACCCCAGCGTGTGCGTGGGCTGCCGGACCTGCATGATCGCCTGCCCCTTCTATATCCCGACCTTCCGCTACTCCAGCGCGTTCAAGCCGCGGATCATGAAGTGCGTCTTCTGCCACGATACCCGCTTGACCAAGGGACTGCCGCCGGCCTGCGTCGAAGCCTGTCCGCAGGAGGCCCTGACCTTCGGCCGCCGTTCCGACCTGGTGGCCATGGGCACGCAGCGCATTCGCGAGAATCCCGGCGCCTATGTCGACCATATCTACGGCGAGCACGAAGCCGGCGGAACCTCCTGGATGTATCTGTCACCGGCGCCCTTCGACCAGGTGGGCATGGACACCTCGGTTCCCAAGGAGCCCATCCTCAACTATGTCAAGGACTTCCTGTCCATCGTCCCCATGGTGCTGACCATCTGGCCGGCCTTGTTTGCCGGGTTCAATCTCCTGGCGACCAGGAAAGACACAATGGAACAACAGAAGAACAACAACGAGGGGGAGGTCTGAGCCATGCACACCTTTATCAACAACAAGCAGGAAATTCCGGTTGTCTCCCATCTCAAGCCGGATGGGGGGGTGTGGACCGTCAAGGAAAAACTCTGGCTGGGCCTGAGCCGCGAGGACTACAAGGCCCAGTTCCTGCGCAACCCGGTCAATTGGGTCCTGATCTTCATTTTCGCCATCGGCGTGCCGCTGCTCATCCAGCGCTACCTGTTCGGGCTCGATACCGTAACCCACGCCTCCAACGACTATCCCTGGGGCCTGTTTTTGGGGTTCGGGCTGTTCGGCATGGTGCCCCTGTCCGCCTCGGGGTTTCTGCTGGGCACCACGGTGGAGATTTTCGGCCGCAAGGATTTCGCGCCCATCGAACGGCTGGCCCTGCTCAACGGCCTGCTCGGCTACTTCTTTGCCGTCGTCTATCTTCTGGTCGATTTGGGCATGCCCTGGCGCCTCTACTACCCGATGTTCATCTCGCTCGGGCCGGCGGCGGTGCTCTTCCTCGTGGCCTGGCATGTGGCCACCTACCTGTCGGTGCAGATCGCCGAGGTGTCGTCGGCTTATTTCGAGTGGGTCGGCTGGCTCAAGGGCAAACGATTTGTCAAGTCGATCACCATCGGTCTGACCATCGCCGGCATCATCCTGTCCACCCTGCACCAGGGGGCGTTGGGCGCGCTGTTCACCTACGCGCCCACCAAGGTCCACCCGCTCTGGTTTTCGGCCAACTTTCAGTGGATCCATTTCTTCTGCTCGGCCATCTTCGCCGGCCTGTCCATGGTCATCTGCTCCGCGACCCTGTGCAAGCATTTCATGATCTGGCGCTGCGACCGCCGCTTCCTGGACAACGTCGACCGATGCACTCTCGGGCTGGGCAAGGGATGTGCCTATGCCCTGATCACCTATCTGGTGATCAAGCTGGTCGGGGTGGCGCATGACCAGGATTGGGCCTACCTGCTGACCGGCTGGGGGCAATATTTCCTCCTGGAAATGGCGGTGGCCGTGGTGCTGCCGATGATCCTCTTCGCCTACGGGGTCAAGCACCGGCGCGTGGCCATGGTGCGCTTCGCCGCCCTGATCAGCGTGCTCGGCATTGTCTGGAACCGGCTCAACACCTCGATGATCTGCTTCAACTGGCAGCTCTACCAGGAGATCCCGCATTGGAAGGAGGTGTGGATCACCATCACCATCTTCGCCCTCTATTTCATCGTCTATCGGTTCATTCTCTACCGGTTGCCGATCCTGTATGAATGGCGGGGCGAAAAATGATGTGGCAGGTTGCGGATTCCGGCAGCCCCCTGGCCTCTTCCCGTGCCGGAATCCGTGACCACCTCGGAGGTCTGTCGTGACGTCCCGCAGACAAGGCGCTCGCCGGTGGCCATGGACCGATTGGCCGCTCAACCGGCTGTTTGCCGCCATCACCGTCTCGGTGCTGCTGTTTCTTTCGGCGGTCCTGGTTCTCGGCGTCCGCCAGTATCTGCTCTATCACCAATGCCGCCAGGCGGTGGCTGCGGGCGACCGGCTGCTGTTCCAGTTCACCGCCATCAAGGATCATCTCGACGGCTCCCTGATTGTCGGCGAGGAGGTCAATCTTCATGCCCTTGACGCGGAATTGCAGAGCCTTGAAAAAGAGGTGGGCGCATTGGCGGCCAACATCCTGGTGCCCGAGGGGCTGAAGCGGATGCTGCCCTCCCGGGTGGACCTGGTCGGTCTGGAGGTGCGGCTGCGGGCGGTGCAGGAGAACCGCCCGCAAAAGATCCGGGAAGCGGCGGAACTGGTCCGTTCCCTTGGCGGGATCAATGTCGGCTTGCAGCAGTTTCGCTTTAGCCTGAGTGATCATACGCAAATTATCCTTCTGGGCCTGCACAAGATCATTGCCGGCGCCCTGGGGCTGATCGTGGTCGTGTCCTGTTCGCTGCTGTTCGTGCTCAACCGCCGCCTGGCCGGCCCGATCCTGGCCCTGTGCAGGCTGACCGCCGCCGCTGGCCCGGACGAGGAGGATTCGAGCTGTTCCCTGCACACCCTGACCGATCGCATTCGCCAACTGCTGGACCGGGAGAGGGAACGGGAGCAATCCCCAGCGCCGGCCGCGCCGACCACCCCCGATCAGCTTCGTCTGGCCGCGCTCCGCTACCGGTACGGCGTGACGGGCTGGATCGGCACGGAACTGGCGAGCGAGCTGACCAACCGCATCAACGGGGTGATCAACTACACGCAGGCGCTGATCGATCTCAACGAGCAAGGGAAGGGGGACCGGCAGCAGATGGCTCGGGTCTGCGAGCTGCTGGCCAGCGAGGAAAAGAAGACCGCAGAACTGGTCGGAGCCCTGCAACGGATCTGTCAGTGGCAGCCCGCGCGGACATCAAGCGTCTCCCTGCGCACCCTGTTTCATCTCCTGGGCCTGATTTTCGAGAAATCGCTGCGGGCCGAATCCATTCTCCTCACCCTGCCGGCCGACTGCGATGCCGAGGCCGCGGTCGCCGCCGGCGATCTCTGGCTGGTGGCCCTGACCCTGGTGGAGCAGGGCCGCCGGATCCTGCTCGACGGCATGGCCGATCCGCCCGGGGAAAAACGGCTGCATATCGAATGCAGGAAACAGCCAGGCGAGCGTTTTCGGCTGACACTGCTGTTCACCAACAGCGCCGGTCTGTGGGAGGCCCCCCTGGACCCAGTTTGGCCGTCGCTCTCCTTCTGCACGCATCTGTTGCAGGTGCATGACGCCTCGCTCACCCTGGAAGCCTCCGACGGCGGGACGCTCCTGCTCCTTGAACTGCCGTGCCGCGGTTCCGTGGCATAACGCCGTTTTCATGAAGACGATGACGCCGCACTGTGGTGCGGCGTTTGTTTATTCGTGACGCGAACCCCCCGCCGCCCAACCTGTCCGCCACGCTTCGCAACAGAACCGTGACAGACGCGCCACAGCATTGGCAGCCGCACGCCACGGTCTTGTGGCCGCCATGGTGTGGTGCCACATAAGCGTGGTGGCGCAATGCCTGCCAGCCGTCGGGGGATTTGAGAAAAAATTGTATTTATATCGGATTGTTGGACGTTGTGGTTGATTTTTCGTTCACAAGAGATCTTCCTGGCATCGCGGGTGCACTGTCAAGGGCAAAACGAAGTCTATCACCCTCACCACTTCAAGGAGGACACCATGACAACCCAAATTATCAACAAGAACGAGACCAAGACCGATGTCGCCCAGGAAACGTCCAAATTCACCGTGCGGATCGTGATGACCATGGCCGGCCTGATTGGCATCTGGGCGTTGGCCTGCCTGATTGGCGGCTTGGCCAGCGGCGGGGTCGGCAATCTGATTCAAGGATACATCAGTACGATTATTGGGCACTGATTTTGACACATCTAAACGGTTCAAGGAGAAAAACAATGTCTGACAACAAAAGCAGCAAACGTGTATCGGCCATCATGCTGGGATTGGGCACCATCGTGGTTTTGTGGGTGGTGGCGGCCTTTGTCGGCGCCCTGCACCACACCAACTGGCAGTTCGGCGAATTGGCCCGGCAGTACATGTTGGCCACCGGGATGATGAAGTCGTTGCACACCGCGGTCGATTTTTACACCCATATCAAGGGCATCGAATATCTGATCTGCGTGGCCTTCTTCGTCGCCTTCCCCATCTTCTTCAAGTATGTCAACAAGGAGAAGCGCACCGTGCCGGTGAGCAAGTAGAAGCAGGCAGGGTTCGGGGAGCCATGGCGGTTTCCCGAACAAGACGGAAAGCCCCATCCCTCCGCGGGGATGGGGCTTTTCTTCGTGTAGAGGGCGGGAGGCGTGGGAATGGCGGCACGCGGCGTTTTTTTTGTCGCCCGTCCCTGGGTAGAATGGAGCGCACGATTTTGCCTTGAAGTGCGCGGGTGTTCGAGGTATGACTCTCCCCGTTTTTTCGATTATCGATCCTGGGCAGGGATCAAGGAAACCATCGAGGTTCGGCGCAATGGCCACAATATATGTCGTCCTATCGTTGACAGGGTAACACGAGCACGGCCACGCCGTGCATAGGCCTGTTGTCTGCTCGCTGCCCCTTCCTTCAGCAGATTTCTCCCTTCATTTTCAATCAGCCCGCGCCATCGGCAACCGATGCGCGCGTCGAGTGCAATTCGAACGAGAAACCGCACTGGTGTGCGGCCGCGCTTGCAACGGGCTGACTGGTCTATTCAATCAAAGACAAAGGAACACACATGTCGATCATCACAATCGCAAGAGGCTCATACAGCCGTGGCAAGGAGGTCGCCGAGAGACTGGCGAAGAAATTGGGATACGAATGCATTTCCCGCGATATCCTGCTTGAAGCCTCCGAGGAATTCAATATTCCTGAAATGAAACTGGTGCGCATGCTCCATGATTGCCCCAAGATTCTTGATCGGCTGTTCGACGGGCCCGAGCGCTATGTCGCCTACTACCGGTCGGCCCTGCTGCAGCATGCTCGTAACGACAATATCGTCTACCATGGCCTGGCCGGCCATTTCTTTCTCAAGGACATCCCCCATGTGCTCAAAATCAGGATCAACGCCGATATGGAGAGCCGGGTGCGGGAGGAAATGAAGCGGGAGAACATTTCGGCCGAGGAGGCGCTTGCCGTCCTGAAGAAAGACGATGAGGAGCGGCGGAAATGGAGCCTGGAGGTCTACGGCACGGACACGTGGGATAGCCGCCTGTACGACATGGTCATCAATATCAGCACGCTGACGCTTGAGGACGCGGTCGACATCATCCACGGCGTGTTGCAAAAACCGACCTTCCAGTCAACGGTTGCGTCCCGAAAGTTGGTTGCCGACCTGGCGATCGCGGCAAAAAAACGAGCGGAGATCGTGAAGGCCAAGGGGAAAATCGAAACCGAGGTGATCTGATGCACGATCGGCTCGTGGCGCGTCCGAGCGCACCACGAGCCGTTGCCCTGTCCCGGTCGGCGGACGGCGGCGGCAACAGGCCGCCCGTCTCGGGGCTGTTCATTCCTCCAGGATGAACTTCCAGGCGCAGAACCAGTTGTCCGGGTGGTCATCCGGCGGGCAGCCGACGCATTCGGTCTTGATGCGGGGATCAATGGTCTGGGCAAAGGTGGGGTATTCGACCATGCCCGCCGACTTGCACGGATAATCGGCCAGGCCCTTGCGCTTGCGCGCCGCCTGCACCCGACAGTTGTTCATGTAGAAGATGATGCAGTGGTCGTTGACCTCCTCGATCGACTGCTCGTTGATGAAGGCGTACATCCGCAGGCCCAGCGCCCTTTTCAGCGCCGGGATGCCGCCGGCCTCGGGCAGGTCGAGCAGTTTTTTGATCCGCGCCGCCTCGAAGGGGGAAAAGCGGGTCCAGCAGGTGTCGTTGCACCGTTTGGCGTCGCCCATGCCGAACCGGTTCTCCACCGCCTGGAACCAGATACCGTCGTTGGCCAGCCAGTTGATGCTCAACTTTTCGATCAGATCGGCCAGCACCTCCTTGGGCAGGGTCTTCAACACGGCGGGAATGCCCCCCTCGGTGGGAAAATCCAGGGTCTTGCCCAACCGGTCGAGCTGATTGCCCACGCTGGCCTGCCAGACATCGTCCTCCACGGCCAGGGCCTTCTCCAGGCCCACCTGATGCTCCACCTCGGCGAACCAGGCGCCATAGTGGACAATAATCCGGCGAAAGCCGTCCATCACCATCCGCACCAGCAGATCCTGATCAGCCTGTTCGAGTATCACCTTGCCACTGCTCATCCGTGCTCCTCCTTGGTTGCTGTTGTTCTTGCAGAACGCCACTCTTTACCTTCACCGACACTACTTGAATTTTAGCCCGAGCGCATCCGCATCCTCACGCAGTCCCGGCAGGGAAGGGGCGGGCGGCCCGACCGATGCGCCCGGCGGAAGGCGGCATAGGGCGGCGCATGCCAGAGGGCCGCAAAAGATTGCTCGGCGACCGAACCAAAGACGAGGGGATGAAAGGGAGTTTCTTGGCCGGCGGTCCAAACATGGGCGCCGGCGGCGAGCGGCAGATGGGTGTAGACGCAGGGCGAAAGGCTGCCGTCAACAGCGATAACCGCAGCTTTGTCGATGTTTTCGGAGCAGTCGCCCTTGCCGGACGGCGATGTTCCCGAATCGCCACCCAAGCCGGCTGCCGGCCGGGCCAGCCAGGCATGGATGGGCAGGCTCAGCCCGGCACCGGCCGCGATCACCGCGTCCAATCGCTGTCGCAGGGCGGCATATTCCACCTCGTTGGCCGGGACAATCGCCTCGCCGAGCAGACCGTGATCGGCCACCAGGTCCAGGGTACTGATCACCACCTGCCCGATGCCCCGCCCGGCGAGCAAGGCAGGCAGGGCTTCCACGTCGTCCAGCCGGGAGCGGAGCAGCAGATAGGCGATATGAATGGCTGGCGTGTCCGAGGTCAGCGCATGCTTGAGTCGGTCGAGCCGTTCGATTGCCGCCAGGACCTGGCGCACACTGGTTCCACGGCGGATACGGTCGTTTTCCTGGTCAATGCCGGCCAGGGACAAGGCGACCACGTCCACCTGGGAGGCAATCAGGCGGCGGCAGCATTCCTCGGTCAGCAGCAGGCCGTTGGTGGTGGTGCCGACCGCGCAGCCGGCGGCCTTGGCCTGGTCGACGAAATCAAAAAAGGCGGGATGGGTCAGGGGTTCGCCCCAGCCCTGGAGATAGAGCAGGCGGGTTGTGGCGAGCAGCGGCCGCAGGGCGGCGAAGAGCTCGGGCGCGAGCAGCCGATTCTGCCAGCGGGAGGCGTAGCAGGTCCGCGGACAGTACAGGCAGGCGGCGTTGCAGTGGGTGCTGATTTCCACCTGCAGCCAGTCGAGCCGGGGCGGGCGGTGAAACGGCCAGGGCCAGCGCATGGTCCCCCGTGCGCTCAGCAATCGGGCGGAACGAAAAGAGGGGGTGTGGCCCCAGCTGTTCCGGCCTGGTCAAACAAGAGGGTCATGCCCGCCATGCCCGGCCGGCAGCGGACGCCGAAGGCATCCTTCAGGGCGCGCACGGCCTGTTCGCCGGTGCAGTGGCAGGGAAGGAGCAATTCCGGTTGCAGTGGGCGCAGGGCCTGGATGGTCTGGCTCAGGCGCCGCCGGTCGGCGTTGAGCAGATGGAAGCCGCCGATCACCGCCCGGATGGGCAGACCGTCATTGAGTCGCCGCACCTGCTGGAGGGTGTTGATCAGGCCCGCATGGGCGCAGCCGACGCAAACGACCAGGCCCTTGCCGGTGCGCACCCACAGGGCCAGGTCGTCGTCCACCGGGTCCGGCCGGTGGCCTGCCTGGTCGAGATAAAAAGGACCGCCGGTCTCTTCATAGGCGGTTTCGCGGGCGATGGGGCCGGTCAAGCCGACGATGCCGTCGAGCATGGTTGGTTGCTGCACCCAGTGCACCTGTTCCTGGGGATGACGGTCCAGGGCGGCCATGGCGTCACGCGGCATCTGCAGGGGCTTGGCGATCCGGTTGCGGATGGCGTAACGGGGATTGACCGCGGCCGGATGGCAGTGGAGTTGCAGGGCGCGCGACTGGCGCAGAACCGGAGCCAGGCCGCCGCTGTGATCGTAATGGCCGTGACTGAGCACCAGGTGATCGGCGCTGGTCGGATCGATGCCCAGGGCCGGGCCATTGTGCAGCAGGGCCGCCCCCTGACCGGTGTCGAACAGAATGCGCCTGCCGCCGGTTTCCAGCCACAGGGCCAGGCCGTGCTCGGCCATGAGGCCGGCCCCGGCCTCGTTGTCGACCACGATGGTAAGTTGGAGGTGTTGGCGCGGGCCATCAAAGCTCATGGTTGTTCTCGCCGCATGAATTTGCCTTCGCCCCGGGCCATGCGTTGTTCGCCGCACCGTATCTCTGCCTGGAGATGATAGAGCGGCGGGCAGGCGAAGAGCAGGCGGGCACGGAGTTCGAGGGGGGTGTCGCAGGCAACCGGATGGAGAAATCGAACGCGCAGATCGCCGGTCACCGCCTGGATGCCGTGATGCAGCAGCCAATGGGTCATGGCCGCGTCCAGCAGGGAGGCAAGGACGCCGCCGTGGACGATGTTATCGTACCCCTGCAGCTCGGTTCCCGCCACAACGAATGTTCGCACCTCGTCCGCTTTGGTCGGTTCGAAGGAAAGACGCCAGGAGCGGGGATGCAACGTGCCGCACAGCAGGCAGTGCTCATGCCCCCGCAGGACCTCGGCCGGAGGCAGCCGGCCGAGAACGGACTCTTCCACGATTTTCATGGCGTCGTGGCCTGGTACTCGCGGCGGCCCAGCTGTTGGGCGGTGGTCTCGTCGACCTCGTCCTGCCAGCCGTTGCGGGTGGCGGCAATACGGTCGAACTTGGCGGTGTAGGGTTTGATGTCCAACAGCGGCGTGTGGTCGAGGATATCCACGCCATCCAGGTGGAGCACGTTGCCTTCGATCCGGAGCAGTTCGACGATGCTCAGGCCGATGGCGTTGGGCCGGCAGGGGGCGCGGGTGGCAAAGATGCCGCGCTCGATGTCCTGAAGAAAGGGCTTGACGATCAGCTGGGCTGGTTCCGCCCGGTGAAAATGGAAGAGCAGGTAGAGATGGGAAAATCCCTCCAGGTCTTGCAAGCCTTGGGCGAACGGGGGGAAAAGCTCGACCCGGCCCTGACAGCCCTTGGCGTAGGCGGGCTGGATCGGCGTCTGCTTGGCCACGGTGTGTTCGCTGCGAATCACTCCGATGGGAAAATAGGTGAACCCTTGATCGCTCATGGTCGATGCCTCCGGCCGGGGCCGCCGTCGCCCGTCAAGGGTTCTGTTCCGTCTCCTCGCGGCATTATCGCGTCCTCCTGTGGATGAAAGGCAATCCAAGATTGCCGTCAACGATGGCGGGACGACGTCCCGCCTTGCTCTTTTTTATGTTGAAGCAAGGGGGATGCCAAGTCGATACCCCTGGACAAGAGTGGCTAAGGGCTTGCTTCTGTGTATGCATGGAGGATTGGTCGTGCGGCGGGATAGCGCGAGGTGGCGGTTGTGCGACTGTTAACGATGCAATACGGTCGCGCGAGCGCTACTGTTTGAGGGCACGGGAAGATCGCGCGCCCCGTCCCTGGCAGGGCGCGTTGCGTCTGGCCCTCAGCGCGCCGGGCGATCGGTTCGCGGATGTTCGGCGGCCGACAGGTGGGCGCGGAGCAACAGTCGAGCCACCTCCTCGGGATTGCGCAGGTCGATACCGTTATCGGTGGGTGTGGCGTTCGCGCGACCGACGGCGGTACCGGCCCAGGCCTCGGCTTGACGGGGGTACTCCTTGCCCAGGGCGTCCAGGTTGTGGCTGGCCACCAGTTCCGGAAATTCGACCAGCACGTCGTAGGGGCCGGGCCGGGACATCACCTTGGCAAGGATGGCGATCAGGTCGAGGAGGAACAGGGTGCCGAAGACGATGGTGAACTGGAACAGGGCCGCCATCCACTTGTAGCGCTGGACAAGGGGGTGGGCGTCGTTGCCTGTTTCGGGAACAAAGATCACCTTGAACAGACCGATGGTCTCCTCCATGGGGTCAAAGCGGCCCTCGGCCTTGGCGTGGTAGCTCTTGAGCACCGGATCGAAGCGCAGCTTGTGGCTGGCCAGTTGCTCGTCGTGTTCCTGTTCCGCGCGGGTGATCGCCTGGGTGAGTTTGTCGATCCGTTCCTTGCGTTCCCTGGCCTCGCCGAGCAGCGCCGCCTGGCGGTCGGCATCCAGCTGGGCCAGCGCCTGGTGGGGGGAATCGGCGGGATCGATCGCGGCCGCGCGTGCAAGCAGCTGCTCGTAGCGCTGCCGCGCCGCCTGCTCCGCCTTGGAGAGCAGCTCGAGATCGCGCGCCAGTTCATTGTATTTGGCGCCCTGGCCAGGCTTGCCGGTTCCGCCGCGCTCGCCGGCCAGCCGGCCCCGGGCCTCGTCCTTGAGATCCTGCTCGACCTGGCGGATGCGGGCCGAGAGCCCTTTCCACTCGGTCAGGGCCGCGGCTGTTTCCTGGTCAAGGGCCTGCCGGCGGCCGCGGGCGCTGTCCTCCTGCTGGCGAACGGCCTGCTTGGCCAGCTCCTCGGCGAACAGCTTGGGATCGGTGGGGCCAACGGCCCGTTCCCTGGCCAGCTGCGCCCGCAGCTCGCCAATGCGGGCGCCGTCGCGGGTTTCGAGGGCCAGGCGTTCCGTGCGCTCCGCGGTTTGCAGCTCGTTGAGCCGTGCGCGGTACTCGCCCTGGAGCCGTTCGCTGATCGCCCCCTGGTACTGTTCCAGGCAGAAGGGAAAGGCGATGGCCACGCTGATCACCCCGGCCAAGCCGATGCGGAAGCAGACCTGTACCATTTTGTGCCGCCAGGGCTGAAAGGGCCGGTAGGTGGCCAGGAGGATGCGGTCGACGTTCATGATGACAAAGGCCCAGACCAGGGCAAGGAACAGGGCCAGGAGGGGCCGGGGCGACGCGAAGCGGCTGGAGGCGTACAGATACATGCCGAAAAAGGCAAGCAGGGTCGGGATCAGCACCGAGGAGCCAAGGATGGCGACCCGCTCGCGTTCGCTTTCCGGCAGCTGCTCGAGGGTGGCCGTGCGTGCTCCGGCCAGCCAGTAGAGGAGGGCCAACGGCCAGCTCCAGCGGCCTGTTTGCCGGGTCGGTCGGTCGGTCAATCGTTTCAGGTGATCAAGAGGGGTGTTCAGGTCCATGAGATTCGGTATCCTTGAGGCCTCCCCTGGCAGGGAGGCGCGGGGTCGGTGGTGATGACGGCGCGCGGCCGGGGCGGTGTTTGCCCGCCACGGATCGGTCAGCGGCAGGCGGCGAAGAGGGGGAAAGGATACCCAAAAATCGGTTTTTTTGCGAGAAGAATAACGAAAGTGAAATTAGCGCCCGGTTTTCTTGACGATAATTCCCTGGAAAAATCCCCGTCGGACTCGTACAATGCCGACCAGCAACCCCTGTTTTTCCGGCCCGGCCCACCCGCCCGGCCGAAACCGCTCAGCAAAGGAACGCCCGTGAAAATCGTCAACATCCTTGGCAGTCCGCGAAAAAACGGCACCAGCGCCCGCATTGCCCGGGCCTTCACCGAAACCGCCGCCACCTACGGCGCGACGATCACCGAGTATCCGCTCAACAGCATGCACTACCGGGGCTGCCAGGGCTGCGAAGGCTGCCACACCCGCTCCGAGCGTTGCGTGCTGCTCGACGACGTGACCGCGGTGCTTGACGACCTCCACCGGGCCGATATCGTCGTTTTTTCCGCGCCGGTCTATTTCGGCGACACCTGCGGCCAGTTCAAGTCCTTTTACGATCGGATGTGGTCGTTGATCCGCACCGACGCCGGCGAGGACGAGCGCGGCAGCCGTCTGCTGCCGGGCAAGACCGCGGTGCTCATCCTCACCCATGTCGATGCCGCCGGCGCGCATGACGATGTGGTTCAACGCTATACCCTCCATCTGGAGCTGTTCGGCTTCGAGGTGCGGCCCCTCGTCGCCACCGGCCTTCGCCTGCAGTCCAGCGCCGATGTGGATGCCCAGTTGAGCGCGGCGGCCGCCCTGGCGCGCGAACTGGTACGCGCCGGCTAGCCCCCCGGCCGCGCGGCGCCAAGGGCGTGAAAAAGGGCATCGCCCACGGCGAGGATGTCCCGGCCGTAGCGGGCAAAGGCGCTCAGTCGCCGGCGCAGCTGCGGGTAGGCCGCCAGGGGGAGATCGCCCCGGGCGCAGAGGGCGAGGAGCAGCATCAGGGTGTTGTAATAGCCCAGCCCCAGCCGCCGGGCGGCGAGCAGCACCTGCCGATCTTCCGACAGCACGGGCAGATGCAGCAGGGATGCGCTCCGGCAGACCGCCTGGTCCGTGGTCCCGGTCGGGGCGGTCGCAAGCAGGGTGGCACCGGCGATTTCGCCGCCGAATTCGGCGATGACCTGGGGAATGAGCACCAGCTGAACGCAACCGGCCACGCGGGGCAGCAGCTCCAGTCGTTCCAGGTAGATGAGGGTGGAGGTATCGACGACTCCGCCCGCAAGTCCCCGCAGTGCCGCCAGCAATTTGTCCGTATCGACCATGCCAAAGCTCCGGTTCAGTGGTTCAGCCCGTCTCGATTGTGACCCTGCGTGGCCCAAGGTACCGAGAGCCAACCCTTTTCGCAACCCCAGGAGGTTCCCATGGACCTGCACTTCACCATTGACCGCGACCTGTGCATCCAGTGCGGTGCCTGTGCCGACGACTGTCCGTTTCATATCATCGACCTGACCGACGGGTATCCGGCCCTCAATCCCGCCCGAGAGCACCATTGCATCCAATGCCAGCACTGTCTGGCGGTCTGCCCGACCGCCGCCCTGTCCATCTGCGGCTGCGATCCGCACCAGTCGCTGCCCCTGCCGCAGAGTCTGCCCAGCGGTCAGCAGATGGAGGCCCTGATCCGCGGGCGACGATCGGTGCGCCGCTATCATCCGGAAGCGCTGGACCCCGCCCTGATCGCGGACCTGCTCCGCACCGTGGCCAACGCCCCCACCGGAAAGAACAACCGCCAGTGTCTGTTCACCGTGATCGAGGACCGGGCGAGCATGGATGTCTTCCGCCGGGAAACCATGGAGGGGCTGCGCCGGGCCGTGGCCAGCAAGCGGCTTTCCGAAGGCTTGAGCTACTTCCGCCACGTGGTCACCGCCTGGGATCAGGGCAAGGACATCATCTTCCGCAACGCCCCCCATTTGCTGATGGTATCGGCTCCCCCGACCATCACCACCCCGGATGCCGACCTGCTGATCGCCATGAGCTACTTCGAGCTGCTGGCCGCCTCCAAGGGCATCGGCACCCTGTGGAACGCCATGATCCGCTGGGCCCTGGCAACGATCGACACCGACCTGTACCGACTGCTCGGTATCCCCGATGACCACGTCAAGGGCTACACCCTGCTCTTTGGCCGACCGGCGGTCCACTATCATCGCACCGTGCAGCGCGACGAGGCGCGGATCAACCGGGTGCGGCTGCCCTGATGCACCGGCGGCGCGGTCGCCAGCCCGTCTCGATGCGGGCTGGCGACCGTGCCAACCTTCCCTGCCAGGCCAACGACCATCCTGGCGTTCCCCCCGTGTCTTCTCCTGCCCCGCCATTGCACTGATCGCGCCCATGAGGCCGACCGATTCCCGTGTCGGTCGGTTGCCACCTACTTTTGCCCCGAACAAGGGAAGATAACCGCAGTCAGCTTGAATAACAAAAATGCAACTCTCTTTGTTGCTGTTTTTATTGGTTAAAATTGAGGGATCCGCATGCGATATTTTTTTCTCCGCTCTTGTTTGGCTGAAATCATGGAGCAAAGGGAGGTTAAAGAAAGAAGCTGTCTGCTAAGCAAGAAATGGAGTATTGGCGAGCTTTAACGAGTAAATTGAAGATATGGTGAAATAGTGTTTTGTGCACAACCTGTTGATAACTTTTTGAACCAAAATTTAATTATTTGAAATTATATGATATTTTCTGATTTTTTGTAAAATTGACGCTTTCATTGGGGGTTGCGGTTGCCCCGCCGTGGAAAGCCCATTGCCTGCAAGGGATTCCAGACTGTGGACAAACTTCTTGTTTGTACCGTGAAATCGACTCAAACCGCTTTTGACCGGTGGCGGGATTTTCTGTAGATCATGGCCTATCCAACGGGCCGTTTGCGGTCCCGGGAAAAATTGTTCACGAGGAAGGGAAAAGAATTGTATGCTGTGGAACGCGATTAAAACCTCTTTGCACGGAGCCATACCGGAGAGCGAATTCGGCCTGTGGATCAAACCGCTGGAATGCCGGCGGCACGATGACGGGGTGTTGGAGCTTGTCGGACCGGACCGGTTTTTCTGCGCCTGGGTGGAAGATCGTTATCTGGGGCTTATTCGCACCAAGGCGGCGGAACTGGGCGAGATCACCGACGTGCGGCTGCAAGCGGCCGCCACTCCGCCCCTGCGCTTTGAGAGCGGCAAGGGTGGTCAGCTCAAGCTGCCGGGCGTGACCAGCGCCGGGCCCCGACTGCGCTCCCTCCATCCGGCCTTCACCTTTGAGCAGTTCATGGTCGGCGAATCAAACCTGTTGGCCCGATCCGCCTGCCAGGCACTGGCCACCGGCGACGCCACCTTCGGCAACTGCCTGTTCATGAACAGCACCACCGGGCTGGGCAAGAGCCATCTGACCCAGGCCGTGGTTCACCAGGTGCTGCGCTCCGCCCCGTCCACCCGGTTGCACTATCTCACCGCCCAGCAGTTTTCCGCCGAGATGGTCAAGGGCATCCGCACCAACGCCATGGAGCAGTTCTCCAAAAAATACATCAACGACTGCGACATGCTACTGGTCGAGGACGTCCATACCCTGACCGGCAAGACCAAGACCCAGGAAGAACTCAACACCATCCTCGACTACCTGATCAAATCCGGCCGTCGGGTCATCCTGACCTCGGCCCTGCCGCCGACCAAGCTGGCGGGCATTGACGACGATTTCCGCAGTCGCATGACCTCGGGCCTGGTCACCGGCATTGAGTCGCCCGATTACGAAACCCGGGCGCGGATCATCCGCCACAAGCTGCAGATGCACGGCCTGGGCGCGGACGAGGACTTGGTGGGTTTCATGGCCGAGAGTCTGCAGGGCGATGTCCGCCGCATGGAGAGCGCGATCATCGGCATCAAGGCCAAGTCCTGCCTGCTGGGCGCGCCGCCGGATCTGGGCATGGTCCGGGAGGTGGTGTACGGGCTGATCGGCAGCCGGGCGGACATCACCGGCGAGGCGATCCGCGAGCTGATCGGCCGCCAGTTTCGGGTCAGCATCGAGGACCTGTGCTCCCGCTCGCGCAAGCGCTCGATCACCTTTCCCCGCCAGCTGGCCATGTACCTCACCCGCAAGTACACCACCAAGTCGCTGGCCGACATCGGCAGTCTGTACAACCGCGACCATTCGACCGTGCTCTACGCTATCAAGACCATCACCAAGGACATGTCGCAGCAGACCACGGTGCGGCAGCAGGTGGAACTGCTCTCCGCCAAGCTGAAGAACTAGCCCGCCCGCCTCGCGGTCCGGCCAGCTTTCGGGCCGAGGTCAGAAGTAGACCCCCTTGACCTCGGCCCGGTTCGTTGCGGTGACACCGGTCCCGATCCGGTGTGCCATCCGGCACGCCTCCTTGACCATGTCGTTGATCCCGATTCCCTTCCAGCCAAAACCGCACAGATGGAGATCGGCGTGGGCGGCATGGATCTCGTCCCGCCAGCGGAGCAACTCGGGATAGCCGGCCTCCAGCTGGGGAATGGCGGCCCGGGGCCGGAGCACGGCGCTGAAGCAGGGCGGCGGCAGCTCCATCAGCTCCTGGAGATCGGCGTGGACCGACTCGATCAGTTGATCATCGCTCAGTTCCAGCCGCTCGGGATGGCGGCGGCCGCCGACCAGGGCCTCGACGAGCTGACACCCTTGCGGCGCCCGGCCGGGAAACATGTGCGAGGAAAACAGGGCGCCGAGGGCGAAGCGTTGCTCGCGCTCGGGTGCCAGGTAGCCGAAACCAAAGGGGATGCGGGCGCGCTGGTCATAACCGAGCAACACCGAGAGGATGCGGGCTTCGGGAATCTGGGGCAACGGCGGAGGCGTTTCCGGCAGGGCGGGGGCAAGGAGATGCAGGCAAGGATTGACCGGCAGGGCCACCACCAGGTGGCGGCAGGTGATGTCCGCCTGTTCGGTCTGCACCAGCCAGCCGCCCTCATCGCGCTCGATACCCCGGACCGGGTTGCCGTACAGGATCTCTTTTCCCGCCCGCAGACCGGCCGCCAGCCGGGTCGGCAGCATGGCCATGCCGCCGCTGAAACTGGTCATGGCCGGCAGGTGTTTCTTGCCTTTTTTCGCTCCCTTACCCTTCCGCATTTTGTGGACCACGCCGCGAATCACCGAGCCGTGCATCCGCTCCAGCTCACGCACCCCGGGCATGACCGCGTCGATCTTCAGCCGCTCGAAGTCGCCGGCATAGGTGCCGGTGAATACCGCATCGGCAAAGGGCAGCAGGGCCTTGCCGAACCGGTGCGCCACCCACTGGGCCACCGACGGCTCCCCCGCCAGCGGCTTTTGCCACAGATCGGCCAGCACCCGTAGCTTGGCCCCCCAGGAGACGAGCGGTTCCCGCAGAATGGCCAGCGGTTTTTGCGGGATGCACCGCAGGCGGCCATCCAGGCACACATAGCGGACAAAGCGGCCGAGCGGCGCGCTGGTTATCTCTGCCTCCAGGCCGGCCAGACGGATCAGTTCGCGGCTCTCGTCGCAGTTGTCGAGGAAGCCGTGTGGTCCCCATTCGGCCAGATAGCCGGCGTCGTTGTAGGTGGCGATGGCGCCACCCGGCACGGCGGCCTGCTCCAGGACCATGATGTTCAACTCAGGCCATTGCTGGCGGACAAACGCGGCGGTGCTCAGGCCGGAAAGGCCCCCGCCGATGATGCATAAATCGTGTTGGGTCGTCTGCATGGGGTGCTCGTTGGTGGGCCGTTTGGCGGCGCGTGGCGGTTGTCTTGACAGGGTTTCAATCGTGCTTACCATGTTGGCCGGATAAAGGGAAGAGGCTTTATCCCCCTGGTATTGTCGGGAAATTCTCCTTTTTCCGACGCTGAGCACAATCCATCATCCCCCATTTTCGAGGAACAGCCCCATGACAGATGCACAGGTTGAAACCAAGCAGTTTCAGGCGGAGACCAGAAAGGTCCTGGATATCGTCATCAACTCACTGTACACCGAGCGCGACATCTTTGTCCGCGAGCTGGTTTCCAATGCCGCCGATGCCCTGGAAAAATTTCGTCACCAGAGCCTGATCGACAAGATCGAATTCGATGCCCACGTGCCGCTGGAAATCACCATCGATTGCGACGATAAAAAACACATCCTGACCATCGCCGACACCGGTATCGGCATGACCCGGGAAGAGTTGGAAACCAACCTGGGCACCATCGCCCACTCGGGCTCCAAGCATTTTTTCGAGCAGCTGGCCGAGGCGGCCAAGAAGGACGTCAATCTCATCGGCCAGTTCGGCGTCGGTTTTTACTCGGTGTTCATGGCTGCCAAGGCGGTACGGGTACAGACCCGTTCCTGGGACGGCGGCGACGGCTGGGAGTGGGCCTCGGACGGCGGCGGCACCTATACCCTCAGCCCCTGTCCCGGCCTGCATCGAGGCACCAAGATCATCATCGAGCTCAAGGACGATGCCCACACCTACGCCTCCAAGTTCACCATCGAGCGCATCATCCAGCAGTACTCGACCTTTGTTCCCTTCCCGGTCAAGGTCGAGGGCAAGACGGTCAACACCGTCCAGGCCATCTGGACCCGGTCCAAGTCCGAGATCACCGACGAGGAGTACACCGAATTCTACAAGTTCATCGGCAATGCCGTGGATGACCCCATGTATCGCCTTCACTTTTCCGCCGACGCGCCGCTGGCCATCAACGCCCTGGTCTACGTGCCCAAGGAGAACTTCGAGGTGCTGGGCATGGGCCGGATGCAGCCCGGGGTCAACCTCTACTGCCAGAAGGTGCTGATCGACCAGCACAGCGAGAACATCCTGCCTGAGTGGCTGCGGTTTTTGAAAGGCGTGGTCGATTCCGAAGACCTGCCGCTCAATATCTCCCGCCAGTCGCTCCAGGACAACGCCCTGGTGCTCAAGCTGCGCAAGGTGCTGACCAAGCGGGTGATCAAGTTCCTGGCCGAGGAGGCCGAGCGCGATGCCGACAAATACCGCGAGTTCTGGAAGACCTTTGGCATCTTCCTCAAGGAGGGCGTGACCTCGGATTTCGAGCACCGCACCGAACTGGCCAAGCTGCTGCGCTTCGAGTCCTCGGCCAGCGAGCCGGGCACGATGATCTCGCTCGACGAGTATGTCGGCCGGATGCGGGAGGGCCAGGACAAGATCTATTATATCAACGGCCCCAGCCGGGCCGCGGTCGAGTACGGCCCCTACGTGGAGATGTTCAAGAAGCGCGGGATTGAGATCTTCTACACCCTGGAGCCGATCGACGATTTCGTTCTCAACCACCTGGGCGAGTACAACGGCAAAAAACTGGTTTCCGCCGACCGCGCCGACCTGAGCCTGCCCGAGACCACGCCTGCCGCCAGCGAGGAGGGCGCCAAGGAATCGGGCGAGCCGCTGGCCGAGGCGGTGATGACCTCGCTGTGCCGGTGGATGAAGGAAGTGCTCGGCGATCGCATCCAGGAGGTCAAGGCCTCCAGCCGCCTGGTGGACAGTCCGGCGATGATCGTCAACGTCGACGGCTACATGACCTCGTCCATGGAACGGATTCTCAAGGCCTCCGGCCAGACCGAGGCCTTTGGCATGGGCTCGAAGAAAGACATGGAGATCAATGCCAAGAGTCCGCTGATCAAACAGCTGGCGGGCCTGCGCGAAAGCGACGGGGATTTTGCCCGCGACGTGGTCGAACAGCTGTACGACAACGCCATGATTCAGGCCGGCCTGCTGGTCGATCCGATGGTGATGGTGCAGCGCAACTACCGCATTCTCGAGCGGGTGACCGGCAAGACGGCACCGGCGGCGTGAACGGTTTTCCGGTACTCAGAGCCCTGCCGGGCGGTCACCGGATGCGGCAACGAGGTGTAACCTGTCGGTTCTTGGTTCGATTGCGCCGGCGGGTTCGAGTCTGAGGTTGAAAAAAGGTTGTGTTCACGATATATGAACACAACCTTTTTTCTTTGCACGAATTGTTCCTGGAGGGAATTCGATGCGTCAATCCCTGTTCATCTGTCTCCTTGCGTTTCTTGTGCTTGCCGGTTGTTCCACCAAGCAGGTGCGTCACCTTGCCTCGGACGCCTCCCTGATCAAGCCGGGGCAGTCCACGGTCAAGGATGTGCAAAAATATCTGGGCGAGCCCGACAGCCGGCGGGAAGTCTCCCCCGGGGTGAGCGAATTCGTCTACTACGAGGATCGGCCGGGCTTGTTCGGCAACACACCCATTCTCGGCTCCATGACCGGGCCATCCGGCTACGAGATGATCGTTTTCACCATCGAGCACGACATGGTGACCAGCAGCGAGTTCCGCAATTTCAACGAATCCGACCGCAAGTGGGCGGAAGACTACACCTGGGAAGAGGTCAAGTGAGCCCACCCTCGACCTTTGACATCAATCGCGAGCGGATGATCGAGGAGCAGCTGGTTGCCCGGGGGATCACCGATCAGCGGGTGCTGGAGGCCATGCGCACCGTGCCTCGGCATCTGTTCGTCGAGGACGCCATCCGGGCCCAGGCCTACGGGGATTTCCCCCTGCCCATCGGCAGCGGCCAAACCATCTCCCAGCCCTACGTGGTCGCCCTCATGACCCTGGCCCTGCGCCTGACCGGCTCGGAAAAGGTGCTGGAGATCGGCACCGGTTCCGGCTACCACGCGGCCGTCCTCTCCCGCCTCTGTCAGCGGGTGTACACGGTGGAGCGGATCGACGGCCTGGTCAGCCGGGCGCGCAAGGTGTTTGACCGGCTCCGCTACCACAACATCGTCTCGCGCATCGACGACGGCACCGTGGGCTGGCCTTCCGAAGCCCCCTTCGACGCGATCGTCGTCACCGCCGGCGGTCCTCGGGTTCCCGAGCCTCTGATCGCCCAGCTGGCCGATCCGGGCCGGCTGATCATGCCGGTTGGCGGCCAGGACGTGCAGGAACTGCAATTGGTGGAGAAACACGAGGGCAGTGTCAGGGTGACCACCATTGAACAGGTGCGTTTCGTCGACCTGATCGGCGCCTACGGCTGGCCCAACTAAACCGCGATAGCCGTTGTCCGGCCGCGCCGGATGCGCTCTTGCACCGTTCCGTTCCCTTTCCGGTTCCCCCCTTTGTCCTGATTGTCCCGCGGACATGCCGCGTCCTTGCTTCTTCCGCCCGTGGGCACAACGGGAACCAGGCGCGGGCTCCTTTTTCTCGCTCAAATCGAAGGGTATCGATGTCATTTCTCAACAGCGATTCACTCCTTGATCTGCTGGTCAAGGAACAGGTGCTCACCGGCGAGCAGCGCCAGATGGTTATTCTCCACAAAGGCAAACAGCGGCAAAAATTGCTCAAACAAGCGGGCGGCCGCCGCCAGGGCGATGAAAACCGGACCGACCGGGGCTTTCCCGATCTGGTCGACATCATCCTCTCGCTGGGCCTGGAGGTCAGCGGTTCGCCGGGCACGCCCCTGAGCGAGGAGATCATCATGCGCGCCGTCAGCCACCGGTTGAAGATTCCCTTCAAGAAGCTCGACCCGCTGGAGCTGGACATGGACACCGTCACCAAGACGATTCCCCGCTCGTTCGCCATCAACCACCTGATCCTGCCCCTGGAGCTGCGCAACGGCGTGCTTGATGTGGTCACCTACCACCCGGACAACCACCACGTGCTCGAGGATATCGAGCGGGCCAATCAGGTCAAGGTGCGGCCGTTTCTGTCCACCCGCACCGATATCAGGAAGATTCTGGCCGAGTTCTTCGGCTTTCAGCGCTCGATCACCGCCGCCGAATCGCAGTTCGGCACCACCGGCACCGCGGCCACGGTGGACATCGGCAACCTGGAGCAGTACGTCCGCCTGGCCTCGACCAAGGAACTGAGCTCCACCGATCAGCACATCAAGGCGGCGGTCAACCATCTGTTCAGTTATGCCCTGGAGCAGCGCGCCAGCGACATCCATATCGAACCCAAGCGGGACATCTGCCTGGTGCGCTTCCGCATCGACGGCATTCTGCATACCATCTACAAGCTGCCCAAGGCGGTCCATTCCGCCATCACCTCTCGGATCAAGAGCCTGGCCCGGCTGGATATCGCCGAAAAGCGCCGTCCCCAGGATGGGCGCATCAAGATCGGCCGAAGGGAAGAGGACCGCGAAGCCGAGATCCGCGTGTCCACCGTGCCGGTGGCCTTCGGCGAGAAGACGGTCATGCGTATCCTCAATCCAGAGGTGATCTTTCAGCAGCTCGACCACCTCGGCTTCTCCCGGCGCGATCGGGTGGTGTACAACAGCTTCATGACCGCGGCCCACGGCATCGTTCTGGTGACCGGCCCGACCGGCAGCGGCAAGTCGACCACCCTCTATTCGACCCTCAAGCAGATCGCCACCCCGGAAAAGAACATCATCACCGTCGAGGACCCGGTGGAAATGGTCTACGAGGAGTTCAACCAGATCGCGGTGCAGTCGCAGATCGACGTCACCTTTTCCACCATTCTGCGCAACATCCTCCGCCAGGACCCGGACATCATCATGATCGGCGAGATTCGCGACCTGGAAACCGCCACCCACGCGGTCCAGGCCGCCCTCACCGGGCATCTGGTGTTTTCCACCCTGCACACCAACGATGCGGTGTCCACCATCATCCGTTTGCAGGATCTGGGGCTGGAACCCTTTCTCATCGCCTCGACCATGCTCGGGGCCCTGGCGCAGCGGTTGGTGCGGCGCATCTGCCCCCACTGCGCCGAACCCTACACCGTTGACGCCGCCGAACTGCGCAAACTGGGCTTCCCGGTGAGCGGCCGGGAGACGGTGGAGCTGACCCGGGGCAAGGGCTGTCTCCAGTGCCGCAACACCGGCTATCTCGGCCGGATGGGCATCTTCGAGATTTTTCCCATGTCCGAGCAGTTGAAAAAACTGATCGCCGCCCGGGCCAACGACTCGGATCTGCGCCAGGTGGCCATCCGCGAAGGCATGACCACCCTGCGCGAGGATGCCTGGCGCAAGGTGCAGACGGGCCTGACCACCGTGGAGGAGGCCCTGCGGGTGACCGGAGAAATGGAGGCGGTGTGATTTTTTCCTGGCATTCCGGCAAACACGACCTATAGTGCCGGCAGAAGCGGCAACCAGGAGCACGAGCAGGCAATGGCACAGAAGATCGTCAGTAAAAATAAAAAGGCCTTTCACGATTACCACATCGAGCAGACCTTCGAGGCCGGAATGGTGCTCAGCGGGCCGGAGGTCAAATCGTTGCGCGCCGGCAAGGTCAACCTCCGCGACGGCTACGCCCAGCTCAAGGACGGCGAGGTCTTTTTGTACAACGTGCATATCTCGCCCTACTCCTACGCCACCCACATCAACCAGGACCCGCTGCGGGTGCGCAAGCTGCTGTTGCACCGCCGCGAGATCCGCAAGCTGATCGGTAAGCTGCACGAGAAAGGCATTGCGCTGATCCCACTCAAGATATATTTTATCGCCAATGGCAAAGCCAAGGTGGAACTGGGCCTCGCCAAAGGAAAAAAACTCTACGACAAACGGGCAGCCCTCAAGGAAAAGCAATCCGACCGCGACATGGAACGCTCCATGCGGCGCGACGACTGATCCAGGCTGGGCGGCCCCATCTATAGAATGTTTTTGTATCCAATATGGGGGCGAAACGGATTCGACGGGGATATTGAAGCTTGATGTTGCATGCCGAGTTTCTGTCAGCTCGTAAAAATGACGGAATTAAATATAATCGCAGACGATTATAACTACGCTCTGGCAGCCTAAACAGCTGCTGAGCCGTCCCACCGGTCTTTGCCTGTAAGGCCGGATTCGGGGCGTCGACTCCACAGGCTGGTTGGTTGCGCATGCCCGGGGCGCAACCAACGAGACTTTCCGGGCTGGCATCCGAGTATCCCTGTTCCGGGTGAGAGACGGATGCGAGAACCAATCCCGGAACTACGCATGTAGAGACACGAGGGGAGAATTTTCGGACGCGGGTTCAACTCCCGCCGCCTCCACCATTTAGAAAAGACAAACCCGTCTCTCTGGGGTCATTCTCCGGGGTGACGGGTTTTCTTTTTCCCCTTGTTTCTAAAGGGTTTGCGCCCGTTTCACATCTTTCCAAAGCACCTCTCCGCACCACCGATTCTCCCCATCTTCCTGCCTTTCTTTCTCTGTTTGGCCCCTGATTCTCTGTTTTCTCCGGACGAAGTCCGAAGCGCGTCCGGAAAGTTACATCCTTGATTGATATGGGTTTGCGGCAGATTGCCATTTTTGACGGTTGTCTTAGGTCATCGTTCGATGCCGCAACCGGACGTTTTTTTCGAAATCGCCCGCTTCGGCCATGAAAAGAAGCGTGGTCAACTCCGGTTTCCTGCCCCCTAAAGTAAAAAAGCCGACGCTGATGGTCGGCTCTCTGTGGTGGTCTCCGGTCCGGTCGTCAGTCGGTGGCGAAGCCGAACTGGCGGCGCTGCTCGGTCCAGTCCTCTGGAAAGGTCTGGGTCAGCTTGGCCAGCGAGAGCCCGTTGGGTTCCTCACCGTTGATCAGGGCTTCGACGATGTCGGGGGCCAGGGTCGTCAGCTTGAGAATGCGGGCCACATACGAGCCATCGACGTCAAGGGTACGGGCAAGCTCGCTGATGGACTTGATCTGGCCGGATTCGAGGATGTCGGCCCAGGAAAAGGCCCTGCCCAGCGCCTGGAGGACGGCGGACTGCACCGGTTCCTGCGCTCCGGTGATTTCTCCATCCAGGGCCTGGGGAGCGATGACCGTCTTGCGGCCACGCATGCGCCGGATCAGCATCGGGATGTGGATCTGCAGGTTGCCGTTGTCCGCAACGGTAATGGTCGGCTTCATTTTCATCGGCTTGCCCTCCGTTCGGTGACTTCGCATGCCAGACCGGCCAGCTCGGCGATGAGCGTTGTCAGCCCGTTGGTGCGCAGCTCCATGTCGATCCCGGTCTCGCGGATCTCGACCTTATCCACCAGGAGG